>Ga0265297_10000215_pt1 | contig 192689 bp, 165 predicted proteins | sample Munlanlwell13791_FD_192502 | JGI IMG/M metagenome (GOLD analysis project Ga0265297, IMG submission 192502) | Leachate microbial communities from a municipal landfill in Southern Ontario, Canada - Leachate well 137-91 | ecosystem: Engineered > Solid waste > Landfill > Unclassified | place...
GCCGCCACAACGTCAAGGTCCAGACGGCCAAGCCGCTCAACCGCGAGCATTGGAACAACTCCCTCGAACTGCTCCAGCGGAGCTATCCCGACTTCCGCTTCGTCCGCGCGAGCGTCGCGAACGAGCGCTGATTCCATCCTCCGAACAAGACGGCACTGCCGTCTTTTTTTCTTTCCGTCCGGATTGAATCGGCGGGGCGTTTGTGGTAGAATACGCTTGCCGGAAAACACCGGCGACACATCCATGATTGATGACAGGTGCATAACAGGGAACCGGGTGCAATTCCCGGACTGTGCCAGCAACCGTGAGGCGGACGAAGCGCGACGACCATTCCCGCAAGGGGAGAAGGTGCGCGGAAGATGAAACCGAGCCGGGAGACCTACCTGCGTCAAAATACATTCCCAAGGGGAGAACATGAAGAAAGTACTGGGCATCATGCTTTTGACCGTGTCATCGTTTTTGCTCGTCGGCTGTCAGGCCGGCCGCACCACCGCCTCCGGGCTCGGCGTCGTGACCCTCGAGGTCTACGGCGCGGACGACGTGCTCGTCGCGTCCGAAACCGTTCCGTTCTATCAGGGCGACACCCTCCTCGGTCTCGTCCGAGCGACCTTCGAAACCTATTGTGGCGACGCCAATGGAGATCCAGACGCCACCTGTGGTTACGTCTCCTCCTTTGGCGTTTATATCGTCGGCGTCGCCGGGGTGACCGCCGACGACGGAAACGAATACATCGCGTTCTACGTGAACGGCGAGTACGCCAACTCCGGCATCGACTCGACCGCGATCACGGACGGCGCCGTCTATGCCTTCAAGCTCGAGACCTTCTAGGGCTCCCCGGATCGCCGTCCGCGAGGCGACGCTTTCGGCGATGCTGCTCGCGATCCTCTTCGTCCAGGAACAACTGCTCGCCTTCGACATCAACGTCCAACTGACGGTCCTGCTGATCGCCGTCTACGCGGCGATCCTGCCTTCGGCGCTCCTCTATCCCGTGATTCTGGGCTACGTGTTGCTCGACAACCTCTTCATGGGGTCGTTCAATCTGCTCTACACGCCGGCGATGCTCGCCGCGTGGCTTTTGTTCGCAGTCGTGATGCGCGCCCTCCGAAAGGGCGCCCTCTGGAAGAAGACCCTCGCAGCGACCCTGTTCGGATTCGTCTACGGATGGTTCTTCGCGATTCCCTTCGCGATCACGTTCGGCTTCGATCGGCTCTGGCCGTACCTTGTCGCCGACTTCTTCCCGGCCGAGGTCACGATGGCCGCCGTTGGGCTCACGACCGTCCTCTTTCTCTACGAACCGCTCCGAAGACTGCTTTCGACGCTCTACAAGGGCGAACGCGACACCTGAAGGAGACCCATGGCCAAGATCGACGTCCTCACGATCCGGATCCCGGCGCTCTCCCGGGACAAGACCATCCGCGTGCTCGTCCCCGACGGGTTGTCCGCGGACGAACGCCGTCCCGTTCTCTACATGCACGACGGCCACAACCTGTTCGACGCCTCGACGAGCGCCTATGGCGCATCGTGGAACGTCCACCGCGCGATCGCGGACGCCGCCCGGCGCGGACTTCGCGTCCCCTTCGTCGTCGGGATCGACTGTCCGAGCCCGAAGCGCTTTGACGAGTATTCCCCGTGGGTCCAGCCCGACATGGAATCCTTCATCCCCGGTCTCGGCCGCGCCTCCTTCGGGGGCGAGGGCGACGCCTACGTCGACTGGATCGCGGACGTCCTCAAGGCGACCGTCGACAAGCGGTATCCGACCTTTCCCGATTCAACCTGGATCGCCGGATCGTCGATGGGCGGGCTGATCTCGCTCCATGCGGCGTGCCGCCGTCCGGAGACCTTCCGCAAGGTCGGGGCCTTCTCCCCCGCGGTCTGGTTCGCCCGCGAACCGCTGCTCGCGGAATTGTCCGCCGCGTTTCCCCATCCGGCGTCCTGCTACGTCGACATCGGCACCGCCGAGTCGTCCGACGGTGGGAATCCCGCCTTTCCGGCGCTCTATCTCGACGGCGCCCGCGCCATCCGCGACGCGCTCGAACGGCGCGGGATCGCCGATCTCCGCTACGTCGAGGAGGAAGGCGCCCCGCACCACGAATCCGCATGGGAGCGGCGCTTCCCCGGGTTTCTCGACTGGCTCATTCTTCATGAATGAAGACGTCTTCGGCCGTCTTTTCCATTCTTGCCTGGGAGTCGCCGGGCGTCCGGCTGGCGAAAACCGCCCATCCATGGTATAATGGAAACACGAAACCAAGAAAGGAGACAAACAATGAAACTCAACCAAAACGTCGTGAAACTGATCAACGAACAGGTGAACAAGGAACTCTTCTCGTCGTATCTCTACGTCGACATCGCCAACCATTACCGGAACCTCGGCTTCGAGGGCTTCGCCGCCTGGTTCGACATCCAGGCCAAGGAGGAACTCGAGCACGCGTTCAAGTTCATGCATTACCTTCAAGGCAACGGCGAGGCCGTCGTCCTCGACGCGATCGCCAAGCCGACGAAGGATTATCCGACGCTGCGCGACCCGCTCGTCGAATCGCTCCGCCACGAGGAATTCGTGACCGCTTCGATCGACGCCATCTACGCCGCCGCCCAGGCCGTGAAGGACTTCCGCACGCAGGAGTTCCTCCACTGGTTCATCAAGGAACAGGCCGAAGAGGAGAAGAACGCGAACGACAACCTGCTCGCCTACGACAACTACGGCGGCGACCGCCGCACGTTCCTCATGCTCGACAAGAAGCTCGGCAAGCGCGAGGAAGACTAAGGCATCAAAAAAGCGGTTCCGCGAGGAATCGCTTTTTTTTCACTTCCGGACGATCGTGAGGCCGTCGCCCCGGACTTCAAGGGCGTAATAGACGTTCGGCTGGATCGACCCCTCGACGATCGCGCGGGCGACGTAGGTCTCGACGTGGCGCTGGATGTAGCGCTTGAGTGGCCTTGCGCCGTAGTCGGGGTCGTAGGCTTCGTCGAGAATCCTCTTCTTGAGTTCCTCGCTCCAGGACATCCGTACGTTCTGACCGGCGAGACGCTTCCCGAGGTCGTCGAGCATCTTCTCGACGATCAGGGTCTGGGATTCACGCGAGAGCGGGCGGAAGACGACGATCTCGTCGATGCGATTCAGGAATTCCGGCTTGAACTGCCGCCGGACGAGCGTCTGGACCTCGGCTGTGCCGTGGTCGGGATCGCGGATCAGAAATTCGCTGCCGAGGTTTGAGGTCATGATGATGACGGTGTTCTTGAAGTCGACGGTGCGTCCCTGGTTGTCGGTGAGGCGGCCGTCGTCGAGGATCTGGAGGAGGACGTTCATGACCTGCGGATGGGCCTTCTCGATCTCGTCGAAGAGGACGATCGAGTAGGGTTTGCGGCGAACCGCCTCGGTCAGCTGGCCGCCCTCGTCGTAACCGACGTATCCGGGCGGGGCGCCGATCAGGCGGGCGACGGAATGGGGCTCCATGTATTCGCTCATGTCGATGCGGACGATGTGGGTTTCGGAGGCGAAGAGCTGTTCGGCGAGCGAACGTGCCACCTCCGTCTTCCCGACGCCGGTCGGGCCGAGGAACATGAACGAGCCGATCGGGCGGTACGTGTCCTTGATTCCGGCGCGCTGGCGGATGATCGCGTCGGCGACGAGGTCGATCGCCTCGTCCTGGCCGATGACACGCCGTCGCAGGGCGTCGGCGAGACCGAGGAGCTTGTCGCGGTCGCCCTGCATCAGCTTGGCGACCGGGATCTGGGTCCACTTCGAGACGATCTCGGCGATCGCATCCTCGCCCACGACCTCGCTCACGAGTCGGTCGGCGTCGTGCTTCGAGGCTTCCGCGATCTCCTTTTCGATGGCGGGGATCTTCGAATACTGGAGTTCGGCCGCCTTCGAGTAGTCGGAACGGTTGAAGGCGTTCGTGAGCTCGACGCGGAGCCGCTCGAGTTCGGCCTTCTTGGCCTTGGTCCGCTCGAGCTGGCCCTTTTCCCGCTCCCAGCGGGTCTTGAGGGCGTCCTCGTCGCGGCGCAGGCCCTCGAGTTCGGCCTTCAGTCGGACGAGCCGTTCCTTCGTGACCGGGTCGGACTCCTTGTCGAGGGCGCGCTTCTCGATTTCGAGCTGCATGATGCGACGGGTAATGCCGTCGAGTTCCGCCGGCATCGAGTCGATCTCCATGCGCGTCGAGGCGCAGGCCTCGTCGATCAGGTCGATCGCCTTGTCCGGCAGGAAGCGGTCGGAGATGTAGCGCTGCGACAGAGTGGCGGCGGCGATGATCGCGGCGTCGTTGATGTGGACGCCATGGAACGCCTCGAAGCGGTCCTTGAGGCCACGCAGGATCGAGATCGTGTCCTCCACCGACGGTTCGTCGATCTGGACCTTCTGGAAGCGGCGCTCAAGGGCGTTGTCCTTCTCGATGTACTTGCGGTACTCGTTCAGCGTCGTCGCGCCGATGCAGTGGAGCTCGCCGCGGGCGAGCATCGGCTTCAGCATGTTCCCGGCATCCATCGCGCCTTCGGTGCGTCCGGCGCCGACGATCATGTGGATCTCGTCGATGAAGAGGATGATCTCGCCCTCGGAGGCCTTGATCTTGTCGAGGACCGCCTTGAGGCGCTCCTCGAACTCGCCGCGGTACTTCGCTCCGGCGAGCAGGCTGGCGATATCGAGTTCGTAGATCGTCTTGTTCTGGAGACCGAGGGGGACGTCCTTGTCGACGATGCGGCGGGCGAGGCCTTCGACGATCGCCGTCTTCCCGACCCCCGGCTCACCGATCAGGACGGGATTATTCTTGGTCTTGCGCGAGAGGATCTTGACGATCCGGCGGATCTCCTCCTCGCGGCCGATGACCGGATCGACCTTCCCGCTCTTGACCTGCGTGATGATGTTCCGACCGTACTTCTCGAGGACATTCTGGTCGTTCTGGGGATTCTCGTATTCCTGTTGCTGCATGGTATCACTCCCATTTTCTTTCTCGCATCCATTATACGCCCATTTGTTAGCACTGTCAATAGAAGAGTGCTAACCGTTCGATCGAGTGAAACTTCCGCGACGGCACGAAAGTCTGCTATAATGGAACGTGGACGGTGACACCATTGAAACATCCTTTGCATGTGCTCTACGCTTTCGCTGCGGCCGCGCTCTACGCGATCGCCGCACCGCTCTCCAAAATGTTGCTTCACGAACTCTCCCCGGCGATGCTCGCCGGTCTCCTCTACCTCGGCGCGGGAGTCGGGATGTCCGTCGTCGGTCTCTTCCGACGCAATCGCTCAAACATCGCGCGGTTTGCGATAAGCGACCGCGTCTACGTCGTCCTGATGGTCGCACTCGACGTCGCCGCCCCGATCCTGCTGCTCGTCGGTCTGAAGACGACGGCAGCGGCGAACGCCTCGCTTCTCAACAATTTCGAGATCGTCGCCACTTCCCTTTTCGCCTTCTTCTCGTTCGGCGAAAAGATCTCGCGACGGGTCGGAATCGGGATTTTGCTCGTGACCGCCGCGAGCGCGCTACTTGCGTTCGACGAGGGCGGCGCACTCGCCTTCTCCCCCGGTTCTCTCTTCATCGTCGCCGCGGCGACATGCTGGGGCCTCGAGAACAACTGCACGCGGATGCTCTCGACGAAGGACCCGCTCCGGGTCGTCGTCGTCAAAGGGTACGGCGCGGGCACCGTCGCGCTCGCAATCGCATTCGTGACGGGCGGTTTCGCTTTCGACGGCGTTTCGATCATCGCCTCGCTTCTCCTCGGATTCGTCGCATACGGTCTCTCCATCTTCCTCTACGTCACTTCCCAGGCTCACCTCGGCGCCGCCCGTACTGCATCCTACTACGCGATCGCGCCCTTCATCGGCGCAGGCCTGTCGATCGTCCTGTTCCGGGAACTCCCTGGATGGATCTTCGGAATCGCACTCGCACTGCTTTTGCTCGGCGCCTGGTTCGTGTCGTTCGAACCAATGCGAGCCACGCACACCCCCGAATCTTGACAATCGCGCGGGCGATTGATATAATGATGTCGATAGAACGGAGTTGCAGTCTGCTTCCATGCAGCTGCGACTTTTTTGAATAAAGGATGGTTCCCATGAGCGAATTCCAAGAACGCGACCTCGTCGTCATCGGCGCCGGTCCCGGCGGTTACGTCGCGGCGCTTCTCGCCGCCAAGAAAGGTCTCCGCGTCACTCTCGTCGAACGCCGTTTCGTCGGCGGCACGTGTCTGAACGTCGGATGCATCCCGACGAAGGCGATCGTCCGCTCGGCGGACGTCTATCAGGAAGCGAAGAACGCCGCGCACTACGGCGTCGGCGCCGAGAACGTCTCCGTCGATTACGCTCGCATCCGGGCGCGCAAGGACGGGATCGTCAGGACGCTCGTCGACGGCGTCAGCTTCCTGCTCGAAAAGGCGGGCGTCGAAGTCCTCGTCGGATCGGCATCGTTCACCGACGCCCGTACCGTCGTCGTCAAGGACGCGGAAGCAACCAGGACGCTCCTCGCCAGACATGTGATCATCGCCACGGGCGCGAAGACCAGACGGCTGCCGATCCCTGGATTCGACCTTCCCAAGGTCGTCGATTCAGAGGGAATTCTCGCCATGGAGACGCTCCCGAAGTCGCTCATCGTCGTCGGCGGCGGAATCATCGGAATCGAATTCGCGTTCGCCTACGCCCGTCTGGGCGTCAAGGTCGACGTCCTCGAGGCGCTTCCCGAGATCCTGCCGATGGCGGACCGGGACGCGGTCTCGCGACTTCTCCGGTTCGCGAAACAGGCCCGCATCGGCGTCGAGACCGCGGTCCGGATCGTCACCGCGGAAACCGCCGGAGACGGCGTCGCCATCCGTTACCGCAAGGACGACGTCGAGAAGACGCTTTCGGCCGACCTCGTGCTGTCGGCCGTGGGACGCGTTCCCGAACTTTCCGGACTCGGACTCGAGAATACCGGCGTCGCGCTCTCGCAAAACGGCGGGATCGCCGTCGACGAACGGATGCGGACGAACATACCGGGAATCCACGCGATCGGCGACGTCACGAATCTCGTCCAGCTCGCCCATGTGGCCAGCCGCCAGGCCGCGGTCGCCGTCGAAGACATCCTCGGGATCCCGACGGTGATGGACTACCGCTTCGTGCCTTCGGTCCTCTACACCACCCCGACCGTCGCCTGGGTCGGCATGTCCGAGGCGGAACTGAACCGTCGCGGTATTCCCTTTCGCGTCACGAAGTCGCCGTTCTCGGCGAACGGACGCGCCCTCATCCTGAACCAGCCGCTCGGGTTCGTCAAGCTGATCAGAGACGAACGCACCGGTGCGCTCGTCGGCGCGACGATTCTCGGCGACGGCGCCGACGAACTGATCGCGACGATCACCGTGGCGATGCAGAACGGCGTGACCGCCGAAGCCCTCGAAGCCACGATCTTCGCCCATCCCACCGTTTCCGAAACGATCCGCGAGGCCGCCGCCGGCGTTCTCGGCGGCGCGATCCACTATACCGAATGACGTCTGATTCCTCAAGCGAAGGGAAGCGACAAGCATGATCTACCTCGACTATTCGGCGACCACCCCGCCTTCCGACCGTGCGCTGGCCGCGTTCGCCGCGGCCTCCCGGGACGTCTTCGGCAACGCCAATTCGACGCACGCCTTCGGACGCGCGGCGGAAGAAGCGATGCGGTCGGCGTCCGCGACCGTCCTTGGCGCGCTCGGAGCGGTCGACTGCGAAACGGTCTTCACCAGCGGTGCGACCGAGGCCAACAACCTCGCGATCAAGGGCTATGCGCTCCACCATCGCGCCGAAGGCAACCATCTGATCCTCTCGCCGTTCGAGCATTCGTCCGTCACCGCCTGCTTCGGCTACCTCGCCAAGCACGGCTTCGAGGTCGACGTCGTCGAGACCGACGCCGACGGCCGCGTCACTCCCGAACTGCTCGAACGCGCCCTGCGACCCGACACGATCCTCGTCTCCGTCGCGGCCGTGGCGAGCGAACTCGGCATCGTCCAGCCGATCGCGGAACTTTCGGCTCTCGTCGCCGCCCGCTCGCGCGCAGCGTTCCATTCCGACATCACTCAGGCGGTCGGAAAGATCCCCGTCCCGTTCGCCGGAATCGCCATGGCCAGCCTGTCGGCGCACAAGTTCTACGGTCTGAAGGGCGTCGGCGCGCTGATCAAGCGCCGCGACGTCCTGCTCGAACCGCAGATCCACGGCGGCGCCTCGACCACGCCATACCGGAGCGGAACCCCCGCCGCTCCGCTTGCGGTCTCGCTCGCGGATTCCCTTGCGGAAGCCGTCGCGCTCCAGCCGGAACACGCACATCGCGTCGCCTTCCTCGCGCAAAGGCTGGTCGCTTCGCTTGCGTCGATTCCCGGCGTTCTCGTGAACAGTCCCACGGGATCGATCCCGCACATTCTCAATCTGAGCGTGCTCTCGCGCGAAGCCGCGGACATGGTCCGATTTCTCGACGAACGCGGCATCGCGGTCTCGAAGCAGACCGCGTGCAGTTCCCGGTCGTCGCGTTCCGAGGCGGTCCTGCGGCTGACGGGGGACGAACGGCGGGCAACGACCTCGATCCGCATCTCGCTCTCGCATCTCACCCTCGAATCCGAACTCGACGCCTTGATCGCCTGCGTGCGGGAGGTGGCCGAACGATGACCGTCCTGCGCTTCACTGCCGTCTGGTGCCCCTCCTGCCTGATCATGAAGAGCCGCTGGCGCGTCTTCTTCAAGGATCGACCCGACTTCCGTCAGATCGACTACGACTACGACGACGATGTCGACGCCGTACGCCAGTACGGTATCGGTGACGTCCTGCCGGTGATGATCGTCCTCGACGGCACGCGCGAGGTCCTGCGTCTCGTCGGCGAGAAGACGATGAAGGAACTCGAACGCTTCTTCGGGGGAATCGCCCCGTGAAGAAGTGGCTCAAGGCGTTCCTTCTGCTCGGCTTTCTGCTTGCCTTCCCGCGACCGACGGCGACGGCGGAGAACGTCGTCGTCCTCCATTTCTTCCATCTCGACACGTGCGTCAACTGCGCCGCCGAGGAGGTCGCGCTCGACGCGATCGCGGCGCGCCACGACAACCTCGTGGTCATGAAGTACGAAGTCACCGATGCTGAGGCGGCGGCCCTCTTCGAAGCCGTCAAGACCGCTTTCGGCGACGTCTCCGGAACGCCGTACACGGTCCTCGGCGGAGTCGCTTTTTCCGGATACAACGACCAGACCGGGCGCGACATCGAGACGATGATCGTACGCTATTCGACGGAGGCGCACGCCGACGTCGTCGGGATCGTCGCCGCCGGCGGTACCCCGACGGAAGCCGACTTCGACGAGTTCGGGTATGCGGACGGCGACGTGATCGATCTGCCGATCATCGGCGAAATCGCCGTCGAAGACCTATCGCTCGGCCTCGCCGCCGTCCTCATCGGCTTCGTCGACGGCTTCAATCCGTGCGCCATGTGGGTCCTTCTGTTCCTGATCACGCTCCTCGCCGACCACGGCGACCGGAAACGGATGTGGCTGCTCGGAAGCGCGTTCCTCTTCGCCTCGGCGGCGATGTATTTCCTCTTCATGGCCGCATGGCTGAACGTCGCGCTGACGATCTCCGAAGTCCAGTGGATCCGGATCGTGATCGGGGTCGCGGCCTTCGCCTTCGGCATCCGCAACGTCGTCCGCTTCTTCCGGAAGGCGAAGATCCCCGACGCCGGATGCGACGTCACCGACGCGAAGAAGAAGCGGAAGATCGCCGACCGCGTCCGCGCCATCGTCAAGAACGGCAGTTTCTGGATCGCGCTCTTCGGTATCGTGACGCTCGCGGTCTCGGTCAACTTCGTCGAACTCGCCTGCTCCGCGGGCCTGCCGCTCCTGTTCACCCAGATCCTCGTCTACAACCAGCTGCCGGCGGCTTCCTACTACGGGTTCATCGGCCTCTACATCCTGTTCTTCCTGCTCGACGACCTTATCGTCTTCGCCGCGGCGATGGTGACGATGCGCGTCACCGGCATCTCCTCCCGCTACGCGCGGTGGTCGACCCTCGTCGGCGGCGCGATCATGGTCGTTCTCGGCTTCCTGCTCGTCTTCTTTCCCGAAATCGTCACGCTCCGCTTCTGAGTCCGGCTCCGGCCGGACTCTTGCGTTTCCGGACGGATCGCTTGGATCAAAGCGGGATATTTGCTATAATGATGGGCTACAAGGAGGCGATCCCCATGACCATCCGTGAAATCGTCGATTCCCTCGACCGCTCGCATCGCGAACGACCGATCCTGCGCGACCACGGGCGTTGCGGGATGCCGTCGAACAGGGAAGTCAAGCGCATCGTCGCCGAGGCGAAGAAACTGCTTCTGCCCGGCTATTTCGGCGACCGCGGTCCCGAGACCGGAGGTCGCCTGCGCACGGCGATCGCGATCCGCCGGCTCCACCGCCGGCTGGTCCGGCAAATCGTCCGCGTGCTCCGCTATCTCGACGGATCCGAGGCGGCATGCGAGGCGAAGCATCGCGCCGCGGACCTGTCGAAGGCGTTTCTCGCCGCCCTTCCCGCGGTACGCACGCTCGTCGCCCTCGACCTCGAGGCGCATTACGAAGGCGATCCGGCAGCCTTCAACCGCGACCAGATCGTCGTCGCCTACCCCGGCTTCTACGCCATCCTGGTCCATCGGCTCGCCCATGCGATGGACCGGGCCGGAATTCCGTTCCTGCCCCGGATGGCGAGCGAGTTCGCCCATCGCGAAACCGGGATCGACATCCATCCAGGCGCCACCATCGGCGAACGCTTCATGATCGACCACGGCACCGGGGTGGTGATCGGCGAGACCGCGGTCATCGGCCGAAACGTCCGCATCTATCAGGGCGTGACCCTCGGCGCGCTCACCACCAAGGGCGGACAGTCGCTTCGCGGCGTCCGCCGTCATCCCGCGATCGGAAACGACGTCACCATCTACGCCGGCGCCTCGATCCTCGGCGGATCCACCGTCGTCGGCGACGGTGCGACGATCGGCTCGAACGCCTTCATCACCGTATCGGTCCCCGCGGGGGCCAAAGTCGCCGGCAAGATCCCCGACGTCCCGCGACCGGCATCGGCCGCAAAGGAGAAACCATGAAAATCTTCGAAAACGTCACCGCCCTGATCGGCGGAACCCCGCTCGTCCGCCTCGCGCGGATCGAACGGACGCACGGTCTGTCCGCCGTCCTGCTCGCCAAACTGGAACGGCAGAACCCGGGCGGGTCGGTCAAGGACCGGGCCGCGCTCGCGATGATCGAGGCCGCGGAACGCGACGGCCGCCTGAAGCCGGGCGGAACGATCGTCGAACCCACCAGCGGGAACACCGGCATCGGCTTGGCGATGGTCGCCGCCGCCAGGGGATACCGTTCGATCTTCGCGATGCCGGAGACGATGTCGCTCGAACGCCGGGCGCTGCTTCGCGCCTATGGCGCCGAGCTCGTGCTCACCGACGGGTCGCTCGGGATGAAGGGCGCGATCGCGGAGGCGGAGCGGATCCGTGCGGCCACTCCGGGGGCGTTCATGCCGATGCAGTTCGAGAACGCCGCCAATCCGGACGTCCATGCCGCGACCACGGGGCCGGAGATCCTCGCCGACACCGACGGGACGATCGACATGTTCGTCGCCGGCGTCGGTACCGGCGGCACGGTCACCGGCGTCGGCCGCTTCCTCAAGGGACGAAAGCCGTCCGTCACGATCATCGCCGTCGAGCCGGAACGCTCTCCCGTGCTTTCGGGAGGAGCGCCCGCGCCGCACGCGATCCAGGGGATCGGCGCCGGGTTCATCCCGCGGAACTACGATCCCGCCGTCGTCGACCGGATCGAGCGCATCTCAAACGAGGAGGCCGTCGCCTGCGCCAGGGAACTCGCCTCCGGCGAAGGAATTCTTTCGGGAATCTCGAGCGGAGCCGTGCTCGCCGCGGCGATCCGTCTTGCCAAAGAACCCGGAATGACTGGGAAGAAGATCGTCCTCGTCCTGCCGGACACCGGGGAACGCTATCTCTCGACGATTCTGTTCAAGTGACTCGAGCCATCTTTGATGGCTCATTTCTTTTCGTGGAAGCGATTGTGGATTTTTTGTGAAGATTGGCACTCAATGCTTGACACTGCTAACAAGTATGCTATAATATGGTTGGCACTTGAGAGAGACGAGTGCCAATATCAATCACATATAGGAGGATATCATCCATGAACGCAATCATCAGACGCAACGGCAACGACGACCTCGACATCTTCAACGACTTCTTCGACGGCTTCTTCCCCGGCTTCGGGAACCGCCAGGTCAACCACTGCATGCGGACCGACATCCGTCAGACCGAGGAAGGCTATACGCTTCAGATCGACGTCCCCGGCTTCGCCAAGGAAGACATCAAGATCAGCCTCGAGAACGGCTATCTGACGGTCGAAGCGAAGAAGGAGGAGTCGAAGGAGGACAAGGGCGCGCACTTCCTGCGCAAGGAGCGCACCTTCGGCAGCGCCGCCCGCAGCTTCTACGTCGGCGACGACGTCGCCGAACAGGACGTCAAGGCCGCCATCGACAAGGGCGTCCTGACCCTCTCGATCCCACACCAGGGAACCAACGTCAAGGCCAAGAAATTCATCTCCATCGAATAACGCTCCCCCGCCCCATGGCGGAGAAGGACGCGGCCGTTCCCCCGGCCGCGTTTTTTCTTTCGTTTATCGGAATGCCCCGCGCCGTCTTCGGCCGTCCATGATATAATGGACGTGAAAAGGGAACGGAGGGGATCGCATGGATGATCGATGGATGACGCTTCGCGACAGGATCGTCGTCGCTTCCGCCGCCGACGCCGATGCCCTCCTGCGCCGCGCCGCGACGGCGCACGCGCTTCCGCCGTTCAAGACGGTCGACCCGTCCGCCTTCCTGCCGACATTGGCCGACGACGCGCTCGAGGCGATCATGGATTTCACCGGCTTCGACGTCCATCATGCCGCCCGGATCGCCGCCGCTTGTCCTCGCGTCCTCGCATCCGGACGTACCATACCCGCCCTCGCCGACCTCCATGCGATCATCCGCCGGCTGGTCGCGGACGGCAGACTCCTTCCCGCGGCGTTTCGACCCGATCCCGAGCGCGTCGTCCTCCTGAACGACGTCGAACCACCGGATCACGCCGACTTCCGCGCCTCGGCCCGTTTCGACCTGCTTGATGCAGATCCATCCCCGATCCGCCTGATCGAGACCGCCGACGAGAAGGAGCAGCTCCGCGCCGTCGCCGCGCTGGTCGCTGAGACGCTTTCCCAAGGTGTCCCGCCCGACGACGTCCTGATCGTCAACGCGTCGCCCGCCGCCGTCCGCAAGCTCGCGCGGCTTTCTGCCGCCTACGGTTTCACCGTCGTCGACGATGCGACCGTCCCCCTCGACCGCGTCCCGCTCGGCGCCGCCTTCCTCGCGACAGCGGCCGACGATCCTCTGGCCGCCTTCGATCGCCTTCGTACCGATCCGGCGAACGCGACCGCCGCCGGACAGGCCGCGCTCGACGCCATCGCTTCGATCCTTTCGCGCCACGGGAACGAGGGAGCGCTCCGTCCCGGGCTGCTCGCCTTCGAGTGCGCCCGCGAACCGGTGCGCCGGGAACGTTCGACGGGCGTCGTCCGTTCCGTCCCCCACACGTCCCTTTCGGGCTACGATGCGCGGCGGATCTTCATCCTCGACTATCTCGACGACGCATTCCCGTCGCCCGTCGTCGACGACGACTACCTCCGCGACGTCGAGAAGGCCGCCCTCGGCCTCGAGACCGCCGTCGCCGCCAACCTCCGGAACCGCAAACGCCTCGGTGCCGCGGTCGCGTCCCTGAAGCGAGTCGTCCTGTTCCGTCCCCGCGAACGCGAGGGTACTCAAACCCGTCCCGCGTTCCTCCTCGAGGGACTCCGTCCGGTCCGACCCGAGCCCTATGCCCCTTCCGACCATCTCCAATCCGAGTCGGACGGGTTCCTCACCTATGCGAAAGGACTTCATGAAGAACGCGCATTCGGCCGTCAAGAAGACGGCTTTTCGGCTTTCTCCGCCCGCTTTTCGACGTCTTTTGATGCCTACGATCCCGCCTTCGCACCGCTTTCGGAAGCATCCGCGATGCGCCTGCGGGGCAGACGGACGGTGTTGTCCGCCACCTCCGTCGAAACCTTCCACCGGTGCCGCTTCCGTTTTCTCTGCGACCATCTCCTGAAACTCGCTCCGTATGCGGCGACCGATTCCCAGGAACTTGGGAAGATCGCCCACAAGGCGCTCCGCGACGCCTTCGCGGACGCGGTTCCGGCCGCGGATTCAGCGCGCAGAGCGGCCGCGGCGCACGCCGATGCCGATCCGCGGCTCGCGGTTCTCGGGAACCTGCTGGCGAAACGGCTCGAGATCGTCGAGGACCGTTTGCGCGGACGTGACGCGACGGTCCGCGACTTCGCGCACGAGCGCGAGTTCGAGTACGCGTTCGAACATGCATCCGGATTCGTCGTGAAGGGCACCATCGACCGCGTCGCGATCCTCGAACGCGAGGGTGGAAATCTCGTCTTCGTCGTCGACTACAAGACCGGCGCGACATCCTTCTCCCGAACCGATTTCGCCAAGGGAACGGACATCCAACCGGTCTTCTATCTCCATCTGCTCGAGAAGACGGAGGCGATTCCTGGCGCCGCTCCCGGCGGATTCCACTACCAGCCCGTCACCCTCGGCCGGATTGTCCGTTCCGATGTCCGTGACATGGTCGCCGACGCCCTCCGGCTCGACGGCCTGATCCTCGCGTCGCGTGAGGCCGTCGACGCCGTCGGCGGTCCCGCCGCGCTCCGGAACGTCCGCATCAAGGACGACGGAAACTTCTACGAACGCTCCGCCGTCGCGGACGCGGAGACGCTCTCCGAGATGGTGGCGAGGATCGACGGCTTCATCGCCGAAGCCGTCGCCGCGATCGTCGACGGGTCGTACGCGATCGATCCCGAACCACGCCCCGCCGGCCGCCCCTCGGCTTCCTGCGAATACTGCGAGAACCGCGGAATCTGCTACTCCGTCGACCGGATCCCCGAGATCGCCGTCGATGAATCGGCGATCGAAACGGAGGATGAGTGACATGGCCTTCACCCGTGACCAGCTTCACGCCATCCGATCGCGCCGCCGCAGGATTCTCGTCTCCGCCGGGGCCGGCAGCGGCAAGACGGCCGTGCTCGCCGCCCGCGTGCTTTCCCGGATCCGCGAAGGGATCGACGTCGACAAGCTCGTCGTCCTCAGCTTTACGAACGCCGCCGCCGCCGAAATGCGCGCACGCATCCGCAAGCAGATCGAATCCGATGCGGCCCTGAAGGACCAGCTTCCGAAACTCGACAACGCCGTGATCTCGACGTTCGACGCCTTCGCCCTCCGCATCGTCCGGCAGAACCACCATCTGCTCGGCTTGCCGGCGGACGTCCGGATCGCCGATTCCGCCGTCCTCCGGCGCCTCGAGGAGACGACTCTCGCGGACGTCGTCCTCGACCGCTATCGCGACGGAGATCCCGGATTCCTGTCGGCGGTCGACCGCGTCTGGAACGGAAACGACGACGGATTCGCGGAAGCCGTCAGGCTCGTCGCCGCCGGCATGCGCCAGATTCCCGACGCCGACGCATGGCTCGCCGGATATGACCGCGACCATTACTCCGACATCGCCGTGGAAGGACTGCTCGGACGCTTCTCCGCGCTCCTGAAGCGGCGCCGCGACGACCTTCGCGCCGCCGCACGCGCCGCCGCCGACGGTCTGTCCGGCTTCGCGCATCCCAAGGCCGGTCCCGCCGCGGCCGCCTATGCGGCGCTCGCGGAAGCATTCCCCGACACCGATTACCGTTCCCTGCGCGCCGCCGTATCCGCCTGCAAGGTACCGGCGACGCCGGCGAAGGCGAAGGATCTCGACGAGGAACTCGCGATCGCGATGCGATCCGCGGTCGCCCCCTTCCGGAGAACCCTTGGGAAGGCGAAGAAGTGGTTCGAGTCGTTCTATGCCGAAAACGAGCAGGAACTCGCGGCCGCCTGGAACGAGACGCGTTCCGTCGTCACGACGGTGCTCGAAGCGGTCGCCGACTACCGCACCCGCCTGTCGGCGGCGAAACGGAATCTGAACCTGTTCGGCTTCGACGACGTCACCGCCTTCGCGATCGCGCTTCTGGAGCGTGTCGAACGGGCGCGTGAACGCTGCGCGGCCGACATCGTCGAGATCATGGTCGACGAATATCAGGACACCAACGACCTTCAGGATCGTCTCGTCGAGCTGCTTTCCGCGGGGTCGGTCTTCATGGTCGGAGACGTCAAGCAGTCGATCTACGGGTTCCGCGACGCCAATCCGGGCAATTTCATCCGCAAGTGCCGCGCCGTCGAGAACGGCGGCGACGGCGACCTGATCCGGCTTTCCGACAACTTCCGCTCCCGCTCAGAGGTCCTCCACGCCGTCAACGTCGTCTTCACCGCGCTCATGGACGAACCCCTCGGCGGCGTCGACTACCGCGCCGGCGAATCACTCACGGCGGCGCGCGAAAAGGCGACGGAGGATGAGGACTTCGCCCCCGCGGTGATCGCCTACGATCCCGGTGAATCCGCGCCGACCGCCGTCGAGGCCGACCTTCTGGTCCGCCTGGTGGCCGCCGAACTCGCGAAAGGAACGCGTGTGACGGAAAAGACCGAAGGCGGGTTGGTCGACCGACCGTGCCGCGCGGGGGATTTCTGCGTGCTCGTCGACCGGAAGACCGATTTCGACGTCTATCGCAACGCCTTCGTCGCCGCGGGCATTCCCGCCTTCGCGGTCGCCGACGAGCGTTTCCTGTCGTCCACCGAGATCCTGTTCGTCCTGTCCATCCTCCGTCTCGTCCGCTGCGAAACCGATCCCGCGTATGCGGCGGACTGGTTCCGCCACTCCCTTTACGCCGCCGCCCGCTCGTTCGTCTATCGGATTCGCGACGACATCGCGCTGCCCCTCGTCGCCGACCGCGGCATGACCGGATTCGGCGAACGGATCCTGCCGGCGGCGTTTACCCCCCTCCGCGACCTCGTGCGCACGCTGTCGGCCGCGGCCGCGGATGCGACCGCACCGGATTTTCTGGCGCGGCTCTACGACGGCTGCGACATCTACCGCCACGCGGCGACGCTTCCCGAACCGGAAAGCGCCGAAGCCCGACTCGACCATCTGCTCGAGAAGGCCGCGGCGCTGCCGGCGGCCGGGTTCGCCGGTCTTTTCGACTACATTTCCGGCATCGAGTCGTCGCGCGATCTCGACATCGAGTATGCGAAGCCGGTCGAACTCCGCGACGACGCGGTCACGATCATGACGATGCACAAGTCGAAGGGACTCGAATTTCCGTTCTGCCTCTATCCCGGGCTGTCGAAGCGGTTCAACCGCGCCGATACGAAGGGGTTCTTCCTGTTCGACCTCCGTTTCGGTCTCGTCACGAAGGCCTTCGACCGCGGCTTCAAGGACACCTTCGTCCACGCCCTCCTGCGCGACGCCGTCGACCGCGACATGGTCTCGGAACGGATCCGCCTGCTGTACGTGGCGATGACGCGGACGCGCGAAAAGATGTTCTTCCTCGCCGACGCCCGCAAGGACGACCTGCCTTATCCGCCGTACGACGCGTCCGGAACGATGACCGAGAGCCATCGTCTCGGCGCCGGTTCGTTCGCCGACCTGCTCCGCGGGATCCCCGCGCTGCGCGACTGGAGGGTTCCCGTTCCGACCGCCGCCACTTTACCGCGGCCGACCGCGATGCCGGCTGTTTCCGTCGGTCCGGTCCGGACCGTCGCCCTCGACCTTCGCCCGCGCACGGTCCCGACATCCGGCTTCGCCAAGCGCGCACCGACGCTTCCCGATTCCGCCGTGAAGGCCGCGTTGGCCGTCGGGACGCGATTCCACGCGATCCTTGAAAGCATCGACTTCAAGCGGCTCGAACCGTCGCTCGCGCGACTTGAACCCGAATGGCGGATCCGCGTCCTCGGCTTCTTGTCCCATCCCGAACTCGCCGGCTGGCGGGACTGCGAGATCCGGCAGGAACTCGCGTTCATCGACGGTACGGACGCGACCGCGACGCGCGGAACGATCGACCTGCTTCTGCTCGGCCGGACCGCGGCGACGATCGTCGACTACAAGCTTTCCCGCATCGACGATCCCGCGTACGCCGCCCAGTTGCGCGGCTATCGCGACTATGTCGCACGCATGACCGGACTGCCGGTCCGGACCTATCTGTATTCGATCAACGACGACAGGATCGTCGAGACGGGAGAAACGCAACCATGAAGAACATCATTCCGGTACCGAAGCGATACGAAGTACGTGAAGGGCATGCGTCCTGCGCGGGCGGATTTTCCCGCCGCGGCTTCGAACCGCCCTTCGAAGACCTGGCCGGCTTCGTCGAAGAGTGGTTTCCGCACCGTCAGGGAAGACGGGTGGACGCAGGTCTGGAGCTTTCGCTGGATCCGACGATCGGCCCCGAGGCCTACAGGATCGAAGTCGATCCGCGGACCGTCCGGATCGTCGCCTCCGGACGCCGCGGCGCGTTCTATGCGCTCCAGACGCTCCGCCAGCTGGTCGACCCGCGCAGCGGCCGGATCCCCTGTGTCGCGATCGCGGACGAACCCGACCTGCCGCTCCGCGGCTTCATGATGGACGTCAGCCGCGACAAGATCCCGACGATGGCGACGGTGGAGCGCTTCGTCGACGCGCTCGCGATGGTCAAGATGAACCACTTCGAACTCTACGTCGAGGGTTTTTCCTACGCCTATCCGTCCTTCCCCGAGGTGTGGAAGGACGAGACGCCCTTCACGCCGTCCGAATACGAGGAGCTCGACGCCTATTGCGCCGCGCGCGAAATCGACTTCGTGCCGTGCCAGAACGGGTTCGGACACATGTCCGCCTGGCTCGCACGACCGGAGTACCACCCTCTCGCCGAGTGCGAGGAGGGGTTCGTCGCATGGGGCTTCCCGTTCCCGGCCTCGACCCTGAATCCGCTCGATCCCGGCAGTCTCGAACTCGTGAAGAAACTATACGCGGACATGCTGCCGCGGACAACCTCGAATTACTTCAACCTGTGCGGCGACGAACCGTTCGAACTCGGGCAGGGAAAGTCGAAGGCCGTGTGCGACACGCGCGGCCGTGAAGCCGTCTACGTCGACTTCATCGACCTCCTGTGCGCCGAGGCGGCGCGGTACGGCAAGACCCCGATGCTCTGGGGCGACGTCCTCGTCAACCATCCGGAAGCGGCTGCGAAACTGCCGAAGGACGCGGTCTTCATCGATTGGGGATACGACCGCGGCTATCCCTTCGAACCGCATGCGGAAGCGATCGCGAAGACCGGACTCAAGCTCGTCGCCGCCCCCGGGACGTCGTCATGGAACAGCTTCGCGTCGCGCCGCGGCGACATGATCGATACCACCAGGCGCGCCGCCGCGGCGATGAAACGGTACGGCGGCCTCGGCATCCTCCAGACCGACTGGGGCGATTTCGGGCACCTCCAGTACCTCCCGTTCTCATGGCCGGGGATGCTCCACGCGGCGGGTGTCGCGTGGGGAGAGGCCCCGTCCGAGACCGCGGTGATCCGCCACATCGACCGTCATCTCGCTCCGGAGGGCAAGGGTCGTCTCGGCCGTTGCATCCTCGATCTGTCGACCTACCCGTCGCTTGAGAAGGACTATGTCTACAACGGCACGACCGCTTTCCGCTCGATCATGTTCATCGACCCCGCTCCGGGTCGCGACGCGTCGACCAAGAGGACGATCCTCGCCGGCGCCCTCGCCGGTTCCGCCTACGGTGCCGAATCGGCCAAGGACGTCTTCGAGCTGATCGATTTCGTCGACCGGGCGGCGCGCGAGGCTCCGCCCTCCATCGTCCGCGACGAGATCATCGCGACCTGCGGCTGGATCGCCGCGGCGGTGTCCGCGAACGTCGCCCTCACCGATCCCGAACGCGGCGCGAAGGCGACCGCCGCGGCCGTCGACTTCCTCGCTCGCGTCCTCCCCGAGCATGAACGGCTCTGGCGCTCCCGCAACCGCGAGGGCGGGCTCGATCGATCGCTCGTGCGACCGCGGGCGCTGAAAATGATCCTGGAGGAATCGCAACCCCTCTGAACATGTGATATAATCGATGTGGAAGGCGGTGATCCGATGGAACGCGATCCGATCCTTACGGAAGCGATCAAGGCATACGAGGTGAGGCAGTACGACAAAGCGCTGTCCCTTTTGCGCCGGCTCGCCCGGAAGAACGACCCCGAAGCGCTGTACTATCTCGGGATGATCCATTACGAGAACCACGCCGGAAAACCCGATCCGGTCTTCGCCTTCGATTGCTTTCGGCGCTCGGCGATGGAACTCGAGGTGCGCAGCCTCTACATGTGCGGACGCTGCTACGAAGAGGGATCCGGCGTCGAGAAGGACCTAGCCAAGGCCTACGAGTACTATGCCGCCGGATCGGCCAAGGGGGATCCGGAAGCCGCGCTCAAAGAGGCGGAATGCCTCGAGACCGGCAAGGGGATCGCAAGAAACGAGCAGAAGGCGCTTGCGATCTACGTCGAACTTTCGAAGCGGCAGAACCCCTATGCGACCTATCGCATCGGCATGGCCTACCTCGAAGGCCGCGGCGTCGCCCGCAGCCCCGAATCGGCGTTCTCGTGGCTGAACAAGGCGCTCGCGCTCGGATCCGCAGACGCGATGAACCAGTTCCGGCTGATCGGCACGAAAAGCAAGACCGACGCCCGTTCGACGGCCGACATCGCTCAGATCGGACGCGAACTGTTCCGCTCCGACCGCCCGGAACGGGCGATCCCGTACCTCCTGATCGCCGCCGCGGAGAACGACGCCGCTTCCGTCAGGCTCCTCCAGGAAGCCGCCGAAAGCGGACGCGGGATGAAGCAGGACGCCAAGGTCGCGTTCGAATACGCCCAGCGCGGTGCGGCGATGCTGGATCCCGTCTCGATGCTTTCGCTCGGACGGAAATACGAAGCCGGCGACGGCGTCCGCTCCTCGGCGCTTTCGGCCGCGTCCTGGTATGCGAAGGCGGCGCAGGCGGGAAGCGCCGAAGCGGCGGCCGAACTGGTCGCGCTGCGGGGGTATTGACATGGCCGACAACAGCAATCCGAAGGTCCTGAACGATACCGGCGACGCCTATTTCTACGGCATCGGCCGTCCCGTCAACCGCGAACTCGCCTACACCTACTACAAACAGGCGGCCGACCTCGACAATCCCGTCGGGTATTTCAACCTCGGGCAGTACTTCGCCGCCAAGGGCGACGACAAGGCCGCCCTCCTCAACTACGAGAAGGCGAAGGCGTTCCTGCATGCGCCCGCCTTCCTCGCGCTCGCTCGCCGCTACGAGAAGGGCGTCGGCGTCCGGAAGAACAAGGCGAAGGCGTTCAAGATGTATCTCGGCGCCGCCAAGCTTTCCGACATCGAGGCCTTCGACGCGGTCGGACTGTGCTACCGGAACGGCAACGGCACGAAGAAGGATGCCGGCAAGGCGAAGGAATGGTTCCGCAAGGCCGCCGACCAGAACGACGCGCTGGGCTGTTGCCAGCTCGGCCTGATCCTGATGAGCGAATCTGCTTTCCGCAAATCGCCGGACGAAGCCGTCGGATGGCTCGACAAGGGCGCGACGGGCGGCAGCGTCGACGCCATGCGGACGCTCGAGGAATACTATCTCGCCGGCAAGCATCCGGCGCTGCGCAAGAAATCCCGCACCCACCTCGACGAGATGGTGTTCTACTACCGCGAACTGCTCGCCAAGGCCGGAGATCTGCCGAGTCTACGTACGATCGCGGCCGCCTACCACGACGGCACCTCCGTCTGCAAGATCGATTACGACAAGTCGGCCGCCTACTATCGCGCGCTTTGCGATCGCGACGATCCCGTCGGAAAGTACGGCTATGGCGTCTCGCTGCTCTACGGACAGGGCGTCAAGACCGACGCGGAACAGGCGCGACGGCTCCTTCAGGACGCGGCGCGGGAACGTCACCCACTCGCGATGACGCGTCTCGGCGACGCCGATCGGCTCGGGCTCGGCGGTCCCGTCGACTTCGAGTCGGCGAAGAAGTGGTACATGGAGGCCGCCCGCCTCCAGGAACCAGAGGCGACGATGAACCTCGGCCTCCTCAACTATCGCGGGCAGGTCGAAGGCGCATCTCCCCAGCTCGCCTTCAACCACATGGAGACGGCCGCGAAGAACGGCTCGGTCCAGGCGCACTACTGGCTCGGCATCTTCCACGACAAGGGGATCGGCTGCGACAGGGACTTCGACGAGGCCGAGAAGAGTTTCCGGCGCGCGATCGCCGGCGGCAGCCTCGGCGCGAAGTACAAGTACGCTTCGATGATCTTCGAGGAACTGCCGGGACGGCAGAAGAACGCGAAGAAGGCGGAGCCGCAATGGGCGGAGTGCCGCCGCCTGTTCGTCGAATACCTCGAGGATCCGGCCCACAACGCCGCCAACGGCGCCTTCGCCCGTTACGAACTCGGACTCATCCACCGCGACGGCATGGGGACGCCCGCCGCGCCGCGCCGCGCCCGCTACTGGTTCGAGGCGGCCGCCGAGGACGGACTCACGCGGGCGATGACCGAACTCTACCGCCTGCTCCGCGAGCGCGACTTTCCGCTTGCGAAGGAATGGCTCGACCGCGCCGCCGCCGACGCCACGAACGCCGACGCGCTCTACGAGAAGGGGCTGTTGCTCCTCGAGGGCGGATTCGGCGTCCAGGTCGACCCCAAGGCCGGACGCGCGCTCCTCGACGCCGCGGCGCGGCTGAACCACCGGGAAGCCATCGCCAAACTGCTGCTGCTCTAGGAGGTCATGATGAGACTCTTGCTCCACGTCTGCTGCGCCCCGTGCAGCGTGATGGCGGTGAAGACGCTGCGCGATGCCGGCGTCGACGTCACCGCCTACTGGTACAACCCCAACATCCACCCGTACACCGAGTACGTCGCGCGGCGCGATTCGCTGCTCGCCTACGCCGAATCGATCGGGATGCCGGTCGTCCAGAACGATTTCTACGGACTGCGGCCGTTCGTCGAGCGGGCGATGGCGGATCTCGAGAACCGCTGCGCCGGCTGTTATGAGGAACGTCTTAGGAAAACGGCGGAAGCCGCCAGAGAAGGCGGTTACGAAGCGTTTTCGACGACGCTCCTGATTTCCCCCTACCAGAAGCACGAAACGCTGAAGGCGGTGGCGGAGAGAATCGCGGCGGAAGTCGGGATCCCGTTCCACTACGTCGATTTCCGACCCTATTTCCGCGAGGGACAGCGAATCGCCCGCACCCTCCCGATCTACATGCAGAAGTACTGCGGATGCATCTTCTCGGAAGAGGAGCGGTACCGCGCGAAGATGACGAGAAAGACGCCCTGAGCGTCTTTTTTCGCGAAAATCGTTCCGCCGCTTGCGGCGGTTCGGGGCGGATGCTACAATATGTCAAAGCGTTTCGAAGGAGGATTTCCATGAACTATCCCCATCAGGATTTCGAAAAGGCTTCATGCCGCGAGGCCAACGTCGAGAAGGGCCTGCTCGTCGACCTCTTCGACAAGATCCGCGACGATCGGCTCGACGTCCACGCGATCGTGTTCGTGAAGGACGGCAACAAGGTCTTCGACGCCTACGCCAGGGGTTTCGGGCCGGGCGTCGTCGAAGAGACGTATTCCTGTTCCAAATCGTTCGTTTCGATCGCCGTCGGGATCCTCGCCGACCGCGGCCTGCTCTCGATCGACGATCCGATCCTGCGTTTCTTCCCGGAGGTCGGACACCTTCCGGTCCACGCGACGATGACCGTACGGCATCTGCTCACGATGACCTCGGGGCACGCCGAAGAGGGCCTCGAGCGGATCTGGAAGGCCGCCGACCCCGTCGCCGAGTTCTTCCAGCTGCCCGTCGTCGACGCTCCCGGAACGCAATTCTTCTACGACAACGCGTCCTCATTCCTCCTGTCCGCGATCGTCACCGCGGTCACCGGAAAGACCGTGAACGACTTCCTCGGCGACCTCCTTTGGGACAAGCTCGAGATCCCGCGACCCGCATGGAAGACGATCGGACGCTACAACGCCGGCGCGACCGGCCTCGCCCTCGACGCGATCTCGCTCGCCAAATTCGGACACCTGCTTCTGAACGACGGCGTCTGGCGCGGCGACCGGATCGTCTCCGCGGAATACGTGAGGGCGGCCACGTCGTTCCAGATTCCTTCCGGCGAAGCGCTCGGTCCGCGCGACCGCTACGGGTACGGCTATCAGTTCTGGATCAACGACTTCGGCGACTTCCGCATGGCTGGAATGTTCAAGCAATACGTCGTCGTCGACCGCGCGCACGCCGTCGTGTTCGCGATCCAGGCCTACGAGTCGCGCGAACTCCTCGACCTCTTCTCGAGCTACGTGCTCCCCGCCTGCCGCAAGGGATGGGTATACGACAACTTCACGCTCCGCAACTACATCGCCCGTTTCCGCGAGGAATCGGCGCCGATCCTCAACGAGGAGAAGCGCACCCGCACCTGGTGATGAAGAAAATGCCCCGGTCGACCGAACCGGGGCATTTTCTATCTATTGGATGGAACAGGAGAGTCAGGAGGTCCCCGCGGGGGGAACGCGGGGAAAAGAAGAAATGAAGAAACGATCCGTCCGTTCTCACGGAACACCACCATTCTACCGCCGATCCATGGATTTTCGGTGTGCCGTTTGTGGAGATTCGGTGAAAGGTGCAAATCGATTCGAGAATCGTCACGGAACGCCCGTTTGAAGGCCGGATTCGATGGACATGCCGGCGATTTTTTGGTATAATGACGGTAGCGTTCAACGGAATGTTTTTTTAGGTGCGAGATGGAAACCATGACATACGCGGAATCCAGGCAGTATTGGGTCGATCGGCCGCTAGCGGCGATCGGTACGACCGACGGCGGTGCGGAACGCCCCGTCTTTTCGGACGTGGCGCGTTTCGGTTTTCTGTCGGACGAATGTTCGTCCGGCCGCCGCGACGTCGATGCGAATCGCCGCCATGACGGCATCCTCCTACCCGCCCGCGGCATCCTCCGGGAGTATCTGGCGACCGAGGAACCTCCTTCGACCGTCGCGTCCCACGACCGGATTCCGCACCCGTTTCCGCTATCGTTCGCGCTCGTCCCCTTGGGGAACCCCCGCGGACGACGGATCGGATCGCGCGTCCTGAACGCGCCGATCCGGATCCTCTAGGAGGGATGTCCATGGAACTCGGCAACTACAACCGTCTCAGGATCCTGCGCGAGACCGATCTCGCCTGGATGCTCGCCGACGGCGATGAAGAGGTCTTCCTGCACAAGAAGGAAGCGGACCGCTCCTATGCGGTCGGCGACGAGGTCGAAGTCTTCCTCTACGCCGACAGTCAGGGCAGGATCGCGGCCACCACCGCACGTCCGTACGCCACGACCACGACGGCCGCCTTCCTCGAAGTCGTCTCGGTCAACCACGAGTTCGGCGTCTTCCTCGCGAACGGGATCGCCAAGGACCTGTTGTTGTCCAAGGACGACCTGCCGCTGTCGACCAACTACTGGCCGGTCGTGGGCGACAGGCTGTTCTGTACGGTCAAGGCGAAGAAGGGTCTCCTCTTCGCGAAGGTCGTCGGACGCAAGGTTCCCCCGACGGTTCTCCGACCGGACCGTCCGCTCGAGGGAGATACCGCGACCGACGCGATCGTCTCCCATTTCATCGTCGACGGCTTGATCCTCGTCACCGAACAAGGGCACGAGATCTTCGTCCACGAGAACAACATGCGGCGGAAGTACCGTCTCGGCGAGACTGTCAACGTTCGCATCCTCAAGATCAATCCCGACGGAGAGGCCGTCGGCACGCTCATCCAGCAGAAAGAGATGATGCTGCAGCCGGACGCCGACGCCATCCTCCGCTATCTCGAAAACCACGCCGGACGCATGCGCTTTACCGACGCGTCCGCACCCGAGGAGATCCAGGCCGCGTTCCATATGAGCAAGAGCGCCTTCAAGCGCGCGCTCGGAACCCTCTACCGCGAGGGACGCGTCGAACTGCGTCCGGACGCAACCATCCTCAAATAGCCTCCCCCCCATTTCCGTGCAGACGGAAAAATCCGATGAAATCGAAGGTATGAACCGATGGGAAGAGCCCATGAAGTGAGAAAGGAAGCGATGGCGCGCACCGCCGCCATCAAGAGCAAGCTGTATTCGCGTTTCGGCAAGGAGATCTACATGGCCGCCAAGAACGGCATCCCCGAGCCGGACAGCAACCTCGCCCTGAAGAAGGCGATCGAGAAGGCAAAAGCCGCGCAGGTCCCCGCCGACGTCATCAAGCGCAACATCGAGAAGGCGAAGGGATCCGGCGGCGAAGACTACACGCCGATCCGCTACGAAGGCTTCGGCTGGGGCGGTGCCACGATCATCGTCGAGTGCATGACCGACAACGTCAACCGCACGTTCGGCGACGTCCGCTCGATCTTCACGAAGACCGGCGCCAAGATCGGCGTCGCCGGCAGCGTCATCCACAACTACCAGTACGTCGCCCTCGTGATGGCCGACGGCATCACCGAGGACGAGGCGCTTGAAGCGGTGATGGACGCCGGCATCGAGATCCGCGACATCCGGACCGAGGACGAAGCCGTGACCGTGATCGGCGAACCGACCGACCTCGACGCGATCAAGGAAGCCCTCCTGAAGGCGAAACCGGACTGCGACGTCTTCGAGGAGAAGGTCACCTACCTTCCCAACGAGCTGATCGAACTCGACGACGAGGATCTGGGCAAGTTCTACCGGTTCCGCGACATGACCGACGAACTCGACGACGTCCAGGACGTCTATACCAACATCAAACTTCCTCCGGAAGAGGAATGAAGATTCGCAGACCCTTTAGGGTCTGCTTTTTTCATTTTTTGGATCGATTTCAGATGAAAATCGACCGATCTGTGATATAATTCTCGCGAGGTGCATAGGATGAATCTGCCGAACAAACTGACGATGGCACGCATCGTCATGGTCCCGCTTCTGATCGCCGTCTACGTCATCTGGGGCGCACATGGCGTGCCTGCCTATCTCGCGATGGGAACCATCTACCTTCTCGCTTCCTTCACCGACTATCTCGACGGCGCGATCGCGCGCAAGCGCAACATCGTCACCACCTTCGGCAAGTTCATGGATCCGCTCGCCGACAAGCTTCTCGTGATGACGGCCCTCGTGATCCTCGCCGACGTCGATGCGCGGAACATCCTCCCGGGACTGTGGATGCCGTTCTGGGCTCCCCTCATCGTCCTCGCCCGCGAGTTGATCGTGACCTCGATCCGGCTCGTCGCCGTCGGCGAAGGCACGATCATCGCCGCCTCGAAGCTCGGCAAGGCCAAGACCGCCGTCACGATGGCCGCGACCGGCTACTACTTCCTCGTCCTGCCGTGGCAACTGCATCCAGCGCTCGACGTCGTCGGCATCGTCCTGATGGCCGCGGCGCTCCTGCTCACCATCGTCTCCGGCGCCGACTATTTCTGGAAAAACCGCAAATCGATTTTCGCCTCGGTCTGAGAAGAAAAGGACCGGAAGCGGCGTATCATCTTGATTGACCATTCGACGGGAGGAATCTGCCATGGCTGACGAAAAACGCAAGAAGAGTCTTGAAATCGCGCTCAAGGAGATCGAGAAGGAATACGGCAAAGGCGCCGTCATGATCCTCGGCGAGGAGCAGCAGAACATGCAGGTCGAAACGGTCTCCACCGGTTCGATCAAGCTCGACGCCGCGCTCGGCGTGGGCGGCTACCCCAAGGGTCGCATCGTCGAGATCTTCGGTCCGGAATCGACGGGCAAGACGACGTTCGCGCTCCATGCGATCGCGGAAGTCCAGAAAAGCGGCGGCTATGCCGCCTTCATCGACGCCGAACATGCGCTCGATCCGGTCTACGCCAAGGCGCTCGGCGTCGACATCGATTCGCTCATCCTCTCCCAGCCGGACACCGGCGAACAGGGACTCGAGATCGCCGAGGCGCTCGTGCGCAGCGGCGCCGTCGACATCCTCGTCGTCGACTCGGTGGCAGCGCTCGTGCCGGAAGCCGAGATCCGCGGCGAAATGGGCGATTCCCACGTCGGTCTGCAGGCCCGCCTGATGTCCCAGGCGATGCGCAAACTCTCGGGGGTCCTCTCCAAATCGAACTGCATCGCCATCTTCATCAACCAGATCCGCGAGAAGGTCGGCATCATGTTCGGCAATCCGGAGACCACTCCGGGCGGCCGTGCCCTCAAGTTCTACGCCTCCGTGCGCCTCGACATCCGCCGCGGCGAGCAGATCAAGGAAGGCAACGACATCATCGGCAACCAGGCACGCGTCAAGGTCGTCAAGAACAAGGTCGCGGCGCCGTTCAAGACGGCCGAGATCGACCTCATCTTCGGCAAGGGCATCTCCCGGTCGGGCGAGGTCGTCGACCTCGGCGTCGACCTCGACGTGATCAAGAAAAGCGGATCCTGGTTCGCCTACAACGACCAGAAGATCGGGCAGGGCCGCGAGAACGTAAAACGCTATCTCGAGGAGAACCCCGCCGTGATGGACGAGATCGCCGCGATCGTACGCTCCAAGTACAAGCCGACCGCCACCAGCAAGTCGCAGGAATGACGTTTTCGAAAAAACCCGTCCGCGGGTTTTTTTTGCGGGTCGTCCCCTTCCGTTTTCGTCACGCGCGGTAAATAATTTTTGACTATGAAGTCGGTTTATACTATAATATAGAGAGTAAATGCATCACGATGGGTATATTGATGGATCGGACCGCAGCGTGTGGGATGCCGCGGTCGACCCGATGATATAACGGTCTCAAGGCAAGAAAAAAACTACATCATGGAGGTAAAGACATGCCTGATTTCGCAATTGTCCTTATTTCCGGTGTGGTCGGTCTCATCCTCGGCGGCATCGCCGGTTTCATCTATCGCGTCACGGTCGTGGAAAAAGGATTCCAGACCACCCGCGAAAAGGCGAAGAAAATCGTCGACGAAGCCGTCGTGCAAGCGGAAAAACTGAAAAAAGAGAAGCTTCTTGAAGCGAAACAGGAAATCTACAATCTCAATTCGGAAAACGATAAGGTCATCAGGGAGAAGAAAACGGCGATCGCCGAGATTGAAAACAAACTCAATCAACGCGATGATCTGCTCGAACGCCGTTCCGCCAACCTGGACAAGCGTGAACTGAACCTGGATCGCAAGGAAGAAGCCATCGACGAGAAGAAAGCCGCTCTCGAGGACAAGAACGCCCGCCTGGAAAGCATCATCCAGCAACAGAACACCAAACTGTTTGAAATCGCCAATTTGAGCGAAGAACAAGCCAAACTGATCATCATGGAACGCGTCGAGGCCCAGATGGCCGACGAGATCGGCCGCTATATCCGCGACGCCGAGGATACCGCGCGCGAGGAAGCCGCCAAGACGGCCAAGAACATCATCGCGAACGCCATTCAGAAATACGCCCAGGACGTCACCACCGAGACCACCGTCTCCGTCGTGAACCTCCCGAGCGACGAGATGAAAGGCCGCATCATCGGCCGCGAAGGCCGCAACATCCGCACCATCGAGGCCATGACCGGCGTCGACCTCATCATCGACGACACGCCCGAGGCCGTCGTCCTCTCCGGATTTGACCCGATCCGCCGCGAAATCGCCAAGAAGACGATCGAAACCCTCATCCAGGACGGCCGCATCCATCCCGCCCGCATCGAGGAGATCGTCGAGAAGACCCGCGTCGAGGTCGACCAGTTCATCCGCGACATGGGCGACAAGGCCGTCTTCGAAACCGGCGTCGGCAAGGTCCATCCGGACATCGTCAAGCTGCTCGGCCGCCTGCATTTCCGCACCTCGTACGGGCAGAACGCCCTCCGCCATTCGATCGAGACCGCCTTCCTCGCCGGCAAGCTCGCCGTCGAAGTCGGCGAGAACGAAATCCTCGCCAAGCGCGCCGGTCTTCTGCACGACATCGGCAAGGCCGTGGACCACGAAGTCGAAGGTTCCCACGTCGACATTGGCGTCACCCTGGCCACCCGCTATCGCGAAAATCCCGCCGTCGTCGACGCAATCTCCAGCCATCACGGCGACACCGAGGCGAAGACCGTCATCGGCGTCCTCGTCGCCGCCGCCGACGCGCTCTCGGCCGCCCGTCCGGGCGCCCGCAGCGAATCGCTCGAGAACTACATCAAGCGCCTGACCCAGCTCGAGGAGATCTCCAACGGCGTCAAGGGAGTCGACCAGTCGTTCGCCATCCAGGCTGGACGCGAAGTCCGCGTCATCGTCAAGCCGAGCGAAGTCGACGACGCCCGTACCTTCGCCGTCGCCCGCGAGATCCGTCAGCAGATCGAAGAAAAGATGAGCTATCCGGGGACGATCAAGATCACCGTCATCCGCGAGACCCGCGCCCAAGAAGTCGCGAAATAATCCACCCGAGCCTTCCTATCCAGGGAGGCTCGCATTCTAGAGGGAGCTTCCATTCATGAGAATCCTGTTCGTCGGCGACGTCTACATGGCGCCCGGCCGCAAGGCCTTCGCCAAATACTACGAAACCGTCAAGAACGAGTACAAGCCGCAGTTCGTGGTCGTGAACGGCGAGAACATCGCCGACGGCAACGGCATCACCGCCGACATCTACCGCGACCTCATGTCCGCGGGCGTGAACGTCGTCACCCTCGGCAACCACGCCTTCACACGGCGCGACTCCGCCGAGGTCCTGAAACTGCCGAACATCGTCCGTCCCGCCAACTACGGCCGGAGCGCCGCCGGCCGCGAGTACCTCACGGTCGACTTTAACGGCAAGAAGGTCACCGTCGTCAACCTCCTCGGCCGCGTCTTCATGCGCGACCAGATCGACAATCCCTTCGTCCGCATCGACGAGATCCTTTCGTCCGTGAAGAGCGACTACTGGATCGTCGACTTCCACGCCGAGGCGACGAGCGAGAAGATCGCGATGAGCCTCTATCTCGACGGTCGCGTCGACGCCCTCATCGGCACCCACACCCATGTTCCGACGGCCGATGCGGGTCGCCTGCCGAAGGGGACGCTTTACGTCACCGACGTCGGCATGACCGGCGTGCGCTACGGCGTGATCGGAGGGCAGGCCGTCCAGGGCATCCGCAAGTTCCTGTCCGGCGTCCCCGAGACCGTCGTCCCCGAACTCAACGGACCGCTCCAGTTCAATGCCGTCTTCCTCGATCTGCAGCAGAAGCGGATCGAAAGCGTCCGCATCGCCGAATGACCCGACGGGAGGTCTACCCCTTGCTCAAGAACGAGCTTCGAAAACCCAGCCTCGCCCTCGCGCGGAAACGGTCCCAGACCGCTTCCGCGTTTTCGGCGTTCACCCTGCCGGAAGGCCTTTCCGGCTTCGCGGCGGGACGCACCTTTGCGATCGAGACCTACGGCTGCCAGGCGAACGAGGCCGACACTGAACGCATCGCCGGCCTGCTTCTGGCCTGCGGCTACGAACCCGCCGCTTCGTCCGCCGAGGCCGACCTGATCGTCTTCAACACCTGCGCGATCCGCGAAAACGCCGAAAACAAGGTCTTCGGTGAACTCGGACGCATCAAGGGATACAAGCTGACGCGCCCCGGAATGAAGATCGCCGTCGGCGGCTGCATGCCCCAGGAGGAGGCCGTCGTCGAACGGATTCTGAAGAAATACGACCAGGTCGACGTCGTCTTCGGCACCCACAACCTGCATGAACTTCCGGGGATGCTCCGGCGCGCCGACGAGGGCGTCCGCGTCGTCGACGTCCGCTCCGAGGAAGGCGGCATCGTCGAGAACGTGCCGCGACGACGCATCGCTGGACCGCGCGCCTGGGTCAGCATCATGTACGGGTGCGACGAGTTCTGCACCTACTGCATCGTCCCCTACACCCGCGGCCGTGAGCGCAGCCGCCGGCCCGAGGACATCCTCGCCGAGATCGCCGCGCTGGCGGCCGAAGGCGTCCGTGAAGTCACCCTCCTCGGCCAGAACGTCAACTCCTACGGCCTCGACTTCCAGGATCGGACCTACCGTTTCTCCGACCTGCTCGACGCCGTACGGCTTCTCCCGGTGGACCGCGTACGTTTCACCACCTCGCATCCCAAGGATTTCTCCGACGACCTCGTCTCATCCCTCGCCCGCGGCGGCAACCTGATGCCGTACGTCCATCTCCCGGTCCAGTCCGGCTCCGACCGGATCTTGAAGGCGATGAACCGCAAGTATCTGTCGGCCGACTATCTGTCGCTCGTGCGAAAACTGCGCGCTTCGATCCCCGACGTGTCCGTCACGACCGACCTCATCGTCGGCTTCCCGGGCGAAACCGAGGAGGATTTCCAAGCGACGCTCGACCTCGTCGACGCCGCCGGCTTCGAAGGCGCCTACACTTTCGTCTTTTCGCCCCGGACCGGCACGCCGGCTGCGACCTATCCCGACGATACGCCCCGCGCCGTCAAGGACGCTCGCCTGCAGACGCTGAACCGGAAGGTGAACGAGGGCTTCCTCGCCGGCAACCGCCGCTTCATCGGCCGGATCGTGCGGGTGCTCGTCGACGGCCGTTCGCCGACGGGACGGAAACTGCTCTCGGGATATACCGAACACAACAAGATCCTGCATTTCGAAGGCCCCGACGCGTGGATCGGGTCGATCGTCGACGTCCGCGTCACCGACGCGAAGACCTGGAGTCTCGAAGGCGAGGCGATCGGCCATGACAGGTGAGCGGCTGGTCGCGATGATCCGCGCTTCAGACCTCGTCAAGCGGCTCCGGGAGATCGCGGCGGCACTTTCTTCGGATGCTCGTGCGATGGCGAGATACGGCGCTATTCTGGATCATCAGAAGCAACTCGTGAACGCCATTTCGGCGGGTCGTTCGAAACGTGCTGAAGCCCTTCGGATCGAGCACGAGGCGATGCTTTCGGCGCTCGTCGACGAACCGTTGGTCGCCGAATATCTCGCGCTCGTGGAGGAACTCGACGATGTCGCGCAGGAAGTCGCGGCGATCCTGAACGAGGGCGTCGCACAATGACCGAAGCGGATTCCGGAAACCGCGGACGAAATGCTTGGAAATCGCCCAACTGCCGACTTTTTTTCGGCTTGACTGCTTGATTTCGCCTGAAAAGTAGAGTACTATTATATTAAGACGCATTCCGAGGGTGACAACGTGGCCAAATTCAAGTCGAACGAAGATTATTTCGCTTATTCGAAGACGCTCTCCGTCATACCGGCGGAGGATCTCGCCGCCCTGCTCATGGCGCACAAGATCCGCGTGCCGTTCTACGTGCACCGGTTCGTGCTCAAGGACACGATCTATCCGAAGGTCTTCCAGACGCAGCTCTACCAGACCTATACGGACGAGGTCAAATACCGTCTGCGCGGATACCACGAGTATTCGCTCTATCTGCTTGAGAAGCTGATCGAGGACTACGGTCTCGACTTCGACGCCGCGCGATACAAGGAGATCTTCTTCGACCTCCTGTTCCTGAACCGCGAGCTCTACGGCATCCGGGACGCCTTCCTGAACGACCTCGACAAGCTGAAATACAAATACGCCGTCGACTTCGAGAAGATCGGGTACCGCGACTTCATCGCGAAGTTCGGCGTCCTGTTCTATGAACCCGCCGGATATCTCGACGGCGTCAACCTCGGCATCCTCAAGGACGTCCTGGTGCATTCGTGCACGCTCGGCGACCTCCGCGGCATCGGCGAGAAGTACGGCGTCAAGATCCCCCGCCGCATCAACAAGTTCCAGCTGGTCGACATCCTCGCCAAGCGGTTCCGCCTGTCGCAGGCCGAAATCGACCTGATCAACGGCAAGTCGGTCCTCGAACTCGAGATCTACGCCAAGGAGAAGGGCTTCAGCATCTCCATCGACCTGAAGAAGAGCGACATGGTCGAATTCCTCGTCTTCTCGCTCAACCTCTACCACGTCGAGGTGGCGCGCGACGCCCACAACTACCAGGTCCCGCTGTCCGCCGACATCGACGCCGTCGTGATCGACGGAATCGATTTCGTCCAGAACGATCAGGACATCCCGGTCGAAGGCTACGTCGCCCCGGTCAAATCCGAACCGAAGCCCGAAGCCGCACCCGAACCGAAGCCCGAACCCGCCGTCGTCCAGGAAGAAGAGGTCGAGGCGCCGGCGCCGATGCGCCAGCCCGAACCCGCGCCCGCCGAGGAGAAGAAGCCCGAGCCCGTCGCCGAAGCCAAACCCGCACCCGGGCCCGTGCCGGAACCCGAACCCGCGCCAAAGCCCGTGCCGGAACCCGAGCCTGCGCCGAAGCCCGAACCGGAGCCCGTCCGCGAGGAACCGAAGCCGGAACCCGAACCCGTCCGCGAGGAGCCCAAGCCCGAACCGGCGAAGGAACCCGAACCCGCCCGCAAGCCGGTCCCCCTCTCCGGACCCGAAGCCTACGACTTCTCCGACGAGGAACGCGGCCTGCTCGACGAGAAGATCAACCAGATCATCCGCAAGTACAACAAGAGGCGCCGTCAGAAGACGTTCTGGATCGTCTTCGCGAGCGTTCTCGGCGCCGCGATCCTCGGATTCGCCGGATACGTCGCGCTGTATTACTACGCCATCGATCCGGGCAACCTTCCGCCGTTCCTCCAAAGCCTCTTCTGATCCCTACGCCAAGGCGGGGTGACACTCCATGGAAACGAACAAGAACGGCTTCACCCCCATGATGCAACAATATCTCGATATCAAAAAAGACTATATGGACTTTATAGTCTTTTTTCGACTTGGGGACTTCTACGAGATGTTCTTCGGCGATGCCGCGATTGCGGCGAAGGAACTCGAAATCGTCCTGACGGGACGCGACGCCGGCCAGGAGGAGCGGGTGCCGATGTGCGGCGTTCCCTTCCACGCCGTCGACGTCTACATCGAGCGTCTCGTCGAGAAGGGCTTCAAGGTCTGCGTCGTCGAACAGCTCGAGGATCCCGCGCTCGCCAAGGGTCTCGTCAAGCGCGACGTGATCAAGCTCGTGACCCCCGGAACGATCGTCGGTCCCGCTTCGCTCGACGAGAAGTCGAACAACTACATCGCCTCCGTGACCGAGTCGAAGGCCGGGTTCACGATCGCCTACGCCGACCTTTCGACGGGCCAGAACTGCCTCGTGACGACGCCGCGCGACGCCGACCTGATGGGGAACGAGCTCGTGAACCTGCAGGTGCGCGAGATCGTCGTCGGCTCGAAGTTCAGCCAACGCCTCCTGCGCCGCCAGTTCTCCGAACATCCGCTCACGGTGACGGTCTCCGACGACGTCGACCTCCCTGCGCTCTACCGCGGACTGGCCGGCGAAATCTACGACAAGGAATCGCTCGAGACCTTCGGGCGCCTCGTCAACTACATGGTCCGCACCCAGAAGACGGAACTGCTCCACCTGCAGAAGCTGCAGCGCTTCGAGGCGACCTCCTACCTCCGCATCGACGCCAACTCCAAGCGCAACCTCGAACTCGTCGAGACGGCGCGCTACATGAACCGCCGCGGGTCGCTCTTCTGGCTCCTCGACCGCTGCCGCACCGCGCTCGGGTCGCGCTTCCTCAAGCAGACGATCCTGCGACCGCTCGTCGACCGCAGGCGGATCGAGAACCGCTTCTCGCTCATCGAGGCGCTCAACGACGATTTCGTCGTGCGCGACGAGCTCGGCGGCAGCCTCGCGGAAGTCTACGACCTCGAGCGCATCGTCGGCCGCCTCTCGTTCGGAACCGCCAACGCCAAGGACCTCGTCAACCTCGCCCGCTCGCTTCGGGCGATGCCGTCGATCAGGACGGCGATGGAACGCCTCGACAACGCCTACGCCCGCGAGATCGTGGCCGGCACGGAGACGCTCCAGGAGCTCGCCGACGCGATCGAGACCGCAATCGTCGAAAACCCGCCGCTCTCGGTCCGCGAGGGCGGCATCATCCGTCCCGGCTACTCCGCCGACCTCGACCGTCTCCGCGGCGACGCCGTCGGCGGCCGCGACTGGCTGTCCGAGTTCGAGAAGAACGAGCGCGAGCGCACCGGCATCAGGAAGCTGCGCGTCGGCTACAACCGCGTCTTCGGCTACTACATCGAGATCACCAAGGGCCAGCTCGACCTCGTCAGGGACGAGTTCGGCTACGAGCGCAAGCAGACGCTCGCCAACTCCGAGCGTTACGTGACGCCCGAACTGCGCGAGAAGGAAGCGCTCATCGTCGGCTCCGAGGAGGACGCCGTCAGGCTCGAGTACGACCTCTTCGTCGCCCTCCGCGACGCCGCCAAGGCAAAGACCGAGGGACTTCAGGCGCTGGCACGCGCCGTCGCCGAGATCGACATGGTGCTTTCGTTCGCTGCCGTCTCCGCGGAAAACGGCTACGTCCGGCCCGTCATCGTCGAGGGCCGCGGCGTCGAGATCCTCGGCGGACGCCATCCCGTGGTCGAAAAGACGCTCGTCGACGAGCGCTTCGTCAAGAACGACGTCGTCATGGGCGAGAAGACCTCGATCCTGCTCATCACCGGACCGAACATGTCGGGCAAGTCGACGTACATGCGGCAGTTCGCGGTGATGGTCGTGATGATGCAGATGGGATGCTTCCTGCCGTGCGATTCGGCGCGGCTGCCGCTGTTCGACCAGATCTTCACCCGCATCGGCGCCGCCGACGACCTGACCGGCGGGAAATCGACCTTCATGGTCGAGATGCTCGAGGTCAACTTCGCCCTCCAGAACGCCACCGAACGCTCCCTCGTCCTCTTCGACGAGATCGGGCGCGGCACCGCCACCTATGACGGCATGGCGCTCGCGCAGGCGATCATCGAATACGCCCATCACCGTCTCAAGGCCAAGATCCTCTTCGCCACCCACTACCATGAACTCACCTACCTCGAGGACGATCTGAAGGCGCTCCACAACGTCCACGTCCTCGCCCGCGAGGAGAAGGGCGGCATCGTCTTCCTCCACAAGGTCGAAGACGGACCCACCGACCGGTCTTACGGGATCCACGTCGCCCGGCTGGCGAAACTGCCGGCGGCGGTCGTCGCCCGCGCCGACGCGATCCTGCTCGAACTCGAGAAGAACCACGGCACGAACGTGATCAAGCCGCAGGACACGACCCTCTTCAACTTCGAGGCCGCCGCGGAGGCGGACGCGTCGATTCCCGCCGAGTACGACCCGATCGTCGAGCAGCTCAAGGCGCTCGACGTGAACGAACTGACGCCGCTCAAGGCGATGAACATCCTCGCCGACGTCGTCGCCGAGCTCAACCGCAAAAGATAACGTCACGAAAGGAGGCCGCCCATGGGCCAGATCGTCCGTCTCGATCCGCATCTGTCCAACATGATCGCCGCCGGCGAGGTCGTCGAACGCGTCGGCAACGTCGTCAAGGAACTCGTCGAGAACGCCCTGGATGCCGGATCCCGGCGCATCGGCGTCTCGCTCCGCGAAGCCGGCCTCGCGCAGATCCGCGTCGAGGACGACGGGTGCGGCATGGATGCCGCGGACGCCGCCCTCGCCTTCGAACGTCACGCCACCTCCAAGATCAGGACCGAGCGCGACCTCTTCCGGATCGCCACCCTCGGGTTCCGCGGCGAGGCCCTGCCTTCGATCGCCGCCGTCGCCGCGGTGGAACTCGTCACTTCGATGGGCGACGCCGCCGGCCGGAAGGTCGCCTGGAAGGAAGGACGGCTCGTCGCGGATGAGGTCTCGGCCGCCGCGAAAGGCACCGTCGTGACCGTCTCGCGTCTGTTCTTCAACACCCCCGCCCGCCTCAAATTCGTGAAGTCGCCCGAGGCTGAACTCGCCTTCATCGTCGAGCTCGTCGACAAGTACGCGATCACCCGCCCGGACGTGGCGTTTTCGCTCGAGAACGACGGCCGGACGCTTCTGCGTACCCGTGGAAACGGCGACGCCGTCGAAACCCTCGCCGCCGTCTACGGCGTCGGCGTCGCGAAGGCGATGCGCCCCTACGCCGGTCGCGGCCGCGACTATCGCGTGAGCGGACTTCTCGCCGAACCGCTCGTCCACCGCGCCTCCCGCGCCTACGTCACGATCTCGGTCAACGGGCGCGTGGTGCGCAGCCAGCGCGCCGTCCAGGCGATCATCGACGGTTACGGCCAGTCGCTCCCGCACGGACGGTATCCGATCGCCACGCTCGACATCGCCGCCGATCCCTCGCTTCTCGACGTCAACGTCCACCCCACCAAACTCGAGGTCAAGTTCTCGGAGGAGGCGGAACTCTGGCGGCTCGTCGAGGCGAGCGTCGCGGCGGCGCTCCGCGACGTCCGCGTCATTCTCCCGGCGACGCGTCCCGAGGAGACCCCGAAGGAGGTCTTCCAGCCGTCCTTCGCCCTCGGCGATTCCGAACCGGAGACGCCCGCGGTCGCAGAACCCGCCGTCATCTATGAAGCGCCCGTCGACGCCTCATTCCCCGTCTTCGACTACATCGGTCAGTTCGCGGGCACCTACCTGCTCTTCCAGAACGCCGAGGGACTCCACCTCGTCGACCAGCACGCCGCCGCCGAGCGGATCCGCTATGAACGCTACGCCCGGAGCATGGGGGCGCCGCTTGCGGCCGTCTACGAGGTCCTGATCCCGATCGACCTCGGTCTCTCGAACGCCGACGGGATCGCCGCGACGGCGGTATCCGCCGAACTCGCCGCGCTCGGCGTGACGGTCGACGTCGGTTCAGACTCATCGACCGCCGTGACCCGCGTCCCGGCCTGGTTCCCCCGCGGCATGGAAGCCGAATACGTCGAGACGATCCTCGCGACGATCCATTCGGAGCGGACGCTTTCGACGGCGGCGGTCCGCGACGAACTCGCGAAGTCGCTCGCCTGCAAGCGTTCGATCAAGGCGAACCGGTACATCAACGAAGGCGAAGTCCGGACGCTGCTCTCGGAACTCGCGAAGTGCGAACATCCCTACACCTGCCCCCACGGGCGTCCGATCATCGTCAGGATCGGCGTCCGGGAGATCGAGAAATGGTTCAAGCGGATTCCCTGACGGTGCCGGTCGTCGCTGTCGTCGGCCCGACCGCGGTCGGGAAGTCCGCCCTCGGGATCGCGATCGCGCGTCGTTTCGGCGGCGAAGTCGTCTCCGGCGACGCATATCAGTTCTACCGCGGGATGGACGTCGGCACCGCCAAGACGCCCGTCGCCGAGCGCGGCGGGATCGTCCATCGCCTGATCGACATCCTCGAGCCGGACGCGCCCTTCTCGGTCGCCGACTACCAGCGTCTCGTCCGCGCGGAAATCGCGGCCGTGCAAGCCTCCGGACAACTGCCCGTCCTCGTCGGCGGCTCCGGCCTCTACGTCCAGGCGGCGCTTTACGACTATCGCTTCGCCGGCGTCGGCCGCGACCGGACTCCCGACGGCTTCTACGACGCGCTCTCGACGTTCGAACTCCACGGGCTGCTCGCGACGCGCCATCCGGCGCTCGCCGAGACGATCGAACCCGAGAACCGGCGGCGGATCCTCCGGATGCTCGAGATCGCCGCGACGGCGTCCGAAGAAGAAATCGACCGCACCTCGGGAAAGAACCCGTACTATCCGGACCTCGTCGTCGTCGGTCTGACGATGGATCGCCCGGCGCTTTCCGCAAGAATATCGGCGCGGGTCGACGCGATGGTCGCAGGCGGCCTCGTCGAGGAGGCGCGACGGCTCTATGACCGCGGAATCCGCGGGCAGGCCGCGGCCGCGATCGGCTACCGCGAACTCTTCGCCCATTTCGATGGTGCGCTGTCGCTTCCGCAGGCCGTCGAAGCGATCAAGGTCCATACCCGCCAGTACGCCAAGCGGCAGATGACGTGGTTTCGGAACCGGATGAATGCGACCTGGTTCACGGTCGACCCGGACCGCTTCGAGGAATGCGTCGCCCGGGTCCTCGACCACCTCGAAGGAAGGCTCGGAACACGATGAAAAAAAGGGATGCGGCGTGAAACCGCATCCCTTTATTGTTCGAAGGCTATTCTTCCTTGACGCCGAAGGTCCATGCGGCAAAGCCGCCCTTGAGGACGTAGACGGGATTGAAGTTCTTCCGGACGAACTTGCGCGAGACCGCACGGACGAGCGGTCCCTGGCGGTCGTCGTAGACGAACACCGGCATGTCGGTGCGCAGCTTGGACAGCTGCGAGAAGACCTCGCGCTTCGGAAAATTGCGCGCGCCGTTGATCCGGCGGGCGCCGAACGCCTCGGCGGGACGGAGGTCGACGAGCTGACCGCGGCGCATGTTCTTGCGGAACTCCTCGGGATCGAGGACGACGATGCGCTTGTAGTCGTACTGCTTGCGGGTGGCGATGAGCAGACCGGCGAGCAGACCGACCGAAATCGGCAGCGCCCAGTCCCAGAACGTGGCGAGAAACATCGGATCCATTCCCTTCTGGCGAAACTACAACCTATTATAGTGCCGGAGATTTCTGTTGTCAATAAATGATTTTTGTAATATAATACGTATGTCATTTTCGCGGGGCGACGCCCCGCTTGCACTCCGGAGGGTAGACATGATCAACACGAACGAACTCCGCAACGGGATGACCATCCTGTTCGAGGGAAACATCTACATGGTCCTGGAATTCCAGCATCTGAAGACGGCCAAGTCCGGCGCGATGATGCAGACGAAGCTGCGCAACCTGCGCACCGGCGGCGTCATCTCCAAGACCTTCAACGGCGGCGTCAACCTCGACACCGCGAACGTCACGAAGACGCAGATGCAGTATCTGTACGCCTCGGGCGACATGCACGTCTTCATGAACAACGACACCTACGAGCAGATCGAGATCCACGCCGATCGGATCCAGAACGAGCTGCTCTACCTCACCGAGGGCGTCAACATCACGGTGATGATGTTCGAGGAAGAGGTCCTCGGCATCGAGATGCCGGACAAGGTCGTCCTCGAAGTCGTCGAATGCGCCGGTGCCGCCCGCGGCAACACCGCATCCAACGCGCAGAAGGAAGCCCTGACGAACACGGGACTCAAGCTGAACGTCCCGCTCTTCATCGACCAGGGCGAGAAGATCGTCGTCTCGACCCTCACGGGCAAGTACGACAGCCGCGCCAAATAACCATCCGAGGAGCTGATCGAGCTTGAGTACCGGGCACTTGCGCCTCTTCACCGCCGTCTGGGACGTCTTCAATGCGCCCCTTTTGGCGTTGATGCTGGCGCTCCTCGCGGTTTCAGCGTTCTTCTCGATGGCGGAGATGGCCTTCTCCGCCGTCGGCAAGGTGCGCCTGAAGACGCTCGTCGACCAGAACGCGCACGGTTCGAAGAAGGCGCTCTGGATCGCCGAGAACTTCGACCGCACGCTGACCACGCTTCTGGTCGGCAACAACCTCGTCAACATCGCGAACACCTCGGTCGCGGTGGTGTTCTTCTCCTCGCTCTTCGCCTCGCTGCCGAATGCGACCACGGTCGTCTCGATCGTCAATACCGCGGCGATGACGATCATGATCCTGATCTTCGGCGAGATCCTGCCGAAGAGCGCGGCCAAGATGAATCCCGAGAAGATGTGTCTCCGCATCAGCGGCTTCCTCTATTTCCTGATCCGGGTCATGACGCCGATCACCTTCCCCTTCCGGAAGCTGAACAGCCGCGTCGTCCAGCGCCTCGACGCCGGCGGCGAGCAGAAGCCGACGGTGACCGAGGACGAACTCGAGACGATCATCGACACGATGGAAGAGGAAGGCTCGATCGACGGCGAGGAGGCGGACATGCTGCAGCGCGTCCTCGACCTCTCGGACATCACCGTCGAAGAGATCATGACGCCGCGCGTCGACATGGTCGCGATCGACATCGAGAAGACGGTCGAAGAGATCACCGATATGTTCATCAAGCACAAGTTCTCGCGGATGCCGGTCTACGACGGCAACTCCGACAACATCGTCGGCATCCTCTACGAGCGCGACTTCTTCACCAAACTCATCAAGAACCGCACTTTCAACGTCAAGAAGATCCTCCGCAAGCCGCTCTTCGTGCCGGCGACCACCAAGGTCGACGCGCTCATCGAACTGCTGCAGGGGGAGAACAACCACATGGCCGTCGTCGTCGACGAGTACGGCGGGGTGGACGGCATCGTGACGATGGAGGACGCCCTCGAGGAACTCGTCGGCGAAATCTACGACGAGCACGACGACGTCGAGAAGAACGTCGTCAAGCGCGACCAGAACACCTATGTGGTCGACGCCGACTTCGACCTCAAGCGCCTCTTCGAGGACCTCGAGCTTGGAACGCCTCCCGAAAGCGAGGCGACCTCGGTCGGCGGCTGGCTCTTCGAGCAGTTTCAGGACATCCCGGAGGTCGGAGAGAAGCTGGAATTCTCGCTGGCCGTGAACCAGCGTTACAACGATCTCTCCGAACTCGTCGGCGAGGACCTCGAGGTGCTCACCTTCGAAGTCCTCAAGGTCAAGCAGCGCCGGATCAAGTCGGTGCTCCTGAACGTGCGCGTCACGGGATCCAAGACGGCCGGCGATTCGGTCGCCGAATGACGAACCGCCGGGGATCGGACGATCTCCGGCTTTGATTGAAAGGCGGTCCCCCATGGAACGATTGCAGAAAGTCATCGCCGCCGCCGGCGTCGCATCGCGACGGGCGGCCGAAGAAATGATCGCCGCGGGGCGCGTCGCCGTCAACGGCGTCGTCGTCACGCTGCCCGGCACCCAGGTCGAACCGACCGACGAGGTCGCGATCGACGGCGACGTGATCGGCCGCGAGGAGAAGGTGTATTACGTTCTCTACAAACCGCCCGGCGTGGTCTCGACGACCGACGACGACAAGAAGCGGAAGACCGTCGTCGATCTCATCGGCGCCAGGGAACGCATCTTTCCGATCGGACGCCTCGATTTCGACACGACCGGCGTCCTCCTCCTCACCAACGACGGCGACTTCAACAACGCCCTGATCCATCCGCGCTTCCACGTCGAGAAGGAATACCGCGTCAAGGTCGAGGGACTGATCCGCAAGGAGACCTCGACGAAACTCTGCCGCGGAATCGAGATCGACGGCGCGAAGACGGCGCCGGCGAAGATCTTCGACGTCCGATACGACGAGGACCGGGCTTCGAGCCATCTATCGATCGTGATCACCGAGGGCAAGTACCACCAGGTGAAGAAGATGTTCGCCGCGGTAGGGCATCCGGTCCTGAAACTGCGTCGCGAACGCTTCGGCACGATCACCTGCGAAGGGCTCAAACCGGGGGCCTGGAGGCGTCTGAAACCGCACGAAATCAAGCAGCTTTGGAATCTCAGCAGTTTCGGAAAAACGGAACGATGAATTTTGCATTTAGGGATGGAAAAGCCCGAAAATATGATATAATATGAAAAGTTGAGGAGCGATACGATGAAACGACACGCGCTCGCGATCGACGGCCCGGCCGGTGCCGGCAAGTCGACGGTCGCCAAACTGCTCGCTGAACGCCTCGGTTACGTCTACATCGACACCGGTGCGATGTATCGCGCCGCAACGTACAAGGCCCTCCGGCTGCACGTCGAACTGTCGGATCCGGACGCCTTCGGCTTCCTCGCCGACACGACGATGGAATTCTGCGACGGGATCCTGTTCCTCGACGGCGAGAACGTCGGTCAGAGCATCCGCTCCGCCGCCGTCACCGCAAGCGTCTCGGTCGTGGCCAGCCACATCCCGGTGCGCAACCAGCTCGTCGCCCTCCAGCAGCGGATCGCCCTCGCGGCGGACGTCGTGATGGACGGACGCGACATCGGCACCGTGGTCCTGCCTGACGCCGACCTCAAGATCTTCATGACCGCGACGGTCGAAGAACGCGCCCGCCGCCGTCACGAGGAGAATCTGGCCAACGGCCGCGAATCGGACGTCCTGAAGATCCAGAAGGACATCGAGCGCCGCGACCGGATCGATTCCTCCAGGGCCTACAACCCGCTTCGGCAGGCGGAGGACGCGGTCTTCCTCGACACGTCGAACCTCGACATCAACGCCGTCGCCGACCGCATCTACGACATGTTCACGAGAATCACTTCGGGAGATAAAAAAGGAGAGAACCACAATGGATGACAACAAGCAAATGACCATGGACATCAAGGAACTGCACGTCGGCGACGTCGTCGTCGGAAAGATTCTGAAAGTGGAGCCCAATACCGTCCTCGTCGACGTCGGTTTCGCGTTCGAAGGGACCATCTATAGAGATCACCTGACCACCAAGCCGATCAAGGACTGCGGTGAGATCGTCAAGGTCGGCGACGAGATCGAGGTCAAGGTCACGAAGATCAGCTTCGGCGACGACTCCAACATCCTCCTCCTGTCCCGTCTGGACGTCGAGAAGAAGGTCGCCTCGCAGGAGAAGATCGCGCAGCGCGAAGCCCACAAGGCGGAACTCGTCGTCGACGCCGACGTCGAGGTCAAGGTCCGCGAAGCCGTCAAGGGCGGCCTCCTCTGCAACTACTTCGGCATCGAGATCTTCGTTCCGGACTCGCTCGTCGAGATCAAGAACGTCGGTCCGGAAGGACTCGCGGAGATCAAACAGGGCCTCGTCGGCACGAACGAGATCGTCAAGATCATCGAGATCCGCAATGAACGCGGCCGCGACAAGTTCATCGGCTCGCGCAAGCAGGTGCAGTACGGCCTCCTGAAGGCCAAGGAGAAGGAAGAGATCGCCAAGCTCCAGGTCGGCGACGTCGTCACCGGCACCGTCGAGCGCATCGTCGATTTCGGCGCCTTCATCAAGATCGGCGCCTTCACCGAAGGCCTCTGCCATATCAGCGAACTCTCCCACTACCGCACCGCCAAGACGGAAGACGCCGTCAAGGTCGGCGACGTCGTCCAGGCGAAGGTCATCAAGCTCGCCGGCCGCAAGATCTCGCTCTCGCTCAAGGCACTCACCGACGATCCGTGGACCTCGTTCGTGAAGAACCACCATGTCGGCGAGAAGGTCGAAGGCACCATCTTCAAGAAGATGCAGTTCGGCATGCTCGTCGAGATCGAGAAGGAGATGCGCGGTTTCCTCTCCCGCTTCGACTACAGCTGGAATCCCTCGAAGAATCTCGCCGGCGAAGTCAAGGAAGGCGACAAGATCGAGCTCCAGATCACCAACATCGACCTTGAGAAGCGTCAGTTCTCGCTCTCCCGCAAGCATCTCGAGTACAACCCGTGGTCGGACGTCAAGGTCCGCCAGGGCGATCTCGTCTCCGGCACCGTGAAGGCGATCCAGGAGAAGGGCGCGCTCGTCGAAGTCCAGGGCATCGAAGCCTTCCTGCCGATCAGCGAACTCGCCGAAGAGCGCGTCGAGCGCGTCGAGAACGTCGTCAAGGTCGGCGACGTCCTCAACCTCGAAGTGCTCCAGTTCTTCCCGAAGGAATGGAAGTTCACGGTCTCCCTCAAGAAGGCCGTCTACAAATCGGACCGCAAGGAATTCGAAGCGCATCTGAACGAAAACGTCTCCGGCAACCAGTCGCTCGCCGACCTGTTCGCCAAGTTCAAGAAGTAGAATCCGTTTCCGGGTTTTCCAAAAAGGGTGATCTGCATGCTGCCAACAGTGGCGATCGTCGGCCGACCGAACGTCGGCAAATCGACGCTTTTCAACCGCATCGTGGGCGACAGGATCTCCATCACCGACGATACGCCGGGCGTCACGCGCGATCGCATCTATGCGAAGGCGACGTGGCTGACCCATCGCTTCAACATCATCGACACGGGGGGCATCGAAATCAGCGATGCGCCCTTTTTGGCTGAAATCAAGGCCCAGGCCGAGATCGCGATCGAAGAGGCCGACGTCGTCGTCTTCGTGACCGACGTCCAGAACGGGGTCCATCCCGACGACTATGTCGTGATGAAGATCCTGAACGGCTCGAAGAAGCCGGTCGTGGTCGCCGTGAACAAGGTCGACGACCGCCGCCTGCTGGAAGAGACCTACGATTTCTTCGAACTCGGGGCGGACGACGTCGTCGCCGTCTCCTCGGCGCACGGCATCGGCGTCGGCGATCTGCTCGACAAGGTCGTCGAACGCTTCCCGGAGACGATCGAGGAACCGTATTCCGAGGATACGACGAAGATCTGCGTGATCGGTCGCCCCAACGTCGGGAAATCCTCGCTCGTGAACGCGATCCTCGGATCGGATCGGGTGATCGTCTCGCCGATCGAGGGCACGACCACCGATTCGATCGACACCGAGTTCGTCAAGGACGGCGAGAAGTACGTCGTCATCGACACGGCCGGCCTGCGCAAGCGCGGGAAGATCTTCGAATCGGTCGAGAAGTACAGCGCCCTTCGGGCGATGCAGGCGATCGAACGTTCCGACATCGCGCTCGTCGTGATCGACGCCGTCGTCGGCATCCAGGAACAGGACAAGCACGTCGCCGGCTTCGCGCTCGACAGCGGGAAGGCGATGATCCTCGTCGTGAACAAGTGGGACGCCGTCGAGAAGGACGACCGCACGATGGAGGAATGGACCAAGGTCATGCGCACCGAATTCCAGTTCCTGTCGTACATTCCGATCGTCTTCCTGTCCGCGAAGAAGAAGACCCGCGTCCATCTCCTCTTCCCCGCGATCCGTCGCGTCGCCGAGAACTTCGCCCGCCGCGTCTCGACATCGGTGATGAACGAGGTCGTCTCCGACGCGATGGCGATGTTCCCGCCGCATGAACACAACCAGGTCAAGCTGCGCGTCTACTACGCCACCCAGGTCGCGGTCAAGTGCCCCACCTTCGTCCTCTTCGTGAACGACACGGAAGCGCTCCATTTCAGTTACCGCCGATATTTGGAAAACCGAATCCGTGAAGCGTTCGATTTTGAGGGAACCCCGATCAAATTGATCCTGCGTCGACGCGAATAGGCGAATTTGGGCGGAATTTGGAGAAAATATCTGCGAATGGCTTGCAATTTGCGCACACCGAATCTATAATGAAACCAAAGATACGAAGGAGGAATCGAATTCATGAACAAATCCGAATTAGTCGCACGCATCGCCGAATTGTCCGATCTGACCAAGAAGGACGCGGAACAGGCCCTGAACTCGACGGTCCTGGCCATCCAGGAAGCTCTCGTCAAGGGTGAAAAGGTGATTCTCACCGGCTTCGGAACCTTCGAAGTCAAGGAACGCAAGGCCCGCGCCGGACACGATCCCCGCACCGGCAAGATCATCGACATCCCCCGTCTGAAAGCGCCGACCTTCAAGTCCGGCAAGGTTCTCAAGGAACAGGTTCGCTGAATCAATCAAAAAGTCGACCGGCAAGGTCGACTTTTTTCATGGAATCGGATCAGAACGCGCCGTAGATCGCCGCGACGTAGATCAGGAAGGAAACGAGGTTGTTCAGGAAATGGACCCCGATCGTGACGTAGACGTTCTTTCCGGAGATCCAGTAGACGTAGCCGAAGACGAATCCCATCATGACGTAGGGGATCGACTGCAGGTAGTCGCCGGCGGCGACGACGTGCATCAGTCCGAAGACGAGACCGGAGGCGACGATCGGGACGACCGGACCGAATCGCTTCGGGAACAGTCCGAAGAAAACCTTGCGGAAGATCGTCTCCTCGATGATCGGGGTGAAGACGCAGAGGGTGAGGAACAGGGCGACGAGCACGAGGGCGTCGGGCTTGAACATCGAGGCGATCGCCGATTCGTTCTCGGATCCGCTCGAGATCCCGAGCCAATCCATCGCGAGGGTCGACAGGATCAGGACGAGGTAGACCTGGACCTCCCCCATCACGATATGGCCCACCATCGACTTCCAGCTCTTCCGGAAGCGACGCCAGCGGTCGGCCAGGTGGAGGCGGTCGATCAGGAGGAAGGCGACCGCGATGGCGAAGCCGTGGATCGCGTTCACGACGAGATAGAAGGTCGAGGACATGTCGAATCCGTATTCGCGGACGACCGAGGCGACCTCGGTCTCGAAGTAGAGCGTGTCGACGACCACGAGCCCTCCGCCGCTCTCGACCTCGTCCTCGCTGTAGGACGATTTCCCGAGGATTTTCCCTTCGCGGTCGAGGAACGTATAGTCGACGTAGATGCTGCCGAGGGAAAAGGAATTCCGATTCTCGTAGCGGCCGACGATCGTGACGGCATACGGGAAGCCTTCGTAGAGATCGCTTTCGACATGGGACGAGGTGATGCCGATCTCGACGATGTTCGCCGTGATCGACTCGATCTCGGGATAGCGGGCCATGAAGATGCCGTACATCGCCACGTTGACCAGGACGAGCCCGAGCACGTAGACGACGATCAGCATGAGGTTGGTTCGACGCGTCTTGAACAGGTCGTCGAGCGGATCGGAGGAATCGACCGGAGCGGGTTCGGGAGAGCCCGGCAGGGCGGGTTCGGATGCGGCGGGCGCCGGCGTCCGGGCGTTCTTGAACAGGTCTTCGTAGGGGTTGGGCATGGTGGTCCTCCGCTTCGTGGCTTTCACCCATCATTATACCGCATGCGCGCGCTTCATGAAAGGAAAATTCGCGGTTGCGCGTTCCGGATTTGACTTTCCGCGTAAAAAGGGTATAATGATGACAGAACGGAAACGGGTGATCCCATATGACCAAAAAGACTTTTGCCGTCATCGGCGTCGGGCGCTTCGGCCTCGCGCTCATCGAAGAACTCTCCAACCTCGGCGCCGACGTGCTCGTCATCGACCGCAACATCGACAAGATCGACAAGGTCGCCAAAATCGTGACCAATGCCGTCTGTCTCGACTCGACCGACGTCGACGCCCTCCGCGAGGTCGGCATCGCCAACTACGACACGGTCGTCGTCGCGACCGGCATCAACGTCGACAACTCGATCATGACGACGCTGATTCTGAAGGACCTCGGCATCAAGGACGTCTACGTCAAGGTGCAGAGCGAGTACCACGCGCGCGTCGTCGAGAAACTCGGCGTCGACCAGGACCACCTCATCTGGCCGGAGCAGTCCACCGGTCGCAGGATCGCGAAGATCCTGGTCTCGGGCAACTTCCTCGAATTCATCGAACTCGACCAGCAGTACAGTTTCGTCACCGTCACCGCCGCCCGGAAGATCCTCGGCAAGCATCTCCTCGAACTCGAGATCCGTTCGCGCTTCGGCGTCAACATCGTCGCCGTCCGTCGCAACGACAAGATCATGATTCCGAGCTCGACGACGCCGTTTGAGACCAATGACGAGGTCCTCCTCGTCGGATCGAACGCAAACATCGAGAAATTCATCCAGTGGCTGAACAAATGAAGACCGGAAACGGTCTTTTTTTGTCGGTTTCGGTGAAAACGTCGCCGTCCTCATGGTATACTAATCATGGAATCGGATGCCGAAGAAGGGGGATGCGCCCATGTGCAAGGTCGTCGTCGCGACGCGCAATCGCGGAAAGGTCGTCGAATACGGGGAACTGTTCGCACCCTACGGTCTGTCCGTCGGCTCGCTCCTCGACCATCCCGAACTGCCCGACGTCGAGGAGACCGGATCGACCTTCGCCGATAACGCGCTCCTCAAGGCGTCGGCCTGCTTCGCCGCGTTCGGCGGCCTGTGCGTCGCCGACGACTCGGGGCTCGAGGTCGTCGCCCTCGGCGGCGCTCCCGGGGTGCGCTCCCAGCGCTATTCCGCCGAAGGCACCGCCGCGGCCAACAACGCGAAGCTGCTGGCGGCGCTTGCGGGCGTCGCCGACCGCCGCGCCCGCTTCGTCTGCACGATCGCGGTGATCCGGCCGGACGGACAGAGCCGTCTCTACGTCGGCGCGCTCGAAGGAAGGATCGCGACCGCTCCGCGCGGCTCCGGCGGCTTCGGCTACGACCCGCTCTTCCTCGTCCCGGAATCGGGGTGCACGGTCGCCGAGATGGAACCCGGGGTCAAGAACGAGATCAGCCATCGCGGCCGCGCGTTCATGGCGATGATGGCGGATCGGGACTGGTGGACGCGATGAAGATCGTCCTGTTCTCCGACAACCATCGCGACCGGCAGTCGGTTGAACGCATCGTGTCTCTCCATCGCGACGCCGACCGGATCGTCTCGCTCGGCGATTCGGAGATGCGCGAGGACGAACTTTCCGCCCTCGGGATCTACGGCGTCAGGGGCAACTATCCGTTCGAACCGGATTTCCCCGAAGAACTCACGACCGTCTTCGAGGGATGGAAGACGTTTCTCTGCCACGGTCACCGCTATGGCGTGAAGAGCGGGCTGTACTGGCTCGCCGAACGCACCCGGGCGGAGGCATGCGACCTCGTCTGCTTCGGCCACACGCACGCCCCCTTCCTCGAGGACCGGGACGGCGTCGTCTTCCTCAATCCCGGATCCGCGGCGCGACCGCGGTCGGGCGCGGGAGCGACCTACGCCGTCGTCGTCGTGACCGAGACGACCCTGACGGCCGCGATCCGCGACCTCGACGACGACCGGGCGGTCCGCACCCTATCCAAACGCAAGCAAGATTCCTTCCGGAGGTGAGCCGATGGATTTCGATGTCACGCTCAAGGAATACCAGGCGTTCCCGAAGAACGCCGAACTCGCCGACAAGCTGCTCGCCCTGCAGGACGAGACCGTCAAGGCCGGCGACGCCGAGGCCTTCCTCAAGGCGACCCACCTCCTGACGGACACCTATCTCACGATGCAGGCGACCGACGAAGCGGTCGCGATGCTTTCGGCCGTTCTCCGCGACAACGCCTTCGAAGACCACAAGACGATCATCGCGATCGTCGACCGTCTCGTCCAGCTTCTCCTCAAGACGGAGGATTTCGTCCAGCTCGAGCAGGTCCTGCAGTATCGCGCGCGCTTCGCCACGGGCGTCCCGTCGCAGACGATGATGCAGCAGTTCTACCTCTCGGTCTGCTACGAGGGGCTGAAGAAGTATGACCTCGCGATCGCCGCCCTCGTCCAGGTGCCCGACAACATCTCGGCGCCGAACCTCGCATCGAAATACCTGAAATTGGCGATGCTGTACCTGAAGACCCAGGATCTCACGGCCGCCAGGAACGCCTACGACCACGCCCTCGTCTTCGACAAGGCGAAGAAGAACGAGATGTTCTATCTCGTCGAATCCGACATCCTCTTCGCCGACGGCCGGATCCTGAACGCGCTCAAGGCGTACCAGGACTTCTTCCTGCGATCGAAGACCAAGACGCGCTATCTCGACCGCTACATCACGATCAACGCCCGCCTCGGCAACTTCGAAGAGGCGTGGCGTTTCTACAAGGCGTACGAGAAGAAGGCCGCGACGAACGTCTCGAAGAACTACCGCCTCGAACTCTACGAGGCGGGTCTTCGCGTGGCGGAGGCGCTCCGCCGCTACGACGAGGCCGCGCAGATCAAGGAAAGAATCCTCGCCCTGATGGAGAAGGAACCCGAAATCATCGACAGCTTCGACGGCGTCCGCGCCCTGCTCGAGGCGGCCAACCGGATTCCCGCCGACCGCGAGCGCCGCGACGTCGTCCTCGAATGCTTCCGCGCCCTCGTCAAGGTCGCCGAGGTGCCGCGGCTCCTGTTCGTCGCCCCGACTGCGGAAGGCGTGCTCGTCGAAACCTTCTCGAAGGGACTCCTGCTCGACAAGAACATGGCCGCAACCGACCTGGCGGGCACCGCGATCGGTGCCGCGATCGACGCCGACCGGGACTACCTGCTGCTCATGGGCGTGGATTTCGGCGACCTCGTCGACCATGTCGACAACCGCCCACTCAAGGACGGTCCGATCCGCCAGGTGGTCGCGCTCAAGGTCCGCGCAGTCGGATCGACGGCCGGCTTCATCGTCGCCTACCTCGACCGCGAACGCCATTTCGACTTCGTCTCGAAACTTCTCGTCACCGCCCGCCTTGTCCTTGAGGGCAAGTTCGACACCGCCCGTCTGCGGGAACAGGACGCCGTCCGGATCATGGCCGCCGACCATGCCTTCTCTGCCGCCGGCACGGGCGTCTTCCGGATCGAGTCCGGATACCTCTTTCTCGTCGACGACCGCGCCAGGTCGCTGCTCGAGACCGACCGCGGCTTCATCCCGTTCGAGGAGTTCCAGACAAGAATGGGGGAACGGAAGCTCTACGTCGACGATTTCGTCGGGAAGAAGACCCTCGTCTTTCCGGTGACCGGCTTTTCCGGTCGGAAGATGCTCTGGAAGGCTGTCGTCTGGACCGACGGACAGGCCGTCCACTTCCTCGCCACCGACGTCCGCGAGGACGAGGAACGCGCCGCCGACGCGCTCCGCAAGGCTTCCGACTCCTATTGTTTCGGTCTGGGGACGATGCATGCGCTCGACGCCGCGATCAAGCGCACCGAGACCCAGACGGCGCTCGCACGATGGACCGCGTCCTGTCTCGACGACACGACCTATGACGACTGGAACGATGCGGCCGCGCGGCTGATCCGCCATGTCCGCGCCGGTGCCGGAACCCATCTCCTCGGTCTCTATCAGGGCGAAGACGGATCCTTCCTCGCCCATTACGACACGATCGACAAGCGCATCCTCGACCGTATCGCGGGAGCGACCGTCGACGGCACCGAACGCGACATCGCCGACGCCATCCCGCGCATCGCGACCCCCGGCGTCCGCGCCGGTTTCGTGAACCTCCTGCGCAACCGCACGGTCGCCGAATCGATCGCGAAGGCCCGGCTCGCCTGCGCGGCCGCGACTGCGGGGGCACCCCATCGCCACTATGACCGCGACCTGATCGTCTGGGAGAACCGGACGGAAGCCGTCGCGGCGCATCTTCACCACCTGATCGAGACCGATGCGATCAGACCGCGCTACGCCCAGGTCGGCAACGTCTTCACGAAGAAGGTCGAACTCTATCGTGTCTCGCTCCATCCCGATCCGGTGATCGGCGACGCCGAACTCCTCCGCATGTCGGTCCGGCGCTTCGGCATCGCCCGGGAAGTGACCCGGGCGATGCTGTCCGTCGTCCTGAAGGACATGGACGCGCTCTTCCGGATCCGGCCGATCCCGATCCGGTTCGCCCTTCCCGTCTATCCCGCAACGCTCGTCTCCCCGGGTTTCGTCGAAGAGATCCTGCGGGCCGCGAAGAAGAGGAAGGTCCCCCTCGCCCGTCTTCAATTCGTCGTGATCCCCGACGGCGACGTCGCGATCCCGGCGGCGGCGGACGCGATCGAAGCGCTCGCGGAGGCGGGCATCGCCTTCGGCTTCGACGGCCGGCGCGACCGCGTCGCGCCATGGGAGGTCTCGGGAACCATCGAGTGGGACGACGTCTGGATCGATCCGGTTCTCCTCGACCGGCCATCGTTCTCCCTTTGGGAAGCGTACGCGCAGAGCACCAAGGCGACCCTGGTCGCCGCACCAGTCGACGACGAAGCCCTCGTCGGCGCCGTCCGCAACGCGCGGATCGCCTTCGTCGAAGGCGGCGTCCTACCGATTTTCGACACGATCGAGGAACTGACCGCGTCGCTCTGAGCGCCGCGCGCCGCTCCCGCCCGTTCGGAAAACGGTTGCGGGGACGGCGCGCTTTTCAATCGCGGACGCGCGGTGTATAATGGGCTTGGCTTCAACGGGAGGACCCTCATGGAACGCAAATGGTGGGAACAGCGCAACATCTATCAGATCTATCTCCGCAGTTTCTTCGATACCGACGGCGACGGCAAGGGCGACCTTCGGGGCGTCGTCGCCAAGCTCCCCTACCTCAAGGACCTGGGGATCGGCGTCCTCTGGATCTCGCCGCACTACGATTCGCCGATGGACGACAACGGCTACGACGTCCGCGACTACTACGCGGTCTCGCCCGACTACGGGACGCTTGACGACTTCCGGGCGCTTCTGGCCGAAGCCCACGCCCGCGACATCAAGGTGATCGCCGATCTCGTCCTGAACCACACCTCGGACGAGCATGTCTGGTTCCAGGCGGCGCGCGACCCCTCGCATCCGGACCATGCGAAGTATCACGACTACTACATCTGGCGGAAGCCGAAACGCGACGACGCCGGCCGCCGGATGCGGCCGACGCGCTGGATCGGCTGGTTCGGGTCCCCCGCATGGGACTATAACGAGGCGACCGACGAATACTACCTGCACATCTTCTCGAAGAAGATGCCCGACCTCAACTGGCGCAACCGGGAGATGCGCGAGGACATGAAGAAGATGATCCGCTGGTGGCTCGACCTCGGCCTCGACGGCTTCCGCGTCGACGCCTCGAACCATCTCGAGAAGAACTGGGACTTCCCCGACGGCTTCCCCGGTTACGAGAATTTCTCCTCGATCCCGAAGCACCACGAGTACCTCCGCGAACTCGGCGAGGAGATCTTCGTCCCGCGCGACGTCCTGACCGTCGGCGAGTCGGGGGGAGCCTCGAAGGAAGAAGCCCTCATGTACTGCGGCTACGGGTCAAACGAGTTCAACATGCTGATCCAGTTCGGGCACTGCTGGGCCGACATCGACAACCGCCATCCGCGCCTGATGGGCAAGTGGGCGCAGGGGAAGCTCGACGTCGCGAACATCAAGCGATCCTTCATGAACTGGTACCGGATGCTCGACGGCAAGGGTTGGAACGTCATCTACTGGCACAACCACGACCAGCCGCGCGTCCTCAGCCATTACGGGAACGACGGCGAATACCGCGTCAGGAGCGCGAAGATGCTCGCGATCGCGCTCTACTTCATGCCCGGGACCGCGATCGTCTACCAGGGCGAGGAGATCGGCATGACCAACGTCCGCTACGACAAACTCGAGGAGTTCCGCGACGTCGAGGTTTTCACCGAGTACCAGAACATGCGCGACAAGGGGTATTCCCCCGACGAGGCGCTCGCGATCATCAAGGCGCGGTGCCGCGACAACGCCCGCACCCCGATGCAGTGGAACGACGGCGAGAACGGCGGCTTCACGACCGGCACGCCCTGGATCCGCACGAATCCGAACTATCCCGAGATCAACGTCCGCGACCAGGACTCCGATCCCGACTCGATCCTCTCGCTCTATCGCACGATCCTGAACATGCGCGCCGCCGATCCCGACATCATGGGCGGCAGGATCCGCTTCTTCGACATCGACGGGACCGGTTCCTACTGCTACCTGAACGAAGGCGCGACGTCCTCCCGCCTCGTTCTCTGCAACTTCACCGACGCTTCGCTCGCCGTCGACCTGCCGGGCGTGACCGCAGACGGGTGGACGCCCGTCGTGCACAACGGCGAACAGCCGCCCGCGATCGGAGACGGAAGGATCGTCCTTGAGCCCTACGAAGCGGCGGCCTTCGTCCGCTTCCTCGCCCCGCGCGCTTGACAAATCGCGCCATTCCACTATAATGAAGTTGCGCCTCGGGGCGCGGCTCTCCGCTCGGGCGCGGAGCCGCGGTCGGGACGCGACTTTCATTTTTCCCGCCGTCCGGGGGAAGGGAGCATCGTCCGTGAAAAGAATCCTGCTCATCCTCCTCGTTGCGGCGGGGATCCTCGCCACGGCCGCCTGCGCGGCGAGACCGAAGCTCCACATCCTCAACTTCCCCGACTACATGGACCGCTCTTTGGTCTCGGCCTTCGAACGCGACTTCGACTGCGAAGTCGTCTACCGCGAGGTCGGTTCCAACGAGGAGATGGTCGAACTGCTCCGGTCGGAAGCGGCGCATTACGACCTCGTCATCCCGTCCGACTACATGATCGGACGGCTCGTCCAGCTCGGAATGCTGCGGCCGATCGACGCGACGGCCCTTCCGAACCTCGGCATGCTCACGGTGATGCCCGGGATCGATTCGCTCTACGGAGGGGAATCCTGGTTCGACTACGCGATCCCGTATGCATGGGGGACGCTCGGCATCCTCTACGACGCGACTGTCCCCGGCCTGTCCGCCTTCGTCGAGGAGGCGGAATGGGGTGCCCTCTTCACCGCCGGCGACACCTACGACGTCGGCATGTACGATTCGGCGCGCGATGCCGTCGCCGCGGCGCTTTTGTACTACGGTTTCGACGTGAACACGGTCGACGAGGAGGAACTCGCGATGGCGGAGGACGCGCTCAAGGACGCCCGATTCACCGCCTGGGGGGAGGATTCGCTTCAGGCGCTGGTGTCGACGGGAACGCTCGATCTGGCGCTCGTTTACTCCGGCGACTACTTCTATGCCCGCGAACTCGCGATCGATTCCGGAAACGACGTGACCTTCGACCTCTACGTGCCGGCGACGACGAACGTCTGGATGGACGCGATCTGCATCCCGACCCGGGCCGAGGATCTCGATCTCGCCTATGCGTTCATCGACTACATGATGCAATACGACCGCGTCCTCGCGAACGCCGAATACATCGGCTATACACCGCCGTTTCTCGAAATCTTCGATGCGATGACCGACGACAACGTGTACGACGACCCGAGGTTCGATCCCGCCCCGACGGGAGCCGACCGGCGCATCTACCGATTCGTCGATCAACCGCACGCCGAGGACCTGCTTCTGATCCTCGAACGGGCGAAGACCGGCGAGTGACGCGCACGGACGTTTTGGCTTTCCATCCGTGGTCGCGCGTGATACAATAGGAATGACGTCACAGACAAGGTGAAACCCATGAGCAGGACCAAGGAACGCGAAACGATCGTCACGCTACTCTATACGAAGAGCATGGAAGGCGGATACGGCGAAGCCGATCATCCCGACGAACTCCTCGCGACGTTCCGCGCGGTCCTCGCGAAACTTCCCGAGATCGACCGGATCATCTCCGAGAACCTCGTCGACTGGACCATCGACCGGCTCAACAAGGTCGACCTGGCGATCCTCCGCTACGCCGTCTACGAACTGGCGTATACCGACGAGTTCCACGAAGTGATCATCGACCAGGCGATCGAACTCACCAAGAAATACACGAACCTCGACGACAACAAGCAGAAGGCCTTCAACAACAAGCTGCTCGATACCATCAAGAACAAGATCCGCAAATGAGGTGATCCGATGGAGCGAACCCCGATCACGGTCTCCGCGCTCAACGGCTACCTGAAGGCGAAGTTCGACGCCGACCGGCAGCTCGGCGACCTGCTCCTCAAGGCGGAGATTTCCAATTTCAAACGCAATTCCTCCGGCCATCTGTACTTCTCGCTCAAGGACGAGAAGTCGCAGATCCCGGCCGTGATGTTCGCCGGCGCCGCATCCTCGCTCCGATTCCGTCCCAAGGACGGCGACCAGGTGCTGGTCGAGGGCTCCGTCGAGATCTACGTCCCTTACGGGCAGTACCAGTTCTACGTGCGGCGCATGACCGATGTCGGCAAGGGCGATCTCTGGCTTGAGTTCGAACGACTCAAGCAGAAACTCGAGGCCGAAGGTCTCTTCCGTCCCGAGCGCAAGCGCCCCCTACCAGGCTATCCGAAGGCCGTCGGCGTCGTCACCTCGCCGACCGGAGCCGCCGTCCGCGACGTCATCCACATCATCGGAAGACGCTGGCCGGCCGCCCGCATCGTCGTCTACCCCGCCTCCGTGCAGGGAAACGACGCCAAGGATTCGATCGTCGCGGCGATCGACCGCGCCAACGTCGAAAGCCTGGTCGACGTCCTCATCGTCGGCCGCGGCGGCGGCTCGATCGAAGACCTCTGGCCCTTCAACGAAGAGGTCGTCGCCCGCGCGATCCACCGCTCGCGCCTGCCGGTCGTCTCGGGGGTCGGCCACGAGACCGACTTCACGATCGCCGACTTCGTCGCCGATCTGCGCGCCCCGACGCCTTCCGGCGCCGCCGAACTGGTCGTTCCCGACCGCCGCGAGACTCTCGAGCGGCTCGCCGTGCTGCGCCGCAAGCTCGATTTCGCCGAAAACCGGGCATTCGCCACCGTCCGCGATCGTTTCGAGGCTGTCACCGGATCCTTCGTCTTCCGCGCTCCCGAACGCCTTCTTGAAAAACCCGCCCTCCGCCTATCGCATCTCGCCGACCGGCTCGACCTGACCCGTCCCGACCGGCTCCTGCTCGAGAAGAAGAACCGCCTCGAACAGGCGACGGAACGGATGCGGTCGCGCGCCGAAGCGTTTCTCGCCACAGCCGGCTACGCCTACGGTCGCGCCGCGGAACGGCTGGAACTCGTCAACCCGCTCGCGATCATGGCGAAGGGTTACGCCGTCCTTCGCAAGGACGGTTCGATCGTCCGCTCGGCCGCGTCGCTTCGTGCGAACGACCTCGTCGACGTCCGCCTCGCGGACGGCGGCGCCGACTGCCGCGTGATCGCGGTCAGAAAAGGAGACCAATGATGGAACAGAACCGGGAACTCACCTTCGAAGAAGCCTTGAAGCGGCTCGAGACCCTCGTCCGCGAACTTGAACAGGGCGACCTGCCCCTGGACCAGTCGGTGGCGAAGTACCAGGAAGGCCTGGCGCTCGCGAAACGCTGCCACGACCTCCTCAAGGTGGCCGAGACGGTCGTCGTCCAATCGGCCGCCGACACCGGCCTCACCGATTTCCCGAAGCAGGAGTAGCGCATGATCGACGTACGGGGGATCAAGGATCCCGCCTTCCTGAAGACGGCGAGCATCGGAGAACTGCGCGAACTGGCATCCGCCATTCGCGTTTTTCTGATCGAGAACGTCGCCGAGACGGGCGGACACCTTTCCTCGAACCTCGGCGTCGTCGAACTCACCATCGCCCTCCACCGCGTCTTCGACTCGCCGAAGGACAAGCTCATCTTCGACGTCGGCCACCAGGCCTACGTCCACAAGATCCTGACCGGCCGGGCGCCGCAGTTCCCGACGCTCCGGCGTTTCGGCGGGCTGTCGGGATTCCTCAAGCGTTCCGAATCGATCCACGACGTCTGGGAAGCCGGACACTCCTCGACCGCGCTCGCGGCCGCCGCGGGCTTCGAGACCGCGCGCGTCTCCCGGGGGGAGACCTGGAAGACGGTCGCCCTCGTCGGCGACGGTTCGCTCAACAGCGGGCTGTCGTTCGAGGCGCTCAACTTCCTCGGCCAGCGCCACGACCTCGCCCCGATCATTGTCCTGAACGACAACGCGATGTCGATCTCGAAGAACGTCGGCACCTTCGCGAAACTGCTCACGAGCATGCGTTCCTCGCGCTCCTACCGTACCGCGGTGCGCAAGAGCCGCAGGCTCCCGCGCTTCCTCCACGTCTGGAAGGAACGCTTCGGGATGATGCTCCGTCAGCTGGCGTCGAACACGACGATCTTCGACGACCTCGGCTTCAAGTATTTCGGCCCGATCGACGGCCACGACCTGAAGAGCCTGGTCCGCCATCTCGAAATGGTGAAGCGGTTGAACACGGCGTGCGTTCTGCACGTCGTCACGAAGAAGGGCAGGGGCTACCGGCCGGCGGAGGAAGATCGCCTCGGCCTGTGGCATGGCGTCCGTCCGTTCGACCCCTACACCGGCCTTCCGAAATCGAAAAAAGCGGAAAACCTCCGCTCCTGGAGTAGTATTGTAAGCGGCTGGCTGCTCGACCGCGCCGACGCCGGCGACGACTTCCGCGTCGTCGTGCCGGCGATGGTGGCCGGTTCCGACCTCTTCGAATTCCAGGAACGCCACCCCGGCAAGCTGATCGACGTCGGCATCTGCGAATCGTTCGCGGCCTGCTTTTCTGCCGCCCTCGCGCAGAACGGCATTCCCGTCTTCGCGCCGATCTACTCGTCGTTCCTCCAGCGGGCCTACGACCAGGTTAACCACGACGTCGCCCGGCAGAACCTCCACGTCGTCTTCGGAATCGACCGCGCCGGACTGGTCGGCGAGGACGGCGACACGCATCAGGGCGTCTTCGACGTGGCCTATCTCGGCCATCTGCCCAACGTCGCGATCCTGCAGCCGGCCGACGCCGACGAGATGCGCCTGCTCCTCGACTACGCCTTCGACGTCGCGACCGGACCGGTCGCGGTGCGCTATTCGAACGCGTCCGTCGAACGTCCGAAGACGACGACCGGCGCGCCGGTCTTGGTCCCTTCGTGGCGCAAACTCTCCGAGGGAGGCGCGGTCAATCTGGTCTGCTACGGCGACAACGTCCGCCGCATGGCCGCCCTGATCGCCGCCGACGGCCTTTCCGTCAACCTCTACGACGCCCGCTTCCTGAAACCGCTCGACCTGGACGCCGTGCGCGAGATCTTCACCTCTGGACTGCCGACCCTCGTCCTCGAGGACGTCGTCGAGACCGGCGGTCTCGGAACCATGATGGTCCGGGCCGCGCTCGCGGAATCGCAATCGATCGATCGTTTCACGATCCTCGGGATTCCCGACCGCTTCGTCGAGCACGGCCGAAGCGACGACCTGCGTCGATCGCTCTCCCTTGACGACGCGTCGATCCGCGAGCGCATCCTGTCCATGATCACGCCGAATCGGCCGTAGCCTGCGAAAGGGGAATCCGTCCTTGCTCGAAAAACTCTCCGTCCGCAATTTCGCGATCATCGACCGCATCGACCTCACCTTCACCGACGGGATGACCGTCCTCACCGGCGAAACCGGCGCCGGTAAAAGCCTCCTGATCGACGCCGTGTCGCTTGCGGCAGGCGAACGCGCCAGCGCCGAGATGATCCGATCGGGTGCCGACAAGGCCGAGATCGAGGCGGTCTTCACCGGCGGCGGCGACCGTCTCGAAGCCGTCCTCGACCGGATGCGCATCGACCGACCCGACGGACGGATCCGGATCCGCCGCGAAATCACCCTGAAGGGCAACAACCCGATCCGGGTGAACGACGTCACCGTCACGCTGTCGCAGCTGCGCGAGATCGCCTCGCGGCTCGTCGACGTCCACACCCAGTTCGACAGCCAGCGGCTCTTCGATCCCGCCAACTACATCGACCTGATCGACGGCTTCAAGCCGGATTCGACCGCCCGCTATCGACTCGCCTATCAGGAGGCGCTTGTACCGTATCGCGCCAGTCTCGGCGCTTTCCGCGCGCTGTTGAAAGCCAAGTCGGAACTCGCCGACCGCCTCGACCTCTATCGGCATCAGCTCCATGAGCTCGATCGGTTCGGGCTCGATCCGGACGAACCGCGGACGCTTTCGGAGGAACGCGCCGTGCTCGCCAACTTCGACAAGATCGACGCCTCGCTTCGCGAATCGAAACGGCTGTTCGACGAGACCGGCGCGCTCGGCGCGATCTACGACGCCGCCGCCGAACTCGAACGCCTCTCCCCCTACGGCGAAGCCTTTGCGCGTCGCCGGGAACGCGTCCGCGACGCCTATTTCGAACTCGACGACGTCAAGGACGAGATCGACAAGGCGCTCAGGGAACTCGATTTCGACGCCGACCGCTTCGCGGCCGTCGAGACCCGCCTTTCGGCGATCGAGGATCTCGAACGGAAGTATCGGAAGACGATTCCCGAACTGATCGACTACCGTGCGGAGATCGCCGCGGCGATCGATCGGCACGACAACTACGACGAATACCTTCGGAAGGCGCGGCTCGAGATGGAGTCCGTCCATCGCATCGCATGCGCCCGTGCCGCCGAACTGTCGAGTGTCCGCCGCGAGATCGCGAAACGCGTGGAGACCGAACTGAAGACCGTTTTCGACGACCTCTGCATGCCCGGTACGATCTTCGAGATTTCCTTCTCCGGGGCCGCGCCGACGGACCCGGAAGCGTCCGACGCCTTCGCGGAGAACGGGGTAGACCGCCTCGATTTCCTGATTTCGACGAACGCCGGCGAACCGCCCAAGCCACTTTCGAAGACCGTCTCGGGCGGCGAGACGAGCCGCATCATGCTGGCGTTCAAGACCATCTTCGTCAAGAGCCAGGGGCTCTCGGCGATCGTCTTCGACGAGATCGACACCGGCATCTCCGGACTCGTCGCGATGAGGATCGCGCGCAAGATCAAAGCCGTTTCCGCCACCTGTCAGGTGATCGCGATCAGCCACGTCCCCCAGGTCGTCGCCGCCGGCGACCGCCAGATCCACGTCGTCAAGCGCGAGACGAAGGGACGTACCGTCGCGGAAGCGCGCGAACTCGCATTCGAAGAACGCGTCGCCGCGATCGCGGAGATGCTTTCGGGGACGAAGGACAGCGCCGCGGGCGTCGCCTCGGCGAAGGAACTCCTCCTCAGCGCGTGAACCCGTCCTTGACGGAAGCGCCGCATCACGACAAAAAAAGTTCCCGGGATCGTTTCCCGGGAACTTTTTTCGACATTCGCTCAGAGGCTGCTGAAGTAATCGACCATCAACATCACGGCGGCGATGAAGATGGAGGCGACGAAGCCGATCGCGAGAATGAGGATGATGATTTTCCCAACCTTGCTCTTGGTCGGGTTGAAGGCCTTGATCTCGACCTCGACGGGGGTCGGTTTCGGACGCTTCTTGGACGTTGCCATAGGGTTCACCTCGTAAAAATGGACTGCTTTAATCATTATACAATATGGCGAGGGAAAAGAAAAGCGGAAAACGTCCGTCATCGACGAAAATCTACCGCGGATCGGGAACGCCGCATTCGTCGTAATGGCGCAGAAAGGCGATGACGGCGGCGGTGACGTCGGTCGGCGTCGAGGCGCCCGCAGTCACAGCGACGGTCCGGACGCCGACGAGCCACGCCGGATCGATGCCGTCGACGGACTCGACGCGTTCGGTCGGGATCAAGGCGACCTCGCGCCCGATGCGCACAAGATTGTGGGTATTGTTCGAATGGGGGTCGCCGACGACGATGATCAGATCGGCCTGCCCCCTAACGGCGGCGACGGCCTCCTGGCGGAGACGGGTGGCGTCGCAGATCTCGTCGCCGACGACGGCGTCGGGACGTCGGTCGCGGATCGCGTCGACGATCGGGACGATGTCGCGCGTCGAGAAGGTCGTCTGGCTGGCGATGAAGACCGGTCCGTCGCCGAGCGGGACGACGGCCGCCTGGGCGGCGGACTCCACGAGCGTGACGCCCTTGATCGAGAGAACCCCCTCGGTCTCCGGATGTCCTGCCTTTCCGACGAAGAGCACGCGATGTCCGGTCGCGACGCGCTCCGTGATCTCGGCGTGGTTGCGGCGGACGTCACCGCAGGTGGCGTCGACGAGATGGAGTCCTTTTTCTCGGATTCTGGCGTAGACGTCCTCGCCGACGCCGTGGGCGGTCACCACCACGGTCCCGGCCGTGACGCCGTCGAGCAGTTCGAGCCGCGTCTTCCCGCCGCCGACGAGGGCGACGACGCCCTGGGCGGCGAAGCGTTCGACGACATGGCGGTTGTGGACGATCATTCCGAGGATGTGGATCGGACGCGGAATCGTCGGATCGGCGAGACAGCGGTTCACTTCGGCGATCGCGTTGACGACGCCGTGGCAGTAGCCGCGGGGGGTGATCGGCAGTACTCGCATCGCGGAATCTCCCTTCCGTTTTACATTGGGTCGACTTTATTATATAATAAAAACGATATCTTATGATATGGAAAGATTGGTGCCCGACATGTTTCCCTACAAAGCATTCGTCAACGCCGCGCTCGTGGAGCTCGGTTTCAAGGAATTGACCCCGGTTCAGAAGGAAGTCATCCCGAAGGCGCTGGCCGGACGCGACCTCGTCGTCCAGTCCGCGACCGGAACCGGCAAGACCCATAGCTACCTGATCCCGATCTTCGAAGCGATCGATCCCGCCGTGCATTCCGTCCAGACGCTCGTCTCCGCGCCGACGCGCGAACTCGCCCGGCAGATCTACGACTTCGCCCGCCAGATCGCCGACAAGTCGCCGTCGCCGATCGACGTCCGCCTCTTCACCGGCGGCACCGATCGCGCCGAGGAACTCGCCCGGCTCGGCAAGGCCCAGCCGCAGATCGTCGTCGGCACCCCCGGGAAGCTCCGCGACCTCGTGAAGAAGGAACTGCTCCTCGATGTCCACCTCGTCCGCACCTTCGTCGTCGACGAGGCCGACATGACGCTGGACGAGGGATTTCTCGAAGACGTCGACCAGGTCGCCGGCGCGATGGGCGAAAAACTCCAGACGCTCGTCTTCTCGGCGACGATTCCTGAGAGGATCCAGCCATTCTTGAGGAAGTACCTGAAGAACCCCGAATTCATCGACGTCAAGTCCGCCGGACTCGCTTCCCTCGACATCCGGCACTGGTTCGTGCGAACCCGCGAGAAACCGCGGGCGACGCTCTTGCCGGAGATCCTCGCGTGCATCAATCCGTTCCTCTGCCTCGTCTTCTGCAATACCAAGGAATCGGCCGACGAGGTCTACCGCCTGCTCTCCGAACGGAAACTGAACGCGACGCTGATCCACGGCGGGCTCGAGGCGCGCAAGCGCCGTCAGATCGTTACCGAGATCCGCGCCCTCAAGTACCAGTACGTCGTCGCGACCGACATCGTCAGCCGCGGGATCGACATCGCCGGCATCACCCACATCGTCAACTACGAGCTGCCCTCGGACCCCGAGTTCTACATTCACCGCGCCGGCCGCACCGGCCGGATGGACAAGGACGGGATCGTCGTCTCGCTCTACGAGTTCGCCGACGACTCCTACATGGACAAGCTCGAGGCGAAGGGAATCGCCGCCGAATACAAGGACATGAAGGACGGCGTTTTCGTCGAAGCCAAGGCACGTCGCGAACGCTCCCGCCGCGAATACAAGCCGGGTCAGGCCGAGACGGCCGCCCGCCGGATCGTGAAGACCCCCGAGAAGGTCAAGCCCGGATACAAGAAGAAGATGCGCGAAGACATCGAGGCCGCGAAGAAGACGCTTCGCCGGCGGAAAGGACGTTGACATGCTCTTGATCGGATCCCACGTCGGACTCGGCGGGAAGGAACAGTATCTCGCGAGCGTGAAAGAGGCCGTCTCCTACGGCGCGAACGTCTTCATGGTCTACACCGGCGCCCCGCAGAACACGTTCCGCAAGCCGGTCCGCGACATGATGGTGCCCGAAGCCGTCGCGGCGATGGTCGAACACGGGATCGACCCCGCGCGCATCGTGGTCCACGCCCCCTACATCGTCAACCTAGCCAACCCCGACCCGGAAAAGCGCGCCTTCGCGGTGGGCTTCCTGACGGAAGAGATTCTGCGCACCCAGGCGATGGGCGCGCGGACGATCGTCCTGCATCCCGGGGCGCACATGAAGGAAGGCGCCGAAGCCGGCATCGAACGCGTCGCCGACGGGGTCCGCAGGATTCTCGCCAACACCGCATCGACGGATGTCGCGATCGCCCTCGAAGGCATGGCTGGCAAAGGCACCGAGGTCGGTCGCTCGTTCGACGAGCTCGGTCTGATGCTCGCGCTGATCGGACCTTCGCCGCGCGTCGGCGTCTGCTTCGACACCTGCCACACCCACGACGCCGGCTACGACGTGATCGACGACTTCGATGCCACCCTCCGCGAGTACGACCGGATCGTCGGCGTCGACCGGATCCTCGTGGTCCACGTGAACGACTCGAAGAACGAGCGCGGCGCGCACAAGGATCGCCACGCCAACATCGGCTTCGGCCACATCGGCTTCGCGGCCCTCGACCGCATCGTCCACCATCCCGCCTTCGAGAACGTCCCGAAGATCCTCGAGACCCCCTATGTCCCGTCCGACGCCGATCCGGCGCTCGGCTACCCGCCCTACCGCTACGAGATCGAAATGCTCCGGTCGCGCCGGTTTGATCCGGACGTGATGGCGAAGATCAAGAAAGAGACGCCGCAGGAGGAAGTCGGCGACTGATGCTGCACGTCGTCCTCTTCCACCCGGAGATCCCGCAGAACGCGGGCAACGTGATGCGCACCTGCGCCGCGACGGCCGCGCGTCTGCATTTCGTCGCGCCGCTCGGCTTCCGTCTCGATGAGAAGGCGATCAAGCGCTACGGCGCGCATTGCGTCGACGGCGTCGAATACGACGTCTGGCCCGATTTCGATTCCTTCGAAGAAGGTCATCCCGGCATCTATGCGTTCTTCACGAGGTACGGCGCGCACGGTCCCGACCGCTTCGATTTCGGCAGGACCGACGCCGAGTACTACCTCGTCTTCGGCAGCGAGTCGACGGGGCTTCCGAAAGAACTTCTGCGCGCTCGCAGGGAATCCTGCGTGCGCCTGCCGATGACCGACGCCGTCCGCAGTCTCAATCTGGCGAACGCCGTCTGCGTCGGGCTGTACGAGGCCTTGCGCCAGCAGGGCTATCCTGGACTTTCCGCCACCGAACCGGCGACCCTCCGGGGCGCCGACTGGCTCGACAGAGACTGACATTCCGCGGCTCCCGCATCGCGGGGCCGCGCCCTGCACCACCCATCCAAGCGAGGTGAACCCATGTACCTGAACGTCGGAAGGACGATCGCCGTCCAAAGCTACAAGCATGACCGATCCCTGCATCGGGTATGGTCCCAGGCCACCGTCCTCTACGACGACGAGACCGTCGCGATCGTCGCCAACGAACGCACCAAGGTCGTCGAGGCGAACGGTCGCTTCTGGTTCACGAAGGAACCGTCGGTCACCCATTTCTACAAGGACCGCTGGTACAACGTCATCGGCATCATCAAGGAAGAAGCGATCTCCTATTACTGCAACCTGTCGTCTCCGGCGCTCGTCGACACCGAGGCGATCAAGTACATCGACTACGACCTCGACGTCAAGGTCGCATCCGACGGCACGTTCCAGGTCCTCGACCAGAACGAATACCGCCGGCATGCCCAGCAGATGGGGTATTCCGCCGACCTTTGCGCGATCCTCGAATCCGAGTTCACCGCCCTGCAGGACGAGATTCGGAAGAAGAACCCGCCCTTCCGGCCGGATGTGATCGCCGGCTGGTACGCCAAGTACCGTTCCATCAGAGAGGAGAAATAGAAGACATGCTGAAAGACCCGAGACTGAAGAAACTCGCCGAAACGCTGGTGCTCTATTCCGTGAACATGCAGCCGGGCGAAAACGTCATGATCGCGACCACGATCAAGGCCAAGCCGCTCGTCCTCGAGCTCTGCCGCGTGATCCGCGCGCACGGCGGCAATCCGATCGTCGAACTCGCGGACGACGAGATCACCCGCGAGACGATGCTCGCCACCAACGACAAGAGCCTCGACCGCCAGTACCGCTGGATGGACTGGAAGCTCGACGACGTCGACTGCTACGTCGCGATCCGCGCGGCGGACTCCGACTACGTCCAGGCGGACGTGCCGCAGGAGATCAAGACCGCGGTCGCGAAGAAGATGAACCCGATCACCGCCAAGCGGCTGTCGAAGAAGTGGGTCCTCCTCAACTATCCGACCGAAGGCGGCGCCCACAAGAACCGGATGTCGCTCGAAGCCTACTACGACTACATCATCGGCGTCTCGACCGTCGACTATTCGAGGATGAACGAGGCGTTCAAGCCGCTCAAGGAACTGATGGAGCGGACCGACCGGGTGCGCCTGGTGGCGAAGGGGACGGACCTCTCGTTCTCGATCAGGGGGATGAAGGCGATCCCCTGCGCCGGCGAATACAACATTCCCGACGGCGAGATCTTCACCGCGCCGGTACGCGATTCGGTGAACGGAACGATCACCTACAACGCGCCGTCGGCGCAGCGCGGGGCCGTGTTCACGAACGTCTCGCTCACGTTCCAGGACGGCCGGATCGTGAAGGCGACCGCCGACCAGGAACAGGAACTCCTCCAGTCGGTGTTCGACACCGACGAGGGCGCCCGTTACGTCGGCGAATTCGCGATCGGCGTCAATCCGCTCGTGAAGAAGCCGGTCGGCGACACGCTCTACGACGAGAAGATCGCCGGCTCGATCCACTTCACCCCGGGGCGATGCTACGCCGAGGCCCCGAACGGCAACGATTCCGCGATCCACTGGGATCTGGTCCTGATCATGACCCCGGAATACGGCGGCGGCGAAGTCTGGTTCGACGGCCGGTTGATCCGCAAGGACGGTCGCTTCGTCGTCCCCGAACTCGAGGGACTCAATCCCGAGCATCTCGCCTGACGCCTTCCCCGAAACGCCTCCTCATGGGGGCGTTTTTTCTTCGTTTCGGAGAAGCGCGCGCAGGAATAGATGGAACATTGGCGGCGTTCTGTGGTAAAATAGATGAGATAGGAAAGGTCGTGGTCCCATGGAACTCGCATACAAGATCAAGAAGCCGCAGACGATCAAGGACTTCATGCATGAAAACAACGTTCCCCACAAGCTCGTGCTGAAGGACGGCAAGCAGCTGATCGTCGTCAACTCCGAGGAACGGACCTGGAACGACTCGGTCAAGAAGGGCGATACTCTCCGGCTCACGATCCCGGACGAGGAGATCGATCCCGAGGTCATCAAGGAGGACATCCCCCTCGACATCGTCTACGAGGACGAATACCTGCTCGTGCTCAACAAGGCCTTCGGCATGCCGGTGATGATCACCAAGTCGCATCCCACCGGAACGCTCACGAACGCCCTGTGCCACTACTACGCGACGCACGGCATCAATGCCAAGATCCATCTCGTCAACCGCCTCGACAAGGAGACCGTCGGCCTGATGATCGTCGCCAAGAACCGCTTCGTCAAGTTCCTCCTCTCCGAGGACCTCAAGGTCAAGATCGACCGCCAGTACCAGGCGATCATCGAAGGCATCCTCGACGCCAAGGAAGGTACCATCGACCTGCCGATCGGCAAGGCCGACGAGGCCTCGACCAAGCGCGAGGTCCTGATGGACGGCGAGGACGCCGTGACCGATTTCGTCGTCGTCAAGGAATTCGGTCTCAAGAGCCTCATCCGCGTCAAGCTCGAGACCGGCAAGACGCACCAGATCCGCGTCCATTTCGCCCATTTCGGGCACGCCGTCGTCGGCGACCCGCTCTACAATCCGAAGTACAAGGCGGGCGAACGGCTGATGCTGCAGAGCGATCGGCTCGCGTTCAAGCATCCGATCACCGGCAAGGACCTCGAGTTTTCCCTGGAAATGCCCGCCGACTTCAAGGCCTACATGGCCAGGTTCGGAGGCTGACATGCGCCGCATCCTCCTTTTGGCGGCGATCCTGTCCGCCTTTTTCCTGTCCGCGTGCGGCCTGACCCGCACGACCGCGGCGACCGCCTCGACCACCGCGACGCCGTCCACGACCGCTTCGGGCGACGTCACCACGAACCCCGCCGACGACGTCGACCCGCTTTACGCAGCACTCTTCGACAACGCCAACTACCACAAGATCACGATTTCGTTCTCACGCGAGAACTTCGACAAGCTGATCGACGACATGCAGAACTACAACGACCAGTTCGGCTCTTATCGCGACAACACGATCCAGGAGGTCGACATCCTCTATGAGGACGGCGACGGCAACGTGATCGAGGAGTTCGAAGTCGGCTTCCGCACCCGCGGAAACATCTTCTCGCGCCGCCTGCCCGTCTACTTCGACGACCACGGTAACATCGCCGGCTACCAGCAGGTCTCGTTCCAGCTCGAGTTCAACGACACCTTCGACTACCCCGAGAATTCGACGGAGTACAAGGCCCTCAAGGAGCGCCGCCTGTTCGACCTCGAACAACTCAACTTCAAGTACGTCCGCGCCGACGACACCGCGATCGTCACCGAAATCGCGGCCTACGAGCTCTACCGCGCCGCCGGCCTCGTCGCCCCCGACACGGCGCTCACGGTCGTCTACTTCGACATCGACGGCGATGTGATCCCCTACGGCCTCTTCACGATGGTCGAGCCGATCGACGACGTGTTCGTCCGCCGCTATTTCGGAAAGAACCAGGACGGCTCGATCGGCGACCTCTGGAAATGCGTCTGGCAAAACGGCGGCCCGGCGACGCTCGAGACCCTCAACGCGTGGGACTACGACGGTTTCGACAACGACCGTCTCGGCGTCTCCGACTACAACGCCGGCTACCGCATGGACTACCAGCTCAAGACCAACAAGGACACTTCCGACTTCTCGTCGATGCTGTCGTTCATGGAACGGCTCAACGATCCCACGGTGACCAACTTCAAGAACGTCCTCAACCAGGCGCTCGACGTCACACGTGGCTCAAAACCCTGGCGGTCGCGTTCCTCGTCGGCAATCCCGACGACTACCGCAACGACGCCAACAACTACTACATCTATTTCTACGAGGGCGTCGCCGTCTACATCCCCTACGACAACGACCAGTGCCTCGGATTCGGATGGAATCCCTTCGGCGACCAGGACTGGAACCTGTCGTATACGGTCAACCTCGACATCTACTACAACCGTACGGCGCAGTCGTGGATCTCCTACGACGACCTCGTGCTCGTCAAGAACGTCTTCCGGTATTCCGATTACCAGGCGATCTACGAGGACTACCTCGACGAATTCACCGATTCCGAGGACGGCATCTTCGACTACGACGCCTTCCTCTCGGAGTACCTCACCGCCCGCAGCCTCTATCGGTCGGAACTCCTCGAGGAAGACCATCTCGGCGCCACGACCTTCTCGCTCACGGAACGCTGGATGGAGGCCGAGGACTATTACGCCCAGAAGGCAGCCTACGTCCGCGAGCGCGTCGAATACCACCGCACCCACTGATCCGGAAGGAGGGGGAGCATGCTCCGCCTGTGGCTCAAACGCATCCTCATTGCCGCCGTGCTGGCCGGCGCGCTCCTCGGCCTTGCCGAATACAATCTCGCGACCGCCGCGTCCGGCTACGATTCGATCGTCCGCCTCGCCAACAACCGCAAGCAGAAGACCGACTACGACCGCCTTTTCGACGAGGACCTCTTCAAGTCGATCACGATCGTCTTCACGGAGACGGAGTTCACCGCCCTCCTCGACGACATGAAGGCCTACTTCGAGAAGTACGGGACCTATCAGGACAACACGATGCACAAGGTCGACATGATCTACGCCGACGGCGAAGGGAACACCTTCACCGTGCGCGAGGTCGGCTTCCGCACGAAATCGAACACCTCGCGCAACCTGCCGATGACGCTCGACTGGCGCGGCCGCGAGATCTGGCACCAGACCTCCTTCCAGCTCCAGTTCGACGCCACCTTCGACTACGGTGCGCGAAGCAACGAGTACGCCGTCCTCTCGTCCCGCGAGGTCTTCAACCTCGACCAGCTCAACTTCGAGTACTGCAAGACCGTCGCCGGCGAAGTGGACGAGGCGATGATCTCGGAATCCTACGCCTACAAGCTCTACCGCCGCGCCGGCCTCGACGTCGCCAACGCCTCCTACGGACTGGTCTACCTGCAGGTCGGCGAGGAGACGATCCCCTACGGCTTCTTCACCTTCATCGAACCGATCGACCAGAACTTCCTGAAGCGCCATTTCGACGCCGACATCGCCCGGGAGTACGGCGACCTCTACAAGTGCACCGACACCGCCGGCGTCGCCGACCTCGGGCTCGACTTCGCCGCCAAGGCGGGCGTGAACGACATCCCCGCCAACATCCGCTTCTCGTACGCCCTCAAGAACAACACGAACGACGGGATGCGTTCGACGCATCCGGCGCTCGCCTCGCTCGTCGCCGTCGTGAACGGGGACGACTTCGAGCGCGACATCGCTTCCGTCCTCGACGTCGACGCGTTCGTCCGCTATCTGGCGATGGGCTTCCTGATCGGAAACACCGACGACTTCCGCTTCAACTTCAACAACTACTACCTGTACTTCGACGTCTACGACGGTCCGGCGACGATGATCCCGTTCGACCTCGACAGTTCCCTCGGCGTCGGGAAGCACCAGGACCCGACGGGAAACCACGGCGTCGACTACGACCTCTTTCCCGCGTCGGACGCGAATAACGGACTCGTCGACCGCGTACTCTCGATCCCCGTGTACCGCGACCTCTACCTCGACTACCTCGAGGAATACGCGATCCTCTATTTCGGCTACGAGAACTACGCCGCCGAGTACGCCGTCGCGAAGGCGCTCTACGAGGACGTTCTGATCGCCGAGGATCACCTCGGCAACCAGCTCTTCGACCCCCGTAACTCGGAATGGTATTTCACGGTCAAGGCAACCACCGTGACCTCCGCCCTCGCCGCCCTGCGCGGCTGAAACGGCGCCTGCTACGTGCAGGCGCTTTTTTTTATGCCGCGGCGCCCTAAGCGCCCTTTTCAACGAAAAAAGCGTTCCCTTCTGGGAACGCTTCGTTTCATTCGGTGTACAGGAGCAGAAGCCTCAGGGTGTTCTCGAGGGCATCGCGGTGGGTCCGTTCCATCCCGTGGGACGCATGGACGCCGGGACCGACGAGGCCGCCCTTCACGTCCTGGCCGCCGCGCAGGGCGGCGGAGACGTCGGAACCGTACATCGGATAGATGTCGGCGGCGAAGGACAGGCCGTTTTGCTTCGCGAGTTCGATCAGCCGCGAGGTGATCTGGTAATCGTAGGGACCGGAGGAGTCCTTGCAGCAGACGGAGACCATCCGTTCGGTGCAGGAGAGGTCCTCGCCGATACATCCCATGTCGACGGCGATGAACTCGTCGACCGGCGGGATCCAGGCGGCGCCATGCCCGACCTCCTCGTACGTCGAGACGACGATCTTGAGGGTCTGACGAGGCGTGATGTCGTACTCGCGCAGGTGGCGGAGGAAACCGAAGAGGATCGCGACCGAGGCCTTGTCGTCGAGGAAGCGGCTCTTCAGGAACCCGGCGTCGGTGTAGACCGTCTTCGGATCGATGAAGACGAAGTCGCCGACGCCGATCCCGAGGTCGAGGACGTCCTGCTTCGACGTCACGAGCGCGTCGAGGCGGATCATCATCCGGTCGGGGGTTCGTTCGACGGTGTTGGCGTCCTTGTAGACGTGGGAGGATGGCGAAAGCGAGAGGAAGGTGCCGGTCACGAGCCGGCCGTCGCGGGTCCGCACGGTGCAGTACTCGCCGTCGAGCGTCGGCCACTGCGGACCGCCGATCGGCGTGAAGCGGAGCGTACCGTCGGCGGCGATCGAGCGTACCATCGCGCCGAGCGTGTCGACGTGCCCGGAGAGGCCGAGGACGGCGTCCGTGCGTCCCGGGACGGTGACGATCAGGTTGCCCTTCTTGGTCCGTTCGGAAGCGTAGCCGAGGCGTGTCGCTTCGGCTTCGACGAAGTCGATCGCGTCGCGGGTATATCCCGACGGCGAGGGGATGGAAAGGAGCTGTCTGGCGAAATCGACGATCTGGTCGACGGTCTTGGATATTTCGTTCATGTGGATCACCCGACGACTATTATATCACGCCGCGGGCTTTGCGATAACTTCTTTCATTCACGGTTTCCGTGTGTTAAAATGGAGGGGTAGAACGCGTCCGGCAACGGATCAGAGGAGTGATAGTCATGATCGCAGTCTTCGGCGGAGCCTTCAATCCCCCGACGATCGCCCACAAGGCGATCTGTGAACACGTCGTGAACCACCTTCCGGTCAGGGAGTTCATCTTCCTGCCCGTCAGCAGCCAGTATACGAAGCGCTCGCTCGCGAGCAACTTCCACCGGCTGGCGATGCTCAAGGCGATGACCGCCGGCATGGACGGCGTGAGCGTATCGCCGATGGAACTCGACGATCCGGACTATCTCGGCACCTACCAGTCGCTCGTCCGCATTCAGGAATCCCATCAGGGACGGAGAATCGCCTTCGTGATCGGCGCCGACAACCTACCCAAGCTGCACAAATGGATCAACGCCGCCGGGCTGGTCACCGAGTTCCGGTTCATCGTCATCAACCGCGATCGCCGGAACCTCGAGGAGGCGATCGCCGCGGATCCGTTTCTCGCCGCGCACCGCGACGCGTTCATCGTCCTTCCCGACTTCGACTCGCCGGTCTCATCGACGTCGTTCAGGGACACCTTCGATCCTGCGCTCGTGACCCCCGAGGTCTACGAATACGTCAAGACGCACCAACTCTACAGGTGATCCCATGTACAATCACGGATTCCTCAAGGTCAGTCTGATCTCGCCTGCGGTCGTCGTCGGCAATCCGAAGGAGAACGTCGCGGCGATGCTCGCGGCGCTCCGCCAGAACGACAGTTCCGTCGCCGTGTTCCCCGAACTCGGGATCACCGGCTATTCCTGCGGCGACCTCTTCTTCAGCAAGGCGCTGCTCGACGACGCCGTCGAAGGCCTGCGCGTCTTCGCCGCCGGCCTCAAGCCCTCCCCCTATGACGGCGTCGTCGTCTGCGGGATGCCGCTCGAGGTGAACGAGATGGTCCTGAACGTCGCCGTCGTCCTCCAGAACGAGAAGATCCTCGGCGTGGTTCCGAAGTTCTATCTCCCGAACACCCGGGAATACTACGAGAAGCGCTGGTTCAAGTCCGGATTCGACGTCGCCGACCATCTCGCCGAAATCACCCTGCTCGGTCAGAAGGTGCCGTTCGGGAACATCATCTTCGAAGCGGCGAAAGTCCGTTTCGGCATCGAGATCTGCGAGGATATGTGGGCGACGATCTCGCCTGGCAACCTCCTCTCGGTGAACGGCGCGAACGTGATCGTCAACCTCTCCGCCTCCAACGAGACCCTCGGCAAGGCCGCGATCCGGCGCAACGCCGTCCTCGAGCACTCCCGCAAGAACTGCGGAGTCTACCTGTACGTGTCAGCCGGCGCTTCGGAGTCCACTTCCGAGACCGTCTTCTCCGGGCACAACATGGTCGCCGTGAACGGCGTCATGGTCGCCGAGGCGGAAGGCATGAGCCTCGAGACGAAGACGACCTACGCCGACCTCGACCTCGACCGGCTCGCCAACGAGCGCCGCACCAACTCGTCCTACCGCGATTCCATCCTGAAGTATACCCACGATTATCATATCGTCCCTTTCGTCTTGCCTGAAAGCGGGGATTTCCGCTTTCAGGACGAGCTCGACCGTCTCCCGTTCGTCCCGAAGACGAATCAGGAAGACGCTTTTCTGAAGATTTCCCAGATCCAGGAATTCGGCCTCGCCAAGCGCCTCCGCCACCTTGGGATCCGGCGCGTCGTCGTCGGCGTCTCGGGCGGCCTCGATTCGGCGCTCGCGCTGATCGTCTCCTGCCGTGCCTTCGACCGCCTCGGCCTCGATAGGAAAGGCGTCGTCGCCGTCACGATGCCGGCGATGGGAACCACGCCGCGCACCCTCAAGAACGCCCGCGACCTGATGGAGGGTCTCGGCTGCGACGCCCGCGAGATCACCCTCTCCGACCATGTCGTCGACCATCTCCGGCTGATCGGCCACGACGGCACGACCGAGGATCTGACGTACGAGAACGCCCAGGCGAGAGCGCGGACGATGATCCTGATGGACCTCGCGAACAAGGTCGGCGGAATCGTCGTCGGGACCGGCGACCTCTCCGAGATCGCCCTCGGCTGGTCGACCTACAACGGCGACCAGATGAGCATGTACAACGTCAACGCCGGCCTCCCCAAGACGCTCGTCCGCTTCACCGTCGCGCAATATGCGTTCCGCACCTTCGACGACGGCGTCCGTGACACCCTGAACGACATCCTCGCGACGCCGATCTCACCCGAGCTGAAGAAGAACCAGACGACCGAGGCGACCATCGGCAAGTACGAGACCAACGACTTCGCGCTGTACCGCTTCCTCCAGTGCGGCGACGGCCGCGACCGGATCGTATTCCTCCTCACGCGCGCCTTCGGCGTCGCCGCGGAGGTCGCAGCCGGGATCGTCGACAATTTCCTCGCCCGCTTCCATTCGCAGCAGTTCAAGCGTCAGGCAAGCCCCGACGGGCCGAAAGTCCTCGACTGCGCGCTTTCGCCGCGCGCGGATTTCCGGATGCCGTCGGACGTCGGCCGCTAGGCGGTGGAATCATGAAGAAGAAAGTCATCGTAGGCATGTCGGGCGGCGTCGATTCGAGCGTATCGGCGCTGCTTTTGCTTCGCGAAGGCTACGACGTCGAAGGCCTGTACATGCGCAACTGGGACTCCGCCGTGAACAACGACCGCGAAGGCAACCCCGACCTCGACGCCCCCGTCTGTCCGCAGGAAGTGGATTACGCGGACGCGCTGGCGGTCGCCGACCGGCTCGGGATCGTCCTCCATCGGCACGATTTCATCCAGGAATACTGGGACGACGTCTTCACCGCCTTCCTGCACGAATACGAACGCGGACGGACGCCCAATCCCGACGTCCTCTGCAACAAGCACATCAAGTTCAGAAGCTTCAGCGCCGCGGCCGCGGCGCTGGGCGCCGACTTCATCGCGATGGGCCATTACGCCCGCGTCGAGCACGGCGCGGCGGGAACCCGTCTCTTCCGCGGCGCCGACCCCGACAAGGACCAGTCGTATTTCCTCTGCCAGCTGACCAGGACCCAGCTCGACAACGTGCTCTTCCCGGTCGGCGGACTTCTGAAGAGCGAGGTCCGCAGGATCGCCCGCGAGGCGGGACTTCCGACCGCGGCGAAGAAGGATTCCACCGGCATCTGCTTCATCGGCGAACGTCGCTTCAGCCGCTTCCTCGCCAACTATCTGCCCGCAAAGCCCGGCGACATCGTCACCGAGGACGGCATCGTCCTGGGACGTCACGACGGCCTCATGAACCACACCATCGGACAGCGCAAAGGACTCATGATCGGCGGATCGCGGACCTTCGGAAACCGCCCGTGGTTCGTCGTCGGGAAGGACCTTCCGACCAACCGGCTCATCGTCGGTCAGGGAATCGACCATCCGACCCTGATGTCGGATGCGTGCGTCCTCGAGGACTTCAACTGGATTCCGGCGGAATCACGACCGTCGGCATTGTCGTGCACCGCCAAGTTCCGCTACCGCCAGCCCGACGTGCCCGTCACGGTCGCCTTCGAGGGCGAGGACGGGGCGCGCGTCCGTTTCGGACACGACGTCCGCGCCGTCACCCCCGGACAGGCGTGCGTGCTCTATCGCGGCGAGGAGTGCCTCGGCGGCGGCGTGATCGCGACCGTCTTCAAGGACGGGACGAAACGCGTCTACTGACGCGAAGGAGGGCCCCCATGGCCAAGATCGGACTCTGCCTCGGCGGCGGCGGATCGCGCGGCGCCTACCAGATCGGCGTCGCCGCCTCCCTCCGGGACCACGGCATCCTCGACCGCATCTCTTCCTTCTCCGGCACCTCGATCGGCGCGGTGAACGCGACTCTGCTCGCGACCGCCGCTCCCGAAGCCGCGCTCGCCCTCTGGCTCGACGTCTCGCCCGACGAGATCAAGGCCGCCGAAGGAACGTTCCGCCGCCTGATGAAGGAACGCACGGCGGTGATCGAGAAGGGCATCTACGACATCTCCCCGCTCGAACGGCGGCTGCGGACCCACCTGTCGGGCGTCGACCTCGGCGCCCGCGAGGTCTATGTGACGATCTCGCGCGGCGGCGCCGCCGGCGAGAACATCGTCGGTCTGATGAAGTCAGTGTACCGCCACTACATGAAGAAGGAGACGAACGTGGTCTACTGCGACCTGCGCGGCCAGTGCCTTTCCGATGCGGTCGAGGCGATCCTCGCCTCCTGCTCGATCCCGGTCGCGTTCCCCGCGGTCGTGAACGGCGAACGCAAGTTCTACGACGGCGGCCTCTACGACAACGTGCCGGTGAAGCCGCTCGTCGAATCGGGGTGCGACATCGTCGTCGTGGTTCACCTCTGGGGTCTCGAACGGGTCGACGCCGCGCAATTCCCCGGCGTCCGACTGATCGAGGTGTGGCCTTCGGTGTCGCTCGGCTGGATGCTCAACTTCGATCCCGCGAAGGCACAGAAACTCTATCGCATCGGCTATGACGACGCCGAGACGCTCTTCCGCAAGCAAGCCTTCGACATCTGAACGAAAAACCGACCTCCCCGGCGTATTATCTTCACGGATGACGCCGAAAGGGAGGTTTTTTTTCATGAAGAAGGCAATCATCGTCGCGTTTCTCGCGTTTCTGCTCGTCACGCTGGTTCCGCTCGTCACCGCGGACGACTACCAGACGTACCAGGAGATCGTCTTCGTCGAGGAGGACGAAGCGCTGCTCAAGGACTTCGCCGAGTCCGACATGGCGGATTATCTTTCCCGCCTCGGGGGAAAGAAGATGCTCGGCTGGAAGATGCTCGTCGTGACGAAGCAGCAGGAGGTCGAGTTTCTCTCCGAGACGAAGCTCAAAATCTTCAACAACGGCTATTCCACGATCAAGCACGAGATCACCCTGACCTCGAAGATCGAGACCAAGTTCCAGATCTCCTCGACGGGGTCGATCGGAGTCACCGTCTCGGGAAGTGTCGAGAAGTTCAAGGGGTCGCTCGACAGTTCGATCAAGACCGAGATCGGCTACTCGAAGACGGAAACGGCGACGGAACAGTACGAATTTTCGATCATCGTCGATCCGGGCACCTACGTGACGATCGTGATGAAGGGGCTCGGCGTCGTCTCCAACGGGGTCGCCCGCCACTATTTCCTCTGGATGAAGACGAACGAGGGCGGCTGGGAGACGTTCACCGTGACGACCGAATACTACGAGATCGTGAAGGAACGGATCCGATGAAGAAGGTCGTCCTCGTGATTCTGGCGCTGTACGTCGCAATCGTCGTCGGCTTGCTCCTGCTGGACCGTCCGGAAGCGGACCGGGTCCGGATCATGGCGGTGGAAAGACCGCTGTCGCTGCTTGTGTGCGATCCCGAAGAGACGATTCCCGTCTGGCTCTGGATCGACGATCCCGACGCCTTCCCCACCGCCGTCGACAATGTCGCCGCCGCCTCCCTGACGGACGGCGAGGACGAACTCGCCCTCGGGATCGCCGGCATCGCCGCGACGGGCGGCGAACGCGTCCGCGAGGGCGTCCGGTATCATGAGTTCCGCTTCGATTTCGTCGCCGACGGAATCGCGATCGAGGCGGCGGAACTGGTCTTCGCGCCGGCGACGCTCCACCTCGAGTATCGCGGCGGAATCAGCGGAAACTACCGGATCGGGGATGTCGAACTCGTCTTCGGTGAACCCGGAGAACCGCGCCATCTGGACTTCATGCGGCTGTCGGCGACGTTTTCTTCGAACGACGGATTAGAAGGGATCTCCGGACTCTCGATCGCCTTACGGTCACTCACCGGAACGGCGATCACGGTCACCTCCGTCCGCCTCCATTGCCCCGGGATCGAGGCCTCGACGGGCGAGGCGATCGCGTTCGATCCGGATCGGATGGACGTCGACCCCGATCCCCGACCGCTCGTCGGCATCCCGCGCGAGGGTTCCTTCGACGTCTACGACGAAACCTGGCTCATCCCGATCGTGCACGCCGACAGGATCCGACCGGCGACGCGCTTCCTCATCGACATCCGCTACACGTACGCAGAAAACGAGTACCGTCTTCTGATCGACGACTTCGCGTTCCGGACGGCGTTTTCCGATCCGATCGCCTATGGCGAGGACGTCCATGTCTACGAACATCTCCGTTAGGCTCGCGGGCGTGACGAAACGCTATCCGGGGGACTGCGGGATCGAGGACGTCTCGCTCGCGTTCGACGACCGCGGCCTCAACCTCCTCGTCGGTCCGAACGGGTCGGGGAAGTCGACGATCCTGCGCTGCATCGTCGGTCTGGTCCGCTACCGCGGGACGATCGAGGCGACGCCGCGGTCGATCGGCTACGCCCCGGAGGACTATATCCTGCCGCAGTTCATGACGGTCCGGGATTTCCTCGTATCGGTCGGTCGCGCGCGTGATGTAGAGCGCGCCGTCCTGGCGGACCGGATCGACGCCCTGCTCGACTATTTCGAGATGCGCGAGGCGGAGCACAAGCCCTTTTTCGGTCTTTCGACGGGGATGCGGCAGAAGACCAACCTGATCCAGGCGCTGCTCAACCATCCGAAGATTTTGCTCTTCGACGAACCGCTTCGCGGTCTCGACGAGCAGGCGCGCGATCAGGCATGCGCGATCATCCGGGAGCGTTCGAAGGAGAGTCTTGTCATCGTCTCGACCCATTACCCCGAGCGCTTCCGGTCGCGCAACCGTCGGATCGTCCGGATCGAGAACGGGAGGATCGTCGATGCGCGGGATGCTTAGGATCCAGGGGCATTACCTGATCGACGGGACGGCGGCAGCCTTCATCGGCCTGCTTGCCGTCTTCGTCGCGGCGGCGACTGCCGCAGCCTCGGAATTCTGGCTTGGGAGCGCCATGCTCGATCTCGACCGCGCGGAACGGGCGTTCGCCTATCGAACCCAGGGACTGCTCGCGATCCGTCTCGGCGTCTGCGTCCTGTCGATCTTCCTCGGCCTTCACGGCTATTCCCGCGTCCAGCGTCGGGCGGCGGCGTTCTTCGTCTCGTCCCGCGACGGGCTGTTCGCCTTCGGCGTCGCCAAGGGAGGCGCGGCGGGACTGACGCTGGTCGGTTTCACGCTCGCCGTCGGGTTGGCGTATTCCGCCGTCGGAATCCTCGGAACGCCCTACTTCTCGTTCACGGCGACGGACCTCCGACTGATTGCGGACGCCCTTTGCGAAGGCTTTTTGCTGCTTTTCCTCCAGGGAATCGTGACGACCCTGTGGGATTCGGCGTTTGCGGCGTTGCCCGCTTGCGCGCTGTTCTGGGTCCTCGAGGCGAACGCCCACGATCCGACCGTCCCCTGGGTCGAGGCGGCGCTGACGCTGGTCCGCCATGGCCGCATCGGACCCGAAGGTCCCGCCACCTACGGCGATCCCCTCGTCCACGTCGGCGTCGTCGCCTTCGCCTATGCCATCCTCTCCTGGCTGTTCGCCCGTAAAGACGTGAACTGAATCGCGATTCGTGATATAATGGACACGAACCGAAGGCGGTGACGTCATGACGAACGCTTTACACGATCACGCTCCGCTCGTGGGCCGCGCCCATTTTTTGCCGTTGTCGGAGCCGGATGCGGGGATGCTTCGCATGCCTCCGGAGCCGGCGCGGGAACGCGCCAGGCTCGCGGACGCCTTCGAACGAACCGCGGAGCGCTATCGCACGATGCTGTCGTCGACGCATCGGCCATCGCTTGCAGATACCCTCAGGTTCCATGCGGCGATCGTCGCCGATCCCGATCTTCAGGAAACGGCGTACGGCTTCGTCGACGACGGTCTGCCGGCTGAGACGGCGCTCGAGCGCTCCTTTGGAGAGGCGATCGGTCGCGTCGGCCGCCTGGGCGGCTATTTGGGCGCGCGCGCCGAAGACTTCCGCGAGGTTCGCGACCGCGTCATGGACAAGCTGTCCGGAACCCATGTCCAGGGCGACAGGATCCGGTTCCACGAACCGACCGTCGTCGTCTGCGATCGACTCACGTTCGACGCGTTGACGCACTTCGACATCGAACACGTCGTCGCCGTCCTTGCCGCCGACGGCGGCCTCAACTCTCACGCCGCCATCATCCTGCAATCGGAGGGCATCGCGGTCGTCATCGACCCCTACCTCGCCGCCGCCGCCCGCGACGGCGAGATCATCGCCGTGCAGGTACGGCGCGCCTCATCGGGCGAAGGCGTAGCCGCCGCCCGGACGACCATCGCAGACGGGATCGAGATCGAGGTGGCACCCCTCGTCAACGCGCTCGCCGAGACGTCCAGACCGGGTTTCGCGGCGTTCGCCGGCATCGGGTTGATCCGGACCGAATTCGCCGCCCTCGCCTCGGGGCGTTTCCCGACGCTCGAGGAGCAGTACGAAAGCTATCGCCGGATCGCGACCACGATACCCGGAAAGCCGGTCTGCTTCCGACTGTTCGACGTCGCCCCCGACAAACCCGTCGCCCACAACGAGAAAAGGATCTACGGCGCCCGATACCTCGTGGAGCATCCCGCGATCCTCGAAGACCAGCTGACCGCGCTGCTGATGACGGCCGTCGGACATGAGGTCGAAATCCTGGTGCCGATGGTCGAGAATCCCGCCGACTGGAACTTCATCCACCGCTGCGCCGGCATCTGCGCCGAACGCGTCCGCGAGCTTTGCGGCGTCGAAGGCGTCGACTACCGACTCGGCGCGATGATCGAGAGCGCGGCCGCAATCCGGGCTTTTCCATCCTTCGCCGACGTGCGTTTCGTGTCGATCGGGTCGAACGATCTCGTCGCCGACCTTTTCGCCCTACTCAGAGAACGGGAGGGATTCGATCCGAACCTCTTTCTCGATCCGCTCTTCCTCGAGGCCGTCGCCCGCGTCGTCGCCGAGGCGGAACGGCTCGGGATCCGCGTCTCGGTCTGCGGCGGAGCGGCGGACGACGCAGCCGCGATCCGCGGCTGCGTCCGCGCCGGCATCCGCCATTTCGTGCCCTCGGTGTCGGCCGCCTATTCGGTCATTCCCACTCTCGCCCGCGGTTGACCGCCGCGAACCGCGGTTTTCATCCCGCGGCGATTGAAAGTTCAGGATTTCGATGCTATAATTGTGATACTATCCGTGCCAACGGTGCGGTCGGAGGAAGTCCATCATGTGCGGAATCGTCGGGTATCTCGGACGCGACAAGGCGTCCGACATCATCATCGCGGGACTGGAAAAACTGGAATACCGCGGCTATGATTCCTGCGGCATCTGTTTCTACGACGAAGACGCCCGCCGTTTCGTCATGTACAAGGACAAGGGACGCGTCGCCCATCTCAAGCTCGACTTCAACTACGACATGTGCAACGGCCTCGGCATCGGCCATACGCGCTGGGCGACCCACGGTGTCCCGAACCAGATCAACTCCCACCCCCACTACTCGACGGGGGACCGTTTCGCCGTGGTCCACAACGGCGTCATCGAGAACTACAAGGAACTGACCGACCGGTATCTCGAGGGCGTGCGTTTCGTGAGCGAGACGGACACCGAGGTGATCGCCAACCTGATCGCGCGGTTCGCGGAGAGCATGCCCGTCGAAGATGCGATCCGAAAGACCCTGTCGGTCCTCGAAGGGTCCTACGCGCTCCTCGTCGTCGATACGTCGGATCCCCACAAACTCTATGCGGCGAAGAACAAGTCGCCCCTCCTGCTCGGCGTCGGCAAGCGCGGCGTGACGCTCGCTTCGGACGTGATGGCGCTCGTCGGCTATGCCGACCAGTACTTCCCGATCGAGGACAAGACCTTCACCGTCGTCGGCGAGAAGGACGGCATCGCCTGCTTCGCCCTCTACGACATCATCGGCCGCCCGGTCGAAAGCCAGTTTATGACGATCGACCTCGTCCTCGACGAGATCGGCAAGGGCGGATACAGCCACTACATGCTCAAGGAGATCTGCGAACAGCCGTCAGTCGTCCGCAAGATCGCCTCGAAGTACATCGCCGATGACGGCCGGATCCTCCTCGATCCGGAGTTGAAGTCCTGGTTTTCGGATGCGGAGCGCGTCTACGTGATCGCCGCCGGCACCAGCATGCACGCCGGTTTCGTCGGCAAGTACCTGCTCGAGAACCTTGCCGGCATTCCCGTCGAGGTCTTCATCGCCAGCGAGTTCGCGTACAATCCGCCGCTGCTCGTGAAGAATCCGCTGTTCGTCTTCATCTCGCAGTCGGGCGAAACCGCCGACCTGCGCGCCTGTCTGCTCGACGTCAAGCGACGCGGCTACAGGACCGTGACGATCACCAACGTCGCGACCTCGACGCTGGCGCGCGAATCCGACAAGTTCCTCGAGATCCACGCCGGTCCGGAGATCGCCGTCGCTTCGACGAAAGCCTACGTCGGCCAGATCGTGATCCTCGCCGTCATCGCCGTCGCCCTCTGCCCCAATCCGGCGTTCGACCTGCGCCACGAACTCGCCCGGGTCGCCGTCGCGATGGATGCGATCATCGACAAGCGCGAATTCATCCACGGACTCGTCCGAAACAAGATCGCCAAACGCAACTGCTTCTACATCGGCCGCGGCCTCGACTACTTCGCGTGCCTGGAGGCGGCGCTGAAGCTGAAGGAGATCTCCTACATTCAGACCGAAGGCTTCGCCGCCGGCGAACTGAAGCACGGTACGATCGCCCTGATCGAGAACGGCGTGCCGGTGATCGCGATCATCTCGCAGAAGGCGATCGCGAAACTGACCCGCTCGAACATCCGCGAAGTCTGCGCCCGCGGCGCCGAGAAACTCGTGATCTCCCTCAATTCCGTCGCCGATCCGACGGACGAGATCGTGCTCATGGACGTCCACGAGGCACTGACCCCGCTCCTCACCATCATCCCCACCCAGCTGATCTCCTTCTACGCCGCGCTCGATCTCGGACGCGACATCGACAAACCGCGCAACCTCGCGAAATCCGTCACGGTGGAATGACATGGGCCGCTATTTCGGAACCGATGGCATCCGCGGTGAATACGGCGTCTTTCTGACCGAGGACGTCGCCTTCCGTCTGGGCAGGAGCCTGCGAACACTCGGTGTCCCCGTCGTCGTCGTCGGCCGCGATACGCGCGCTTCGGGACCGGTCCTGGCCGCTTCCGTCATCCGCGGCGCGACGTCCGCCGGCATCGACGCGATCGACCTCGGCGTCGTCTCGACGCCCGCGCTCTCCTATCTCTCGGGCCGTCTCGAAGCGGTCGGCGTGATGATCACCGCGAGCCACAACCCCTATCAGGACAACGGCCTGAAGGTGTTCGGAAAAGGCAGGAAGCTATTCGAACGCGAAGAGGGAGCCCTCGAGGACGACATCGCCGGCCTGCATGAACAGACCCCGCCGGACCGTCCCGGAAAGCTTCTCCCCGGAATCGACGCCGTCGGCCTGTACGGCGATCTGCTCCGCCGGGTGTTGTGCCCGAGCGCCCTCAGGGTCGCGCTCGACTGCGCCAACGGTTCGACCTGGGCGATCGCCCCGCGTTTCTTCCGCATGACCGGCTGCGACCTCCGCCTGACGGGCGTCGAACCCGACGGCAAGAACATCAACCTCGGCGTCGGCTCGACCCACATCGATCATCTGCGCTCCTTCGCCCATGCGGAGGGATGCGACGTCGGCTTCGCCTTCGACGGCGACGGCGACCGGCTGATCGCGGTCGACGGAACCGGCGCGGTCTACGACGGCGACATGCTCGTCTACGTGATCGCGGTCGACCTCAAGACGAGGGGCCTCCTCAACCACGACCGCGTCGCCCTGACGAAGATGAGCAACCTCGGCCTCGTCAAGGCGCTCGCCCGCCGGGGCATCGACGTCGTCACGACCGATGTCGGCGACAAGCACGTGCTCGAGGCGATGGAGGCGGCCGACTACACCGTCGGCGGCGAAAACTCGGGTCACATCATCGACCGCCACCTGCTCAACACCGGCGACGGCGTCCTGAACGCCCTCCACCTTCTGTCGATCATGGAGCGGACGAAATCGTCCCTCGCGGCGCTCACGGCCGACGTACGGCTCTATCCCGACCGTCTCGTGAACGTGAGAAACGTCGACAAGGCCCTCGCCGACGATCCCGCCGTCAAGGCGGCCGCGGCTTCCGTCGCGGCCCGTCTCGGCACCGACGGGAAGGTCCTGGTCCGCGCCTCCGGCACCGAACCGCTGATCCGCGTCTCGGTCTCCGCCCCGACGCCGGAAGAAGTCGACGAAGGCATCGCCGCCATCGTCGCCGTCATCGAAACGCTCCGCAACAGCCGTTAGCTACCGTCCACATACAGGGGGATCCACATGAAAAGATACGCCGTCATTCTAGCCGCGGGCAAAGGCACCCGCATGAAGACCGAACTGCCGAAGTGCGCCTATCCGCTGATCCGCAAGCCGATGATCGCCTACATCGTCGAGAACGTCCGCAACACGCGCATGTTCGACGAGATCGTCGTCGTGGTCGGGCACAAGCGCGAGATCATCCAGGACATCCTCGGGGACTCCGTCCGCTATGCGGTCCAAGCCGAGCAGCTCGGCACCGGGCATGCGGTCATGGCCGCGGAGGAACTCGTCGCGGATCGCGAAGGCGACGTGATGATCCTGCCGGGCGACATGCCCTTGATCGATTCCGCCGTCTGCGAGAAGGCCCTTCAGGAGCACCACGACCGGCGTCACGACCTGACGATCGTGACCACGCGCGTGGACGATCCGTTCGGCTACGGCCGCATCATCCGGAACGAGTCCGGCTATCTCGAATCGATCATCGAGGAGCACGAGGCCACCCAGGCGCAGCGCGCGATCGACGAGATCAACACCGGCATCTACGTGGTCCGGACGAACGTGCTGTTCGATTCGCTCAAGAAGATCAACAACGACAACAAGAAGCGCGAGTACTACCTGACCGACATCGTCAAGGTGGCGAAGGCCGACGAGTTCGTCCTCGGCACCTACTTCCTGAAGGATTCGACCAAGGCGATGGGCGTGAACGACCTCTACGCGCTGTCGATCGCCGAAGCGAAGCTCCGCCTCAAGATCAACCGCGGACACATGCTGAACGGGGTCGCGATGATCAACCCCGAGACGATTACGATCGGTCACAACGTCGTGATCGAGGAAAACGTCATGATCAACCCGAACTCCTTCATCACCGGCAATTCGGTGATCCGCAAGGGGGCGGTGATCGGCCCGAACACCGAGATCCACGAGAGCACGATCGGCGAAAACGTGACGTGCCGGCATTCGATCGTCTTCAACTCGGTCGTCCATGAGAACACCACCGTCGGTCCGTTCGCCCACCTGCGCGACGGTGCCGACATCGGCCCGAACAACCGCATCGGCAACTTCGTCGAGGTGAAGAAGTCGTCCACCGGGGAACACACCAAGGCCTCGCACCTCGCCTATATCGGCGACACCACCTGCGGTTCGCGGGTGAATTTCGGCTGCGGTTCGGTCACGGTCAACTACGACGGCGTCCACAAGTACCAGACGGTCATCGGCGACGACGTCTTCATCGGCTGCAACGTCAACCTGATCGCGCCGATCCGGGTCGAGGACAAGGCCTTCATCGCCGCCGGCTCGACTCTCAACATGAACGTGCCCAAGGGCGCCCTGGCGATCGCCCGCGCCTACCAGGTGAACAAGGAAGACTATGTACGGACCCTGCAGGACCGCATGTCCGGCGAGAAAAAGTCCGAATGACGGTCGATTTCCGTTGACACCGGAAGCGATCCGTATTATAATGTAACAGGTTGAAAAAGTAGAAAGAAGAAGCACCCGCTTCTCACCCGATCGCCGAAGCGATGGGTCCTGGCTACGCAGTCATCTGTGCGACTTGGGCGGGTACATTCTGTATCCGCTTTTCATTTCCGTAAGGGGGGGTTCGCAATTTACAACAACAGTAAACCGGTCAAGAAGGACGACACCTTGGTCAACGAGCAGATCCGCTTCCGCGAAGTGCTCGTGATCGGTTCGGAAGGCCAGCAGTTCGGCGTCAAGCCGATCCGCGAGGCTCTCTTCATCGCGTCGAAGGAAGGCCTCGACCTCGTGTGCGTCGCACCGGGAGCCGTACCTCCCGTCTGCAAGCTGCTCGACTACAGCAAGTACCGCTACGAACAGCAGCGCAAGGCCCGCGAAGCCAAGAAGAACCAGAAGATCGTCGAACTCAAGGAGATCCGGCTCACTGCGGTCATCGACACCCACGATTTCGAGACCAAGGTCAGGAACGGCGTCAAGTTCCTCGACCATGGCGACAAGCTGAAGATTTCCGTCCGTCTGCCCAACCGCGCGCCGGCCCCGCTGGTCGTCCAGGGCAAGGACGTCCTGAACAAGTTCGCCGCGCTATGCAAGGAAGTCGGCGACATCGAGAAGGACATCGTCCACGAGGGACGGTATCTGACCATCCATCTCACCCCGAAGAAAAAACCACAGGCACAGAGGAGCGAATGACATGCCGAAGTTCAAATCCCATTCCGGGACCAAGAAGAGACTGAAGAAGACGGGCAGCGGCAAGCTGCTGCGCGCCAGCACGTTCGGCGGACATCTGATGACGCACAAGAGCACGAAGCAGAACCGCCAGCACCGCCACAAGGAAACCGTGACCAACTCCGACCTCAAGCGGATCCGTCAGCAGGTTCCGTACCTTTGAGAAAGAGCAGGAACTGAACCATGCCGAGAGTGAAGGGTGGCTATGCCACCAGAAGAAGAAGAAACAGACTCCTGAAGCTCGCGAAGGGCTACTTCGGAGCGAAGCACATCCTGTTCAAGACCGCCAAGGAACAGGTCATGAACTCGATGGCGTACGCGTACCGCGACCGTCGCCGCAAGAAGAGAGACTTCCGCAAGCTCTGGATCACCCGCATCAACGCCGCCGCCCGGCTGAACGAACTCAGCTATTCGCGGCTCGTGAACGGCCTCAACGTCGCCAAGATCGAAGTCAACCGCAAGATCCTCGCCGACCTCGCCGTCAACGACCCGAAGGGGTTCGCGTCGCTCTGCGACCAGGCCAAGAAGGCCCTCGCCAAGTAAATCCCGAAGAAAGCCCAGCGATGGGCTTTTTTTTCACCTTCCGGACGGTGGCGGGAAGTCTCGTCCGATCCGCCGAAATTTGATGCGTCATCGATGGCGTTTTATGGTATCATAATAATGATAGGGAAGGGGGGATCGCCATGCGCGAACCCGTCGTCGTCTGCGCCGACATCACGAAGACGTTCCGAATGTCGAAGAAGCAGCAACGGATCGAACATACGAAGGATCCGATCAAAGTCGCCGTGAAGCATCTGTCGTTCACGGCCAACAAGGGAGAGATCTACGGCCTGCTCGGCCCGAACGGTGCCGGCAAGACCACCGCCCTCCGCTGCATCTCGACGTTGATCCGGCCCGACGAGGGCGACGTCATCGTCGCCGGCCATTCCGTCAAGAACGATCCTGAACGGGTCCGCGGCCGGATCGGTTTCCTCACCTCCGACCTCAAGCTCGAGGATTTCTTCACTCCCGACTACCTGTACGACTACTTCGCCAGGCTGCACGGCGTTCCCGCGGAAAAGGCCGCGGAGCGCAAGCGCATCTTCTTCGAGCAGTTCGGCATCGCCAAGTTCGCCGAGGTCAAGGTCGGCGAACTGTCGACCGGCATGCGCCAGAAAGTGCAGATCGCGATCGCGCTGGTGCACGATCCCGACGTCATCGTCTTCGACGAACCCACCAACGGCCTCGACATCCTCACCGCCCGCGTCGTGACCGACTATCTGAAGGAACTGCGCGACGCCGGCAAGACGATCATCGTCTCCACCCACATCTTCAGTCTCGTCGAACGGATCTGCGACCGCGTCGGGATCATCGTCGACGGTCGGCTCGTGCACGAGCGCGACTTCGCCGAGACCGCGACCGACGAGATCGGCCTTGAGGAACTGTTCTTCCAGCTCGTGGCGGCGGAAAGCGGGGAACGTGCCGATGCGTAACGTCCTGACGATCTTCAAGAAGGAATGGGACCGCGTGTTCAAGGATCGCCGGCTGATCCTGTCGGTCATGGTCCTCCCGGGTCTGATGATCTTCATCCTCTACACCTTCATCGGCCAGGGCATGTCGAACTTCATCACGCCCGACGAGGAACTGGTCGCGATCGCCAACGCCCCGACGGCGTTCACGACCCTGTGGAACGCCGCCGAAGCGGACCAACCCGTCACCCTTGCGACCATCGAACCGGATGATTTCGAGACATACCGCGACCGCGTCGACGCCGCCGACTGGCAGCTCGTGATCGTCTTCCCCGAGAACTTCGAGGACGACCTGGGCGTCGACAAGCCCGAAATCGTGGTCTACTACAATCCCAACGAGACCGACTCGACCCTCGTCTTCGAACGCTTCGCCGGCTATCTCGTCCAGTACCAGGAAGCGCTCTCGACCGAACTCTACGGCGACACCGAAGCCTTCGCCGTCTCCTGGGCTTCCACCGAAGTCGACGAGGCGCAGATGGTCGGCACCCTGATGTCGACGCTTCTGCCGATGCTCGTGGTGATGTTCTTGTTCTCCGGAGCGATGGCCATCGGTCCCGAGTCGATCGCGGGCGAGAAGGAACGCGGCACCATCGCGACCTTGCTCGTGACGCCGGTGAAGCGCCGCGAGATCGCCCTCGGAAAGGTCCTGTCCCTCGGCGTCCTGTCGCTCATATCGGCCGTTTCTTCGTTCATCGGGATCATCTCGTCGCTGCCCAACCTGTTCGCGACCGAGGGCGTCGACATGAACGTCTACGGAGTGTCCGACTACCTCCTGATCCTGGCTCTGCTCTTCTCTACCGTCTTCGTCATCGTCGGGATCATCGCGATCGTCTCGGCGTATGCCCGGAACATGAAGGAAGCGGGGACGCTGATCACCCCGATCTACCTCATCACGATCGTCATCGGCGTCTCGACGATGTTCTCCGACGGCGCCGCGCAGTCATGGTGGATCTATCTGATCCCGATCTACAACACCGTCCAGACACTCACGGCGATCCTCACGTTCGATCCCGCCGCGCCGCTGTGGCTGCTCGTGACCGTCCTTTCCAACCTGGTCTTCACCGCCGTCTTCGTCTTTATCCTCAACCGCATGTTCGACAGCGAACGCGTCATGTTCGCGAAGTGAGGGGGATCCCGTGAAACCGATCCGCGTCATCCACATCTTCGGAGCTTCGGGCTCCGGCGCGACGACGCTCGCGCGCGCCGTCGCCACCCGCTACGGCTACCGTTTCGTCGACGTCGACGATGCGATGTGGGAACCGACCGACCCGCCCTTCACCGTCCGTCGTCCCGATGCCGAGATCCGTTCCCGGATCGAGCGCGAACTCAAGCTCGCCGAGCGCTCGGTCCTCTCCGGCGCGATCGTCGGATGGGGCGACGCCTTCATCCCCGCGATCGACCTGGCGGTGTACATGCATCTGCCGGTCGACATCCGCATCGACCGCATCAACGCCCGCGAACGGTCCCGTTTCGGTGCCCGCGTCGAACCGGGCGGCGATCTGTACCAACAGCACCTCGACTTCATCGAATGGGCGCGCTCCTACGACTCCGACGACCCGACGCGCCGCAGCCGCGCGCAGCACGAACGGTGGCTCACCCGGCTTTCCTGTCCGGTGATCCGCATCGAACGCCCCCAGCCGCTCGAGGACCTCGTCGCTCTCGTCGGCGCACAGCTCGGCCCGTCTCCGGAGGTATTCCGATGAACGACCTGTATCTGAAGGGCATCGTCTCGATCGCCGCCCTGTACGCGGCGGCGAACCCATGGTTCCGCCATCACAACGTCGCGCGCCCCGGCGATCTGGGCGCCGCGCTCCTGATCTTCGTCTATACCCTCTTCGCGATCGGCACCGACCCCGGGGCCGTCTTCTGGTTCGTCGTCGCCGGCGCCGTCGCCGCCGCGCTCGCGGTTCGGCTCGTCGCCCTGTCGACGCACAAAACCGCCCTCGTCGTCTTCGGATGCGGCCGCCGCAACCGCGACCGGATCCAGGCGCTCGTAAAGGAGATCGGCGGCCAGTTCGGGATCGTCCCGTCGGCAATCCGGTTCGACCTCCGCCTTCCCTGGCTGATCCGCTTCGAAGGGGTCGCGCCGAAACTCATCCGCCGTTTCGAGAAGGAGTTCGACAAAGGCCTCCGTCCGGCGCTCGGGCTCGAGTTCCGACGCCTGTATCCCGCATCGCTTTTGGTGCTCGCGTTCCTCGCCTTCGTCTGGCGATACCTGTAAAGGAGGAGTCCCATGAACCCGTCCGTCCCCCCTGTCGCCCATCCGACGATGATTCCGGCCAAGGATCCCGGCCGGCGTTTCGGTGTCGCCTTCGACGTCGAACCGTGGCGGGGATGTCCGTTCGGCTGCCTGTACTGCGACTCCATCGACGCGATCGGCGTCGACGAGGCGCTCTCCGACGTGTCGTCGCGCGCCGACCTGGTCGCGACGTTTTCTTCCGAAATCGGCCACAGGGAACCGGGGACGATCGTCGGCCTCGGCCGCCTGTTCGAGCCGTATCCGCCGCTTGAGGAGAAGGAACGCGTCACCCGCCGGATCCTGGAAGCGATCCGCGACGCCGGCGCCGGGGTCGTGATCGTCACGAAGAGCCCGCTCGTCACCGATGACGCCGACATCCTGAAGGAGATCGCGAAACGCGCCCCGGCGGTCGTCGTCCTGTCGATCACGACCATGAACGAGGACGTCGCGCGAAAGCTCGAGGCGGGATGCCCGACAACCGCGGAACGGTTTCGCGCACTCTCCCGTCTCGCGCAGGAAGGCATCCTCACGGGCGTCCTCATGCAGCCGATCGTCCCGTTCGTGAACGACACCGAGGAAAACGTCGTCCAGATCGTCCGCAAGGCGAAGGACGCCGGCTGCAAGTTCGCCTATCCGACGTTCGGAATGAATCTCGCGGGTCGCGGCCGCGACCGCTTCCTCGATCTCATCGACCGCGAATTCCCCCGGCTCCGCAACGTCTACATGGACCATTTCGGTGAACGCCGGTCGTGCCAGTCGAAGGCCGCGCCGGCGCTGAAGAAGGCGTTCGTCTTCGAATGCCGCAAGCTTCGGCTCAAATACGGCATGAACGACATCGTCCGGCTCATCCGGCCGGCATCGAACGTGCAGCTCAAACTATTCTAGAACCCGTATCAGGAGGCACCCATGCAGGACATCATGCGTTTTCTCGAAGAATGGTGGATCTATTTCGCCATCGTCGGCGGCGCGATCGCGTTTCTCGTGATCGTCTCCGCCATCATCGGCCGTACCGGCCGGAAGACCGTCCGATCGGTCAGAAAGGCCGCTGCCGCGATTTCCGACGCGGATTCCGAGAAGCCCGCGGAGGCGACCCCGCCCGCGGATTCCGAAGCGGACGCCGCCACCGCGGCCGTCACCGACGCCCCGACCGACCCCCAGCCGATCCCGGCTTCGGAAGCGGAGGTTCGCGAAGCGGCACCGCTTGAACCGACACCGGCGGACGCAGTCGAACCGACCGCGACCGAACGACCTCTTGCGTCAGCCGCGTCGATCGATCCGGAGCCGACCCCGGTCACGATAGAACCCGCGCAGACGCCCGTCCCGGAGCCGACTGTTCCGGACGCCGAACCCGCGTCCGTATCCGAAGCGGCATCCCCCGCGGATCCCGTCGCGGAACCCGAAGGGAAGACCCCGGTCGTCGTCAAGCCGAAGGCACCGAAGCCGGTCCTCGGCGCCTACCGCGTCGTTTATCGCCCGGAGGACGACAAGTGGCTCGTCCGTCGCGACGGATCCGATCGGATCCAGCGCACGCTCGAAACGCAGACCGAGGCGGTGCACTGGGCGACGATCAAGGCGCTGACGCAGGACGTGGAACTGATCGTCCACAAGAAGGACGGATCGATCCGGAAAACGCCGGGCAAATGAGGAAGGGCCGAAAGGCCTTTTTTCGTTTCTCCGCAACAAAAGCGCCCCGTAGGTTGTTTATATGAGTGAAGGCCTGTGTCCTCGCTATGGCAAAACCCCGGTTCCGATGTTACAATAGAGGAAGGAAAGGGGGGACCCGCCATGGCGGAGTACATCGAACGGCTCGTCCGACGCCTCAAGGACGGCGACCGCGCGGTCTTCGACGAGATCTACGAACGGACCCGCAAGACGGTCTACTACAGCGTCCTCCCGATTCTGCGCGACCGCTCCCTGGCCGACGACATCGTCCAGGACTGCTACATGAAGATGCTCGACAGCATCGGCAACTACACCGAGAAGAACTTCCTCGCCTATCTCGTCACGATCGCCCGCAACCTCGCCCTGAACGAATACCGCCGTCGCCGCCGCACGGTCTACACCGACGCCGACATCGACGATCTGGCGCCCTTCTCCTACGAGAGTCCCCTCGAGATTCGGGCCGGCAACGAAGCGATCATCAGAAAGGCCCTCTCCGCTCTCGACGAGGACGAGAAGGCGGTGTTCCTGCTCCACAACGTATCCGACCTGCCCCACCGCGAGATCGCGCTGGTCCTCGGCAAGCCGATCGGCACCGTGACCTGGCTCTACAGCCGCGCCGTCCGCAAGGTCCGCGCCGCCGTCAAGGAGGATTGAGACCATGAGATTCGGAAAATTCAATCGCATCCTGCGCGCCTCGACCTCGCTGCCGGTCACCCGCGACGAGGCGTTCGTCGCCCGCGTCGTCGGAACGCCGGCGGAAGCCGGTCCTTTCCGGAAAAGCGTCTCCGCCCGGCGGTTCGCGCGCGCCATCGCCGCCGCCGCGTCGGCGTTCGCCGCGCTAGTCTTCGGATTCTACTCGCTCACGCCCGTCGCCGCGCTCACGGTCGACGCGAATCCCTCGATGGCGATCGCGATCAACCGCTTCGACCGCGTGGTCGGGTTGCACGCCCTCAACGAGGACGCCGAAGCCGTCGTGGACGAGGTGGCCTGGTTCGGCCGCACTCCCGAAGCCGTGGTCGCCGACCTCGGCGATGCGCTCGTCGCCGGCGGCTGGATGGACGAAGACGGCACCCTCCTCCTCGCCCTGTCCGGCATCGACGCCGCCGAAGGAGCCCGTTACGAAGCCGCGATCGCATCCGCCCTCCCGGACGTCCGCTCGCTCTTCATGAGTTCCTACGCCACGGCGCAGGCGTCCGTCTCGTTTCTGGCCACCCCCGAATTCCAGGAATCGGTGGACGAAGCGATCGACGACCGTTCCTCGTTCTGGGACGACGTCTTCGCCGCTGCGGGAGACGCCATGATCACCGGTGTCGTGACCACGACCGCCCCGGCATCGACCGAAACTTCGAACGTCGAACCGGTCGAAGACGTCGAACCGCTGGTGCTCACGCTCGACGACGACGACCTCGTCGCGCTCGCATCGAGCTTCGGCGTCACGGTCGCAAAGCTCCGGCTCGCGCTCGCGGTGTTCGCCGGCGATCCCGCCTACCGCACCTCCGCCGACCTGGAGTCGCTCTCGCATTTATCCGTCGACGAGCTCGTCGCCCGCTACGACGCGCTCCCCTGAACGAAACCAAAAAAAAGGAATTCCATGACGGAATTCCTTTTTTCACGGTTGGACGGGGAGTCGCGCACGATGCCGTTCCCACCGGTTCTGGACGGCGTACATCCCGACGAAGCCGAGGGCGATGATGGCGAGGACGACGGGGATGTGCGCACCGTCGGGGATCGCGTTCAGGATCGGCACGGGACCGCCGTAGAACGGATTGTGCATGATGTACATGTTGTTGGCCGCGGGATCGACGAAGAGGTTGCCGTACATCGCCCAGGCCATCGCCAGGGCGGTGCCGACGGCAAGGCGGATCCAGCGTTTCGGGTCGAAGCGGAACTCCCCCTCGCGGATCAGGTAGCACGGGAGGAAGAAGAGGAAGAAGTGCACGAGGAGCGTGCGGACCATCGGGAAGGTGAGCAGGAGCGGATCGCCGTAGAGCACTCCGGAAGGATAGAGGATGACGGCGAGGCCGCCGAGGATCGAGGAGCCGTAGACGAAGTCCTTGGCCTTCTTCCAGTCGAACCAGGTGACGAGCGGAAGCAGGATGTTGTTGATGCCGCAGATCTGAAACGAGATCAGGGTGCGCCAGTCGAGAAGGGCGTGGGTGTTCGCGCTCACCGGTTCGGGGAAGGCGTAGTACTCGTAGACGAAGATGACCTCCCCGGCGTACTTGAGGACGAGCATGAGCGCCGTCATCGCGAGGACGGCGGCTCTTCGAAACTTCGGCCCGCGGCCGGAAAGGACCTTCATCAGCACGACGAAGAGAACGGCGCAGAAGCCGATGTAGAGGAAATGGGGAAGCTTGAAGAGGTACAGGTCGGGATCGAGGTCCATCCCCTCGCTCGAAAAGAATCCGTCCAGAAACACGCTATCCCTCCGGGAATCATTCTTAGCCATGATTATACACCATCGCGCACCGATTGTCTTCGACGGGTTGCGAACGGGCGCGCGAAATCTCGATGTCAGCGCTTGCATTCTTCGCGAAATGCTGTAAAATAGAATGTACATCTCGCAAAACGCCCGGAGGTATGAAGCATGTTCACGATCATGACGGGAGGAGTCGCCCACCCCTTCGACTCCCCGGTGAGACTCGAGGATCTCGCCCGGAAAACGACCCGGCGGCCGGTCTACGCCGCGAAGGTCGGCAATCGCCTGCGCGAACTCGCCTACGTCGTCGACCACGACGCCGACGTCGAGTTCCTCGGCTACGACAACATCGATTCCAACCGCATCTACGCGACCAGCATGCGCTATCTCATCTGCCTCGCCTTCTTCAAGGTCGATCCCCGGCTGCAGATCAAGTTCTCCAACTCGATCGCGATGGGCGTCTACGGCCGCGCCGTGAACGGCGAACTTTCGCCCGCGCTGATCGCGAAGGTGGTCTCCGAGATGAAGCGACTGATCGCCCTCGACCTGCCGATCGTCCGGAGCCAGCGGTCGATCTCCTCGATGCGGCGCCACTACCAGGCGCTCGGCTACGTCGACAAGGTCGAGACCCTCAAGTACCGCAAGGAGGTCGTCAACGTCTACGAGTGCGACGGCTACCTCAACTACATGTACGGATACATGGTGCCCTCGACCGGCTACCTGCAGGAGTTCGAACTGTTCTACTACAGCCCGGGTTTCCTGGCGCGGGTTCCGCGGATCGAAGCGAACGGCCAGATCCCCGAGTTCGCCGATTCGCCGCAGTTCCTCCGCGTCCTCAACAAGGCCGAGCAGTGGGCGATCCGCTGCGACGCCGACATGATCTACAAGATGAACCAGAAGATCGAGGCGGGGAAGACCGTCGAATACGTGAACATGTGCGAGACGAAGCACAACAACCAGCTCTGCGAGCTCGGTCAGCTGATCGCCCGCGACATCGAGAGCATCCGGCTGATCGCGATCGCCGGACCCTCGTCGTCGGGCAAGACGACGTTCGCCCGACGCCTCGAGATCGAGTTGCTCACGCACGGCATCAAGCCGCTGCCGATCTCGATCGACAACTACTACCTGCCGCCCGAACAGGCGCCGATCGATGAATTCGGGGAACCCGACTTCGAGCACGTCGACGCGCTCGACCTGAAGCTCTTCAACCAGAACGTCGCCGACCTCGTCGCCGGTCAGCCGGTCCGGCTGCCCGTCTTCGACTTCAAGACGCACGAACGGATCCTCCTGCCGCCGGTCACGGTCAAGCCGCACGAACCGATCATCATCGAGGGCATCCACGCGCTCAACGACCTTCTGACGCGCTTTATCCCCTCCGACCAGAAGTTCAAGATCTACATCTCGCCGTTCGCCCAGATCAACATCGACAACAACAATCCGATCAACCTCACCGACCTCCGCCTGCTCCGCCGGATCGTCCGCGACCTGCAGTTCCGCAACACCTCGCCGGAAAAGACGCTGTCGATGTGGCCGTCGGTCCGCCGCGGCGAATACAAGTGGATCTACCCGTTCATCGAGAGCGCCAACTACATCTACAACTCGGAACTGACCTACGAACTGGCCGTCCTGAAGCGTTACGCGATGGCGGCCCTCCTCCGGATTCCGAACGATTCCGAGCACTTCGTCGCCGCCAACCGCCTGATCAAGTTCCTCAAGTACTTCAAGGGCATCGACGACTATGTCGTGCCATGCAACTCGCTGCTTCGGGAGTTCATCGGCAAAAGCGTCTTCGCTCATTGATATTTCGCAGAAAAAGAATCCGCGCCGCGCTTTTTTCGAAGCGCGGCGCGTGATATAATAGGGGCAATCCACGTGACGGGAGTGATGCAAGTGAAGGTCCTGTTCATCGCCGCCGAATGTACGCCGTTCGTCAAGATCGGCGGACTGGCGGATGTCGTCGGTTCGCTGCCGCAGGCGCTCAAGAAACTCCGCGACTGCGACGTCCGCGTCATCCTGCCGAAATACAAGACGATCCCCGAACAATACCGGAAGAAGATGGAGTCGCTTGCGACGTTCTCGGTCCGCCTCGGCACGAAGAAGAGCGTCTACGTCGGCCTCCAGACCCTCCGGCTCGGCGCCGTCCGCTACTATTTCATCGACAACGAGTTCTCGTTCTTCCGCGACAAGGTCTACGACTACGGCGACGAGTCGGAACGCTTCGCCTTCTTCCAGAAAGCGGCCCTCGAAGCGGTCCGGTACATGGACTTCGTCCCCGACGTCGTCCATGTCCACGACTGGCACGCGGCGATGGTGCCGCTGCTCCTCCGGACGACCTACGCCGCCGCCTTCCCGAACGTTCGGACCGTCCTCACGATCCACAACCTCGCCTACCAGGGGATTTTCCCGCTCCAGGACTACACCCTCTTCAACCTCGAGTACGACAACCGCTTCGAGTTCGAGGGCTACCTCAACTTCCTGAAGTGCGGGATCGTCGCGGCCGACCGCGTGACGACGGTCTCGCCGACCTACGCGAAGGAGATCCTCACCGACTACTACGGCTACGGGATGCAGAAACTGCTTACCTGGCGCCAGGACACGCTCCTCGGCATCATGAACGGAATCGCGACCGCCGACTTCGACCCGTCGACCGATCCGGCCCTTTCCGTCCATTTCGGGCCGGACGACTTCCCCGCCGGCAAGCAAGCCTGCAAGAAGGACCTCTACGCCCGTCTCGACGCCGGCTTCGACGTCGACGCACCGCTCGTCGGGATCGTCTCGCGGCTCGTTTCGCAGAAGGGGTTCGACCTCATCGAGCGCGTCCTCGAGGAGATGCTTGCGACCGACGACTTCCGCCTCGTCGTCCTCGGCGACGGCGAGAAGAAGTACAACGAGTTCTTCCGCCGCGTCGCCGCCGATCATCCCGACAAGGTGCGCGTCACGATCGGCTACGACGACGCCCTCGCGCGCCGCATCTACGCCGCCGCCGACCTGTTTCTGATGCCGTCGAAGTTCGAGCCCTGCGGTCTCGGACAGCTGATCGCGATGCGCTACGGGACCCTGCCGCTGGTGCGCGAGACCGGCGGGCTCGTGGACTCGGTCAGACCCTACAACGAATACGAGGGGACGGGAACGGGCTTCTCGTTCACCCACTACAACGCCCACGACATGATGCATGTCCTGCGCTACGCCTTCCGCGTGCGCCGCGAACAACGCGGCGCCTGGAACGCGATGGTGAGACGCGCGATGGCGGCCGACTTCAGCTGGGAGGCATCCGCCCGCGCCTACAAGCAACTTTACAGGGAACTGATGAAGGACAAAGGAGCGAAATGATGGAAACATTGGCATTGATCCTCGCCGGCGGACGCGGTTCCCGGCTCGACATCCTCTCGGAAGACCGCGTGAAGCCGTCGGTCCCGTTTGCAGGCAAGTTCCGCATCATCGACTTCACGCTCTCCAACTGTTCGAACTCCGGCATCTACAACATCGCCATCCTGACCCAGTACCTGCCGCTGTCGCTGAACGACCACATCGGTTCCGGCAAGCCCTGGGACCTCGACCGCCGCGATTCGAAGGTGACGCTTTTGCAGCCGCATAGCGACTGGTACGCCGGCACCGCCGACGCTGTCCGGAAGAATCTCCAGTATGTCGAGAAGAGCGGCTCCAAGTACGTCCTGATTCTCTCCGGAGACCACATCTACAAGATGGACTACCGCAAGCTGATCCGCCAGCACGAGGAAACCGGGGCCGACCTGACGATCGCCGCCAAGGTCGTCGACATCCGCGAGGCGTCGCGCTTCGGGATCCTCGAGGCCGACGCGAAGAACGAGATCGTCGCCTTCGTCGAGAAGCCGAAGCAGCCGAAGTCCGACCTCGCCTCGATGGGCATCTACGTCTTCAACACCGACGTGCTCGTGAAGAAGATCAAGGAGAGCACCATCCCCGACCTCGACTTCGGCGCCCACATCATCCCGTCGATGATCGGCCGGGACAAGGTCTTCGCCTTCAAGTACTACGACTACTGGAAGGACGTCGGAACCTACGACTCCTACCTGCAGGCGAACCTCGAACTGATTGAGACCGTCGACAAGATCCCGCTCGACATGTACGATCCGAACTGGAAGATCTACACCAAGTCGGAGGACCTGCCGGCCGTGAAGGTCGGGTCGAAGGCCGTCATCCGCCAGGCGCTCCTCTCCAACGGCGCGATCGTCGCCGGCACGGTCGAGCGCAGCGTCCTGTCGCCGGGCGTGATCGTCCATCCGCTCGCCAAGGTGACGAACTCGGTCCTCCTCAACAACGTCGAGGTAAAGCCCGGCGCGATCGTCGAGAACTGCATCGTCGACAAGAAGACGGTCATCGGCGAGAACGCGATGGTCGGGTTCGGTACCGACCTGACGCCGAACCGGGACAACCCGGCGCTGCTTTCCTCCGGCATCACCGTCCTCGGGAAGCGCCTGCATGTCCCGAAGAACATGGTGATCGGGCGCAACTGCCGCATCTTCGCCTCCGCCGACCTGACGAAGCAGGAGGACGGCATCGTCCCCTCCGGATCCACCTTGAAATGACAACCGCCTCCGGGCGGTTTTTTCATGAAAAAACGGACCCGGCGCGAATGCCGGGTCCGTGATATCCAAATGGTGCTCCTACCTAGAATCGAACTAGAATCTCAGCCTTACCATGGCTGCGTTTTGCCATTAAACTATAGGAGCGTTTGCCTTTTCTATTATATCGAACGTTCCGTCAAAATGCAACAGTTTTCCACCGCGAAAGAACTTTTCCCCCGAACGGGGCGGCGCGAAGGCGAAACGGGGGATGCCCAAACGGCGGGAACGTGGTACAATGGGGACGATAACGCACATCGGAGGAAGAAAACCATGTTGAAGATCAGCCATTTCTCGAAAAGCTACGACGGCAAGAAGAAAGCCTGCGACGACGTGTCGCTCACGATCGAGGCGGGTGAAATCTACGGTTTCATCGGCCACAACGGCGCCGGCAAGACGACGCTCCTCAAGTCGATCGCCGGCATCCTCGATTTCGAGGACGGCGAGATCGAAGTCGACGGCCACTCGATCAAAAAGGACCCGCTTGCGGCCAAGCGCGTGCTGGCGTACATCCCCGACAATCCGGACGTCTACGAGCCGCTCACCGGCATGCAGTACCTGAACTTCGTATCCGACATCTTCGGCATCCCCGCCGCCGACCGCAAGCCGCGGATCGAGCGGTATGCCGCGATGTTCGAGATTCTCGGCGTCCTGAACGACCCGATCGCGACCTATTCGCACGGGATGAAGCAGAAACTCGTGATCATCTCCGCACTCGTCCACGAACCGAAGGTGTTCATCCTCGACGAACCGTTCGTCGGTCTCGACCCGAAGGCCGCCTTCCAGCTCAAGGAGATCTTCCGCGACCTCTGCGCGAAGGGTGCCCTGATCTTCTTCTCGACCCACATCCTCGAAGTCGCGGAGAAGCTGTGCACGAAGATCGCGATCATCCGCCGCGGTCAGATCGTCGCTTCCGGCCCGACGCAGGAGATCACGAAGGACGGTTCGCTCGAGGAAGTCTTCCTGGAGCTGATCGAAAAATGAGCGTGTACGGCACCCTGACGAAGACGCTCTTTCGGATCAACTTCAGTCCGCGCCGGATCCTCGGCACGAGCTATTCCGATTCGAAGGGAAAGCGGATCCTGATCGCCGTCGCGATCCTGTACGTCGTCGTCGCGTACTGGGGCGGCTTCGGTTACCTGTTCTACGACCTTGCGCGGACGCTTTCGGGCATTCCGGGGATGATCGAGAGCCTTTTGTTCTACGTCTACATCTACGCAATCGGCACGACGGTGATGATCGTCTTCTTCCGCGCCGACGCGATGCTGTTCCGCTTCGCCGACTTCTCGATCCTCGGACCGCTGCCGATCAAGGCGCGGACGCTCGTGGCGGCGAAGACGACCGTGATCATGGCGAACGTCTACGTGACGGCCCTGCTCGCGACGGCGCCGATCGCCTTCGGCTATTTCGCGTTCGCCGCGCCGGGGATCGCGGGCATCCTCCTCTTCCTCCCGTCCTTCCTCGCGGCGCCGCTCCTCCCCGCGGTTGCGGCCGCGCTGCTCGCGCTCGGGATCCACGCCGTCACCGACCGGCTGCCCAAGAGCCGCACCCTGAACACGATCCTGATGTTCGCATTCTTCCTCGGCATCATGATGTCGTCGTTCTCCTTCACCGGTGCGGGCGAGGAGAATCCGCTGCTCGCGCAGAGCGCGGTGATCGCCGCGATGGGGGCCAGGTTCTGGCCGATGGGATGGTTCGCGGCCGCCGTCCACGAAGGCAGCCTCGCCGGCTTCGCGCTGCTGTTCGCGACCGGGGCGGTCCCCTTCGCGGGCTTCGTCGTCCTGCTCTCCCGATCGATCCTGAAAACCAACGCCCGTTCCCGGAACGACCTCGGGACGCGGCGCCGGAAAGCCCTCGAGTATCGTTCCGGTTCTGCCTTCAAGGCGATGCTCGCGAAGGAATGGCGGACGTTCGTCGGCATCCAGATGTACGTCTTCAACGCCGGCTTCGGTCCCGTCATCCTCGTCGTCGCCTCCGTCGCCTCGCTGTTCTTCGCCGACAAGGTGATGGCGTTTCTGACCGACATGACCGAAGGCGCGGTGATCCCGACCAACTTCATGATCTTCGGGTTCATCGCATTCGCGGTCGGGATGGTGTACACCTCGGCCGTGTCGCTCTCGATCGAGGGGAAGCGGCTCTGGATCGTCAAGAGCCTGCCGGTCTCGCCGTCGACTGTCATCGACGCGAAACTCTGGTTCAACGTCCTCCTCGGGTCGATCCCCGGCGTCTTCGCGCTCGTCCTGTTCGCGATCTCCTTCGCGATTCCGCCGCTCGATGCGGCAGCGATGGCCGCGGGCGTCCTCGCGTTCTCGTTCCTCACCTCCGCGATCGGGTCGATCGTCAACCTGCGGTTCCCGAAATTCCAGTTCCACCACGAGGTCGAGGTCGTCAAGCAGAGCCTCGGCGCACTGATCGGCGTCTTCGGCGGCTTCGGCGTCGCGATCGCCGCTGGCTTCGCGATCTACGGTCTCGGCAGGGTGATGCCGTGGCAGGCCGCCGTCGTCGTCGTCGCCCTGCTCGCGGCCGGCATCGGCTATGCGCTCCGACTGCGGGCGCTCCGCCTGGCGGAAAACCTTTTCATTCGCTACAACGCGTGAGCGCGTGATGAAACCTTTTCAAAATGCGCCGAATGATTTGTGTTTGCATCGAGAAAATGATATAATTCACCATGGAAAAAATCGATTAAAGAAAGGATAGACAATGACAAAATACGTTTATTTGTTCCAGGAAGGCCAGGCATCGATGCGCAACCTTCTCGGCGGCAAGGGCGCGAACCTCGCCGAAATGACGAACCTCGGCATGCCCGTGCCGTACGGCTTCACCGTCACGACCGAAGCCTGCACGCGGTACTACCAGGATGGCCGCGCGATCGTTCCGGAGATCGAGCAGGAAATCAACGACAACCTCCACAAGATCGAGAAGATGGCGGGCAAGACCTTCGGCGACAACGCCAACCCGTTCCTCGTCTCCGTCCGTTCGGGCGCCCGCGCCTCGATGCCCGGCATGATGGACACCATCCTCAACCTCGGTCTGAACGACGTCGCCGTCGAAGGCCTCGCCAAGCAGACCGGCAACCCGCGGTTCGCCTACGACTCCTACCGCCGCTTCATCCAGATGTTCTCCGACGTCGTCATGGAGGTCGAGAAGCATCACTTCGACGCGATCCTCGAAGCGAAGAAACACGAGATGAACGTCAAGCAGGACACCGAGCTCACCGCCGAGGACCTCAAGGCGATCGTCAAGGCCTATAAGGCGAAGTACCTCGCGATCAAGGGCGAACCCTTCCCGCAGGATCCGAAGGTCCAGCTGATCGAGGCCGTCAAGGCCGTGTTCCGCTCGTGGGACAACCCGCGCGCCAATACCTACCGCCGCCTCAACAACATCCCGTACGAGTGGGGCACCGCCGTCAACGTCCAGTCGATGGTCTTCGGCAACATGGGCGACGACTCCGGCACCGGCGTCGCCTTCAGCCGCAACCCGGCGAACGGCGAGAACGTCCTCTACGGCGAATACCTCTTCAACGCCCAGGGCGAAGACGTGGTCGCGGGCATCCGCACCCCGAAGCCGATCTCCGAGCTGAAGAAGGACAATCCGCGCCTCTACGACGAGTTCTTCGCGATCGCGAAGAAACTCGAGAACCACTACAAGGACATGCAGGACATGGAGTTCACGATCGAGCGGGGCAAGCTCTTCATGCTCCAGACGAGAAACGGCAAGCGCACCGCGCAGGCCGCCCTCAAGATCGCGATCGACCTCGTCAAGGAAGGGATGCTCGACGAGAAGCAGGCCCTCCTCAAGGTCGAACCGAGCCAGCTCGACAGCCTCCTGCACCCGCAGTTCGACCCCGCCGCCCTCAAGAAGGCGCAGGTCATCGCCACTGGTCTGAACGCCTCCCCGGGCGCCGCGACCGGCCGCATCGCCTTCACCGCCGAGCGCGCCGCCGAGCTCAAGAAGCTCGACAACCGGCCGCTGATCCTGGTCCGCCAGGAAACCTCCCCCGAGGACATCGAGGGCATGGTCATCTCCAAGGGCGTCCTCACGTCCCGCGGCGGCATGACCTCGCACGCGGCCGTCGTCGCCCGCGGCATGGGCACCTGCTGCGTCGCCGGCGCCGGCGAAGTCAAGGTCAACGTCGAGGAACGGTACTTCGAGGTCGGCGGAAAACGCTACGTCGAAGGGGACTGGATCTCGCTCGACGGTTCCACCGGCAAGATCTACGGCGAGAAGATCGCCACCATCGACGCCACCGTCTCGGGCGACTTCGCCACGCTGATGGCCTGGGCCGACAAGTACAGAGCACTCAAGGTCCGCACCAACGCCGACAATCCGCGCGACGCCCGCGTCGCCTACCGGTTCGGCGCCGAAGGCATCGGCCTCTGCCGCACCGAACACATGTTCTTCGAACCGGACCGCATCCCCGCCGTCCGCGAGATGATCATCTCGAGCACCGTCGAGGAGCGCGAACGCGCCCTTGCCAAGCTTCTGCCGATGCAGAAGAAGGACTTCATCGGGCTCTACGAGGAGATGCACGGCTTCCCCGTCACGATCCGTTACCTCGATCCGCCGCTCCATGAGTTCCTCCCGACCGAGAAGGAAGACATCGAAGAGCTCGCCAAGACCATGGGCATCACCTACGAGCAGCTCAACAACACCGTCAAGGGCCTCCACGAGACCAACCCGATGATGGGTCACCGCGGCCTCCGTCTCGCCGTCTCCTACCCGGAGATCGCCGTGATGCAGACCCGTGCCGTCATCGAGGCCGCGATCGACGTCAACGCCCGCGGCGGCAAGGTCGTCCCTGAGATCATGATCCCGATCACCTGCGACACCAAGGAACTCAAGTACGTCAAGGACATCGTCGTCAAGACCGCCGACGAGATCATCGCCAAGGCCGGCGTCGACCTGCACTACTATGTCGGCACGATGATCGAGATCCCGCGCGCCGCGCTCCTCGCCGACGAGATCGCCAAGGAAGCCGAGTTCTTCAGCTTCGGTACCAACGACCTCACCCAGATGACCTACGGATTCAGCCGCGACGACGCCGGCAAGTTCCTCGGCGACTACTACGCGAAGAAGATCTTCGAGTCCGACCCGTTCGCCCACATCGACACCAAGGGCGTCGGGAAACTCATGAAGATGGCCGCCGAACTCGGCCGGTCGGTCCGTCCCGAACTCAAGCTCGGCATCTGCGGCGAACACGGCGGCGACCCGATCTCGGTCGAATTCTGCCACAGCATCGGCCTCACCTATGTGTCCTGCTCGCCGTTCCGCGTTCCGCTCGCACGGCTCGCGGCCGCCCACGCGAACATCAAGAACCCGCGCAACTGATCACCATTGCTTTCACAAGGCCGATCGCCCGATCGGCCTTTTTTGTCACTATCGTACGATCATAATTCATATTGGCAAAAATACTAGAAACCATATTGACATTCTTTTTTTGCGTATCTATACTATATTAAAAAACGAATATTAGGAGGTGTCGTGTTGTGAAGAAGGGGATCATAATCGCTTTACTCAATCTGATTCTGTTCTGTTGTGTGGGAATTATCAACGCAGATTCGACAGCAATTGGCATGGGGTTCGCCGTGGATGAAGAGCAATATGGCATAAAGGAATGTTACGCATTTCAAGGAGCGTATACGTATGTCGTAAAAAATGGCGTTAATTACCCAATTGGCTACTCAAAAATTAAGTCTGCAGCATATCAAGACCTTACCGATGACGATTGGGCCCTTGTCATACTTCAAAGCACAGCCGAACCTCTTGATACTGATATTCCGACCGGAATCTTCAATATCATGCGCCCATATAACTCGTCTACAGTTTATCAAGATATATATTCAAATATCGATGGATCTTCAAAAACTTTCTATCCAGGTGCATACATTATTTCGACGAACTACTTGATGGAACAACCCTCTCCTCGCGATGAACCTGACACCGTAGAATACACCGCATCGATTGAAGTGGGTGAAGAAGTTAAGGCATCAGGCTCTGTAGTGTTTGAGGATAATGAACTTTATCTTGAGTTTTATCACTCGTCCTCAAGCAATATTTTCCATGCGAAATTTGTATATAGCCCTAATTTCTTTGACGTAAGTTACATGAATGCATTAACCTATAATAAGGGCACATTCCTCGTTGACATGTCAACCCCGAATTCTTCTAATTGCGGTGTTTTTGTTAACACCACCTCCTTAAATACCAGGTTTATGGCCAACTATGGAGGTATTTATGGGACCACATATATTATCACAACATTGAACACAGTCACTGTCTATTATTAAGTGAACAACGTATGAAAGACAATAAAAGCAGATATTATTTATTCCTAATCCCGCTTATTGCCCTCATTGTCTTTGTCATTTCGTTAATTGATTTTCGCCCTGTTCCCGAAGGAGTCCCGAATGATTATTATGATCGAATAGACTTGGTCGAAAAGTATGACGTAAATCTGTTCGTATATAGCGACGTAATTGACTTTAATGATGATATTTTGTTTAAACGGATCAGTAGCATGTCGGATTTAGATATACTCAATTTTTCGTTGATGAATGTCCTCGTAATAGATATGAATAAATATGTACTATCTGAATTCGCGTCGGAAGAGGAAATACGTCAACTATATGAAGTAAGGGGCGTAACCCTGATGATTGTAAACTATGCTAGTTCAAACAGCGAGCAATTGGAGGATTTTATTAATCCCGCAGATGTTGATTCAGACTTAATCATTTTTGGATACGCTGTGGATCACGTTCAAGATATTGGTTCGATTATTGGTACATTCCCATCGAACCAAATGCTTATGTATGCAATTCTCCACCAAATTTCAAACACGTTAAAAGAACAAAGAGGTTAACATATCGAATTTTGCATCCGCTAGCATACGAGTTGAACCGCGAAATTGTATGCAATAAAAAAACAAACCGTCGCATATGTGTCTGTTTAGGACCACAATTAGAAGTGAATAGATCGATAAAAGTACTAGATCCAATATTCAAAGTCGCGTTTAGTTATATCAGTAAATATACATATATCAATAGGGGCTATAAAGAAATGGATCTGAAATGATCCGAATCGATACAGCTCCTTTCTCCTGAATTTTGCAGTTTTGGGAAGTGAAATACGATAGACAAGCCAAGTTTACTATAAAAGATCGTGTCGGTTTCGTCTCCAGAGCTGGGGCAGAAGCCGACTTTTCATTAGCGGAAGTATAATACAGATCAGACGCAAAAGAGAGTGCCGAATTGTGTTGTATTAAGTTGTATTATGCTATATATAATGTACTTGGCGGTGGTAACGATGTTCATCAAGTTGGTCAAAGTCCCGAAGCAAGAAGAGCATCTGGTGTACCTAGTGGAAGGATACCGTGATCGAAATGGGCTTGTGAAGCATCGAACGCTGCACGCCTATGGGCGATTGAGCGAACTTCTGGCAGGCGATCCGGATGGGGTTGAGAGATTGCGATCATGGGCGCGGGCAGAGACGGCGAAAGGTGAGCAAGGCAAACATGAAATGGTGTTTTTCCATCTGGGCGAAGAGCACGACGGGACGCAGCAGCTTGTGAACATCGGGTATGTGTTTCTGGCGGCGATCTATCAGGCGTTGAAGATTCCGGAGTTCATCGCGGGATACCTGTCGAAGACGCAGATCGCCTATCCGCTCGACGACATCCTTCAACTGCTGGTCTACTCGAGGTGCCTGAATCCGGGCTCGAAGAAGAGAACGTACGAAGGAAAGGGGAATTATTTCTTCGAACTGCCGGACTTCACGCTGGATGACGTCTACCACAGCCTGTCGCATCTGGCGGCGATGAAAGAAAAACTGACGCTCCATCTGCATCGGCGGATCACCGAGATGCGGGGAAGAGACTGTTCCTTGGTCTTCTACGACGTGACGAACTACTATTTCACGACGGAGCGGGGAGAAGGGCTGAGGCAAACGGGCGTATCAAAGGAAAACCAGGAGACGGACATCGTGCAGCTGGGACTCTTCATCGACAACGACGGGATACCGATCACGTACGAGCTGTTTCGGGAAAACACGAACGACATGGCGACCATGAGACCGATTCTTCAAAAAAGCAAGAAGGAATATGGCCTTGGAAAGATCACGATCGTCGCGGACAAGGGAAACAATACCGGCGAGAACCTCGCGTACATCGACGGGGAGGACGATCATTACATCATCAGTCAGAAGATCCGCGGGGCCGGGAAGGATCTCATCTCGGTCGTGCTGGACGAAGACGGCTATGTCTGGAACCAAGACGGAACGTTCAAGTCGAAATCGATCGAGAGAGAGCGTGTAGTGAAGCGTAGTGATTTGTCGACCCGAACGATCACGGAACACCTCTTGTGTTTCTGGTCTCGAAACGAACAGGACTATCAAAGAGCGAAATGCGGATTTCTCGACGAGAAGATCGCGGAATTCATCGAGAACCCGAGCCTTCTCAACGCCAGCAACGCTTTCGGCATCAAAAAGTATTTCAAAAAGGTTCTCGTAGACCAAGAAACCGGCGAGATTCTCAAAGCGAAGGAACAATATGTTTTCAACCAGGCGAAGTATGAACGCGATCTCGCGCTCGATGGCTATTACTGCATCGTGACGAACGATCTGACGCTTGCGCCGCTTGAGATCATTCAACATTATCATCAATTATCGAAAATCGAAGAATCGTTCAAGGTGACGAAGAGCGATCTGGAAGGAATGCCGGTGTATGTCTGGACGCGCGATCGCATCGAAGGTCATTTTCTTACGTGCTACCTCGCTCTGGTTCTTTACCGTCTTCTTCAAATAAAACTCGACAACCGGTATCCGATCCATCAATTGAAAGAAGCGCTCAACAGTGCAGAAGCGGTCCTTCTCGACAGAAGCATCTACTTGATTCCCGATCCGCTTCTGATCGTCAACGAACTGGCGGAAAAGCATCAAGCGAAACTCAATTACAAGAGAATGAAACTGGAATATCTTCGGTCTCAACTCAATCGTATCAAAAGAAATTCTTAATACAACAATACAACAACCGATATGATGGCTACAATTAGCCATTATGTCGGTTTTTTTTCTTATTTTACTGCATAAGTCGGGACCGATCACGAAGAAAGGCAATAAAACGCTCCGCACGCTTCTCTACCTGGCGGTGACATCGAACATCCGGAACGGGAAAGCGAACCCGATCCTGGATTTCTACAACAAAAAACGGCAGCAAGCCTGTCCCATGGCCTATCGCGCCGCCGTCATTGCATGTGCGAACAAGCTACTCAGAACGCTGTTCTCGATGCACAGGAGTGGGAAACGATTCGTGTCGTCATCCCAATTGCAACATACTGTGTTTCCACCGGTTGGTCTACCGTTTTTTAAGAATACAAACAAAGCGACAAAGAAAGATTTCAAAAAACGCTTGACTTCCTTTATCTAGTTTTCATTGTTGGACCGAATCCGCCGACCCCCTTGACAGCGCTTCGTCCCATCATTTATAATGATGGCGTACCCGGGCAGGTGGAAATCACTCAACTGCGAAGCACTAAAGTTTGTTCGGGGAGCCAAGGTTCTGCCGGTGTTGAAAGCCCATTCGGTTGGGAATCCTGAAGGCAGCGCAAGAGGCGCCCACTTGAAGGGTGGATGTTTGTCTGCTCGAGTGATTTCCACCCGCCCGGGTGCTTTTCGTATACTAAAGTCAGAAGTGATTGACAAAAACTTCTGGCTTTATTGTTTTTTTGGGATGAGTGGATATCATGGGGCTGAAGGGATGTTTTAAACCTTGAGGCTCGACCTCGCAAAAATCTCTGCGCACATCAAGCGCCTTCGGAGATTCATCCCTTCCAAACAGACCACCTAGCCGGGAGCAGACAAAGCTTCCGGCTTTTACGTCTCCGGTCGGCAGTAAGGAGACGGTGGGGAAGAAAGGGCGCGGTGCTTTTTGGGACCATGATCCCGTCAAAAAAAACGCCGGACTTCCGCTCACTCTCGAAAACTTGATCAAGCCTAATGGGGACGAAGATCCCGAATCAAGGACGAAAAGAAGCGAAGAGGGAAGCGGAAGGGAACAAAGGTCACAAGAAAGGAGAAACAAGAATGGAAGGACCGTGCATCGCAATCGACGTGTCGAAGGATGAAAGCCATATCCAGGGGTACATGACCCTGGGAGAACCGATCGGGGACGCAGCCTCGATCGGTCATGACAAGGAGGGATTCACAAGACTGGAGGAATTAGGCAAGGAATTAACCATGAGGGTGGGAAGACCGCCGGCAGCGGTGTTCGAGGCGACGGGAATCTACCATCGCGGACTGCAAAGTCATCTAGAAAGCATCAAGATGACGTATTACATCGTCAATCCGCTCCTAGCGGCGAAATGTCGCAAACAAGAGTTGCGGACGAAGAAGACGGATGTCCGCGACTGCAAGAACCTCGCCAAAGTGTACTATACGACCGAACTCAGGGTCACGACGACGGCGGATGAAAACTACTATCGGATGCGGCAACTGAGCCGTTATTACGAGGATCTCCTCAATCATCTGCGAAAGTGCAAGGTCGGATTCACGGAGGCGCTCGACGTGGTGCATCCCGGCTATCGAGACATATTCGATGACCCGTACACAGCGACTTCGTTCGCACTTCTGAAGGTATATCCGCATCCATCCACGCTAGAACGAAGAAAGCCGGAGACGGTCGCGCGGATCCTCGAAAAGCAGGGCGATCACGGTGTGGTGTGGTGCTTCGAAAAGGCGGAGCAAGCGATTCGGCATGCGCAGTCGTGCGTCTCCGGGTGCAAAGCGACGGACGTCAATGTCGATATTCTGCTGGGAGAACTCGAGCAAGTCGAAGCATATCAAAAACGCATCGCCGAGGTCCTGAAACAGATCGTCGAGCAAGCGAAGACGCTTCCGGAGTTCCGTCTCCTGACAAGCGTCCCGGGCATCGGCGAGAACCTTGCGGCCAGGATCATGGCGGAGGTCGGGGACATCAAACGGTTCGCCAGAAGCAAGCAACTGGCCGCCTATGCGGGACTCGATCCGATCGTGTACCAGTCCGGACAAATGGACGGACTTCATCTCCGTATTTCGAAGAAAGGGAACAAGCGTCTGCGTTGTCTCGTCTACCTGGCTGCCCGTTGCGGCCTGGCACAACGGACAACGAACGTTATCAGGGATTTCTACAACAAAAAGACGCGGCAGGCACACCCGTTGTGTGCCAAAGCCGCGTCCGTTGCCTGCGCCCATAAATTACTGCGAATCATTCATGGGGTGTGCGTAACGGGAACTCAATTCCGTTAACCGATTGTAGTATACCATATTTTGAAATTCAACTGAATACACTTCAGTGTTTTTGTCATACAAAAAAGACAGAGTCAAAAAAACAGAGCAAGGACTTGACTTCACTTACCTAATTTTTTTACGCGGTTGTCGCCGCGGGGCGGACATGGTATAATGAATGCAGACGGAACGGCGCGCTCCGGCGCCCGAGGAGGACCATGATGAAGAAACTGCTCTACGAACTCACGATGCTGAACGGAATCCCGGCGAACGAGCGCCGTGTCCGCAAGTACTTCGAAGAAGCGGTCCGCGGAAAGGCGGAAGTCTCGTTCGACAACCTCGGCTCGGTGATCGCGACCAAGGTCGGCATCGCCGACGGTCCGCGGATCATGGTCGCCGGCCACATGGACGAAATCGGCTTCATCGTCTCCGAGATCACCAAGGAAGGCTACGTCAAGTTCATCCCCGCGGGCGGCTGGTGGGGGCACGTCGTCCTCGGCCAGCTGTTCACGATCACGACCGCCGACGACAGGACGATCCACGGCGTCACCGGTTCGAAGCCCCCGCACATCCTGAAGGACGAGGAGAAGACCAAGGTCGTCGACCTCAAGGACGTGTACCTCGACCTCGGCGTCGCCTCGAAGGAGGCCGTGCTCGCGCTCGGCATCAGGATTGGCGACATGATCACTCCGTCGATCGAATCGCGCGACCTCGCCGATCCGAAATACATCCTCGCCAAGGCGCTCGACAACCGCATCGGCATCGCGCTCGCGATCGAAGTCCTCGAACGTCTCCAGGACATTCCGCATCCGAACGTCTACTACGGCGTCGGCACCGTCCAGGAAGAGGTCGGCACCCGTGGCGCCGGCACCGCGAGCTACCGGATCGGACCCGACATCGGCATCGCCCTCGACGTCACGATCGCCCACGACTATCCGGGCGGATCACGGGAGACCGAACTCGGCAAGGGACCTTGCCTGATGATCTACGACTCCTCGATGGTCGGACACGTCGACCTCCGGCAGTTCGCCCTCGCGATCTGCGAGGAACTCGGCATCCCCTACCAGCTCTCCTACCTCCGCCAGGGCGGCACCGACGCCGGCAAGATGCACGTCTCGAAGGTCGGCTGTCCGTCGATCGCGATCTGTCTCGCCAGCCGCTACATCCACTCGCACACCTCGATCATCCATGCGGACGACTACGAGAACGCCGTGAAGCTCGTCGTCGAGATGGTGAAGCGCCTCGACCGCAAGACGGTCGACGAGATCACCTACCGCTGAAGGCCATGCGGGTCATCGCCGGCGAGTACCGCCGCCGCCTTCTGAAGGAAGCCGACGGCGCGACCACCCGCCCGACCACCGACAAGAACCGCGAGATGGTCTTCAACGTCCTCGGCCAATATTTCGACGGCGGCGCCGCGCTCGACCTCTACGCCGGAACCGGCGCGATGGGGATCGAGGCGCTCTCGCGCGGCGTCTCCACCTGCGTCTTCGTCGATCGCGACCCGGTCGCGATCCGCACGATCGACGACAACCTGCGGACGCTCACGATCTCTCGAGAGCGCGGCACTACCGTCCGCGCCGACGCGGACGTCTGGCTCCGCGACCACGGAAAGACGCGCTTCGACCTCGTCTTCCTCGATCCGCCGTACGCCCAGGGCGCCGTCCCCGAGGCGATCCGGGCGATCGCGGAAGCGAAGATGCTTCGACCCGAGGGAATTCTCGTGGCCGAGACGGACCGGACGTTCGAGAATCCGGCAAACATCGCCGGAATCGCGCTCTATCGCGAAATTCCGGCCGGCAATTCCAAATTCGCATTCTATCATTGGGAGGCACGTCCATGAAAATCGGCTTCTATCCCGGCAGCTTCGATCCGATCACCTTCGGCCACCTCGACATCATCGATCGCGGCGCGAAGCTTTTCGACAAGCTCTACGTGGCGATCTCGCACAATCCGAACAAGAAGACGATGTTTACCGCCGACGAGCGGCTCGCGCTCGTCAAGGACGCCGTCAAGGATTTCCCGAACGTCGAGGTCGTCAAGTCCGACGTCCTTACCGTCCGCCACTGCAAGCAGCTCGGCGCCACGCACATCCTCCGCGGCCTGCGCGCCGTCACCGACTACGACTACGAGTTCCAGCTCACCAACTTCAACCGCCGGCTCGACAACGAAATCGACACCGTCTTCCTGATGACGGAGGGGCAGCATTCCTTCCTTTCATCCTCCTCGGTGCGCGAACTCGCGGCCTTCGACGGCGACGTCTCGCCATTCGTTCCGAAGGCGGTCGTCGAGGCGATCCGGAAGAAACTCGGACAGTCCTCCCTTTGAATCGAAGAAAAAATAAAACGGCGCTCTTCGCAGAGCGTCGTTTTTTGGCATCTGGTCAGTCGAGGACGGGGAAGACGACATACGCGTCGAGCCAGTCGACGAGACGTTCGACCGACTCGAAGGGACGTTCCAGCCGGTCGGGATCGACCTGGGCGACGGCCGCACCGTCGCGGAAGACCGCGACCGTCGGCGTGAAGCGATAGGCGAACGCGGAATTGTCGGCCGGGAAGGCGGCGCCCGCCTCGATCTTGTAGACGACGATCCCGTAGGTCGAGACCATGTCCTCGAGGATCGGCCGGAACGCCTCGCAGGAGAGACACGTCTCCGAGGAGACGACGAGGATGAAGTCGTCCGCCGCCGCGATCTTGGCGGACAGCGCGTCGGCGTCGATCTCGACCCATCCGGTCGCATCGGGTGCGGACTCGGGAATGATGCGTTCGCCCGGGGTGCAGGCGATCAGGAAGAAGGACAGGATCAGAAGGATGGAAAGACGGATCGTTCTCACGATGGATTCGTTCCTTTCTAGAAGATGCCGTAGAGGACCACGCCGAGGACGGCGGCAAGCAGCAGAAGCAGGATCGGCGAGACTTTCCGGAACTTCCGCGAAAGCACGAAGATGACCGTCATGATGACGAGCGCGTAGGCGTCGAAGGCGGAGAAGTCGAAGACGGCGTCGCGGATGTGGAGGGACGGGAAGACACGTTCGAAGGCGAGCGTGAAGGCGACGCCGAAGACGAGGCCGACGACGGCCGGACGAAGGCCGAGGAACGCGGCCTTGAACGTCTTCGTCTCGAGCACCCGGGAACTGAACCGGGCGATCAGGAGGAGGACGAGGAACGACGGCAGGACGACGCCGAGGGTCGTGACGACGGCACCGACGATCCCCCCGGCCTCGGTGCCGATGAAGGTGGCGACGTTGACGGCGAACGGACCGGGGGTGGATTCGCTCACGGCGATGAAGTCGATGAGCGCCTCCTCGGTGATGAAGCCGCCGCCGACCAGTTCGCTGCGGATCAGGGGGATCATCGCGTAGCCGCCGCCGAAGGTGAAGAGGCCGATCTTGAAGAAGATCCAGAAGAGCGAGAGGAGCGTTCCGAGATCAGGCACGGGGTCCGCCTCCCTTCGCCGTCTTGCGCGCCAGCGCGGCGCCGTAGAGGATCCCGGCGGACGCCGCCAGGAGGATGATCCAGATCGCGGAGACGTCCATGAAGACCGAGAACGCGAACGCGCCGACGAGGACGAGACCCGCGAAGACGCTACGGTCGGATTTCTTCGAGAGTTTGAAGACGGCGTTCAGGATGATCACGGCGACCGCCGCCCGGAGGCCGCGGAAGGCGTATTCGACCCAGAGGAGGGCCTTGAATTCGGCATAGAAGAAGGTGATCAGGGTGATCACGGCGAACGACGGCAGGACGACGCCGACGGTCGCGGCGAGCGATCCCCAGAAGCCGGCGATGTGGTAGCCGACGTAGGTGGCGGCGTTGACGGCGATGACGCCGGGGGTCGATTCGGAGATGACGAGCAGCTTCACGACGTCGTCGTCGGTGACCCAGTGCTTGACGTCGACGACCTCGCGCTGCATGATCGGGATCATCGCGTAGCCGCCGCCGAAGGTGAAGGCACCGATCTTCATGAACGTCAGGAACAGCTCCCCGACGGTTTTGGACTTGGACATGGAGACCCTCCTCGGATGGCATGTTCCCATTATATCACGGAAATTTCGACATGGCGTCGATGAAATGCCGCGCGATTTCCGCCCGGGCGATAGGAAAACGCGGATCATTGCGATATAATGGGTTCGTCAGGCGGTGATTTCCATGTACAGTGCCAGCAACCCAACCCGATTCCTCGCGCCCGTTCCGCTCGGCGGCGGCGCCTACGTGTCCACGACCCGGGATCGACAGGCCGGTCGTCCCTCCGCGCTTGCGTTCATCGCCGACGGCGCCGACGTCGCCGTCATCGGGATTCCCCCCGTCGAACCGACGGTCGTCCTCGAGACGATCCGCATCGCCGTGCCCGGGGCCGTGCTGCGCCGGATCGTGATCCTCGAATGGGACGATCGTCTCGTCGACGTCCTGAACGCCTACGCCGCGGTCGCGCCGGAAGCGGTCGTGGTCGGCGACCGCCGCGTCGCCGAAGCGATCTTCGCCGACATTCCGCAACGGATCTTCTCGATCGCAAGCGCCCAGGACACCGTCGCGATGCCCTCCGGCCGCCCGATCGGATTCGTTCCGAGTCCGTTCGTCTTCTCCCCTTCCGCACTGATGGCGTACGACGCCGTCTCACATACCCTCTTTACCAACCGCCTCTTCGAGATCGGCTGGGATCGTCCGATCCCGTCGTCGGTCGAGGAAGCGCTTCCGGCGATGCTCGACTACCACCGCATGTATGCGCCCTCGAGCGAATTCCTCCGCCCCGTCCTGGCCGCCGTCGACAAGCTCGACGTCGCCGTCGCGGTCACCCGCACGGGCATGGTCTTCCGCCACGACGAGATCCGACAGCTGGTCGCGCGACTTTCGACGGCCGAATTCTTCCACGCCCACCGCGCCGCCGGCAAGCCGAGCGACGGCCGTGCCTTCTCGCATAAGACGCTCGCCACGCAGGTGCTCTTCAAGCTCGCCTCCGTCTATGGCGACGACGCCGTCCTCGAGACCTTCGCCGAGGGCGGGATCGGCATCGCGGAGAAGACCTTCGTGATATCGGGCGAGGACGACTACCGCATCTGGCAAAGACTCTTCGACATCGTCTACGCAAAGCGCGGACCGGCCTGGCTCGGTGTCGCCGAACCGCTCGTCGATAAGCTCGTGACGCTATACGGCGTCACCCGTCCGTCGGTCTACGGCTCTGCCGTGATGGCGACCGAACTCAAGGCCACCCAGATCGACCGCGAACGGCAGGAACTCGAGGAGCGCGTCAGGCAGCTCGAGACGCGTCTTTCGGAGACGCTCGACCGGCTGACACGAGACCCGCTATCCGGCGCCTACAACGAACTCTTCCTCCGGCAGTACGTGGCCGGATTCTCGGAACGGCGCGAGGCGGACTTCGACCCGGTCCTGCTCTACGTCGCCCTCGACGACGTCGCCCGTCTCAATCTCCGCTACTCCAAGGATGCGGGCGACGAGGCGATCAAGAACCTTGGCTACCTGATCGACCGCATCCGCTTGCCGGAGGACCTCCATTTCCGCCGCGGCGGACCGGTCTACGTCGTCGCGATCGAACGCGGCGGCATCCCCGCCGCCCAGGAAACGCTGGGCAAGATCCGGGAGGGGACGCGCGACGCCGAGGCGTTCATTGAACCTCTGACGGTCTCCGCCGCCTTCGTCCGGCTCACGGAGACGCCGCGCGACCTCACGGCCGAACGCCTCGCCGAGAAGCTGCTTGCGGTCGGCGACGAGCGCATCCGCTTCGCCCTCGACGGCGGTCCGTCCGCCACCATCGACGAAAACGTCCGCTTCGAATCCGGCAAGACCGCCCGGATCCTCATCGTCGACGACGATCCGACGGCGCTTGCGCTTCTGTCCGGACTGCTCCGGGCGGACAACTACGAGGTCGTCGTCGCCGCCGACGGCGCCGCCGGCCTCGTCGCCTGGAACACGAAGGGTTTCGACTTCGTTGTCTGCGAGCGCAACGTCCCGAAGCTGGACGGTTTCGCCCTGCGCCACGAGGTCTATGCGGGACCGGGGCCGGGACCGCGGATGTTCCTCCTCATGACCTACGCCAAGACGCGTGAAACCGTCATCCGCGCCAACCTCTCGGAGATCGACTTCGTGCTCGAGAAGCCGATCGTCTATGAGGAACTCGCCGGCCTCATCCGCCGCAACATCCGGAAGGCGGGTCCCTGCCGATGACTTCGCTTCCCGCTTCCGTTGCGCTGATCCTCTGGGTGATGTTCGGGATCGTCCTCGCGAGCGTCGTCATCGTCGCCGAGGTCTTCCGGAACAAGCATGCGGCAAGAGTCCGCGCACTCGAGACGGACCGCGCCCGCGAATATCTGCTCGACCGTTACCTGCGCGACGTCGCCGCGCCGAAGGAGTTCCCCCCGGAGACCCTGATCCGCGCCTACGCGATGATCCTGAACGAAATCGTCCTGCCCGCCACCTCCCTGGAGCGGGCGTTTCGCGATTTCACCGATTCCGGCCTGATCGCCCGCTGGATCCGGCGGCTATCCTGCCCGTTTCCGAACCGGCGCAAGGAGGCCGCCGCCCGTCTCGGCCTGTTTCCCGCCGCACCGACCAAGTTCGCGCTCGTCAACCGCCTTCGCGTCGAGCCCCTGGCCCACGTCCGGATCTACCTGATCAACGCGCTCAAGGGACAGATGGACCAGCTCACCCTCGAGATCATCATCCGCAGCGTCGTCGGATCCAAGCGCTTCTACCAGACGCGTGCGGCGCAGGTCATCAAGAACTACATCCTCTCCTCCCGCACGCGCCTCCCCGACCTCTTCAACAGCGACAGCCCGGAGATCAAGGAACTGTTCGTCGAAGTCGCCGAAGGACTTCGCCGTCCGGATTTCCTGGCCGCGCTCGAGGCCGAACTGGCCGCCATCGAACGGCAGAAGGAGGGCGTGGACACGCCCGCATACCGGTCGATGACACCGCCGCGGCTCTCCCGGATCCGCCGGCGCGTGCTGGCCGCGCTCGTCCTCTACGGCCGCGAGTTCGATACGCCCTCGTACCTGCGCGATCCCGATCCCGAGATCGTCAGGATCGCCGTCGCTTCGCTTTCGTCGACGCCGACCTTCGAACGCATCGAACGACTCCTCGACCTCGCCGACGGCCGCATTCCCGAAGACGTCTTGGCCGCCGCGATCCGGAAGATCGTCGATGCCGACCCGACGCACCTGAAACGCTTCGTCGAACTCGTGACGAAGCGTTCCGAAGCGGATGCGCGCCGCGTGCTCGCCCGCATTCTGGCCAACAAGTTCGACTATTTCGTGCTTCGCACCAAGAACGCCCCCGAGGAACTTGCGCTCGTCGTGCGCACGATCGCCGCATGCGGTCTGGACGCAAGCGTGATCCGTTTTCTCAACCTGAACCGCGACGCCGCCGTCGAAGCCGCCTTGCTTCCGCTCGTGAAGCGCGAATGCGACGCGTCCGGCCGTTTTCTCGCGGACGTGACCGAATTCCTTGACGAACCGCTGCTCAGGAAGATCGGATTGCGGCGGCAGAAGACAAAGGCCCCCGCCAAGGACTCGGCGAAGCCGGATCCGGCGAAGAAACGATGGCTTCTTGCGGTCCTTGCGGTCGCGATCCTGTTCTTCCCGCTTTTGTTTCTATTGTTCGATCCCGAGGCCCTGACCGCGGGCGGCATCGCCGCCCTCGCCGTCCGCTACGACGTGTTCGTGAACAAGGCGAGCGTCGTCTACTACCTGACGGCCAACCTCGTCTATCTCGCGCTCGCCGCATTGTCGATCGCCGGCGCGAGTAAGCAGCGTCGTCTCTGGGACATCAAACCCAAGGCGATGCTCTACGAGCGCGGCATGCTCTCCTCGATCTCGGTGATCGCCCCCGCCTACAACGAGGAGGTCACGATCGTCGAGTCGGTCAACAGCCTGCTCAACCTCAAGTACCCCGACTACGAGGTCGTCGTCGTGAACGACGGGTCCAAGGACGGGACGCTCGAGCGTCTGATCGAATACTTCCGGCTCGAACGGAAGAACGTCCCCGTCGGCGAGGCGCTCGCCACCCGTCCGATCCGCGCGGTCTACGCCAACCGCTCGATCCCGAACCTGCTCGTCGTCGACAAGGCCAACGGCGGGAAGGCCGACGCGCTCAACGTCGGGATCAACTTCGCGACCCGCGAGTACGTCTGCGGGATCGACGCCGACAGCCTCCTCGAACCCGATGCGCTCCTCAAGGTGATGTCGACGACGCTCGACCACGACGAGGTCACCTTCGCGCTCGGCGGGAACATCTTCCCGTCGAACGGCTGCGAGGTCGACCGCGGGATCGTCGAAAAGACCGGGCTGTCGAAGAAGTGGCTCCCGCTCGCGCAGACGATCGAGTACCTGCGCGCCTTCACCCTCGGCCGCATCGGCTGGGGAGAACTGAACGGCCTTCTGATCATCTCCGGCGCCTTCGGTCTCTTCGAACGGCGCATCCTCACGGAGGTCGGCGGGTACCTGACGGTCGCGACCTTCCGGAAGGACACCGTCGGCGAGGACATGGAGCTGGTCGTCCGCATCACGCGCCGGGCGATCGAACGGAAGCTTCCGTACCGCATCGGCTTCGTGCACAACGCCGACTGCTTCACCGAGGTGCCGGAACGGATGGGGCCGCTTCTACGGCAGCGCAACCGCTGGCAGCGCGGCCTGCTCGACATCCTGAGCTACCACCGCCGGATGATCCTGAATCCGCGCTACCGGACCGCAGGGACGGCCGCGATGCCCTATTTCCTCTTCTTCGAGACGATCGGGCCGCTCCTCGAGATCCAGACGTACCTCGCGCTCGTCTTCGGATTCGCCTTCGGAATCCTCGCAGTCGAGATCGCGCTCCTCATGTTCACGGTCACGATCGTGCTTGGGATGTTCCTTTCGATGACGGCGCTCCTCGTCGCCGAGAAGCACCTCGTCTACCTCTCCGCGAAGGACACGTGGCGGCTGATCGGACTCGCGGTCGCCGAGAACTTCGGACGCCGCCAGTTCTGGAGCCTGTACCGCGTGCGCGGTTTCTTCGCCGCGTTCCGCGACAACGCCAGCTGGGGCGCGATGGCGCGCGTCGGCTTCAAGAAGTAGGCACCGCCGCGTGAAGGCTCCCGCGGCCGTTTCCGCTTTACAAAGGAGGGCATCCGTATTATAATGATGGATGCATCGCGCCACGACCTGGTAGCTCAGCTGGATAGAGCAACGGCCTTCTAAGCCGTCGGTCAGGAGTTCGAATCTCCTCCGGGTCGCCATCCGCGCCTCCGCCCCCGTTTCCGGGGGCTTTGCATTTTCATCGCCATTGCATTCCGGGCCCCCGATCGTGCATTCCGAACCCCGTCCGCTTGCATGATCGCGCGGTCTCGCCTAGAATGGAACCGTCAAGTCCGGACGAAACGATCCGGGCGGAAAGGACACACCCATGAAGACCATCCTTCGCCCCATCCTCTCGCTCATCGTGCTCGCCTCGCTCGGCGTCGCCCTCGTCGGCTGTTCGGCCGACGGCCTGTCGCAGTTTCTGCTTACGGCGTCGCGGGGCGTCGAGACCGCCGCGTCGCTCGACGACGTCGACGAGGCCGACCTCACCGACGCCGCGCTCGACGAACTGTCCGTCGAAGTCGACGCAGAGCTCGAAACGCTCGCCCTCGAACTCGCCCTGACGCCCGCCGAGAAGGTCGCCGAGATCCGCCGCCTCCGCGCCGAGATCCGGCTCGCCCACGCCTCGATCGTGACGATCCGCGCGACGGTCCGCGCCGCCTTCCAGACGCTTCGGGACGACGTCGCCGCGTTCCGCGCGTCCGACGGTTCGCTTTCCGAGGAGGAGCGCGCGATCGTCGCCGCCCGCACGGAGGAACTGAAGACGATCACGGCCGCGCTCCGCGACTCGATCGGCTCCTGCTACGAACGGATGCACGCGCTCCGCGGCCGGTACGACCGCACGCACCTCGACGAGATCCTCGCCGCCCATCAGGACGTGCTCGAAATCCTCGACGGAAGACTGGCGGGACTGACCCGCGTCCAGGAGATCTTCGCGGAACTGACCGCGATGGTCGCGCTTCCGGAGGAATGAGATGAAGGTCCGCGTCGAAGAGATCGCGGATCTCGAAGGGACCGAAGTCGTGGTCCGCTGCCGCGCCCGCGACGGGGAGGTCGAACGCGTCGTCGACGCGCTCGGCTTCCTCGACGAGGCGGTCGTCGCGAAGAAGGACGGCCGGAGTTACCGCGTCCCGCTTGCGGACGTGTTCTATTTCGAGAACGTCGACGACCGCACCTTCGTCAACCTCCGGAAGGAGGTCCTCGAGACCGCGATGCGGCTCCACGAGGTTGAATCGACGCTGCGCGGCTCGACCTTCGTACGCGTCGGCCGCAACACGATCGTCGACGCCGCGAAGATCGCGAGCTTCAAGTCCGCGCTCAACGGACGGATGGAGGCACGACTTCAGAACGGCGAGACCGTCGAGATTTCGCGGGCGTATGTCGGCGCCATCAAGGCGATGCTGGGAGGGACCAGGCGATGAGAAGATTTCTCGGCACCTACTTGAAGACGTTCTTCTTCGCCAACCTCGGCTTCCTGCTGGTCGCCGTGGCGGTGAAGGCGAAGCTCAACATCACCTACGGATACGCGGCCTTCGAGATCGGCGCGATCCTGTTCTCGCTCTTCGTCGCCCTCGGCGTCCGGATTCTGCTTGCGCGGAAGGGCAACCCGGTCGCAAACGCGATCCTCGGCCTGCTCGTCGTCCTGCCCGGGGTCCTGGTCCTGCGTCCGATCTTCTCGCTCGCCGTGTTCCGCTTCTCGTTCGTCCTCTACCTCGTTCTCGCGATCGCCGCGGTCGCGTACGCCGCCGCCGTCCTCGTCGTCTCGGCGCGGGCGAAGAAGGAGACCGACGCCCTCAACCGGATGCTCTCCGAGCGTCCCCGGGATTCCGAACGCGAATGACCGTCCTCCGGGACGGTTTTCATTTTCAATGGTATAATGGAGTCGACCCATCCCGGAGGTGTTCCCCATGACCCCATCGCCCCTGTTCGATCCCAGGCGCAGCGCCGTCCTCGACCGCGCGGTCGCAGACGTCCTCGACGATCCCGGCGCCGACAAGAGCGCGGCCGCCCGCCGCCACCGTACCGCGTTCGACGCCGCGACGCCGTTCGATGTCCTCGGCATGACCCGCTTCGCGTCGGTCGGATCCGGCGGCGCGGAGGCGATCCTCGGCGAGGCCGGCAAGCTGATCCACCTCTTCAGGAACGGCCTCTCGGTCTACCCGTGGAACCGCGAGGTCCATCCTGCGCTCGTCGCCCTCCGCCAGGAGAACGACGACGTCCTCGCGGCGATCCGCACGCTTTCGCAATTGTTCTCCGCACTCGACGATCCCGCGTCGCGACGGACGCTCGCGGAGTGGATCGGACGTTTCGAAGAACTCGAACGCAAGTTCCGGAAGGCGGAACTCCTCCTCCATCCGGCACTCGACGCCCATCTGCCCTCGCCGGTGCCGCTCAAGGTGATGTGGATGCTGCACGACGAGATCCGCGCGGCTCGGGCGGAACTTGCGAGCGCGCTTTCGGCTCCGGATCCGGACCCGGCCAACCTATCCCTGCTCGCCGGAAGGTTCCACTACGACGTCGTCGGCCTGACGGAAAAGGAGGAACTGATCCTCTACCCGGCGGCCGCGACGCTCCTTTCGCCTGCGGAATGGTACGGGATTGGGAAAGAAGCGGCCGGCTTCGGCTTTGCCTTCGGGGCGGACCCGGCCGTCGTCGAGACGACCGCGGGCGCGATCCCGGCGGGCGTCTTCTCGGTCCGCACCGGCACGCTCGGCTTCGATCAGCTCGCGCTCGTCCTCGACGCGCTCCCGCTCGAGATCACCTTCATCGACGAACACGACGTCACCCGCTACTATAACGGCGGGAAGACGAAGATCTTCATGCGCACGCCGCAGATCCTCGGCCGGCCGGTGTACAACTGCCACCCGGAGAAGAGCGTGCCCGTCGTGCGGGGGATGCTGCAATCGTTCAAGGAGGGGCGGCGCGACGCCGCCGAACTCTGGATCGAGCTGAAGGGGCGCTTCGTCCACATCGTCTATCGCGCGCTGCGCGACGCCAGCGGCGCCTACCGCGGCACGATCGAGATCGTCCAGGACCTGACCCACGAACGCTCTCTTACGGGCACGCGCGAGACCGTCGACCTCTGATTTCGACGATTGGGGGTTTTTCACGGATCGGAACGGTGATATAATGGTATCGCTGGCCCGATAGCTCAGCTGGACAGAGCAGCGGCTTCCTAAGCCGTCGGTCGCAGGTTCGAATCCTGTTCGGGTCGCCAGGATCGTCCAGCCGTTCTCCGGAACGGCTTTTTTCATTGGCGGGACGGGGAAAAACCGTTGTAATGGCACGGTTCGCGTGATATAATATTACTCGCCTGGCTCGATAGCTCAGCTGGATAGAGCATTGGATTCCGGATCCAACGGTCGCAGGTTCGAATCCTGTTCGAGTCGCCATTGAAATCCATAGCCGGTTCATCCCGGCTTTTCATATTCTATTCCGATAACAAATTAGTTAATCTACATCCATTTTATAACAAATTAGTTATTAGTCAACTGAGTTTCGATAAAAAATGATATTATGAAGGAGGGAAGGAGATGAAAGACTTGCTTTCGATCAGAAAAGAAAAAAATTTAACTCAAAGAGAACTTGGAGAGATCATCGGCGTTTCAAATGCACAGATTGGTCGAATTGAATCAGGCGTTTGTGAACTATCACTTACGCAATACGCAAAATTGATCACTGCACTTAGTCTTTCTGCAGAACAAGCTTCTCAATTGATGGAAGAAGCTCTTGCGACTGCAAAGCCTCCGAGGACTAGAAAATCAAAGGCCAGGGACTAACCCCGGCCTTATTTTTTACAATTTCGGTGAATACATGTCGTAATTTTTCTTCAGATACCCAGTGGACATATGCATATAAATCTCAGTTGTTTTCGGATCAGAATGTCCCAGGACATACTGAAGCGGAACTAGAGGACATCCGTTCTCAACAAGCATTGTCGCAAACGTATGCCGTAGCATATGCGGATGAATCGGTCCGATCTTCAGCTTCTTCGTCGCATATCTAAGAATCGCCATCACCATATCCGGACAGAATTCATGATTATATCGAAAATCCTTAAAGAGGAATTTCCGGTGAGGATCTACAGCGATATACAGCTGAAGCCGATCAAGAATCGCCCGGTCAAAGAATACTACTCGAGGACGGCCGTTCTTCGTGTGATCCAACATGACGGAGCATGAATAGAGGTCAATATTTGCAATTTTTATAGCACACAACTCGCCGGATCTTACACCCGTATAAAACAGTATCATGAAAACCAGATACCTAGTCAAATCATTAGGTGTCAGATTCATTTCATTAAAATATGCCATGAGTTTGACGAGGTCACATCGAGGAACAACTTCGAAGCCTTTTTGTTTGAATTTAACAACCGGGAAATCAGTGACTCCCTTTATCACAAGATTACTGTATTTCAAAACACGCTTGATGATGCCCAATCTCTTTTCGATCGTAGATCTTGACAGCGATTTTTCCCACGATCTATATACTTTTTTAATTGATGAGTCATTCAAGCTTCTAATCGAACTAATACAATGGATCCCAAATTCGCGCAAGATCAAAACACCATGCGCAGCAGTAAATCGATATGTTCCTAAGGACTTCGAAATCCGGATATAATCCAAATATCGAAAAAAACAATCTGCAAATCTCATCTCTCTCCTTTTGGAATCCGGATTTCCAATAAAAATTATACTCGAATTCCATAAATTTATGTATAATAATATATTAGGGGGTGGAGATATTATGATTTCTAAAAGAATCTCGTTAGCATTACTAATTATCGGAAGTGTGCTATTGTCGTTTTTATTAGTTGCAATCATCGGCGGCCTTGTAATTAAGGTGGATCCAAACAATGATTTCTTCGAAGTATTGATAGAAATTGGCAACACACCACCAGTAGAATGGATTTTTAATACAGGTTTTGGTTTTTTAATAATCGCTGCGTTTCTCGACTCAATTGATAGAATTGCAGATGGCATCACAAAAAAAGCTAATATAGATAAATGAACAAGAAAAAATATTCGTTTCGCAAAGACTATACTACAGAAGACCACTACACAATAATAGAATTAACCAATTCACTCGAAGAAGTAAATGCAAATCTAGAAATCATAAAACATGAAACAAGAAAAAACAATCAAGATTTGAACACTCGCATAGACAAAGCCTTCGAAAGGCTGTTGATCTTAAGTGATAAACTAGAACGCATTGAGAAAATAGTTGTTCATAATAAACACCTATAACACAATGAGGATGATACACTATGATACTCACTTGGTCTGGATGGGAAATATTTTTTAACGGTTTAAGTTCACTTTTAACGCTTCTCGCTATAATTGTTTCGTTGTATATAGCATTAAGAAAGCGCAAAGCGAACTATACATGCCAAATATCAAGTTCTGCGATAAATTCGATTAACCAAAAAGGGTTTTTCAACATCTCATTATATAATGTTGGCGAAATGCAATTAAGCATTGAAAAAATAGGAATTATAATCAATAATCATTTTTATACCAATCAATTCCAAGAAAATATAAAAAAATTGATTCACACGATTAAAATAAACGAACACATGAACACTCATTTTGATACGCAGTACGGTGAATTCGTACTTGATATTGGCGAAAAATCAGATACTCCGATTTTCATCAAAGATTATTTTATTGTAAATACAAAGAAAAATAAGAAGTTGTTTGTAGGATACGTGATCAACGGAACACTAAAGAAATATTATCTCCACATTAAAGAAAACGTATTTTTCAAATTATACGATTCCATTAGTGTTCACTCGAGATTATACGACAAAAAAAAGATCAAATCATATGTCATCAATGGTCATAACAATCTAACATCATTAACGGACGATGAATCAGTAAATGCATAATACTATAAATCAATAGACACTTAGAAAAGAGGGCTGTACAGCCCTCTTTTATTTACTACAAACTCGCAACATATCGAATATCGGTATTTGGGACGATATGAATTTCAATTGAATATTCTTTGAGAAGTTGAAATTTATCGTTTTCTCCAATGTTCTGATGAACTTGAATCACCCTGGTGACAACGGACTTATTCATTCCTTGCCACTCAGGTAGATAGTCTCTTTGCTGAATGCGTCTTTCGATTTCCTGCAATTCCAAAACTGAAACAATGCGAACATCTCTTGCCACAACAAAGCCCCCTTTGAATTTCTATTTGATGTTGCTTTCTTCGAAACAATGATGTAGAATAAGTTCAGAGCCCAGCTGAGGGTTCAGAGTCGCCTTGAGCGGCTCATTTTTTTATTTTCCGGAGCCATTCCGCATGACTCCGCTTGTTGATCTCAAGCTGCTTGATCTTCGGCTTCGCCTGGGAAATCAGGATCTTCGGCATCAGATCGACACCGCCGAGAGGAACATATCCTTCGCGGAAGTCGATCGGATTCCCCTTCCGATCGAAATACTCAGTCTCAAGCTGCAGCAGCGAAACACCATAATCAGCCATGTTATATCCGTAGAGCGGCATCACATTCTGATGCTTCTTGGTGTGTGAGATCCGATTGACTCCGAGCTTGTTATCCAGGAGATCAGTCACCAGGTAGCAATGCCCATGGGCGTTCGAGTTCGGAAGCATGTTCGGCTTGTCGGTAAAATAGATCACCGAATCCGGTTTTCTCCGGGAATACAGATCAGCCAGTTTCGCCTTGGCCGACAATTCGCCGGCAACAGATCCATATTGCCTCGCCTGGATGAGCTTCGCTTGGTAGAACTTGATCTTCTCACCTATCGTGTATTGCTTTTCCTTTGGATCGAACGCCATTTTCCCACCTCGTCATGATGTTTTTGTTCCTGAGTTTTGCACGATATGGCCATACCATGCAATTCCCGGCGATCGCCGAACGCATGATATTCTCCTGCAGAAGCATTTGCATGTAATGGCCGACTAGAAATGAAGCTGCTGCTCGACGATCTCTTCCATGCTAATTCGCTTATCATAACCAAAGCTCGATTTCTCCATTCCGAGATCATCAAGCATCATGCGACAACATGTCTTCACCCGACCGATCTGTCCTCGAGAAAAACGCGCTGCACGTTCATAATTCGTCGAAAGATGATCCAGGATCCATTTCGAGTCGAATGCATATGATTTCTTGTATTGACTATGATGCCACCGAAAATGCAACCCTGGATCCTCGGTAAGGTAGTAGTTGTGATAAGAATCGAAACCGGACATTCCTCCTAATGTGAACCCAGTTATGACTAGCCTGAAGTTCTTCCGATCCACAGGCACATAGCATCGTCCTGGTCTTTTAGGCATGACGGTCTATCACCCTGAATCGACATGGGCTAGACACGAGATGTGCAGTACCTGCAATGCCGGGACAGACTCCCCCGGGATCCACCGAATCAAGCGGACACATGCAGCAGCGTTCGGCTTGAAAAGCTTCCCGGATCGTCTTATATGGTCCGGACTTCATATCATCCGAATAGTAGATCGAACATGTTTCCTTATCCGGAAGAAGATACTGCTTGCCCACACCCCAAGGCATCCAGGAGTCGATCCAAAGGATATGATCCCGATTCGTGACGAAGTATCCCCTCTTCAGCTTGATCGGCATGCCCTCTCACCTGTTGACCGGATGATCCGGATCATAAATCTTGAGTTCCCTGAAGATCTGATCGATGAACATGATCATGTAGAGGATCTCTTCGAACGGATAGTCCTTGCATTTCGGAAAACTCGATTCCGGATTGATGATCGCCTTGACGATCACATTGTAGTCCTTCACCATGATCTCAAGCTCCAGATCATGATGCCTGAAGGCGACGAACTCGAGGCCGGCGTTCTTGCCATACATCTCACGATAGGTCGAGAAATTCATCCTGTAGATCCTCCGGAGGATCTTCTCGATGTCATTGGCCGATACACGCATCGATGATCGCCTCCGGTTCATACTCCGAGACAAGCTCGATCAGCTTGTCATGAACGGTTTTCTTCGAATCGATCCCTTCCTGTTCGAGCAGCCTGATGCAGCTGATCAGTTCCGGGACAATGACCTTGTGAATCGCAAAACTTGCCATATCATTTTCTCCTTGTCTATTGATATGTTTGTTCTGAAGCTAGAAGGGCAAATCATCCAGGACAACCCGGATGTTCCCCCTGGTGATCTTTCCAATGAGTTCGTCGTGCTTCTCCTGGACATCCTGCATCGTGATGCGTTTCTTGCCCAGGGATTCGCGCTTCTTGTTCACGGCCTCCAGGGAGGGATCGTCCATGCGTTCCAGTCCCACCAGGGCAGCCAGAAGGTGCTTTGATAGATAGTCTTCCTGGTAGGTCAGGAAGAGTTCTGCGAAGATCAGCAGGAGCGACTTGTTCATCCACTTTTCAGTGCGATCGATGGACTTCTCGACCTTCCCATGGGATCTCAGATCCGTCTTCTTGACCGTTTCCGTGAAAGCAAGCCACTCCGGCAGAGGAACCGCATCTGAGATCTTGTCCTTGATGGTCGTCCATTTCGGATTCTTCTTTCTGAACTTCGAACACTGCTCAGGATCCTTGAAGGTGATGCAACCGTTCAGTGCTTCCATCGCGAACCTGGATACCCGAAAAGGATCCTCGTCACCGGATGTCATGACCTTCATGTATTCCTCGACGATCTGATCCGCCTTGTCGTCCACGAAGCGCATTTCATATCGATACCAGACATTGGTTCCGAACGTTTCGAAATTCTGGGACTTGCGCTCCAGGTTCTTATCGTAGATCTGAAGCTGATTCGATTTCGGGGATCCAAAGGTCAGCGAAAAGCCTTTGCTGAAGATGCCGCCACGATAGTCCAGATCCTTGATCTTCATGCAGCCTTGATAGGTTGCGGTGAACCACTTGTTGTCTACGAACTCCTCCAGGTCGTAGATATCGATCTCTTTTCCGGTGAAATCGTCGATCGCAAGGTCGGCTCTCTTGAAATGACCGCCAAGGGCGCGACAGAACGCGAACAGCTCGACGAACGGATACTTCGAATCCCTTCGACGGAACTCGACCAGTTCCCGGCATGCTTGACCACGGAGCAGGATCTGAGTCGTCATGCGATCATTCGCCGATCGCGGCCCGGCGAAATTGATCTCGATGAATTCGCCGATGGTGATGCTGAATTTGAAATTGTTGATCGCGTATTCGTCCTGCTCGATCGAACTCCAGTCAACAGGCGGCGGAACCCCCAGGACGAACAGAAGCGTGTTCAGGATCTCGTCGTTCGTTTCGGTTTTCGCGATTGTTACGAACTTCTTACCAACCGATGCAATGAACGACTCGTGATACTCCAGGGTGTCGAATGTATACGAAACCCAGTCCCAGAGGATCCGCTTGTCAAGCTTGATCTCTGAAATGATTCCCCCTGGTTGTTTCTGCTCATTTCCGACACTTACGGGGATGCTATTACCCCCCCGCTTACATTTTGTATTCATGTATGTCCTTTCAAGCACGCGGCCTCGGCATGCGCCTGGGAGGCCGCGAGCTATCGTTGAAATGGAGTGCTACATTCATCATCGAAACTGCAGCGGCGGTTCCTCAGCGCCGGCATCGTCTCCGGGAACCGGCGACGATCCAACCGGCGTTGACACATTGGTTTGTTGTTGTTCTTCGAAAAAGCTTTGGTTGATGAAGTTGAAATCGAGTTCTTTCAGTTCCTCCGGAGTCGGCTTCAGCGAGGAATAACGCTGCAGAGTCTCCCACCGGAGTTCCTGAGGTTTCTTTGCCTCGTATCCTTCGGAGAGGAATACCGATTCGTAGAGTCGGCTTCCGCGCCATGATTCGTCCTGGCAGTTGACTCTTAGCGCGACGGAACCGACCTTGACATCTTCCTTGTCCTGGAGGTCGATCTTGAATTTGATATAGTCGAACTTCGAGAACCACAGAAGGATCTTCGCCAAGCTGCAGCGCCAATATCGCAGAACGGAATAGATCAACGTATAATCGAATCTCTTCCGTTCGGCAGCTCCACGGCGGCGAGTGTTCTTTGAGATCCTGCTCTTGACCGATTCATACTTGACGATCAATCGATCGACCAGGTTGAAGATCCAATCGAATGGAGCTTTGACCAATGACAATGGGAAGGGATACCGGTATGTATATTCCCGGACCTTCAGGAACTTGTCGGCGCACCCCCGGAGATTCAGAGGAACCTGGGTTGCCTGCTGATAATCCAGGAAGAACTTCGAATGGCGTTTGGTCCAATGAGAGAAGGTTCCGAAGGTGATATACATGCCATCCTCACCCACAGCTTCCTTCGTGTAGTGCGAGTTATACTCCTTGTCGATCTCCGACCAGGAGAAGACCTTGTATTCCTCGAGAGCGGCTTGAAACTTAGGATCCAACGGCTTCAGATAGCAGCTCTTCAGCATGATGGAGAAGCCATCCGCGTATGGATCCAGGATCGCGAACGGAGCTGAAGCGATCATCGATACGCCATCGAGGATCAAGCACATGTAATAGTAATGCTCCGGGAACTGCTCCATGTGTTGGTATGGCGATCTTTCGATCTCACCCCAGTTGATCTCCGGTTCCTGCATTTCGATGTCATGAAGGATCTCTTCTAGCTCGACAATGTAATTTTCTTCAGCCGCAAGACAGAGCTGCACATTGAGTCGAGTCTTTCCAACAGAGGGAGGACCGACGATAATGCAGAACTGGTGAGTTTCGAACTTGACAAACGCTCGGAAGTCATACAAGTTCTTCTCCAGTTTCTTCGTAGCCAGATTGATTGACTCAGTGATGAAGAACCAAGCGATCCCCATGATCGTGACCGGCAGCGGAACATACAGCGCGACAACCAGGATCGCCGATTTGAAGACTTCAAACAAGTAGATGTGAGTTTCTGTAGAAAAAGCCGATATGAAGTAGTGAATGACGGAGATCAGAACCTCGCTGAGAATCGAGATCAACAAGCCCCTGGAAAGGGCGACCACAGCGAAGAAGATGAGGATGCGACCGCGCATGCGCCACACCCACGACAGAAGCGCCTTGAGGCGATTCCTGATGCGCTGCAGCCGGTTCTGGAGACGTATGAACCAAGCTGCAGCTTTCGTCGTTCGGACCTTGTAGACCTCATTACTGATGAATCCGGTGATCCAGATCAGGACTGCCACCAAAAGGTTGAATCCGTAGCTGATGAAGTAGTTGATCGACTTCATGATCCAGATGATCAGATCCATCATGAATGATGTGAAGTCGAAATGGGAGATCTTATCGATCGCATCGACAACCGTATCGACTACGGTATCCTCGATCTGATCGTATGCCGGAGAATTATTGGATGAGAAGCGGTGGAACCAGGATCCGCCCTCAAATCGATCGGGGATCGAAAGGATCGGGTCCAGGAATTCATCAAGATTGAAGAGAACGGCGGCGATCAAGAATGCGAGGAGGATCCACCAGTATTTTTTGAAGAATCGAATCACTTGTAGAATTTTCTTTTTCTTCCGCTTCGTTTGATGCGATTGACAAGCTTGATTCCAAGAACCGCCGACAGACCGACGGCACCGCTCACGCAGACGACGATCAGGAAGCTTCTTCCGGACTCAAGAGCATCATCAAGACCATCGAGGATCTCCGGAATCGTCCATCCGACTTCCGGATCCGGAGTTGCGACCTCGGATTCGATCGCTTCGGATGCAGCTTCGTAGATCACGCCCTGGTATTCATACATGATGTAGATGATCACCAGGCGTTGGATGTCGTATGAGGTGTTCAGGCCTTCCTGGAACTGTCCCAGGTGAACCTTGTAAAGCTCATATGATTGAAGGTTGAGGTTGGTCAACTCCTGGGACACCATGAAGTCGCCGGCGACGGTATCCGGAACATCTTCGGCTTCGATCGGCTCGACGACGTCCTCGATGTCATAGATGTCGTTTCCCCTGATCGCAGATCCGGCCACGACACCCCATCCGACGACCGGGATCCACCAGAGCCATCCGGGAGCATCCGCTTCGTAGGAATCCCCATGGGCGAACGTGGATACCGCCGTCCTGGTTTCACCCTTGAAGAAGAGAAACTGATAGTTGTAGTCATATCGAACCGTGATCTTCAGAAGGTTCTCAATGACCAGGGGGAAGAAGCAGTAGAGGAATGCATGATTCGAGGATTCCTTGTTCACTACCCCCTGGAGGCTCAGCGGTTCGATCCTGGAATACTCGCCCTGGGTGAGATTGATCACGGTGAAGCCGATGTTGTATTCCTCATACGAGTCCGATGATGCGGCATAGACATCCGGATAGGGCAGCTTCTCAGGGTCCGGTTGAACGTAGAGGATTCGATCGCCATCCGGAGAGGTTGAATAGGACATGTTCACGTTCCAGTCGTCGATGATCACTTCCGAGAGATCCAGATCTACAGGGAACGCGACATCGAAGCGATAGGATTCTGCTTCACCTTCCTGGTTGACCGTCGAGAACGAAAGATGGTAGGATCTGGATGCCGCATCATACAGCTGAAGGGATTCGATCTGATGAAACCTGGTGACAGCCAGACCGTTCAATCCGATGCTGAAGCAATCCGGAAGAAGCGTGTAATCCGAATCGACATCGATGATCGTATCGACCGGAGTTTCATACTCGACGACGAGGTTCGCTTCATAGTAGCGCAGACCACCGGTATCAGAATACGGCGCACCGCCAGAGTAGCCTTCGTTCGCCCACCAGATCACGAAGGAAACGGACTGAGGGATGTATTCAGGATCGATCGCGTGGGTGATGATGCCGCCATCGATGTCGATCGCGGTGGACGACGTATTCCAGTAACCATTCGCGGCAGAAGTGTAGTAGGTTCCCACTTGAATCTGGAGGTAGATCGACGAAACGTTCTCCAGGTTATCCTGGAAGTATTCCAGTTCCTGGAGTCGGCTTGCGATTTCGAAGGTGAAGCTGTTGCCATATCCCATGAGCAGGGAGACATACCCGACAGAGCTGTAGTTCACGGCATCCGGATTGGATCCGTTGATCGTGAACGATTCATCTGCAGGCTGATACTCATAGATTTCTTCGACGATCGTGTATTCCGCTGCTTCGACAGATCCGACAGCCAGAAGCGCGAAAATGGAGGAAAGGATAACGAGGATGATTTTCTTCATGTTTTCTCCTTCCGGATGCCAAAGCCGTCGCTCATGCGGCGGCTGCACCCTTTTCGATTCAGTGTTTCTTCTTGCGGATGATCAGATAGACGATGAAGCCGGCGACCGCTGCAGATGCGGTGACCGAGAGAAAGCTCGAGAAGTTCCAGATCGGATCCGGGGTCTCGACTTCGGAAAGCTCATTCGAGACCCGGATCGTGATCGGGACATGAGCGTCGTTGCCGTCCTCATACACCACATGAACCAGGACCTCGTAATCTCCGGGGACATCCGAATTCGCCACGTATTCGTCGAACTGCATGATCTCGATGATCTCATGAGGCCCGAGATCCTCGGCGAGCTGTTCGAGTCCGAAGGATTCGAGCATCGTCTGGAGATCCTCGTTGTTGATCGGAGCTGCAGCAGAGACCGTCAGCACCGGATCGGCATAGACGAACACCGGGACCGTCAAATCAATGACCTTGACAGCGATCATGGTATATGAGAAGTTGCCTTCGCCGTCCTCGATCTTGAAGACGATCGGATACGTTCCAGGAATCGATTCGTTTCCGGTGTATCCATCGCTCACCACCGTGTAGGTGTGTTCCGAGGTATACGCCGGAGCGAACTCATGAACGTAGATGTCAGTCACATTGCCCACGATGTAATCCTGGATCACATCGTTCAGAGGGAATGTGGCCGTCGTTGCCTTGTGGCAGATCTGAGGTCCTTCCATCACCGGCGCGATGTCGTCAATGATCTCGATCGTGACATGGAGATCGGCTTCATTATTGTATTCATCAAATGCAGTAAGAGTGAAACCGATCGAAGTATATGACTGATTGAAATCAGCATAAATATTCGCGAACGACTCATCATCTGCGAAAGGCGGAAATCCACCAATCACATTGACGGCCGTTTCAGGGACCGCGTCGAGATAATGCAAATATGACTCGAGATAGTCATATAGCGCGTATGAATTGGTTCCCCAATTGGCCATGACATCGGACAGCATGAAATCGATATAAAGATGTTCCCCATCTTCATATATCTGTCCCATGTATTCCCAATAAGGCTTCACATCGTCGATGATCTCAACCTGGATCTCGAGATAGGCCTTGTTGCTGGCGGCATCCTCGGCCGAAAACAGGATGGAATACGAGGTTCCGACGACTTTCGGAGACACCGAGGTGTATTCGTCGGCTTCGACGACGATGCTCGAGGTCAGATCGCCATCGATGTTGTCGGTGACCGTCAGAAGCGCCTTCACCTCATTGACCGATATCGGATCAGCGTAGGAGGTTTCGATCGTCGCGGATCCGTAGGTGAACATCGGATCCACGGTGTCCGGAACATCCAGGAGATACAGATGCATACCGGAAATGCTCGGTTCGATCATCGGCCACATGACCTCATCGTATTGATTCATGAAGGTGATGTAGAAATAACCCTGGGCGACGACGATATCGATCGTGAAGTCCGATGTTCCTCCGCTGAACACAGGGTTCGCGATGAAGGGCCATCCGAACAGTTCGTCGGCGGCCATCACGTTCCAGGAGAAGCCGCCTTCCATGATCGCATTCGTGTCATACATGGAATACTGGAAGGAGGGTTCTTGCGGCATGGTTCCGTCGAACTCGAGGCGATAGCGGCCATCGATCAGGATATCGTCGTGATACTGGATGCCGAGCGTGTTGGATCCGCTCTTCATGAGTCCCACCTTCGCAGGATCCAACAGATCCACCGGATCCGCACTGACTACCGGCAGATGCTGCAGCCCGACCAGGGCAGCGAAGAACGACATGACAAGGACAAATCCATAGATAATTTTCTTCATTCTTTCTCCTTTGCGCTGAGCGCATATGATTTTGTATGTGAACGAGCTGATGCTCGAAGGGTAATCATAAAGCCTTGCAGGTTGGATGCAAGGCTCAGTGATGATGCGTGTTACTTCAGGAAGCCGCGACGGCTTCTTTTCGCCTTGGCGGCGACGAGGATGCCGATGAGGAAGACCAACCCGACTCCGACGCAAGCGGCGATCGTCTTGACGGTCGTCTGGGCGAGGCCGGAGAGTTCCGACCAGTGGTTGGTCAGATTTTCCCAGAAGCCGGACCACGTTGCGCCGAAGCGAACGCCGGAGGCCAGGCCCGGGAGATTCATGAGTTTGGGCATGTCGTTTCTCCTTTCTTTCTTATTTGAAAATCTTCTTGATCAACCCGAGCGGGGCGGTCCAGAAAATCCACTTGAGAACGCCGGCCAGGAGAAGCAAGCCTTGGAGGATCCACATGAGAAATGCCTGGAAGAGCATGACTCACGCCTTCACCGGTTGAACCGGTGCGGAGAAGTTGATTTCGTAGTCTAGGACTACCACCAACATGGGGAAGATTTCCTTCTTTCGATCCACTGTCAGCTCCGTGAAGTCGGTATCGAGATCGGAAATCGGAAGAATCGCGGATCTGGAAATGGACGAAGATTTCCAGAAGTCGTTGATTGTGCCCTTGAAGAGTTCACCGTTCTTCGTCCGAACGTTGACGACCTGATCTCCAGGGAACTTCTTCAGCAGTTGTTCAAGTGTCATGTGATCTCCTCCTTTCATTCGAAGACTTGCCGGCTATGGCCTTCGCAACCACAGCCGGCTGCACTTCTCGATTCAGCGGTCGATCATTCCGCTTCGAAGCTGAAGTTCTTGTCGGAGTCGATGGGATCCGGAGCGGTCTCCCATTCGATGTCCAGAGCGAGTTTCTCCTTGCCCTGGATCCCGACATTCTTTTCCAGTTCGGCGAGACATGCGGACTGATTGAAGTCGTTGAAGAAGTGGACTTCGGTGAGCTGCTGCCCGAAGATCACCTGGACCGACTTGTATTTTCGGTCAGTTCCCTTGATCGTGCCGGTGACCATGCGGTAGGGAGCCATGAAGGTGTGCTTGAGGATCTCGTAGCCGTTCTTGTCGAAGATTTGACGGTTTGTCCGCATCCGGATCAGGTTGAGACGATCTTCAGTCAGTTTCATCTTCGGCTGAAGCAGCTGATGAAGATGGATCGTCGCGTAGCAGGTGACATATCCGGATTCCGGATTGACGCGCTTTTCGAGGGTAACCTTGACCTTCTTCAGCGCTTCCCAGTCGGCTTCGGTGAAGTCTGGGGTGTTCTTGAACGGTCTTTCCATTTGTTTTTTGACCTTTCATTTGTTACATGCCCATTAGGGACTTTTATTAAGCCTTGCGGCTTCCAGGATTCCGGATCTCCGGGGGGTGAGATCAGGAACCCTGGAAGAAGCAAGGATATCCTTGCGTCTAGCATTCACCAAGGCGAGTTCCATTTCGCCGCCTTGTTGAAATCCGTTCTGTCGAATGTCTTCATGTCCAGAGCGAAGCGCCAGTTGGCTTTCCGGACTTCCTTTGACTGAATGGATCCATCTATCGCCTGGGTATTGTAACAAAGCGTATGATAGTAGGCCTTCTTCAGATCGCCAGAGGCTTCAGCCTTGTTCGCAAGCGCAAGATGAGCTTGCTGAGATCTGTATAATGTCTTGTCCTTCTTCGTCACACTCTCACCTCCTGTCATGCCTTGCAGTTTTTACTGGGTCCGATCCGATCATGTTGGATCAGGCCCAGGCAAAACGGCGAGGATCTAGTTCTTGAGATCGATGATCCGCGCTTCGAGGAGCTTCGAAGGTTTGTAGTTCTTCGAGGCCTTGACGATCGCCGATGTCGGCAGCTTCTTGTTGAGCTTGCCGGCAACGTTGGCGGCCTTCAGGTCATGGTATCGTTTCTTCTGCTGAAGCTCCGCGAAGTCCTTTTCGGCCTTCACATCGAACGACTTCAGCTGCTGAGCGATCGAAGCCGACTTCTGGGAGTGATACATGTAGGACTCGTTCGGAGTCATGCGCTTGCCCTTCGCCATGGTGTGATCCTCCTTTCTGAAGTAATAAATTAAACGAAGATCTTCGTTCAATTCTCATTTGATTCGATAACTCAGATCCATATTCAGAGATACAGATTCGGATTCCTCCGGACCACGTTGTTCGCAACTTGATATAGTTGCTTGTTGGAGACGGATCGATAATCCGGGTTCCCGGATAACTTCGACATGCGTGCGCGATGATATTCTTCCTTGACGGCCAGTTCGATCTTCTCGATCGGCGATGTCTCCTTCATACGCTTCAGCTCGCAAATCTCTGCCGAGATCTTCGCGAATTCGTATTGATCGGCGACATCGGATCGAGATCTCCAGGCGTATTTCGACTTCTTGGCCATTAGGATCCCACCTTCAGGCCCTTCAACGTTCGAGCTTCAGGATGTCCGATCAGGTAGTTCTGCCAATCTAACGGCTTCACTTGCCTGGATAGAGTTTCGACTCGCATCTCAGCCAGGATCCGTTCGCCCGGGTCCTTCGATTTCAACTTGCCGGCATAATAATGCAACTTCTCAGCCGGTGAATATGATCTGAACTGATGTGCCATGACCTTCACCTGGATGTTTTAAGAAACATGCGACTGCTCGAAAGGGAGCGATAGTAGCTTTTCCGGAAAAACACCCATTGAATCTTCTTCAGAAGTTTTCTCACTTGTATTGAAACTCCTCATCTATTCACGTTTTCGCACATGTGCGTGTGAATCAAATAAAAAAAACGACCGTTTGGATTCCGGATCCAACGGTCGCAGGTTCGAATCCTGTTCGAGTCGCCATGGACACCACGCCGTCCCCTTCGGGGGGCGGTTTTTTTCGTTTCGCGCGATCGCATGTGGCGCGGAGCCGTCAACGATGATATAATCAAATCGAGAAGGTCGCCGTTTACGGCGCCGCGGAGGCAGCCCATGGACATCGCGAAACTGCTTAAGGAACTCACCCTCGAGGAGAAATGCGGACTTCTGGTCGGTGCCGACATGTGGCACACCCGCGCGATCCCGCGCCTCAAGATCCCGTCCGTGATGATGGCGGACGGGCCCACCGGACTCCGGAAGCAGCTCGACTCGCGCACCGGCGTCCAGGAGGCGGAGACCTACCATGCGGTCTGTTACCCGCCCGCGGCGACGGTCGCCGCGAGCTTCGATGTCGACGTCGCCGAGAGGGTCGGACGCGCGATCGCCTCGGAATGCCGCGCCAAGGACGTCCAGGCGATCCTCGCGCCGGGGGTGAACATCAAGCGCAGCCCGCTCTGCGGGCGCAATTTCGAATACTATTCGGAGGATCCGCTCGTCTCGGGTGAACTGGGAGCGGCCTTCGTCCGCGGCGTCCAGTCGGAAGGCGTCGGCGCATGCGTCAAGCACTATGCGCTCAATTCGCAGGAGTCGTGGCGGATGACATCGGATTCCGTCGCCGATCCGCGCGCCTTCCGCGAGATCTACGCCCGCGCCTTCGAACGCGTCGTCCGCGAACGGCCGGCGATGGTGATGTGCTCGTACAATCGCGTCGACGGCGTCTACGCCGCCGAGAACGCGCATCTGCTCGACGCCACGCTTCGGCGCCGTTTCGGCTTCGACGGGCTTCTCGTCTCCGACTGGGGGGCCGTCTCGGACCGGACCCGCTCCGTCCGCGCCACCCTCGACCTCGAAATGCCGGGACATGCCTACGCCGTCCGCAAGCTGATCAAGGATTATCGCAAGGGACGGGTCACGGACGCCGAACTCGACGCCTGCGTCGAACGCGTGCTCCGTTTCGTCGACGCGCATGCGGACCTTCCCGTCCGCGACGTCGACCTCGACGGGAACCACGAACTCGCGCGACAGGCGGCCGCGGCCGCGGTCGTGCTGCTCAAGAACGACGGTGACGTCCTCCCGCTGAAGACGACCGATCGCGTCGCCGTCCTCGGCGCCCTTGCCGAGCGGGTGCGCATCCAGGGCGGCGGTTCCTCGCACGTCAATCCCCACAAGGTGGATTCGATCCTCGAGACGATGCCGCAGGGGGCGTCGTACGAATACGCCGCCGGCTATGCCCTTTCGGGCGACGGCTACAGCCAGGGTCTGCTCGACGTCGCGAAGGAAGCCTGTCGCGGAAAGGACAAGGTGGTCATCTTCGCCGGTTTGACCGACGAATACGAGTCGGAAGGTTACGACCGCACGGACCTCGGCCTGCCGTTCGGCCACGAGGAACTGATCCGCCAGGTCGCCGAGATCGCCGACAAGGTGATCGTCGTCCTCACCGCGGGATCGCCGGTGGCGATGCCGTGGATCAAGAACGTCCAGAGCGTCGTGAACGCCTATCTGCCGGGAGAAGCGGGCGCCGGCGCGGTCGTCGACGTCCTCTACGGAGCCGTCAATCCGTCCGGCAGACTTCCCGAGACGTGGCCGCTCCGCGCCGAGGACGTCCCCTGCGCGTCGCGCTACGCCGCGGGCAACGCCAAGGCCTACTACCAGGAGAGCGTCTACGTCGGCTACCGTTACTACCAGACGAAGAACGTCCCCGTCCTCTTCCCGTTCGGTTACGGCCTCTCGTACGCGTCCTTCGCCTATTCCGACCTGCGGACTTCGCGGCCGTCGATCACGATCCCCGGCGACGTCGAAGTGGCCGTCGAGGTCGAGAACATCGGCTCCGTCTTCGGCCGCGAGGTCGTCCAGCTCTATGTCGAGAACGCCCCCGGGCCGGTCTTCCGGCCGCGCCGGGAATTGCGCCGTTTCGCCAAGATCGGCCTTGCGCCGGGAGAGCGGAAGACGGTCTCGTTCAGCCTCGGGGAAGCGGATTTCGCCTATTTCGACCCGCGCGCCGACCGGTTCGTCGCGCGCCCGGGAACCTATCGGATCGCGATCATGAGACACGCCGCCGAGACGATCCTTTCGATACCGCTCGAGGTCGTCGTCCCGGATTGCCCCGAACCCGATCCCGCGATCCTCGGGGCGACCAGCTACGACGTCGCCAGGGGACTGATCATGACCGACGAGGACTTCGCGATCCTGATCGGCCGCAGACTCGAACCCACCGCCGTCCGGCGCCGCCGTCCCTACACGATGGACGACACGCTCGAGGACGTCAGCCGTACGCTCCTCGGGAAGCTGCTGGTTCGCTTCGCCCGCGGCGCGGTGACCAAGGCCGTCGCGCACGAGACCGAATCGTACCGGCGGATGGTGACGCGCTCGCTCATGGAGACGCCGCTCCGCAGCATGTCCGTGATGAGCGGCGGGATGCTTCCGATGCGGACCGCGCTCGCGCTCGTCGACCTCATGAACCTGCGTCCGGATAGAGCGGTCTCGCGTCTGTTCGGGAGGGACTGAGATGAAGCGCGCGTGGTATCGCGAGGGCGCCGTCTACCAGGTCTATCCGCGTTCCTTCAAGGACGCGGACGGCGACGGCGTCGGCGACCTGAAGGGCATCGTCGAGAAGATCCCGCACATCGCCGAACTCGGCTGCGACATCGTCTGGCTCTCGCCGGTGTACGCCACCCCCAACGACGACAACGGCTACGACATCTCCGACTACCGGGCGATCAACCCCGAGTTCGGAACGATGGCCGACATGGACGAACTGATCGCCAGGCTGCACGCCCGCGGCATCCGCCTGGTGATGGACCTCGTCGTCAACCACACCTCCGACGAGCACCCGTGGTTCCAAAGATCGGTCCGAAAGGAACCGGGATGGGAGGATTTCTACCACTGGTCGCCGGAACGGAAGAACTGGACCTCGTTCTTCGGCGGTCCGGCGTGGACCTACCACGAGGAACGCAAGGAGTGGTACCTGCATCTGTTCACGAAGAAGCAGCCGGACCTCAACTGGGAGAACCCACGCGTCCGCGAGGAGGTGAAGGGGATCCTCGAGTTCTGGCTCGCCAAGGGCGTCGACGGCTTCCGCTGCGACGTCATCAACCTGATTTCGAAGGCGCCGGGGCTGCCGAACGGGAAGCCGGCGCTGATCCTGCGCGGCCGCGAACATTACATGAACGGCCCGAAGATCCACGAGTACCTCGGCTGGCTGCGCGACGAGGTCTTCTCGAAGCACGACTGCTTCACCGTCGGCGAGACCGCGTTCGTCGATCCGAAGACGGCGCTCTCCTACGTCGCCGAGGACCGGCGCGAACTCGACATGCTCTTCCAGTTCGAACACATGGGTGCCGATTCCTACGGCGGGATCAAGTGGTTCGTCAAGCGCTTCCGTCCGACGAACCTCAAGAAACCGCTCTCGAAATGGCAGCGGGGACTCTCCGGAAAGGGCTGGAACACGCTCTATCTCGAGAATCACGACCAGGCCCGGAGCATCGACCGCTTCGCCGATCCGGAGCGGCGTTACGCGTCGGCCACGATGCTTGCGACGATGCTCTACTTCCAGCAGGGGACGCCCTTCGTCTACCAGGGCCAGGAGCTCGGGATGACGAACGCCGGCTTCACCGAACTCGACCAGTACCGCGACGTCGAGAGCAAGAACATCTACCGCATGGCGCGGCGGATGTTCCTCTATTCGCACAGGAAGGCGATGCGGATGCTCGCGCATTCCTCGCGCGACAACGCCCGCACGCCAATGCAGTGGGACGCCTCGGAACATGCCGGATTCACCGCCGGGACGCCGTGGATCGGCGTCAACCCGAACCACGCGACGGTGAACGCGGAGACCGAGAAGAACGATCCCGATTCGATCTTCCGGTACTATCAGAAAATCCTTTCCCTCCGGAAAAAGTATGATATCATTGTATACGGCGACTATCGAGACCTCGCGTTCCGCAATCCCCGCCTGTACGCCTACGAGCGCCGCCTGGACGGCGATTCGCTCGTCGTCGTCTGCAACGCCGTCGGAAAGCCCGTCCCCTTCCGGGTCGGGATCAACCTGTACGGCTACGAGCTCATCCTCGGCAACGTCAAGGCGCCGGCGGACGGCGTCCTGGAACCGTTCGAGGCAAGAGTCTACCTGAAGAGGAGTCCGACATGATGAAACTGACCAAATCCCCGAAGAACCCGATCCTCCGTCCCGTCCCCGCCCACGAGTGGGAGAACCTCGTCGTGCTGAACCCGGCCGTCGTTTACGACGAGTCGACGAAGCGCTTCACGATGCTCTACCGCGCCGCCGGCGACACCGTCGAACATTACATCCACCTCGGCCTCGCGACCTCCGAGAACGGAATCGACTTCGTCCGCGAGAGCGATGCGCCCGTGCTTTCTCCCGATTACTTCGGCGCCGACGGCGGCTGCGTCGAGGATCCGCGCCTGGTGAAGATGGGCGACTGGTACTTCCTCACCTACGCCGCCCGCCCGTACGCCCCGGGACGCTACTGGCTGAACGCCCCCAAACCCTGGTTCAACCCGCCCAAGGACGGCCCGACGTTCCTCTCCTGGAACAATTCCGTGACCTACCTCGCGATCACGCAGGACTTCCGCACCTACAAGAAGCTCGGCCGCATGACCGATTCGCGCGAAGACGACCGCGACGTCTACGTCTTCCCGGAACGCGTCGGCGGGAAGTTCGTCCGCCTGTCGCGGCCGATGTTCAAGTGCGGCGCGGGATATCCAAACGAAAATCCGGCGATCTGGATCTCCTTCTCCGACGATCTGCTCGAATGGCCGGCGCCGACCATCCTCATGCAGGGCGAGACCTGGTGGGAGTCGAAGAAGATCGGCGGCTCCTGTCCGCCGATCCGCACCCCGTACGGCTGGTTCGTCATCTACCACGGCGTCGCCAGGAAGGACGATGCCTACCGCGTCGGCGCGGTCTTGCTCGACCTCGACGACCCGACCCGGATCCTCGCGCGGACGAAGGAGCCGATCATGGAGCCGGAATTCGACTACGAGACCTCCGGCGTCTACAACGGCTGCGTCTTCCCGACGGGCAACGTCGTGAAGGACGGCGTCCTCTATGTCTACTACGGCGCCGCCGACCGGTTCGTCTGCGTCGCGACCTGCGACTTCGAGGCGCTCCTGCAGGACCTCCTGAAAGAGGGAAAATAAAAAAAATGACTTCCGCGGAAGTCATTTTTTCTTGTCTTCGAAGGTTTTGGCGACGAATGCGGCGATCTTCGCGTCGATTCCCGCCTTGTCCGTCCGGTACCCCTCGGCGTGGACGTCGGAATGGACGGCGTGGACCTCATGCGGGGCTTCGGAGAGCGCGGACATCCGTTCGGAGGCGGCGTACGGGGTGACCCGGTCGCCGACCGAGTGGATGATCAGGAAGGGCGTCCTGGTCGCCTTCACGGCCTTGGGGACGTCGATCCGGAAGAGCAGGAAGCGATGCAGGTAGCGGCACCAGAACTCGATCCCGGGGAGGAAGAGGACGAGCGCCCGGGGCCTCACTGTGCGCGCGAAGACGCCCCAGACGGAGGCGAAGGGCGAATCGGCGACGATCAGACGGAGGTTCGGCGAGACGTCGCCGGCGGCGTAGAGGAAAGCGGTCGACGCCCCGAGCGAGACGCCGTGGACGAGGATCTTCTCGTTCGCCCCGTAGGTACGGAGGACGAAGTCGATCCAGCGCCGCAGGTCGTACCGTTCGAAATGACCGAACGAGGTGTAGTTCCCGCCGGAAAGGCCGTGCGCCCGCAGGTCGGGGACGAGGACGCGGAAACCCATGTCGCTGTAAAGGCGGGCGAGGATCGCGAGGTCGGATCCGACGGAACGGTAGCCGTGGACCAGGATCGCGGTCCGGCCGGGATCACCGACGGCGGGAGCGACGTAGGCCGCCGACAATCGGGTGCCGTCGAACGCGCGGATCGCGACGGTGTCGCGGGCGACCGTCTTGAACCACTCCCAGGACGATCGGAAGAACGGATCGGTCTGGTCGACCAGACCGCCTCCGTTCGCCGAACCGACGCGGATGAAGCGGCGATAGACGAGATGGGAGAGAAACAGATAGAGGCCGAGCGCGGCCAGCACGATCGATGGAACCGTCCACCAGGGCATGATGATCACCGTCCGCATCCATTGTACCACGGACCCGGCGTTTCCGCCATCCTCCCGGCGCGAAACCGCATCCCCCCTCCCGATTCGAAAGATGTAACGCCTTTACCAACGCGCGGGCGCACGTTCTCGTTGGCGCGTTTACGATTTAGGCGTATAATGGAAGACGGGTGATATCATGGTCAAGTTCGGTGTTCTCGGTGCCGGCAAGATCGCGCACCGTTTCTGTCAGGCGATGAACGGCATCGGCGAGACGCTTTACGCGGTCGCATCGCGCGACCTCGAGCGCGCGGCGCGATTCGTCGCGAACTACGGCTTCCAGAAGGCCTACGGCACGTACGAGGAACTCATCGCCGACCCCGAGGTCCGCTGCGTCTATGTGGCGACGCCGCACGGTTTGCATTTCGACCACGTCCGCATGTGCCTCGAAGCCGGCAAGCACGTCCTCTGCGAGAAGGCGTTCACGCTGAACGCCGGTCAGGCGCAGGAGCTCGTTTCCCTCGCCCGATCCAGGGGGCTCTTCCTGATGGAAGCCATGTGGACCCGCTTCCTGCCGGCGATCCAGGAAGTGAAGAAGCTCGTCGACCAGGGCGAGATCGGCGAAGTGATCGAGATCGACGCCGATTTCTGCTTCGAAAGCGGCGCGGGCGCCGAGGACCGGCTCTTCGATCCCGCGCTCGGCGGCGGCGCCCTCCTCGACGTGGGAATCTATCCGATCACGCTCGCCAACCTCTTCCTCGGCGTCCCCGACAGCTTCGACGCGGAGGTCACGATGGGACCGACCGGCGTCGACGTCGCCGAGAAGATCACCTATTTCTATCCGCACGCGACCGCCGTTCTGAACGCCTCGATCGTCTCCGACCTCGGTCGCGAAGCCTACATCTACGGCACGAAGGGGTACGTGCACCTGCCCTCCTTCTGGTCGACGGAAGTGGCCACGGTGTACAACAAGGACCACAAGATCGTCCGCGAGATCGCCGTCAAGCACCTCGTCAACGGCCTCGAATACGAGATCTTCGAAGCGATCCGCTGCATCCGCCGGAAGGACGTCGAAAGCCCCGTCTGCCCGCACGAGGCGACCCTCGAGATCCTTCGTCAGACGGATGCGATCCGGGCTTCGTGGAATTTCCGCTATCCCGGCGAACGCTAGACGATTTTCCTTGACTCGCCCGGGTCGTTTTAGTATAATATCACCGTATGTCAAATGCATACCGCTCGGAAATGGTTGAACACGCTTCGGCGTGACCATCACGGCGCGTCTTACCAATTTGAGGAGGTGCAGGAATGTACGCAGTCATCGAAACCGGTGGAAAGCAAGTGCGCGTGGAAGTCGGACAGGAAATCTGGGTTGAAAAACTCGAGGCGGAAGTCGATTCCGTCTATACGTTCGACAAGGTGCTGCTCGTCGGCGGCGACAAGATCAAGATCGGCAAGCCCTATGTCAAGGGCGCCGCGGTCAAGGCCGTCGTCAACAAGCAGGGCAAGGGCCCGAAAGTCGTCATTTTCAAATACGAGCCCAAGAAACACTACCACAAGAAGAACGGCCATCGTCAACCGTATACCAAGCTGACGATTTCCGAAATCACCCTGTAACGCGCAGCAACATCACACTGGAGGTGTAACCAATGATCTTGAATCTGAACATATCGGAATTCATGGCTTCCAAAAAGGGAGTCAGCTCGACCAAGAACGGTCGCGATTCCGCCGGCAGACGGCTCGGGGCGAAGCTCTCCGACGGCCAGTTCTGCACCGCGGGATCGATCATCTACCGTCAAAGGGGTTCGAAGATCCATCCCGGCACGAACGTCGGCATGGGCAAGGACGACACGCTGTTCGCGATGGTCGACGGCATCGTCAAGTTCGAACGTCTCGGCAAGGACCGCAAGCAGGCGTCCGTCTATCCGCAGGAATGACCGGCAGGGGAACGATCCCCTGCCTTTTTTTCGCGTTCCGTAGTATAATGGTTCGCGAAGGGAGGCGATCGCCTTGTTCACGCGCCTGTACCTCTGGATCCGGGCACTGCCGGAATGGCTTTCCGCCGCCCGGAAGAAGAACCCCTGGCTGTTCGCCGAGTGGTGGATCGCGCCGACGCTCCCGATCCTCGTCATCGCGAACTTCCTCTCGTTTCGCGACGACGTCGCCTTTCTGATCCTGCTGGTCGCGCTTCCCGCCCTTTGGGCGCTCGCCTCGCCGTTTCTGGAGGTCCGCGCCGCCCGCGAAGGCATTCCGTTCGGCGACCGCGCGATGCGCGTCCTTCCCCTCGTCTCGGCGCTCTTCGCCGATGTCCTCGGAACGCTGGCGATCGTCTACGGCCGCGGCGCCTTCGGCGGGGGGGCCTCCGTCGAGTTCTACCTGCTCTTCCTCGCGACGGTGCTCCGGATCGGACTGATCGCCGTCCGCGCGATCCGTCCGTACCGCGGGAAGGCGGTCGTCGACGTCTTCGTCCGGCTGCTCTCGCTCTCCTTCTCGTTCATCCTCTACGCCCTCGCAATCACCGCCTGAAGCCGTTCCCGCCATCGTCGGGGGCGGCTTTTGATTCGTCTTGCCAATCCGCGCCGCGTGCGGTATAATACAATTGTGTAATAGGTTACATATGACAGGACGGTGCCATCCCCATGGAGAAGAGCTATCGCTTCGAACGCAACAGCTTCATCATCGACGACTACGACCGTCGGAAGACCTTCGCGAGCTTCCTGCCCGGTCTCGCCGGCAAGCGCGGCATTCCGCTCTGGGCCTTCTACGTGAACCGCGGGCAGGGGATCTGCTCGTTCGGCCTCCGCGACAAGAACGGCCAGATGCTCGAATTCCATCCCGGCAACCTGGCCTACCTGTACACCTCGAAGATCGGCTTCCGCACCTTCGTCAAGGTCGACGGGACCGTGCACGAGATCTTCAAGCCCGAGGACGAGAAGCCGAAGCGGCGGATGGAGATCCAGCCGGCGTCGTTTACGATCGTCGAGGAGAACCGACGGCTCGGCCTCGCCGTCCGCGTCACCTATTTCGGCCTGCCCGAGGACCCGCTCGCGGCCCTCGTCCGGATGGTCTCGATCACGAACACGACGAATGTCGCGACTTCGGTCGAGGTCCTCGACGGCATCTCCCAGATTCTCCCCGCCGGCATCGACCACGGCGGCTACAAGGCGATGTCCAACCTCCTCCGCAGCTGGATGGACGTCGACTGCCTCGACGAGGGGTTCGCCTTCTACAGGCTTCGCTCCGCGACCGGCGACACCTCCGAGACGGCGCTCGTCAAGGACGGCAACTTCTATCTCTCGTTCCTCGACGGCGAACCGGTCACGCCGTTCGCCGACATGGATCTCGTCTACGGATACGACACGGCGATGAACCATCCGGCGCATTTCGCGAAGCACACGATGCTCGAACTCAAGAATTCCTTCCAAGCGACCGCGAACAAGGTCCCCTGCGGCTTCACCGGCTTCGCGACGACGATCCGGCCGGGCGAGACGGTCACGGTCGACACCCTCGTCGGCTACACCCACGACGTCCAGGCCGTCGCCGCCAAGCGGCTCGACCTCGCACGGCGCGGCCACGCCTGGTTCGAGGAAAAGAGGCGCGCCGCGGCGACGGTCGTCGACGCCCTCCTCGAGGACGTGACGACGAAGACGGCCTATCCGGTCTTCGACGAGATGATCCGCCAGAACTACCTCGACAACCTCCTCCGCGGCGGATATCCGATGACGATCGACGCCGGCGACCGGAAGTTCGTCTACTACCTCTACAGCCGCAAGCACGGCGACCTCGAGCGCGACTACAACTTCTTCTCGATCGCGCCGGAATTCTACTCCCAGGGCAACGGCAATTTCCGCGACGTCTGCCAGAACCGGCGCAACGACGTGTTCTTCCATCCGGAGACCGGCGACTACTCGATCAAGGTGTTCGCCTCGCTCGTCCAGGCCGACGGCTACAACCCGCTCGGGATCAACGGCGCGACCTTCGCGATCGACGACAAGTCCGTCATCCCGGATCTTGCGGCGCGCTGTTTCGGCGACGGGGCGGCGGCGATGGTCCCGCTCCTATCCGGCAAGTTCACCCCCGGCTCGATCGTGAACGGCATGGAACAGAAGGGGATCGCGACGCCGCTGTCCGACGACGCCCTCTTCGCCGCGATCTTCGCCCATGCCCGCCAGGACGTCGAGGCGTCGTGGAACGAGGGTTACTGGACCGACCACTGGACCTACATCCTCGACCTCGTCGAGCGCTACCTCGAGATCTTCCCCGACCGGCGCGAGACGCTCCTCTTCGGTGACCGCTCCTACACGACCTTCGACAGTCCCGTCTCGGTCCGACCGCGCGCGGAGAAGACCTGCGTCGACAAGGACGGTCACGTCCGCCAGTACGGCTCCCTCCGCCACCCCGACGGCGAGAAGATCCGGCGTCTCGGCCTCGCCGAGCACGGCACCAACTGGTTCAAGGCCGAAGGCGGGACGTTCTCGACCTGCCTCTACGCGAAACTCCTGATGCTGGCGGCGATCAAGTTCGCCACCCTCGACCCCGAAGGCCTCGGCGTCGAGATGGAGGCCAACCGCCCCGGCTGGAACGACGCGATGAACGGCCTCCCCGGCATCTTCGGATCCGGCATGAGCGAGACCGTCGAGCTGTTGCGCCTGGCCCGCTTCCTGAAGGCCGCCCCCGCCGGCAAGGTCGTCCTGCCGGTCGAGTTTCTCGCCTTCGCGAAACGCCTCGAGGCGGTCGAAACCGCCCCCGGCTTCGCCCGCTGGGACGAGGTCTCGACCCTGCGCGAGGAATACCGCGAGCGCATCCGCTTCGGATCGGCGCGGACGGAAGAGGTCGACGCGGCCGCCTTCGCGGGCCTCGTCGGTCGCGTCGTCGCCGGCTGCGAGGGCGCGATCGAACGCGCGATCGCGATCGGCGAGGGCATCATCCCGACCTATTTCTACTACGAGGCGACCGCCCACGAGCCGGTCGTCGACGGTGCCGGAAAACCCGTCGTCGGTTCCTACGGACTGCCCCTGACGCGGGTGACCGCGTTTGAAAGACACCGCCTCCCGGACTTCCTCGAGGCGCCGGCACGCTGGCTCAAGACGACCAGGGACAAGGACGCGGCCGCCGCGATGGCGGTCAGGATCAAGTCCACCGACCTCTACGACGAGGCCCTCGGAACGTACCGCACCTCCTCCGACCTCGACGCCTGCGGTCACGAGATCGGCCGCATCCGCGCCTTCACGAAGGGCTGGCTCGAACGCGAGTCCAACTTCCTCCACATGACCTACAAGTATCTCCTCGGAATCCTCAAGGCGGGACTCTACGAACGCTTCTTCGCCGAAGCGGAGAAGAACCTCGTCTGCTTCATGGATCCCGAGACCTACGGCCGACCGACCACCGAGAACTCCTCGTTCGTCGCCACCTCGAACAATCCGAACCCGGCCGTCCGCGGCCAGGGATTCGTCTCCCGCCTCTCCGGATCGACCGCCGAGATGCTTTCGATCTGGTCGATCGCGATGCACGGCAAGGAGCTGTTCAAGGCCGAGAACGGGCGGCTCACGCTCGCGCTTCGGCCGCTCGTCCCGTCCGGATACTTCCGCGAGGGACGGATCGAGGCCCGTTTCATCGGCCAGAACGTCGTCTACCTGAATCCCGCCGGCAAGGACGGCTGGAAGACCGAGCCGGTGCGCTACGAGCTGCGCCGCGACGGCATCGCCGTGAAGACGATCGTCGGCCGCCGCCTCGAGGGCGAGGACGCCCTCCAGGTCCGCGACGGCGCGTACGACGAGATCGTCGTCACGCTCTCCTGAACCACCGCCGAAGGGACGCCCCGCGCGTCCCTTCTTCATTCCCGAATCGCCTTGTGCATCGGGGTCCGTCAGTGTATAATCTTCACGAAGGGGTGACCACCATGATCCATGACATCCGCGCGCTCTTCGACCTCCAGTTCGGTCCGTCCGACGACGTCCTCGTCTACTTTTCGCCCGGCCGGGTCAACCTGATCGGCGAACACATCGACTATAACGGCGGCTTCGTCCTCCCGACGGCGCTGTCGCTCGGCAACGAAGGAGCGTTCCGCCTGCGGGACGACCGCACGATCCGCCTCTATTCCGAGAACTTCGCGGGCGCCGGGATCGTCGCGACGACCCTCGACCACCTCGCCTACCGCCGCGAGGACTCCTGGGCGAACTACGCCAAGGGCGTCGTACGCGAAATGGCCATGCGCGGCGGGACGATCGACCGCGGCTTCGACGCCGCCGTCCACGGCGACCTGCCGCAGGCGAGCGGACTCTCTTCGTCGGCCTCGATCGAGCTGCTCTTCGCCTGCTTTCTGAACGACGCCTTCGGGCTCGGATACACCCGTCCCGACCTCGCCGTCCTCTGCAGGAAGGTCGAAAACGAGTACATCGGCGTCCACTGCGGGATCATGGACCAGTTCGTGATCGCGAACGGCAGGAAGGACTGCGCTCTGCTCCTCGACTGCGCGACGCTCGCGTACACCCCCGTTCCGCTCGCGCTCGGCGAATGTTCGATCGTGATCGTGAACTCGAAGGTGAAGCGCGGCCTCGTCGACTCGAAGTACAACGAGCGGCGGCGCGAATGCGACCGGGCGCTTTCGATTCTGAAGGAAAGCGTCGCCGTCGACCATCTCTGCGACCTCGACGAGAAGACCTTCCGGAAACACGCTTCCGCCCTCGGGGACGGCGTCCTCTACCGCCGCGCGAAGCACGCCGTGACCGAGAACGCCCGCACCAGGGGCGCCCTCGAACAGCTGCGACGCGGCGACGTCGCCGGCTTCGGCCGGGCGATGGACGCCTCGCACGCCTCGCTCAGGGACGACTACGAGGTCTCGATCCCCGAACTCGACCTGCTCGTCGATCTCGCCGGGAAGAACGGCGCCCTCGGCGCCCGCATGACCGGCGCCGGCTTCGGCGGCTGCACCGTGAACATCGTCCCGAAGGGCGCGATTCCGGCGTTCTCCGACGAAGTCGCGGAAGGCTACTACAAGGCTTACGGCCTGATGGCCGAAATTTACGTCGCGGAGCCGTCCGACGGCGTCCGCCGGATCGGGTGACGCGATGAACAAGACCACCCTCGTGATGATCCGCAACCTCCTGATCGCCGTCGTCCTCGCACTCCTCCTCGGTCTCATCGTCCTGTTCGCGGTCAGCTTCTTCCAGGTGAACGCCGAACGCTTCTCGATCCTGCCGATCGTCGCCTTCGCCCACGGCTGGGAGAAGTTCTGGGTCTGGATCTACCTCGCCGCGGACGCCGGCTACCTGCTCGTCCTCGGACTCTTGTTCCTCGAACTGTCGCTGTTCCTCGTCCGGCTGATCGGGACGCTGATCGTCCGCGGCGTGGCCGCGGTCCGCGGCAACGACCCGGCGCCGCTGGTCGCCGCGGTCCGGAAGCTCTCGCTCGCGACCCCGATCCGCGCCCTCGGGATCAACACCCCGACCAAGTCGATCGTCGCCTACGTCGCCCTGATCGTCGTCGTCCTCGGCTCCGGCTGGGTGGCGAAGAAGGTCCTCGAGGGGAACGATTCGCTCGTCTACCGTTCGATCGTCGTCGAAAACCTCGAAAGCGACGAGCTCGTCGTCGACGTGACGGACGACATCGCGAACGGCGACGCCTACGACGTCGTCGTGACCGCCGGCGTCGGCAACGTCCACCTCTACGCCGTCTCCGACACCACCGAGATCAAGGTCTATTTCCTCTACGACACCGCCGCGCAGAAGGACACGCTCGTCTGGTCCGTCGACCCCGCGTCGAACCGGATCGACGTCGCCTTCGCGCATGGCGAAACGGGTTACGTCCGCTACGCCGACCCGCTTCCGGGCGCGGTCGAGATCTACGTCCCGAAGACGCTTCCGATCGCCGACGTGACGGTGAACCTCGCCGCCTACGGCAACCTCACGATCGAGTACCTCGGCTTCGAATCGCTTTCCGCCGACGTCGCCGCAGGCCGGATCGGCCTGACCGCGGCCGACGTGTCGGTCGGCGACGTCACGCTCGTCTCCCGCGGCGGCGAGATCGCCGTCAAGGCCGACGGCTGCGACTCGCTTTCGCTTACCCTTTCGGACGGAGCGCAGGCGACCGTCACCGCGGGGACGGTCCAGGGAACCCTGCAGGCCGACCTTCAGGCGGGAACGAGCCTGCTCGCGTATTCGACCGCGGCGGCGCGCCTCGACGTCGAGGGCGCGGGTGCCGACGTCGAACTGCGCGAACTGTACGCGCCGATCGTCGCGATCCGTCTTTCCGGGGGCTCGCTTCTCTATTCCAACGGCGACAAGGACTACGTCCATGCGGACTGGTCCCTCGAGACCGACGGCACGGACGTCAGCCTCAGGGGGGTTCCCGATGATCAGAACGGGTAAGGCCGAAGACGCCGTCATCCTGAACGACATCGCCCGGCGCGTCGCCGACGAGCTCCACGCCAGCGGCGTCGACCAGTGGAGCGCCGTCTATCCCGGAATCCGCGAATTCACCGCGGACGCCGCGAAGGGTGCGCTCTTCGTCGCCGAGGAGGAGGGCCGGATCGTCGGCTCGATCTCGATCCTTCCCGAGAACGATCCCGCCTACGCGGCCGTCCGCTGGGAAGGCCGGAACGCGCTCGTGCTCCATCGCGTGATGGTCGATCCGGACGCCCGCCGGCACGGGATCGGGGCGGCGCTCTTCACCTTCGCGATCGCGAAGGCGATGCGCGAGGGGGCGGATGCGGTCAAGGTCGACACGCATCCGGACAATGCGCGGATGAAGCGGATGATCCTCCGGTTCGGCTTCGTCCACCGCGGCCATCTGCCGCTGATCTACCGGGAAGGATACGAACGCGTCCTGCGCTGATCGAAAGTCGGGTTTCGGCCCGACTTTTGCTTGGGCGGGACGGGACGATATGGTATAATTGGAACGGATGGGATGTGGTTCGGAATGTTCATCGACGAAGCGAGAATCAAGATCAAATCGGGTAAGGGCGGCGACGGGATCGTCTCCTGGCGCCGGGAAAAATACATCCAGTACGGCGGGCCCGCGGGCGGCGACGGCGGCCGGGGCGGAAGCGTCGTCTTCCAGGCCGACGAAGGCCTTTCGACGCTCCTCGACCTGCGCTACAAGAAAGTGATCAAGGCCGACGACGGCGAGAACGGCAAGACCAAGAACTGCCATGGGGCCGACGCCGAGGACATCGTCGTGACCGTCCCGGTCGGGACGATCGTCTACGAGGAACCGACGAACCGGGTCCTCTGCGACCTGACGACCCACGGCGAGAGGGCCGTGGTCGCCCCCGGCGGACGCGGCGGACGCGGCAACGCCCGCTTCGCGACCCCGAAGAACCAGGCGCCGGAATTCCAGGAGAACGGCACTCCCGGTCTCACCCTCGACCTCCGCGTCGAGCTCAAGCTGCTCGCCGACGTCGGTCTCGTCGGCTTTCCGTCCGTCGGCAAGTCGACGCTGATCAGCGTCGTTTCGGAATCGAAGCCGAAGATCGCCGACTATCCGTTCACGACCCTCGTCCCCAACCTCGGCGTCGTGAACGTCGAAGGCGTCAAGAGCTTCGTGATGGCGGACATGCCCGGGATCATCGAGGGCGCCGCCCAGGGCGTCGGCCTCGGACTCCAGTTCCTGAAGCACATCGAGCGCACCCGCGTCATCGTCCACATCGTCGACATGTCGGCGTCCCACGGGCGCGATCCCTACCAGGACTGGCTCGTCATCAACCGCGAGCTCGCCGCCTACAAGTTCAAGCTCTCCGAACGTCCGCAGATCCTCGTCGCCAACAAGATGGATCTGCCGGAGGCGGTAGAGCACCTGGAACGGTTCCGCACCCAGGTCGGCCCCGGCGTCGAGATCGTGCCGATCTCTGCCCTGACCCGCGACGGCGTCAGGGACCTCCTCCTGAAGATTGCCGAACTGCTCGATCGGACCCCCTTCTTCGACGTCTACGACGACCTCGACATCGTCGCCGGAAACGTCGCGCCGGGTCCCGACTTCGAGATCGCACGCCCGTCCGATAAGGTCTGGGAGGTCGTCGGTCCGCTGGTCGGACGACTGATTCCCCGCACCAACTTCGCGATCGAGGAATCCGTCAAGCTGCTCGCGCGGCGGCTGCGCCGCGCAGGCGTCGACGACGCCCTCCGCAAGCGTGGGGTGAAGACGGGCGACACGGTCCGGATCAGCGAGTATGAGTTCGAGTTCATCGACTGAATGTCCGGCGTGCGGCGCGCCGCGGACCCTCCTTCGGCTCGACGGCGGATGCTTCCGCGTCTGTCCCGGCTGCGGGATGATCGTCAAGGATCCCTCGATCCATCCCGATGCCGCCGCCGAGCGTCGCCGCCACGAGATGCACAGTCCGGTCGCGGACGAGGGGTTCCTCCGGATCCTCGAAGGCTTCCTCGCCGAAAACGTCGACCCGTACGTGAAACCCGGGACCGCCCTCGACTACGGCTGCGGCCGCACCGGGGCGCTGCTCGGCCTGCTCGAGAAGCGGGGATACGAGGCCGTCGGCTACGATCCGCTGTTCTTTCCCGATCCGGCGCCGCTTCTGCGGCGGTACGGCCTTGTGACCGCGACCGAGGTGGTCGAGCATTTCCGCGACCCGTTCGCCGAATGGGAGAAGATGGCGTCGCTGCCCGCCCCGGGCGGCGTGCTCGCCGTCTCGACGCGGATGGTTCCGGCCGACTTCGAGCGCTGGTGGTATCGACGCGACGAAACCCATCTCTGCTTCTACACCCCCGTCGCGCTCGCGCTTCTGGGGAGACGCTTCGGGCTTTCGGTCCTCGCGACCGACGCCCGCGCCGCGATCGTCTTCAGGCGGGATCGACTCGTTCGAGCCGATCCTTTTTTCATGCGTTTTCGAGGTGAAAACCGGAAAACGCTTACTTGACAGCGGCCTTCCTTCGGAATATAATTAAGTTATCGGTTAAGTTACAACCATAGAAGAGGTTCCCCATGAGACGATTCCTTGCGACACTCACCATCCTCCTGACCACGCTCGCGTTCGCGTCCTGCGGCGTCACGACCACGGCGGCCACCACCGCCACCACCGTCCCGACGACGGCCGCGACGACCACGACCCTCGAGGCGCTGTCCGTCCCCGCCAACCTGGCGGTGTCCGACAATGCGGTCACCTTCGATCCCGTCGACGGCGCGAGCCGCTACCGGATCCGGCTGTCGCAGGGCGAAACGATCGTCGGCGAATGGTTCGTCGCGAGCGGCTTCGACCTGTCGCTTCTGGCGGACTACGGCGCCTACGACCTGCAGATCAAGGCGGTCGCCGGCACCGGCTTCGCCGATTCGCCCTTTGGCGAGAAGATCGCCGTCGAACTCGTCGATCCGAACGCGACCGACGTCCTGGAGGGGGAGACCTTGAACGACTTCACGATGATCCGCTGGATCGGCCGGACCTGGTACGACGCGCTCACAAGCCGCCGCTATTTCTGGAATACCGCGAGCGGCTTTACCGTCACTTTCCGCGGCACCGAACTGAAGGCCACGTTCCTCGCCTCCGATTCGGGCGTCGTCTCCCGCCGCGCCCATCTCGTCGTCCTCCTCGACGGCGAGGAGGACCCGACCAAGGGCACGACCATCGTCCTCGATCAGATGCAGACGGAATGCGTCCTCGCCGAGGGACTCGAGGACGGTCTCCATACCGTCAAGGTCCTGAAGCGGAGCGAGGCGCAGGATTCCGACACCGCCGTCGTCCGCGTCGTCACCGACGGGTCGTTCGCGACCCCCGATCCGGTCAAGGACTTCAAGATCCAGTACATCGGCGCCTCGACCTCGGTCGGCTACGGCGACCTCGGTCCGTCGTCGGCCGTCAAGAATACGGAAAACTCCGACGGCCTGCTCTGCTTCACCTACCTCACCTCCTACCTGCTCGACGCCGAGACGTCGATCTTCGCCTCCTCCGGCTGGGGCCTGACCCGCGGCTGGAACACCGGCGGACAGGCGTCCGCGACGCAGACGATCCCGGCGGCCTACGAATATTTCGCCACCAATTCGCAGAACGTCGTCTTCACGGCTGCCGGCCAGTGGGACCACAGCGACTACGATCCTGACGTGATCGTGATCGCCCTCGGCGGCAACGACTTCTCCAGTTCGAACTACGCGAGCCTCTCCGCCGACCAGCAGGCGCTCTTCCGCGAAGCCGTGACGGATGCGCTCGTCGCCTTCGTCACGACCCTCCGCGCCTATCACCCCGACACCTACATCGTCCTCGTCTACGGTCTCATGTCCGAGGCGCAGTACGTCCAGAACGTCTCGATCGACGCCGCCGCGAGGGCCGCGCTCGAGTTCGACCGGATCTCGTCATTGAAAGTCGCCGGCGCCGGTTCCGACGGCGCGCCGCTCGGCGCCAACTGGCATCCGAACGTCGACACCTACATCAAGGCCGCCGGCCAGCTCGCCGACCACATCTCCGCCCTGACGGGCCGCGAAGTGGTCCGCGAGGACATCGTCTACTGAGCGGGCGAGGAACTCCTCCATGAGGATCGATCTGAACGGCACCTGGATCCTGTCCGGGGGTCCGGCCGACCATGTCCGCGGAACCGTCCCGGGTTCCGTCTACGGCGACCTGCTCGCGGCGGGCCTGATGAAGGATCCCTTCGATCAGGACAACGAGTACGAAGCCCGCGAGCTGATGGTCCACGACTACGTCTACGAACGGGACTTCGACATCCCCGCCGCCCTGCTTCCGCGCTTCAGCTTCCTCGTCTGCGACGGCATCGACACCCTCGGCGAGCTGCGCGTGAACGGCATCCTCGTCGGCACGACCGACAACATGCATCGGCGCTGGCGCTTTCCGCTCCGCGGCGTCCTCGCCGCCGGCAAGAACCATATCGAGGTCACGCTGCGCTCGTCCCTCCGCTACATCCGCGAGCGGCACGCGGCGTGTCCGCACGACTTCTATCAGGCGGGCGACGCCGTCAAGGGCTTCATCCACCTGCGCAAGGGCAGTTCGATGTTCGGCTGGGACTGGGGTCCGCAGCTGCCGGACGCCGGCATCTGGCGCGACATCCGGATCGAGTCGTACGCGTCGGCGCGGCTTGCGGACGTCGTCGTCCGTCAGGACCATCGTCCCGACGGATCGGTCGGACTGACCGTCGACGTTTCCGCCGAAGTCTTCGCGGCGTCCCCCGAGCTCGCCGTCGAATTCGTCCTGAAGGATCCCGACGACGCCGTCATCGGCGTCGAAGAGGCGGTTCTCGAGCATGGTTCCGCCGCCTTCGCGACGGTCGTCGAGAACGCCCGCAAGTGGCAGCCCGCCGGGTATGGCGGACAGCCGCTCTACACCGCGATCGTCTTCCTCCGCCATGGCGATGCGATCGAGGACTCGCGCACCCTGTCGGTCGGTCTGCGCACCGTCGCGGTGATCCGCGAGGACGATGCGTTCGGACAGTCCTTCACCTTCGCCGTGAACGGCGTCCGGATCTTCGCGAAAGGCGCCGACTACATTCCCGAGGACAACCTCCTCGGCCGCATGAACCCGGAGCGGTCGTTTGCGCTCTTGTCCGCCGCGAAGGCCGCGAACCACAACATGGTCCGCGTCTGGGGCGGCGGGATCTATCCGGCTGATTCGTTCTTCGACGGCTGCGACCGGCTCGGCCTGCTCGTCTGGCAGGACCTGATGTTCGCCTGCGCCGTCTACGACATGGACGACGCGCCGTGGGTGCAGACGATGGTGGCGGAGATCGAGGACAACCTCGCCCGCATCCGCCACCACGCCTCGCTGTCCCTGATCTGCGGCAACAACGAGAACGAGACCGCGATCGAGCACTGGAACGTCCCGAGCCGCGAACTGTCGAAGAAGCACTATGTGAAGCAGTATCTCGAGACGATCGCGCCGATCGTCGCGAAGACGGTTCCCGACGTCCCCTGGTGGCCGTCGTCGCCCTCCTCGGGCGGCGAACCCTTCGACGGTTCGAACGCCGACGGCCGGGGCGACATGCACTACTGGGGCGTCTGGCACAGCAACGAGCCGATCACCTCGTACCGGAAATACCATCCACGCTTCATGAGCGAGTTCGGGATCCAGTCGTTCCCCGCCCTCAAGACGGTCGCGACCTTCGCCCGCGAGCAGGACATGAACATCTTCTCGTACGTCATGGAGCAGCACCAGAAGAACAAGACCGCCAACGACAAGATCCTCTCGTACGTCGGCAAGATGTTCCGCTACCCGAAGGACTTCGAGAGCCTCCTCTACGTCTCGCAGCTGATCCAGGCGGAAGGGGTGCGCTACGGCGTCGAGCACTGGCGGCGCAACTACGGCCGCTGCATGGGCGCGCTCTACTGGCAGCTGAATGACTGCTGGCCGGTCGCCAGCTGGTCCGGCATCGACTATTTCAGCCGCTGGAAGGCGCTCCACTACCACGCGAAGAAGTTCTTCGCACCGGTCCTCCTCTCGCTCTGCGAGGAGGGGACGAACGTCTCGGTCCACCTCACCAACGACGGGCTCGCCCCGATCCGCGGAACCGTCCGCTGGAAGCTTTCCCGCTTCGACGGTACCGTCCTCGAGGACGGCGCGTGGGACGCGGCGGCGCCGGCGCAGGCGGCGGTCGAGGTCGGCCGGCTTTCCTTCGACCTCTCCAAGGAGGAGCGGTTCGCGACGGTCCTTTCGGCTGCGTTTTCCGAGGATGGCGCGATCGTCGCCGAGAACCTCGTCTCGTTCGCGCCCGACAAGCATCTGAACCTGACGGAACCGGCGATCCGCGTCGTCGTCCGGGCGAAGCGCGACCGGTTCGAAGTCACCCTGACGGCATCCGCGTTCGCGAAGTTCGTCGAACTCTCGCTTCCCGACGCCGATCCCGTCTTCTCCGACAACTATTTCTGCCTGCTTGCGGGCGAGAAGAAGACCGTGAGCTGTCCGGCTGCCGGCGATCCCGCCGACTTCCGGATGAAGCTCAGGGTCCGCTCGCTTCACGACACGTACTGAGAAAGGAAGCGATCCCGATGAACGACAAGATCAACATGGAGGACATCGCCCGCGCCCTCGGCATCTCGAAGGTTTCCGTCTCCAAGGCCCTGAACGGCAAGGAGGGCGTCTCCGACGAGCTCCGCACGAAGGTCAAGGAGACCGCCGAGGCGATGGGTTACCGGCTGAACAATTCGGCCAGAAGCCTGCGCACGGACCGTCAGTTCAACGTCGGGATCCTGATCTCGGAGAAGTTCATCCTCGACAAGGAAGCCTACTACTTCACCGTCTGCGGCGAGATGATCCGCCGGCTCGACGAACTCGGGTATTCGGGGATCATGGAGATCGTCACCTATCAGAGCGAGGACGCCTGCGCGCTGCCCCGCCTCTACAACGAGAACAAGGTCGACGGCATCATCGTCCTCGGCCAGATGCACGGCGACTACCTTCGGAAGATCGAGACGGTCGACGTTCCGCTCGTGTTCTTCGACTTCTACGTGAACCACTCGAAGACCGACTGCGTCGTCTCCGACAACTTCTTCTCGGCCTACCAGCTCACCAACCGCCTGGTCGCGCTCGGGCACCGGTCGATCGCCTACGTCGGCTCGATCCGCTCGACCTCCTCGATCCAGGACCGCTTCCTCGGCTGTTACAAGTCGCTCATCGAGAACGAGATCGCGCTTCCTCCCGCGCATGTGATCGAGGACCGCGACGACCAGGGACGCTTCATCCCGCTCGCGCTTCCCGATCCGCTGCCCTCGGCGTTCGTCTGCAACTGCGACCGCGTCGCCCACGCCCTCATCAACCAGCTGAAGGCCGTCGGCATCGACGTTCCCGGCCGCGTGTCCGTCGTCGGCTTCGACAACTCGATCTTCTCCACGATCGCCGATCCGCAGATCACCACCGTCGACAACAACGTCGAGGAGATGGTGCGCACCTGCGCGCGAATCATCACCAAGAAGATCGGCGACCCCGAACGCGTCTACGGACGCGTGATGGTCTCCGGCACGATCATCGACCGCCGTTCCGCGCAGGCGGTCGTCTCAACCAATCCATGACCAGGAACGAAGGTGCACCCATGACTGCCAGACGCATCGCGGCCCTCGCGGCGACGATCATGATCCTGTTTGCGGCCGCCGCCTGCGGAACGACGACGACCCAGACGACCGCAGCCGTTCCGGCGGAGGTCGTCCTCGACGTCAATTCCGTCACCTTGGCGCGCGGCGGCGCCGTCCGCCTCGGCTGGACGGTCGCACCGGCGACCGCGGCCGTGACCTTCGTCTCCTCCGACGAGACCGTCGCCGCCGTCACCGCCGAAGGGCTCGTGACCGGCGTCGCGCCGGGATCGGCGACCATCACCGTCCGTTCCGGCGACGCGAGCGACACCTGCGAGGTCGTCGTGATCGGGTCGTACGTCCTCACCGCGCCGAAGAAGTCGATCTATTCGCTCGGCGACGAACTCTCGCTCCGCGGCGGTTCGATCGCCGTCTACGACGCCCACGGAACCCTGATCGAGACCGTTTTGCTCGATCCCGAGATGATCGTCGCGTGGGACGCCGACGCCGCCGGCGAACAGATCGTGGTCCTTTCTTACGCCGGCATCGAGATCGGCTTTCCCGTCCTCGTCCTCTCCGCGAAGCAGGCTGAATGCCGCTTCGACGACTTCATCCTCCTCACCGAGGCACCGACCTCCGGAGAACGGATCGAGTTCGCCTTCACGAAGGCGGACGTCGACGCCCTCCTTTCCGCCGTCGACAACGTCTACGACTACGCCGAGATCGACCTCTACGCCTACGTCGAGGCGCCGAGCGGGGACGTGAAGAAGGTGTCCGCGTTCTGGTTCCAGGACTACCGCGAGGTCACCCTCGGCACGATCGTCAACCGCAACAACAACCTCGAGGGCACCGTCACGGTGCTTCCCGACGACGTCGCGATCGTCCTCGGCTTCGTCGCCGAGAACGATCCCCAGTACCGCCTGCGCTACCTCACGGGCGAGACCGGCGCGTTTTCCGCCGAGGTCTACGTCAAGGTCGACGGCGCCGTCGTCCAGACCTTCGAGAAGACCTTCGACGTTTCCGCCGACCCCGCCTCGGACTACCGCGGCACGATCATCGTGGACGAGGGGAACGGACGCCATTTCGCCTTCTCGGAAGGCGGAACGTACGTTCCCGTCGGCCAGAACGTCGCCTGGTACACCTCGAAGGACCGCCGCTACTACGACTACGCCGGCTGGTTCGGGAAGATGGGCGACGTCGGGATGAACTACGCCCGCGTCTGGATGGCGGCCTGGGGCTTCTCGATCTACTGGGGCGACGTCTACGACTACGGACCGCGCCAGTCGGCGATGAAGAGCCTCGACGCCACCCTCGACCTCGCCGCCGAGAACGGCATCTACGTCCAGCTCTGCATCCTCCACCACGGGATGTTCTCGGAGACGGTCAATCCGATGTGGCCCAACGACGAGAACTCCTGGTACACCGACAAGTACGGCGCCAACCCGTACGCCGAATACCTCGACGAACCCGGCGAGTTCTTCACGTCGGAACTCGGCCGCTCGACCTTCAGGAACCAGCTCGCCTACATCGTCGCCCGCTGGGGCTACAGCGACCACATCATGGCCTGGGAGCTCTTCAACGAGGTCGACTGGATCGAACAGTATTCCGCCGTCGCCGGCAACGCCTGGCACGGCGAGATGGCGGACCATCTCAAGGCGATCGACCCGTACGGGCATCTCGTCACCACCTCGCTCAAGGGCGAGTCGTTCCTGTCCTCGACCTTCAACGTCTTCAAGCTCGCCTCGATCGACTACGTGAACGTGCACAGCTACGGCATCTACGACCACGTCGAGACCCTCCCGGTGCGGCAGAAGAACGCCTTCCTCGTCTTCGGGAAGCCGATCCTGTACGACGAGGTCGGCTATTCCGGAAACGGCGGCGCCGCCCAGATGGCCGCCGATCCCGGGAACGTCACCCTCCATCAGGAACTCTGGGGCGGGATGATGGGCGGGGGCGCCGGCACCGGCATGAACTGGTGGTGGGAGTCCTGGATCCATCCGTCGGACGCCTATCCCGTCTTCGCCGGCGCGGCCGCATTTGCGGCCGACATGGACCTCGCCGGTTCGCGCTACGGGTTCCTCGACGCCGCCGGCGCGTCGGTCTCCTCCGCCGCCTGCGCCATCCTCGGCTATCATCTCGGGGACCGCGCCTACGCCTACGTCTACGACCGATCCTACGACCTCGCGACCCCCGTCGTCGCGAACAAGAACGGCGTCGTCCTCACCATCCCCGGCCTCGACGCGGGTTCCTACGCGATCCGCGCCTACGACGCCGAAACCGGCGCGATCATGCTCTCCGCGACCCTTCAGGTCGGCGCGGGCGGAACGCTCGCGACGACCCTCCCGGCGTTTGCGGCCGACATCGCCGTGGCCGTCGAACGGATCGCGGGGTGACATCGTGAGAACGCTCGTCGAACGGCATCTCCTCGACGTCGTCGTCCCGTTCTGGACGCGCCTCGTCGATCGCGAGCGCGGCGGTTTCTACGGCCGCGTCGACTACGACCTGATCGTCCACAAAAACGCCGACAGGGGCCTCGTGCAGCAGGCCCGCCACCTCTACGCATTCTCCCGTCTCGAGAACCATTACCGGGACGGACGCTTCCTCCCCTACGCCGAAGCGGGATACCGCTTCCTCGTCGAGCGCATGCGCGATCCGATCCAGGGCGGCTACGTCTGGATGAGCGCCGCCGACGGCGCCGTCCGCGATCCCCGCAAGGTCACCTACGGCCAGGGGTTCGCGCTCTACGCCTTCGCCGAATACTACAAGGCGACGCGCTCCCCGGAGGCGCTTGCCCGCGCCACCGATCTCTTCCGGCTGATCGAGCGGCGCGCCACGACCCCCTCCGGCGGGTACGTCGAGGAGTTCGACGAACGCTGGCATCCGCTCGTCCCGCACCTCCTCACGGACGACGTCGAGGGCGCCCGCTACTCGACCAATACCCTCCTGCATCTCCTCGAAGCCTACGCCAACCTCGCCGCGGCCGCCCCCCATCCGGACGTCGTGGCGAGCGTCCGCACCCTGATCCGGCTCTTCCTCGAGCGGATCCTGCAACCCGACGGCACGCTCTCGATGTACTTCGACGAACGCTTCTCCCCGATCGCCTCGCCACGCTCGTTCGGCCATGAGATCGAGGCCGCGTGGCTGATCACCGAGGCGGCCCAGACGATCGACGCGAACGACCCGACGATCGCCGCGGCGACCCTCGGGATCGCCGGACGGGTGCTCGCGGAAGCGATCCTGCCGGACGGCCGCGTCGCCTACGGACCGGTCCACGACGGAATCGATCCGACCGCGGTCTGGTGGGTCCAGGCCGAAGCGATGGTCGGATTCCTCGACCTCGACGAAAAGGCGCACGTCCCCGCGGCGCACGCGGCCGCGGAAGCGACGCTTTCCTTCTGCCTGGCGAACTTGCATGACCGGCGGCCGGGCGCCGAATGGTTCTGGTCCGTCGACCGCGAGGGCCGGCCGAACCGCGACCGCGGCATCGCCGAGCCCTGGAAGACGCCCTACCATCTCGTCCGGGCGCTCGTCGAAATCATGGAAAGGCTGGACAAGGTGAAATGATCCATCCCCGCTACGCCAAACTGAAACATGCCGAGAACCGCCTTGTCGCGCGGAAGAACCGGATCGACCGGGCCTACTACGACGGCGTCTTCGACCGCTACGTCGATCCCGTCCTGACGGCCGACCACGTTCCCGTCGAATGGCGCTACGACCTCGACCGGGAAACGAATCCGCACTTCATCGAACGGCTCGGCGTGAACGCCGTGTTCAACGCCGGCGCGATCGCATTCGACGGCGCGTACTGGCTGATGGCGCGCGTCGAAGGCAAGGACCGCAAGTCGTTCTTCGCACTCGCGAAGAGCCTCGATCCGGTCTCGGGCTTCCGTTTCGTCGGCCGCCCCGTCCTCTGGGAGGACCGCTATCCGGAGGAGACCAACGTCTACGACGTCCGCCTCGTGCGGCACGCGGACGGCTGGATCTACGGGATCTACTGCGCCGAACGAAAGGATCCGGCGGCGCCGGCCGGGGACACCTCGGCGGCGATCGCCCGGGCGGGACTCTTCCGGACCCGGAACATGGTCGACTTCGAACGGCTTCCCGATCTCGAGACCCCCTCGCCGCAGCAGCGGAACGTCGTCCTCCATCCGGAGTTCGTCCATGGGAAGTACCTCCTCTACACGCGCCCCCAGGACGGCTTCATCGAGACCGGTGCCGGCGGCGGAATCGCCTTCGGCTTCGTCGACGACATGACCCGTCCCGTCGTCGCCGAGGAGAAAATCCTCGACGCGAAGCGGTACCACACCGTCTATGAACTCAAGAACGGCGCCGGACCGGCGCCGATCAAAACGGAACGGGGGTGGATCCACGTCGCCCACGGCGTCCGGAACACCGCCGCCGGGCTCCGCTACGTCCTGTACGCCTTCGCGACCGCGCTCGACGACCCGACCCGCGTGGTCGCCAAGCCGTCCGGATATCTGCTCGCGCCGCGCGGCGCGGAGCGCGTCGGCGACGTCTCAAACGTCCTCTTCGCGAACGGCGCGATCGTCGACGGAACGGACGTCTATCTCTACTACGCCTCCTCGGACACGCGCCTGCATGTCGCGGGAACGACGATCGCGCGCCTCGCCGACTACGTGTTCGAAAACCCGTCCGAACGCTTCCGCTCGCTCGATTGCGCCCATCAGCGCGCCGATCTGGCGGACCATAACGAAAAGATCCTCGAAGGAGCGAAGAAGAAATGAAATACCGAATGATCTGCGACCCGATCAAGAACCTCCCCTGGCAGGACCGCCCGGCCGGGTGCGACGCCCCGGTCTGGCGGTACGACAAGAACCCGATCGTGCGGCGCAACCCCGTCGAGGGGATCGCCCGCATCTTCAACAGCGCCATCGTCCCGTGGAAGAACGGCGGCTTCATCGGCGTCTTCCGCGCCGAGACGGTCGCGACCCTGCCGCACCTGCGCGTCGGCCGGAGCGCCGACGGTTTCGCGTGGACCTTCGAGAACCGCCAGCTCGAGATGGTCGACGAGACCGGCAAACCGTGGAATCCCTACTACGCCTACGACCCGCGCGTCGTCAAGGTCGGCGAGGACTACTTCGTGATCTGGTGCACCGAGGCCTACGGACCGGCGATCGGACTCGCGAAGACGCGCGACTTCGTCCGGTTCGTCCGCCTCGAGAATCCGTTCATCCCGTTCAACCGGAACGGCGTCCTGTTCCCGCGCAAGATCGGCGGAAACTACCGGATCCTCTCGCGCGCCTCGGACAACGGCCACACCCCGTTCGGCGACATCTTCGTCTCGGAGAGTCCCGACCTCGTCTTCTGGGGGAAGCACCGCCACGTGATGGAGCGCGGCGGCAACGGCTGGTGGCAGGGCCTCAAGATCGGCGGCGGTCCCGCACCGATCGAGACTTCGGAGGGATGGCTCGTATTCTACCACGGCGTCTGCAACACCTGCAACGGCTACGTGTACTCGATGGGCGCCGCGATCCTCGACCTCGAGGAACCCTCGAAGGTAAAGTACCGCTGCAAGAACTACCTCCTGACGCCGGAGATGCCCTACGAGGAGACCGGCTTCGTCCCGAACGTCGTCTTCCCCTGCGCGACCCTGCAGGATCCCGACACGGGCCGGATCGCGATCTACTACGGCGCCGCCGACTCCTACGTCGCGCTCGCCTTCACGACCGTCGACCTGGTCGTCGACTACGTCATCGCCCATCACGAGTCCGTCGGCCGCGACGCCGACCTCGGCCGGTAGGCGCATGGGACGATCCCCCGCCTGCCGGCGGTTCCTTGCGGCAATGACGTCGTTTCTGGTCGCAACGCTCTTTGCGTGCGGTTCCACCACGACGGCGACGACCGCGACGACGGCCTCCACGGAGAAGACGATGACGACCGCGACGACCGCGCCGGCCGACCTGATCGGCCGGATCGACCTCATCACCCCCACCCCATCCGTCGGATCGCTTCTCGAGTTCGGCCTCTACGAACCCGAGGGGACGCTTTCGATCCGCGACGCCTACAACCCCTACGACTACGAGGAGATCGCCGTCACGGCCACCTTCGCGAAGCCTTCCGGGGACACCGTCCGCCAAGTTGCCTTCTGGTACCGGGAATACGACGAACTGCGCCTGATCGGCGCCGTCTACGACGCCGAAGGCTTCCTCACCGCCGGTCAGGAGACGGTCCGCTGGAAGGACGGCGGAATCAGCCATTACCGCATCCGCATCAATCCCGACGAAGCGGGGGAATGGACGTGCGAAATCGCCGTCCGTCTCGGCGGCGAAACCGTCCAGACGCTGGCGACCGGCTTTACGGTCGCGGAAGCGGCGACCCCGGTCCGCGGCATCATCGGGATCGACCCGACGAACGGCCGCTCCTTCGTCTACGCCGATGGCGGGACCTACCTTCCCGTCGGCGCCAACCTCGCCTGGTGGAACAGCGCCCTCGGCACCCACGACTTCTGGAACTGGTTCAGGTCGCTGTCCGCGGTCGGCGGGAACTACGCCCGCGTCTGGCTCGCCAACTGGTCGTTCTCGCTCCACAAGGACGCCTACGACGACTTCGACACGCGCCAGTCGGTCGCGATCCGCCTCGACCATCTGGTCGAATTCGCGGAGGAGGCCGGCGTCGGCGTGATGTGGACGCTCCTCAACCACGGCCAGTTCTCCTCCACCGTGAACCCGGAATGGGGCGCGAACGCCTACAACGCGGCCAACGGCGGGATGTGCGACCTGCCGATCGAGTTCTTCATCAAGAAGGAAGCGAAGGCCGCCTACAAGAACGAACTCCTCTACATCCTCGCCCGCTACGGATACAGCGAAAGCGTGTTCGCGTGGGAACTCATGAACGAGGTCGACTGGATCGACGGGTATTCCGATTTCGCCGTCACCGCATGGCATGACGAGATGGCGAAGTTCATCCACGAAAACGACGCCCACGGCCACCTCGTCACCACCAGCTACAAGTACACCTTCGGCACCCCGGCCTACGCGCTTTCGTCGATCGACTTCGTCGCCGTCCACAGCTACGCCTATGGCGGCGTCGACTTCTACGACAAGCTCCAGGACGAGCAGGCGACCCTCTGGGGACGCTACCACAAGCCGGTCTTCTTCGGGGAGATCGGCATCGACTACCGCTCCGGGGCGGGCACGTACGAACTCGATCCCTACGGGACGACGATCCGGCAGGCCGCCTGGGGCGGGCTGCTCGGCGGCGGCTCGGGCACGGCGATGCACTGGTGGTGGGACTCCTGGATCCAGCGCTACGACCTCTGGGACCGCTTCGCCGGCGCGGGCGCCTTCGCCGCGCGGATGGACCTCTCCGGACGCGCCTTCACCCTCCTCGCGGAGGACGGCTCGGCGACCGTTCCGACCGTCGGCGCGAAGCTCTTCGGAATCCGCACCGAAGACGCCGTGTACGGCTACGTCTACAACGACGCCTGGAGTTCCTGGAATCCCGATCCCGCCGCCGTCGAAGGCGTCGAGGTCGCGCTCTCCCTCGCCGCCGGGACCTGGCGGATCGAACTCGTCGACGCCCTCACGGGCGCGATCCTCTCGACGGAAGACGTCTCATCCGACGGCACCGTCGTCCTCAATCTCGGAACCGTCGCCCAGGACCTCGCGTTCATCGCGAGCCGGGCGGAATGACACTGACATAAGGAGATTCCCATGAAGAAGCTTTTGCTCTCGCTCATCGCCCTCGGCGTCGCGTTCGCCGCCGTCGCCTGCGACCAGACCACCACCGCCACGACCGCCCCCTCGACGCAGACGTCGACGGGGACGACCACCACGCGTCGCACCGCGACCACCACGATCGACTCGTTCTGGGACGAGGACGCCAACGGCATCCCCGACTGGCAGGAGGAGACGATCACCCTCAAGTACGCCTCCTGGCAGCACACCTCGCTCGACGTCGTCACGATCGAGTCGCTGATGGTGCAGGCGTTCACCGAGAAGTACCCGAACATCACCGTCGAGATGCAGATCATCGGCTCCGGCGAGGAGTGGGACGCGAACATGATGATCGCCTCCGAATCGGGCACGCTGCCGGACGTGTTCCTGATCAACCGGCTGAAGAACTCGCTGCCCTACAACATCGTCGCCGACATCACCGACTACTACGAGAACGACCCGGACACCGACTTCATCTTCCCGTCGGTCGCCGACCTCGGTACCTACAAGGGCGTCCGCTACGCCGTCCCGACCTTCATCTATCCGCAGGTCTGGATCGTCAACAAGGACATCCTCGACGCCGCCGGCGTCGCCTTCCCCGGCTACGACTGGACCTACGAGCAGGCCGAGGCGATCGCCGCCGCGACCACGAACGAGAACACCCACGTGATCGGCATGTACGGCTGCGAGTTCTACACCCGCGAACTGCCGAAGATCCTCAAGGTCGAGGCCGCGACGAACGAGGGCGAACTCGCCGCCGCCCGGTCCTGGTACGCCTACACCTACGACGGAAGCGGCTTCCACTTCGACGACCCGGTCTTCCTCTCGGCGATGACGAAGCTCACCGACGCCCTCACCGGCGGCTGGTGCACGCAGTCGCTCGACGCAGAGACGCTCGAGGCCTGGTACCTCGACCCGGCCTACACGCCGCAGTACAACGGCAAGGTCGCGCTCTGGCGAGAAGCGACCTGGAGCGTCAAGAACCATTTCGCCGAGATGCTCTTCGACTGGGACGTCTATCCCGGACCGGACGGCACCATGGGCGGCAACACCGACATCGCCGGGATCTCGACGACGTGCGATCATCCGGCCGCGGCCTACCAGCTCCTGAAGTGGATGTCCTACTCCGAAGAAGGCCTGCTCACGCGCTTCCAGCTGTTCGAGGACTATTCCGAACAGGTCACGATCTCGGCCAACAACTACGGCTACCCGGTCGTCGACTACGGCATCGACGGCTACGGCGTCAACCAGGTCTGGGAGGCGATCCCCTACGGGATCACCGCCCCCGGCTTCGAAAGCCCCGAATTCATGGAGGCGCTCCGCAACGGCGCCTACTGGGTCAACAAGGAAACGATCGGCTGGGACGAGGCGGACGCGATCGGCTACGCCTACATCTACCAGGTGATGGCCGGCGAGACGACCTTCGCCGCGATCCAGGAAACCTTCCAGACCGAGGCGATGCAGGCGATGAACGCCGCCCGCGCCGCGCTCGACGCGCTCATCGCAGAATACCGGAACTAGCATGAATTCCGGCGCCGCCACGGCGCCGCGCACGGGGTGATTCCATGAAACGATTCCTCCTCATCACGACCTTCCTCCTCTGCCTCGCGACCGTCTCGACGGTCCGCGTTTCGGCGTTGGAGGCGGCCTACGGGGCCGCCGCCGACATGACCGACGACGCCGTCCTCGAGATTCCGAGCTTCCGCGACGAGACGTACTACCGCACGGTCCGCGCCTGGCTGTCGGAGTACGACGCCCCGGCCTTCGCCGAGACGCGGTGGACGGCGGAAGACGCCGTCGCGGACAATCCGGGTGTAACCTTCGTCCCGGACGACGGATTCGGCGGACAGGTCGCATCCCTCGCGGCCGGCGAGACCGTCGCCGTCACGGTGACGGTTCCGGCCGAGGGGCTCTATGAACTCGCCCTCGACTTCGCCATGACCGACGCGTTCTACACGATCCCGACGGTCGCCCTGGCGGTGAACGGCTCCAGCCCCTACAGCGAGGCCGACTCGCTCGAACTCGACGTCGCGTGGACGGTCGTCCCGCTTTCCGAAGACGTGCGGTACAACCGCTACGGCAACGAGCTCCTTCCCGACGCGGAGGGGGTCCTCGGCTGGTCGACCTACTGGATCGACGATGCGGCCGGGCTCTCCGCCGGGCCCTGCCTCTTCCTCCTCGTGGAAGGCGACAACGAGATCGCCGTGACGGCCGGGAACCTTCCCGTCCGGATCGGCGGAATCCGCATCCGCGGGCGCTCCGCCGCCGTTTCCTACGCCGACTACCGCGCCGCCGCGGCGGCCCTTCCGGACGAATCCGACGGGGCGATGATCACGATCGAGGGCGAAGGCTTCGCGCTGAAGAACGACCTCGAGATCAAGCCGAGCTACTACAAGGAATCGGCGATGACCCCGTACGCCTACATGACGACCGTCCTGAACCAGCTCGACGGCGGCTCGATGGCGCGCGGCGGCACCAAGGTCACCTACCGCTTCACGGTCGACAAGCCGGGGTTCTACGCCCTCGGCCTCAAGGCCTACAAGCGCGACAACGCCGGCGTCGCCGCCGTCAAGACGATCTACCTCGACGGCGCGGTGCCGTTTCGGGAGTTCTCCATGGTCGCCTTCGACACGACGCGCCGGTGGGAGAACGTCGTCCTCGGGGGCGACGATCCCTACGAACTCTACCTGACCGCGGGCGAACACACCCTCACGCTCGAATCGACCGCCTCGGCCTACGCGGACGCGATCGACCGGCTGACCGCGATCATGGACTCGATCTCCGCGATCAGCCTCACGGTCCAGACGATCACGGGCGGGAATCCCGACGACGCGGTCGACTGGAACATCCTCAAGTACATCCCCGACCTCGAGGCGACCCTCCTGTCGCAGGCGGACGAGCTCGAAGCCCTCTACGACGAACTCGACGCCTTCGACGCGATGCGGTCGGCGCCCGAAATCTCGACCTTGAACGTCGCCGCCAAGCAGCTCCGGCGGGTGGCGCGGACGCCCAACAAGATCGGCTCGAAGCTCGCCCAGTTCAGCGAGGGCAGCGGCTCCGCCTACCAGCTGGTCGGCGCCGCCGTCGCGGCCCTGCTTTCGCAGCCGCTTTCGGTCGACCGCCTCTATCTCTTCGACGGGGCCGACCTCCCGAAGCCGACCGGATCGTTCTTCACGCGGCTCTGGCACGGGATCCTCTCGTTCGTCTATTCGTTCTTCGATGCGCGCTACAACGACACGGGCGCCCCGGAAGGGACGCTCGAGGTGTGGGTCGGGCAGTCGACGCTCTACCTCGACATCATCCAGTCGATGATCGACACCCAGTTTTCCGCCGACACCGGCATCGAGGTCAAGTGCTCGGTGCTCGCGAGCGGATCGAAGATCGTCCTCTCCAACGCCACGAACGACAATCCCGACGTCGTCCTCTCGATCGACGACTGGACGCCGTACTCGTACGCGCTCCGGGGAATGATCGAGGACCTTTCGACGTATCCCGGGTTCGACGAGACGGCCGCGGCCTACGTCAGGAACAACTTCACGCCGATGATCTTCGAGGACGGCGTCTACGGGATCCCGGAGACGCAGTCGGTGTTTCTCCTCTATTACCGCGCCGACATCCTCGACTACCTCGACCTCGAGGTGCCCGACACGTGGCAGGACGTCCTCGACATCCTGCCGATCCTGCAGAGCCACCGGATGAACTTCTTCCATCCCCTCGGCGGCGCGGACGCATTCAAGGGCTACGGCTACACGACGCCGATCATCTACCAGATGGGCGGCGAGATCTTCACCGAAGACGGGATCGAGACGACCCTCAAGGACCCGACTACGGTCGAGGCGATCCGCTTCATGACCGATCTCTTCACGATCTACGACATGCCCCTGCAGGTGTCCTCGTTCTTCGAGCACTTCCGATCCGGCGACATGCCGATCGGGATCGCCGGCGCCGACATGTACCTCTCGCTCAAGTACGCCGCCCCGGAGCTCTCCGGGCAGTGGGGCGTGACGGTGATGCCGGGCATGGACGCGGATGGCGACGGCAGCGTCGAACGCTACGGCACGACCTACGGAAAGGCCTCGATCCTGTTCTCCAACTCGCCGATGAAGGACGAAGGCTGGGAACTGATCCGCTGGTGGAATTCGACCGCGACCCAGATCGACTTCATGCAGAAGATCAAGACCGGACTCGGGGAGAAGTTCCTCCAGATGTCCGCGAACATGCCGGCGCTCGAAGCGTCGGTGTGGGACGAGGACGTCAAGGGGCCGATGATCCGGCAGGCGCAGTGGTCGCGGATTCCCGCGATCACCCCCGGATCGTACGTCGTCGAGCGCGAGCTCTCCTCGATCTGGAACAAGATCGTGATCGACCTCGAGAACGTCTCGGTCGCGATCAACGCCTCGATCCCGCGGATCACGCGCGAGCTGAACCGCAAGTTCGAGGAGTTCGGGTACCGGACCTCGACCAACCCGGACGGCAGGGAGTACCTGGTCGCGATGGAATCGAACATCGCGCGCTGGATCGAAGGGGGGTATCTTGGCGATGAGCGCTGAACTCGCCCTGAAAAAGAAGAAGCGGTTCAACACCGCCTATCTCTTCGTCGCGCCGTACTATGCGGTCTTCTTCACCTTCGTGGTGGTCCTGATCGCGATCTCCGCGGCCCTCTCCCTCACCTACTACGACACCATCAACTTCCCCTCGTGGGTCGGGCTCCAGAACTACGTGACGCTGTTCACGCAGGACGCCGACTTCATGCAGTACGCCTTCCCGACGACGATCAAGTACGCCCTCGTCATCGGTCCCGGCGGCTATGCGCTCTCGTTCTTCATGGCATGGGTGCTCGCGCAGCTCACCCACAGGGTGCGCACCGTGATCGCGATCATCCTGTATTCGCCGTCGCTCACCAACGGCATCCTCATGTCGGTGATCTGGAAGGTCGTGTTCTCCGGCGACGCGCGCGGCTACCTGAACTACTGGCTGCTCTCGCTCGGCTTCATCAACGAACCGATGCAGTGGCTCCAGGACTCCTCGTTCATCTTCGGGATCATGCTCTTCGTCGGCATCTGGTCGTCGATGTCGGTCGGCTTCCTGGCGATGCTCTCCGGCATCCTGAACGTCAACCGCGAGCTCTACGAGGCCGCCTACGTCGACGGCATGAAGTCGCGCTGGCAGGAGGTCTTCTACATCACGATCCCGTCGATGAAGCCGCAGATGCTCTTCGGCGCGGTGATGGCGCTCGTCGGCACGTTCAACGCCTCGGGCCTCGCCTCGGCGCTGTCGGGGTCGACGCCGCCGCCGCAGTACGCCGGCTGGCTGATCGTCGACCACATGAACGACTACGGCTTCGCCCGCTTCGAGATGGGCTACGCCTCGGCGATCTCGGTCGTCCTCCTCCTGGTCGTGCTCGTCTTCAACCGCGTGGCCACGAGGCTGTTCGGCGAGAGGAGGGACTGACCGTGAAGGAGAAGAAGCCCCTCACCAGGACCGAGAAGGCGATCCGCCGCTTCAAGCGGATGAAGAAGAACCGCCGCGCCCGCTTCCTTGGCACGATGATCAACCCGACCCGCTTCCACAAGAGCCAGATCAAGTTCCTCCTGATCCTGGTGCCGATGCTCGCGGTCACGATCCTGCCGCTCATCTTCATCGTCTCGCACGCCTTCAAGCCGCTCGACGAACTCTACGCCTACCCGCCGCGGATCTTCGCCTCGCGGCTCACGCTCGACAACTTCGCCAACCTCTTCACGGTCGCCTCGCAGACGGGCGTGCCGTTCTCCCGCTACCTCTTCAACAGCCTCGTCTCCTCGGCGCTCGTGATCTTCCTGTCGATGCTGATCGGGTCGCTCGCGGCCTATTCGTTCTCCTTCCTGAAGTACAAGGGGAAGCAGACGATGTTCGCAATCAACCAGGTCGCGATCATGATCGTCCCGGTGGCGGTCGCGGTCCCGCGCTTCATCGTCCTCTCGGCGCTCGGGATCACCGACACGATGTGGGCCCACGTGATCCCGCTGCTCGCGATGCCGGTCGGCGTGTTCCTCGTCAAGCAGTTCATGGACCAGGTTCCGCGCGAACTCTACGAGGCGTCGGTGATCGACGGCGCGAACAACTTCCAGATCTACCGGAGCGTCGTCCTGCCGCTCGTCAAGCCGGCGCTCGCGACGGTCGCGATCCTCTGCTTCCAGGCCGCCTGGAACAACTCCGGGACCTCGGAGCTGTACGTCACGAACGAAGCCCTCAAGACCCTTCCGTACTATTTCTCGACGCTGACGCTGGGGACGTCGGCGATCGCCGCGCAGGGGATGAGCGCGGCCGCGAACCTGATCATGTTCGCGCCCAACATCATCCTCTTCGTGGTCCTGCAGAACAGCGTCATGAACACGATGGCGTACTCGGGGATCAAGTGATGAAGGCGAAGAAGCTTCTGATCGTCGTCCTGACGGCGATCCTGACGTTTTCCTTCGCCGCGGCGCGCGCCCCGCGCGCCGAAGCGCTCTCCGCCTACCGCACCTACACGCTCGACCGCAACGGCCGGCTCGTCACCACGAACGAGGCCTACGAGGCCGTCGGGATGATCCGCCAGCTCTCCGACGGGACCACCCTGTCGGGCGCGAAGGACCTCTTCATCGACGCCGGGGGCTACCTCTACGTCGCCGACACCGGCAACCGCCGGATCGTCGTCCTCGACCCGGACTACCAGGTCGTCTGCAGCTTCGGATCCGACCTCCTCGTCAAGCCGCTCGGCGTCTACGTCCGCGACGGGCTCGTCTACATCGCCGACTACGGTCTGGGCGCGCAGGCGACCGACCTCGGCGCGATCCACGTCTACGCCTTCGACAAGGACACCGCGACCGCGACCCTCGCGGCGTCGCTCTCGACGCCGGAATCGGCGCTCCTCGAGGTCGACGGGTTCATCTTCCGGCCGATGAAGATCGCGGTCGATTCCGACCACACGATGTACATCGTGAACGAAGGCACGACCTCGGGCGTGCTGATGGTCAACGCCGACAACCATTTCGTGAACTACTTCGCCTCGAACTCCGTCGAGATCTCCTTCTGGGACCGGATCCAGCGGATCGTCTACCAGAACAACGAGAACGTCACCCTGACGAAGAACATCCCGACGCCGGTCGCGAACGTCACCCTCGACGGCAAGGGCTACTTCTACACCGTCACCCAGACGGCGATCTCCGACTCCGCCACCGGCTCCAACCTGAAGAAGGTGTCGATCGGCGGCACGAACTACTTCCCGACCGACATGTACGTCTACCGCGACGTCGTGGACGCCGCGACGGGGGCGGTCGGCAACGTCTACGCGGTCACCTCGCGGGGCTTCCTGATGGAATACGACAACCGCGGGAACCTGCTCTTCCAGTGGGGCGGCGAAGGCACCGCCAACGACAAGCTCGGCCTGTTCCTCTCCGCCTCCGCGGTCGCCGTCGACCCCGACGGCAACGTCCTCGTCGTCGACGACCACGCCAGCCGCAACTCGATCCAGATCTTCCGCGAGACCGGCTTCGCGAGCAAGGTGCACGAGGCCCTCGACCTCTACAACCAGGCCCGCTACGTCGAGTCGATCGGCGTCTGGACCGACGTCCTCCGCTACAACTCGATGTTCGACATGGCCTACGAGGGCATCGGTCTCGGCTACATGATGAACGAGCAGTACGACCTCGCGCTCGAGAACTTCGAGATCGCCTACGACAAGGCCGACTACTCCGAAGCCTACTGGGAGATCCGCAACCTCTGGATGACCGAGCACTTCGGCACGCTGTTGATCGCGACGGCCACGGTCCTCGCCGTCGCCTTCGCCGCCGCCTGGGCGGACCGGCGGTTCCGCATCTTGTCCCCCGTCCGCAAGGCGGTCGCCTCCCTCGGCGGAATTCCGCTCTTACGAGAGACCGCGTACATGTTCCGCTTCATCCGCCATCCGGCGGACGCCTGCTACGAGGTCAAGGCGAAGAAGAAGGTCTCGGTCGCGACCGCGTTCTTCGTGCTCGCGCTCCTCTTCGGGCTCTACGTCGTCTCGATGGTTTCGACCGGATTCGTCTTCAACGGCTTCGTGATCGAGGAGACGATCCTCGTGAACGAGGCGCTCGCGATCGTCCTGCCGATCCTCGTGTTCGTCTTCGCGAACTACCTGATGAGCTCGCTGATGGAAGGCGAGGGCACCCTCAAGGCGACCTTCGTCAACACGATCGGGGCGCTCATGCCGGTCTTCCTCGTGTTCCCGTTCGCGATCCTGGTCTCCAACGCGATCACCCTGAACGAGTCGTTCCTGTACACGTTCTCGATCGCGGGGATGCTTCTGTGGAGCGGTGTGCTGCTCTTCTTCAACATCAAGGAAACGCACAACTATTCCGTCGGCCAGACCGTCGTCAACCTCTTCCTCACGGTCCTGATGATGGTCGTCCTCATCGTCGTGATGATCATGGTGTACCTGATGGTGCTCCAGGTGGCCAATTTCGTCGGCGACGTCGTGAAGGAGCTGATTCTCCGTGATTAGGAAGAAACTGGTCCTCGCCGCGCTCGTCGTCGTCTTCTCGGCGGCCTTCATGGTCCCCGTCCTCTCCGCCCTCCGGGACGGCCGCACCGGCATCTCGATCGAGGCCTCCTACGCGCTCTCGACAGGCTCGAACTTCTTCGGCAAAGTCGAGGACACGACCCCCGCACCGGTCCCCGACGACGTCGCCGCGACGCTCGTGACGAAGCAGTACGCCCTCGTCGCGACCGTCGGCGACCTCTCCCTCTACGTCCGCGAACGCTTCTTCCAGATCGCCGTGTACGATGCGGCGGCGGACTACCTCTGGTACTCCGTCTATCCCGAGTACCTGTCGCTCGGCTACTCGGGCGCGTCCCGCTTCTTCATCGAATCGGGCGTCGTGATCGAATACTACAACATGGACAATATCCAGCAGGAGGATTCGAAATCCTACCTCTCCGGATCGAAGTACAACGTCGGGATCACCTACGACTACGAGACCGTCGCGGACGGCGTGCTCGCGCACCTCGACTTCGCCGACCTGGCGATCAAGTTCGACGTCGTCGTCCGGCTCGACGAAGGCCGGCTCGTCGTCTCGATGCCGCGCGACTCGATCGTCGAGGAGCAGATCGAGGAACCCTTCCTCAATCTCGACGGATCGACCGGCATCCGGATCGTCGAGAACAAGCTGAAGGCGGTCTACCTCTTCCCGTACTTCGGCGCGAACAACTACCAGATCAACGGCTACGCCTTCGTCCCGGACGGTTCGGGGGCGCTCCTCCGCTACACCGACCAGCGGTCCGCGACCGCCTACGTCGAACGCATCTACGGCGTCGACGAGGGCATCGGCCAGTCCGAGACCACGGCCGCCTCATGGTATCTGAACGAGGAGCTGACCGCGACCCTCCCGGTCTACGGGATCAACCACGGCTACCGCCAGGCGGCCTTCCTCGCGGTCGTCACGGCCGGATCGGGGACGACGGAGATCCACTCCTATCCCTACGGCTACATGACCTACACGATCAACACCACCTTCTTCAAGTTCATCGTGCGCGAACGCTACACGATCCAGACGTCCTCGAACGCCTCCGACTCCTTCCAACTCATCAACAAGGATCCGTACCCCTCCGACTTCACGGTCGAGTACCGCTTCCTGGCGGGCGAGGACGCCTCCTACGCCGGCATGGCCAAATCCTACCGCGACTTCCTCGGGATCGTTCCCGACGGCGCGGCCGGACGGGCGGCGACGCTGATCCAGGCGATCGGACTCGATTACAAGCGCGGTCTCTTCGGAAAGGACTACGTCGCCGCGACGACCTACGCCGACCTCGACCGGATCGTCACCGAACTCGGGGACGCGGGCGTCGACCTCGACGTCGCCTACCTCGGCTGGAACGCCGGCGGCTTCTACGACAACGTCGGCGCGACGCCGCGGGCCTCGACGCTCCTCGGCGGCACCGTCGCCTGGAAGGACCTGGTCGCGGGACTGGCCGCCTCCGGAACCGGTCTCTACGCCTACGCCGACCCGCTCGTCGCCTTCTCGGCGGCGCTCGGCGACGGCGTCGTGAAGAAGATCACCCTGACCAACTTCGCCACCGACGCGATGGTCACCTCGCTCTTCCCGGGCGTCTGGTTCCGAAGCCCCGCGGCCGTCGCGGAGTCGATCCTCGACGTTGCCGCCCGGTACGAACGCCTCGGCGTCGGCGCCTTCGCGCTCGACACCGTCGGCGAGGAACTCTTCAGCTACCGCGAGGACGGCGTCGACCGTTACCGCGAACAGACGCTGGCGATCCTCACGGCCGAACTGGCGGAACTGGACGCATACGACCTCGCGCTCTACCGTCCGAACGGATATCTCTGGAACCTGATCGACGCCTATCTCCTCGCGCCGATCGAGTCGAACAAGTACGCCTACGTGACCGACTCGGTGCCGTTCGTCTCGCTCGTCCTGCACGGCGCGGCCGACCTCTACTCGCCGTACGTGAACTACGTCTCCGACGATGCCGTGTTCGCCCTCCGGCTGATCGAGTACGGCATCATGCCTTCCTTCCTGATCACCGCCGAGCCGACGCATCGGCTCCGCTACACCAACTCCGCCTACGTCTACACCTCGCACTACGACCTCTGGAAGGACACGATCGCGGCGATGCACGCCGAGGTCGGAGGCGTCCTCGGGACCGTCGCCGGCGAGACGATGACCTACCACCGCTACGTCGCCGACGGCGTCGCCGAGACGACCTACGGAAACGGCGTCCGGATCTACGTGAACTACGGCGAGACCGACTTCAACGCCGGCGGGACCACGGTCCCGGCCGGATCCGCCCGGGCGGTGAGACCGTGAAGCGGCTTCTTCGGAAGTTGTACGACACCGTCCTCGCCAAGCCGGTCGCGGGTCTGAAGACCCTCATCGGAAAGGCGTCGCGGGCGCTCACGTCCAAGGTCGTCGAACCGCTGCGGGTGTGGCGGATCCGGACCGTCGACCCCGTCCTCGCGAAGGTCGGACGCGCCCTCGGGCTGCCCACCGTCGCCCGCTTCCTGCGGCGGATCCCGCAGAAGTGGAAGAACATGCTCTACGGATACCTGTTCGTGATGCCCTGGCTCTTCGGCCTTGGGTTGATCGGGATCCCGCTGCTCTCCAAGTCGATCCGGATGGCGCTCTCGGAGAAGTACTACTTCATCACCGGGGTCGGCTGGCAGATTTCCGGCGAATGGTACGAGTTCACCCAGTTCAAACGCATCTTCGCCGACCAGCCGTGGCATCTCGAACAGATCGTCGGCACCTTCCAGGACGTCGCCCTCGTGGTGCCCCTGGTGGTCGTCTTCGCCCTCATCCTCGCGCTCATGCTCAACCAGCGGATCAAGGGACGCGCCGTCTTCCGGACGATCTTCTTCATCCCCGTGATCCTGCTTTCCGGCAACATGCTCTCGAACTTCTCGAACAGCGGCCTGCTCACGGTCCCGGCGATCGCGAACGGCACGATCTCGCGGCTCCTCGCCGAGTACTTCCCGGAATTCTTCGCGACGATCGTGACGACCGCCTTCACCAAGATCGTCCTGATCCTCTGGCTCTCCGGGGTGCAGATCCTGATCTTCCTCGCCGGCCTGCAGAAGATGGACCGCTCGACCTACGAAGCCGCCGAGATCGACGGCGCCTCGATGTGGGAGACGTTCTGGAAGATCACCCTGCCGGCGCTGATCCCGCTCATGTACATCAACGTGATCTACACCACCGTGATCTACGCCAACCTGTCGAACAACGCGATCGTGCAGATCATCACGACGCGGTCGTCGGAACAGGGATCGCTCTCGGGGACGCTCGTCGACCAGATCAACTTCGGCCGCGCGTACTCGGCGGCGCTCTCGTGGATCCTGTTCGCGATCGAACTCACCGTCATCGGCGCCTATGCCGGCATCATCCGGCTGGCGTCGAAGCGGTACGAATAGGAGGCCGGCCATGACAACCAACCGCAAGGCGAAGTTCCGCCGGCTGATGCTCGGCCGGCGCGGCAACGACGGCCTCCTCTTCAAGATCGTCATGTACGTCCTGCTCGTCGGCATCAGCTTCATCTTCCTGTATCCGCTCCTGTCGATGCTGTCGATGTCGGTGATGTCGCTCGAGGACCTGATCGACGCGACGATCGCCTGGATCCCCCGCAACCTCACCCTCGCCAACTACGCGACGGCGTTCTCCTGGATGAACTTCGGCGAGGCGCTCAAGGCGTCGCTTCAGGTCTCGGTCTACCCGACGCTTGCGACCGTCGTCTCCTCGGCGCTCATCGGCTACGGCTTCGCCCACTTCCGGTTCTTCGGGAGAAAGGCGCTGATGGCGCTGATGGTGGCGATGTTCCTGATCCCCTCGGTCCTCACCTACATCCCGACGACGGTCCTCTACAACGACCTCTCCGTCTTCGGGATCCCGCTGAACCTGACCGAGTCGATCCGCGCCTTCACGATCCCGGCGATGCTCGGCAACGGCATCCGCCAGACGATCTTCATCCTCATCTTCTACCAGTTCTTCCGCATCATCCCGAGCGAACTCTACGAGGCGGCGGCGGTGGACGGATCCGGCGTGGTCCGGACCTTCCTCACGATCGCGGTCCCGATGGCGGCGCCGGCGTTCCTGATCTGCGGGCTGTACTCGTTCGTCTGGTACTGGAACGAGACGGCACTCGCCCGCGCCTACTTCGGGAACACCTACACGACGCTCCCGATGGCGCTCGAAGCCTACATCAACACCTACCGCTCGCTGTACGCGCAGGGCCAGGTCAACCTCGACTCGGTCTCCTCGACGTACAACCTCGGCGTGCAATACGCGATGACCCTGATCACGATCGTCCCGCTTCTCGTCGTCTACCTCTTCCTGCAGAAGTGGTTCGTCGAGGGCGTCGACCGTTCGGGCATCGCCGGCAACTGATCGACCCAAGGGATTTTCGCAACAAGAAAATACAGATGGAGGAAAAGCACATGAGAAAAGCAGCACTGGCATTCGTCATCGCCGTCGTCCTGTTCGGTCTCGCCGCATGCGATCCAATCACAACCGCGACGACCACCGCGACGACCGCGCCGACGACGGTCACCACGACCACGACCGAGCATGTCGACCAGGCCCCGACGATTGCGGGCATCGACGACGTGACGATCGAGAAGAACGCCGGCTTCGCGCCGCTCGCGGGCGTCACCGCGACCGACCCCGAGGACGGCGACATCAGCGACGATGTCCGATACACGGGCAACGTCAACCCGAACGCGGTCGGCGTCTACACCCTGACCTACACGGTCACCGACTCGTACGGCAACGTGACGACCGAACAGCGCGTCGTCACCGTCGTCCTCACCGACACCCAGGCCCCGATCCTCGCCGGCATCGGCGCGATCACGATCTACGTCGGCGAGAGCTTCGATCCGGAAGACGGCGTCTCGGCGATCGACACGATCGACGGCGAGGTCGACTTCTCCGTCGACGGCACGGTCGACGTCTGGACCCCGGGCGAATACACCCTCGCCTACGCGGCCGAGGACGCCGCCGGGAACGAAGCGGAACAGAACCGCGTCGTCACCGTCACCTACGGCGACTTCGTCTTCGGCGAACCGACCCTCGTCGACGATTCCGCCTTCACGGCGAACGGCGAACTGCTCACCTACGCCCCTGTCGCCGGCGGCGTCATCAACGCCGGAATCGCCCCCTTCACCTACGTGAAGGTGACCTTCACCGGTTCCGCCGCGACCGCCGGTTCGGTCGGCATCGAACTCGGAACCCTCGTCGGCAGCATCGCCGAGATCGCCGTCGGGACGACCTCCGGATCGGCCGAAGCGGTCTACGTCCTGCTTGCGCCGCTCACCGACGCGACCCTGACGATCGACACCAATGGGCTCGTCCTCGACTTCTCCGTCGAAATCGCCTTCGCCGAGATCCGCGACCTCGTCGCGCCGGTCCTGAACCTCCCGTCCGACGAAATCGGCTACCCGGTGAACTATCCGCTCGCCGACCTCGAGGCGCTCCTGCGCGCGAACGTGACGGCGGTCGACGACATCGACGGTAACGTCACCGCTTCGGTCACCGTCGACCTCGGCGACCTCGACCTCGCGACCGTCGGCCTCTACACCGTCGTCTACGCGGTCGTCGACGCCGGCGGCAACGAGACCACCCTCGAACGGACCGTCGTGATCGGCAACCAGGTCGATTCCGGCATCCTCACCGACCCGACCTTCCAGAACCAGGGCGACGGCCTGTGGAACGAAAAATCCAACAACGGCGACGCCGACATCTCCTACAACGCCACCGAAGGCACGATGGACGTGCTGATCAACTCGCTCGGCGGCTGGGCATCCGCCGCGGGCGCGTACTACAAGGAAAGCTCGCTCGTCATGGAAGCCGACGTGTGGTACCAGTTCACCTTCACGGTCCGGACTTCGGAAGCCCGCAAGATGATGTTCCGCATGGGCATGGCCCTCGGCGGGTCGCCGTGGTACGACGACTTCGACGGCAACTCGAACGGCCACATCCTCAACCTCACGACCGACTGGCAGACCTTCAGCTTCTACTTCAAGCTCGACGACCTCGTCGGATCCGACGGTTCTGAACTGTTCGGCATCGAACTGAACCTCGGCTGGGTCAACTACGAGAACGCCGGCATCGGCGGCACGACCTCCTTCAAGGACGTCTACCTCTACAAGATCACGACCTCCTTCGAAGCCCCGACGATCACCCGGAACTACGGACCGACGCTTCCGACGAAACTCACCGTCGGCGACCCGCTCCCGAACTTCGCCGACTACGTCGTCGCGATGGACATGTCGCGCAACGTCCTGACCCCGACGATCGACTCCGCCGCCGTCAACATGAACGCGGAAGGCTCCTACGACGTCGTCTACAGCGTCACGGACGATCATGACATGACCACCACCTACACCATCACCTTCCAGGTCTTCTCCGAAGCGAACGCCGACGTCGTCGGACCGGTCGTCACGATCAAGGACGGCGTCCCGACCTCCGTCGACCAGTTCACGAACCTCTCGGTCGACCTTACCCAGCTCGTCGACGTCGTCGACGCGGTCGACGGCATCCTCGCCGTCGACGCCTCGATGGTCGACGACGGCGGCCTCAACTTCGCCGTCGCCGGCGTCTACACCGTCACCTACACCGTCTACGACCAGTCCGGCAACGTCACCGTCTTCACGCAGGACGTCACCGTCGTCGACAAGCAGGGCCCGGCGATCACGATCGGCGACTTCACGATCAACTTCGGCGACGCCTTCGACCCGTTCGTCGGTCTCTCCGTCGTCGACAACGTCGACGGCTCGATCGCCGTCGGAAACGTCACGGTCGACGGTCTCGACCAGTTCATGGTCGATGGCTTCGCGGCCGTCGAAGGCACCTTCGACATCACCTACACCGTCTCCGACGCGCTCGGAAACGTCGGGACCAAGACCGTCTCGGTCACCGTCACGGCGATCATCTGGGATACCGAGAACGCCCAGGACCTGCTTGCGGACGGCGTCCGCGACGAAGGCCCGACGCACTCGTCCGTCGCCTACGACGCGGTCGAGGGCGCGGTCGCGATCACCGCGATCGACCCGAACACCGATTCCTGGGACCGCGCCCGCTGGGTCTATTACTTCAACGCCGGCACCGAGATCATCGCCGGACAGACCTACCGGTTCGCCATCACCGTGAAGGCCACCGTCGCCACCGAACTGCACTTCCGCGTCGGCGCGACGCTTTGGGTCGACCCGTGGATCGACGACTTCGACGGCGGCCTCACGACCGTCCTGATCGGCACCGACTACGTCACCTACCAGGTCGTCTTCACCGCCGACAAGTCGATGGTGAACGGCAACGCCAAGTTCCAGTTCATGTACGGATACCTGCCGACCGACGCCGGCAACACGATCTACGTGAAGGAATTCCTGCTCATGGGAGAAGCCCAGCCGGAATACACGCACGTGACCGACCTCGTCGTCGACAACGCCTTCACCGGCTCCGCCGGCAACGGCATCACGATCGGCTCCGACGCCGGCGAAGGCGCCGCGACGATCACCAACATCCCCGCCTACACCTACGACTGGATGACCGGCCGACTCACCTATTTCTTCGACCAGAGCGTCCTCGAGTACGGCAAGGAATACCGCTTCGCGATCACGATGAAGGCGACGACGGCCACCAAGGTCCGCTTCTGGATCGGCACCGCGCTCTTTGTCGAACCGTGGCTCGACACCTTCTCCGACTGCAAGACCGACGTGATGATCACCGACGCCTACGCGACCTACTACGTCTACTTCACCGTCGACAAGGCTTCCTTCGACGCCGAGAGCGCCCAGGCCAAGTTCGAGTTCTCGATCGGCTACCTGAACGACGCCGCGAACACCCTCTACGTGAAGGACTTCGCGATCGAGTCCGTCAAGCGCCCGCACCTCTTCGACGGCTATGTCATCGAAGCATTCGATTACACCGACGAAGCGGCTTTCGAAGCCGTCTGGACGCATCGATACGGTCTGAACGGGGGAGCGAACACCGATTACGCATCCGACGACTATCTCGTCTATGACGCAGAGTACGAAGCGATGCACTTCATCCTTCACGACCCGGTCAACGAAGGATGGGATCTCGCCAAGGTCTATGGTCTCGGCCTCAACGATTTCGGCGTCACCAACGAGTACAAGTATCTGTCGTTCTACATCACCAACAACACGACCGCCAGCACCATGAAGGTCTGGCTGCATATCGGCGACAGCAAGAATGCCTACGACATGACCCTGCCGGCTCCGGGAACGACGGGATGGGCGACCATCAACGTCAACGTCCACGGCGCCGCCTCGCTGATCAGCGAATTCGCGATCGGTTTCAACAACTGGTCGTCCAACCCGGTCCACGGTTCCTTCGTCGTTTATGAAATCGTCGTCGTCAAGGACGTCGCCGAACTCGACTACCTCGAGATCGAGACGATTCCGAACGACGCCCCCGTCGTCGCGATCTCCGACGCCAGCCTCGCCCTCCTCTCGGGGATGACCCTGAAGGCTGGCGAATCGGTCGAATCGCTCCTCTCCGGCCTGCTTTCGATGATCTCGATCACCGACACGGAAGACGGCGTCATCGCCGCCACCGCGGACATGATCGGCCTCGGCGGACTGGACCCCGCGAACCCCGTCATGGGTTCCTACACGCTGACCGTCGTCTGCCAGGACAGCCAGGGCACTGCGTCGAACACGCTCTCGATCCCGCTTTCGATCGTCACCGTCCTGGATGACTTCGAAGCCTACGCCGACGATGCGGCATTCAAGACTGCATGGACGACGAAACTGTACGGCTTCCGTTCCCAGCCCGTCGCCGGAACGACCTGGGCAGTTGCGAACGGGGCTTTGATTGCGGACGGTGAAAACAACGTTCTGCAACTCAGCTACAGTTATGCAGTGAACGGTATGAACGGCATCCGCATCAACATCACGAAGGCCGAACTCGTCGCCGCCGGTGCCACCTATGTCGGTATCTTCGTCAAAACTTCGAACGCTCTGGCTGGCACGAACTATGTACAGTGCTACAAGTATACCGCCGGCGGAGCGAACGCCGAAATCTTGAGGTATGATGTACCAGCGAACATCACGACGGGGTTCTACATCTACATCTCCGTGAGTTCGCTAAGCGATGACACCGCCTCCATCGGACTGATGTTGAATATCGCAACAGGCAACACTGGCATCATGACTTTCGACAATTTCGTCATCAAGTAATTCCGCTTCACGACGCCGGACGGCGACCCCGTCCGGCGTTTTTTCCTTTTTTCCGCCGCCCCGTCTTGCGGCGGAAGAAGGGTTATGATAATGTAGTAATGACGACTCAAGGAGAAGAAGGCGGACCCATGTTCCTACTGACGTGGCAAGAAGTCGGCGAGGCGATCGTCGCGGCGTTCCTGTGGTGGCTTGCGGGCATCCTCGGCACGCTCCAGACGGCCGTGCGGGTCAGCACCGACATCCCCTGGTACCAGTGCCTGATCAGCCAGTTGATCGTGCTCGCGATCGCGATCCCGCTCGTGATCCTCGCAGAGAAGCGTCGGCGGAACAGGGAATTCCGGCAACGCTGCAAGCGCGGCGACCTCTAGGGTTCGCTTTCGGCATGTTTCGTGGTATAATGGCACGCGTGGGGTGATCGCATGTACAGCTATCTGAAAGGCGTCGTGACGGAGATCAAGGCCGGGTCCGTGACGGTCGAGACGCACGGCGTGGGTTACCAGTTCCTGACGCCGAACCCCTATCTCTTCGAACTCGGCAGGGAGACGACCGTCTACGTCTACCAGAAGGTCGCGGAGGACGAACTGACGCTGTTCGGCTTCACCACCTCGGCCGCCAAGGACCTCTTCCTCAAGCTGATCACGGTGAACGGGATCGGCCCGAAGAGCGCGAACGGGATCCTCGCCACCGGCGACGTCGGCCAGATCGCCGCGGCGATCGCCTCCGGCAACGCCAAGTTCCTCCAGAAGTTCCCCGGGATCGGCCCGAAGGCCTCCCAGCAGATCATCCTCGACCTCCAGGGCAAGATCGACCTCGAGCCGGCACCGGTGATGACCGACGCGATGGCGGACGTCGACGCCGCCCTCCAGGCGCTCGGCTACAACGCCAAGGAGATCAAGAAGGTGCTGGCCAAGCTCGACGGCGGAAAACCCGCCAACGAGCTGATCAAGGACGCGCTCAAGCTCATGTTGAAATGAGGACGCCCGCTTGTGCGGGTTTTTTTTCATCGATGATTTCATCGATGGGATTGTATCTATGGCCATGGCGGCGTATAATGAATGGGAAAAGAACGTCATCATCCAATCGGAGGAAGACACCATGACGAAGAAAATCGCAATTTTCCTGTCGATCGCGCTCTTCGCATTCGCGGCGGTCGCTTGCGACGAAACCACGCTTGATTCGAAGTCGACGACCGCGACCACGACGGAATTCGCCGTCGACGTCCGCGCCGTCGTCGCCGCCAGCGCCGACGAACTCGACGAGATCGTGGCGGACCTGGGCGGCGAACAGAAGACGGAAACCGCCGCGTATTTCCCGCGGCGCCTTGTCGCGGACGATCCCGGCATCCTCACGCCGGAGGAGTACCACGAGGTCTACGACACGCAGCGCGACAATTCGACCGACGTCGCCCTCTGCGAGGAATACGTGATCTACGCCGAACTCACCCGCTCCATCGAGGCCGAACTCGAGGCGAATCCCCTCCTGGGGATCGGCGTCGAGTTCACCCTCGACATCGAGTCCATTGGGATCCGCACGATCACGCTTTCCGCCGTCGACGGATACGTCCTCGTCAAGATGACGGAAATCATCGAAATCGAGGACGAAGCGGATGTCGTGATCACGACCGTCATGCGGATGGGGTTCGATGAAGCCGACCGATTCGTCTTCGACAACTTCATCACGTCGACGGAGACGGGCATCGGCGAATACAACTATTCCGGTTTCGTCGAAAACGAACGTTTCCTGCTCATCAACCATTTCATCGACGGAGGTTACGATTTCCTCGTCGTCTCGGACGTCGACGACGAGGAACTCGCGATCACCGTGAACGACGGCGGCGGCGAGGGCGCGGAGACGGCCGAGCGGTACGAGTTCGTGTGCTGGCGCGATTCCGAAACCGACCGGCGGACGAGCATCACCTTCGCCGACGGCGTCGCCGTGAGCGAGTACTACGAATTCTTCAACGCACATGGCATCTGGCTGATGTACCGTGTTCCCGCACTCGACGATCCGGACGAAGTGAGCGTCTGGTGGAGCCTGCTCGACGCGGACGGATGGGATTACGTCTACGACGAGCCTTCGAACGACTCGTACAGCATGGAAGTGGAACTCTACAAGGACGACGCCCGGATGTTCGCCGACGGATCGGCGATCGTCCGCGGCTACCTGTCGGTCTTCACCTGCCTGTATCTGGTCATCGAAGCCGAACCCGCCTACTTCACGGAGGAGGTCCTGAACCTCTCGGCGTTCGGACTGACGTTCAACCATCCGGAGATCACCCCCGAAGCGCTCGAGGCGGTCCGCGCCGCGGACATCGCCGCCGCCCCGGACGCGGCCGTCTACATGGACGTCGACCTGCTTCAGGCGACGGCGGAAGAACTCGCCGGCTTCGTCCCGGCGATCCTGTTCGACGCCCTCGGCGACTGAAAGACGCATGGCGGGATCCAGGTCCCGCCATTTTCATGGAAGGGAAGCGGAAGATGGAACGGATCATGATCGTCGGAAACGGCGGCACCGGCAAGTCGACGCTCGCCGTCCGATTGAGTGAACTGACCGGGCTGCCCGTCGTCCATCTCGACCGGCTGTTCTGGCGGCCGGGATGGAAAAGCGTCGAATCGGCCGAATTCGACCGGTTGCTGGCGGAAGAAGTCGCCAGGGAACGCTGGATCATCGACGGGAACTACAACCGTACGATGGAAACGCGGCTGGCACGCGCGGATACGGTCGTCTGGCTCGATTTTCCCCGGGTGGTCGCCCTCTGGGGCGTCCTCAGGCGAAATCGTGCCTGGAATGGCAGGACGCGTCCGGACATGGGCGACGGCTGCCCCGAGAAGATCGACGCCGAGTTCCTGCGCTGGATCTGGGGATTCAACCGGAACAACCGCGCTCGCTATCGCACCCTGTTCCAACCTACCCCGACCAGGCGACTGGTCGTTCTGAGAAATCGTCGCGAGCTGAAGAAGTGGCTCGACGGACTCGAAAACGGAGGATGAGGGATCCTTCATCGCGAAATACGCCCGAGAGGGGCGGTCGCTTCGGCGGCCGCCCTTTTTCGTTCGTCGATATTTCATTTTTCGTCTGTGATGCTATTTGGTTATTATTTCTATTTTCATACGTTTTTTATATGATTATTTTTTGTGTATAATAATGTAATTTATCATATTTTAAAAATATTTAATTGAAATATGAATCGATTGAAAAATATTTCTATTTCAATTTGAAATTGGATATGCCATAGAAGAATAGAAATTGAATAAAAATTTCAATAAAACAGGGGGTAAAAAGAAAAAGTTGCCCGGAGGCAACTTTCCGTCATTTCTCGAAAAGGGTCTTGAGATAGTTTCGATCCTTCCGGCAGGCGAGCGCGATCATCAAGAGGATCCTGGCTTTCTGGCCGTTCAGGTTCGGTGCGAGGATGCACCCGAGGTCGGTGAGGTGCTTTCCGCCGCCGACGTAGCCGTAGGTGTCGAGGACGCGTCCGGACGGGCAGCGGGAACAGATCACGACCGGGATGTTCTTCGAAAGCGCCTTCTTGATCCCGTCGAGCATCGGCGGCGGGACGTTCCCGCGGCCGAGGGCCTCGAGGACGATGCCTTCCGCGTGCAGCTGGTCGATCACGAGGTTGAGAAGCGAGGAATCCATGCCGGCATAGACCTTGAGGAGGCAGACGCGGTCGACGAAGGTCGAGGCGTTCACGTGTTTCTTGACGTAATTGACGGATCTGTAGAAGATGACTTCCTTGTTGTCGACGATGCCGAGGGGGCCGTAGTCGATCGACTTGAATGTTTCAAGGGAAAGGGTGTTGGTCTTGGTGACCTCGCTGGCGGCGTTGATCTGGTCGTTCAGGACGACGAGGCATCCCTTTCCGATGGCCTTGGGGGACTTGGCCACGAGGATCGCGGAGACGAGGTTGTTGATGCCGTCGAAGCCGAGTTCGCTCGAGGACTTCATCGAACCGGTCACGACGATCGGTTTCTGCGAGTCGACGATGATGTCGAGGAAGAACGCCGTTTCTTCGAGAGTATCGGTCCCATGGACGACGACGACGCCGGAGACGTCGTCTCGGACGAGGAATCCCGTGATGAAATTGGCGAGGGATAGCATCATCGCGGGCGTGATCGAAGGACTGGGGACCTCTGAGAATTCGAAGGTCTCGAGGTCGGGATAGAGTTCCGAGGTGAACAGATTCGCCATGATTTCGGATGCGTGAAGCCCGGGTACGACGGCGTGCTGCGATTCGTCGAGCTTCATCGAAATCGTTCCGCCGGTGAAGATCATCATGACTTTTCCCATAGTGGCGATACATCCTCCGTGTCGTGCAGTCGCATGCATCCCTATTATACCATGCGGTCATCAATATGATTCCCTTTCGGGAGAGGTCATAATGAAAATACGGTCATTGTCCAAGGACTTTTCGGGGGGATTTCGGGAGAGGGCGAAAAACGGGAGGGCCTTTTGGTGGCGAAAGCACGCGATCGGTTTTCCCACCTTTCAACACATGTTCGACTTATCTCCATGTCTGGCTCTCGGATTGTTGTTAACATAATACATATTATAGGAAGTTAAAGCACATATATTTTCATGGTGGAAAAGTACTTCTATCGGTCTCAATGGCGGGGAATGACGCGATAAATCCGCTCAACCACGCTTCTTCTCGTTTCTCCAACATAATCAAATCGATGCGATGAATACGATTATTTTCGCCTTCTGCCGTCCAATGCTTCTTTTCCGAAATCACTCTCCAAAATTGCCAAAATTTCGCATCTTTTCGGAATGGGTGTCATAATCACCCGTCCAAAGCCCGAAAAACGCACCACCGCGGAAAACCGAAAAACGAAAAAAGCACCGTCCGGGCGGGACGATGCTTCAAGGTCGAATCAAAACTCGAGTACTTCTGCTACTCTCAGGTCGAGGGCCGATGAAAATTCATAACACCGCTTCACGTCCTCGTCCCAGAGCTGATCGGGGGTATGGGCGTCCGAGGACACGATCACCGTCACTCCCATCCTTCTCGCGAGCTCCCAGAATTCCTTCCGGGGGTACGCGTATCGTTCTCCCTCCGGGTAGGGACGCATCTTCTTGCGGATGCCGTTGGCGTTGATCTCGAGCGGAACCTTGTGTTCGACCGCGGCGGCGATGATCTTCTCGGAAGCGCGCCGGGCGGGTTCGTCGAACGATCCCCAGGCGTACAGCATGAGGTCGGGATGACAGACGAACTTGAAGAGTCCGGTCGCGATCGCGGCGGCGACGGTCGTCGCATACGTCTCGAGCAACCGTTCCGTCGACAACGCATAGACCGAGCACAGGTCGTTCCGGTTTCCGGGATCGTCGACGTAGTGCTGGCCGAGCGCGAGATAGTCGAGCCGCTCCGTGAGCCTTCGGTACATCGGCGCGTGCTGCGGGAAGTATTCGATCTCGAGTCCTTTGAGGACGCGGATCCTCGAGCCGTATTTCTGAACGGCCGCCTCGCACTCGGCGAGGTAGGTCTCGAGCTCCTCGGGACGCATCCGGACGCTTCGGTCCTTCAGTTCCTCGAAGGGAGCGTGGTCGGACATCCCGATCGCGTCGAAACCGAGCTCGATCGCCCGCTTCACGTAGTCCTCGACGGTTCCGACGGCGTGGCGGCACAGATACATGTGGGTGTGGTAGTTGTTCTTCATCATTTGATCCGGAGATGGCATCCGATGCTTTCCTTCCGGGCAAGGGCCTGTTCGGCGATCGTCTTGGCGGTCGTCGCCAGGTTCAGGGTCTCGTAGTAGGCTTTCGTGAGGTTCGGGTACTTCTTCAGGTTGTGGATGAGCGTCTCGACCATCTGGAGCGTGAGCGTCAGACCGTCGGTGTTGCGGACGATCCCGGCGTGTTCGTCCATGTAGTCGCCGATCTTCTTGCGGATCGGCTTGTAGTTGTAGCTGTAGGACGGCACAGCGGCGGGATAGCCGACTTCGACGATCGGCGCTTCGGACGCGCGGGCGTTCACGTCGATGGCGGCCTCGAGACCGAACACCATGCACTCGAGCAGCGAGTTGGAAGCCAGACGGTTGGCGCCGTGGACGCCGGTCGAGGAGCATTCGCCGACGGCATACAGGTTTTCGACGTTGGTCCGGCCGTGCAGGTCGGTCTTGACCCCGCCGCAGCTGAAATGCTCGCACGGCGACACGGGGATCAGGTCGATGCCCATCACGATGCCGTGCGATTTGAGGGTCGCGAAGATCGTCGGAAAGCGTTTTTCGAGGAACTTCGCGTCCATATGGGTGGTGTCGAGGTAGACGTGGTCGGTCCAGGTGTCGTACATTTCGCGATAGATCGCCTGGCTGACGACGTCGCGCGGGGCGAGTTCCATCAGTTCGGCGTTGTATTTGGGCATGAAGCGCACTTTTTCGACGTTCAGGAGCCTGGCGCCCTCGCCGCGGACCGCCTCGCTGATCAGAAAGCGCTGGCGCGACTTCGATTCCTCGTTGAAGAATGCGGTCGGGTGGAACTGCACGAACTCCATGTTGGCGACGATCGCCCCGGCGCGCCGGGCGAGGCCGATGCCATCGCCGGTGGCGGAGAGGTCGTTGGTCGTCGAGCCGTAGACGGAACCGATTCCGCCGGTGGCGAGGATCGTCTTCTTGGCGTAGATCGCGAAATAGTCGCTTTCGCCGCGAAGGATGCTCGCGCCATGGCAGATTCCCCCCTCGACGAGCAGGTCGAGGGCCATCGCATGCTCGAAAATGTCGATGTTCTCGCGTTCGAGCACGAGATCGAGAAGCGTCTTCGTGGTATGGTAGCCGGAGGCGTCGCCGCCCGCGTGGACGATGCGGCGGCGACTGTGGCCGCCTTCCTTCGTGAAGACGATGCGGTTGTCGGCGTCGCGGTCGAACTCGACCCCCAGGTCCATCAGCTTCCGGATGGCGATTCCGCCCTTGTCGACGAGGAGACGGACGGCGTCCGGATCGTTCAGATAGGCGCCGGCCTTGAGGGTGTCGTTGTAGTGGCTCAGCCGGCCTTCGGGATCGCCTTCGAGTTCGACGGCGATGCCGCCCTGGGCGAGCATCGAGTTGGAGTTGGCGAGGCTTTCCTTCGCGACCAGCGCGACCTTGAGACGCGGGTCGACGAACAGCGCCGTCACCAGCCCGGCGAGGCCGGAACCGATGATCAGGATGTCGGTCTTGTAGTCCATTTCAACTCATCTCCATCATGCGGTCGAGGGCGCGGCGGGCGCCGTCCATGACGTCGGCCGGAACGGTGATCTCGTAGGTGTCGGTCTGAAGCGCATGCAGCACGTCCTCGATCGTCGTCAGCTTCATGTCGAAGCAGCGCAGGTCGGAGGTGAGCAGGTAGAAGCGCTTCCCGGGGTTCTTCTTCTGGAGCGGATGCAGGATTCCGTCCTCGGTGCCGATGATGAACTCATGCGCCGGCGAATCCGTCGCGTAGTCGATGATCTGTTTCGTCGAACCGATGAAATCGGCCTGCTTCAGGACCTTCAGGGGCGCTTCCGGATGGATCAGGACGAGCGCCTCGGGGTGCTTTTCCCGCATTTCGAGCACCTGGGCGACCTTGAGGTTGTTGTGGATGCAGCAGAATCCCGGCCAGACCTCGATGTCGAGGTGATATTTGTCCCTGAGATAGATGCCGAGGTTGCGGTCGGGAACGTAGAGCATCTTCTGATCCTTATAGTTCATGATAATCTTCTCCGCGTTCGCGCTCGTCACGCAGACGTCGGAGAGCGCCTTGACGTCGGCGTAGCTGTTCACGTAGCAGATCACGACGCGGTCGGGGTGCTCTTCCTTGTATT
>Ga0265297_10000216_pt1 | contig 192553 bp, 170 predicted proteins | sample Munlanlwell13791_FD_192502 | JGI IMG/M metagenome (GOLD analysis project Ga0265297, IMG submission 192502) | Leachate microbial communities from a municipal landfill in Southern Ontario, Canada - Leachate well 137-91 | ecosystem: Engineered > Solid waste > Landfill > Unclassified | place...
AAAAGGAGCCAGCAAAATGTCCAGCAAGAAGATCGAAGATTTTATGTCCAAGGTCATCGCAAGGGACCCCAACCAGCCCGAATTCCACCAGGCGGTCCAGGAAGTCGTGGAATCCGTCGCCGATTATGTCGACGATAACCCGAAATACCAGGAAGAGAAGATACTCGAAAGGATGGTAGAGCCCGAAAGGGTCATCATGTTCAGGGTGCCCTGGACGGATGACAAGGGGAACATCCACATCAACCGCGGTTTCCGTATCGAGATGAACAGCGCCATCGGCCCGTATAAGGGCGGGTTGCGCTTCCATCCGAGCGTGAACCTCAGCATACTGAAATTCCTCGCGTTCGAGCAGGTGTTCAAGAACGCGCTGACGACGCTGCCGATGGGCGGCGGCAAGGGCGGTTCCGATTTCGACCCGAAGGGCAAGTCGGACGACGAAGTCATGAGGTTCTGCCAGAGCTTCATGACCGAGCTCCAGAGGCATATCGGTCCTGATACGGACGTCCCCGCCGGTGACATCGGCGTCGGCGGCCGCGAGATAGGCTTCCTCTTCGGCCAGTATAAGAGATTGCGCAACGAGTTTACCGGAGTACTGACAGGCAAAGGCCTGAAGTGGGGCGGAAGCCTCATAAGGCCGGAAGCGACCGGTTACGGGTGCGTCTATTTCGTCGAGGAGATGCTCAAGACCAGGGGCGAGAGCCTTAAGGGCAAGGTCTGCGCGGTATCGGGCGCGGGCAACGTCGCCCAGTACACGGTCGAGAAGCTCATCGACCTCGGTGCGAAGGTCGTGACGCTCTCCGACTCGAACGGGTTCATATACGACGAGGGCGGCATAGACAAGAAGGAGCTCTCCTGCGTATTGGAGCTCAAGAACGTCCGCCGCGGAAGGATAAAGGACTGCTCGAAAGAGTTCAAGTGCAAGTATTACGAGAACCAGCGCCCGTGGGGCGTGAAATGCGACGTCGCTTTCCCGAGCGCGACGCAGAACGAGATCAGCGGCGAAGACGCGAAGATGCTCGTCAAGAACGGGTGCATCGCCGTAGGCGAAGGCGCGAACATGCCGACGGCCCCCGAAGGCATCAAGGTGTTCCAGAAGGCGAAGATACTTTATGCCCCCGGAAAGGCCTCGAACGCCGGCGGAGTGGCAACATCAGGGCTCGAGATGTCGCAGAACAGCATGAGGCTCTCATGGACGCGCAAGGAAGTAGACGAGAGGCTCCACGACATAATGATAGCTATACACGAACAGTGCGTGAAATACGGCAAGGAAGGCAATTCCGTAAATTACGTCAAAGGCGCGAATATCGCCGGTTTCGTGAAGGTGGCGGACGCGATGATAGACCAGGGCCTGGTCTAAAAGCCGCCGCGCATATAACAAGGACAAGGGCGTCCCAACGGACGCCCTTGTTTGTTTTAAAGACGGAGGCCTCGTGGCTATAAGCACCGGATTGAAAGGGCTCGATAAGGTCATTACCGGCCTGAGGATCGGCGATAATGTCGTATGGCAGATCGACGATGTCAGGGATTACCAGCATTTCCTCGCCCCGTTCGTCAAGAAAGCGCTCGAAGAGAAGAAAAAGGTCGTATATATAAGGTTTGCCAGCCACAAGCCCCTGCTTGAGCAAGGCAAAGGCATCCTTGTATACAAGCTCGACGCATATGAAGGGTTCGAGTCGTTCTCCACGAAGCTCAACGGGATAATAAAAGAACACGGCGAAGGCGTATATTACGCTTTCGACTGCCTCTCCGACCTCCTGCCTGCATGGGCCAACGACCTGATGATAGGCAACTTCTTCAAGATAATGTGCCCGTACCTTTACGAGCTGAATACTATCGCCTATTTTTCCATATTGCGCAACAAGCACTCTTTCAGGACGGTCGCCCGCATACGCGAGATAACCCAGCTGCTTATAGACGTCTACGAATACGAGGGCAGGTATTATGTCCACCCGCTGAAGGTCTGGAACAGGTATTCCCCGACGATGTTCCTCCCGCACCTGATAAGCCGCGACCGTTTCGTCCCGATAGCCAACAGCGCCGATACCGCGCGGCTCTTCTCCGACATTCTGAAGAAGGGGACGAAGAGCACGCGCAGGAACCTCGATTACTGGGACCGGCTCTTCATGAAGGCAGAGGACCTCGCACTGAAGGCGGGCTCGCAGGACGAGAAGAAAGAGATGCTTCAGCACCTCTGCAAGATAATGATCGCGCGGGAGGAGAAACTCCTCGCGCTCTCGGAGCGGAACTTCTCGCTCGAGGACCTGCTGGCCGCCAAATCGAAGATGATAGGCACTGGGTTCATCGGCGGCAAAGCCGTCGGCATGTTGCTCGCAAGGAGCATCCTCATGAAGGAGCGTTCGCTCGGCATGGACGAGTATTTCGAGCCGCACGACTCGTTCTATGTCGGCTCCGACGTCTTCTACACGTATATGGTCGAGAACGGCTGGTGGAAGCTCAGGATGGAGCAGAAGACCAAGGACGGCTATTTCACGGTCGCGGAATCGCTTCGCGAGAAGATGCTCACCGGCGTATTTCCCGAGGAGATAAAGGAACAGTTCCGGCAGCTCATAGAATATTACGGCCAGTCCCCGATAATCGTGCGTTCGAGCTCCCTGCTCGAAGACAGTTTCGGCAACGCGTTCGCCGGCAAATACGAGAGCATATTCCTCGTGAACCAGGGGACGCCGGAGGAGAGGTACGCGAAGTTCACCGAGGCGGTCAGGCGCGTATATGCGAGCACGATGAACAAGGACGCGCTCGCCTACAGGCACCAGCGAGGCCTCGACCTGTCGGACGAGCAGATGGCCCTGCTGGTCCAGAGGGTGTCGGGCGCCTATCACGCGGATTATTTCTTCCCCGACATGGCCGGCGTCGGCATATCTTACAACACTTTCGTATGGAACAGCCAGATGGACCCGAAGGCGGGCATGCTGCGGATAGTCGTCGGGCTCGGAACGCGCGCGGTCAACCGCGTCGAGGGCGATTATCCGAGGATAGCCGCGCTCGACATGCCGCTTGCGAAACCGCAGGCCGGCGCGAAGGACATCCAGAGGTTCTCGCAGCACGACCTCGATGTCCTTAACATAAAAGAGAACAAGCTCGAGACGGTGCCGCTGCGGAAACTGCTTGCGCAGGGTGTGGACGTCAACCTCGAATTTTCCGGCGTAAAGGATTATGAGGCATCCCACAGGATGGAAGAGATGGGGAGGCCCGGCGAAGAGTTCTGGGTGTTGACCTTCGACAAGCTTTTCACCGAAACTCGTTTCGGCGAGGTCATGCAGAACGCCCTGAAGTGCCTCGAGCGCCATTACGGGTATCCGCTCGACATAGAGTTTACGGTGAATTTCAAGAACAACAGGGAATTCCGGATAAACCTCCTGCAATGCCGCCCGCTCCAGGCGAAGGGGCTCGGCGTGAAGAAGGTGGAATTCCCGAAAAAAGCTGCGGAAGGGGACGTCCTGCTGAGGTCGAGAGGATCCTTCCTCGGAGGCAACATCTCGCAGCCGATAAGGAGGTTGGTTTATATCGACCCGCATAAGTACAGCGCGCTCCCGCTCTCGTCGAAATACGATATCGCGCGCGCAGTCGGGGAGATAAACAGGACGATCGGCGACAAGGACATGATGCCCGCGTTCCTCATAGGGCCGGGCAGGTGGGGCACGACTACGCCGTCGTTAGGCGTGCCGGTGTCTTTCTCGGAGATAAACAATATCGCGGTCCTCGGGGAGCTCGCGTTCACCGAGGCGGACTATGCGCCGGAACTGTCGTTCGGCACGCATTTTTTCCAGGACCTCGTCGAGGCGAACATCTTTTATCTCGCGGTCTTCCCGGACAGCGAGAATACCTTCTTCAACAAGGGCCTCATAGAGTCATTCCCGAACTCGCTCAGGGCCCTCGCGCCGTCTTTCGGAAAATATGAGGATGTCATAAAAGTATACGACCCGCCCAAAGACCGGATGCGGCTTCTGGCCGACATCATCTCCCAGGATGTCATGGTATTTGCCCAAAAATAGTCGACAGCATGGGGCTTAACTGGTATAATATCAGCACGTTATGAAGATAAAGATACCTTACGGAAAAACCCAAATAGACGTTTCGGTCCCCGACAGGAACCTCCTCGGGGTCCTTCATCCGAAACGCGCCCACACGAAGAAGAACGAGTCGCGGATAATCAGGGACGCGGTGCTGAATCCCATGGGATGCTCGCGGCTTAAGGATATCGTCTCGCCGGGCGATACCGTCGCGATCGTCGTGCCGGACCTTGCGCGTGTATGCCCGAGGAAACTTATACTCTCTATTGTCCTCGAGGAGCTTGCGAGGGGAGGGGTAAAGGACAAGGGCATCACGATATTCATGGCCGTCGGCATGCTTACCCCGCCGGTGAAAAAGGACCTCGTGGCCGCCTTCGGGAAGGATATAGTAAGGCGCATAAAGATAAAGGTGCACGACCCGTCGGACCAGTCGAAGCTGACCCATCTCGGGTATGTTGCGAACGGCGTGCCAGTCGTCGTGAACAAGGAGCTTCTCTATAACGACCATGTAATATCGATGGGCGTAATAGAGCCGCACCTGCATGCCGGTTTCTCCGGAGGCCCCGAGACCCTAAGCATCGGCATGGCAGGCGAAGAGACGATAAAGTTCACGCATTCCCCGAAATTCATCGACAAGCCGGGAGCGAAGCCCGGCGTCATAAAAGACAACCCCTTCCACCGATGGATCATGGAAGTCGCCTGCATAGCAAAACTGAAATTCATAATAAACGTGATGAACGACGACCTGGGGCACACCGTATTCGCGACGGCAGGCGAGCCGCAGCTCGCGTTCTATAAAGGCATTGAGCATGCGATGCTCTATTACCGGGTAAAAGTAGATGAGCCCGCCGATATCGTTATTTGCGGCGTCGGCTGGCCGAAGGACGTGAACATATACCAGGCCTCGCGCGCGCTGACATACCTGACAAACACGCAGAAACCGGTCATAAGGAAGGGCGGCCTTATACTGATCCCCGCGACATGCGAGGACGGCATAGGCAGGGGACTCGGCGAGAAGAGGTTTTACGGCACTATGATGAAAGCAAAGAGCGCCGAGGAGATCGTCCGGAAGATGAAGGGCAAAAACTGCCTCGCCGGCGAACAGAGGGCGTATGCGGTCGCGAAGTCCCTGATGCTCGCCGATTGCGCGATGGTGGGAACGAAGTTCCCCGGGCTTGTCAGGAACATGAAGATGATCCCGCTCAAAGATATGGACGAAGCGCTTAAGTACGCGTTTGCCACCCGCGGCAGGGACGCCAAGATCTACATCGTCCCGCACGCACTCGTGACGCTGCCAGTATCAAAATGACATTATCGGATAAAGAGCTCAAAAGGGCCGTCAAAGGGGATGTCCTTTCGGACGACCTTACCCGCCAGATCTATTCCTTCGGCGCTTCCATCTACAAGATCAAGCCGAAATGCGTCGTGTTCCCGAAAGACAAGAACGACGTCAGCGAGACGCTCAAGTTCGCGTACCGGAATAATATCCCGGTTACCGCGCGCGGCGCGTGCACAAGCCTTGCCGGGCAGGCCGTCGGGAGCGGGATAATAATAGATTTCACGAAATACCTCAACAGGGTAGTCGATTACGGCGGCGGCGATTCGGTCATCGTCCAGCCGGGTGTAGTGTACGGCGACCTCAACAAATACCTCGCTAAATACGGCATGTTCTTCCCGCCGGACCCGTCGAGCGGCGACTATTGCACGATAGGCGGCATGATAGCCGACAACTCCGGAGGCCCGCATTCCGTCAAATACGGCAGCACCTCGGATTGGTGCGAGGAGCTCGAGGCCGTCATGTCAGACGGAAACATCGTCCGGCTCAAGCCGGATTCAACCATAAAATCGATATCGGAGCCGCTCTCCGACCTCTTCAGGGAGAATGCGGAGAATATAAAGGGATACGCCCCAAAAGTAAGGAGGACCTCAAGCGGATATAACGTCTTCGCAGCGGCAAAAAACGGGGTTGCGGACCTCGTGAAGCTCATAGCGGGTTCCGAGGGGACGCTTGCCGTCATAACCGAAGCGAAACTGCGGCTAGCGCCGTTGCCCAAGAGCAGCGCGTCGGTCATGATAATACTTAAGGAGATATCGGAGCTCGCCGATACGATATCCGGGCTGAGCCCCGTGCAGCCGTCGGCTATAGAGTTCATGGACGAGTCGTTCATAAAACTCGCGAGGGAAGCGGAACCTTCCGTGAAGTCGATGCTGCCGAAGAACGCTAAGGGCGCGCTGCTTGTGGACCTCGAGGGCGCCGACGACGCGGACATCGACCTGCGCATATCGATGATCAGGAACGCGTCAGCTGTCGCAAAAGAGCCCGAGGAACGCGACCGGCTCTGGGCCGTAAGGCGCGCGGCGGTCCCGATAATGAACAGGGTGAAAGGGAAGAAACGCCCGGTGCCGTTCATCGAGGACGCGATAGTCCCGCCGGAGAACCTCGACGAGTTCGTGATAGGCGCGTACGCGATATTCGGGCACTACGGCGTCGAAGCGTGCGTATACGGCCATGCCGGCGACGGCAACATGCACATACGCCCGCTGATCGACATGAAGGACAAGGCCGACCTCGTCAAGATGGACAACATGGCCGACGATTTTTACAGGATGGTCATATCCCTCGGAGGTTCCGTATCGGCCGAGCACGGCGACGGGATACTGAGGGTGCCTTATATGAAGAAGCAATACGGCCCGCTCTACCCGATGTTCCGCGCGATAAAGGACATATTCGACCCTAAGGGCATATTGAATCCCGGCAAGAAGATAGGCAAGGACGAGAAGGTCGCGCACGATCTCGTATACGACGCCGGGACGAAATACGCGGTTACCGGCACGGCATTCGACTCTGAGGCCGTCAGGGAAGAGGTTGAGAGATGCCACGCGTGCGGCCTCTGCAGGAACGCCTGCCCGGTCAACGCCGTCCTCCCGCAGGAGTTCGCGTCACCTCGCGCGAAGGCCGCGGTCATAAAAGGCATAATGACCGGGGAGCTTGACGCAAAGCTGCTGAAGGACCCGGCGATAAAGGGGCTTCTCGACCTGTGCATCAACTGCAAGTCGTGCCGCGTCGAATGCCCGACCGGCGCCGACATGTCGCAGGTATGCTCGATGGCGAAGGAGATATACGTAAAGGAATGGGGAGTGGGATTTTCGCAATCGGCGCTCGAGAAGGTGCGCCTGCTCTGCTCGTTACCGGTTAAAGTGCCGGGCCTCGCGAAGATATTGCTCGGTTCGGCACCGGGAAAGTTCCTTTCGGAGCTCATGTTCGGCTTGGACAGCAGGAGGACGCTTCCCGTCCCCTCGGGGCGGGCCCCGGCCGTGAAGGCCGGCGGAGGGCAGGCGGCAAGGAAGGCCGTATATTTCACGGGATGTTATGTCGACCTTTTTAATGCCGAAGGCGAAGGCGCGGCGGTGATAAAAGTCCTGCAGAAGAACAACATATCGGTAACGCTCGCCGGGCAGAGATGCTGCGGCATGCCGGGAATATCTTCGGGGAATATCGCGGGGACAAAGAAGGAGATATCCGCGAATGTCAGGGAGCTTTACGAGAAGGCAAAAGCCGGTTACGACATCATCACAAGCTGCCCGAGCTGCGGCCTCGCGCTGAAGGAGGATTACCCGAGGTTATTGTCCACCCCCGAGGCGGTCCTCATATCCCAGAACACTTACGACATACACGAATACCTATGGATCCTGCTGAACGAGGGCGTGATGAACACGAACTTCAAATCCTCGAACAAGGCCGTCGTCTTCCATACGCCGTGCCACCTTAAGGCGCAGGAGATAGGCGGGCTCCAGGAATCGCTGGTCCAGCTTATCCCGGGCATATCGATAATAAGGATAGACGACTCATGCTGCGGCATGGCCGGCACCTTCGGTCTTAAGAACGAGAATTACGAACTGTCGGCATCCATAGGCGGGAAGCTTTTTGAGGGGATAAGGTCATCCGGCGCCGATTACGTCGTTACGGCGTGCGGCTCATGCAAGATGCAGATAGCCCAATTCACATCCGCGAAAGTCATCCATCCCGTAGAACTTCTATCCGAGTATTATTTTTAAGACCGCCTCGGCGGCGCGCTTGCTTGCGCCGGGCCCCCCGAGTTTTTCTTTTATCGCGGCAAGATGGGTCTTAAGGCCTTCGCTGCGGGCGGGGGACTGGAGTATGGATACCGCCTCATTCGCTATCCTCGAAGGATCTATGCGGAAACCGACGAACTCCGGGACTATCCTGCTACCGGCGACGATATTCACGAGCCCTATATCCGGTATCCTTACGAGCAATTTGCCGAAGAGCCAGGTCAGCAACGATACCCGGTAGATTATGACCATGGGCCTTTCGAGGATCGTCGTCTCGAGCGTTGCCGTGCCCGACGCTACAAGGACGAGGTCCGCTGCGTTCACGCAATCGTAGGTCTCATCCTCGATGAGTTCCGGCCTGAAACCTTCCATTCCGAGAGTTTCTTCATATAGGTTGGCATCCATGCCGCCGGGTTTCGCGACCATGAACTGTACGCCGTCACCGAGCTTTTCCCTGATAAGTTCCGCGGCCTCGGCCATCAGCGGCAGGTTCTTCTCTACCTCCGAGCGGCGGGAGCCGGGGAGGATCGCGACGGTCTTCTTTGAGGCGTCGAGGCCGTGCCGCTGCAGGAATTCGCCCCTCGAAGACAGTGTGACCACGGAGTCGAGCAGTGGATGGCCGACGAATTCCGCATCCACCCCGTATTTCGCGTAAAAATCCTTCTCGAAACCGAGGATGACCAGTATCTTGTCGATATATTTCTTTACGGTCTTGACGCGGCCTTTGCGCCAGGCCCATATCTGCGGGCTTATATAGTATATGACCGGGATCCCGCGCTTTTTCGCTTCGCGCGCGAAGCGAAGGTTGAATTCGGGATAATCAATCAGCACGACGCAATCGGGTTTTTCGCTGTCAAGCTTGTCCGCGAGCAGGCGGAAAGCGCTTTTGAATTTTTCCAGGCTGGCAAGGACCTCGCCGAGGCCTATGACCGAAAGTTCGCCTATATCCTGGAATGAGCGCAGGCCCGCCTTTACCATCATAGGCCCGCCCATGCCGATGAACGCGGTATCCGGAGAGAGCTTACTCATCTCGGATATCAGGTTCGAGCCGTGGAGGTCGCCGGAGGCCTCGCCGGCGATGATGAATATTTTCTTAGGCATTTGTTTTTATGTTTTCTTTTATGGCGTCTTCAATCTGCAGGGCAATCTTGAGCGCGTCACGGCCTTCCTCGCCGGAGACGAGCGGACGCTCGCCGGCCTTCAGGCATCCTATGAACGCCTCAAGCTCTTTCTTAAGCGGTTCCTCTTTTTTAATGTTAATGAGCTTCCCGGTTATCCTGTTGTTTATCTTGCGGTAGATGACAGACTCCTGCTTGATATAATCGAGCGATATGTAGCAGTCGTCCTTGAAGAGGCGTATCTTGCGCATCTCCTTGTCGGTCACGCGGCTCGCCGTCAGGTTTGCGACGGCGCCGTTCTTGAAGCGTATCCTTACGTTCGCGAGGTCCTCGTGGTCCGTAAGGATGTTCACGCCTACGGCGTCAATGGACGCGATCTCCGACTTCACGAGCGCAAGTATGATGTCTATGTCGTGTATCATCAGGTCGAGCACTACGCCGACATCGAGCGCGCGTTTCTTGAAAGGCCCGAGACGGTGACATTCTATGAACCGGACGTTGCCGGGGATCTCATCGAGCGCGCGAACCGCCGCGTTAAACCTCTCGATATGCCCGACCTGTATGGTCAGGCCTCTGTCTTTTGCGATGGCCAAAAGGTCCTCGGCCTCGCCTACGAACTTCGTCATCGGTTTCTCTATCAGCACGGATATGCCGTTCTGGAGGCAGTCCTTCGCGACATGGTAATGGGAATCGGTAGGTACGACCACGGAAGCGCAATTGACCACGCCGAACATCTCCTTATAATCGGAGAAGGCGGTCGTCTTGTATTTGCGGGCGAACTGCTTCGCGCGGCTTATATCAGTATCGCAGATGCCGGCCAGCTCCACGCCGTCCATATCCGCGTATATGCGCGCGTGATGCTGCCCGAGATGCCCGACCCCTATGACACCAACCTTTATTATGTCCATATACCATCCTCCGGCAATATTCTATCAAGTAGCGCCCTTGTCGGCAATGATTATTCGATTGCCCGGAAAACAAATTGCATATATAATGCGGGTAATGATCATAGGGGTTCGAACCGACGCAGAGCGATCTTAACGTTGCCGCAAAACTCACCCTGATGGCAAAGGGCAACTGGAGCCTCGAAACGAATTATGATTTCAAATACAAAGAGAACTTCGCCGCGCATGCGGGCCGGGCGGAATTTTAATATCAAAGGATTGTCCGTAATCCCGTTTATTGTTGCCGTCGCTACACTTATTGCGGTTGTTCCCGCCTCTCACGCGCAGGATAAGTCCGGAAAGTATATCTTCGAGTACAAGAAGGAGCTTGCGCTTACGGATAAGCAGGAGAAAGAATTGCGCGGCATAATAGGCAAGCTCTCGAAATACCTTTCTGACAACAAGAAACTGATGGACGGCCTGAAAGCCGAACTGGACATGTTCATAGAGAAGAAGACTGACATAAAGAAGATAAGGGCTAAACTCGAGGAGATCTCGAAGGTACAGGTGGATTCGAACTGCGAAGACATCTTGAGCGCAAGGGCGGTCGAAGGCGTGCTCACCCCGGAGCAGTTGGCCAAGTGGCGTACCATACAACAGGAGACGAGGAAGTCGTTGCGCAAAAATGTTGACAACAATACACGCAAATGATAAACTGAGCTCATGATAGATCGACCCTTGATGGATTCAGTCAGGGTAGCTCTTCGCTTATATAAGAAGCGAGGAGCTTTTTTGTTTGTCTGTCGCCTCGCGCAGCATAAAGGAGCGGTGATATGATCAGGGTACTTTTCGTTGTAGTGCTTTTGTTTTCGTCCTTTATCGTTGTAATGCCTGCATATACGGCGGACCTTACGCTGACCGGCGACGGGATCTGGGCCGAAACAGGGGATGTTGCCGACGCAGAGGCGGGTGATAATGTGGATATAAACGATTTTACCCTTACCATTACAAACGACGGCACCGCTGATGACGGCACTTTTCCCGGCGACCTGAGCTGGTTCACCATAGGTGTCATAACCGATTCCGGCATAGGCGTGGGCGATACAGGAGATGTCACTATAACCGAACCTGCGGCATGGGCGGGTATAGAGGAGTTGTGGGTCGACATAACATCAGCCACAATAGGGCGTGATTTTACGGTCCAAAATTCCGCGACATCCGGATTGGGCATAGATGTCCAGATGACGGGGGACCTTACAGCCGGGAATGACATAGTCATAACGAATAACGAGACCGAGGATTGCATTGTTGCTATTATCGTAGGAGGCGACCTGACTGCCGGTGGCGACGTTTCTTTGACCGCCGCGACGGGCGGTGAATGGGGATTGACTGCAGGATTAGCGATAGCCGGTGACGCTACCGCGACGAGTTTCACGCTCGATGACGATACTGCCGGAGGCTTAAGGAGCGGCGCCGTGCTTTTGTTCTTTGCCGACGACGGCGTAACACAGACCGTTACCGGAACGATAGACGGCGCGGCTGCGGACGAAGGTGTCGTTATGGTCGGCGCAGGCGGCGCTAACAATGTCACATTTGCCGATAATATCGGGTCTACGGCCGGTCTCCACGAGATCGAAGTGGCTACGACCGGCACCGCAACGTTCGGCGGAGACCTTTCAGTGACCGACCTGGTATTCTCCGAGAATGGCGTGGTGGACGTGACGGGCACAGCGACGATAGATACGATAACGACAACGGCGGGTTCCGGCACGGGAGACATTGAGTTGGACGGCGCGGGCAATGTCATAACGGGTGACATCGGTGCCGCAGGCGGCGAACTCAAGCTGCTCAACATCGACGGCACTACAACTACGAACGGTAACGTATATGCGGACCAGATAGATATCGCGGCCGCTACGACGCTCGGAGGCGCGGCAGCCGACAAGACCGTGGCCGACACGTTAAATTTACAACATGCCGGATTAACTACCGTTAGCGGCACGCTTAACAGTGTTAACGGCAGAACGGGCACTACCATATCTTTTACGGCCAACGGCGATCTTGATATCGGCGGAGCGGCGAACGTGGCGTCCGTAACGACGAATGTTGCCGGTACCGGCGATATCGAATTCCAGGGAGGCGGAATCACGACAGTAGGCACTATAGGTACGGCATTGCTTGACCTTGACGTGGTGGATTTTACGGGCGCCGGCGCGTATACGCTGAACGGGGCTGTATTCGCCAACACCGTTACGGTTAACAACGTATCCGCTAATGTAGTGATTGGAGCCTCGAATACCGACGCGATGACAGACCTCTTCCTTACGGCCGGTTCGATAGACCTCGGCCCATATACGACGACACTAACCGCGGGTGATTATACGCAGGCGGCGGCGACAACGCTCTATACGACCGTACAGAACAGCTCGACTATCGGCAAGTTGGTGACTCCTGATGCCGCTACGATTGCGGCCGGCACGACGCTGAACGTGAACGTAAGGGCTAATGAATATATAAGAAGCAATACGACATGGACCGTCGTGGACGGTGGCGCAGGAGGCGCGGTAAACGCTCCTGCAATCAATGACGATAGCGCGATATTGTCGTTCACCAGCGCTGCCGCAGGCGGCGGCACCGACCTTACGGTAACCGCGACGCGTGTAATGACATATGACAAGATAGCTTCCGGCAACGCCGGTACTGCGGGCGCAGTGCTGGAGCAGATAGGCGAGGCGGGCGCCACAGGCGATATGGCGCTAGTTTTGGGCGAGCTTGATTCGTTGCCCACATTCGGGGCGATTGCGCAGGCGCTAGATACAGTAATCCCCGTTGTCGACAGCGGCGTTACTACGGCGAGCAATACCGCGATGAACGGATTTACCGGAAGGACCATGGCAAGGTTAAAGGATATCTTCGCGAAAGTGCGGGGATATTCGGCGGGCGAGACGGGCGTATCCGCCGGAAGCGAGATGTTCGAGAGATGGGAGGCCTGGGGCCAGGGATACGGTGAATACCTCAGGCAGAAGCCGCGCGGGGAGAGCAACGGTTATCGTGCAATTGTTTGGGGTACAGCGATGGGAGCCGACACGCCTGTCATGCAGGACAAGATGCGCATAGGTCTCAGCGGTGGCTATTCCAAAGGATCCATAAATTCGAAGGACAACCACGGACGTACCGATGCGGATAGTTACCAGGGCACCGTCTACTGCGGATATATGGATCCGGAGAACCCGTACTACGTAAACGGCGCGCTGTCTTTTGCATATAATAAATACAAAGGGTCAAGGCAGATAAACATCGGCGCTGATTCAAGGTCCGCGGACTCGGATTACGATGGCACGCAGTATTCGGTCATGGTCGACGGAGGCTACGCCTTCGGAGTCGGAGAATTCAACCTGACCCCGGTTGCCTCTTTGCAGTACCAGCGTCTGCATCTCGACTCCTACACCGAGACGAATGCCGGCGCATTAAGCCTCAACGTAGCCAAACAGGACTATGACTTTCTCGAGTCGGGCTTAGGTGTCAAGTTGGACCGGCCGTTCGAATACGAGAGCAGGATGGTGACTCCGGAAGTCCACGCCAAGTGGTTTTACGATTTTATCGTTGATAGGATGCAGACGACGTCGACGTTCACAGGCGGCGGAGGGTCGTTCTCTACGCAGGGCTTTGATCCCGCAAAGAGCTCGTACAATATCGGGGCGAAGCTCACGATGGAGATGAACGAGAACTGGAGCCTTGAGACTAATTACGATTACGAGTTCAAGGATGATTTTGCCGGCCATACCGGTTGGGCAAGCGCAAGGTGCAGGTTCTAGCAATAAATTCCTCAATTTAAGCTCTTTAATTATCTTGACATTAAGCTTTGGTAAGGTATAATAGTGCACACGTGAACAATATGAAAAAGAGACCTACTATTGTTGATGTAGCAAAAGGCGCCGGGGTGACACATTCGACGGTTTCCAGGGTCATCAATAACAACCCTGCGATAAGCCAGGAGACCAAGACGAAAGTGCTCCAGGTTATTAGTGAGATGAGGTACCAGCCGAACCTGATAGCCCGCAGCCTCGTAAGGAAGAAGACGCGCTCTTTCGCGATAATAGCGCCCGACCTCCACCCGCACGTGCTGCCCATATTGAAAGGCATCACGGATACCTGCAGGAGGAACAATTACGCGCTTATGCTCTTCTCGACCGATTACTGGGCCGACGAAGGGATCTCGTGCAGCGAGATAGTCAGGAACTGGCTCGTTGACGGCGTGATAATCTACAACGTCGCGTACCATAAGAATATCCCCGGCAACATAAAAGAACTGCAGAAAGAGGGCGTGCCGCTGGTCTTCATCGACAAGTATCTCGGGACGAAGAAAGTCAACAATATAAGCCTCGATAACGACGACGCGATGCAGCAGGCGGTAGGCCACCTGGTCAACCTCGGCCATAAGAGGATAGGCATGATGAACGGCGGGCTTATGTCCGTTGACGGGATCGGCCGTTCCGAGGGTTATAAGAATGCCCTGAAGAAATACGGGCTCGAGTTTGACGAGAATATCACCGGGAACGCCGATTTCTTTTTCCACGAAGCGTATGAAGAGATGAAGAGGATCCTATGTTTCCCGTCAAAACCGGACGCGATGATCTGCGCCAACGATGAGATGGCGGCCGGAGTGATAAAAGCCGTGCAGGAAAAAGGGCTGAAGATCCCGCAGGATATTGCGGTCATGGGCTTCGACGACTGGGAGGGCGCAAAGTTCCTTAAGCCGTCGTTGACGACTTTAAGGTTCCCTCTGGAGGACATCGGAGGAAGGGCGATAGATATGATGCTTAACCTCATAGAGGACCCAAAGAGGCCGGTAGAGGAAGTGGCCCTTCGCGCGAGGCTTATTGTGCGCGAGTCAACGGAGAAATGATATTTTTTTGCCCATCAATGCACACGTGGGCATATACCAGAGAAAGGAGGGTGCAGTATGAAGAGCTTGTTTGCAGCAGTAATGGCAGTAGCGGTAATGTTGGTTGCGGCACCGTCGGACGTTTTCGCTAACCTGTTGACCAACGGGGACTTTGAGTCCGGCACGATGGGTTATTACGGGGACGCGTCCACCGTTATCGACGGTTGGACGAGGTGGGGCAGCAGCGGTTGGTATCACAACGATTACAACCATACCTCAGGCGGCGCGAGAGGCATAAAGTCATGGTCCGATAATACAGGTACCTACCAGGACTTTGCCGTCACATCGGGTACCCAGTATAATTTAAGCGGTTTCGCTTACGCTCCTTCCGCCGACGCTCCCGTCGGCTGGGACGGCATCTTTAAGGTCGAATGGTTCAACACGGATACGAAACTTTCCGAGAACGAGGTCGGGCGGTTCGTCAGCGGAACGGACGCGGTAGATACTTGGAAGTCGCTGTCAGGGACATTCACGGCCCCGACGGACGCAAACAAGGGCCGCATCGTCCTGAACCTTACGGACGCCAACGGCGCGACGCCGAACGGCGGTTCCATCGGCTGGGATGATATGGACGCGCAGGCTGTCCCAGAACCCGCAAGCCTGTTGCTTCTCGGGTCTGGATTGGCAGGATTGATAGGGCTCAGGAAAAAGACAACCAGGTAATTTAGCAGGATCTTCCTTCTAACCCGAGGAAGAACGGGGCAAGGGTCCCGAGAGCATACCCGGATAGTAAGCTCAAAGGCCTTTGCCCCGCATTACCTTTGACACTCCAAGGCAGGTGTGGTAAGATTTACAGCTATGAAGCTCTACCTTCGACTGCTTAAATTCGTAAAACCGCACCTGCCGACGCTTGTCTTCGCAAACCTATGCATGATAATCAACAGCGTCGTTTTCGGTGTCGTCTCGACGTCCGTAGTCATACCGGTCGTCAATAACGTCCTGCGCAACGCCCCGATGAGCGTCCCCGAGAAGATGCCGCAGATCGTCAAGGACCTCATGGTAAAGCTTAACTCAATCCCGCAGATAAACCTGTTTACCGGGATAATAATTGGCGTCATCGTCGCGTTCTTCTTCAGGGGGCTCTTCACGTTCCTGCAGTCATACCTGATGACCGACGTCAGCACGAGGGTCCTTACGGACCTCAGGCGCGCCGTTTACGACAAGCTTCTCGAATTTTCCCTCGATTTTTACAGCAAGGCCCATACCGGCGTACTGGTATCGAGGATAACCTACGACACAAGCATCATCCAGAACTCGATAACGGAAGGCATAACCGACCTCATATACCAGAGCTCGCAGGTCATCGTCTATATATTCATGATATTTTTCCTGCGCGAGATGTATGACATACAGTGGTCGCTGCTCGTCCTCGGTTTCGTCGTACTGCCGCTGATAATGTTCCCTATAATACGCGTCGGAAAGAAGCTGAGGAAGATCTCGAAGCAGACGCAGGAGCAGATGGGTTTCGTGACGACCACACTCGTCGAGACGATAAGCGGCATGCGCATCGTGAAGGCGTTCTCGATGGAGGATTCCGAGCGCAGGAAGTTCTCGTCCCAGAACACGGGCCTGTACAAGATGTTCATGAGGTCCGCGAAGAGGGAGAAGCTGCTCGACTGGGCGATAGAGTTCATAGGGATAGCGTGCGGGTCGTTCGTCCTCTGGCTCGGCGGCAGGAAGATAATAATGGATTCCGCGGACCCGGCGGGCTTTATCGCGTTCATGGTCGCGGTATTCCTGCTCGCGAGGCCGCTCAGCCGCCTCGGAAAGGTGAATTCGATCAACCAGAAGGCGCTCGCGGCGGCGGAGAGAATATACGAGATACTGGACGCGACATCGAGTGTCCGCGAGAAGCCGGATGCAGTGGCGCTCGGGACCTTCAAAGACAGGATAAGGTTCGATAGCGTTTCGTTCTCTTACGGCAGCGAGACCGTCCTTGACGGCATAAGTGTCGAAGCCAGGAAAGGCGAGATCATCGCGATAGTCGGCCCGAGCGGAAGCGGTAAATCCACCATCGTGAACCTTATCCCGCGCTTCTACGATGCCGGCAATGGCAACATAACCATAGACGGCACAGGGATTAAGGACGCCACGATCGCATCACTGCGCGCGCAGATAGCGATAGTCACGCAGGAGACAATACTGTTCCACGATACAATAAAGGCGAACATATCCTACGGGCGGCAGGGGGCTTCCGAGGAAGATATAATAAGGGCGGCGAAGATAGCCAACGCGCACGACTTCATATCCAACCTTCCGGACGGGTATAATACGGTCGTTGGCGAGCGGGGCCACCGCCTATCCGGCGGCGAACGCCAGAGGATAGCGATAGCCAGGGCCGTGCTCAAGGACGCGCCCATCCTGATCCTTGATGAGGCGACCTCACAGCTCGACATGGAGTCCGAGGCGACAGTGCAGGATGCCATCGAGAAGCTCATGAAGGGCAAAACGGCCTTTGTGATAGCCCACCGCCTCTCGACGGTCAAGTTTGCCACGAAAATAATCGTTTTGGAGAAAGGAAAGATAATAGAGACGGGTACCCACGAAGAACTGCTCCGCAGGAACGGCCTCTACAAGCGCCTTTACGACCTCCAATTCCTCGAAGAAGGGATTGCCTGAGGGCAAATAACGCTTGAAATAACCCCTTAATTGTGCTAATATTACCCAATTCCGTAGTCCAATAACGAAAACTAAAAGGAGGAAGTACAATTGGCAGCTACACAGACGATTAAGCAGTTGCTTGAAGCCGGAGTCCACTTCGGCCACCAGAAGAAGCGTTGGAACCCCAAGATGAAGAAATTTATCTTCGGAGAGAAGAACGGCATCTATATAATCGACCTCGAAAAGACCGAGAAGGCCCTCGAGAAGGCCCTCGGCTTCCTCAGGGAGACGGCCTCCAGGGGCGAAGCGGTCCTGTTCGTAGGCACGAAGAAGCAGGCGAAGGACGTCATAAAGGAAGAGGCCCTGCGCTGCGGCATGTTCTACGTCGTCGAGCGCTGGCTCGGCGGCATGCTCACGAACTATGCCACGATAAAGAAGTCGATAAAGAGGCACAAGGAGATCACGAAGATGCAGGAGGACGGCACCTTCGAGAAGCTCTCCAAGAAAGAGACCGCGAAACTCGGCAGGGAACTCGCGAAACTGAACCGCGACCTCGAGGGCGTGCTCGACATGGGCAAGCTCCCGTCCGCGTTATTCATAGTCGATTCGAAGAAGGAAGAGATAGCCGTTTCTGAGGCGAACAACCTCGGCATAGCGGTGGTCGGGCTCATTGACACGAACTGCGACCCGGAGAAGATATCCCATCCGATACCCGGCAACGACGACGCAATTCGCTCGATAAAGCTCATTTCGAGCCTAGTCTCGAACGCCGTGTCGGAGGGGCGCAAGGCGTACCTCGACAACAAGGCGGCGGAAGAGGCAAGGCAGGCCGCCGAGGACGCGGATGAGAAGGTGGAGGTCGATGAAGACGCGGCCGAGGAACTGAAGAAGAAGGTCCTTAAGGGAAAGAAGATCGAAGAGGCCGAACCGGCCGTAAAAAAGAAAAAGACAACAAAGGCATAAAATGACGACCACGATAAAAGCAGAAGACGTAATGAAACTAAGGGAATCGACCGGCGCCGGCGTGATGGCCTGCAAGGACGCGCTGATGAAGTCCGGGGGAGACACGAAGAAAGCCATAGCAATACTCAAGGAGAAGGGGCTCAAGACCGCCGAGCTGAAGTCGCTGCGCAAGGCGAAAGCGGGCACGATCCACTCCTATATACACCACGACTCGAGGATAGGCGTGCTAGTCGAGGTAAATTGCGAGACGGATTTCGTCGCCAGGACGGATGACTTCCAGAAACTCGTGAAGGACCTCGCGCTGCAGGTGGCGTCCACGAGCCCGAAATACATGAAGAAGGAAGACGCGCCGAAAGACCTCAGCGACGAAGAAGTCAAGCAGCTCTGCCTTTTCGAGCAGCCGTTCGTGAAGGACCCGTCGCTTTTGATGAAGGATTATGTCACGCAGGTGATCGCGAAGACCGGCGAGAATGTTGTCGTAAAGAGGTTCGTCAGGTTCCAGTTAGGCGAAGAGGCGTAAAGATATGGTAAAGCCGAGCAAACCGCTGTTCAAGAGGGTACTCCTCAAGATAAGCGGCGAATCGTTAAGCGGCCCGCACGGCCACGGCATCGAGCCGAAGGCATGCTCCGAGATCGCGGAAAGGATCAAGGAGGTCCGTGACCTCGGCATAGAGATTGCCGTCGTCATCGGAGGCGGTAATATCATCCGCGGCGAGAAGTTCGCCGCGAAGGGGATGGACCGCTCCGCCGCCGACTATATGGGCATGCTCGCGACCGTCATAAACGGGATGGCCCTGCAGGATTCGCTCGAAAAGCTCGGATGTTTTACGAGGGTCATGACAGCCATACAGATGGAGCAGATCGCCGAGCCGTATATAAGGCGCAGGGCGATGCGCCATCTCGAGAAGGGAAGGGTCGTCATATTCGCGGCCGGGACCGGCAACCCGTATTTCACCACGGATACAGCCGCGGTGCTAAGGGCGATAGAGGTCGGCGCGGACGTCATACTGAAGGCGACGAAAGTCGACGGGATATATTCGGCCGACCCGGTCATAGACAAGCACGCCAAGAAATACGACAAGCTGAAATATATTGAAGTGATAAACAAGGGGCTCAAGGTCATGGATTCGACCGCGATAAGCCTCTGCATGGATAACAGCCTTCCGATAGTGGTATTCAACCTTAACGTTAAAGGCAATATCAAGCGTGCCTGCCTCGGCGAGAGGGTCGGCACGATCGTCTCATAATAAATAAGGAGGCGCGGGTCAGATGAGCAGCTTCACGGGCCATACCGTAAAAGACGTATTACGCGACGCGGAAGAGCACATGAAGAAGAGCACGGACGTGCTCGCGCATGAATTCTCGACGGTCCGCACGGGCCGCGCGACGCCGTCGCTCGTCGACGGCATAAGGGTGGATTATTACGGCACCCCGACCCCGCTGAAATCGCTGGCCGCGATATCGACGCCGGACGCGAAATGCATCGTTATCCAGCCGTGGGACGCGTCGGCAAGCGCCGAGATAGAGAAAGCCATAATGAAGTCGGAGCTGGGCATCACGCCCGTCAACGACGGCAAGCTTATACGACTTATGATACCGGACCTCTCGAAGGAACGCCGCATAGAGCTCGCGAAAGTGGTCAAGAAGATGGCGGAGGACGGGAGGATCTCGATACGCAACGTGCGCCATTCCGCGATAGAGCACCTGAAGAAGATAGAGAAGGACAAGCTCATCACGGAAGACGATAAGTTCAGCGGCCAGGAGCAGGTACAGAAACTGACCGACAAGTATATCGCGAAGGTCGAAGAGCTGCTCCTCGCGAAAGAAAAAGAGATAACAGAGATCTAACAGTGAGCCGCTAGCTCATCCGGTAGAGCAACGGCCTTTTAAGCCGTGGGTGCTGAGTTCAAGTCTCAGGCGGCTCACCAATTTTTTGTACGGGGAATATGCTAGACCTAAAATTCATAAGGGATAACCCGGACAAGGTAAAGAAGGCCTGCGATGACCGCGGAAAACCCGCGGATATCGACGGGCTGCTCGCGCTCGACGGGAAACGCCGCGGCATACTCAAGGAATCCGAGGATATAAAGCGCAACAAGAACATCGCCTCGGACGAGATAGCCCAGCTTATCCGCGACAAGAAGGACCCGAAAGCGAAGATCGCCGAGATGAAGGCCATCTCCGAGAAAGAGAAAGCCCTCGACGAGCAGGTCCGCGCGGTCGAGAAGGAGATCCAGGCGGCGCTTTACAACATCCCGAACGTCCCGCACGCATCCATTCCCGTAGGCAAGGATGCTTCCGCGAACAAGATGGTCCGCGGATGGGGCGAGGAGAAGAAATTTGATTTCAAGCCGAAGACGCACGTCGAGATCGGCGAGTACCTCGATATACTGGACCTGCCGCGCGCGTCGAAGATATCCGGCAGCAACTTCCCGCTCTTCAAGGGCGACGGCGCGAAACTTGAGCGCTCTTTGATAAATTTCATGCTGGACCTGCATACGAAGGAGCACGGTTACAGGGAGATATTCCCGCCGTTTTTGGTCAACCGCGCGGCGATGACGGGCACGGGCCAGCTGCCTAAGTTCGAGGAGGACATGTACCGCCTCAAGGACGACGACCTCTTCCTCGTCCCGACTGCGGAAGTGCCGCTCACGAACATGCACATGAACGAGATACTCAACGAAGAGGACCTTCCTGTCTATTATACCGCGTACACGGCGTGTTTCAGGCGCGAGGCCGGTTCTTATGGCAAGGAGACGAAGGGCCTGATGAGGGTCCACCAGTTCGATAAGGTCGAGCTGGTCAAGTTCGTGAAACCGGGGACCTCTTACGACGAGTTGGAGAAGCTCGTCGTAAACGCCGAGAAAGTCCTGCAGAAGCTCGGCCTGCAATACCGCGTCGTGATGCTCTCGACGGGAGACCTGAGTTTTTCCGCGGCGAAATGCTATGATTTCGAGGCGTTCGCGCCCGGCGTCAACGCGTGGCTCGAGGTATCGAGCTGCTCGAACTTCGAGGATTTCCAGGCGCGCCGCGCTAACATCAAATACCGCATAAAAGAGACGGGCAAGTCCGAATATGTCCATACGCTCAACGGCTCGGGAGTCGCGATGGCACGCACGGTCATAGCGATACTCGAGAACTACCAGAACAAGGACGGCAGCGTCACTATCCCCGAGGTCCTGAGGCCATACATGGACGGACGGGACAGGATAGTACCACCGAAAAAGTAATGGGCCGAATAGCCAAATTCGCCGTCTCGATCCTCGCGATACCCTTCGTAATATCGTCCTCTTACGCGCTATACCGCGAAATAGGCAGGATATACTCGCTCGACAGCAACCAGGGATACTTCGTACTCGGCGCGGTCGTCTACCTTATAATACACACGGTCTTTTTCAAGCCGAACGTCGTATATATATTCGGCCACGAGCTCACGCACGCCATCGCGATGTTCATATCCGCGGGGAAAGTCAAGAGCTTCAAGGTGTCGAAAAAGGGCGGGGAGGTCAAGGGCACCAAATCGAATATCTTCATCAGCTTGGCGCCGTATTTCTTCCCGACGTATACGCTGATAATAATGCTCGTATGGCATATCGCGCGCCAGATATGGAACATAAAGGATTACATCTCGCTGTTCCTGTTCTCCGTCGGGCTTACGCTGACGTTCCATTTCGTGATGACGGTCGAGTTCCTGAAGACGAAGCAGCCCGACCTGATAAAAAGCGGATATATGTTCTCGATAGTCCTGATATACTTGATAAATCTCAGCATTGCGGCGCTGATACTGAATTTCGTGTTTGCGGATTTCTCGTTCAAGTCCTACGCGTATAACGCGTACGACGCCGGCAAGGAGATGTACGTCTGGCTCTGGAAGCAGATGTTCTCGTTGCGGGGCGTATAGGTTCTGTGATATATTGTGGTGCACGAGACCCTTCGGAATATATCCTCAGGGTCCGCGCGCATCTACCGAATAAATTAAGCGCGCGGAGAGTTGGCAGAGCGGTTGAATGCGGCGGTCTTGAAAACCGTTGAGGACGCAAGTCTTCCGGAGGTTCGAATCCTCCACTCTCCGCCATAAGTCCCCGCTATTGGCGGTAGCGGACTATCCCCGAATCGAAAGGAGGCGTCGTAATGAAGCTTACATCTCCTGATTTTGCGGATAACGGGGTTTTGCCGGCTAAATTCACGGTAGACGGGCAGGAGATTAACCCCGAGCTTGATATAGAAGGGATCCCGGACGGCACCAAGAGCCTCGTGCTTATAATGGAAGATCCCGACGCGCCGGGCGGGACGTTCACGCACTGGGTCGTTTATGATATTCCCGTGGAAACGAAAATACGGGAGGACAGCATCCCGGGCAACCAGGGGCTCAACACCGCCGGCGAGCTCGATTACGTAAGCCCGATGCCCCCGAGCGGGACGCACAGGTATATATTCAAGGTTTATGCGATTGACAGGAAATTGGGCCTGCCCGAAGGGGCAAAGCGCCGGGATGTTGAGCAGGCGATGCAGGGGCATGTTTTGGGGCAGGCGGAGCTGACGGGTAGATATAAAAGAAATAAATAGGTTGGGGCTAGCGTAGACTCCTCGGAATATATCCTCGGAGTCCGCGCGCAGCTCCCGAAAAATTAAGCGCGCGGAGAGTTGGCAGAGTGGTCGAATGCGGCGGTCTCGAAAACCGTTGTCGACGCAAGTCGACCGGAGGTTCGAATCCTCCACTCTCCGCCAGATTGATTTATATCATATTGGAAAATCAACACTTATAACGCAACCTTCGTAATTTGACGGGTTGCGTTTGTTGTTATATTGGCGCATTTGCCTCTCCTGTATAGTAGAAATAAGCCCATTGAATGGTGTTTTTGGTGGTATAATTAAGCAAATAAGAGGTAGCCGATGATTATTAATAAAGAATTCCGATTATCTTTTATCGTGATATTTTGTTTATTGTTTTATTCCACTAAAGTTTGCTTTTCCGCAGACGTCGTGTCTGATTTATCGAAAGTTGAAGGTATAAACAATACGGAATTTTCCGAACCTGCGAAAAAGTTACTAAAAGAAAATGGTTTTGTGGTAATACCGACGTATTATCGTCAAATATTCTCTCCTTATATTCATCGCAGAGCTCCAGCTTTTGTTACTGTCGATTCAGTTTATCATACTTTCCATGTTATATATGAAGAACAGATAAAGAATATGGAAGGCCAGTTCGCCTCGGAAATACAGCGTTTCAATCTAGAAATGATCAAGCAGGCGGAATCCTTAATGAATTCGAAAAATATTACAACAGCAGACTCGGAAGCCCTAAAGTTTAATCTTGTATATTTTTCGGTTGCTGCAAAGCTTATCGATGACAATTATAATCCGCCGGAGGGCATAAAGGAAAAGGTTTCGGAAGAGGTCGATCTCATAAATCAAGCCAGTGGGCTAAAATTATCGCCCCTATTTGGATATCCTATCGATTATAGCGATTTTAAGCCTAGAAGTTTTTATACTAAATCTATAATACTGCAACGTTATTTCCGTTGCATGAGCTGGTATGGCGACTGTGCTTTTAGGCTTGTTTCAGACACAGAGACGCGCTCGGCGATGTATATAGCGCAGGCATTGGCAGAAAGCAAGACAGCTATGGATATCTGGTCTAAAATTGACAAGGCGTATTCAGCCTTTTTGGCAAAAAGCGATGATCTTACCCCTCAAGAGTATATTGCTATATTAAATAGTTTGCCGCAACAAAATCCTAATGATGCAGTAGCTATTTTAAAAGAAGAGGCCGGGAAATTACACGATCCGTTGATAAATTCAATGAATTTGTCTCCGGAAGGCATGAACAATTGGAAAAAATATACCAAGGGAATGAGGGTTTTCGGGAAACGATACGTTATCGACAGCGAAGTATTTACGAGACTTACTTATCCCGCAGTCGAATCAAGGGGATTCCCCTCGGGATTGGATATCATGGCCGTAAATGGCTCTAGCAGGGCAAAAGAATTAATTAAAAATCAAGGCGACTGGGATAGAAAAGGCTATGAAGAAGGTTTTGAATATTCAACAGGGGAGTTAGTCGGACTAAAGCAGTCTGGGACGAAGTCAAATTACATAATATTTTTGTCTATGCTGGACAAAATAACAGCCCCAAAAAAGGACACAGCTTTTCCTTTTATGAAGACCAAAGCCTATGAAGATAAAAGCCTTTTAACTTCGCTTGCGGCCTGGTCGGCCATGAGGCACGCCTGGCAGCTTACCGCCAAACAGAGTGTTACATATTTGGGTATAATCGAATATCCGCCATCGGGCTGGGTAGAGCCGAATCAGCCTTTTTATGATAATCTTGCTCTATTGATAGATAATACAATTGAGAATTTGTCTGGAGTAAAAGGCGTTGATTTGGAGCGCATAAACAAATTTAAGGATTTACTCTCAACTGTTCAGACAATAGTCCGGAAGCAGCAGGATAACATGCCGTTGAATAATTCGGAAAACCAATTTTTAGAATCATACGGCGAAAAGATAGCGAATTTAGGGTATTTCGAAGGTAATTCTTACGAGGCGGAGGAGCATCTTCCTTGGATGTCATTGATTGCCGATGTTCATACCGAGCTTGAAAGTGAAAAGTGTCTAGAGGTAGGCATAGGGCCTGCTATGCCGATTTACGTTGTAATACCCTGGGGCGGCAAGGAATATCTGGCTGAAGGTGGGGTATATTCTTATTATGAGTTCAAACAAGATATCTCCGACCGTCTTACAGATGACGAATGGACAATAAATGTTGATGCGGCTAACATCCCCCCAATGCCTGCTTGGACTAGTTCGTTCATTGCCGGATATGATGTAAACAAAGTGATCGAAAAACTAAAACAAGGTGAAAAAACAAGCGAGCTGGATTATGTAAGCAGCCCAGAGATAGTTGATTTTCTCGAGAAAGCGATCTGCCCGGGAGGGGTTTTTGAAAATAGCAAAGATTTATCATGGGCAGTGGAAGAATATGGGAAAAAAGCGGGAAGAAAGGCCGTGCCGCTGCTTATGAAGATGCTGAAAGAGGGGAATGTCGAGAGAGATGTAGAACGGAAGAATCAGTCGCCGGATCGCGTCGAAGGGGTGGCAGAAGGTGCAGCGAGAGCACTTATGGTTTTAGCAGGAAAAAATGAATTGCCTGAATTAAAAGAAATGTTAGATAAGAAGATTACATCCCAAAGGATAAAGGATTGGCGGATTACTGACGACGAAAAGAGAAAGAGATTGGTAGTTAATGTAATAAGCGCTGTCGGCAATGGTACGGCAAAGAAGATTTTGATAGATGCATACAAGAATACATCAGAGAAAGACCTGAAAAAGTTTCTGGAATGGCAATTTGTGATAAGAGGCACGAAAGATATGACACCCATGTTATTGGAAAGTTTCAATAAAGAGCCAAGTACTGAAATCCTCAATGCTCTTTCGTCCATTTGGGGAAACCAGGATTTGCCAGACGAAAGAATGGGTTATTTTGGCGGAAGAAACACCTTTCCGGAGTCCCTCCCTGTAGATCAGGAGATCGTTTTAAGAGATAAAGTTGAAAAACTTTTCTTAGAATTGATCGATTCAAGTAAAGACGAAGAGATGTTTGAAGCTGCGTGTAAAGGCGCAGGTAGAATGAAATTATCCAGCGCTATTCCATTGCTTGAGAAGAAAGCAATTCTTCCGGGGAAATATGAAGCCCTATACTCCTTGATGGAGATTGATACAGTCGAATCCCATAAAGCTGTACTCAGACTAAATTATGTCAACAACGGTAAGTTAAAGTCTATATTAGTTAGTTACATGATACATTATACGGCACGATCAAAAGACGATATATTTATTCCCACGCTTATTGAATTATTGAATAATAAGAGTTATGTACAGGGAGGAAGTAAAAGGGCGTGTGATTATACGGTTATAGAGTTACAGTATTCTTTTTTTGAAAATGGCCCTAAAGCAGTGGAAGATTCAAAGATCGATGATAAAATCGTGAATGAATGGAAGGAATATTTATTTAATAGATTAAAGGGCAGAAATTTAAATATTTCTTTTGCCGATGCCGAAATTGCCGAAGAACATGTAGACCATGGAATGGCGAATATCGATAAGGGCAACTTGCCTCAGGCCATCTCTGATTGTACCAAAGCCCTTAAAATTAATCCTAGTGACGCAAAGGCCTATATCACTCGCGGGATAGCCTACGATAAACAGGGCAGCCATACACAGGCGATCTCCGACTTTAATAAGGCCATGGAACTCAATCCTGCTTATGCAGAGGCATACTATAATCGCGGACTTGCATACTACCGTCAAGGCAAATTGCCCCAAGCTATTTCCGACTACACCAAGGCCATAGAGATCGATCCTTACAGTGTAGTGCTTTACGCCAATCGCGGAGCCGCATATGGAAAGCAAGGCAACTATACTCAGGCCATCTCTGATTGTACCAAAGCCATTGAAATCGACCCTAACTCCGCAGTGGCGTATTCCTGCCGTGGTAGTGCATACGACCATCAAGGTAACTTATCCCAAGCTGTCCTTGACTATAGTAAGGCAATTGAAATTAATTCTGCCAATGCAGAGAGCTACTACAACCGCGGCACTATTTACATCAGGCAAGGCAATTTTCCCCAGGCTATCTTTGACTATACCAAGGCTGTTGAAATCGACCCTAACTATGCAGACGCCTATTGCAATCGCGGGTCTGCCTACTATAGTCAAGGCAACTTTCCCCGAGCCATCCTTGATTTTAGCAAGGCCATTAAAATTAAGCCTGACTTAGCGGCGGCCTACGTCAACCGCGCGATGGCCTATTCTTCCGAGAAAGAATATGACAAGGCCTGGAAAGATATACATAAAGCAGAGGAATTGGGCCTTACTGTTGATCGGGGGTTTATAAATAAGCTTAAGCAGGATTCAAGAAGAGATAAATGAATATAAACAGTAACTGACTATCGCAAAACTGTACAATTCCTGTATAGTGAGTGGCTTGTATTAACATAACTTATTTATTATAGTGGCGTTGGGAGCTGAGGAATTATAATCCTCCACTATGGACTTCATAAACACTTGGCAGTGTTTGATATTACAGGTGACCATCCGGAATCGGTCTTCGCCGCTACTTATCTTGAAGAAGCAAGAACAATCGACGATATTCAAAACTTAGCACAGAAGGATAAGTTAAAGAATCAAATTGGAAATGTTCACCAAGAATGGTAGAAAGATAAATATCGGTGGTTCTTTAGCGGCAAAAACCATACTCCTAGCTTTAACTTGCCCATTCGTTTTACTATTATGCCTTAATTCTTATGCTGGCGACGCTGATCCAATAAATGTTTCTGAAGACGATGACATTACAGCTGTCCAGGCGCCTAGGGGTTTATTGATTTACTCAGAGGGAGCAAATCTTTATAAGTACGATTTTGGTACAAAAAAAGAAAAGTCATTATTTTCCCAGAAAAAAGCCATAGAGTCTCATAAAGATATATCCAACGTGACTTATCCCAATTACTTAAAGCCTAAAAACAGAATAGTATTTATAGGCTACGACGGGCCAATCGGTAAAGGTCGCATATTTGAATGTAACATCGATGGTAAAAATTGGCTGGAAATCAAGGATTCTGATAATATAAAACAATTATTTGTTTCTCCGGACGGCAGCAAATTTTCTTTTGGAAGGCAAATTAAGCCACAGGGTAAAGGAGGAACAGGTTTGCCTAAAGACTACAGGTATCAATTGGTAGTAAAGGACTATAATGGGTCGGGTATTGATGGCCACGAACGGATAATCGCCGATGACTATTCCGGTCGCGGCTGTTTCTGGCAATCAAACGATACAATGTTATATTCAGACATTGACTCAAATACGGTAAAAGTAGTTCTTAAAACCGGAGATAAGAAGATTGCCATAAAGGGATTGGAGCCGGTTGGAATGAGTAATGATGGAGAACTTTTGTTATGTGCCGACAGAAAAAATATATATTTAGTCTATACAGATAATTATGCGCCTATTTGGTTGAAGAAAATTAATCAAGGCGTTAGCCATAGGTTCGTCCTATCTCCGGATAAACGCTATCTTGTATATAGTAAACTCAGAGCTCTTGAACTATTCATTCTCGCGGAGACAAAAGATCTGTGGTTATATGATTTAAATACCGATAAGGAAAAACTATTAATCAAAGGCGCTTCACTATTTAGTGGGTTTTGGATAGAATAACCATCAGCCGCAAATCACATGAAAAGAATAATTACCAGCATACTAGTTGTCGCATTGGCAGTCGGAGCAATTATTATGTATGCTTATGGCCGTTCATTATGGCATCCGATCTACGTTAAAATTGCGGGAGAAAGGAGCACTGAGAAAGTCATTGGGAATATAGTCAAGAGAACGCCGGAATTGATCGAGTTTAATCATGCTAAAATCAATATTCTGGTATTCAAGCAAGAAAGAGCTGTAAAGGTAGTGGATCGCAGAGATTTGTATGAATTCAAGATGACCGCGTTTTCCGGTAGATTAGGGCCGAAAATAAAAAGCGGCGACGGCCAAATACCCGAAGGGATATACAAAATAACCGGTTTAAACCCGAACAGCAGCTATCATTTATCGATGAAAATATCATATCCGAACCAGGATGATCTGGAAAGATGCAGAAAGAAAAATATAATCGACCCCGGGAAGGACATTTATATCCATGGGAAACGCACGAGCGATGGCTGTATCGCTATAGGCGACGAATCGATTGAGAAGTTATTTTATATGGTTTATAAGGTCGGTCTTGATAACGTGAATGTCATAATTGCGCCTTCCGAGATGTATAAAGAAGAGTTTAGGCAATCTGAAGATAAGGCTTTGTACGACCGCATATATGATGAAATTGATAAATTATATGAAGATAGCTAAGACGTTGCGCAGGCTTTCTCCGCTACTGTGTTTATAGAGAAGATGGCAAAATGAAAAAATTCCTCATAGCAATGATCGCCACATTATTGGTTATTGCAGCGCTGTTTTTATATATTCGTCAGGAAAGTTCAAAAAAATTGGATAAGATGGCGCCGTGGTTGGCCAGGGCGGTCCTTGGAACGCTTTCTAATTTCGGGATGCTACCAAAAGATAGATTTATAACGCAAAAAGAGATATTAGTATTTGCAAACAAAGAAGCCGCAAGGCTTGGTTACGATATTGAATCAATGGATGTTTATCTTGACAGGTACAATGCTGAATGGAATAAGCTGATTTCAAATAATCCTTCTTACCTGGATTGCAACCCCGGACTGCGGGATAAGCTTAGGAGCGGATATTGGGCGGTTTATTATAGCCCAAAACGCTCATTCCGAAAAGGCGGAGACCTGTGGATTTTTATAAATCCTAACACCGGGGAAATAATAGGTCGAATAGGAGGCGAGTAGCGGATAGGAAATGAGAAAATTAGTTTTTACGATCGCGCTTATGAGCCTATTTTGCCCTATAGCCTATGCGTTTGAATGGGATCCTATGGCGGCCCAAAGGGCATTTCGAAGGTTGGTAGGGTCACGAAACATAAACGAGTTACTAAGCAATTGTTCGGCGCAGACCCGTAATCATATATTGAGTAATAGATATTCATTTAAAGACGTATCAGATCTTGCTCCAAAAGTTTATTCTGTTAAGGCGGTAAGAAAGTTGTCTGAAAGTGAGCTGAAGTCTCTAGATGGAAGCCAGTATAAAAGGTCTTCATTGGAAAATGCTGTTATAATAGAAATTTCCAGAGAACAAGGCGCGGAAGGGGGTATTTTCTGCTATACTTTTGTAAATGAAGACGGAGAATGGGTTTTTGATTTATTGCTTTCAGCCAAATTCTCGATGGAAAGTGTTTTTAAGTAGCTGTACGATTTCCTTGCAGTAGCCAACTTATGTTAACGTGACTTATTTATTATAATAGCGTTGTAAGCGGAGATCTTGCGCTTTTCCGCTCTCTGCCATTTACTCTATCTGATCCTGACGTATCCACCCCTGTAGAGGTAGACACCTCCCGGTCTGTGATTAAGGCAAAGTACATGAATAGTTTCGGGAGGTGAGTTCGCGGGAATATCGTTATATGAATAATTTCCAAACGGTATCGCAGTCGCGGGTTTGGGGCATATAAAAACATCTCGATCATCGATATAGGTAGGAATTAGATAAGTCCTCAGAGAACCCTCTGCCGATAAAACCTGCGGCGGAAATCCTTCGTGGTTATCTTGAGCGTACATTTCCAGCGCAGCCCCTATCTGTTTCAGGTTATTCGCGCACTTTACCTTAAGAGCTTGTTCCCTGGCACTGCCGAGTGCCGGCAAAAGCACACCTGCTAATACAATTATAATTACTATGACGACCAATAACTCGATAAGAGTGAAGCCGTTTGTCCTGTGCATTTACTTACCCTCCAGGCAAATTAAGGAACCGCTATAACCAAGATCTACCTTATCTTTACCTGACCGCCTTTGTACAGATAGACGCCGCCAGTGCCGTGGCCTCTGCATGTTACTACGACTGTTGTAGATGACGTGCTCGGCGTAGGTAAAGTAGCGTATTGATAATAGTTGTCAAATCCAACGTGCCCGGGACAGTAGAATACGTTACGGTCGTCAATATATGGGCCCCACAAGTTGCTTACTAAGCCCCAGTTTACATAGTAATTCTGCACAGGAGAGGGGTATTTCCCGTTATTGTCGTTGGCGTACATTTCCAGCGCAAACCCTATCTGCTTGAGGTTGTTGGCGCAAGAGGTCTTTATGGCCTGCTCCTTCGCCCTACCGAGCGACGGCAAAAGAAAACCAGCCAGTATAATTATGATTGCCATAACGACCAACAGCTCGATAAGAGTGAAGCCATTTGTCTCGTGCATTTTTCCCCTTTTTAAAAGCTTAGCACCGATCCTTCGCTTTGTCAATGTTTGTGCCTGTAAACCTTTTATTCCCATCAGCGTCTAATCATGCAGAAGACGGATAAGACCGTAACTGCCTGAAAGGAGGCGCGAGATGAAGAAGATAGCTATAGCGGCGGCGATGTTCGTGCTGTTGGGGTTTGCGGGAGTGTCTCATGCCAGCGACTGGGACCTCGTAGGCAAGGTGCTCACCGGCGTTGAAGGTGCCAGGATACTTACCGGCGGCAGGGTGGACATAATCGGCAGCGTGATGGATATAAGCGGCATAAGCGGCGGCCGGCAGGATTGCGCGTCGGACGGGGGTATCGTCCGCAGGGAAAAGATAATAGTCGTCGAAAAACAGGCCCCGCGAAACAAGGTCTGGGTCCCGGAATACAGGTGGGAAGACGTCTGGGTCCCCGGGCATACCGTATATGACCCGAAGTACGGCAATATCTACATAGAGGGGCATTACGTGCAGTATAAGGTCGAATGCGGCGGGCATTGGGAGTATTCCTCCGGCCGCGGCAGGGACGTCTGCTCCGGGAGAGCGGGCCGGCGTTAGGTTTTCGGGCGGAATACGGGGCCGGGCATTTTGTCCGGCCCTTTTTGCGTGCTTATACAGTTGATTTCCCGTCGATAATGAGGTAATATACTCAAACGCGGAGAGGTGTGAGAGCGGTTGAATCAGCACGCTTGGAAGGCGTGTGAGTCCGAAAGGGCTCCCAGGGTTCGAATCCCTGCCTCTCCGCCATAAATAAGGAAAAACATGAAAAACTGTAAAAAGACGGGAAAAAGGAAGTATGTGATTAATTGCCGCGAATGCAGGAACCAGGCGGACTGCTGCAGGATAGGCGCCTGGATAGACCTCGAGGAAGCCAAGAAGATACTCGACCTCGGCCTTAAAGGCGACTTCTTCCATCTCGAGAAGGACAAGTCGTTCCCGTCCGGATACCGCATCGGCACGAGCATAGAGGATGAGCCCTGCACGTTCCTGGATAAGGACGGGCTCTGCTCCGTGCATAAGGCCGATTTCAGCTTCAAGCCGCAGACCTGCATAGAATTCCCTTACGAGAACAACAAGCTGTCCGATTACGCGGACGTCCTGTGCACCTTGCACAAATCCCGCAAAAAAAACAAAAAGAACAAAAAAAAGAGAAAGTAATGCACACCGGCAGGTACGGGTTACTTATGCTTGCGTTGCTGTTGTCGGCCCGGTTAGTTTGGGCGGACGAGAGTACCTACAAGTCATGGACCATGCCCAGGCAGGGCAAGGGCGGAGGTTATTCCCATGCGCGGATCTCCAAGGACGGAAACAGCATGGTGGCCGCGTCATCCGTCCACGACCAGGATGTCTACTTCCTCATAAAAAACAGCGATAAGCCGCAGTGGGTCTACAAGGACGGCACGCATATAAACCTCGGCCTCGCGATATCCGACGACGGCGAATACGCGGCCGGCTCGGGAAGCGAGATCAAGCTCTTCCACAGGTCGAAGCCCGAACCGATATGGTCGTATAAGCCGGAAAACCCGTCGCATTTCTATTCGGTGGACCTCTCGTCCGAGGGGCAGCATGTAGCGGCGTGCGGGATGAGGATATACGATAACGCGGGCGTCGTGCTGCTTTTCGGGAATAAAAACAACAAGCCGGTCAGGTCGTGGGCCGTCGACGGCATCCCGAGGCATGTGGCCATCTCCGGCGACGGCAAATATATCGCGGCCGGCACCGATAAGGGCGTCGTGTATATCGATTGCGGCAAACCCGAACCGTTATGGAAGTGCTCTATGGCCGGCAAGGACGGCAAGAAGCCGGACAACGTCATATCGTTTTCAATGTCGGACACCGGCGGCCACCTGGCGGCGACGACCTACAGCGGGCAGCTTTACTATTTCGGCAGGGACGGCGGCGGTTCGCCCGAATGGAGTTTCAAGGCCAGGAATTTCCCGGATTTCAACGCAACAGTTTCGGATGACGGGAAGAACGTCATTGCCGCCTCGGGCGGGGATTATATGGAATTCGGCGGCCACGGCGGCGAGCCGCTATGGAAACTGAATTACGACGGCGCCTACGCGCATACCGGCATATCTTCCGACGGAAAATATATCGCGGTGGCGGATTCGAACGCGCACCGCCTGTATTTCTTCGACAGGGATTTCGCTTCCGGCGACGGCCAGAGGCCTTTCAGGATATACCCGGGCACGTTCCCATCATCGGTATCACTGAGCGCGAACGGCGGGGACGCGATCTTCGACGAGAAAGACCTGCAGTACCGCGAGGTCCCGCCGGGGCTCATGGTAGAGGTCAAGGACCTCGTCAGGATATACCAGGCGGGCTCCGCGGTCAACCTGCGCGCGTATATCCCGAACCCGGGCAAGGAGAACATACTGAACCTGAACGTCAGGCTTACGGTGCTGCCGACCGAGGTCATGATGAGCGATATAGAGGAGATGCAGGGCAAGGAGAACGGGATAATATCCAAGCTGCGGACCGTCTCCGAGGGGATAGGAAGCGTCGACGCGCTCGACATGCCGGTAGTCATCGACGCGCACAGCAGCAAGGACCTCGACCTGAGGTTCCCGATCCCCCGCATGCTGGTGCCCAAGATAGTCCGGGACGCCAAGGACAAATGGGGCGACATAAAGAAATACGTCAACAGCGTAAAGAGGTACGCGGCCGGCCGCCTGCCGAAGCAGGCAGCCGACGAACTGAACAGCCAGCTGATCGACCCCGCGCTGAAAGAGATAAAGAAGGCGGAAGAGGAAGCGAAGAAGGCGTATATGCAGGGGGTCGAGGCGGACCCGTCTTTGGCTGTGCCGATCCCGATGATGGCCTTCGGGATAGTCAGCATTTACGAGGACTCCACGGGCGCGTTCCTCGACAGGGACACCTACATTTTCTTTTACCTCATGTCCACGAAGGACCTAATACCCGAATAAAAGCTGGATATTGAAGCCCGGATAGGGTATAATGCACCACCTAATCGGAGCATTCCCTCTGGAAGCCCAATAATTATGATTAAACAAGAGAACATCAGGAACATAGCTATTATCGCGCACGTCGACCACGGCAAGACGACTCTCGTCGACGCGCTGCTCAAGCAGACGCGCGTGCACCGCAACATCGATGATATGGGCGAGTGCATCATGGATTCGATGGACCTCGAGCGCGAGCGCGGCATCACCATACGCGCGAAGAACGTGAGCGTGACCTACAAGGGCGTTAAGATAAACGTCGTGGATACCCCCGGCCACGCGGATTTCGGCGGGGAGGTAGAGAGGATAATGCGCATGGTCGACGGCGTCCTGCTGCTCGTCGACGCGAAGGACGGGCCGATGCCGCAGACGCGTTTTGTGCTGCGCAAGGCGCTCGAGCTCGGCCTGAAGGCGATAGTCGTCGTCAATAAGGTCGATCTCCCGGACGCGCAGGTCGACGACGTAGTCAATCGCACGTTCGACCTCTTCGTGGAACTTAACGCGACCGACAGGCAGCTCGATTTCCCCATAGTATACGCTTCGGCAATGCTGGGGACCGCGACGCTCGACATGCACCATGAATCCGATAATATATTCCCGTTGCTCGATACGATACTCAAGAAGATAGACCCGCCCACCGTCGACCCCGACGCCCCGCTCCAGATACTGATACTCGCGCTTCTCGGCGATTATTACAAGGGCAAGATGGGCATCGGAAAGATAACCGGCGGCTCGCTCAAGGTTGGAAGCAACGCCGCACTGGTCCGCAAGGACGGTTCCAAGGAAATATCGAAAGTGACGGCCATACTGACATATGAGGGGCTCGAACGCGTCGAGCGCGAGAACGCCGTAGCCGGCGAGATAGTCGCCGTCGCGGGTTTCGACGATATAAGCATCGGCGACACGGTCACCGACCCAGTGAACCCGACTCCGTTGACGCCTCCGGAGATAGACGAGCCGACCGTCCAGATGACATTCGGGGTAAACACGAGCCCGTTCGCGGGCCGTGAAGGCAAATATGTGACGTCGCGCAATATCAGGGACCGGCTCATGAAGGAGACCGAGACGAACGTGTCCCTCAGGGTCAACGAGACCTCCGCCTCGGACTCGTTCCTCGTATCCGGGAGGGGAGAGCTCCACCTCGCGATACTCGTCGAGCAGATGAGGCGCGAAGGTTTCGAGCTGCAGGTCTCCCAGCCGGAGGTCATCTACCATGAAAAGAACGGCGTGAAATGCGAGCCGTACGAGTTCCTGACGATAGAGGTCCCCGCAGAGTACCAGGGCGCGGTAATCGAGGAGATCGGCCGCAGGAAAGGCAAGCTCAAGCATGTCTCCCAGAGCGCGACTGGTTCGCTGCATCTCGAATACCAGATCTCGACGCGCGGCATCATCGGCCTTAAGGGCGCGCTGATGACAAAGACGCGCGGTATGGCGATAGTCAACCACGTCTTTGACGAATATAAGCCGGTCGAGTCCGGCGCGTTCAATGTCGAGCCGAGGGGCTCGCTCGTCGCGATTGAGCCGGGCGTCTCTACGGCATACGCGCTCGAGAACGCGCAGCAGCGCGGCGAGCTCTTCATCGGGCCGAACGTCGACGTGTACGAGGGAATGATAGTCGGCGAGAACCCGCGCGGCGAGGACATGCCGCTGAGCCCGGTAAAGACGAAGAAACTGACGAATATGAGGTCCTCGACGTCGGATATAGCGGTCGTGCTGACCCCTCCGAGGGAGATGACGCTCGAGCTGGCGATAGAATATATCGGGTCGGATGAGCTCGTGGAGGTGACCCCGAAAAGCATCCGCCTGCGCAAGAAGATCCTCGACACCCTCGCGCGTAAACGCGCCGACAGGGACAAAGACAAGGAGTAGGAGATGGCGTCGAATTTTTCTTTCGATATCGTTTCGGAGATAGACCTGCAGGAAGTGGATAACGCGGTCAACCAGGCGAAGAAGGAGCTGTCGCAGAGGTTCGATTTCCGCGGGAGCAAGTCGTCGATAGATTACAGCCGCGAGGAGAAGAAGATAACGATAATAGCCGACGACGACTTCAAGCTCCGCTCGCTGAAGGATATCCTCGACGGCAGGATGGTTAAACGCAGCATCTCGCTGAAGGCGCTCACATACAAGGAGCCGGAGAAGGCGTTCGAGGGCACGTTCAGGCAGGTCATAGAATTGAACTGCGGCATCCCGAGGGAGAAGCAGAAAGACCTCGTGAAGCTCATCAAGGACCTGAACCCGAAGATACAGACACAGATAGAAGGGGAAAAGGTCAAGGTCTCCTCCCCGAAGAAGGACGACCTGCAGGAAGTCATCACGCACCTGCGCGCCGCGGACTTCCCCCTGCCCCTGCAATTCACCAATTACAGGTAGCGTTTTTTGTGTTATAATTCCCAATACGCGCCCGTAGCTCAATTGGATAGAGCGTTGGTCTACGGAACCAAAGGTTGGGCGTTCAACCCGCCCCGGGCGCGCCATAAATTCCCCTGTATAGGGGCAGCGAATTATTTATGAGCAAGATCGACGAAATTTATATGTCCGAGGCCCTGAAACAGGCCTGTGACGCCTTCGAGAAGGATGAAGTGCCCGTCGGCGCCGTGATAGTGCACGAAGGGCGCATAATCGCGCGGGCGCACAACCAGATAAAGATGTTGAAGGACCCGACCGCGCACGCCGAGATGATAGCGATAACGCAGGCGGCCGCGCACCTCGGGAGCGAGCGGTTGCTCGACTGTTCCGTATATGCTACGATAGAGCCGTGTTCGATGTGCGCGGGAGCCCTCGTGCTCGCGCGCGTGAAGCACATATATTACGGCGCGAAGGACCCGAAGACCGGCGCGTGCGGCTCCGTGTTCGATATCGCCGACAGCAAAAAATTGAACCACAGGATAAAGGTCACCGGAGGCGTGCTCGCGCAGGAATGCGGATCCCTCGTGACCGAGTTCTTTAAGAGGAAGAGGAAGAGCGCAAAAAAAGCGAAGAAACCCCTCGGGAATGGCCTCCAGGCCTACCCTCGGGGTTAGCTGCGCTTCCACTATATAGAGCTTGCTAAGGAGAGGTGGCTGAGTGGCCGAAAGCAGTCGCCTGCTAAGCGATTGACCTGCCCAAAAGCGGGTCCCAGGGTTCGAATCCCTGCCTCTCCGCCATTGGCCTGCATTACATTCGAGAACCCAGAGCATGCTTTTTAATACGTACCAATTCGCGTTATTCTTCCTCATAGTATATCCGCTATACCTCATATCAGGCCACAAATGGCAGAACAGGATCCTGCTTGTCTCGAGCTATATCTTCTACGGCTGCTGGGACTGGAGGTTCCTGTCGCTTCTCGCGCTCACGACCGCGATAGACCATTATTGCGCGGTAAAGATATACGGCACCGAGGATATCCGCAGGAGGAAATTCTTCCTCGGGATCAGCGTATGTTCAAACCTGACGGTCCTCGGCTTCTTCAAATATTTCAACTTCTTCGCGTCAAGCCTGCAGGACCTGCTTTCCGTATTCGGCCTGCACGCCGAAATGCGGTTTCTGAACATAATCCTTCCGGTCGGAATATCGTTCTACACATTCCAAAGCCTCAGTTATACGATAGACGTGTTCAGGAGGAACCTGAAGCCGGCACCGAGACTCCAGGATTTCGCGCTGTTTGTGTCGTATTTTCCGCAGCTGGTCGCCGGTCCTATCGAAAGGGCGACGCACCTGCTGCCCCAGGTCCTCGCGCCGCGCAGGATAAGCATCGACCGGTTCTTCGAAGGCTGCTACCTGATATTCTGGGGATTGTTCGAGAAGGTCTACATCGCGGATAACCTCGCGAAAACGGCCGATGCCGTCTTCTCCGCTCCGGCGCCGTATAACGGCATACAGGTGCTATTGGCACTCTACGCATTCGCTTTCCAGATATTTTGCGATTTTGACGGATACAGCAATATGGCCAGGGGCCTCGGCAGGATCATGGGTTTTGACATCATGGTCAATTTCAACCTGCCGTATTTCAGCACGGACCCGAGGGAGTTCTGGCAGAGGTGGCACATAAGCCTTTCGACGTGGCTGAAGGATTATCTCTACATACCTCTCGGAGGGAACCGGCGCGGCGAGCTTATTACGTACAGGAACCTCGCGCTGACTATGCTGATCGGAGGCCTGTGGCACGGCGCCGCCTGGACTTTCGTCGCGTGGGGCGCTTACCACGGGATGCTGCTGGTGCTTTACAGGATATTCCAGCCGTACCTCGCGAAAGTCCCGTTGATAAAAAGCCGCCTGATGAACGGGGCCTGGACGTTCGTAAGGGCGGTCTTTTTCTTCCACCTCGTATGCGCCGGGTGGCTTTTATTCAGGGCGGGATCGATGGCCCAGGCCTGGGACATGCTATATGCGGTGTTATATAACCTCCGGGTCACGCAGTATACGCCGATTCCGAGTTACTTCTGGCTCATGGCCTCTTCGCTGTCGATCCTGTTGATAGTCCAGCTGTCACAGAGGGCCAGGGGCGACCTGATGGCGGTATTCAAGTGGCCGCGGGCGTTAAAGACGGCATTATATGGCATAATGTTCTACCTGATACTGTTCTATGCGTCTCCCGGGTACCATTTTATATATTTCCAGTTCTGAGATGAAAGGTCTTATGGTAAAAAAGGCGTTTAGCATAGCCGTATACATCGCAGTCTTCTGCGGCACGCTCGAGATCATGGCGCAGCTGGATTATTACCGCATAATGGCGGTCGACCCGCCTTTCGAGACGATACAGGATAAGACCGACATCGGTTTCAAGGGCGTCAAATACGGCGTATGGCAGAATATACGGCTGAACAGGTACGGTTTCCACGATTTCGACATATACCTGAAGGAGAAGAAGACCCACCGGATCCGCATCATGTGCCTCGGCGATTCGGTCACGTTCGGGACTTTCAGCGCCCCCTATAACTGGCCGAGGTTCCTCCAGTCTATATTGAGGGCAAATAAGGTGGACGCGGAGGTCATCAACGCGTCGATGCCGGGAAATACTTATACCCAGCTTGTCGACCTGTTCGAGAAGGAATATATAGGATTCAGGCCCGACATACTGCTTATTTACAAGGATTTCAGGTCGTACCTGGGCGAGCCGTTCAAGGAGAAGGAGGGCCGCTGGAAGCGCCTCCTCAGGAAGTCGTATTTCATCGAAAGGTTCCTTGATAAGGAACCGGAAGACCCGAGGGCAAGGCTCGCGTTGAAGCGCAGGAAGGCCAAAATAAAGGATTCGGACTGCGGAATAGCTAAGGACGCGATCCCGAATTATGTCAAGGACCTCGAAAGGCTGATAAGGATCTGCAGGCAGAACGGCATAATGCTGATATTGAGCCCGTTCCCGAACCTGACGACGGAAGAGAACAAGGGGGCATACATGGATTACATCTATGCCCTTGTATGCTACTATCCTGCGGTAGACCCCGAGCAGTGCCTTAAGTCGATGACGGAGTTCAACGATACTACGCGCAAGATGGCTGAAGCCAACGGAATACCTTACGCGGACATCACCATGGGGCTCGAGCATAATATGGAATATTTCCACGACGATTGCCATCTCAGCCCGAAGGGCGCGTGGGTCGTCGCGAGGAATTACGCGGAGTGCATATTCAATACATTGAAAGATAGACGCGCGGGTAAATAGGTGATATAATCCGGGAAACCTGATGAAAAACTTCGCGTTTTGCAATGAATGCAAACAGATAGTCCCCGCAACGCATGTCGAGCGCGACAACAAGGTATATCTCTCCAAGGAATGCCCGAAATGCGGCAAGACGGAATACCTCGTATCCTCGGATGCGTCGCTTTATAACAAGAAGCGCGCTTTTATGCAGGACGCGGCAGTATCGTCGGGCTGCGGCCTCTTATGCCCGGACTGCACCTCCCACAAGAAACCAGACATAATATTCATAGACGTAACGAACCGCTGCAACATGAACTGCCTCATCTGCCTGAACAACCTCGCCGCGATGGGCTATAAGTTCGAGCCCCGCATGGAATACTTCGACAAGATATTCAGGCATTATTCGACGTACGACCCGAAGCCCTACGTGCAGCTCTTCGGAGGCGAGCCGACGATGCGCGCGGACCTCTTCGACATAATAAAACTCGGAAAGTCATACGGCCTCTCGATACGCGTGATAACCAACGGCCTCAAGCTCGCCGACAAGAAATACTGCGACGACTTCATGGAGCTCGGCGCGATGGTCCATGTCGCGTTCGACGGGCTCAACAAGGCGATGTACGAGAAGCTCCGCGGCAGGGCCGACGCGCTCGACCTGAAACTGAAGGCGCTCGAGAACCTTGCAAACCGCAAGAGGGGCAAGGTCATACTGATGACCGTCATCGATAAGGAGCAGAACAGGGCCGACATGGCTGAATTCTTCAAATTTAGCCAAAAAAACCTGCATATCGTGCGCGGGATATATTTTATGCCGCTCATACATACGTGGGACAAGAAGGCCCTCGATTACAACCCGGAACGCACTACGCTCGAGGACGTCGAGCACATGATAAACGAGACGATAGAGGGAGGCAACGTCGAGTTTGTGCCCCTCGGCTCATTGGCGCTTAAGAACCTTTACAGGGCGCTCGGGATAAAGAACATGCCGTTCGTTGGGGTCCACCCGAACTGCGAAAGCATAACATACCTTGTATCGGACGGCACAAAGTTTGTCTCGGCGTCGAAGTTCCTGAAGACGACGCTCTACCGCTTCATAGGCGACCTGCGCGAACTCGAGATAAAAATATCCAAAAAATACGAGGCCGAGAGGAGACGCGGGCCCTTCGATAAGGCCGGCATATGCCTGAAGGTTTTGGGCATCGCCGCGAAGCACGTGAACTTTGGCGCGCTTGTCGGCGCCAGGGGCATCGCAGCATACGGAAAATGGCTCGGGATATTTTTCAAGATACTTATCGGCAGGAAAGCAAAGGACGTACTGCGCGAGGATACCCTATTAAGGGGTTTCCTGCAGATACTCATCCTGCCGCTCGAAGACCTGAAGACGGCCGAGGCCGAGCGGCTCGTGATGTGCTCGTCGTGCTTCGCTTATGTGGACCCGGACACCGACGAGATAAAGACGCTCCCTACCTGCACGTGGGATAACTACAAAAAACCGATAATGAAGAAGGTCGCGGAGAAATTCAATGTTCGATAGGCAGGTAAAGACGATATGCCCGGTCTGCAACAGGGACCTCGACGGCCGCTATTACGAAGAGGGCGGCAAGATACTGCTCGAGAAGAAGTGCAGCGAGCACGGCAAGGTCGTCGACCTAGTCTCATCCGACGCGGAGCTCTTCAAGGAGCGCCTGAGCTTATTCGACCACATCAAGGACTACAAATGCGATATCCCGAAGTGCCGCGAGGGCATCTTCAAGTGCGCGGTTCACCACATGCGAAAGTCGCCGATAACTTTCATAGAAATAACTACGCGCTGCAACATGAAATGCCCCGTCTGCTACGCCGACGCCGACGCGACGGGCAGGGACGTCCCCTACGAGGATGTCTGCCGCATGATGGAGGCGATAGCCAGGGAGGATAAGGAGACGCACCTCGTCCTGACCGGCGGCGAGCCGACGATACACCCCGATTTCTTCAAAATAGTCAAGAAAGCCGAGGAGCTCGGTCTCATCCGCAGGACGTTCATCGCGACGAACTGCATAACCATCGCCGACAAGGATTTCTGCAAGAAGGTATTCGACGCGGGCATCAGGAAATTCTATTTCGGTTTCGACGGCACCGACCCCGAGGCGTGCCGCAAGCTGCGCGGAAGTTTGGCCGCGTACGAATCGGTGCGCAAGGCGCTCAAAAACATCCGTGAGCTCGGTAAGGCGTGGATAATCCTCTCGTTCACCGCGTCGAAACAGCTGAACCTCGACAATATCCCCGAGGCGATAAAGTTCGCGATGGATAACCAGGACATAGTCAAGCGCCTCATGATAACGACGGAGTGTTTCTCCGGAAGGGTCACGGATGTCGACAACCTCGTGAACAAGCGCCTGACCGGCGACTGCGTAGAGGACTTCATCTGCAAGAAAATCGGAGCGCAGGCGGTCACGTTCCCGCTTGCGGCGTTCTATATATTATTGAAACCGCTGAAATACGCGAAGCTGATAGACGCCGACAAGTGGGTAACATCGACTTTCAGCCCGATGTGCGGCCAGATGGGCATGGTGATCTCGCAGGACGGGAAATTGGCCTCGATGATAGACCAGGTTGTCAGGGACCCGCGCAGGAACATCTACAAATGCGGCCGCGAAATAGACATACTTGCCAGCAAAATGGAAAAAGCGCCGTGGATCGTCAACCATTTGTTCTACCTCCCGCTGTATTTCCTGAAATTGCTCTCCTATGTCAACGGAAAGTTCCTGCGGAAGGCGCTCGCGGTATCTATAATGAGCGGATTCAACTCAAAGAAGATAAAGAAGGCCCTGCTCGGGGAAAAAAGAGTGGAGCTCTACTATCTTTTGGGTTCCGACAAATATAATTTCATCTGGGACAGGATGCCGCACTGCGCGACCCACCATTACCGCATCCACCCGACGACAAAACAGGTAATAAAGGTCCCCGGATGCCTCGTCTTCGCGTTCAGGGAAGAGCTTAAAAATTATTGATTGACTTAATCTTCGTTTAGGCATAGAATCAGTTCGTTGATTTCATAAAAGGATATAATACGTAATGTCTTATATAGTCTTCGCACGCAAATGGCGGCCGAAAGACTTCGACAGCGTCCTTGGTCAGGAGCACGTCACGACCACCCTCAGGAACGCGATCGCGAATAACAGAGTCGCCCATGCGTACATATTTTCCGGCCCGCGCGGTGTAGGCAAGACCACCACAGCACGCATCTTCGCAATGGCCCTCAACTGCAAAGAAAACAGCGGAAAGGGCCCGAGCGGTTTGCGCCACCCCTGTGGCGCATGCGACTCGTGCAAAGAGATCTCTTCCGGCACCAACCTTGATGTCATTGAGATAGACGGCGCCTCGAACCGCGGCATCGACGAGGTCCGCTCCCTCCGCGAGAACATAAAGTTCGCCCCGACGCGCGGGAAATATAAAGTATATATCATAGACGAAGTCCATATGCTCACCGAGGAGGCGTTCAACGCGCTGCTCAAGACCCTCGAGGAGCCGCCGGCCCATGCGATATTCATTTTTGCCACGACGAGGCCGTATAAAGTCCCGTCGACGATAATCTCGCGCTGCCAGCGCTTCGATTTCAAGCGGCTGACCGTCAACGAGATCGCGGGAAAACTCCGCGATATAGCCAAGAGCGAGAAACTCGACATAGAAGAGGAAGCGCTATACACTATCGCCCGCGCGGCCGAAGGCGCCATGCGCGACGCGGAATCGATGCTCGACCAGCTCGTCTCGTTCTGCGGGAAGAAGATAGACGTCGAGAGCGCGGCGTCGGTGTCGGGTACGGTCGGGCAGGAAGTCCTGTTCGGTTTCACGGAAAAAGTGATAAGCAAGGACACCCCGGGCATATTGAAGCTTGTGGACGGGATGATAAGCGGCGGCAAGGACATACCCCAGTTCATAAATTCGCTCGTGACGCATTTCAGGAACCTGCTGATAACGAGGACCGCCGAAGCCGGCGACCTCACGGGGCTCATAGACCTGCCGAAAGAGATGATATCGAGATTGTCCGAGCAGGCGAAGCCCTTCACGAACGAGACGCTGCTCTATATATTGACGGTATTGATGAACGCGCAGGACGAGGTCCGCCGCGCGATATCCCAGAGGATACCGCTTGAGTTGGCCGCGATACGCCTGACCCGCCGCGACGATATCATGTCGCTGACGACGATACTCGGGCGCATCGAGAAGCTGGAAAAGAAGATCGAGAGCGGCTCCTCCGAAAAGCCCGAGGCCAAGCCCACCCCGCACCAGCACAAGGACGAATCTCCCGCCGCGCCGAAGAAAGAGGATATCGAGGTAGACATAGAGATCAAGAGCAAGGACCTCTCGTTCGACCTGATCTGCGAGACATGGCCGAACCTGCTGCGCGGCATATTATCGAAGAAGATGTCGGTCGCGCTGTTCCTCCAGCCGGCCCAACCGCTCCGGCTCGACGACAGGATACTAACGATCGCCTTTGCGAAAGAGCACAAGTTCAACAAGGAAGCGCTCGAGAGCAACGGCAACAGGAAGATAATAGAGAACGCGCTGAACGATATATTGAGGCATGAGATAAAAGTGGACATGAAGGTGGTCGAGGCCCTCGAGAAGAAAGTGTCTGTGGAGGACCTGCTGCAGGAAGAGCACGAAGAAGAAGCCCACGAAGTCGTGAAATCCGCCCTAGAGATATTCGGCGGCAATCTCAAGAAGACCGACAACGCATCCTACTAGAAGGTAATACGCATGCCCGGCTACACAAGGACAATGGAGAAGCTCATAGCGGAGTTCACGAAGCTTCCCGGCATCGGGCCGAAATCAGCCGAGCGCATAGTGATGCATATCCTGAAATCCCCGCGCGAACACGCCGCGTCCCTTTCCGAATCGATAATCAAGCTCAAGGATAATATAGTCTTCTGCAGGAACTGCTTCAACCTCAGCGAAGGCGAGGTCTGCCACATCTGCTCCGACCCGCAGAGGGACAAGGCGACGGTCCTTGTGGTCGAAAGCCCGAAGGATATACTCGCAATAGAGAAGACGGGCTCCTACAGGGGGCTCTACCACGTCCTGCTGGGATCGATATCGCCCCTGGACGGCGTAGGGCCGGACGAGCTCAAGATAAAGGAGCTGCTGCGCAGGATAAAGGCCGACAAGATAAAGGAAGTGATACTCGCCACGGACGCGGATACCGAAGGCGAGACGACAGCCCTGTATTTATCGCAACTCCTTAAGAACCAAAGCGTTAAGACAAGCCGCATAGCTTACGGCCTGCCTGTCGGCTCCCACCTCGAATACGCCGACCAGGCGACCCTCTCAAGGGCCCTCGAAGGCAGGAATCAAATTTCTTGACACAACGGCTCTCCTCTGGTAAAATTTAACCCAATACCTACCGTTTTTATCCTGTAAGGAGGCCTTTTGAAGGTCACAAGGGCGGTCGGCCAGGGTTTTTCCGCTACCCATAAGGGATGGCCAATTATAGCGGTAATTTTTGTCTTTTACGCGGTCATAAGGTTCTTTTCCGCCCCGAACGAAGAGATACCTCCTTACCTGAAGAGTTTGGGTGACTGGGGCATAGCCGCGCTGATATTCCTGGTTATGTGCCTGGGCATCAATTATATCATCGCGGGCGTACAGGCATACGCAAGGGACGGGATAAAAGACGGGCGGTACGGTTTCAAGGGGTTCTTTCGCAACTGCAACAAATTTTTCTTCGTCCAGCTTGGCATCAGTTTCCTGCTTAGCATCCCCATGTGGACTATCGCGTTCCTCGCGGTATTCCTGCTCGGGGGCGCAATGTCGGTCGCGGATAAGTACCTGTTCACCGCGGCTGTGCTCGGGGTATCGGCGGCGGTCCTGTCGATAGTGCTCGCGGTGGTCTTCGCGCTCGCGTCGGAATCATGGTCGATAGCGGCCGCGGACAGCAGGGGGATAGTCAGGTCGATAGGCAGGAGCTTCGCGTTCTGCGGACAGAGGTTCTTCAGCGTTATCTGGCTGCTCATGCTGATATGCGCGTCATGGCTGCTGATATCGCTGGTTGTATGGATAGCTTACGCGTTCATTTTGCAGGGCTTCAGGTACCTGGGCCTTGAAGGTTACGGGTTTATTTTACGTGAGGTCACGGGATGCGCGCTTTACGCGTATTTCATCCTATTCGCGGCCTCGTCGTTGATGGCGTATTATTTAAACAACAGGAAGGAAGATGAAAGGCATAACTGAAGTAGTATGGCACGGAAGGGGCGGGCAGGGCGCGGTAACCGCGGCAAAGTTGCTCGGCGAAGCGGCCCTCCGCGAAGGCAAGAATCTCCAGGCATTCCCGGAGTTCGGAGCTGAGCGCACGGGCGCGCCTGTAAGGAGCTTCACGAGGTTAAGCGACAAGCCCATCACGATCCACTGCTCGATAACGGCGGCGGATTGCATCGTGGTGCTCGACCCGACGCTCATTGACGTCGTCGACATCACAGAGGGCATGAAGGACGACACCTCGATAGTCATCAACACGGTCTTCTCGCCGAAAGAGATACGCGAGAAGCTCGGCATCAAGGGCGGCAAGATATTCACGGTCGACGCGACGTCGATATCCGTGGCGAAGGTCGGGCGCAACATCCCGAACATGCCGATGGTCGGCGCGCTGCTCAAGGCGACGGGCCTGATAAAGCTCGAAAGCCTGACCGATACGTTCAAGGAGAGTTTCGCGGCAAAGTTCACGCCTGAGGTCATCAAGGGCAACCTTGAGGCGATAGAGCAGGCGTATAAAGAGGTAAAGGCGGAATAAAATGGCAAAAACGGAAAAGGTAAAATTACCGAACTGGAAAGAGATGGTAATAGGCGGAATAAATCCGGACGCCGGCAGCGCGATGAAGTACAACAGCGGCACATGGCGCACGTTCAAGCCGGTCTGGTCGAACGAAAAATGCATCCAGTGCAACGCTTGCTGGATACACTGCCCGGATTCCTCGATAATGATAAAGGACGGCAAGGTTTGCGGTATCGATTACGAGCACTGCAAGGGCTGCGGCATCTGCGCCGCGATGTGCCCGCCCAAGGCAGGCGCAATTAAAATGGCCAAGGAAGAGAAATGAGCAAGAAACTATTAGCGTTAACTGGTAACGACGCGGCGGCTTACGCGATGAAACAGATCGATCCCGACGTAGTGGCGGCATATCCGATCACGCCGCAGACGTCGCTGATGGAGAAGTTCGCGCAGTTCGTCGCCGACGGCGAATCGAATACTGAGATCGTATTGGTAGAGTCCGAGCATTCCGCGATGTCGGCATGCGTCGGCGCTTCATGCGCGGGAGCGCGCGTGATGACGGCTACATCATCGCAGGGCCTCGCGCTCATGTGGGAGATAGTTTATATCGCTTCGAGCTACCGCCTGCCGATAGTCATGCCGCTCGTCAACAGGGCGCTCTCGGGGCCCATCAACATACATTGCGACCACGGCGACGCGATGGGCATACGCGACTCGGGCTGGATACAGCTTTGGGCCGAGAACGCGCAGGAGGTCTACGACAATCTTTTGATGGCGATAAGGATAGCCGAGAACTCCGACGTGCTGCTGCCCGTAATCGTGAATTACGACGGTTTCATCATAAGCCACGCGATCGAGAACATGTACCTCTACGATAGCGAGGAAGTGAAGAAGTTCGTCGGCGAATACAAGCCGAAATACACGCTGCTCGACCCGAAGAAGCCGACGACGTTCGGAAGCTTCGACCTGCCGGATTATTACTTCGAGCACAGGCGCCAGATGGCCGCGGCGATGAAGGGTTCCTTCAAGGTCATAGCCGATGTCGCCAAGGAGTTCTCGAAGATATGCGGGCGCGAATACAAGAACCTCGAGGGATACAAGCTCGAGGACGCCGAGATAGCGATTGTGGCACTCGGCTCGACGGTAGGCACCGCGCGCGCCGTTGTCGACGAGCTCCGCGAGAAGGGCGTAAAGGCGGGTATCCTCAAGATACGCACCTTCAGGCCGTTCCCGGAGGATGAGATAGCCGACGCGCTCAAGCACCTCAAGGCGGTGGCTGTCCTCGACCGCGCGGACGCGCTTAACGCGGTAGGCGGGCCCCTCTTCGATGAGGTCAGGGCCGCGCTTTACAAGAAGTCGGTCATACCGGCTGTAAATTACGTATACGGCCTCGGGGGCCGCGACATGGGCTTCCCCGAGATCAATAAGGTATATTCTGATTTGGCCGAAATAGCCAAATCAGGCAAGGCCGCAAACCTTGTGACATACCTGGGGGTGAGGGACTAATGGCAAACTTAAAAGAACTCAACAAGAGAAAAGAACTCCTCTCCGGCGGCCACAGGATGTGCGCGGGTTGCGCGTCGCCTATAATCATAAGGCAGATGGGCCTGTCGCAGGAGATACCGCTGGTGGTAGGAAGCGCAACGGGCTGCCTCGAAGTCTCAACGACGCCGAATCCTTTTACGGCGTGGAACTCGAGCTTCGTCCATTGCGCGTTCGAGAACTCCGCAGCCACCGTATCGGGTGCCGAAGCGGCATACAGGTCGCTGAAGCGCCGCGGCAAGGTGAAGGAAGAGATGAGATTCGTGGCGCTCGGCGGTGACGGCGGCACGTACGATATAGGGTTACAGTCGCTTTCGGGCATGCTCGAGCGCGGCCAGAGGATCCTGTATCTCTGCTACAATAACGAAGCTTATATGAATACGGGTGTCCAGCGCTCGGGCGCTACACCTATGGGAACTCAGACGACGACTGCGCCGGTAGGCAAGGAATCCATAGGGAAAAAACAGTTCCCTAAGGACTTGACAGGCATTGCGGTAGCACATAGAATACCGTTTGTGGCGCAGGCGTCACCGAGCCACTGGAACGACCTTATAACGAAGTCACAGAAGGCGCTCTCCGTCGAAGGCCCGGCTTTCATGAACGTCATTTCGCCGTGCCCTCTCGGGTGGGGATATTCCTCCGAGAAGACGATAGAGATAGCGAAGCTCGCGGTTGATACCTGTTTCTGGCCTCTCTTTGAGGTCGAGAATGGTATTACCTGGAAGCTCAGCTACAAACCCGCGGCAAAGAAGCCGATAACCGACTACCTCAAGGCGCAGGTGCGTTTCCGCCATCTGTTAAGGCCGGAGAACACCGCCGTGGTAGAAGCGATACAGAAGAGGGTAGACGACGATTGGGCCGCGTTATTGAGGCGCTGTAACGTAGAGGCCTAAGCGCCGAAACCCCGCCTCAGCGGGACATGTTAGCATCGTTCTTTAGATAGAGTTTCCGCTCCCCTGTAGCTCAGTTGGTAGAGCAGTGGACTGTTAATCCACGTGTCCCTGGTTCGAGCCCAGGCGGGGGAGCCATAACTTCCCGCTTATAGATGTAATGAAGTACTCCGAAGTGTGCGCAGTTTTTTTGGCGAGAACGCCAAAAAAACAAGCGTTTACACGAGGAGAATGCTTTCACAAAATAGGAATTTACAGGCATGACAACCACTCATTACCGGTTCGTCACCATTGATACCTCACCCAATGTTTGGGTGAGGTATTTTAATAAATTAGATAATTGCAGAAGTAAACGGAGGACCTAAAAATGACAATTGATTGGTTAGCGGTTGCAACAATTGCAGCCCCAATTATTGCACTTTTTATCGGTGTCGCTATAGATCGATTTATCGAACAAAAACCAAAACTTATTGCATATTATACGCATGCTTCTGCTTTTAATACTGCCGGAAATAATCCAATAACTATTCATACTCATGGTATTATAATCAAGAATATTGGCAGAAAATCAGCAATGGATGTTCGAGTAAGGCATAATATTCTTCCTCAGAATTATAAAGTATATCCAATAGTTGATCATCATGTTCAAAATTTACCAGGCGGTGGATCTGAAATTGTGTTTCCGATACTTGTTCAAAATGAGCAAGTATCGATATCTTATCTATATTTCCCGCCCCTAATATATAATCAAATTCACGCTGGTATTCGACACAGCGAGGGTTTTGCTTCTGAAGTCGCTGTTCTACCGACCCCACAATATCCAGATTGGATGAGAAGAGGGCTATATGTATTACTTATTTTGGGAAGCATCACATTCATATACATGTTTATTAAAGGGTGCTGTGTCGTAATAAAGTTACTAGCAAATATATAGGTACTAATAACGTAAGAAAATATAAAAATATCTAAAATAAATGCTATAATATAGAATATAAAAGAGGTAGTTATGCAATCGCAATTCGCTTTTCTCTGCGACGCAGTAAATATAACACAAAATAATCTTTTTAATGTATTGGGAGGCGGAATTGAAAAATTTCATCTATCGCAGTTACCACAAAATAGACCAGTAGCTTTACTACTTAGAATTGAATATAATCCAATTACAGAGAACGGAGATCATGTAATTGAAATAAGAATAATAGATTGTGATGGGCAAAATAAAATCTCTCCCGCCTTATTAAATGTTAGTTTTCCGCCGCAGGTAAGAACATTTAATATCGTAACCAACATGATTCCAAGGTTTGACAGATACGGAATGCATAGCGTTGAAGTGGCCGTAGACCGACATCATATAGTATCCATTCCTTTAAACGTTATAGAAAGAATCTAAATATTGCACATTTAAGGGCAATTACGTATTAATAAGAAGGGACAAGGAGGATTAGATGGCTATAAAAGAGGTATTTATGAACCCAACCGTAAAAGAAGTAATATTTCAGATTCGATTTCCTAATTTGTTTTATATAGAAAATAAGATTGGCGAGATACAAACTAGAATTATGGAGAAATTTCCAAAATCTGCACTCTTATTTAGAAGAAAATTACTTTTTGCTGATGTTGGCCCGGAAGGAAAAATCGAGGAAATTCCTTCAGTAGAAGGGCAGGGGAAGAAAATATGGAGGTTTAATTCAGATAATAATTTTCAGCTTAATATCTTAAGTGATTCATTGGACATTACTTCAAGCTATCACAAAACCTATAATCTTGGAGATGGCGACAAATTCAGAGATATCATAAAATATGTTATGGATAATTTTCTTGCCGTTGTGTCTTTACCTATAATTAATCGTATAGGATTACGATATGTTGATGAATGTCCTGTGTTAGAAAAGACTAATTCAACATTTGCAAAATGGTATAACACCGCATTTCCATTAAGTAGATTTAGTATTGATAATGCAATAGAAATGAGCTTTAATACAACCCTAAAACGATCAGAATATTGTATTCGTTATGTAGAGTCGTTAGCAAAGCATAAAAATAAGGAAGAATATAAATTAGTTCTTGATTATGATGGATACGCGGTAAATATAAAGTCCAGCGAATATTTAAAAACTACGGATGAGCTTCATGATTTAATATCAAATGAATATGAAAACACCATTAAGGAGCCAGTGTACGAATATATGAGACATAAAAAGGAGGAATGACAAATGAATTATATAGATCAAGACATTGCGTATGGTATTAATGATAACGATGGAACTGGTAGTCATGACGACCAAATTGATTATAGGGTAGTATCCTATCCGTTTGATAGATATGAAATTAAAATTAAGATATCTAAGAATAATGAATTTTTAGGAATAGAGGAGGTTGGAATAAATAAAGAGTTCATGTCTTATCGGCAAAAATTATCTGTTAAGGGAGTGCACGATATTGATGAATTTTATAAGTAATATGAAAAACAATGTTTTACTCAGATAAATGTGATAAAGAATTAAGATTCGGAGATGTATTAAAGGGCTTTATTTCAACAACGCCTTTCATTAAAGAGCCTATATTAAAGATACCCCACAACGACTATAAAATAGATATTCAACTTCCAAGTTATTGTGTTGTATTGTCCCCCTGCTGCTCTATAAAAAAAAATAAAATTGATAAACAAATATTGTTATCTCCGCTTATTCAAATTATCCCATCATTTTTTAATAACCAATATTTTATAGACGATTTAACGCGGATTAATCGAACAATGAATCCAGAGCAGACAGTAGCGAGGCATACATGGGAAGCATTGCCTACTGAGCAGAAACAGAAACGCTTAGAAAAAGGTGCAGGATATGCTTTTATAGAGTTATTTATATATGAACCAAATGACTATTTCCCAAAGTATATTGTTAATAGGAAAGAGGGGAATATAGAGACAGGTTATTATATGATTGATTTTGGGAATACCTATAAAATTAATTGTGAAGCATTGCAGGAAGGGCAGGAGGAAACCTTACTCGAGGCTAAATTGTGGCAACTATCCGTTAAGTCCAGACAAGAGCTGCGAGATAAAATTACTTGTTATTATGGTAGAATTCCAGAAGAAGACAAAGCATTGATGGGAGACTAATTAGTATAATTATGTATATGATGGCGGATTCCCGCCATATGTACGCTCGCGCGGAGAGTTAAACGAAGTATTGTTATTCTCATCCGATTAATTCCATGCACCTTAAAACAAAGTCGCACTCTTGACTACACCAGTATCGGCATTGGCAAAGGTATAACTCACGAAATCTTAGACTAAGGAAGGCATAAAATGAAAATAGTAAGAATACTCATCGCCGCAATAGCACTTTCGATCTTCGGCTTAATTATCGGGGCAGTCACCTGCGGAGGCGTGTTCAATTGGGTATATAAGCTCGAGCCGACAAACGTCTGGAAGCCGATGGACGGCCCGCCGGGTATGGTATATCACGTAGCCGGATTCATACTCAACGTAATACTCGCGGCTGTCTACGCTTTATTCCGTAAGGGCCTTCCCGGCAAGAACAGGCTGGTCAAGGGTCTTGTTTTCGGGTTATGCGTCTGGGCCGTCGGCATGCTGCCGGGAATGTTCGCGACATATTATTTCATGACGGTGGCTACCGAAGTCGTTATCTACTGGACTATACTGGGCCTGGTTGAATACCCCATCATGGGGCTGATAATCGCCGCCATATACGGCGAGTAGGGAAAACCGAAAGGAGTACTAATGTTCAGGAAAGCGGCATTATTTATATTATTGGTAATGATGTTGGTCCCGATGTCGGTGCGCGCCGAGGAAAAACCCTTCCAGCTCGCGGTGGTAAATCCTCTCCAGCTCGTGCCGGAAGACCAGTCCATTAAAGGCGTAGGCCTCAACCTGCTCTACGGCTCCAATGAGAACTTCAGCGGCATAGACATCGGCCTCATAAACCACGTCAAGAGCCGCGCCATCGGCCTGCAGTGGGGCGCCGCGAACGTGACGGAAGGCGATCTCAGCGGCATCCAGCTCGGTTTCGTGAACTGGACGACGGGCTACATGCACGGCGTGCAGCTTGGCGGACTGAACTTCTCGCAAGGCGACTCGCGCGGCATAGAGTGGGGCATAATGAACTACAGCAAGGACAGCTTCGGCGGGTTCCAGGGCGGTTTTTTCAACTACGCGGGTGAGATGCACGGCCTGCAGTTCGGCGTGATCAACGCGACGAAGAACCTCGACGGCCTCCAGATAGGCCTCGCGAACTACAACGGCAACAAGAAGCCGATGGAGTTTATGGTATTGGTCAACTGGTCGTTCTAAAAGGATGATACAATGAAAAAGATCAAGGTTAAGATAGCAACGACCTTCGTATTTATTGCGGTATTACTGATCTTGTGCTCAAATCTCCTTCGGGCAGAAGGCCTTGGGAGCCGCTTGGCAAACATTAAGACGCTTGAGGGTTATACGCTAAAGGCTGAATCCGACCGCGGGTGCTCGTATTACAATGAAAAGGAAGGAACTACGCTGATCATCGGGCTTGCCGGCGCTGACAAACAGGGATTCTCAAAACAGTTGCAGGATAAAAAGTTCGTAAAAGGGCTTATTGACGGCCAGGAGGACACTGGCAGGATAAAGATCGAAAGCCATAAGGTCATAGAGATTGAAAAGATCCCGACTGTTGAATTTTCGGGAAAAATAGATGTTTCAGGGGGCGGGAGATGGTTGCCCGAAAGAAAGATCATATTTTCCAAAAGCGGACAGATATACAATATTTCCTTGATCGGGCCAAAAGAATATATAGAAAATCAAACGAACTTGTTAATCGAGATTGCGCAAAAGCTGTAGGGGGCGCATGCCGTGAAAAAAGCGGCCTTTGGAACACTATGGTTCATAATACTGCTTATCCTCGTTCCTCACCCTAACGTTGATGATTATGAGTATGCCAGGCTTGCAGGAAGGGTCGTAATAAACCTTGCTTTATTACCGGTGCTTATAGTGACGATAATGCTTGTTAAAAAGGGGAAATTGCCTGGAACAGGCTCAAAATAATAGTTATTGCAGTAGCCCCTAATTTGAGGTAAAATCTTTCCAATAGGGCGGCCGATCGTCGGCGCCTTAAAAAAGGAGGAAACATGGGGTACCAGGGTGGTGGCGGTGGTGGCGGATTCGGTGGGCCGAGGGAAATGCACAAGGCGACATGCGCGGACTGCAAAAAAGAATGCGAAGTCCCGTTCAAGCCGAGGGATGACCGTCCCGTGTATTGCAAGGACTGCTTCTCGAAGCGCAAGAACGAAGGACGTTAACGATACGCTGTTAATCAGCGAATAACAGGATCCCCCTGCAATTAAAAGTTGCAGGGGGATTTTGTTTGCGGTAAAATCAATACAATGGAAAAAGGCAACGGTGTATCTTTTATCGACCGTATAACGGTCTCCCTGCTCGTGGTCGGAGGCATAATCGGCGCCGGGATACTCGCACTTCCCGTCAATACCGGCCTCGCGGGCTTCATCCCGTCACTGCTGAACCTGCTGCTCTTCGGCGCGGGCATGTTCTTTACCGCGAACGTGCTGGCGAGGGAAGCCGTGCTCGAGAAGACGGATAACTTCAACTACCCGAGCATGTACCGCAAATACCTCGGCGTGACCGGCAAGTGGGTGGCGACCGGCGCGAACCTCTTTTTGCTCTACGGACTGCTCGTCGCCTATATCACCGGCGGCTCCACGATAATATCGAACCTCTTCAATATCCCCGCGGAATACTACAGGCCGGTGACGATAGGGTTCTTCTTCATCCTCGTGGGAATAATAGCGATGGGTTTGGGCGTTATCGTAAAGATAAACGCCGTATTCACGGTGCTGATGTTCACGACGTTCATCGCGATAGTCGCGATGGGCATCCCGCACGTGAAGGCGCAGAACCTGACATACAAGGACCTGCAGTTCCTGCCGTGCACGGTGCCGATAATCGTGACCGCGTTCAATTTCCACAACGTGATACCTACCGTCTGCAAGTCGCTGAAATGGGACATCCTGCTTATCCTGAAGACGATACTCATCGGGATGGCCATCGGCTGCGCCATGTACGCGCTGTGGATGTTCGTCGGGATAGGCGCGTTGCCGGTGGAGGGAGGGGACGCGAGCCTTATCTTTGCCTTCGATAACAACCTGCCCGCTACAATACCGCTGTCAAGGATGGTAGATAACGGGGCATTCCTCGTTATCGCGATGGTGTTTTCGCTGGTCGCGCTGAGCGCCTCATGCATAGCCAACAGCACGGGCCTGCTCGCGTTCGTGGAAGACCTTATGTCGAATACGTTCGGCGTGCATAACAGGATGCTTTGCGTGGTCATCGCCTTTATCCCGCCGCTCATCATATCGCTGATATTCCACGGCATCTTCCTTAAGGCGCTCAATATCGTCGGCGGCTTCGGCATAATCCTGCTGTTCGGCATACTGCCGAGCGTCATCGCGATATCGAAGACGAAGGGCTGGCGGCGGGAGGTCGCGTTCCTGATAATGCTGGTCTTCCTCGCGTCATTCGTCTTCGAGATATTCCAGGAGACGGGGCTCTTGAGGATCAGGCCCGAGGTGGAGTACTACAAGGGCAATTGAGCGGCGAAGGCCTATGCGCGGCCGCTGCGCGAGGATTTTTCCTGCAGTATCTTTACTACCATCGGGTCCACCCCGAACATCCCCCTAAGCGAGACCATGCTGAGGTTGGCTATCGTCTCTTCCGGGGACTTGCCTAATACGCCGTCCTCCACGGATATCCCGTAACCAGCCAAAGCCATGAAAGCCGAGCGCATAGCCGTCTCGGCGCCGGTGACTATCTTCATCGAGCAGCCGGGCTTCGCGCCGTCGCAGATCATGCCGGTAAGGTCGCTGGCGACGTTATCCATCGCAAACGATATCTTCTTCATATCTATGCCGGCCTTCTGGTAGACGAGGGCTATCGCCGTAGAGATGCTGGCGGCTATCGCGCAGCCGCAGATCACGGAGAGTTCGCCGAGGAAACATTTTATGTAGGAATTCACCGCGTGGCTTATCGCGATGCTCTCCTCGATGCGCGCCGGGTCGATCTTTTGGTCAGTCCCGACAAGGTAGGGGACTAATATCGTCAGCGCGCCCTGGTTGCCCGAACCGCCGGAAGTCATTACGGGTTCAGGCATGCCGCCCATTCGCGCGTCTACGGCGGCAGCGACGCGGATCTTGACCCTGTTAAAGAGATCGTTGCCAAGGAGGCCGCCCTTTACCATCTGCTCTATCTGGTAGCCGGTCCTCTTCATTCCGATGCCTTTTTCGGATATCGCCATGTTCATCTCGATGCCGCGGCGGATATGCGCGCGCATGCTTTCATCGAGTTTTACCGCCTCGCGCAGGACCTCCTCGAGCTTCATCTTCCTGAGGATGTCGTGGTGGTCCTTGGCTTTCTTGCCGGCGTGCGGGTGCGCGGCCAGGATCGACTTGCCCTCCTTTTCGAGGCAGGTAATGTTCGTGTGCCCTTCCGAGACGATGCAATGCACGCGGGAGCCGCCGCCTTCGGCGTATACCTCGACATGGAAGCTCTTTTCGTCCTCCTTGCAGGAATATTCTATAGCGCCTTTATTTATGAGTTCGCGCGCTTTTTTAAGCGTGTCGGGCGGGACCTCTTTAAGTATCTCGAGCCGCAGGGACGATCTGGCGATGACCGCTCCGAGCGCCGCGGCTATCACATTGCCTTTCTCTCCGCCGCTGTTCGGGATAGTGACCGCCGCGCCGTTTTTGAACGTGCCGGCGTCTACGATGAGCTCGAGTTTTTCAACGGGCGCTTTCAGCTGCTCGACGGCCGCAGCCGCCGCGTAAGCGCAGGAGATCGGTTCGGTGCATCCGATGGCGGGGAAGACCTCGTTCGCGAATATCTCGTTGAGAAGATCTGTGTTTTTCATGATTAAACTTTATCACGGGGAAAATTTTACGTCAAGGGAAGAAAGTGGTATAATCTGGAACTACGATGGCAAAGAAAATACTCATCCTCAACGGAAGCCCAAAGAGGGGCGGGAATACCGAAATACTCGCCGGATGGTTCGCCGAAGGCGCGCGCTCAAAAAGCGAGGCGGTAGAGACCGTTCGCGTCGCGCCGCTGAAGTATAAAATCAGCGGATGCACGTCCTGCAGGAAGTGCCAGGAGATAAAAGAGTATGTATGCGTGATCAAGGACGACGCACGTCCCGTCCTGAGAAAAATGGCGAAAGCGGATGTTATAGTATTCGCGACGCCGCTTTATTTCTACGGGCCGAGCGCCCAGCTGAAAGTGCTGATAGACCGCATGTTCTCGCTCTATAAATGGGACAACGCGACCGACACTTACGAGTCACCTTTGAGGGGCAAGACGATGGTCCTGCTGTTGAGCGCGTATGAGGATGTCGGCCTGAAGAACGTGGAAGAGATGTTCAGGATAATAGCAGATTACAGCGAGATGAAGTTCTATTCCCTCCTCGTGCCGGATGCCCGCGAATCCGGTGATATCCTGAAGCTGAAAGGTGTCCGCGAAAAGGCCGCGGCCCTCGGGAAGAGAATGGCCTAAGCGCCTTACCAGATGAAAAATAATAAAATTACGGCACATGAGAGGGGCAGCATAGGCGAGATGGTCGCCATCGCGCTGCCGATGGTCGTTTCGGCGTCCTGCGACACGATAATGGTCTTTACCGACCGTCTTTTCCTGTCGCGGCTCGGGCCGGAGATGATGAACGCCGCTATGGGCGGCGGCCTGACGTCTTTTATGATGATGTCTTTCTTCCTCGGCCTTACGGGATATTCGACGGCGCTGGTTGCGCAATATCTCGGGGCAGGGAGGAAGAGGAACTGCGCGGGCGTCATATCGCAGGCGGCCATAATCTCGCTCGCGGCTTATCCTATAATACTGGCGCTCCGCCCTCTTGGACACATGCTGTTCGAGGCGGCGGGGACCGCGCCGTCCCAGCTTGTCCCGCAGAAACTGTATTTCAATATACTGCTATGGGCGTCCGTAATAGGCCTGTTGAGGAACTCGATCAGCTCGTTCTTCTCCGGGACCGGGCGGACCGCCGTCGTGATGGCGTCTTCGCTGACCGCGATGGTCGTCAACGTCTGCCTGAATTATGTGCTGATATACGGCAAGTTCGGCGTGCCGGCCATGGGCATCCGCGGCGCGGCGTACGGGACCGTCGCCGGAGGCCTCTGCGGCCTTGCCGTGCTCGCCGCTGTGTACTTCAGCAAGGAGAACCTCAAGGAGTTCCACATACCGGAAGCCCTGCGTTTCGACAGGGCAGTGATGAAAAAGCTCCTGCGCCTCGGGTCTTCGGTCGGCGCGGAGATGTTCCTGAATATCCTCGCGTTCAATACGATGGTCTTCATATTCTATTCGCGCGGCCCGGTGACAGCGACCGCCGCGACGGTCATGTTCAACTGGGATATGGTCTCGTTCGTCCCGCTTATCGGCGTGGAGATAGGGGTCACCAGTTTAGTCGGGCGCTGCATGGGCGCCGGCGACCCGGCTACCGCGCAGCGTTCGGTGCAATCGGGGCTGAAGCTCGGGCTGGCCTATTCGGCCGTCATCCTGGTGTTGTTCGCGGGGTTCCCCGGCATGCTCGTTAAGGTCTTCCGGCCCGAGGTCGCGGACAACATCTTCGCGGCCGCGGAGCCGACGGCCGTCTTCATGGTGAGGCTCGCCTCGCTGTATGTGCTTGTCGAGGCCCTGCTCGTCGTGTATATCGGAGCGCTGAGGGGCGCGGGGGATACTCTATGGGCGATGGGGATGTCCGTGACGATGCATTGGGCGTCGGCAGGCGTCCTTGCGCTGATGTTGTCGACCGCAGGGGCCACGGCGGAAACCGCGTGGACGGTAATGGTGGCGATGTTCATACTTTTCTCAGGTATCGTCATCATGAGGTACAGGAGCGGCAAGTGGAAGTCGATAAAGGTCGTGCACCCGGAGCCGGTACTGATACCGGGCGAAAGTTTTCATGAAACGCCCGACATTTAATGGTGTATAATAAGGAAAAAAGGAGAGCGGCTAAGATGAAAAGGTCAATCGTTGCGGCGGCGATCATGGCGGCATTTTTATTCATAAACACGAACGGAGGAGCGTTTGCTATGGAAGGAAAGACCGTAGTGCTGGAGACGACGCAGGGGAATATCGAGATAGAACTAATGCCCGGAATCGCGCCGAAAACATGCGAGAACTTCACGACGCTGGTCGAGAAGGGCTATTATAACGGCATAACATTCCACAGGGTAATAAAGGGCTTCATGATACAGGGCGGAGACCCGACGGGCACGGGAAGGGGCGGCGAGTCGTGCTGGGGCAAGCCGTTCGAGGACGAGGTAAGCAAGGACGTCGTCTTCGACAAGCCCGGGATACTCGCGATGGCGAACGCCGGGCCGTGCACGAACGGAAGCCAGTTCTTTATCACGACGATTCCCACGCCGTGGCTTAACGGCAAGCACACGATATTCGGGAAGGTGACGGCCGGATACGACGTCGTACAGAAGATAGAGAACACGCCTACCGGCAAGTTCGACAAGCCGAAAACGGAACAGAAGATAATAAAGGCATATATTAAATGAATCCCGACGAGAGCAGCCAGTCGTACGCGGCGGGCGTATCGTTCTGGGGCTCTATAGCCCTTTTCGCCGTCTCGGCGGCGGCGGGCCTCGCGGTCGATTCCGTTACGCTACTGCTGGACGCTTCGGCAAGCCTCGTAATACTGGTCGTCGCGTTCATGATGAACTCGACGATAAAGAAGATACACAGCCCGCCCGATGAGATATTCAATTTCGGCTACGAGAAATACGAGCCGTTCACGGTCGTCATCCAGGGCGCACTGATAATCACCACCTGCGTAATAAGCATGAAGTTCGCCCTGCAGGACATACTGCACCATGAGGACATAAAGAATTACCAGATACCCCTGATCGCGTCCGGAATATCGGTGGTGGTGGGGACGTTCATAGCCGTATTCATCGGGATCACCGCTAAAAGGACCCGTTCCTCGATGATGCATGCCGCGAGCATGCACTGGTTCATAGATACCGGGATGTCGGTAGGCATGTTAGGCGGTTTCTACCTGGGCTCTGTTCTGAAGCAGAGGGGTTATACCGAAATAACCCCGTTCATCGACCCCGCGATGGCGATAATGCTGGCGCTGGTCTTTATACTGCCGCCTTTAAAGGCCATGAGGAGGAACCTTCTCGAGCTCCTCGACGCGGTCCCGTCCAGGGAGATAAGGGACAGGGTAAGGAAGGTGGTCGACGAATACAAGCCGAAGATGTTCGGAGTCCACAGGGTCAGGACGAGGAAGGCGGGCGAGAAGGTTTTCGTTGAGGTGTGCTTCATAGTGAAGGAGAACATGACCCTGAATGAAGCCGAGGCGATCGCCTCGGCCTTCGAGAAGGACTTAAAGACCCACCTGCACCATATCGACGCAGTAGTCTACTTCAAGCCTACAAAATAGCAAAAATTCACCCTTGACGGAGCGTGCCTTAAGTGGTATATAAAAGGTATGCTCTGGTGCATACAGGTATATAACAGGAACAGGCGCGGCGCGGCCCTGATAATGACGGTGGGGGTGCTCAGCATGCTCGTGCTCATAGGCGTCTCTTTCGCCGCCACCACGCAGGCCGTATACAGGCAGGCAAGGAATTACTCAAACTCCGTGAAGGCAAGATATCTCGCCGAAGCGGGTATAGCGAGGGCGGTGGCCGAGCTCCGCTGCGGAGCGGAAGGGGCGGTATCGGACGCGGTAGATACGCAGGCGGAGGGCTGGTATGCGGGATATTCCGCCGCTCTCGGCGGCGGCAGGTACCAGGTAAGCGGCACGGATTGCGCGGCGAGAATATATATAAACGATACCAACCCTAACCTCAGCGCCATGCTTGAAAACCTCACGGCGGCCCTCATATCCATGGGCGAGCCGCTTTCAGCCGGGGACGGCGCCGCGATAGTGTCGAACCGGCCGGCCGAAGGTTATATGAGCGAGCAGGAGGTGGAAGAGCCGTTCAGGCCCTACGTCACAGTCAGGGCGTTCCGGGATACGGCCGTCTATTCGAACGCTTCGCCTTTTCCGGCCGTACCGAGGGCGCCCGTAAACGTAAATACCGCTTCCAAGCCGGTGCTAAAGGCCGTCCTGTCCGGGATAGAAGCGACGCATACGTGCCCAAGGTGCGGAGGCGACGGGACGATATTCGCCGCAAGCGCGTGCCCGGATTGCGGAGGGACCGGCGGCCTCAGGATCACCCCCGCTGAAGCGGACGCGCTCGCGGACTACATAATCGCGAACCGCCCGTATTCGACATGGGGCCAATTCTACGGTTCGATAAAATCCTGCGCAAGTATGGGCGCGCAGGACGCGGACCTTGTGATGGCGAACGCGAACCCGAACGCGGGATTCGCGCCGGGGGCGCGCAATTACGGCTGGGCGTGCGGCGCGGGGCGTATCGGCAAGTATATAGACCCGGCGGACAACGGCCGCGGCCTTACAACCCACACGACGGAATTCTGTTTCAATTCGGGGGGATATTACGATATCGTCTCGACCGGGACGATAGAAGTGGGCGCGGGGACGGCCGCGGCTTCCAGGAGCATAAGGTCTGTCGTGAAGATATTCGATATATGGAGGCAGACCGCGCAGTCGGAATTCCAGTCGGGCGCCATGAGCGGCCTGCAGAGCTATCCGGAGCCGATAGGCGCGGGCATAGCGCCGGCGGCGTTCGACGGGCAGTTGATGCTCGCGACTAACGAGGACTCGTCCACCGCCAATACGCTGCTGAGGGCAAGTTTCAACGACGGGCTCGACCTCGATTCGGCGGCGAATGCGAATATCGTCAGGGATCCCGCGAGCACCTGCTCCGTAGGGAGCGTCACTGATACGTCGGATCCGGGCAGTTTACTTCCGGACGGCGTATTCGTGAACAAAAAGTCCAACGATTACATATCGTTCATGGAGAGCTGGAGCGGCACCTATAACATGGCGAAGGCGGACATGGGGACGCTTTCGCTCTGGGTCAAAGTCGTATCCGGCGGAGAGGTGTATTCGGGTATGAGCTTCTCCGGCTACGAGATAGATACGTACGGCAACGGCCACACGGACGGCGGCCCGCCGTGGGATTTTTCGCTGTTCGAGATACACCCGAGCGGCTTCATTCCCGGCTCTCCGTTCGGCGACTGGAACTGGTGGAGGCCCGGCTACGCGAACAGGACGGAGGTATGGTTCTACGAGCAGTGGGACGCGGCCCTGCCCGAGAGGCCTATCGGATTTATCGGGTTCCAGGAGGTCGGAAGCGGCATCGGCGGAGGCAACGTCTCGCAGATAATGAGCACAGGCCGCGCGAGGAAGAACTGGGCGCCGGGCACGTGGCACCATGTCGTCTTCACGTATGAATTGAGCAATCCAGCCGACCCGAACTGCATGACGGGGACGAAGAAGATATACATAGACGGCGCTGAGCCCCCGCATTACGCCTATGATACGATATACCACCGGCTCAACGGGGACGTCCGCGACATTACCCTCGGCACGTCGGACATCAACAACAGCCATTCAGACGGCACCTATATAATAGACGAGTTCAGGTCGGAGCACGCCTGCGCGACGGCCGCGCAGGTCATGGCGGAATTCGCTTCCGGCAGGTATTACGATAACAGCGACGCGGAATTCACGTCGTCTGCGTTCAACGCGGGCACGGCGCGCATAGGCACGGTATCGTGGACGGAATACATGCCCGCGAGCGTCGCCGGAGGCGATATACAATTCGATATAGACAACGGCTCGGGGTGGCTCGGCGGGTATGCCGCGCGCAACAACCCCGCGGGATCCCCCGTTGGCGCGATGACCGCCGGGACGAACCTTATAAGGTACAAGGCGTATTTCGTGAATTCGGGCACGGGGCTTACCGATACCCCGGTCCTCGATGACGTGACCGTTACCTATTTAAAAAGGGCGGAAATACTGTACTCAAGGGAGGAATGACAGATGAGATACTGGATGATATCGATTGCGCTGGTGCTTATGGCCGTGAATACGGTATCGGCGGAGACGGGATCGGCTGTCGAGGGCTATAGCCCCGCGGTTCCTCTGCCTTCAAAAATACCCGCGGAAGCCGGGATAAAGATATCGAAAGCCGCGATAGATTTTTCCGGCGGCGAATACCGCGTAAAAGTCAGCGGCAGCACCGGCCTTCCCGACAAGGCGAGGATATACGTCTTCCTGAAGAAGGGGGAGTTCCCGCTGGACTGCAAGATCGCGCGCGCGGAAGGAGGCAGGTTCTCGGCGGAGCTCGGGCCATTCCGGGTAAAACTTCCGATAGGCATATATATCGTGGAGGCGTCGCTGACGGCCGCGGAAACATCCGGCGCGAAAGACGTATATCGTCTCGTGGCCGGTAACCCCGAAGACGCGGTAAAAGAGGAAGAGTCCGGCAGGGCCGCGGTCTCGGCAAGCCTGGCTTCGGTCAGCGCGCTGTATGATGAACTCGAGCAGAAGCGCGCGCAATACAAGGACAGTTTCGACCCGGCTGAATGGAGGAGATGGTCGGAAGGGTGGGCTGTCCGCCTCAGGAACGAACAGCAAACGGTCGATAACAACATAAAGCCGCTGTTGGCCGGCGATTATTCGGGCCCCGGACAGGCGCTTTCGCAGCTGATAAGGGACCTCGACCAGCTCGGAAGGGTGTATTCGTCCGAACTGGACGGTGGCGGCATCAAGGATGCCTACCCGTATGCCTTCAGGGACCCCGCGCAGCTCAGGGCGGTCATCAACGAAAGCCTTAAAAATAGCAAAAAAGTCGTATTGACAAACTGTGGCCTAAATGGTATATGAATGGTATACTAATGGTATTAATTGGTATAGTATAATCCCACACGAAAGGAGGTGAAAAGATTGAAATATCTGATCGCATTGTTGGCATGCATGTTCGTATTCGCGGCTTCTCCCGAGGCCCACGCAGTCCTGAATTGGGCGGGAGAGGACACCGACGCGCCTTCTAACGCGCTGAACTGGAGCTACGGGTTCTCGCAGGGAGGCGACACGGTAGAGCTGGTCACGACGCCGGACGGCAACTGCGCGCCTTCGGTAACCACCGAAGCGCATTCGGGCGCCGAATCGGTCAAGTTCCACTGGACCCACACGAAGGACACGGTCAACTGGGGAACAAGGACAGCCCTGCAGGTTGGAAGCGACGGCAACGGCGGAGACAGCCTCGGCACCTCGATGATGTTCCACGATATCTCAACGGCGAGCAACCTGACCTTCTGGGTCAAGGGCGCGGTTGGCGGGGAACAGTTCAGGGTCGCCCTGAACAGCGGCTGGGAAGGATCGGCGTATCCGACCGACCAGACGAACCAGCTGCTCGTGAGCGGAGTGACAAGCTCATGGCAGCAGGTAGTGATGCCCCTGTCGGGATTCACGTACGATTTCCAGTACTCGGAGAATCCCGGCCCGATCGACCTGGCCCATTTGACGGGCGTCAGGTTTGTCATAGAGTCGGGCGAGCCGACCGGCGAAGGGACGGTGTATATCGATGACATCTCGTTCGATACGCAGGCGGTCCCGGAACCCGCGAGCCTTCTTTTACTCGGCTCCGGCTTGAGCGGCATGTTGGTCTTTGTAAAGAAGCGTAAAGCATAAGCTCTCGTCCCCCAACGAGAAGGATCCGTCCGTCTCCCGAATCCTTTACGGCAGCTTGACAAATTCCCGCTATGTGGTATACATAAGGTATGGGTGGTATATACCAATCCTAACCGAATATTGTATCTAAGAGGAGGCGGGAGATGGACGGTAAGTTTGACAAGAAGAGGCCGATGCTCTTTTACCAGCAGTTCGCGGACATGATCAGGGACCAGATCAACAGGAACCGGTATAAACCGGGCGAATACATCCCTTCCGAAAGGCAGCTGAGCAAGGATTTCAAGCTCAACAGGATGACAGTCAGGAAGGGCATCGCGATGCTGGTGGAGGAAGGCCTGCTGCAGCCGTTCAGGGGGCGCGGGACTTTCGTTACGGGTTATCCCCAGCCCGGGAAGAAGACCCGGTCCAGGGATATCGGCTACGTCTTCATAAAGGATTTCAATTTTCCGCTTTCGAAGAATCCTTATTACACGGAGATCCTTGAAGGGGCGGAAGCCGAAGCTTCAAAACTGGATTATAAGTTCTTTCTAATGTCAGTAGATTACGATGAGAGCAAGCTCAGGGAGCTCGCGTCGCGCATAATCAGCGATAAGATAGGCGGGGCGGTCTTCGTAGGAAGGCTCGACGAGAAGGTCGAGGGGATAATAACCTCCCTCGCGAAACGCAAGATACCCGTCGTCGTCATAGACAGGTACGTGCCCTATAACGGCGTCAGCGCGGTGCTGACCGACAACGCGAAGGGCGCGTATGACGCCGTGCAATACCTGGCTTCACTCGGCCACAGGGAAATAGGGTTCATAACGGGGCCGAAGTCGAACCAGGCGGTGCAGGAGAGGATCGGCGGATTCGAGAAAGCCGCCGGGGAACTCAAGCTCAAGGTGAAGGCGGAGCACACGGCCGAGAGCGACCTGCATATACACGGCGGATACCTCGCGATGAAGAAGATACTCGGGGCGCGCAAGTTCCCCACGGCGGTCTTCGCGATAAACGACGAGGCGGCGATAGGCGCGATGCGCGCGATACACGAGAAGGGGTTGAAAATCCCGAAGGACATATCGCTCGTAGGGTTCGACGACATCGAATGGGCCTCGCACACTATGCCCGGGCTTACTACCATCAAGATCTACAAAAAAGAGATCGGCGCCGCTGCCGTGAAGAAACTCACGGAGCAGATCGAGGATAAGGCCGCTCTACCGGTCAAGAACGTTATGCCGGTAAAGCTTGTCCTCAGGGAGAGCTGCGCCAATGCCTAACATCTTGAGGAGATATAAATGGGTAGTAAGCTGGATAAGTACGGTTATTTCGATAACGATAAGAAAGAATTCGTCATCACGAGGCCCGACACGCCTCTTCCGTGGATCAATTACCTCGGCTGCGAGCAGTATTGCGGCCTCATGTCGAACACCGCGGGCGGCTACAGCTTCTGGATAGACCCGCTCGAGAACAGGATACTGCGTTACAGGTATAATAATATCCCTTCCGACAGGGGCGGCAGGTACATCTACCTGAGGGACAACAAGTCCCGCGATTTCTGGTCCGCCTCGTGGCAGCCAGTCCTGAAAAGCCCCGATAAATACAAATACGAGTGCCGCCACGGCCTCGGGTATACCGTCATATCATCGGAATATTCCGGCATAAAGACGAAGACATCATATTTCGTCCCGCTCGGGGAGAATCTCGAGATATGGATGATGGAGGTCGAGAACGCCTCGAAGAAAGACAGAGACCTTGACGTCATTTCTTTCGTGGAATTCTGCCTGCCGAACGCGCTCGAGGACATGACTAACTTCCAGGCGAACCTGAACACCGGCGAGACCGACTACGAGGACGGCACCGTCTACAACATCAGCAAACACCGCGTTACGAAGGCGCATTTCTCGTTCTTTACCGTCGCCAACCAAAAGGTCAAGAGCTTCGACAGCAAACGCGACGACTTCCTCGGGCCTTACGCCGACCTCAGCGCGCCGCGCGCCGTCGTGGAAGGCAAGGGCAAGAACGGCATCAGCTGCGGCTGGTCGCCGGTCGGGTCGCACAATATAGGCCTTAAACTGAAGAAGGGCGAGTCGAAGACGGTGATATTCATCCTCGGCATCGCGCATTCGAGGAAAGAGGTCGACGGCTACAGGAAAAAATATTCCACCAGGGCCAAAGTCCTCGACGCATTGAAAAACCTCAACGGGCACTGGGAGGAGAACCTCGACAAATTCAAGGTCGAGACGCCGGACGGCGACCTGGACCTGATGGCTAACATCTGGAACCAGTACCAGTGCCGCTCGACGTTCAACTGGTCGCGCTCGGCCTCGTACTATGAATCCGGCATCGGCCGCGGAATGGGTTTCCGCGATTCGAACCAGGACACGCTCGGTTTCGTGCATATGGTCCCGGAGAAGGTGAAGCAGAGGATAATCGACCTCGCCTCAACGCAGTTCGAGGAGGGCGACGCGCACCACCAGTATTCCCCGCTCACGAAGAAGGGCAGGGAGCGCGGATATTCCGACGACCACCTCTGGCTGATATATTCAGTCGCTGAATATATCAAGGAGACGGGAGATACCGGTTTTCTCTCCGAGACGATCCCTTACAATAATGATAAAAAAGGCACGCTGCTCGAACATCTCGAGAAGGCGATAGATTATTCGGTCAAGAACACCGGGCCGCACGGCCTGCCGCTTTCCGGGTTCGCCGACTGGAACGACTGCCTTAACCTGCGCGGGCCTAACAACAAGGGCGAGTCGGTCCTGGTCGCGCAGATGCTCGTGCTGGCCGCGAAAGAGATGGCCGGCCTGCTGAAATTCGTGAAGGAGCCGAACAAGGCGGCGCGTTTCGACGAGATAGCGGAGCGCATGACGGAGAGGATAAACGAGGTTGCCTGGGACGGCGCGTGGTATGTCAGGGCTTACGACGACAACTCGAACGTGGTCGGCTCAAAAAAGAACAAGGAAGGCAGGATATTCCTTGAGTCGCAGGGATGGGCCGTCATGTCGGGCGTGGCGCCGCAGGACAGGGCGATAAAGACGCTCGATTCGGTCGAAGAGCACCTTGCCACCGAGCACGGCGTCATCCTGCAGCAGCCGGCTTACAGCGATTACCATAAGAGTTTGGGCGACGTATCGTCATACCCGCCGGGGCTCAAGGAGAACGCCGGCATATTTTGCCATCCGAACCCGTGGGTCATGATAGCCGAATGCATCGCCGGGCGCGGCGACAGGGCGCTCTGGTATTACAAGGCGATACTGCCGCCGTCTAAGGACCCGGATGTCCGCAGGGTAGAGCCGTATATCTATTGCCAGATGGTAGCCGGAAGGGACCATCCCGATTTCGGCGAGGGTAAGAACTCGTGGCTTACCGGGACGTCGGCGTGGAATTTTGTCGCGGTCTCGAAGTATATAATCGGGATAAGGCCGGATTACGACGGACTTGTCGTAGACCCCTGCATACCGGAAAAATGGGAGGGGTTCAGGGCGGCGAGGAAGTTCCGCAACGCCGTCTACGACATCTCGGTGGATAATCCCGGGCATGTCAGCAAGGGCGTATCTTCGGTAAAGGTGGACGGGAAGTTCATAGAGGGGAACAAACTGCCCGTATTCAACGACGGCAAGAAGCATTCCGTCGAGATAACGATGGGCTAACGCATGAAGGAGACACAGATGAAGAAAGCGATGATCCTGGCAATGATACTGGCGGTACCGCGGTTGTGCATGGCCGCCGAATACGAGGCCGTATTCAAGGAGAACATGGGCAAGTACACATACGCGTACCCGTCCACGAGCACGATCGAGATAGCCGAGCAGGGCGCGAAGGACGGAAGGGCCTGCCTCATGCTTGTCCTCGACCATAAGGAATACTCGGGCGGCGCTTTCGCGTTCAGCGACCCGATCGACGTTTCTTCGATAAAGGATACCGGCTCGCTCGAGTTCTGGATAAAGGGCGGCAACGGCGGGGAGAGGCTTGAGGTCGCGCTCGTGAGCGAGCAGGCCGACGGCAAGAAGGCCGAGAGCGTGCTAAGCTTAAATTCCGTGAGCAGTGTCGACAACAGGTGGAAGAAGGTAGAGATACCGCTGAAGCTCTTCCCGAAGAACGGCATCTACTGGGACGCGGATAAGGGCAAGGAGCTCCCGCTTGCGTTCGACTGGAAGAACGTGACCGAATTCAAGGTCCGGACGAGACCGACACAGGGCCAGGATGACATAAAGCTCTATTTCGACGACATCGTCTTCACGAAAGACGCGAAGCCGGGCGTCAACGCGCTTGTCGTGTTCGACGGGGCGTTCCCATCCTATACGTACGCGTATCCGGAGAGCGGAAGCAGGATAACCGTATCGGCCGGTGACGTATTCGAGGGCAAGCCCTCGGCGAAGATATCGCTTAACGCGAAGGACTATTCGGGCGCCGCGTTCGCTTTCGGACCCGTTGACCTCAGCGGAATGCGCGAAGCGGGAGTCCTCGAGTTCATGATGAAGAGCGGCGCGGGCGGCGAGAAGGTGGAGATATGCCTCGTGCAGGCGGCAGAGCCGAAAGTCGAGACCGGCGTGAACTTAAGCGGCATAAAACCGCTCACTACCGAATGGCAGAAATACGAGATACCGCTGAGCATGTTCCAGGACAGGGGCAAGTACTGGGACGAGGCCTCCAAGAAAGAGGTCGGCGCCGACGTGAAGAACTGGGACAAGATCGGCGAGATCAAGTTCAAGATAAGGAAGGACGAGAACAAAGAATGCTCCCTATACATAACGGACGCAAAGTTCAGATTGCAGTAATAGCAGCGGCGGTATTGCTCTGTTCGTGCGCTAAGCAACCCGAGGTTGAATTCAAAGTGCGGGTTTTCGACGGTGATATGGCCGGCTGCCGCGATCATTGGGGCGACTCCTGGATAGGAAGCGGAAGCGGAAGCCGCGTCGACCGGGCCGACGACAAGATAAAACTGGCCGACCTTGGAAAAGAAGGGCCTGTCCCTGAGGGGCTTGCGCTCGATTTTTCCGGGGAGAACGTTAAGGGCGGCTGGTGGTCCGCTTGTCTGGCCCGGCCAATGTGGCAGGTGATGTCGCTCGATAATTACAGGGACAAGGGATACCTCGAGATCTGCGTGAAGGGCGCCTCCGGAGGGGAGGAGTTCATCATAGGGCTTGCCGACAAGAGCAAGCTTAAGAGGGAGGCGATGCTGCCTTCCTCCAGGTTCTTCGCGGTCACTACGCAATGGCAGCGCGTAAGGATACCCCTGTCGGAATTTGCCGCGGTAAAGCAAGCCCTCGATTTCGACAGGATATCGCACATCATAATCAGGAACGGGAACAAGCCGGGGAAATTCGCCTTTTACATTAAAGATGCGGCTTTCCGTTCGGAGCTCGTCGAGAAGTCCTACCCGCTCATCAAGGTGGACCAGGCGGGATACGCGCCGGCGGAAAAGAAGGTCGCCAAGGTATCCGGTATCGGGATAAAGGGCTACGGCGGCAGCAAATTCCGTTTGGTCGACGAGGATACGGGCAAGGAGGTCTTCTCCGGCAGGTTAAAGTACGTCTCGGGGCGCGATAGAGCGACGGGCGACGCGGTTTTCGACGCGGATTTTACGGCGTTCGACAGGCCCGGGAGGTACAGGATAAGCGCAGGGAGCGCGGAGCTCAAGAGCCCCGTCTTTTGCATATCCGGTTCGGCATATGACACCGTGCTGCGCGATTCGCTGAGGATGTATTTTTACCAGAGGTGCGGCACGGCCCTTGAGGCCGGATGCGCCGGCAAATGGACGCACGCCTCGTGCCATAACGACGACGCGTACCTGCTTTCCGACGAGACGAAAAAGATCGAGGCGGCGGGCGGCTGGCACGACGCGGGTGATTACGGGAAATATGTGGTCAACGGCGGCATAGCCGCGGGGACGCTGCTGGCGATATACGAGCTCCGTCCGGAGAACTTTTCCGACGGCCAGCTCGGGATACCGGAGAGCGGGAACTCCGTCCCCGATATCCTCGACGAGGCAAGATGGGAGATCGAGTGGTTCCTGAAGATGCAGAGGGAAGACGGCGCGGCCTGCCATAAGCTGGCCGGGGAATATGTCCCCGTCGACAGGTCGCCGGACCGGGACCAGGTAAAAAGGTTCATCATGGACATATCGACCCCTGCCACTGCGAACCTGGCCGCTGTCGCCGCTATAGCCTCGCGGACCTACGGCAAGCATGACCCGGTTTTTTCGAAGAGATGCCTGGATGCGGCCGAAAGGGCGTGGGCGTACCTGGAGTCCCACCCTTCGAATTATCCGCCGAGGGGCTATTCCGATCCTGTTTTGGATAAGGGCGAAATTGACGGAGGCGATTACGGCGACGACCCGCAGGGAAAATGGACGCAGGGCGACAGGGACGAGAGGTTCTGGGCCGCCTGCGAGCTCTTCCGCGCGACGGGAAAAGACAGGTACCATGATTACATAAAAGCGAATTACGGGATATTCAAGGCCGGCCACGCGATGAACTGGCAGCAGGTGCAGAACCTGGGCCTGTATTCATATTGCATGTCCGCGTCCGCCGATGCCTCGCTGAAGAAGGAGATCATGAGGTCCCTCGGCAAATACGGCAAGGGCATATTGAAGGCCTCCCGCGCCAACGCTTACGGCAACGCGCTGCGCGGTTACGAGTATTACTGGGGCTCGAATACGGTAGCGCTGAATTACGGCGTCGACCTGATATACCTGTACGAGATGACCGGCGACCGCAGGTACAGGGACGCCGCGCTCGACCAGCTGCACTATATACTCGGCAGGAACGTCTTCGGGCTGTCGATGGTAAGCGGCATCGGAGAGAAAAGTATAGAAAAATATTATCACACATGGTTTAATAATAGCGATTACGACACATTGCCCCCGGGATTCATGGTCGGGGGGCCGAATGCCGATAATTTCAAGGTATCGCGGTATCCGGGGCGCTGCTACAAGAATGTCGGCTCCGATTTCACCGTCGACGAGATAGCGGTAAATTACAATGCCCCGCTGGTCTTCGTATCGGGTTATTTCAAGGAGGATAAGAGATGAAAAAGGTCTTTTTGGCGGCCCTGATGCTGCTGCCGGCATCGGCCCTGTGCGCGGCGGTAGTTTACGGGATCTTCTCCGAGGAGATAGAGAAGGAAGGGACATATCATTATTCCTACCCGACGGACGGCACGAGCGAGATACGGACGACGAACATAGAGAAACATTCGGGGAATTATTCGATGAAGGTCACGCTTAACCCTTCCGGGTTTTCGGGCGCGGCTATAGGTAATTACCCGCCGATGGACCTCGCGAAGTGCCGTGAAGCGGGCGCGCTGGAATTCTGGATAAAGGGCGAGAACGGCGGCGAAAAATGCGAGATACTGCTTCTCGACGACTCGAACAACGACGGCAACAAGACGGAAGCGGGAGTGGTCATAACGCCGAAGTATGTGACGATAACAAAAGATTGGCAGAAGGTCAGTATCCCGCTGAAGGCGTTCCCGAACGACGGGCAGTACTGGGACGGCGGGAAGAACGTCAAGAATGCCGTCAATTGGAGCGAGATCGTGGAGTTCAAGGTCGCGAGCCGCCCCTATGACAAGAACGCCGGGTTCACGGTCTATATAGACGACGTGAACATAGTGATGCCATGATAAAAAATATAAGATCTTTCCTCGCGATGGCCGTATGCGGCGCCTTCATGCTGCCGAACTCCGGGAACTGGTACACGAAGGACGATTCGCCGGACAAGGGCGCCTCCGTGATAAGCTTCAGGATCGACGAGAAGGCGGACGCAACAGGCGGCGACGGCTCGATAGCATTCGAATATTCCCTCGGGAAGGGCTTCCAGTGGCCGTATGTCCAGTTATTGTGCCCGCTTTCGCAGGATGGTGCCGCGGGCACCAAGGACCTCAGCGCGTATTCCGGCGTATCGCTCTGGATCAAGACCGAGGGGAAGACGCAGGTGAGGCTGGTAATATTCACCGCTGAGGACGGCGTCACCGATATAAACAACAGCGGCACCTACAGGCACAACGAAGTATCAATAAAGACATCCGACAGGTTCGTCCAGTACAAGATACCTTTCGAGCAGTTCAAGACCCCGCAGTGGTGGTTGAGCCAGCATGCCGGTGCGAAGAAACAGCCCGACTGGAGCAAATCGATAGAGTTCGCGGTAATGGAGGACGACAGCCTCTCCGCCGGCGCGGGCGAAAAGGGATGGATAGACGGGATAACCTTTTACAGGGGCCCGCTCGAGATAAGGGCCTCGTCGCCCGAGGACAGGGAATCCGGGGTGAAAGCGGACGCGCCGGTCAAGATATCGTTCAATTTTCCCGTGACGACCGAAGAACTCCAAAAAAATTTCCGGCTCATAAAAGCGGACCAGGGCGGCAAGCCCGTCGAGTGCGCGATAAACTTATCCGCTGACGGGCGGGAAGCGGTGTTTACTCCCGTGAAACCGCTCGATACCAAGAGCCGTTATCTCTATAAGATATACAAGAGACTCGTGAACTTCACGACGGAATACGGCATCGGGAATATCTACGGCCGCGTGACCGGCGAGGACGGAAAGCCCGTCGCCGACGCGTCGGTAAGGACATATCCCGGCGATAAGAGGACGAGGACCGACAAGGACGGCAGGTACTATTTCGAGGGAGTGAACCTCGACAGGATATGCCTCTACTGCGTGAAGGACGGCTATTATACGGGATTCGGCATGTTGCCGCTCGTGCCGAAGGAAGATTTCTACGTCGATTTCAGGCTTTCGGAAACCCCGAGGCGGGACGGGAAAGTCCAGCCGTACCTGTTCGGCGTGAATTTCAACGACTGGGAGACCGAAGGATATCTTCTGCCGGTAAAGGACAAGGTCAAGGCTGCGGGTTTCACGATAATGAGGTGGGGCGGCATCGGAAAGGACCTTATCGAGGTCGACGAGGCGAAGATAGACGAGTTCATCTCATACGCGAAAGCGGTAAGGGCGGAACCCGTCGTGCAGGTCAGGCTAATTAAGGGCAGCATCGAAGAGGCGGCCAAGGCGGTCAAATACTGCAATATAGCCAAGCGCTACAAGGTCAAATACTGGATAATCGGCAACGAGCCCGACTGGTATAACGAGAAGCAGTGGGGGCCTTACGGCGCGGAGGATTACTGCAGGGATTACCGCGCGTATTACAACGCGATGAAGGCCGTGGACCCGTCGATAAAGATAATGGGCCCCGAACTGACCGCGAAATACTACCTCGCCGCGCATGACAACTGGATAGAGCCGTTCCTCAGGGAATGCGGCGATATAATAGATATCATCTCGATACACCTCTACCCGTACAGCGGCAAGCAGCCGCCCCAGCAGACGCTGATGGGCCTCGGCAATTACAGGCGCGTGATAGACAGCATCAGGCAGAAGACGCAGGAGATCGCCGGGCGCGAGATACCCATTGCGGTCACCGAGTATAACCTGACCTGGGACTGGCTCGCCGAAGGCGACGGCGCGAACAATTCGTTTTACGCGGGCCTCTACCTTGCCGACTTCCTCGGCGCGATGGCGGAGAAGCAGGTGTTCATCGCGAATTTCTGGGACATCATGGAGAAGGGCACGATCGGGTTCCTCGAGCATGAGACGTTCAAGCCGTACCCGACCTATTACACGTTCATGATGTACAGGAATTTCCGCGGCGAGCTCATAGATACCGCGACGGACAGGAAAGAGCTGAAGGTCTACGGCGCTAAGGACAAAAGCGGCAATGTGGTATTGATGGTCATCAATAAGAGCGGCAGCAGACAGGTCGAGGCGGAACTCGCCCCGGCGGCCCTGAAGAAAACGCAGGACAGGTATTTTTCATTCCCGCCGTATTCGCTTACATGCCTGAAGATAAGCTCCGGCGGCAGGTGCTCCGACGCGTGGCAGTATTCGAAGGAGATGTACGATAAGGACGAAGGCATGCTGTCGGGCAGGAAGCTTGTAAAAAAGACCGTGCTGAAAGAGCTTGTCCCTGCGGCCGTGCAGTCCGGGCCCGGGGCAGGCAAAGGCCTGATGGATGATTTCGAAAGCAGGGACTTCGTATCGCCGATGGGCGGCGCATGGATACCGGAAGACGACTCGGTCAACGGCGGCGATTCGACTTCGAAGATATCGCTCTCCGAAGGCAACGGCAGCGCGTCCGGTCTGAGGTTCGAATACACGCTCGGCGAGAAGTTCAACAACAGGTATTCCATCTGCGCGGCGGTATTCGACGGTCCGGTGGACATCTCGAAGTACAAGAAGATGGTTTTTTGGGCCAAAGGGACGGAAAAGGCCTTCAAGATAAAGGTCTGCTCCGCCTCCGTAGGCGATTATGATTACCACGGCACTACCATCACTCCCTCCGAGGGCTGGAAAGAGTATTCTATAGCCCTGTCATCCCTCAAACAGGAAGGCTGGGGCAGAAAAACAGGTATTGACCTCACGCAGGTAAACAAGATACAATTTGAGTCAGGCACGAAGACCGCCGGTGACGAGGGTTTCATTGTCGTTGACGATATCCGTTTCAAATAACGGAACTTTCCAGGTCGAAAACTGTCTAAATGGGTGAAGAGAGCATAAATTTCGATGAGCTGGTCCTTGAGCATAAGGACAAGGTCTTCAATTTGTGCTACCGTTTCCTCGGCAATTACGAGGAAGCCGACGATTGCGCGCAGGAGACCTTCGTAAAAGTATACCGCTCTTTGAAGGACTTCAGACGGGAGTCGTCCGTCTCGACGTGGATCTACAGGATAGCGGTAAATACCTGCAAGAACAGGGTCGCGTCGGCGCAGTACCGCCGCAGCAGGAACATGGTCCGGCTCGACGAGCCGAAAGAGACCGACGACGGCGCCAGGCCTGTGGAGATAGGCGACGAGAAGCTCTCCCCGGCGACGGAGGCCGACAGGAAGGAAAAGGGAGAGCTGATACAGGAAGCGATAGATTCCCTGCCGCGCGACCAGAAGTCGGTGGTCATATTGCGCGATATCGAGGGGCTCTCTTATGAGGCAGTCGCCGAAGCGACGGGCCTGAACCTCGGGACCGTGAAGTCGAAGCTGGCGAGAGCCAGGCAGGAATTAAGGGAAAAACTGAAGGGGCTGGTATAGATGGATAACAAAGACAAGAGGGATATGCTGCCGGAGGACGAATACCTGAAGCGGATGAGTTCCCTGCCGAAGGTAAAGGCCCCGGATGATTTCCTGCAGAAGGTGCGCGCGCGGATCGAAAAGCGCCCGCTCCGCGAAAGGATAATAGACGCCCTTTTTGTCCCGTTCAGGATAAAGATACCGCTCGAGGTAGCGGCCGTGACGGCGATGCTGTTGCTCGTGATGTCCAGCCTCGATGTGGTCAAGCCGTCGAAGCAGCTTGCGTCCGTGCCGAAGTCGGATGTAGAGACGGCGGTCGTCGGGAAGGCGGACGATTATAAATATCAGGAATATGCGGATAAGGTCGAATCCGGCGCCGCGCCCGCGGAAAAACCTGCGGCAACAGAAGCCCTTAAAATGAAGAAGGTTGAATTCAAAGAATCCCGGTTGTGCGAGGGGGAGTCCTCCTCTGTGTGCGCGGATTCGGCGGAGCCGGCGCCCAGATCATCCAAAGGATTTTTCCGCGCGGACGTCATGCCCGCCATAACCGGATATATCAAGTCATCTCAGGGCGCCATTACCCATATAGAGACCGACAAGAACACCGGCCTGCCGCTGTATATAGACGCCGAGATACCCGCCGCTAACTATGAATCGTTCAAGAAGAAGCTGGAAGACCCCGCCATATCCCGCAATATTAAGATAGAGCCCATCCTGAAGGAAGCCCCGCAGGGAATCAATATAATCCAAATCCGCATTTTTATGATATAATCTATAAAACGGAGGTCTGCATGAAAAAGCTGGCATTCGCGCTTTTAGCGCTGGCGGTATGTTCTTTCGCGTCGGACGCGTTTTCGCAGGAGTTCGAGGCGGATATGGTAAACACCACCCGGGGCGGCGTTTATAACGCCCATATCAACGTGGGCAAGGACAAGATGCGGATGCAGACCGACGATAATATCGTCATATCGAGGATGGATAAGGGCGTAGCCTGGATGCTCGTCCCGGCGCAAAAGATATATATGGAAGAGACGATAGACCCGAAGAACATGCAGGTCACTTCCGAGAAGGTCAACGGCGAGGTCAACAGGGAGCGCCTCGGCGCCGAGACGATAAACGGGGTAAAAGCCGACAAATATAAGGTCACCTATGATGTAAACGGCATGGAAGGCACGATGTACCAGTGGATAGCGCCGTCGTTGAACATGCCGGTAAGAAGCGAAGCCGGCGACGGGAGCTGGACGGTCGAATATACCAACATCAAAACGGGCCCGCAGGACGCGTCGCTCTTCGAGATCCCCGCGGGTTACAATAAAATGGATGCGTATAACATGGGCGACCTAATGAAAGGGATGACAAATGAAGAAGAATAACCCGCTCGTTTATTTTCTCGCTTTTGCGTTAGCGGCATCTTCCGCCGCATGCAGTGCTGCCCCCGCGGGTAGCGTCGATGCCGCGACCGAAAAGAATATAGACGGCATTATCAGCAAGATGACTATACAGGAGAAAGTAAAGCTTATCGCCGGCAACGAGATGGAGACCTACGCGATAAACAGGGCCGGGATACCGCAGCTGAAGATGTGCGACGGCCCGCTCGGCGTCCGCCACGGGCAGGCGACCGCGTTCCCGTCATCCGTATCGCTTGCCGCGGCATGGAACCCCGAGACGGCCTACGAGGTGTCCTCGGCGCTGGCCGACGAGGCGAAAGCCAGGGGAAGGAACATGTCTCTCGCACCGTGCATAAACATACACAGGGTGCCGATGGGCGGAAGGAATTTCGAGAGTTTCGGGGAAGACCCTTACCTTACCTCGCGTATGGCAGTCGCGTACATAAAAGGACTCCAGGACAAGAATGTCGTCGCGACGGTAAAGCATTACGCCTGCAATAACCAGGAATGGGAGCGCGGCACGATAGATACGATAGTCGACGAACGGGCGCTGCGCGAGATATACCTGCCAGGGTTCGAGGCCGCTATCAAAGAGGGCGGTTCGTGGTCGATAATGGCCGCCTATAACAAGGTCAACGGCTGGCATTGCACCGAGAACGATTACCTCATCAACCAGATACTGAAGAAAGAGTGGGGCTTCAAGGGTTTCCTTGTCTCGGACTGGAACGCCACGCACAGCACGGTAAACTGCGCGAATAACGGCATGGACCTCGAGATGCCGAAAGGGGATTTCTTCAACGATAAGCTCGTCGATGCCGTGAAGAAGGGCGAGGTCAAGGAGTCCGTCATAGACGATAAAGTGCGCAGGCTCCTGAGGGTCATGTACTGGCTCGGGCTGTTCGACACAGGCAGACCGGAAGATAAAGGGTCCATAGACACGCCCCGGCACAGGCAGATAGTCCGCGAAGCCGGGCGCGAAGGTATAGTGCTGCTGAAGAACGAAGGCGGGATACTTCCTATCGACATCACCAAGGTCAAGTCGATAGCCGTGATAGGGCCGAACGCGGCCGTCTGCAGGTTCGGCGGCGGCGGAAGTTCGGAGATGAGCCCGTTCTATTCGGTAAGCCCTCTTGACGGGCTGAAGAAGAAGACCGAAGGGAAAGTCACGATAAATTACGCGCTCGGATGCAAATTCGACGGCGAGATGTCGCCGATCGACCCGAAATATGTCTACACGATGTATAACGGCAAGAAAGAGAACGGTTTCCTCGGGGAATATTTCAATAACAGGGACCTGAACGGGACCCCCGCGGTCAGGAGGATCGACAAGCAGATAAACTTCACCTGGGGCGGGTCCGCGCCCGACGGCAAACTGCCCGCGGACAATTTTTCCGTAAGGTGGACGGCGAAGATCGTCCCGCCGAAGACCGCCAAATACGACATAAGCTTGATGAGCGACGACGGCTCGCGGCTCTTCCTGGACGGGAAAGAGATCATAAGTAACTGGCGCGACCACGGCGAAGAGACGAAGACCGCCTCGGTCATGTTCGAAGCGGGAAAGGAATACGACCTGAGGGTGGAATTTTACGAGAACGGCGGGATGGCCTCCGCAAGGATAGGATGGGATACGCAGGAAGAGATGATGAACGAAGCCGTGGAGGCCGCGAAGAAGTCCGATATAGCGATAGTATTCGCAGGACTGTCGAAGCATTACGAAGGCGAAGGATGGGACAGGCCTTCGATGCAGCTTCCGGCCGGCCAGGATGATTTGATAAGCAAGATCGCCGACACCAACAAGAACACGATAGTGGTACTGAACTCGGGCGCTGCGGTGCTTGTCAGGGGCTGGATAGACAAGGTCCCCGCGCTGGTCGAGGCGTGGTATCCCGGCCAGGAGGGCGGCAATTCCATCGCTGATGTGCTTACCGGCGATTACAACCCGTCCGGCAAGCTGCCTACGTCGTTCCCGAAACGCTGGGAGGATTGTTCCGCATACCCGACGTATCCCGGCAAGAACGGCAAGACGTTCTACTCGGACGGGATATTCGTCGGATACAGGCATTTCGAGAAGGAAGGCAAGGAGGCCGAGTTCCCGTTCGGCCACGGCCTTTCGTATACGACGTTCGAATATTCTAACATGAAGGTGTCGCCCGAGAGGATATCCGACGGGAATATCAGCGCGGAGGTCAGTTTTGACCTGAAGAACACCGGCCCGCGCGCGGGAGCGGAAGTGGCGCAGATGTATATAAGGGACGTGGAAGCAAGCGTCGAGAGGCCCGTCAAGGAGCTTAAGGGTTTCAGGAGGGTGTTCCTCGAGCCCGGCGAGACCGTGCGCGTCACTTTCAAGATTGACAAGAGGTCGCTCGCTTTTTATGACGTGAAAGGCAAGGACTGGCTCGCCGAACCGGGCGAATTCGAGGTGCTCGTGGGCAGCTCGTCGCGCGACATAAAGCTCAAGAAATCCATTGAGCTGCAGAAGGGCAAGCTCATCTGATGTTGATACGCGAATACGTATCGCTTACGCTGTTCCTTTGCGTAGTGCTTGCCGTATATATCAAAGAAGCGTCGCTTATACTGAAGCTTATATTCCATAAGCTGGGCAGGCGGCAGGGGCCTTCCGGGTTCCTGTCCAAGCCGGCCGTTGCGGTGCACATCGTATCCCTCATAGGCATATTATGCATACTGTATGCCATGTTCATAGAGCCGCAATGGATAGAAGTCAAGAGGGTGGAACTGACCACGCCCAAACTGTCCAAAGCGCATATCAGGATAATCCAGATATCCGATATGCATTGCGATCCAGGCGACAGCAGGGACATGAAGGCCGCCGCGACCATCAATTCCCTTAAGCCCGACGTGGTCGTCTTTACGGGCGATGCCCTGAATACTGAGAAGGCGATGCCGGTTTTCAAGGCCGCGATGAAGGCGATAAAGGCCCCGTGGAAATTCGCCGTCACGGGAAATTTCGATTATTGGTTCATGCGCGGCAAGGACCTCTTCGGCGGCACGGGTTTCAAGGCCCTGGACAGGGAGACCGTGAAGCTGACGAAAGACGGAGAGTCGGTATACATCACCGGGCTTGATTTCGGGGAATGGAGGAGATGGCCGGAAGTCCTCAGCAAGGTCCCGCGCGGCAAATACAGCATATTCCTGTACCATAAGCCCGATCTCATCGAGGATATAAAGGGAAAAGTGAACGTCGACCTCTACCTTTGCGGGCATACACACGGCGGGCAGATCGCGCTCCCTGTCTACGGCGCGATAATCACGTTCGCGAAATACGGGAAGAGGTATGAGGCGGGGGAGTATAAGGTCGGCGGTACGGTCCTCTACGTGAACAGGGGGCTCGGGCTGGAAGGCAAGGCGCCGATCAAGGCGAGGTTCTTCGCCCGCCCGGAGATAACCGTGTTCGATATCAAGCCGGAGTCCAGGCCGGAGGCCAAGGAATGAAAGCCGTCAAGTTCATGCTGAGGACCGCGTTGATCTTCGGTATCATGTTGTTCGCGGCCTCGTTCGTACTGAAAGACGAACTGCCCCCGAAGGATATGATATTGAAGGAGCTTCTGAGGAAGCCGGTACAGTCCGAAACAGACGCCGGGACATTCGACAAGAAAATGGGGGATTATACCTATACGATCAAGCCGAAGTACGATTATGAGCTTTACGGCCTGATTGTGTCGTACCACCACAGCTCGGTCTTCTGGGACATGGAGCATAAGGAGTGGCAGGACTACCTGAACAATAAGGATATAGGTGTCGTCTGGGGGGACAACATAAGCACCGGCGTATACCGCGATATGAAATTTACGAGCGGAAGCTGGACGCTGTATTGGGACGTAAAGTTCGGGACTATGCCGACGAAACAGCAGGATATATATACGAATTTCAACGCGTCAAGCATATCGAATAACCATGTCCTCGCTGCGAACGACAAAATAGCGGCACTGATAATGAGCGCCGGTAAAGGCGACCAGATATGGATGAAGGGCTATCTCGTCGATTATACCACCCCGAGCTGGCAGGGCTCCTGGCGCGAATCGAGCGTTTCGAGGGATGATACCGGCTCGCATGCGTGCGAGGTCGTATACGTGACGGATTTCAAGATACTCAGGAAGGCGGACCAGGGCTGGCGCGCGGCATATGAGATGTCGAAATTATTGATGTTATCATCGCTGGTTTTATATATAATAGCGTTCAGCATAGAAGCGTTCATGACGGGCAGGTAAACCAAAAGGAGATAATAAGATGGGGAAATCACTGAAAGGCACACAGACGGAAAAGAACTTATTGGCAGCTTTCGCGGGGGAATCGCAGGCGAGGAACAGATACACGTATTTCGCGAGCGCCGCCAAGAAGGAAGGGTACGAGCAGATATCCGCGATATTCCTCGAGACCGCCGAGAACGAAAAAGAGCACGCGAAGGTTTTCTTCAAGTACCTCGAGGGAGGGGACGTCGAGATAACGGCGTCATATCCCGCGGGCATGATCAAGGACACGAAAGCGAACCTCGAGCACGCCGCCGCCGGCGAGAACCTTGAATGGACGACACTCTACGCCGATTTCGGGAAGACGGCCGCTCAGGAAGGGTTCCCGGAGGTCGCGCGTTCCTTCGAGCATATCTCGAAGGTCGAGCGTTTCCATGAGGCGAGATACAGGAAGCTCGCAAGCAATATAGCCAACGGCGAGGTCTTCAAGAAGAAGGCGCCGGTCAAATGGCACTGCAGGAACTGCGGCTATGTGGTCGAGGGAGCCGAAGCACCGAAGGAATGCCCGGCCTGCAAACATCCGCAGCCGTATTACGAGGTCCTGGCCGAAAACCTCTAAAATTTATAGCAGCTCTTTATCTGGAAGTACTGCCCCTTGGGCGAGTTCCCGGTGTAGGCGTCATAAAGGTACGTGAACGAGAAACTCATCCCCCTGATGCGCGTGTAGATATCCCCTCCGACGGAAAGCGTCCTGCGCTCGCTGCCGGCGGCCTTTATGCCGTTGCGCCTCTGCTCCCGGCTCATCATCCAGTTGACCGACGGACCGAGTTTCAGGTTTTTCATCACGTTATAGCCGAGAAGGTATTGCAGGTGCAGTTCGTCGCCCGGGGCGATATCCTTGTCATTCTCAAGCCGGAAGTAATATTTTACCGCGGCATCCATGCTGAAATCGTTTATCGTCTTGCTGAAGAATACCACGGGCCTTATATCGACCTGGTGCGTCCCGTAATTCGTGCTCTTGTCCGAGGCGTATTCGCCGGTCGGCAGCTTAATGAAGAGCATCGGAAGGACATCGGCCTCCTTTATGGGAAGGAAATATCCGGCGCCCGCCGTAGCGTCGCCGAGGCCCCATGAATTCTTGTCTGTCGAGTCGACCCGCAGGCCGCCGGCGGGAAGCAGCGCCGTAACGACGAAGTCCGGGGAATAATAACAGAAACGCAGGAGCTCCTCGGCTTTCAACAGCCCGTAACCTTTCTTTATAGCGCGGCCGTCTGAGCCGGTGACCTTGTCTGCCGTATAGACAGAGGAGTAGGTCAGGAAGTAAAGGCCCTTCGGCGCGCGGGCGCCGTCATAGAAGTTTACGGCGTGGGAGATATCTGGTATCATAATAATACAGGCGGCAGCTGTCAGGGCATACGCTACGGCGTAAGCCGGGGCATTATTACGCATTGTAAACCTCCTATATATTAATAGGTTTACAATTATATTACAACCGGGTGAAATATGCAAAAAATATCGCTGTATGTCCACATCCCCTTCTGCGCGAGGAAGTGCGCTTATTGCGACTTCTACAGCGTCGTATATGATGAAACGGCCGCGGACGCCTACATCAGCGTACTTTGCGCGCAGATAAGCAAGATAGACAGGCCCGTATCAACCATATTCATCGGCGGGGGGACGCCGACGGTGCTCGGGATCCCGGCAATGAAAAAACTGCTTCGCTGCCTCATGAAGCTTCCGGCGGAAGGCGCGGAGTTCACGGTTGAGGCGAACCCGGAGAGCCTGACCGCCGATAAGATAAAAATGTTCCTTGATGAAGGCGTAAACAGGATCAGTATCGGCGTGCAGTCGTTCCGCGACGATAAGCTCAGGAAACTCGGACGCATACATGATTCGAGGAAGGCCAGGAACTCGGTCCTCGCGGCCGCGAAGAGGGGCTTCAGGAACATAAACGCGGACCTGATCTTCGGGGCGCCCGGCGAGACCTTCGATGAGTGCGCCGAGGAATTCGACGAAGCGGCGGGGCTGCCCGTGACCCATATATCGTGCTATTGCCTCTCGTATGAGAAGGGCACGCCGTTGTACGAAGCCAGGAAGAAGGGCGACGTTGCCCCGGTTGAGGATGAATACGCGGCGCAGATGTATTCCTACGCAATGGATTTCCTCCCTAAGAGGGGTTTCGGGCATTACGAGGTCTCGAATTTCGCGAAGAAAGGGTATGCCTGCAGGCATAATATCAACTACTGGGAGAACAACGAATATATCGGGCTCGGCGCGTCGGCGGTGACTTATTGCGGCGGCGACAGGATGAGGTATATCCCGGATGTAAAAGAGTATATAGAGAAGGTCTCTTCGGGCGGACGGGCGTTCGTCTCGTCGGAGCGCCTTATCGGCGAGCGTAAGGCGAGGGAGACCGCGGCCGTGAAGATCAGGACCGCGGAAGGGATAAATTTCCGCCGGTTCAGGGAGAAGACCGGATGCGACCTAATGAAGCTCGAACCGGGTGCTATACGCAAGCTCTGCGAGGCGGGGCTCGTGAGGTTCACGAAGTCAAAAGGCAGGAAGACGGGCATCGCGCTGACGAAGAGGGGCTTTCTCTTCTGCGATACCGTATCGAGCGAGCTGTTGTAGGGGGCATTGAATCTGCCGGTCTCCTGTGATATAATCGTAAACACTTAAAATAACGGAGGTAGACAATGCATTCCATCGCCATGAGCGAAAGGTTCTTGAAGGCAAGGCACGGCATATTCAGCTGGAGGTACCACCTCGCGACCGCGGAAAAGCTCGCACTGTCGTTCGCGATGGCGTGCGCTATCGCGCTGCTCGCGCAGGTCAGGATACCTCTGGCGTGGACGCCCGTGCCTATAACCGGGTCTACGCTCGGAGCGGTCTTTGCGGGCGTGCTGCTCGGGAACGTCTGGGGCGGGATAAGCATGCTCGTGTACCTTACGCTCGGCGCCGCGGGGCTCCCGGTATTCACGGGGTTCAAGGGAGGCACGGAGGTATTCCTCGGTCCGACCGCGGGCTACCTGCTCGGGTTCGTCATCACCGCGTTCGCGATGGGGTATATTACCGATAATTTTACGAAGGCGAGGAAGTTCCTGCCGATGCTGATGATCATGCTCGCGTTCAACGCGCTGATACTCGCGCTCGGTTCGTTATATCTGGGCATTTGGGTGCACGCGGCAACGGGCCGCGCCGCGGGCGTTTCAGAGGCGCTCTGGATGGGGGCGATACCCTTCATACCGGGCGACGTGGTAAAATCCTTCGCCGCGGCCGCCATAGCGGGATTGATAACCCCCAAGGAGTCATATAAATAATAAAGATGCAGAAGAACGCCATACTTAAAGCCATAGAGGGTTTCTTTAAGTTTGGGGAGAACAGGACAGATCTCAAGACAGAGGCCATCGCCGGGATAACGACGTTCATGACGATGGCCTATATTATTTTCGTCAACCCGGCGATGATATCGCAGGCCGGGATGGATTTCGGTTCCGCGATGACGGCGACCTGCGCGGCCGCGGCCTTCGCGACGATAATGATGGGCCTTTACGCGAATTATCCCATTGCGCTGGCCCCGGGGATGGGCGAGAACGCGTTCTTCACTTATACGGTCTGCATCACGATGGGCATACCCTGGCAGGTGGCCCTCGGGTGCGTCTTCATCACCGGCGTCCTGTTCATCATACTTACGCTTACGAACATCAGGCAGATGCTCATCGAGGCGATCCCGGCTGCGATAAGGTCGTCGATCGCGTGCGGCATAGGCCTGCTGATAGCTTTTGTGGGGCTCAAGGACGCGGGGATCATCGTCGCGCAACCCGCTACATTCGTGACGCTCGGCGACCTCGTGAGCAAACCGACCGCCCTCGCGGTGTTCGGGCTCATACTTACGAGCGTGATGCTCGTAAAGAAGGTAAGGGGAGCGATGCTGTGGGGGATCCTCGTGACCGCCGTCGTCGGCATACCGCTCGAGATCGTCAAATACCAGGGCTTCATGTCGCCGCCGCCGTCGATGGCGCCGACCTTCATGCAGATGGACGTGTTAGGCGCGCTGAAGATGGGCCTGTTGACGGTCATCTTCATATTCCTGTTCATGGATATCTTCGATACGGTCGGGACGCTCGCCGGCGTCGCGGAGCTCGGCGGTTTCATGAAGAACGGCAAGATGCCCCGCGTCGGCAGGGCGATGCTCTCCGATGCCGCCGGCACATGCGTCGGCGCGGCATTCGGCACCCCGACGGTCACGAGCTATATCGAGAGCGCCTCCGGCATAAGCAGCGGCGGGCGGACCGGGTTTACGAGCGTCGTGACCGCCATGTTTTTCATCGCGGCGATGTTCTTCTCGCCGCTCGTCAGGATGGTCGGCGGCGGGGTGGAGGTCTCCAAGGGCGTTTTCCTTTATCCCGTGACGGCGCCCGCGCTCATAATCGTCGGCTGCATGATGATGCAATCCATTACGAAGATCGACTGGAAAGATTACACCGAAGCCATACCCGCGTTCCTCGTAATGATAATGATGCCCTTGACCTTCAGCATCGCCTCGGGCGTCGCGATCGGCTTCATAAGCTTTGCCGCCATCAAATTCTTCAGCGGCAAGGGCCGGGACGTCTCCTGGCTCGTTTACATCCTCGCCGCGCTCTTCGTTCTCCGCTTCATCTACCTCCAAGCCAAGTAGGGAGCCATCCTCCGGGGGGACACCCTCGCAAAACAATTTGAAAGAAAACCATCTCCTTTTTCGTCTATTACGTATAAACAGAAAGGAGATTTGCCATGCCAAGAAAACCCAGATGCCTGGTTGATGGCGGTTACTATCACATTATGAGCAGGGGACATAATAAATGTAAGTTATTCCATACCAGGAAGGATTATGAAAAATACAAGAGTTTGATAATTGAGCATAAACGGACATTCCCCTGCGATATATACCATTATTGCCTGATGCCAAACCATGTCCATATCTTACTGAAAATTATGAATGGACGTAACTTGCCGGAACTCATGCAGCATATAAATCAGGAGTATGCAAGATATAGCAAAAGAAAACATGAAACTGTCGGCAATCTTTTTCAAGGGCGATACAAAGGTCTAATAATAGAAACAGAAGGATATCTTCTCGAATGCGGCAGGTATATTGAAAGGAATCCATTAAAAGCGGGACTTGAGACAGACCCGTCGCGATATATGTTTTCCAGCTATAGGTTCTACGCGAAAGGGGAGGAGGATGATATGTTAACTCCCAATCCTCTTTTTGCGGAATTGTCTAGGTCCGAAGAAGAAAGGAGGAGAATCTACTCGGAATATGTGCTTAAAGAGAGGATGGAAGAGCATGTCAGAGACAGCAACTCTGGACCATAAGGAGCAAATGGAGGCCGAGGGTGTCCCCCCGGAGGATGGCTCCTTCTCTTTTTTCTTGACAAGTTATTGTGATTATGATAACTATAATACAAAATATATGAATCATAAGAATAGCAGTTATGGTAATTACAATAACTCTGTGAGGGAAGAAGCTCTATAATATGGGCCTAAAGCAGAAGCTTATATCCGCGCAGGAGATCATCAAGAAGTACGGCATAACCTACCAGACCGTAAACCACTATACGAATTTCGGGCTCATCAACGTAATCACGAAAAAATCGAACGTCAGGCTCTACGACGAGGAAGAGGTGGACCGCCGCCTCACGAAGATAATCCAGCTCGCCGGGGCGGGCTTCCCGCTGCGGCTTATAAGGAAGACGTTAAACGACGAGCTCGCGGTGAAGGTCAACACCGGGACGGGTGGAGCATGAGCTACTTCAAGATACTGGGATTGGAGAAAGAGCCGTTCTCGACAAGCCCCGACCCTGAGTTCTTCTACCAGTCGCCGGAGCATAAGTCGGCGCTCTACCGGCTGCGCATCGCGATAGAGCTCAGAAGGGGCCTAAGCCTTGTGCTCGGAGATGTCGGGACCGGCAAGACGACATTGAGCAGGAAGCTCTCGCAACTCCTGTCCGAAGACCCGGGCCTCGTTATGGCGATGGTCCTTAATCCCGTATATGAATCTGAAAAGCAATTCTTGGCAGACCTTTCGGAGCGCTTCCATATTGTGGTGGATTCGGGGAATGGGAGCGCTCCAACGTTATTGGACTACATGAAGTCGTTCGAGAAGTTCCTGTTCGAGCAGGGGGTCCAGCAGGACAAGACGGTAGTCCTGCTCATCGACGAATCCCAGAAGCTCAGCGACCCGTGCATGGAGATCCTGCGCGCGCTGCTGAACTACGAGACGAACGAATACAAGATCCTGCAGCTCGTGCTTATGGGGCAGATGGAGCTGCTGCCCCGGATAAGCAGGATAAACAACATCTGGGACAGGATAGCGGTCAAGTATTTCATTAATCCGCTAGAGGAGGACGAGGTACGGGAGCTCATAAACTTCCGCCTGCGGATGGCCGGGTACGTCTCGAGGCAGCCGCTCTTTGACGACGCGGCCATAAGGGCGGTCTTTAACCATACGCAGGGATATCCTCGCAAGATCGCGATGCTCTGCCACGACGCGCTCGAATACACGGTGATGTACAACAGGCACTGCGTCGACAGGCAGGTCATACATGACCTTATTCAACGCGAGATGAAAGCGGTGCAGGCGTTCCGCTATGTCTCGCAGGCGGCGGGCTGATATGGCCGATACCGTATCTCCCGAAGAGAAGCTCTTTAATATAATCAAGGAAGGGAAGGATTCCGGCTCCGGCGGTGGAGTTTCAAAACCGAAGAATTCCTCGGCAATACTCGGGGGGATAAAGAAATTCTTCGGATCTTTGAAACTTCACCCCGGCGCTAATAAGCAGGACGCTGCGGCGGCATCCGCGGCGCCCCGGATCGACATAGACCCGGGATCGGTAAACAGGGTGCTGTCGATAGTCCTGCTGGCGGTCGCGAGCTTCTTCGTATATTACCTTTTCAGCACGCGGCCCGATGCGGATAAGATAATAAAGTCCGTCCCGAAAACGGATACGGCCCTGAAGGCCGAGGTCGAGAGATTCGCTCCGCTGGAATCGTACCTCGCGGAGGCCAGGAGGAGGAACATCTTCAAACCGGTCCCGAAGGACGAGGGCAAAGCGACTCCGACATCGAGAGAGGCGATGGAAAAACTGAAAGAAGCCGCCCGTGACCTGAAGGTCGTCGGGATCTCCTGGGGAGAGACCCCGAAAGCGCTGCTCCGCAGCGAAAAGGACAAGACGACATATTTCCTGAAACAGGGCCAGCAGGTCGGGACGATGGACGTGGATATAAGGACGATAACTAAGCAGAAAGTAACGATAGGATACAAGGCGGAAGAGTATGAGCTGCCTTAAAGGAGAAGCAAATATGAAAAGATTCGCAGGGTACGCGTTAATGGCCGCGGCGTTGCTGGTCGCCGCCGCGGCGGCATGCCAATGGCCGCTCCCGCTTTCGGCGCAGAGCATTTCGGGCGAGCCGCGGAAGACGCTTTCGCAGTATGATTTCGAGGGGCTCTCGAAGAAGGTCTCCCTCGACCTGCGCGCGATGGACATGGTCGACGTCCTGAAGTTCCTCGCTATAGAGGGCAACCTGAATATCGTCGCCGGCAAGGAGGTCACCGGTCCGGTCAGCCTGCTGATAAATGATGTGGCCATAGGCGACGCGCTCGAGATGATACTCGCGCTGAACAATTTCGCGTATGAGGTGCAGGGCGGCATAATCAAGATAATGCCTGCGAAGGACTACAAAGCGCTTTACGGCGTCGACTTCTACGACCAGAAGAAGACCGTGATACGCCGGCTGAAATACGCGTCCGCGAAGAACGTGGCGACGATGATGGGAAGCGTCAAGAGCGACATCGGCAAGATAATCTACGACGATTCGACCGGGACTATAGTCATGATAGACACGCCCGCGAAGATCGCGGAGATGGAGGAGATAATTAACGCGTCCGAGATGCCGACCGTCACGAGGATCCTGCCTACCGAGACGAAGGTCTTCGAGCTCAAGTACGCGCTCGCGGACAATATTAAGGAGGAGGTCTCTAAGTCGCTGACCACGGATATCGGGACGATGCGCCTCGACAAGAGGACCAACACTATAGTAGTGACCGACCTGCCGCACCAGATGAAGAAGATAGAGACGGTCATAAACGCGTTCGACAGGAAGACGAGGGAGGTCTTTATCGAGGCGAAGATCGTAGAGGTCACGCTCTCCGACATGTTCCAGTGGGGAATCGACTGGAGCTATATATCGCAGTATACGCGCAAGATAAACGGGGAGAACAGGAGCTACCGAATAACTCCCGAGGCGAACCTTCCCATCGGGCTGACCGGCACATACGGCCAGCTGACGCTCGCCTCGATAAACACGGCGAACCTCGCGATGACCCTGCAGGCGCTTGATACCGTCGGCGAGACGAAGATACTTTCGAACCCGCACCTGACCGTCGAGGAGAACAGGGAAGCGACTATCAAGGTCATAGAGAAGCAGCCATACCAGCTCGAGACGACGACCACCGCTTCCGGAGGCACCACGACGACCTCGAAGAACTACGAGTTCGTGGACGTCGGCGTCACGCTCAATGTCAAGCCGCTTATAAACGAGGACGGTTTCATCAGCATGGTCATAAAGCCCGAGGTCAGCTCGATATCGACCTGGTACGGCGGGGCCGCGCAGGCGGCGGGCTCGGTCCCTGTAGTCAAGTCCGCGAACGCCGAGACGACGGTCACGATAAAGGACGGCGTCAGCATAATCATCGCCGGCCTTATCAAGGATAACAAGACGAAGACGGTCAACAAGCTGCCGGTCCTCGGCGACCTGCCGCTCGTGGGGCTGCTCTTCAAGAACATCAGCGATGACATCCGCAGGACGGAGACGGTCGTATTCCTAACGCCTAGGATAGTGCACGGCGACCAGCCGTTCCTGATGGAGAGGGACACTGCGAAACCGACAAAGGGAATAAGAGAATAAGGTGAAGGAGGTGTTGAATATGAGGAAGGATTTCGCGCTTTTGCTGCTGTGTTTCATGCTTACAGCGCATGCCGCGGGTGCCGACGACATCGATGACGTCATAAACAGGAACCTCACGATGCGGCAGCAGGTAGACGCGCTCGAGACAAAATGTTCGTCGCTCGAGAACGAGAGGGACGTGCTGATCTCGAGGGTAAAGGAGCTGCAGAGGAAGAACGACCTCCTCGCAAGAGGCGAGGCCGCCAAGGGCATAACGGTGACCCCGGCGGAGCTAAATGAGCTCAAGAAGAAGCTCGACGACGCCTCGAAGAAACTCTCCTCGGTCATGAAGGAGAGGGAAGCGATGCAGAAGGACCTCGATAAGGCCCAGAAGCAGCTCTCCGACATGGATAAGAAGATCGCCGCCGAGGTCCAGAAGAGGATCAAGGACATAAAGGCCGTGCCGGCGGGTTCCGACAGGTCCGAGGCGATAAGGGCGCTTCAGCAGGAGAACGCCGCGCTGCAGGACGAGATAAACAGGCTGAAGGACGCGCTTAAAAAACAGGGGCAGCCGGCTGCCGGGCCGGGCAGCGACGTGAAGCCGGTGAAGACAAGGCAGCCGCAGGCGGACGCGGGGGATATCTCACAGGCCGAGGTCCTAAAGGTGCAGCTCGACAAGCTCGAGTCAGACCTGAAGAACGCGCAGAAGAACGCGGACGACGCGAAGAAGGAGAAGCAGGCCGCGGCGGCGCAGGCGAAGAAGATGAAGATAAAAACGGACAAGGAGAGGCTCGACATGCATTTCAACCTTGCGGTCGTCTATGAGAAGAACGGCATGTATGCCGACGCAGAACGGGAGTATTACAAGTGCCTCCAGATAGACCCGAACGACGCGGAAGTCCATTACAACCTCGGCATTCTCTATGACGACAGGATGAACAAAACGAGCGCCGCGCTCGTGCATTACAAGAGGTACCTCGAGCTGAGGCCGAAGGGAGAGAGCTCGGAGGAAGTAAGGCAGTGGATATTCAACGCCGAACAGGAGGCGAGGTTGGGAGTGGAAGCGAGATAGATGAAGACAAGCTTCGCGGTATTATACGCCTTGGTCATAATAATCCCGACGGCGCTGCTTGCGTATTTCGGGCTGCTGGCGGTGCGAAGCGAGAAGTCGATCGTCGAGAGGAACATGATGCAGAAGTACGAGGCGATGGCAGGCCTCGTGGAAGGCGAGTTCAATAAAGCGCTTTCGGAGGCGCAGAAGGACCTTCTCGATAACCCGAAATACGTCGAGCATATGATCATAGAGCAGTCGGCGATATTCAAGGAAGACGTCGCGATACTCGACATGAACGGTAAGTCGCTCAGCGACGAAAGGGGATCGGGACCGGTCTTCGTAAAGCAGGTAAAGGGATTTCCGTACCAGATAGCGGTATACGAGCGTTACCCGGTGGTCCTCAGCAAGATAAACGAAAGGCGGCAGAACCTATCCTTATATATCGGCATCATATATATATCCGCGTTCATGATATTGAGCGGGGCATTCGTGACGCTCTGGGCATTGTCGAGGCAGTGGAACCTGGCGCACATGAAGAACGAGTTCGTCTCGCACCTCGCGCATGACCTGCGCAGGCCGCTTACTTCGATACGCATGTTCTCCGAGATGCTGAAGACCGGGCGTGTCGCGGACGACGGGAAAAGAGCGGAATATTACGGCATAATATCGAACGAAAGCGAGAAACTCACGTTGCTCGCGAACAATATACTCGATTTTTCGCGCATAGAGATGGGGCGCAAGAATTACAGGATAAAGAAGGAAGACATCGCGCGCATAGTCAACGAGACGGTGGACAGGTTCAGGTCGTATATGGTCGACGTCCCGCGCCAGGTCTCCGTGGACATCGAGGAAGGCCTTCCGCCGGTAAACGCCGACGAGAGCGCGATATCGCAGGTCGTGATGAACCTGCTCACGAATGCGGCGAAATATTCCTCGCAGGACAGCATCATCAGCGTTAAAGTCGCGCGGACGGACAGGAGCGTCGCGGTCAGCGTCGTCGACCACGGCATAGGCGTCCCGAAGGGCGAGTTGAAGAGGATATTCAGGAAGTATTACCGCGTCGAGCAGGACAAGGTCTCATCCACCGAGGGAAGCGGCCTCGGGCTCACGCTCGTAAAGTATATCGCGGAAGCCCACGGCGGGCAGATACGCGCGGAGAGCGAAGAAGGAAAGGGCAGCAGGTTCACGCTGATATTACCGGTATGAGGGTGTCCCCCTTGAGGATGGCTCTGAAGAATGCATAAGATACTGGTAGTCGAAGATGACAGGAACATACTGAAGGGGCTCGTCGACAACCTTGAGATGGAGGGCTATAAGGTCGTGACGGCTCCGGACGGCGAGGCCGCGCTCAGGAAGGCGAAAGAGGCCGCGCCTGACCTGGTCATACTCGATATCATGATGCCGAAGATGAACGGTTTCGACGTATGCCGGCAGCTTAAGGCGAAAGGCAGCACATTGCCTATAATAATACTCAGCGCGAAGGCGCAGGAAGCCGATAAAGTGCTCGGCCTCGAACTCGGAGCCGACGATTATGTTACTAAGCCCTTCAGCCCCAGGGAACTGCTTGTCAGGATAAAGGCGGTGTTGAGGAGGGCCGGCGCCCCGGCAAAGGTCAAGGACGTCTATGATCTTGGCGGCATCAGGATAGATTTCAGCAAATACCTTATATATAAGGAAGGTAAAGAGGAGAAGCTCACCGCCGCGGAATATAAGATACTGAAACTGCTTATTGCCAACGAGGGTGAGCCGGTCAGCAGGCACACGATACTGGCGGAGATCTGGGGCGAGGACGTCACATCCCGCACGGTCGATACCCATATCTGGAGCCTGAGGGAGAAGATGGAGGAGGATCCGGGGAAGCCGAAGCACATCATCACGGTGCACAGGATAGGGTATAAGTTCGTGGAATAATAGATTATTACGGAGGATGCATGAGGCGGATACTATTTTTTATTATGATGTTTATTGCTTTAGGGTGGCTCCGAGCGGGATGGTCCCTTCCGGGGGACGCTGCGCAGCCCCAGGATTATGTCGTGGCGACGGTCGGGAATGAGAAGATAATGTTCTCAGAGATACAAAAAGCGGCGGAGGGGCTGAACAGGTTCCTGAAAGAGAACTTTAGCGGGTACAGGGAATACAGGCTGGATTTTATCAGGCAGTATGTGGCCAGGTATGCCTTGGCAAAGAAGGCGCTCAGGGAAGGCCTGGACAAAGATAAGGATGTCCAATACTCCATCGAGCAATCGAGGAGGACGATACTATCCGATAAGCTGATTTCGGAACGGTTAAATAAAGTGGAATTCACGCAGGAAGACGTAAAAAAATATTATGAAGAGAACAAGGAGCGTTACAAAACCCCCGAAAAAGTGAAATTGAGCTATATAAAGAAGAGCGGCAAGGCTGAAGCGGAGAAGATATCCGCGCGGCTGAATAAAGGGGAGAGCTTCGAAAAGGTCGGCCGTAAGGAGATCGTCAAGCTGGACAAGTGGATATCCGCAGGTTCGCTGCCGGAAGTGCCGGACCTGCTGAATATCGACCAGGCCTCGCTTAACCGGGTGGTATCGCTCGGCGTAGGAGGGTGCAGCCAGGTCATAACGATACCGGAAGGCCTTGCCCGGAAGGAGATGTACTTCATATTCCGCGTTGACGCAAAAGAGGCGGCGAAGGATAGGCCGCTCGAGGAAATCAGGGGACAGGCCGAACTCGAATATGCGGGTATGTTAAGGAACAAGATCGTGAACGAAGTCATTATGGAAACCTTTAAGGAAGAGAAGGTCTCCATAAACGAAAAGGAAATAAAATAAAGGTGTCCCCCGGGTGCATGGCCCCGAAAACCTTGACAGTTTCTTGACAGTTTATTGAGATGGGGATGACAACAAAATACGAAGGATATGGCATGCTTGTAGCAGACAAAGGAGCTTACAATGAATAAGCCGAAAACAGGGCAAGGTTACCGGTTTACTACAGTTGTATTGAGCTCGATACTTCTGCTGCTGAGCAGCGCCTATCTTTATATGGTATGGGCGGTAGAGACGAAGGCATGGGATTTCGCGACCGCTTCGGATTATACCGTGTACAAAGGAGACGGCAGCGAGGATACCGATAACGACTATATAATTGTCGACGAAGGCGTCGCGAAGCTAGTCGCGCAGCTCGAGACGGAAAGCGACGACAGCCTTTCCGAATACGCGCAGGGCACGAAGTCATCCACGGTGACCGGCCCGGACACGAGCCTTGTCCTTACAAAGTCAGGCGGGGTGTATAATTCCACCGGCGAATACACATCGCGGGTTTTTGACGGCGGGGCAGGCGGGAACGTATGGACGGCAGTAAAATCCTCTACATTTAACACGAATAACCGGGGCGGAGTTAGATGGGCTTTCGAGAACGGCCCGCTTACCGGATATGCCGTACTTTTGAACCGCGGAACGCAGTTCGATGCTAGTGCTATTTATTCCCCGTCCGTCATCAAAGACGGCGAGACATATAAGATGTGGTACACAGGAAATGTAAATAGCGTCTATCGTATTGGTTATGCCACGTCCACCGACGGTTTGAACTGGACAAGGGTCGATGGGCCTCAGCAATATCTCTCCGTAATTAATATTTCGACAGACAGATTTGATAAAAACCACGCAGGTTTTCCGTCCGTCATCAAAGACGGCGAGACATATAAGATGTGGTATTCGGGCTATAACGGCGAGTTCTGGCGCGTAGGCTACGCGACCTCCCCGGACGGGATAAACTGGACCAAATACGACGGCCCGGAAGCCGATTTGTCGGTACTGGACGTGAGTCTAGGCAGGTTCGACAGCGCCCATGCCTATGCCCCTACCGTCATAAAAGACGGTTCCGTTTACAGAATGTGGTATATGGGATTTGACGGAGACATCTATCGCATAGGCTACGCGACATCCCCTGACGGGATAAACTGGACCAAGGTTAACGGATATATGAGCGGCGGGGCGGTACTTGAGCCGGGACTCGACTTCGAATCGGGAGTCGTATATTATCCGTGCGTAATAAAAGACGGATCATTTTATAAGATGTGGTATTACCAGACAGGGGTGATCAATTATGCCTTTTCCCCGGATGGGATAACATGGACAAAGGTAAACGGCCTAGCAAGAGTAGGAGGCGTCCTGGAGTACTATAGCCCTTACCAATTCTGCTCTAACTACTGCTCCTATCCGTGCGTAATAAAAGACGGTTCCACCTACAAGATGTGGCCAGGCGGTAACGGCGTGGCTTTTGGCTATGCGACCAGCACGGAAGATACGATAGATACGACCTGGACGTATTTCCAGGTTCGATCCGGAACGACGGCGAATCTGACCGATGGTTTTGTCGGGCCGGACGGCACGAGTGCCACTTACTATCCCGGCAATTACCACAAACTGGTTTCTGCGGGAAATTTTAACACTTCCCATCGCTACGCGCAGTTCAAGTTGTATATGTATACTTCAGGCGGCGGGCTCAATACCCCGGTCGTGGATTGGGCGGGTTTTACGGGCACTAAGGTAAACCGTATAGACGATACGCTTTCGGATTTCAGTTCCGGGAGCTTTACGTCAAACACGACCACCCTTCCGGTCTCGGTCCAGACGCCTTTTGTCGGGTTGGCGCAAAAGGATAACGGCGAATACAACGCGGTCGGGTCATATACCAGCCGCGTATTCGACGGAGGGGACGGGGCCGTGTGGAACTCCATCGCGTGGACGAAAGGCATGAGCGCCATAGACCCGTCGGAAGAGACCGGGCTTGTGGGGTTGTATCACTTTGACAGCAGTGCCGCCGACTCGTCGGGACACGGGAACGACGGGACGTGGACCGGTGCGCCCGCATATGATACTACGAACCAAAGGTTCGGCACGGGATGTTTTAAAAATAATGGCGGGGCTAATTATATAACGCTCCCGCTGTCCGATACCCTGAAGAGGATGGACGCTTTCACGTTTTCTTACTGGACCATGTATGATTTCGGCGAGAACAGTGCATTTTCGGTGGGGCTTTATGATAGCAGGAACACAAGCAAACAGGATATTTCCATTCAATCCTATGTAAACAGTGCGTATTTGTACGCCAGGGACAGGCAGCTTAACGCATTTGTCCACCTGACTAGCAGCTATCAATTATCATACTGGCTCTCGTACTATAAGGAATGGCAGCATATCGCCGTGACGTGGGACGGCGGGCCTGTTCCCCAGTCATTTGCCGTATATGTAAACGGCATCCAGCTCAACGTTGACTCCAAATATATTACCGATTCCTACAGCGCTTTCTACAAAATAAGGGAACTGCTATATCCTATCGAAATAGGCCATTGCTATACTCCGAGCGCAGACAGGTATTTTTCGGGCTATGCGGACGAGATTGCGATATATAACAGGGCGCTCTCGGCCGATGAGATACTGAGGTTATACCAGAAGGGTGCCGGCATAAAGTTCCAGTGCCGCTCGTCTGCGACAAACCCTCCGACCGGGAATTTCGTAGGCCCGGACGGGACCGCGAACACGTATTACAGTACGGCGGCAGGTTCGAATTTCGGCGCCGAGATACCAGCCAACAGGTATTTCCAGTACAAGGCATATTTCGAGGGCTGCAATAGCAATACACCCGCGCTCGAGAGCGTGAAGGTGACGTATAACACTTCTTCGGATTTCACGGATGACAGCCGCAGCGAATTTGACGAAGGAAGCTACGACAACTCAAAGACGAAGTGCCATTTGCCGGGAGTCTCCATCGAGAATACATATAAGGCAGGCGTGCTCCCGACGCCGGACGACGATCCGGGGCTTATAGCGCTCTATCATTTTGACGGGGATCTCGTTGACGCGTCGGGTAACGGCCACAACGGCACGCTATATGACCCGAATAATTACATGCTATTCTTACCCAACTCGAAGGTAGGTTCATACGCATTTTATCATGGAAGCCAAAGCTATACGTATTATGCCAATCTCGGAACGATCGATACACCCGCGGATATGTCGATATCTTTCTGGTATAGGCCGGTTGGGACAGCGAGCGGTCCGCGCATACTCAGTGATTACAGTTCGGTAACAGGAAAATTCCAGAAGGATATAAGCTTCAACGCCGGAGACAGGCTCTGCTTTTCCCAATATCATTCCGACGGTTCAGCCGTAAACGTTTATGCGGATTATGTAAGTATGAACAAATCTTTCCGCTGGCAGCATGTCGCTATCATAAGGGATGATACCGCGAAATCCATCAGGCTTTATGCCGATGGAAAGCTTGTCGGCACGTCCTATTATCCGGGAAAGACGGTCCTGCCGATCTCGGACGCCGGGGACCTGTATATAGGGCAGTACGGCAATCTTGTATCAAATTCTTACCAGTATATTTGCAGTATCGATGAGCTTGCCATATACAACCGTGTCTTGACCGAAGAAGAGATAATGAGTAAAGCGGGCATGCAGTATGTGCCGGGGGAAGGCAAGACATTTGCTTCAAGGACAATGGATGCCGGCCTTGCTGTCGACTGGAGCCGGGTCCTTTGGGGCGAGAATACATCCGGCTACGGCAACGGCCTGAACGGGACGCCGGTAACGGGCCAGGAGATCCAGGCCGACGAAAAGGGCCTTGTAGGATTATGGCACTTGAACGGAGATTGGATCGATGTCATGGGCAGGAGGAACGGCACCCGTTATGGCACTACGGCCTTTGATTCGACGGGACAGAAGCTTGGTTCTGCGTGCGACACGTTTGACGGAAGCACTCAGAGCGTGCTTTTCGGGAATATCGGGAGCACTATAAGGACGGTAGAATTTTGGCTTAATTCTACAAGTTATAATTGCTCGGTCATGGAACTCAAGGATAACGATAACTATATAGGTATAGGGTATGTATCCTACTCTGATACGCGATATATAAAATTGACCGGCACGCCGTTGAGCTCGGGAACCATCTATGTAAACGGGGATGTATACGGGCAGGCGAAGATAAATCCCGGCTGGAACCATGTCGTTATCGTTACGACCTCAGACATACCGGCCTCATCTATGAGGCTCGGTGAAGCAGCCAACGTCTATTATAACGGCAAGCTCGATGAAGTTGCCGTATACAACCGTATTCTTTCACAAAGCGAGGCGAGGCAGCATTATTTCGACCAGACCGGCGACGGCGGGCTGGTAGCCTTGTGGCATATGGACAACGACTGGACTGATGCCACCGGCAAGGGCCATGACGGTACCGCTTACAACGGAGCAACCTTTACCTCTGATTCAAAATTCGGAGCGGCGGCTGGAAGCTTTGACGGGACGGACGATTACGTAGTATTCAATGATGCCGATTTCCCGAAATATTCCGGCGTGATGACCATCGAGGGATGGTTCAAGACTACCGCGGCGGCCAACCAGGCGATATTTTCCTATGGGACACCTGCGAATTCATTCAGCGTCCTTCTCTATATAGACGGCTCCAACACTCTCAGCAGTTACGCTTACTGCGTGCAGAGTCCGACCTTAGGGACCAGTTACACTAATATCCAGGCTAACGATGGGCAATGGCACCATTTTGCGGATGTCATGAGGTTCTACGACAGGCAAACCTCGGGCACGAGGATGTACCATTTCTTATATTTCGACGGGGAATACAGGAGTCAGTCTATTTGCTATACCTTGAGGGATACCGGAAGCGGCATATGGGTCGGTGCCCGCCCGGACGGGACGATGCCGTTTAACGGAAGCCTGGATGAGATAGCCGTATACAGCAGGTATTTGCATGGGCAGGAGATTGCGGACCACTACCTGCGCGGTGTGAACGATATAAAGATGCAGGTCTCGACTGACGGAGGAACTACCTGGAAAGACAACGAGGGCAGCGCCGGTAGCTATATAACCGAGACGCCCGCGTCGCTTAGCCTCGGCGGTCCTTCGCAGACCATAAAGTACCGCGCGACGCTATCAACAACCGATTACAGGTACAGCCCGTTACTGAGGGGCGTAGATTTCAGCAAAGCGAGCTACCCGACCGACGACCCGTACGTGATACCCGATGCCGGGCAGGAGTATATAGGCTACCTGACATCGTTCACGCAGACGGTAGGCTCGAGGAACCTGGGCACGATCAAATACCTGCTTTCGAACGACGACGGTTCGACCTGGTACCGCTGGGACGGCTCCAACTGGGTCTCGACGACGTCAGGTTATGTCGCCGCAAATACGGCATCCGATATCAACACGAATATAGGGCAGTTCTACGAAGACGTCGGCGCCGGGACTCTCAACTTCAAGGCGTTCCTGCATTCAGACGGCATACAGCCCGTAGAGCTCGATAACGTGAGCCTCGGATATGCCCCGGGCAAGATAACGGTCACGACGCCGAACGGCGGCGAAACACTGCTGTCGGGCGGTTACGCCGATATCAAATGGACCGCCGCGGGTACCATAGCAAGCGATACGTGGGACCTCGCATATTCCACGGACGGCGGCTCGAATTGGACTCCTATAGCCGCCAACCAGTCAATAGCGGCCGTGGAAGGTGTATATACGTACAACTGGAGCAGCATACCTAATGTCCAATCGGTTACCACAAAGGTCAAGGTCACTAACAACGCGGAGAACAGCATACACGATGCTTCTAATGCCAACTTCACGCTGGCGCTCGGTTTCCAGGTGACCGCGCCGAACGGCGGGGAGAAATGGTATGTAGGCTCGAGCGGTAATAATATCCAGTGGAAGTCCTCGAGCGGCATGGGCACGACGGTGCGACTGTATTACACGCTCAACGGCACCGATTATACCGCTATAACGACAAGCACGTCTAACCAGTATTCGGGCGTCAACACATACGCGTGGACGATAGGTTCTTCGGCCTCGGACGACGGCCTTTATTCGGAAACCGCGAAGATAAAGGTGACGAACCAGAGCGGGCAGAATGAGGACGCCTCCGACGCCGTATTCACCATGGCGGGCATGAAGCTTATCCAGCCGAACGGGAGCGAGCAGATAAAGAGGGGCGGAAGCTATGAGATACAGTGGAAGTCTGCCGGCGCCGGCAGTACGGTAAAGCTGGAATATTCCACCGACAGCGGCGAGACCTGGAACACGATCACCGAGAGCGAATCCAATTCCGCCGGCACAGACAGCTATGAATGGAACGTTCCGGCCGGTTGCGAACTCTCCTCAGAGGCGAAAGTAAGGATAACTTCAAACAGCGACGCGAACCTGACGGACGCCTCGGACGGGATCTTCACGATCGCCGACCTTATTGTAAACTCCCCGAACGGCGGAGAGATATGGCAGGCGGGCAGTACGTCGAACCCGGTAACATGGGTTTTTGTCGGCTCTGCCGGCGTCGGAAAGGTTACGGTATCCTACTCTACCGACAGCGGCTCGACGTGGACGGTATACAATAATAATGTCGATAACCAGCAGGGGCCGAACAGCTACAACTGGACAGTCCCGTTCGCCCCGTCGGACAATATCAGGGTCAAGGTTGTGGACAATACGTCCGGCTCGACGATGGCGGACAGCTCCGACGGCAATTTCAGCATAGCGGGCGTTAAGGTGACGCTGCCGAACGGCTCAGAGACATACGGCATCGACAGCGCGAACTTCATCAGGTGGTCCGCAAATAACGCGAGCGATACCGGTGCGATCTATTATTCGGTGGACGGCGGTTCTACTTGGAGCGCATCCCCGATAGTAGGAGCCGAAGAGGTATTGCTGAGCCAGGGCGCTACCGGTTTCAGCTGGACGCCTTCGAACGATCCGGGAACGGTTCCGACGGTCCAGGCGAGGGTCAAGGTTGTCGCGTTGACGCCGGCATCCGATGCGAATCCTCCGGTGCCGTTGACGCTGCCGATGGAAGACAGCTCTGACGCGAACTTTACTATACGGGGCCTGAGGGTCACGGCGCCGGCATTGAACGCCAGCTGGCTGCTGGGAAGCTCGCATGATATCCAGTGGACCTCTGCAGGCACGACCGCCGAGACCGCCACATTGTACTATTCCGTCATCGGCGATTTCTCGGACCAGGTAGCCATAACGGCGACGCCTGTCACTAATAATGAGATATATCCCGGCAATAACAGCTATACATGGAATATTGGAGCGTCGGTCACCCCGTCGGCGACAGCGAAGATAAAGGTGACGGCGGGCGCTTATAACGCCCTGTCCCCGGCCTTCACATTGAAGGGCATAAAGGTCACTGCGCCGGCATCGGGCGCGACCGTGACACAGAACGTCGCTTCCTCGGTGATATGGAGTTCGGCAGGGATTGACGGCAACGTCAACATATATTACAGCAGCGACAACGGCTCCACCTATTCAGAGACGCCTATAAACGCATCGCCGATAAACATCACAGCCGGCACATATTCCTGGACGCCGAACACGGCGATACTGACTCCTTCAACGTCCGCGAAACTCAAGATACAGGTTGTCTCCGGTTCTGATTCGGGGCTTTTCGCGGAATCGGCGCAATTCACCCTGAAAGGCATAAAGATAAGCGCGCCTGCGGCCGGGACGACATGGGAACTGGGCCAGACCCAGAGCATAACATGGACCGCGGCGGGGGTGGGCTCCACATGCAATATATATTACGCGGCTGACGGGACGAATTTCACAAGTACCGTCAATAGCTCGGCCGTACTGCTCTCCGCCGGGACATATTCCTGGACTATCCCGGCGTCGATTACGCCGTCGAACGGCACCGCGAAGATCAGGATAACCTCTGATACGAACGTTTCCTCGAGTTCCGGAGCGTTCACGATAAAAGGTATCAAGGTTACGAACCCTACCGCCACCACGATATGGGAAGTCGGGGAATCCGTGACGATATCGCACGCGGTTGTCGGAGCATTGAGCGCCCTTAATGTATATTACGTGAAAGACGGGATCGAGACCCAGATAGGCACGGTTATGCCTAACAGCAGTTTCCCCTGGGTCGTCACTGCCGACGCGGAGGGGCCCGGTATCATAATCAGATTGAAGAGCTTCATGCCGAATTATACCGGCGACTCCCCGGCGTTTCAGATAGTCGGCGAGGCGTCTCTGGCCGTCAGCGAGCCGTCAGCAGCGTCCTCGTGGAAGGTCTCGGAGACGAATACCATAACCTGGACGAGGAGCGGCAGCACCGAAAGGACGTTTACCGTGGAGTATGACGATAACGCGGCTTTCACCTCGCCCACGCCGATAACCGGCACGCCGGCGTATGACGGCGCGGGGCTATACAGCTTGGATTGGGCTGTCCCGGATAACGTAGGTACGTGCTACATAAAGGTCACCGATACCGGAAATTCCAATATTACGGATATCTCCGAGGCGTTTAAGATAATACCGAAGTTCAGGGTCAATATACCCAACGGCGGCGAGACGCTCTACGCGCTCAAGCCCGGTACGACCGTCAACTGGGGAACGACCGGAAGCGCGGGCACAGTGGACCTGTATTATTCGACGGATACGCCCCTGTACGAGACATGGACAAAGATCAATTCCACGGCTATCCCCGATAACGGGACTGGGACCGTGGAGAGGATAACCAGCTACTCCTGGACCGTTCCGAATATCCAGAGTACTGTTGTCAAGATAAAGGTCCAGGCGAGCAGCGCGGGCCTGTCCGGGGCCTACGATGTCTCGGACGACGTGTTTACAATCAAGTATTATAAGGTTACATGGAACGTGAAGAGCGCGACGACCGGGGATCATCTCGACAAGCTCTTCGTCATAGATTCATCCGGTTGGTCGGAAGCAGACCTCACTTCGCCGATCGAGCGTTATTACCCGTACGGCGATTCATACAACACGAACTGGTCGAGGGCGGACTATTTCGATAAGGCCGAACGCGGATGGGAGACCGACCAGGACAACAAAGTGATCAATATAACGATGAGCGAGTCCTCGCTGGCGCCCGAATACCATGTCATGAGCAACTTCTCGTATAACGCCTCGCAGGACAAGTTCCTTATCAACTCCTGGGTCGAGAGGGGCGGCGTAATACTGGCAAAGCCCTCGTCGTGCGTAGTCCATATTTATGACGCGTCGGGCGGCCCGATACAGCAGCTTACGGCGACAACGTATGACGCGAACGGCGTCTTCTGGCAGGAATGGCCGACGACGAACCTTGACCAGAACGCGATGTATTTCGCGAAGGTCGACATCGTCTACTCGGGAGAGACATATTCGTCGGGTTTGAGCTATTCGCTTAACATACCGAAGGCGATAGCGGGCCTCGGCACGACAGTCGCCCAGCAGCTCACGGACCTGCAGACGGCGATAGGCACGGACCTCGCCACACAGACGACCGCGATAGGCGCGAAGATAGACACGCTCGAGACATCCATAGGAACGAACCTCGACGCGAAGATCAGCACCGTCAAGACGGATATCGCGGCGGTCAAGACGGTCGTTGACAAGATATCGGAGGATGTAGGCGCGATCGGAGGCGACCTCGCCACGCCGATATCCGAAGCGGTCGCCGAAGACCTCGCAGCGCAGCTTGCGAAAGGCATCCAGGCCGAGATACTCACGAGGCCGACATCCGCGGGATTCGGCACTGCTACAGATATCAGGTTCAGGACCGCGACCGGCATGTCGCCGACCATAACAGTTTACGACGCTAATAATGTCGCGAGGATCGCGGCGGCGGCGATGGTAGAGGTCGGCACCACCGGTATCTATGAATACGCGCTGACGCCTCAGAGCGCATGGGGCGCGGGCGAATATACGGTGGTCTGCGAAGAGCCCACTAAGAACGCGATAGACAGCATGGTGCTCAGCGTCTCCGAGAGCGTTGGGGCGGGCGCAGGCACCGACGAAGGCATGGTCAACTCGATCAACGCGACGGTCACGACGATAGATTCGAACGTGAAGACGATGCTTTCCAAGGTCAACACCCTTCCGGATGACACGACCGACGTAGGCACGTCCGTTTCGAGCCTGCTCGCTACGGTCGGCAAGACCACCGATGCGGCCGGCACCAATACGCTGTTCGGGAAGATAGCTTCGGCGCAGGGCGATATAACTGCCTTTAAGGCCGATATAACCAATTATGTCGACGGGGTCGAAACGACGCTCGGCACGACGGCCGATGCCGCCGGGACGAATACGGTCTACGGCAAGATAAGGTCGCTCGAACAGACGCTCAGCGCTTTGGGCCCGGACGGGGCAAAGGCTAACAAGGAGCTCCTTGCGGCGAAGGACCAGGCCGCGGCGGCCTCCAAGGCGGCTGAGGACATAAAGAAGATGATAGCGGCGGGCGGCAAGAATGCCGAAGCTTACGGAGCACTGCAGAAACTTGCCGGAGACCTCGCGAAACTGCAGGCCGCAAACTCCAGGATAGGCAGCTCGGTGACCGCTGATTCTATCACCGATTTTATCAGGGACACAAGGGCGAAACTCGCGCAGGTCGCGATGAAGGAGGGCTACGATAACCTCGTCCCCGAGACCGGCGAAGTCGGCCAGGTCAACCTTACAGAGGAAGCCGATGTCGAAGACCTCAGGAACAACATGACCGAACTCAAGGCCCTGCTGTCGCAGGTCAGGAGCCTGCTCGACAAACAGGTCAACGCGCCTGTCGTCAAGAGCTGGATAGAAGGCAAATAAAGCAATGGGGACACCCTGTCTCTCAGGATGTCCCCGATAACGGAGGATGAAATGCGTAAAATTTTTTTAACCACTTTCTCATTTCTTTTAATAATGACGGTAGTTTCTTCCGCGGCGGCCGCGGAGGTAGTGCTGAAGATACGCGCGGTAAACCCGCTGGAGAAGCCGGCGGAGACGGTCGTCAAGGAATACCTGCCGAAGGGCGTTACGGCAAAGGACGTCATAAACAAGGGTAAGTTTAAGATAGAATACGACAAGGCGAAAGACCTGTATTATGCCGAGCAGAAAGTCACACTAAAGCCCAAGGAGGTCCTTGTCCTGCAGGTCGAGGTGAAGGACGTATGGGTCGTGCCGGCGAAGAAGATCGACGCGCTGAGGGCGGAAGCGAAAAAGGCATACGCATCCAAGCCCGCAGACGCAAAGGGCTCAAAGACCGCGGATGACCTTTTCGCCGAGATAAACAAGACGCTCGACAAAGTGGAAGCGCGCCAGCCGCAGAACACGATAGCGAAGGCGGGCGCGGAAGCGCATATGGAAGAATACTGGAAGGACGTCGAATCGATAAAACAGGCGGAGTCGGACATTAAACTCGTGAAGCTCCTGAATGAAAAAAAGAAATAGCTTACTGATCATAGCGCTTATGATGTGGGCTTCGGCGGCTCAGGCGGGCGTCGTCCTGAAGATGACCGCCGAGAACCCTTCCCAGTACGAATCGCGCGATGTCTCGGTAAGGTCGTTCCTGCCTTCGGGTGTGAAACCGGAGAATATAATAAATAACGGCGGGCTTGAGGTCGCCTATGACGTCAAGCAGGGGAAATATTATGTCTTCAAGGACGTAAAGCTCGGCCCGGAAGAGAGCGTGACCTACGAAATAGAGGTCGAGGACATATGGAGGGTAGATGAGGCGTATCTCGCCTCGCTGACCGCGCATGCGAGGGACCTCTCCGAAAAGCTCAGGAGGACGGAATATTCTGCGGTCGCCTCAAAGCTTAATGAGATAGTGGCTTCCGATGCCGCCGCGATACTGAAAAAACAGGATGCGTCGGGCACCGATAAGGTCGCGCCGGTCGAGCATATAAACGCCTACGAGGCGAATAAGGCCCTGCTCGACAAGATGCGCAAGGATATAGGGACGATGGAGAACCTCGTGATAGGGCTCGGGAAGGACGCCGGAAAGATAATGGGCGAAAGCTCAACGGGTTCGCGTTCGCTCGATGAGGTTTCCGCCGAGGCGGGCAGGAGCATAGAGTCCTCCGGCCTTGTCGGACAATCATCGCCGGGTACCGGAAAGCCAAAGACAATAACGCTCAAGATAGAGGTAACCAACCCGTCGAGAACGGAAGCCCGCAGGATCCCGGTTAATTATTACCTTCCTCCCGAGATCCGCAAAGATGATATAGTCGACGCGAAAGAACTCGAGCCGCGCCTTGATATCGAGAGGTCGGTATATTATATGCACCATCCCGGCGTGGAGCTCGGTCCAGGCGAGAGCAGGGTCTTCGAGATAACGGTGAAGGACAAATGGTCGGTAAGCGAACAGGTCCTACAAGCGCTCAAGAAGCAGGCGGAGGCCCTTACGGAGCTTGCCTCCTCGACGAAGGCCGATCCTGCGGTGGAAGCCCTTGCGAAGGAAGTGACGGAAAAGATAGACGCCATACTCGGGAAACAGGCGTCGCTGTCCGACACGTCGGAATATTACTCGCAGCAGCAGCAGGTCGCCGAGATACAGAGGTCGATAGGGAAGATGGAAGGGCTTTTGAAACAGGCCGGCGTCAGCGAAGAGCGCCTCAAGAAGATCCAGGATATTATGATAAAGGGCAGGTCCGATTACGGCACGGGCCCCGACCCTAAGGGCGTAAAGATGCTCGCGGGCACGATATTCAAGGGCAAGGCGCCGTCCACCGCCACGACCTGGAAGATAATATATATTATCCTCATATGTCTCGGCGTCATGAGCGCGGTATTCTACTTCTCGCAGGTAGAGCAGAGGCAGATGACGCTCTTCGACCAGCTGACAGGCGCATTCTCGAGGAAATACATAAACGAGAAGATAAGGGAGGAGGTAAAAGTCGCGAAAGCCGCAGGGATCGAATGTTCGCTGCTGCTGATAGACGTCGATAAGTTCAAGAACATCAACGACACTTACGGGCACGCGGTCGGCGACGTCATACTAAAGGAGTTCGTCATCGCGCTCAGGAAAAGCATACGCGCCACAGACCCCGTCGGAAGGTTCGGCGGCGATGAGTTCCTCGTCGTGCTCCCGACGGCGAACAAGGTAAAGGCGGCTGATATTGCCGAGAGCATTCGGAAAACCATCGAGGGTCACATAATAAAGATGGAGGACAAGGCCTACAGCGTCACCTCGAGCATCGGCGTCGCGACATATCCCGGCGACGCGGGTACGGCTGACGACCTCTTCAATAAGGCGGACAAGGCGATGTACGATTCGAAGGCGAAAGGCGGGAACGCGGTGACCGCGAATGTTTAACGTCTCCGTAATGGACCACGCCCAGGTGATATTCGAGGGCAAGGCCGCGAGCGTGATCCTTCCGGGAGATTACGGCGAGTTCGAGATCCTTGATTTCCACAGGCCCATATTGAGTCTCCTCAAAAGAGGCATAATAATGATAGACGGGGTAAGTTTCCCGGTGGCAAAGGGTATCGCAAGGTTCCATAAGAACGAATTGGTAGCATTAGTGGAGCTCTGACATGCGCAATTTCATAATAATACTCGTTATGTTCGTCGTGATACTCGGCCCTTCCGCCGTGATAGCGGCAATAGGGTTCGCCGCGATACGCGCGCTCGGGCGCAACCCGTCGGCCGCGCCGAAGATACTACCCGCGATGATAATTGCGCTGCTTTTCGCTGAAGCGATAGCGGTCATAGCGATGCTGATAATGTTCCAACTGTTCGGAAAATAGCCGGAGGACTGGATGGAGATACTTATCCCTATGATAATATTGCAGGTCGTGACGTTCGCCGCGCTCGTCTTCGTCCTGCGTAAGCTTATGTATTCCGCTTCGGCCGAAGAGGCGAAACGGCTCAAGCAGATGGAAGAGGAGTACCTGAGGCGCACGCAGGACCTCGCCGCCAAGATGGAATCGGTGGACAAGGAATACAAGGCCAAGGTCACGATAGCCGAAGAGGAGGCTCGCCGCCTGAGGGAAGAGGCGAAGGTGGAGGCCGAGAAGATAAAGGAAGAATCGCTTACCAAGGCGCGCGACGAGAGCGAGCGAATAGTCAACCAGGCGGTAAATACCCGCAGCAAGATAAAGCAGGAGATAGAATCGCAGGTGCAGTCGAAGGTGCTCGACACCTCGCGCAAGCTTGTCGCGAAGGTGCTCTCTTCAAAACAGCTGAAGCTGATGCACGAAGGCCTTATCGAGGAGCTTATTTCCGAGCTCGAGAAGGCCGACGGGAGGAAACTCACCGAAGCCCCGGACAGGGGCGAAGTATCTGTCCCGTATGAGATGGGCAAGGAATGGGTCGATAAGATAGCCGCCGCGGTCTCGAAGAAGGCGGGCAGGAAGGTCTCGCTCTCCGAAAAGACCGACAAAGACGTCGTGGCCGGCGCGGTCATAAAACTCGGGAGCATAATCATAGACGGGAGCATCACCGGAAGATTAAAGGATGCCTATACAGACTGAAGCGATCAAGATACGCGAGGTCGGGCAGATACGCGAGATAAAGAAGGATATCGCGAAGGTGACCGGCCTTGAAAACTGCATGAACGGGCAGCTCGTCGACATAACGGAGAACTCAAAGGGCATGGTAATGGGTTTCGTCAACGACGAGGTACCCGTCCTGCTGCTCGGCAAGACCGACGAGGTGCGTGTAGGCGACAACGTATACAGCAGGATGGAGCCGTTCAAGATACCCGTCGGGGAAAATTTCATCGGGCGGGCGGTCAACGCGCTCGCGGAGCCGATGGACGGCAGGGGCCCGATAGAGCCGGGCGGGCATTATTCAGTGTTCAGGGACGCGCCGTCCGTGCTCGAGAGGGTGCCGATAACCGAGACGTTCGAGACAGGCGTGCTTATAATCGATTCGACGATACCGATCGGCAGGGGCCAGAGGGAGCTCATCATCGGCGACAGGATGACCGGCAAGACCGCAATATGCACCGACGCGATAATAAACCAGAAGGGCAAGGATATTATCTGCATATACTGCTGCGTCGGCCGCGCCTATTCGACGCTCGAGAGGATAGCCGAGACACTTAAAAATTCCGGTGCGATGGATTACACGATGATCGTCGCCGCGACGGCATCGTGCTCCGCCGGAGAACAGTACCTTGCCCCGTATACCGCCTGCGCGCTCGGCGAGTATTTCATGGACAAGGGAAAGCACGTCTTTGTCGTCTTCGACGATCTCACGAAGCATGCATGGATATACAGGCAGATATCGCTGCTGCTGGAGCGCCCGCCCGGACGCGAGGCGTATCCCGGCGACGTCTTCTATCTGCATTCCCAGCTCATGGAGCGCGCCGGAAAGCTTAGCCCCGAATGCGGCGGCGGGTCGATGACGTTCTTTCCCATAGTCGAGACCCTGCAGGGCGACGTGACCGGATATATATCCTCCAACCTCGTCTCGATGACGGACGGCCAGGTATATCTTAATACCCAGCTTTTCAACGAGGGGTTCAAGCCCGCCGTGGACGTCGGGCTTTCGGTATCCAGGATCGGCAACAAGGCGCAAAGCCCCGCGATGAGGGAGTTGTCCGCGATGCTGCGGCTCGAATACATACAATACAACGAACTGCTGAAGATCACGCGCTTCAAGACCGGCACCTCCGACGAAGTAAACGTGCGCCTTAAGCACGGCGAGGCGCTGACACACCTGTTCGCGCAGAACAGGAACGACCCCTATCCCGCCGTAAAGGAGCTCGTGCTGCTCTATGCGCTCAGGCGCAACGTCCTAGACGTATTGTCAAAGGCGGAGATAACGGATTTCAAGGACAGGATACTGGGTTTCGCTCAGAAAGAGTACCCGTCGCTGGTTGGGGAGATAGCGGAGAAGAAAGAGCTTACGCCGGAGATAAAGAAGGCCCTAAACGACTGTATCGTCGCTTTCTTCAAAGGGAAGGGCGGGAAATAGATGCTCTCGACGCAAAAGCTTAAAAAAGAGCTCAGGATGAACATGGAGCTCACCGAACTGCTCGACGCGCTGAAATGGATAGCGCTCGCGCAATTCCGCATGCTCCAGAGGAAGAAGGAGCGCTTCGTGAGTTTTGAGAGCGCGTTCGAGGGGTTTTTCCAGATGATAGATTTCAGCGGCGTCAACCATCCGTTCGTCGCGGGCGCCGGGAAACTCGGGATAATCATGGTCACCTCGGACGAGGGTTTCATGGGCGGCCTGAACGTGCGCGTCATAACAACCGCGCTTTCCTATCCCGGGGCGGATGAGGCGCAGTTGATAATAATCGGCGAAAAGGGTGCGGCCTACCTTAAGGACCTCGGCAGGGATTTCGTGAAGTTCCCGGGCGTAACTGCCGAGGGGCGGTACGAGGCGGCGATAAAGGTCAGGGATTATATAATGAAGGAGAGCCTCGGAGGCAGGTTCAGCAGGCTGATACTTGTCTACCCGAAGCCCGTATCGTTCACCGTCCACGAGATAGAGGTCCTGAAGACCCTGCCGTGCAACGAACTGTTTGAAAAGAGGCAGAAGCTGATCGATGAAGCCGGGTACATAATCGTCGAGTCGGCCATGCCGAAACTCATAGAATATCTCGTCGAGACCTGGATAACGCAGAAACTGTTCGAGGTCTTCGAGGACAGCAAGCTTTCGGAGTTCTCGGCGCGGGCGGTCCATCTCGAGGAGAGCCACCAGGTGCTGCAGCAGCGCGACAGGACGCTGAAGTTCCAGTTCTTCAAGAGCCAGCACAACCTGATAGACAAGGGTATCCGCGAGACGTTCTCTTCGCAGATACTGAGGAAGGAGGCGGTTTGAGCAAGGCAGGGCGGGTCATGTCGGTGCAGGGCCCCGTCGTGGACGTCAGGTTCGACGACGGCGCCAAGATCCCGAACCTCTACGATGCGGTCGAGACGAAGACGCACGACGGGCGCAGGGTCATCCTCGAGGTGGCCGAGCACCTGAAGGGCAATGTCGTCCGCTGCATCGCGCTCGCCTCGACGCTGAACCTCAAGCATAACGCCGAAGCCGTCTCGCTCAACGACGTCATCAGGATACCCGTCGGGCGCGGGGTATTCGGCAGGATAATAAACGTGCTCGGCGAGCCGATTGACAGGAAAGGCCCGATAAACTCCGAGGAGACCGCGCCGATCAGGAAGGGCGCGGTAAGCGTAGACCTCGACCCGGAGCGCTACAGCGGCCGCAGGACCGAGATACTCGAGACCGGCATAAAGGTCATAGACCTTCTCTTCCCGTTCTCGAAGGGCGGCAAGATAGGCGTGCTCGGCGGCGCGGCGCTCGGGAAAAGTATCCTGATGCTCGAACTGATACATAATATCGTCCAGCGGCACAAGGGCGTCTGCGTCTTCACCGGAGCGGGCGAGCGTATCAGGGAAGGCAACGAGCTCTATTTCGAATTCGTGAAACAGAAGATAATAGACAAGATAATGATGGCGTTCGGGCAGATGAACGAGCCGCCCGGCACGAGGTTCGAGATTGCCGCGACCGGCATCACACTCGCAGAGTACCTGCAGGAGCAGAATAACGACGTGCTCTTCTTCATAGACAACGTATACAGGTTCGTCCAGGCCGGCGCCGAGATATCGACGCTGCTCGGGCGCGTCCCTTCGGAGACCGGTTACCAGCCGACGCTGACGTCTGAGCTCGGGGATTTCCACGAGAGGATACGCTCGAAAGAGAGCGGCTCGATAACCTCCATCGAGGCGGTCTATGTCCCGGCCGACGACCTTACCGACCCGGCCGTAGTCACGATATTCACGTACCTCGACTCGATAATGGTCCTCTCGCGCGAGAAGATACAGCTCGGCCTCTACCCGGCCATCGACCCGATAGTATCGTCGAGCAATACGCTCGACCCTTCCATAGTCGGCAGGGAGCATTTCGACATAGCGCAGGAATGCCTGAAGATATTCGCGAAATACGAGGAGCTGCGCAGGATAGTCGCGGTCATCGGCATAGAGGAGCTCTCGAAGACCGACCGCGTACTCTACGACCGCGCGAGGAAACTCCAGAACTTCCTGACGCAGCCGTTCTTCGTCGCGGAGATATATACCGGCCGCAGGGGAGAGTACGTCCCGATACACGACACGCTCGACACATGCGGTAAGATAGTCAACGGCAGGCTCGACAGCGTCCCCGAAGAGAAATTCTATATGATAGGCAAATACGAGAGACCGGAGGCATAAAATGGCGTTAAGGCTCGGCGATATACTTGTGGAAAAGAAGATCATAACCGCCTATGAGCTCGAGCAGGCGGTAAAGGAGCAGCAGAAGACGAAGGAGCCCCTCGGCTCCGTGCTCGTCAGGATGGGCTTCATATCCGAAAGGCAGCTGCTGCAGATACTCGCCGAACAGCAGGGGATATCCTTCGTCGAGTTCAAGGACATCAGGATAGACGAGAATGCCGTCAAGAGCGTGCCCGCGAAGTTCGCGGTGCACTACAAGGTCATGCCGATAGCGATAGACGGGCACCTTCTAACGATCGCGACGTCGAACCCGTTCGACATGTGGCCGGTAGACGACCTCGAGACGAACCTCGGTTTCCGCGTCGAGCGCGTGCTCTCGTCGTCGTCGGATATCCTCGAGATGATACGCAAATATTACGGCGTCGGCGCCGACACGATCGAGAAGATACTCGCCGAGGAGTCCAAGGAGAGCAGGGCCGAAGAGGCGCAGCCGGAGAAGGTCGAGGACCTCACGAAGATGGCGACGGACGCGTCGGTCATCAAGCTCGTGAACCAGATACTCCAGCAGGCGATAAACGACAGGGCGACCGACATCCATATCGAGAGGTTCAGGGAAGACCTGCGCCTCAGGTACAGGATAGACGGTATTCTATACGATACGCAGATAGCGGGGGAGATCAGGTACCTCTATAACGCGATAATATCGAGGATAAAGATCATGTCGGGGCTCAATATTATCGAGCGCCGCATCCCGCAGGACGGCCGCGCGAAGGTCAAGATCGGCAGCGAGGAATACGACCTGCGCATCTCGATACTCCCGACGCTCTACGGCGAGAATATCGTTATAAGGATACTGCCGACGACGATGCTCTTTAACATATCGCAATTGGGCCTCTCGAAGCAGTACCGGGAGATATTCGAACAGCTGCTGAAGAAGCCGCACGGCATCATCTTCCTGACCGGCCCGACGGGAAGCGGCAAGACGACGACCCTCTACGCGTGCCTCAGCATGCTCAACACCCGCGAGCGCAAGATAATAACGATAGAGGACCCGATAGAATACGAGCTCGGCGGGATCTCGCAGCTGCAGATAAAGCCGTCGATAGGTTTCACGTTCGCGACGGCGCTACGCAGCGTGCTGCGCCATGACCCGGACATAATAATGGTCGGCGAGGTCAGGGATTTCGAGGCCGCCGAGATAACGATACAGACCGCGCTGACGGGGCACCTCGTCTTCTCGACCCTGCACACGAACGATGCGGCGACCGGCGCGACGCGACTCATCGACATAGGCATAGAGCCGTACCTTGTCGCGTCATCGGTCGAGGCGTTTATCGCGCAGAGGCTCGTGCGCGTCATCTGCGAGCACTGCAAGACGGACGTTACCGCGCAGTCGCAGGATGCGGTCAGGAACATAGAGAAGGACCTGAAGATGGACCGCAAGGACATAAGGATATCGAAGGGCAAGGGATGCAAGGCGTGCAATTTCACGGGTTATATGGGCAGGACCGCGATATACGAGATACTGCTTGTCAGGGACGAGGTCCGGGGACTGATAAACCAGAAGGCATCTTCCGATATAATAAGGAAGAAGGCAGTCGAGCTCGGGATGAACACGCTTAAGCAGGACGGGTGGTCGAAGGTCATAGGGGGCGTGACGACACCCGAAGAAGTTCTCAGGGTCACGCATTTGGAGGATTGACGCATGCCATTCTATACTTACAAAGCTAAGAGCGGGCCGGATAAGGTCTTAAGCGGGGAGATAGAAGCCGCCTCACAGGATGCCGCCGTCGAGAAACTGGTCGAGAAGGGCCTGACGCCCGTCAGCGTAGCGGAGGCCTATGCCGCCGGAGAAGATCGGGGCCATCCCGCCCGGAGCCGCCCTGCCCCAAATGATGCAGGATTGACCCATATCCGTGCCGCCTCCGCCGATATCGACATATTCACGCGCCAGATAGCAAGCCTCATAAGGGCAGGCGTCCCGGTCCTGCGCGCGCTGTCGATCATCGTCTCGCAGACCGAGAGCAAGCCGCTGAAAGCAGTCGTCGAAGACCTTAGCGCGCAGATAAGGGACGGCCGCATGCTCTCCGAATCGATGTCGAAATACCCGAATGTGTTCAACGGGCTCTATATAAGCATGATAAAGGCCGGCGAGAAGGGCGGCGCGCTCGACGAGGTCCTCTACCGGCTCGCGGACTACCGCGAGAAGGAGGACGAGCTCAGGCGCAAGATACAGGCAGCCGCGGCTTATCCGCTGTTCGTCATGGCGGTCGGCATCGTCTCGGTGTTCGTGATGCTGACGTTCTTCCTGCCGAAACTCATGGCGATATTCACAGACATGTCGCAGCTTCCGCTGCCGACGAGGATGCTTAAACAGGCCAGCGATTTCATGTCCGCGAACTGGATATGGGCCGTGATAGGGCTCGTATTCGTCGCGGCGGTCTTCTCCAGGTCGAAACCGGGCGGCAAGAAGAAGATGGCCTTTGACGCGGTGAAACTTCATATACCTTTCATAAGGCGATTCGTTAAGAATGTCGAAATATCAAGGTTCTCAAGAACTCTCGGGCTTTTGTTCAAGAACGGCATCCCGGTACATGAGAGCCTGCAGCTTGCGACCGAGACGCTCGATAACGAGCTGTTGAGGTCACAGCTTGAGTCGGCCCGCAGCGATATACTCAACAAGGGCCAGGCGCTCTCCGCGAGCCTGAAGAAGATAAACCTCTTCCCTGTGTTCGCGGTGAACATGATAGCCGTCGGTGAGGAGAGCGGAAAGCTCGAGGAGTCGCTCGCCGAGATAGCCAGCGTCTACGAAAGGGAAGTCGAGCAATCGATAAAGATAATGACCGCCCTGCTCGAGCCGGTGCTCATACTCGCGGTCGGCGCGGTCGTCGGGTTCATAGTATTTGCGATGCTCCTTCCGATCTTCAGCATCGGATTGGGCGTAAAATAGGGAGGGCCAAATGAGAAGAGGATTCACGCTAATCGAGATAATGATAGTGGTCATAATAATCGCGGCGCTTGCATCGATGGTCGTGCCGCGCCTGACTGGGCGTACCGAACAGGCGAGGGTGTCAATTGCCGAGGCGGATGTCGGCTCGAATATAGCCACCGCGCTGAAGCTCTACGAGCTCGATAACGGCAACTACCCCACGACGGAACAGGGCCTGAACGCCCTTCTCTCGAAACCGTCCTCGAGCCCTGTGCCGAACAACTGGAACGGGCCGTACCTTGAGAAGAAGCCGATAGACCCGTGGAAGTACGAATACGAGTACAAGTGCCCGGGAACGCACAACCCGTCGGGATACGACCTGTGGTCAAAAGGCAAGGACGGGCAGGACAATACCGCAGACGATGTCAATAACTGGAAATAAGGGTTTCACGCTCATAGAAGTGCTTGTCGCGGTCGTCATATTCGCGGCCGGGATAGTCGCCGTGAGCAGGGCTTACGTTGTTTCGGCCGATGCGCTCGGTATAGGGCGCGAGAGCGCGCAGGCGCTCTGCCTGCTCAAACAGAAGATGTCCGAACTCGAATTCTCCTCTGTAGAGAACGACGGACTCGCGGCGGGCGTATCGTCCGGCGTATTCGAAGGCGATGACGCGGCATACGAATGGAATTGCGAGGTCAGGACGGCCGCATCGAAGCTCAACGAGCTGGCCGTCGATGTGCGCAAAACGGGAAGCCTGAGGCATTTCACTCTGGCTACATATGTCGATGAAAAAAAATAGAGGGTTCACGGCGGTAGAGCTTATCGTGGCGGTATGCATCTTTTCGATGATGGCGTTCGCCGTCTATTCGGTGCTCTCCGTCGGGCTCAGCGCGTATAAGCGCATAAAGGGGTTCGCCGGCTCGCAAAATGACGCGTTGCTCGCCTTCGAGAAGATAGAAAGGGATATCGGCAATACGTTCACGATAAACGGGATAGAATTTACCGGAAGCGCGTCGAGCTTCAGTTTTCCGGACATCGCCGGAACGGCAGGCCCCGTGGTCAAAGTGACCTATTATTTCGACGCGGAGGCCGGTAACCTCATAAGGAAGGAGCAGGCATACTCCGCAGCCGTAAAAAAGTCGGAAGGCGAAGGGACGACGAGCGCCGAGCTCTCCCCGCTCAAGGAACTGAAATTCGAGTATTGCCTTTATGACGAAGGGAAAGAGGCCTGCGAGTGGAAGGATAAATGGTCCGGCGCCGAACCGCCGATAGCGGTAAAATTTGAAGCGGCTTTCGATTCGGGCGGAAAAACCGTAAAGGTGAAGAGGATTGTCCTCATACCGGTCTCGTTATAAAGGAAGCATACTGATAATCGTGCTCTGGACGCTGTTCATCCTCGGCGCGCTGGCCATTGCCATAAATTCCTACGTGTGGCCACAGCTCAATTTCGCGGGGAAGTTCAGGGACAGGGTGAAGGCGTTATACGCGGCGAAGGCCGGCGCGAAACTCGTCATTGCGCAGGTCGTGCAGGACAAGGACACCGGATACGATTCGCTGAAGGACCCGTGGTACAGCGACGAGGCCTTCAGGGACGTGCCGGTCGGCCAAGGTCCCGCCGCAGCGGGAGATTCGTCCTTCAGCGTCTCCGTAAAGGACGAGGAGAGCAAGATCAACATAAACAAGGCGAAGCAGGACGTGCTGAAGCAGGTATTCGTCCTTTCCGCGGACGCGGACGAATCCGTCGCGAAGGAGATAGCCGCCTCGATAATCGACTGGAGAGACGCGGACGACAAACCGCTTGAAAACGGCGCGGAAACAGGATACTATGCAGGTCAGGACCCCTCTTACCCGTGCAAGAACGCGGATTTCCAGGTACTCGGTGAACTGTTGCAGGTGCGCGGGATGACGCAGCAGATACTCGACGCGTCAAAGGACTACCTTACGGTCTACGGGCTCGGAGCCGTCAACCTGAACACATGCGGAGAGACGGTGCTGCGCGCCCTCGGAGCGAGCGAGGAGCTCGCCCGCAAGATAGTCGCTTATCGCAAGGGCCTCGACGGCGAGGAAGGCACCGACGACGACATGGTCTTCGATAATATCTCGGGCGCGGTCGCGGCATTGAGCAAATCCGGCGGTTTCTCGTCGCAGGAGCTGTCCCAGGTCGCCGCGATCATCGCGTCGGGCTCGATGACAGTCCGTTCCGATAATTTCACGGGCAGGTCGGACGGGAGATCCGGCGGGAAGACCTACGGCATAACGTTCACCTTTAATCGCAACGACGTGATAAAGCAGTGGAGATCGGATTGAAGAGCGTATCGTTCAAGAAGCCGGTAACGGTCATAGAGATAGGAAACGACTGGCTCAAGATAGCCGAGAACGCGCCGTCCGCGCTGGGCAGGGTGATCTCCAAGGTCAGCCTGGTGAAGCTCGCCCAGATAAACGAGCCGGTAGCCGCGGCCCTCGCGCGGATATTCAAGGATCATAACCTTAACAAGCAGGGCGTAGTTACTTACCTCCCGAGGCACCTCGTCACCGTAAGGATCCTGGAATTCCCGTCTACCGACCCGAAAGAGATAAACGACATGGTCGGCCTGCAGGTCACGAAGCAGACGCCGTATTCGAAGGACGAGATATATTCTTCCCATAAGATCGTCTCTTCCGACAGGGAGGGGTACACGAAGGTCATGCTCGTCATCGCGAGGCGCAGCCTCGTGAGCGAGCGCGTCGAGGCGATCTTCAGCGCCGGCATGGCGGTCGAAAGGGTCGGCGTAAGCACCGAGGGCGTCTATAACTGGTTCTCCGTCGCCTATCCGAACGAGTTCACTTCCGACGCGCAGCGCTCGATAGTGGTCATCGATGTCGACTCGAACTATTCCGATTTCATGGTGATGCGCGAGGGCGGGCCGGTCTTTACGAGGAGCATACTCGTAGGCGCGAACCAGCTCATGGAGGAGTTCGACAAGTGGCATGAAAAGTTCGCCGAGGAGGCCAAGCATTCGATAGACCTCTACCAGGGCGAGCAGAGGGGCGCGAAAGTGGTAAAGGTCATCCTCAGCGGCGCGGGAAAGAATATCCAGGGCCTCAACACCGCGCTCGAAGCCAAGCTCGGGATCCTTGTCGAGAACGCGATACCCGTAAAGAACATGCGCATCAAGGACAGCGTAAACGTCCTGCAGGACCCGAACTTCAATTTCGTGTCGGTCTCTGCGCTGTTCGGCATCGCGATAAGGCACAAGGAGCTCGACCTCGACATGACGCCGCATGACCTGCGCATCCAGAGGAAGATGGAGCGCAAGAGGAGGCAGCTCATGGTCATGGGAGTGCTCGCCACATCGATAGTGATGTTCATCTCGCTGATTCTGCTGACCTCCATATACAGCAAGAACGCCTATCTGGACCAGCTGAAGGAAAAGATAGCCAAGGTCGAGCCGGAATCCAGGGAAGTCGAGGAGATGAGGAAGAAGATAAGCCTTGTCGCCAACAGGCTCGACGCGAAAGGCACGACGATAAACCTGCTCAGCGAGATATACAAGCTCACGCCGAGGGAGGTATCGCTCTCGGCTATCAGCATCAGCGAGAGGGACAGGGCAACGCTGAAGGGACGCGCGAACGCGCTGTCGGACGTCTATAAATACGCGAAGACGCTGGAGGACTCGGGATATTTCGAAAAAGTTAACACGAACTACGCGACGATAAAGAAAGAGGGCGGCGTGGAATATGCCGATTTTGAGGTGGTCTGCTACTATGAGAAGAGATAGGATATGAAAGAGCTGTTCGCAAAGATGTCGGCCAGGGAGAAGGCGGGCATAGCGGTAGCCGCCATCGTGGTCCTTGTCGTTTTCGTGGACAGGTTCATAGTAAACCCGATGTCCGCCAGGATGCACCGGCTGAACCGTGAGATAAAGGCCGGCGAGAACGACCTGCGGCTCGATACGGGCCTTGCCGGCCAGAAGGACGCCGTATCGGCCGAATACGGGAAGTATTCGGCATACGTCAGGAAGTCGGGTTCCGACGAGGAAGAGCAGACGAAGATGCTCAGCGAGATAGAGGAGCTCGAGAGGAAGTCCGGCGTCTCCCCGGCGAACATGAAATCGCTCGCGCCGAAGACGGTCGATTTCTGGAAGAAGTACGAGGTGGAGCTCGAGGTTGAGGGCGAGATGGAGCAGGTCGTGAATTTCCTGTACCTGCTGAACAGTTCCCCGCAGCTTCTCAGGGCCGAGAAGGTCACCCTGAGCCCCAGGGACAGGGACTCTACGGCGGTCCGGGCGAAATTGAACGTCACGAAAGTCGTGATGCCTTGACATTTGGCATATTAGCTTGTATACTTATCGGAACTTCGGGTAAGGGAGCCATATAGGGGGAAGTTATGGCTAATGAGACGGTTTTCAGGCGTTACAGGGGCAATCCTATCATCACGGCGAAAGCCGTACCGCGCGCGAACTCCATCCACAACAGCGCAATAGTACCTTTCAAGGGCGAATACAGGGGCATATTCCGCGTCGACGAGATCGACATGAACTACACGCTCCACCTCGGAAAGAGCAAGGACGGCATAAGGTGGGACATAGACGCCGCCCCGATAAAGATGAAGAGCGGTGATCCCGAGGTTTTCGTCACCGACCACAGCTACGACCCGCGCATAACGAAGCTCGGGGACACTTATATAGTTACATGGTGCAACGCGGGCGCACAGGGGCCGTGCATAGGCCTCGCGACGACCAAGGATTTCAAGGCGTTCAAGCAGTCCGAGAACCCGCTGCCTCCGGCAAACCGCAATTGCGTGATCTTCCCCGAGAAGATAGGCGGGAAATACGCGATGCTGCACAGGCCCAGCGACAGGGGGCATACGCCTTTCGGCGACGTCTTCTACGCCGAAAGCCCCGACCTGGTCCACTGGGGGCACCACAGGTTCGTATTCGGGCCGAGGGGCGGCTGGCAGTCCACGAAGGTGGGTCCGGGGCCGCACCCGATAAGGACGAAGGACGGCTGGCTGCTCATATACCACGGCGTCTGGACGAGCTGCAACGGGTATATATACTCGGCGGGCGGCGCGCTGCTGGACCTGAAGGAGCCCTGGAAGGTCCTTTACAGGACGCGGGACTATATGCTCTATCCGACCGAGATGTACGAACGCGTAGGCGACGTGCCTAACGTGCTCTTCCCAAGCTCGGCGGTCGTAGAGGGGGATATAATAAGGCTTTATTACGGGTGCGCCGATACCTGCATAGGTATGGCAGAGGCCAATATAAAGGATGTAATAAAGTTTATAAAAAAGCGTAGTTTTTAGCATAAAATTACCCTATTATTTAGTTGACAGAAGCCCGTATTTAGAGTATGATGACAGCCCTTGTGGGATTCTTTTGTTTAAGCTTTAAAAAAGGAGGTAGTACAGTGGCAAGAGGCAAGGTAAAGTGGTTCAGCAACCAGAAGGGTTATGGTTTCATAACTCCTGAGTCGGGAAGTGACGTGTTCGTGCATTACAGCGCTATCCAGGGCGACGGCTACAAGACTCTGGAAGAGGGCCAGGAAGTAGAGTTCGACATCGAGAAGGGTGAGAAGGGCGAACAGGCCAAAAACGTAACGAAGGTCTAAGACCCGAAAAAACACGGGCCCGCGACAAGTGCGCGGGCCCTTTTTTATTTTAGGGCATACGGCACAAAAAGAAAGCAGGTGCACCATGAAGATAGTATTCATCGAACCTCGTTCGACGGAAGCCAACGTATACAGCAGGATATCAATGCCTTTGCTCGGCCCGATATACCTCGGCACGATACTTAAGGCAAGAGGGCATGAGGTCGAGATCTACAACGAGGACATCCTGAAGCCCGACTACGATAAGCTCGAAGCGGACCTTATAGGGATATCGATACTGACCTCCACCGCCAGGCGCGGATACGAGATCGCGGACAGGTTCCCTAAGGAGAAGGTGATAATGGGCGGCGTCCACGCGAGCCTCCTGCCCGAAGAAGCCATTAAGCACGCGAGGCAGGTAGTCATCGGAGAGGCCGAGGATGTGATCGTCGATATCGCCGAAGGAAGGATTACCGAGCCGATAGTCAGGGGCAGGCCGGTCGAGGACCTGGATGCGCTGCCTTACCCGGATTTCACGCTCATCAAGGGCGACAGGTCCCGCTCGCTGGCCATACCGGTCTCGACGTCGCGCGGATGCCCGCATGACTGCAGTTTTTGCTCCGTCACGAAGATGTTCGGCCGCAAGTACCGTTTCAGGAGCGCCGAGAACGTGATGGGCGAGCTGAGGTCCAACGGGAGGAAATCCATATTCTTCTGCGACGATAATTTTACCGCGGCGCCGAAGAGAACATATAAATTGCTTGACCTGCTGGTCAAGTATGACATCAAGAACTGGGCCTGCCAGGTCCGCTGCGACGTCACTAAAGACGAGCGCATGCTGGAGCTGATGGCCAAGGCGGGCTGCAAGGCCGTATGCGTCGGCCTCGAGTCGGTCAACGAGAAGACGCTGAAAGCCTACGACAAAAAACAGACCGTAGCGCAGATAATAGACGCGATACGCGCGTTCCATAAGAAGAAGATCAAGGTGCACGGCATGTTCGTCCTCGGCGGCGACGACGATAACATGAAGACCGTGTGGGAGACTTTCAGGTTCGCTGTCAGGCAGAAGATAGACACTATCCAGATGATGATACTTACGCCGTTCCCCGGCACCAAGGTATACACGGACCTCGAGGCCGAGAAGCGCATATTCACGAAGGACTGGAACCTCTACGACGGCCAGCATATCGTATTCAAGCCCAAACTGCTCTCCGCGAAGGAGCTGCAGCTCGGCGTACTGAAGGCTTACATGAAGTTCTATTCGCTCTCGAGGTCGTTCTCGTTGCTGATGGGGCTGCATTTCCGGAACGCGCTGCTTCGTTTCATGGGACACGCGATAGTCAAAGAATGGATACGCGGCAACAGGAAGTTATCCTGGTTGTCCTCGACGCCCGTTTAGGGTATAATCCAACCTGGAGAGAACAAACATGAAGATAGGCATCATAGGATTGCCGCAATCCGGCAAGAAGACGCTCTTCGAGCTGCTTACGGAACACAAGATAACGGAGAAGGACCTCGCCTCAGGCAAGAACATCAAGAGCATCGCCGAGATAAAGGACCCCCGCTTCGACAAGCTTGTCGCGATGTATAAGCCGAAGAAGAACGTCCGGGCCCGCATCGATATCGAGCTGCTGCCGAAGATAGAGAAGGACGCGATAACCAAGGGCGACATATTCAAGGACATCGCCGAGACCGACGCGCTCTGCCATGTCGTCAGGCAGTTCGCCGACGATTCGATATACCATATCAACGGGACCGTCGACCCGAAACGCGACATCGACAGCATAAATTCCGAACTGATCCTGCACGACCTCATATTCGTCGAGAAACGCCTCGAAAGGGTCGAGCTTGAACTGAGGAAGCTTAAGGATGAGGCGAAATCGAAGGAGAGGGACGTCCTGCTGAAGATCAAGGCGCACCTCGACAAGGAGATGCCGCTGCGCCTTCTGGAGCTGAAGCCCGAAGAGAAGAAGACGATAGCGAGCTACCCGTTTGTGACGCTGAAGGAGATGCTGCTTGCGGTCAACGTCTCCGAAGACGACCTGAAAAACAAGGAGTTCCTGACCGGCCTGCAGAAGGCGTACGAACCCCTAAAGATCGAGGTGATGCTCGTATCGGCAAAGGTGGAGTCGGAGATCGCCTCGCTCGAGACCGAAAAAGAGAAGCAGGAGTTCCTCGCGGCGCTCGGCATCGAAGAGCCGGCCGTAAACGCGCTCACGCGTTTATGCATAAAAGCGATGAACCTCATATCATTTTTCACGGTCGGCGAGGACGAGGTCCGGCAATGGACGATAAGGCGCGCTTCATCCGCGCCCGAAGCAGCGGGTGCCATACATTCCGACCTGCAGAAAGGGTTCATCCGGGCCGAACTGATAAAATTGTCCGACCTGTTCGAGCTTGGCAGCGAAGAGAAGGTGAAGGAAGCGGGGAAGCTTTACCTCAAGGGCAAGGATTATATCGTCGAAGACGGGGATATCCTGAACATAAGGTTCAATGTCTAGAGACAAAAAACCGCTGTTATACGCCGCCGGGATAGTATTGCTCGGCATACTGGCATACCGGAGTGCCCTCTTCGGGGACTTCGTGCTCGACGATCTTACCCTCGTAGTCCTTAATGCCCATATTCAGGACCTTTCGGGAGCCGGACGGCTCTTCCTCGAGAATATCGGCGCCGGGTTCTCGCAACAGGCCTCCTCGGCATTCTACCGCCCGCTGCAGATACTCAGTTATGCCGTAGACCACAGTTTCTGGGGCCTGAACTACGCGGGCTACCACCTGACGAACGTCATCCTGCATATCCTGGCGGCGCTCGGTGTTTTCCAGCTCGTCAGGATGATAACCGGCAAGGAGACTCTGTCGTTCATTGCCGCTGCGGTATTCGCGGTGCATCCGGTAAATACCGAGGCGGTATCCTATATATCGGGTCGGGCCGACCCGTTATCCGCGCTTTTCATCTTCCTGTGCCTCATATGCTACATAAAATACCTCGATACATCCGGCGTCAAATACTACCTGTTATTCCCGCTCTGCTATTTCTGCGCGCTGATGTCGCGCGAAAGCGGGTTGATGGTCCCGGTATTCATCCTGCTCTACCATTTTTCTTTCAGGCGCAAGGTCACGCGCAGGCTTGCGTTCGGTCTCGCGGTCCCGTTAACCGTAGTAACGGCTGTTTACCTGCTGATGCGCTCCGTCGCGCTGAATTCGATGCTACCGCATTACCATTCAGCTGCACTCCCGGCGCGATTTGCGGGTTTCTTCTCGGCGTTCGCGGAATATATAAGGATACTCTTCATGCCTTACGGGCTGCACATGGAATACGGCAGGAAGGCGTTCTGTTTTAGCGACCCGCGAGTTATCATCGGCGCGCTGCTTTTCGCCGCATGCATTTACTTTATCGTAAGGAAGAGAAAAGAGGGGGGCGCGGCATTCTTTTTTGCGGCATGGTTCATCGCCGGGCTCATACCCGTGTCGAACATATTCCCTATGGGCGCTTATATGGCCGAACACTGGCTTTACCTGCCGTCCGTAGGATTTTATGCGGTCCTGGCGTCCGCCGTCGTCCGCCTTCCCAAGGCCGCCACGGTCGCGTTGCCGGCCGTCATACTGCTGGGGCTGACCGCCGCGACAGCGAAACAGAACCGTTATTGGGCGGACCCGCAAGTATTCTATACGAGGACGCTCGAATATTCCCCCGACAGCGCGCGCATACGCACATACCTCGATATACACAACAAGCTGAAAATGATGGAGAAGAAGCTGATTCCCGTTGACTAGGGAGCGGACGTTTAGGTATCATAGGTAATCGGAGCGGAGGGCTCTCCCGTAATGAGCATAAGGTCGAAGTTAACGCTGTTATTTATTTTCATTATACTTGTCGTAGCCGCCGCGATAGCGCTCGAACGCAGCTTCGAGGTCAGGAGGCTTACGGGCATCTTCGTTTCGAGCCGCGCGCGGGAAGAAGTCACGTTCGACAAGATAGTCGCTCTCAAGAACAACCGCCTCGAAGCCCTCGTCGGAGATTACACGTTCTGGGACGAGATGGTAGAGTTCACGAAGACCGGCAGCAAAGAGTGGGCGAAGGAGAATATCGACGCTTCTCTTCCCATCTTTGATGTAAACGCCATGTGGGTCTATCGCAGGGATTGTTCGCTCATATATTCATCCGATGATCTCAATCGGCCTGTTGCGGACCTCCCGATCGCCGGGGAAAGTATCGCCCGATTATTCAAAGACTCGAAGTTCTGCCATTTCTTTATCCTCATCGGAAAAGACCTCATGGAAGTGCGCGGAGCGACTATACACCCGACCGCGGACAGGGAGAGGAAGACCGAACCGCGGGGATACCTGTTCGCCGGCATACTATGGGACGAAAAGTTCCTGCGCGAGATTGCCGCCCTGACCGGAGCGGATGTCAGGTTTGCATCCCTGCAGGAGAAGATGGCTCCTTATACTTCCGTAAATATAATGGCCGGTGAAGCCGGATTTCTCAGGGATCTCAAGGGCTGGGATGGCAGGTCTTTGGCCAAGATCGCCGTTTCCTTCAAATCTGAGAGCATAAGGCATTATAACCGCATGGGCCAGACCATATTCTTCATATTCGGCCTGCTATCCGCCCTCTCGCTGCTCGTGCTTTTTATGTCAGTCGTCCGCCTCGTCTCTGTCCCGTTAAGGCTCGTGTCGGAATCGCTTAAGAAAAAGAACCCCGAGCTGCTGGCCCCGCTCGAGAAGAAGAGGGACGAGTTCGGCGAGATAGCCAAGGTAATAAGGGAATCATTCGAGCAGTCGGCGGAGCTCGAGGCCGCGAACATCAGGCGAAGGAAGGCCGAGATACAGGAGGAGGCGATCCTCGAGAATATATCCGACCTCGCATGGCTCAAGGACCTCGATAACAGGTATATCGTCGTGAACGGGCCCTTCGCGAAAGCGTGCGGAAAGGAACCCGCCGAATTGATCGGCAGGACGGATTACGACGTATGGCCGAAAGAACTTGCGGAGAAATATACCGCGGACGATAAGGAGGTCATGCTCTCAGGAAAGCAGAAGGTTGTCTGCGAGCCCCTCTTCTCCATAGACGGGAATATGCTGTGGATGGAGACCGTAAAGACGCCGATGTTCAACGACAAGGGCGAGGTCATCGGCATCGCCGGCATATCGCGCGATATCACCGAGCGCAGGAAGGACGAAGAAGCGCTGAAGAAGGCCTATATCGAGCTGAAGGAGACGCAGCACCGCCTGATACAGGCGGAGAAGTTCTCGGCCCTCGGGAAGTTCTCCACGTCGTTCGCGCATGAGATAAAGAACCCGCTCGGGATAATCCTGAACGGGATAGAATTCCTCGAGATGAAGCTCGGCAGCAGCGACAACGACGTCAAGGAGGACCTCGATATCATAAAGAGGTCCACGTTAAGGGCCGACGGCATCATAAAGAGGCTGCTGAAGTTCGCGCGCCCGTCGGAGATAAGGTTCGATAAGATCAACCCGGGGGAGCTCATTAACGACACGCTTCCGTTCTTCAAGTATTCCTCCCCGTCCGGAGAGATAAAGATCAGGACCGAGGTTTCCCCGGAACAGATGGCGTTCATGGCCGACAAGAACCAGATGCAGCAGGCGATCATAAACCTGATAATGAACGCCGCGGAAGCGATGTCCCTTACGGGAGGGGAGATAACGATAAAGGCCTACAAGGAAGAGCGTTCCGAATTCTATTTTGCGAAGCCGGTATGCGTCATAGAGATATCCGACAACGGGCCCGGCATATCCGAAGAGAACATGACGAAGCTCTTCGAGCCGTTCTTCACGACGAAGTCGGAGAAGGGGACCGGCCTCGGCCTCTTCATAACGAAGTTGATTATTGACAACAATAAGGGTAATATATCAATAGACAGCAAGCTCGGGCGCGGGACGGTCGTAAGGATGATATTCCCGCTCGCTTAAACGGAGGATTGACGATGAAGAAGAAGATCCTTGTTATCGATGACGAAAAAGATTTCTGCCATTTCGTAAAGAAAGCGCTCGAAGCGTCCGAGGAATTCAAGGTCGCGATATGCAACGACGGGGCCGAAGGGGTCAAGAAGGCCAAGGAGCTTCTGCCGGACCTCGTCATCCTCGACGTCATGATGCCGAAGATGGGCGGGTATGAGGTCGCGGCGGAGCTGCAGAAGGAAGAGGACACGAGGAAGATACCGATCATATTCCTTACGGCTGTCGTGACCGAACGTGAGGTCAAGGATGAAGGATACCTGCTCGAAGGCAAGCGCTTCATCGCCAAGCCCGTCAAGATACACGACCTCATGAACAGCATCAAGGGCGCCCTCACAGGCAGCTGAGAACAGGGCCCCAGGGCCCGCCGCAACAGAAATTTTTAATGACAACAACGCGAACTTAATGGTATAATCCGATTGTTTGTGAAAATCGGAACAATGTCCAATAAAAAGAGAAATATCCCCCAGGATACGGCAAGCCGGTTAAGCCTCTACCTCAGAAGCTTAAGGATGCTTGGAAAGAAGAGAGTGGACGTCGCCTCGTCGGAGGAGATAACGCAGTTCCTCAACGTCACGCCCGTCCAGTTCCGGAAGGATCTTTCTTATTTCGGGGGTTTCGGCAAGCGCGGCGTAGGTTATGATGTCGCGCGCCTCACGAGGGAGATAGAGAGGATCCTCGGGACCGACGCGGCCTGGAAGATCGCGATAGTCGGGGCGGGAAAGCTCGGCTCGGCCCTGCTCGGGTATTCGGGATTTGACGAACTGAACCTGCAGATAGTGGCGGCGTTCGACAGCGATCCCGGGAGGATAGGCAAGGTGCGGCAGGGCGTCAGGATAGAGGGCGCCTCACGCATGAAAGAGATATTGAAGGAAAAAGGGATACGGATCGCGGTCCTCGCGGTCCCCGCTGATTCAGCCCAGAAAGTAGGCGAGGAGCTCGCAAAATGCGGCATAAGGGCGATACTCAATTTCGCGCCCGTCAACCTCATCCTGCCGAAGGGGGTATCGGTCTCTAATGTTGACATGGCTTCGGAGCTCGAGAGCCTTATATACAAACTAAAAGGAGAGCGCGCATGAAAGCGGTTTCGGAAAGAGAGGTCGACGCGACGGAAGTCGACAGGATCATCGATAAGCACAGGGATTCCCCGGGCGACCTGCTCGGCATAATGGAGGAAGTCCAGGAACTGAACAGGCACAAATACCTTCCGAGGCAGACGCTCGAATATATCGCCGAAAGCCTCGAGCTGCCGTTCTCGAAAGTATACAGCGTCGCCACCTTTTACGCGTTCTTCAACCTGAAGCCGCAGGGCGAGCATTCGATAATCGTCTGCAGGGGAACCGCCTGCCATACGAAGGGGTCGAAAGCCCTACTCGAGCACCTCGAGGGTTTCCTCGGCATAAAGGGGGCCTTCGACGAAGGGGAGTCGTATTTTACGACGAAAGACAATAAGTTTACCGTCAGGACGGTCGCCTGTTTCGGCCAGTGCGCGCTGGCGCCGGTCGTGGTCGTCGACGGGAAGATATACGTGCATATGAACGAGAACAAGCTCGCAAGGATAGTCAAAGAACTCAGCCGGGGAGGTAGGAAGAAATGAGGATATCCGACATAAAGCACCTGGACATCTTGAGGGATAAGCGTTTCAAGGAGATATTCTCGGGCCGGCCGCGCATATCGGTCGGCATGGGCACATGCGGCATAGGCAACGGCGCCGAAGAGGTATACAAGGCGCTCGAGAAGGAGATACGCAGAAAAAAATCCGGCATATTACTGGGGAAGGTGGGCTGCTTCGGGTTCTGCGCGAACGAGCCGCTCGTGAACGTATACCTGCCAGGGAAGCCGCTCATCATATTGCATAAGGTCACGCCGAAAGACGCCGTGAAGATAGTCGAGAAGACGCTCAGGGGCGACATACTCAAGGAAAAGGTCCTTTGCAAGATAGAGGAATGGGACCACATAACGAGCAAGGCGACCTACGGCCGCGGTTTCCCCGGCATACCGAAATGGGACGAGGTCCCGTTCTTCAGGGGCCAGAAGAAGATCGTCCTGAGGGATTTCGGCCTCATCGACCCCGAGAACATCGAGGACTATATCGCGATAGGCGGATACCACGCGCTTTACAAGGCCGTCACGGAGATGAGCCCCGAGAAGGTCATCGACGAGCTGAAGGTCTCGAAACTGCGCGGCCGCGGCGGCGCGGGCTTCCCGACCTGGCGCAAGTGGGATATCATGCGCAACATCAAGGCGGACAGGAAGTACGTCGTCTGCAACGCCGATGAAGGTGATCCCGGCGCGTATATGAACCGCAACGAGATAGAGAGCGACCCGCATATGCTTATAGAGGGCATGGCGATCGCCGCGTATACGATGGGCACCGACAAGGGTATCGTATATATCCGCGCGGAATACCCGCTCGCGGTCGAAAGGTTAAGGAAAGCCATCAAGGACGCCGAGGAATATGGCCTGCTCGGCAAGAACATCCTCAATACCGGTTTTGATTTCGACATAAAGATCGTCGAGGGCGCGGGCGCGTTCGTCTGCGGAGAGGAGACGGCCCTGATATTCTCGCTCGAGGGCCTTCCGGGCCGCCCGAGGCCGAGGCCGCCGTTCCCCGCGGAGAAAGGCCTCTGGGGCAAGCCGACCAATATTAATAACGTAGAGACGTTGAGCAACGTCCCCGCGATAATATCGCGCGGCGGCGCGTGGTTCGCGCAGACGGGCACCTCGGCAAGCGCGGGCACTAAGGTATTCTCGCTCGTCGGCAAGGTCAAGAACACCGGCCTCGTCGAGCTTCCGTTCGGCTCTCCGCTGCTCTCCCTTATTTACCAGATGGGCGAGGGAAGCGGCAGGGACAAGGTCATAAAGGCCGTCCAGAGCGGCGGACCGTCCGGAGGATGCATCTCGTCGAAGCTCTTCGGTTCCAAGGTCGATTACGAGACGCTCGCCGAACTCGGCGCCATACTCGGCTCCGGAGGCATGGTAGTCATGGACCAGGACAACTGCATGGTCGACGTCGCGCGCTATTTCATCGAGTTCACCACGTCGGAATCATGCGGTAAGTGCACGCCTTGCCGCGAAGGGCTGCAGCAGGCGCTGAAGATCCTGAAGGACATAACCGAGGGCAGGGGCAAGGTCGAGGACATGAAGACCCTCGAGGACCTCGGAAAGACGATTAAGGACACCGCGATATGCGGCCTCGGGCAGACGGCCCCGAACCCGGTCCTGACGACGCTGAAGTATTTCAGGGACGAATACGAGGACCATATAAAGAACAAGAGATGCGACGCGGGTATCTGCCAGGCGCTGTTCCTCTCGCCCTGCGAGAACAGCTGCCCTTTGCATATGAACATCCCGGGATACCTCGAACTCGTGAATGAGAAGAGGATGGAAGACGCGTACGAGATGATACTGCGCGACAACCCGTTCCCGGCGAGCTCGGGCAGGATATGCCATTTCCACTGCAAGATGCGCTGCCGCAGGGAGGACATAGACGATCCGATCTCCACGGGCGAAGTACACCGTTTCGTCGCCGACAACCTGCATAATAACGGCAGGGACAAGGCGGTAATGAGGGCGATATTGAAGGAGCGCGCGCAACCGACCGGGAAGAAGGTCACGATAATCGGCGCGGGCCCTGCGGGCCTTACCGCGGCATACTACCTCGCGCGGCTCGGACACGCGGTCACGGTCCACGAGGCGAAACCCAAGGCGGGCGGCGTGCTGATGTACGGTATCCCGTCGTACAGGCTGCCGAAGGAAGTGCTCGAGCGGGAGGTCAAGTTCATAAAGGACTGCGGAGCCAAGTTCGTCTTTAACTCTAAAATAACGTCCGAAAGATTGCGTTCGCTCGGGAAGAACAACGACGCAGTCCTCGTGGCGACCGGCGCCTATAAGGAGATGGACCTCGACATCCCGGGCAAGGACTTCAAGGGAGTCCTGCACGGGACCGATTACCTCGAGCAGATAGCCACCGGAAAAAAGGTAACGCTTGGGAAGAAGGTCGCGATAATAGGCGCGGGCAACGTCGCGATAGACGCCGCAAGAACGGCATTCCGTTTCGGCTGCGACGTCACGATCGTCTACCGCCGCGAAAAGGCGGATATGCCGGCGAACAAGGAAGAGATAAAAGCGGCGGAGAGCGAAGGGATCAAATTCGTATTCCTCGCCGCCCCTAAATCGATAACGGGAGATAAGGGCAGGGCGACCGGGGTCGAGATATCGAAGATGAAGCCGGGGGATTACGACCTTTCCGGCAGGCGCAGGCCCGTCGCGACGAACGAGTCGCAGGTCATCCCGTGCGATACGGTCATCCTCGCGATAGGCGAGAAGGTCGATTCGGGATTCATCAAGAACGTCGGCATCGATACGAACGATGACGGGACGGTGAAGGTGGACCGCTCGACGATGCAGACGGTAAGCCCGAAGTTCTACGCCGTAGGCGACCTCGTCATGGGTCCGGCGACGGCGGTCGAGGCGATGGCGCAGGGCAAGAAGGCCGCGGAAGCGATAGACGAGGCGCTCACCGGCGAGAAGAGGTTCGATACGCTGTTCAGGAAATTCAAATACAAAAACGAGGTCCCGCTCGAGCCGTGTTCCGAGGGAAGGAGGCACCCGAAGTCGCTCTCGGTCGCTTCGAGGAAGAGGAACTTCAAGGAGGTCTCCCTCGGGCTCTGCTGGGATGACGTCAGGACCGAAACCACCCGCTGCCTCAGATGCGATGTCAAGGAGGTCAAATAATGGCTGACAAGATGATCAATATAAAGATAGACGGCAAGGACCTGGTTGTTCCCGAGGGAACAACCATACTAAAGGCCGCGCGCAAGGCAGGCATCGAGATACCGACACTCTGCTATCTCGACGGCATATCGGAGAACGCGTCGTGCGGTGTATGCTGCGTCGAGGTAAGGAAGGCGAAGAGCCTGTTGAGGTCGTGCATCACGAAGGTCTCCGAAGGGATGGAGATATATACCAACACGCCCGCGGTGCGCGACGCGCGCAGGATGAACGTCGAACTGTTGCTCGCGGGCCATCCGAAGGACTGCCCGACCTGCGACAAGAACGAGACGTGCGAGCTGCGCATGCTCGCGTCCGACCTCGGCATCAGGAAGGTCCGCTTCGGCAAGACGCGCAAGCGCGATTTCGACGTGGATTCGACGTCGCCGTCGGTCATCAGGGACCCGAACAAGTGCATCCTCTGCGGCCGCTGCATAGCCGTATGCTCCCAGGTCCAGTCGGTCAACGCGATAGATTTCGCGAACCGCGGAAGCAAGACGCTCGTCTCGACGTTCTTCAACGAGGGGCTCGGCAACGTCGAATGCGCGAACTGCGGCCAGTGCATACTCGTATGCCCTACCGGCGCATTGACCGAGAAGAGCTCTATAGACGACGTATGGAAGGCGATACACGACCCGAAGAAGACAGTGGTCGTCCAGACCGCGCCGGCTGTAAGGGCCGCGATCGGCGAGGAGTTCGGCATGCCCGCCGGCTCGCTCGTGACGGGCAAGATGGCGGCCGCCCTCAGAAAGCTGGGCTTTGACCGCGTATTCGACACGCAGTTCACCGCCGACCTTACGATCATGGAAGAAGGCTTCGAGCTTATAGACAGGATAAAGAACAACGGGGTGCTCCCGCTGATAACATCGTGCTCGCCCGGTTGGATAAAGTTCAGCGAGCATTTCTTCCCGGATGTCCTCGACCACCTCTCGACATGCAAATCGCCGCAGCAGATGTTCGGCGCGGTCGCGAAGACCTATTTTGCCGAGAAGGCCGGCATCGACCCGAAGGAGATGGTCGTCGTATCCGTAATGCCTTGCACAGCGAAGAAATTCGAGGCGAGGCGGCCCGAGATGGGCAATGACGTCGATTACGTCCTCACGACGCGCGAGGCCGCGCAGATGATAAAGGAAGCCGGCATCGATTTCGTGAACCTTCCCGACGAGGATTTCGACCACCCGCTCGGCGAGTCGACGGGAGCGGCCGTAATATTCGGCGCGACAGGAGGCGTAATGGAAGCCGCGCTGAGGACGGCATACGAGGTCGTCACGAAGAAGACGCTCGATAAGCTCGATTTCAAGGACGTCCGCGGGCTCGAAGGCATAAAGACCGCCGAAGTCGACCTGAACGGGCTTAAGGTCAGGGTGGCTGTGGCCAACGGCCTCGGCAACGCGCGCAAGCTCCTCGAGGAGGTGCAGGCAGGGAAGTCGCCCTACCATTTCATCGAGATAATGTGCTGCCCCGGCGGATGCCTCGGCGGCGGAGGACAACCGATACCGACCAACATGGAAGTCAAGAAGAAGAGGGCCGAGGCGATATATAAGGAAGACGCGGGAAAACCGATAAGGAAATCCCACGAGAACCCGTCCGTCCAGGCCATATACAAGGAGTTCCTCGGCGAACCTCTCGGCGAGAAGTCGCACCACCTCCTGCATACGACCTACACCAAGAGAGGCCTGAAATGAAGGGGACGCATTCCCTTATTTGCGCGCTGGTTTTGGTCCTGTGGACAACGGCGGCGGTCTGCGCATTGCAGCCGGCCGATAAGCCGAAGAACATCGTCCTGATAGGATGGGACGGCGCCCAGATGGACCACGTTAAGGAATGCCTCGGCCGCGGCGAGCTGCCGAACCTTAAAAAACTGTCGGACGAGGGCTCATTCGTCGAGATAGATATACAGGGCCACCAGACCGAGACCGAGCCGGGATTCGCGCAGATACTTACCGGATATGACGACGAGGTGTCGGGCGTCCTAGGCAACGAGAAATACTCGTGCATCCCTAAGGGATACACTATATTCGAGCGGATCGAAGAACATTTCGGCGCGGATAATGTCGTGACCGTCGGCCTCTTCTCGAAAGGGCACAGGTTCAAGTCCGACTCTCCGGAGAAGCCGTATTACAACGCCGCAAAGGCGGCAGACATCTTCAGGAACGGCCTCAACGAGGACAAAAATGTCACCGCGCAGGCGTTGAAGATGCTCGAGGCCTACAAGGACAGGCCTTTCTTCTTCTTCGTGCAGTTCGCGGGCGCGGACAGGAGCGGGCATGATAAGGGGGAGAACTCGGTCGAATACAACGACGCTTTGATAACCTACGACAAGCTGACAGGCAGCATAGCGGATAAACTGAAGGAGCTCGGCCTCTACGACAAGACGATAATTTACGTGACCGCCGACCACGGTTTCGACGAGGGCTCGCGCGGCCACAGTTTCGCGCCGTACGTATTCATGGCGACGAATGATCCCCGCGGGATAAACCGCGGGTTCCAGGCGGACGTCACGCCGACCGTCCTCGACAGGTTCGGGGTCGACCTTAAAAAGATAGAGCCGCCGTATGAAGGCAAGCCCCTGACAAAGTGACCGGCTAGGAGGAGCAGATGAAGCTGACCCTGACGCAGTTATCGATATTCGTAGAGAACAGGCCGGGACGCCTTTTTAGCATATGCTCGCTCCTCGGCGACGGCGGGATAAATATCAGGGCTATCACGATAGCCGAAAGCGAAGGTTTCGGGATATTGCGCATCATCGTCGACAGGCCCGACGACGCGCTCGATATTTTGAAGATGGCCGGATATACGGCCAACGTCGCGGATATTGTCGCTGTGGACATAGTCGACAGGCCGGGCGGGCTCGCGGAAGTGCTAAGGGTTCTCAATGACGCCGGCATAAACGTCGAATACATGTACGGGTTCGTGGACAGGTCGTCGGATAACGCGCTGGTCGCGTTCCGTTTCGAGAACCCCGACGACGCCGTAAGGATACTCAAGAGCAACGATATCAGGGTCGTCGGGAATAAGAGCGCGAAGAACACCCGAGGGGGTGCAAAATGACGGTATTAATCGGTTTGCTGCTTGTGGCCGGGCTGGCGGCCTGGTCTGTCATCACCTATAACATGTTCGTGAAATACAAGAACCTCATGGCGGAGGCCTGGAGCGGCATAGACGTCCAACTCAAGCGCCGCGCCGACCTCATTCCGAACCTCGTCGAGGCGGTCAAGGGGTACAAGCAGTTTGAAAGATCGACCCTCGAGAACGTGACCGCGCTGCGCGCCAAGGCGTCCGCCACCGAAGGCATAAAAGCCAAGGCCGACTCCGAGAACGCGATATCGCAGGCGCTGAAATCGATATTCGCGGTCGCCGAAGCGTATCCCGACCTCAAGGCGAACAAGAGCTTCCTCGACCTGCACCACAACCTCGTCGAGATAGAGGACCAGCTGCAGATGTCGCGCAGGTATTACAACGGCGCCGTGAGGGATTACAGCATCCTCGCGCAGTCGTTCCCGAGCAACATCATCGCCAACGGTTTCGGGTTCGGCAAGGCCGATTTCTTCGAGATCGAATACGCTACCGAGCGCAAGGTTCCCGAGGTCAAAGTATGAGAAGGTTATTTGCCGCTGTCCTGCTCGCCCTTTTAATTCCCGCGGCCGCAGGCGCCTCCGAACGGATACTTTCCTACGACAGCCGCATTGAGGTCCGCAAGGACTCTACAATGTCCGTGACCGAGACGATAAAGGTGATCGCGGAGGGTTCGCAGATAAAACGCGGCATCTACCGCGACTTTCCTACGAAATACCGGGGAGGATACACGGTCGGCTTCAGCGTCCGCAGCGTCAAACGCGACGGCATGGCTGAAGCGTATCATACTCAGAGTCAGCCAAACGGCGTCAGGGTATATATAGGGAAGGGCGACGTGTTCATCCCGTACGGCGAGCATACCTACGAGATAACATATGAAACCGGCAGGCAGCTCGGGTTCTTCGAAGACCACGACGAGCTCTACTGGAACGTCACAGGAAACGGATGGGTCTTCCCGATAGACCAGGCGACGGCCACGGTCACCCTGCCCGAAGGCATACCGGAGAACGAAATAAAGACGGCGGGTTTTACCGGCGCGCAGGGCTCGAAGGCGCGCAATTTCAGCGCAATGTTTACGCACGGCCGCCCGTATTTCATCACGACGGAGCCCCTGCGCCCTTACGAAGGGCTAACGATAGTGGTCGGTTGGCCAAAGGGCTTTGTCACGCAGCCTGCGGCCGCGGCCGATGCCGGTTCAAGGCCCGCTGACACGGAAACGCCTTCTCCCAAGGGAAGCGGAATAAAAAGCTATGTCATGAAATTCCGGATGCCCGACAGCGGCAAGGTGATCCTCGGGGAGGCGCTTATATTCCTGCTCGTCGCCTATTATATTGCCGTATGGGTAAAGGTCGGCAGGGACCCTGAGAAGGGAGTCATAGTGCCGCTTTTCGTCCCGCCGAAAGGGGTCTCTCCCGCGGCGTGCAGGTATATCTCGAGGATGGCTTACGACAATAAGGCCTTCACGGCCGCGCTCGTCAGCGCCGCGGTAAAAGGATGCATAACCATAATAGAGGAACCGAGAGGGAAGTTCGCGATAAAGCGCGCGTCGAAGGACATATCCGTCCTCAGCAAAGACGAGATAAAGTCCGTGGAATGGCTGCTGAAATACTCCGATTACCTGGAGCTCGAACAGAAAAACCACTCGGATATAGGGATCGCGCTGGACAGGCTTAAGGATGCGCTGAAGACGGCTTATGAGAAGGTTTATTTCTTCACTAACACCCGGTATTTCGTGCCCGGCGCGATATTCTCGTTCTTTATACTCATAGCGTCGGCGTTCCTTACGTCGCCGAGGCAGGAGCCCGACAGCATCGCGATACTCGCGTTCATGAGCGTGTGGCTTTCGGGATGGTCTGTCGGCGTTATAGCGTTGTTGATGGCTGCCGGGAGCAAATGGAAGAACGTCTTCACGCGCGGCGGGAAGTTCCTCGCACTGGGCGAGGCGGTCTTTCTTACGCTCTTCTGTGTGCCGTTCGTCTTCTTCGAAATATTCGGGCTCGCGGTCTTTACCGGCGTTTCATCTCTTTTGATGCCCATTATCCTTTTTGAGATAATATTCGTGAACATACTGTTCTACCACCTGCTCAGGGCAAGGACGCTTGCCGGCAGGGCTATAATGGATGCCATCGAGGGATTCAGGATGTACCTCGCCACCGCGGAGAAGGACGAGATAAGGGCCATGGGCGCGCCGAATGAGACGCCCCAGATCTTCGAAAGGTACCTGCCTTACGCGATCGCGCTCGATGTCGAGAACGAGTGGGCCGAGAAATTCAACGATATGCTGTCGAAGTCAAGCGTGGAGGGGAGCGGTTATTCCCCGGCCTGGTATTCAGGTACTTCCTTCAGCAAGGCCGGCGCGGCGGGTTTTGCAGCCGCTATGGGCGGTTCGCTCTCCGGCACGATCTCCTCATCTTCAACCGCACCCGGCTCAAGCTCCGGTTTTGGCGGCGGCGGTGGCGGCGGAGGTGGAGGGGGTGGCGGCGGAGGCGGCTGGTAAATGTTCATTTGGATCTGTGATTGATTGGGGCCATAATGCTTGAAATAAAAAACCTGTCGGTCAACATAGGCGATAAACCTATATTAAAAGGAATAGACCTCTCCATCAAGAAAGGCGAGGTCGTGATCCTCTTCGGGCCGAACGGAAGCGGAAAATCAACTCTGATAAAGACGATAGCGGGGTTCAGCGGATATTCTGTCACAGGAGGGAGCATCGCGCTGAAGGGTAGACCGGTATTGCCGCTCCAAACGGAGGAGAGGGCAAAGCAGGGCCTCGGCATCATGTTCCAGCATCCCCCCGCGATACGCGGCGTGAAATTACACCAGATAGCGCGTTTCCTCTCCAAGGACGAGCAGAAGATCGACGAGTTAGCCGAGAAATTATCCCTCAAAGACCACTTAAACCGCGACATAAACGTCGGTTTCTCCGGCGGCGAGATGAAGCGTTCCGAACTGTTCCAACTGATACTCCAGAACCCCGACTTGCTGCTCCTGGACGAGCCGGAATCCGGCGTCGACCTCGAGAACATATCGATAATGGGCAAGGCGCTCGACCATTACCTGAAACAGGAAGGTAAATCCGCGCTGATAATCACGCACACCGGATATATCCTCGATTATGTTAAGGCGGCGCGCGGTTGCGTGATGATAGACGGAAAGTTCTGGTGCGCCGGAGACCCGAAGGAGATGTTCAGGAACATCCGCTCGAAGGGTTATGAACATTGCAAGGTGTGCGAATGCCCGCAGACGAACTGAAAAATAAAGTAGAGAACATGGATGCCGACAGGGTTTCATCCTCGGGTATGGACCTGTCCGAGAAGACGCGCTCCGCGAGCTTCCTCCAGCAGGACTCGCAGGTGCAGTTCCGCCGCAGTTTATTCGAGGGCATCGAGATAATGAGCACGAACGAGGCGCTCGAGAAAATCCCCGAGGCGCGCGAGTATTACGGCAAGGCGTTCAAGTCGCTGGGCCGCGAATTCCCGGCGGACACCGACGGCGGCTATTTCATCCGCGTGAAGAAAGGCAAGACCGTCGAGCTGCCGATACAGGCGTGCCTGCTGCTCAAGAAACAGGGTTTTAAGCAGAAGGTCCATAATATCGTCATCGTAGAAGAGGGCGCGAAGGTATATCTCATAACCGGCTGTTCCGCGTCTAAGGCCGCGGACGAGGGCTTCCACCTCGGCATCTCCGAGTTCTTCATAAAGAAGGACGCTTACCTGAATTTCACCATGATACACACGTGGAAGGAAGACGTGACCGTCAAGCCGATGGGCATCGCGCTCGTCGACGAAGGCGCGACATACATATCGAACTACGTCTGCATGAAACCCGTAAAAGAGATAACGATGTACCCGACGGCCGTCCTGCAGGGAGAAAGGGCGAGGGCGAGCTTCAACACGCTGGTGCTGTCGCACCCGAACACGCTGCAGGACATCGGCTCCCGCATAATCTTCAAGGCCGACAATACGCAGGGCGAGATGATAGCGCGCGCGGTCAGCCTGGGCGGAAAAATGATATCGCGCGGCCAGCTGAAGGCCGAAGCCGAGAACGTCAAGGCCCACCTCGAATGCCGCGGGCTCATAATTTCGCGCGAAGGCACGGTCGAGGCGATCCCCGAGCTTGACAGCAACTACCGCGACGTAGACATGTCCCACGAGGCAGCCATCGGCAAGATAAGCAAGGAGGAGATAGAATACCTCAGCGCGCGCGGCATGTCCGTCGAAGAGGCCCAGTCGGTCATCATCCGCGGTTTCATGGACGTCGAGATCCTCGGGCTTCCCGACATGCTCAAGAAAGAGATCGAATCCCTCGAGGATCGCTCCCTCAAAGGCAGCATGTAAGTGTATGGCCCCTATTTACTATTTACGGGCGAAGAGCTTGATTATCGAGCGGCGGGTGAAGAGGTAGAGGAAGAAAGACGGCACGAGCACCAGGCATACCAGCACTTCCAGCCAATAGTATAATCCGCGTATATCATTTACGGCCATCGGGCCGACGCCTGCCGGAAGCATATGGTGGAGGAAGCGGATCATTATGAAGATCGACACTCCGAACAGCAGGGCGATCACCGAGAGCGCGAGCACCATGTTCCTCGCCCAGTTCTTGAACGACAACAGCCCGAAACCCATCAGAATAGCCAGGACCGCGAACAGCGTTATTATCGTGAAATTAATGGAATAGAACATACGCAGGTGCGCGTCGGGACAGCCGAGTATGAAATGGTAACGGGGCCAGAAGCGCGTAAGGTGGAACGCGCCGAAGACGAGCAGGTACAGTCCCGATAGCCGTACAAGCAATTTTCTCATGATAGCTATTATACGACTTTTATAGTAAAATACAACAAAATGGATATAATTACAGGGCTTCTTAAGGAGATCTGGCACACATTCAACGAGGCCGCGCCGTATATACTCTTCGGCACGTTCATGGCCGGCGTCATACAGACCTTCGTCGATAAGGACAGGATAGCGAAACACCTCGGGAAGCCGGGTTTCAAGTCGGTCTTCATGGCCGCGCTTTTCGGTATCCCGCTGCCGCTGTGCTCGTGCGGCGTCCTGCCGACGGCGATGTCCCTGCGGAAGAACGGCGCTTCGAAAGGCGCCACGCTCGCTTTCATGATATCTACGCCTGAGACGGGTATCGATTCGATAATGCTCTCGTTCGCGTTACTGGACCCCATCATGGCGGTCTTCAGGCCGGTGGCTGCGTTCATCACGGCAGTCGTCGCCGGCATATTGGAAAATATATTCGGCCATAAGGAAAAAGCACCGGAGCTTCCTAAAGAGGAAAAATGCCCGCACTGCATGTCCGGTGCCCCCGGGCACCGTCCACATTACGGCAGGCGCCTGATCGAAGGCATGAAATACGCTTTTGTCGACCTGCTCGGCGATATAGCGTTGTGGCTCGCGCTCGGGATCGGCATCGGCGGCGTCATATCGTATTTCGTGCCGGCGTCCTTCATAGAGAACTACCTCGGCCGCGGCCTTTCAGCGATGTTCATAATGCTCGTCATCGGGATACCCCTTTACATCTGCGCCTCGGCGTCGACGCCGATAGCGTCCGCTCTGATAGCGAAGGGGATGGCTCCGGGCGTCGCGCTCGTATTCCTGCTCGCCGGGCCCGCGACGAACACCGCCGGCGTGCTCGCGATAGGCAAGTTCCTCGGCAAGAGGTCGATAGCCATATACCTCGCCGCGATATCCATTTGCGCGATAGCGATGGGACTCCTGCTCAACATGTTATATTCCGTTTACAACATCAACGCGAAGGCGCTCATGGGAAGCGGGGGGCATTCGATGCTGACGCACCATCTCGGCCTTGTCGCAGCGCCCGTGCTGGCCATACTGATGATAAATGCGGTCACGCGCCGTAATAAATGCGCCGATTGACGGCGGGATTTGGTATAATAACCGTATAAGCAAGGAGGTAAGGCATGAAAAAACTGGTAGCGCTGGCAGTTGTTATATGCTTTGCCGCAACCTGCCATGCGGCCTGGTGGGACAAGGACTCAAAGAAGGAAGGAAGCACAACCACGATAACAACCGGTAAAGACGCCGCAAAGAAGCCGGAACAAGCCCCCGTAAACGTAATGAAGGGCCTCATCATATCCGTAAATATCCCCCAGAACGAGATAGTCGTAAAGGACGAGAAGACGCTTATCGACAGGGTCCTCATAGTAAAGCCCGAGATGTATAAGGCGATCAAGGTCGGAGACGCAGTCGAGGTCAAGACAAAAACCGGCTCAAGCATCGTCGACAATATTAAGGTCACCAAGGCCGCATCGGTAGAGAAAAAGATCGGGAAGAAAACAAAATAAGGCGTTTCCTTTATGAAAAAATTCATTAAAGACCTCAAGGTCAACGACGGAATCGAGTCCGTATTTTTCCTGAAGAAGAAAGAGCTCGCGCGCACGCAGGCGGGCAAGCCCTATCTCAAGATGACGCTCTCCGACAAGACCGGCCGCATGGAAGCGAAGATGTGGGAGGGCGGCGAGCAGGCCGACGAGATGGTTGCGACGGGGCAGGCGGTGTTCGTCAATGGCCGCGTCGATTCTTATAACGGCCTGCAGATACGCGTGGACGGGATCCGCCTCGCCGACCAGAAGGAATACAAGTTCGAGGAGCTCGTCCGTTCCGTAGAGGACCCCGACAAGATATTCAAGAATATAAAAGAGATGCTCGACGGCATCCAGGACAAGTGGCTCTCCGCGCTTGTTAAGGAATTCCTCGACGACGATGAGCTGATGGCGAAGTTCCGCAAGTCGCCCGGCGCGCAGAACTGGCACAACGCATATATCGGCGGTCTCATGGAACACACCTACGAAGTGATGCACATCTGCCGCGAGGTATGCGGGCTCTATCCCGAGGCCGACCGCGACGCGGTCATCATAGGCGCTTTCACGCACGACATCGGCAAGACGGTCGAGCTCGACATAAACACATTCGAATACACGCTCGACGGCGGCCTGATAGGCCACCTGACGCTCGGTTTCGAGATATTATCGCGCAAGATCGCGGGCATCAAGGGATTCCCGCAGGAGAAGGCGCTCGCGCTCAAGCATATAATCCTCGGCCACCACGGCGAATACGACCAGCAGTCGCCGATACTGCCGAAGACGCTCGAGGCGACGATTGTCTACCACGCCGACGAGCTTGTCTCGCAGGCGAACGCGGTCAAGGAAGTTACCTCACAGCAATCCGACGGCGACAAGCTCTGGTCCAACTTCATCACTATCAAAAACCGCAAGTATCTGCTGAAGAAATAAGAAAAAACTTAGGAGCCACTGGCGAAGCCGTCCGAGGGGACATGACAGACAGTTCCAATATTTTCCTGTGGATCATCAAAACCTGCGGCAAAGTCATCCTGAAACCGTCGGAATTCTTCGGCGGCCTCAGCGGCAGGAAGCCGGAATATTGGCAGGCATACGCGTTCAGCTTCCTGCTGACGTTCTTTTCGGTGATAACGGCCGTCGTCGCGGACACGTTCCTGGCGTCATCGGGGTATTTCGCTTCCGCGATGCCGCCCGGCCTGTCGCTGTCGACGATGATAGGTGCGATGATCGCTTCCGCCGTCGCTGTATTTTTCATCACCGGCCTGCTCCACGGCTGCCTTATCGTGGCGGGAAGCTCGGGAAGCATAAAGAAGACGTTCCTCGTGACGGCTTACAGCTCCGCCTCGTACATATTTTTTGTCATCCCGTTCATCGGCGGGACGTTGAGCAACATAATCTGGATTATCCTGGTCATTACGGGCCTGAAAAAAATTCACGATATAAGCATTGTCAGGGCGATAGCCAGCGTTCTGGCGTTCATGCTCATTCCGGTGATCATCGGCATACTGTTCCTTAAGTAGGAGGCAAAATGTATAAAGTCGACGTTTCCTGCAAAGCCGGCAACACCTTCAACGTCTCATCCGGCGCGGCAAAGATGACGATAGACATCGCCGAAAAGGATAACCTCGGGCCGCTGCCGACGCTTTTGGCGGCGCTCGGCTCGTGCATCGGCGTTTACCTGCGCCGTTATGCCGATAACCTTAAACTTCCGATAGGGGAATTCAGTATCAGCGTCGAGGCGGACCTCATCAAGGAGCCGCCGGTGGGCTTCCGCAGGATCAACGTCTCGGTGGACCTGAAAGGCGCCCAGTTGGATGAGCAGAAGATGGAAGGGCTGGCACGCTTCATAAAGAACTGCCCGGTGCACAATACCCTGCACGGGAACCCGGAGATAGAGATAAGCCTCTGATGACGAAATACCTGAGGATGTCCCTGGTCTTTGCCGTTGCCGTCGCGATAGCATATGCCGCGAGCACGGTATTCGATTCTACGCAGTCGTTCTACATGAATTTCGCCACGGCCGAACGGTATTTCAAAGCCGGCGACTATAACGCGGCCTTAAGGTATTTCGAGATAGCCCGCGCGATAAAGCCGGACGACGACAAGCCGGCCCCATACCTGCTCTGGATATATTTCAATCTCGATATGAAGGAACGCGCCGCCGGCATGCTCGAAGAGCTCCTGGCAAAAGATCCCACCGACGGAAAACTTCTTACGCAATATGCCGACGTATGTTATTCGCTTAACAACCTGCCCCGGGCCGAGGAGCTTTACCGCCGCGCATCCGCCGTGTCGAAAGATCCCGCAATAAAGAGGAGGCTGGCCGAAGTGCTTACATGGCAGCGCAAGTATGACGAAGCCATACCGCTGCTTAAGGAATTATATGATAAAGACCCGTCGGACAGGGAACTCGCCCTCGTATACGCGCAGGCGCTCGGTTACGGCAGATATCCCGAGGATGCGATAAAAGTATTCTCGTCGCTTGAACGGAAGTATCCCGGCGACATGAAAATCAAGTACCTGTTTGCCATCGTGCTGGAGTCCAACGGCAGCTTCAAGGCCGCGCGAAAAAGATATGCCGAATTGCTGTCGAATGAACCGGGGAATTTCGCGCTGAAGATGAAGGTCGCGCGCCTTTCCGCCTGGGCTAAGGACTATCCGGAGGCGGTCAGGCTGTATAAGGAGCTTCTTGCGTCGCGTCCGCACGACGTTGCGGTGACCGCGGAACTTGCGGATGTCCTGTTCTGGTCGGCGGATTATGAAGGGGCCGCGGACCTTTATGCCGGCCTTACCCTCAGTTATGCAAAGGATAAGGAACGCCTTAAGAACCTCGGTTACTGCTACCTTGCCCTTAAGCGTTATGACGCCGCCTCCGAGCTGTTCAAGCGGCTGCAAAAGGCCTATCCTTCCGACGAATCCATACAGCTTGCGCTCGCGGACACCCTCTTCGGCGGCGGCAAACTGGCGGAGGCTGAGACGGAGTATTCCGCGCTTTTGTCGCGCAACCCTTCGGATATCGAGGTCATGAAGCGCCTCTCGCAGCTGCTCGGTTCGGGAAGGAAATACGGCGACGCCGCTGCGCTGCTCAAGAAGATAATCGCCGCCGAACCGGACAATACCGAGGCGTTATGGTGGCTCGCGCGCATCCTTAGCTGGGACCGCAGGTATAAAGAGGCGCTGGCGGAATACGACAAGCTGATCGCGAAGGATCCCTCGAAAACCATGCCGCGCAGGGAGAAGGCGCGGATACTCGGCTGGATGCGGCGCTACATGGATTCGATAGCGGAATACAGGAAGATACAGGACGAGGCCGCGCGCGACGAGGCGGCCGCGCTCGAGATGTCCGCGAAGGAAGCCCTCTACAAGAGGTTCGACGCCGAAGCCATAAAAGCGTACGGGAAATGGCTCGATAAGGAGCCGGCCGACCTCGAGGCGCTCTTCGACCTTGCGCAGGTCTATTCGAGGAACGGCCGTTGGGATGATGCGCGCTCGCAGTACGGGGAAGTCTTGGAAGTGTTCCCTTCGCATTTCAGGGCGAAGGAGGCGCTCGCGAAGGTCGAACTGCTCTCGAAGTGCAAGGAGGTCTCGGGCGGGTTCGAGTATTTCGAGCAGGACAGTACCTCCCGCGACACCGACGAGAAATACTACGACGTCTATACGAAATTCCGCGCGCCGCTCATGAAGGACCTTTATCTTACCGTCCGCGAGGATACCTTCATCCATGAGTTCAGCGACATTTCGTCCGTCACGAGGGAGAAGGCGGGGGCGGGCCTCGAGCTTACGAAGATGCCGTTCTTCCGCGCGAAAGCGGAACTCTACGCGAGCATGTATAACAAGGGATATAAGGACAACCTGAACTCGAACGAGGAAGCCGAATTAAAACCCGCGGGCTGGCTGCTCCTGGCGTTCTCGCATCTGCGCGACGACGTGCTCGATAACTCCGAGACGCTGAGGCACAGCTTAAAGAAGGACGACATCAAGGGCCGCGTGCAGTTCGACCCGAACAGGCGGATATCGCTCGGCGGAGATTTCATGTATACGGACTTAAGCGACGGCAACGACAAGGATACGTTCGGCCTCGACGCGAAGGCCCAGCTTTTCTATGAGCCGCGGAGTTTAAGCCTGAAGTACAGGTATGAGCAGTATAATTACGATCGTAGCGGCGGTTATTATTTCTCTCCGGGAAGCTTCCATTACAACAGCGTGTCCCTGGAATGGCGCCATTTCCTCAACAAGGAGGAGCTCTTCTGGGGCTCGAACGACACATATTACACGCTGAGGTATACCGCGAATTTCGAGGTCAACGACAATATCGGGAACGTCTTCTACGCCGGGCTCTGCAAGGACTGGAACGACAGGTTCTCGACCCGCGCGGAATGGTCGAAGACGGTCTATAACCACAGGAAGGTCTACAGGGCCGACAGGGTGATGGTCTATGCGTCATACAAGTTCTGATATGAAAAACAACCAAGCGTCCCGCCTCTGCGTAGCCAAGGGGCTTATAGTCGCCGTTTTCGTGTTCATTATAGTGTACGCGATCTTTCGCGCCGTGTTCGTAAGCTTCGCGCAGTATTCCGCCCTCGAGAAATCGCTGGCGGTCGTGTTTCTCGCTTCCGAGCTCTTCATAATGTTCCATGCTATCGGGTATTTCAGCGGGATGTACCGCCTCGGATGCCGCGTGATGGCCGCGCGCGCCGTTGCGCCGCCTAAAGGCGAACATCCGTCGGTCGCGATACTTGTCCCGGCGAGGCATGAGCCGAGGAACGTGCTGGAAGGCACGCTCGCGTGCCTCTACAACCTCGATTATCCCGAAAAACACATATACCTCCTGGACGATTCCTCGGACGAGCGCTACAAGGAAGAGGCGAATGAGCTCGCCGAAAAATACAGGTGCGTGCTCTTCAGGAGGAAGGAACGCCATGGCGCCAAAGCCGGCATAATTAACGACTGCCTCAAGGGGCTCGACGAAAAATACGTGGCCGTCTTCGACGTCGACCAGAACCCCATGCCTTCGTTCCTGAGCAAGCTCGTGCCTTTAATGGAAGCGGACCCGAAGCTTGCCTTCGTGCAGACGCCGCAGTTCTACAGCAACACCGACGCGAGCCGAATAGCGGACTCCGCGAACACCCAACAGGCGATCTTTTACGAATACGTATGCGAGGGCAAGAGCTCCGGCGAAGCGATGATCTGCTGCGGCACGAACGTGCTGCTCCGCCGCGAGGCTCTCGTGAGCGTCGGAGGGTTCGACGAGGCGTCGGTGACCGAGGATTTCGCGACATCGTTCCGGCTGCAGGTGAAGGGCTGGAGGACGCTGTATTATAACCACGTCAATACGTTCGGAATGGGCCCCGAGAACCTCGGCGTATACCTTTCCCAGCAGAACAGGTGGGCGATGGGCAACGTCAGCGTACTCGGGAAGATCCTCCGGACCTTATTTACGAGGCCTTTTGCGCTGACTCCGCTGCAGTGGTTCGAATATTTCATCACGAGTACGTATTACCTCGTCGGATGGGCGTACCTTTTCCTCATCCTGTGCCCGGTCATCTACGTGCTATTCGGTATCCCGTCGTTCTTCATGAACCCCGTCGTATACTCGCTGACGTTCATGCCGTACCTGATACTTTCTATCGCTATATTTTATTCGACCATGGGAATACGGCGCTACACGCCGAAGTCGGCTTTCCTCGCGCAGGCGCTCTCGTTCATCACGATACCCGTCTATATGCGCGCGGCGGCATACGGGCTTCTCGGCATAAAGAGTGCGTTCCAGGTCACGAAGAAAGGCGTCTCGGCCCGCATACCGTATATAAGGCTCTGGCCTCAGATGCTCTTCCTCGCGCTGAATTATACGGCCCTCGTATGGGGAATAAACAAGTTTATTTATGGGCGGACAACCGCTATAATATTCAATATAGTGTGGCTTGCCTATCACTGCGTGCTCTTCTCGTCCATATTCTACTTTAACGAAGAGAAAGGCGGATAAGATGCCGGACAGGGACGAAATACTGCATTTCCTGGGGGAATGCCTCAGGATGGAGGAGGAGGTCATACCGCTCTATTCGAAGCACATCGAAAGCAGCCTCTTCCTTTCGGGATTCCGCGAGGCGGACCGCGCCAGGGCCGGCGCAATACTAGATACGCTGCGCAAGGACTCTATGCGCCATAAAGAGGTTTTTAACGGCCTCATAAAAAAGGTCAAGGAGGCGGGCGCCGATGTTTACTAAGGAAGATTACACAGGGTATTTCCGCGATATCAACGCAAAAGAAAAAGGAATGGCCGCGAGGCAGAAAGAGATGCTGCCGCGCCTGAAGGACAAGGTCCTTATCGCGAACATAGAGAACGTGCTGGGCGACGAGGTAAGGCACGTAGGGCTTACCGAAGAACTGCTCGGGCTATTGGACAGGTTATAAGATCCTGATGGAACTCAACGCAAAACAAAAATTAGCCGCGGAGACGCTTGAAGGGCCCGTATTGGTGCTGGCGGGGCCGGGGACGGGAAAGACCGAGCTCTTGTCGGTGCGCGCGGCGAATATCATCAAGTCGAAGAAGGCCAGGCCCGAGAATATCCTCATCCTGACCTATACAAATGCGGCCGCGAAGGCAATGAAAGAGCGGCTCGTTAAGATCCTCGGTGCTGACGCCTATAATATCGAAACGGCCACATTCCACAGCTTTGCGAATACCGTAGTCCTGGAGAGCGACGAAGCCGCCGAATACATCCAGGAACGCGTCCAGATAACCGATATCGAGCAGATAAAGCTTCTCGAATACATCCTTGATAACACCGACGGCATCGACAAGATCCGCCCGTTCCGCGCGCCGTACGCTTTCGAGCGCGAGATCAGCCAGCGGATAACCGAGCTAAAGAGGGAAGGCGTCTCGCCCTCGCGGTTCGCCGAGATAATCGAAAAAACCTCGCCAGACGGCGCCTACATCGAAGAAAAGCACATCGAACGCCTCTCTGCCCTCGTCACCGTATATAAGCTGTACGAAGAGTACAAAGCGGGTAAAAATAAGGCACTTTTCGATGACCGAGGCCGCTACGATTACGATGACATGATACTTTTCGCGGTCGAGGCGATCCGCAACGAGCCCGAGCTTGCGCGCGCGCTGCGCTCACAGTACACCTACATCATGGTCGATGAGTTCCAGGACACCAACGGCGCCCAGATGGACCTGCTTTTTGAGCTATTAGGGAGCCATGCACAGGGGGGACACCCCTCCGGCCCAAATATTTGCTGCGTGGGCGATGACGACCAGTCAATTTTCCGCTTCCAGGGGGCGTCTGTCGCGAATTTCCGTGAATTAAAGAAGAGATTCCCGAAATTACAGGAGATCCCGCTCGAGAAGAACTACCGCTCGACAAAAGAAATAATCTCCCTATCCGAAAAAATAATAAATAATCTTCCGGTCAAGGAACGAGTCCACGCCAAAGAGCTCGCTCCCGAGAAAGATTTCAAGAAGAAGACGATAGAATTCGACGAATTCACGACCGAGACTGAGGAACTGCTCTTCATCGCGCGCCGCATTAAGGAGATCGCGAAGAAGGAAGAGGTCCCGCTGGATGAAGTCGCGGTCCTCGTGCGCCAACGCGATGATATCCTCAAGATCGTCGACACATTCCTGCGCGCCGGCATCCCGTACGCGACCGACGGCAAGGAGGACATCGCCGGCGAAAAACGCGTCCGCCAGATGCTCGACGTGCTCTATTTCGCGCACACGCCGGATATAGAAGTTGAGCAGAAAGACGCCTATCTCTACCGCATCCTGACCGCCGATTACATGCGCATCCCGATGAACGATGTCCTGCGCTTCATCGCCGACGTCCGCGCGAAAAAGTATGAGCAGCGCAAGAAGGGCGAAGCGCCTACGATTTCAATGTTCAGCGAGTATATGGGAATGAGCCTGTCCCCCCGGAGGATGGCTCCGGCAGCTCCGGCAGCGGCGCTTGGTACACTTCTATACGAAGCGGAATCGAAGCCCGTTCACGCCATGCTCATGCAATACATCAAAGACGCCGGGGTGATGAAGTTCATCCTCGACAAATATGATGATAACGACCTCCTGCGCATCCGCGACCTGCGCGCGCTGACGTCATTCGTCAACATGGTCAAGGAAGCCGACATCGCGCGCCCGGGCCTGACGCTCAAGGAATTCATCGACGAGCTGGAGACGCGCAAGGCCCACGGCATGCCCCTGCAGGGCGAGCTTGTCACGGCCACGCAGGAAGGCGTGCGCATCTACACGGCCCACGGCTCGAAAGGCCTCGAATTCCACACGGTATTCATCCCGTTCTGCCTCGAGAAGAAGCGCTGGCCGAAGCGGCCGCAGGGCGTCTCGATCCCGCTCCCGCCCGAGGTCTACAAGTCGAAGGAGATCCCGACCGACAAGGAAATATTGAAACAGCTCGATTATTACGACGAGACGCGCCTCTTCTACGTCGCCTCGACGCGCGCCAAGGCGAACCTCATCTACACCGCCAGCCCGACGGAGAGCGCGATCCCGAGCTCGTATTTGTCAGGTGTTGAAGTAAAAGGCGAGGATGAGAAAGAGGAGAATTTACTCAAGGCAGCCCTTATGACAAGTAATGAACAGGATCCATTCATAGGGACGGAAAAAGTGCTGAAAGATCTGGTGCAGGATCTCTCGCTCAACCCCACCGCGCTCAACAATTACATAAACTGCCCGCGCAAATATTTATATGACGACGTCCTGATGCTGCCGTCGGGCAAGAAGCAGTCGCTCGTCTTCGGTAACTGCGCCCACAAGGCGCTCGAGGATACCTACAATAAATTCATGAAGACCGGCAAATTCCCGGATTTCGCGTTCTTTAAGGAAGCGTTTAAGCGCGAATTAGCCCACGAAGCCCCGGAAGCGGCAATAAAGACCGCCTGCGAGCGCCAGGTCGAGACGTTCAAGGCCTGGTTCAAGGAAGAGTCGCGCCTGCCGGTCAAACCGCTCGGCCTCGAGAAGCGGCTCGTGGTCATGCTTGAAGACGACCTAAAATTTTCCGGAAAATACGACAAGACCGAGGCGATCCGCGGCGCCGAGGGCCGTGTTCGCGTCGTAGATTACAAGACCGGCGAGCCGGATAAGCACGTCAAGGGCATCAACAATTCCCTCGCGAAGAAGATCCCGGTATCAAGCGACGAATTCGAGGGCTACCTGCGCCAGCTCATCGCTTATAAGCTCCTTTTTGACAACGACAAGAATGAATCAAAAGGCCAAAAGGTGAAAGAGGGGGTGCTCGTCTTCCTCGACCCGGTCAAGGAGTCGGTCGCCAAGCACGATCTCGAAGCGGGCGAGTTCATGAAAAAGAGCGTCGAGCTGACCGACGATATGGTCACCGCGCTCGAGTCGGCGATAAAGGACGTCCGCCGCCGCATCAAAAAATTGGATTTCTCGAAGCTTCCCGAGCGTGTCGATGATTTCAAAAAGTGCAAGGGCTGCGATTTCGATGATATCTGCTGGGGGTAAAAGATGAAAAAATGCGTTATAACATTGGCGATTCTGTTCCTGGCTCCGCAGGCGTTCTCCGCGATGATAATGCCGCCGAAGGCATGTATCGTCCTCGCCATCGGCGAGGCCCGCACGGAAGGCGCGACACCCGCGAACACGGTCTACCCGACCGAAATAGATTTCAAAAGCATCGTACGCCACGATCGCCTGCTGACAAAAGCGAAAGTTTTCGACCTCTTCAGGTCGATAGACCCCGAAAAAATAAGGTGGTCGAACTACCAGAAGAGGGACACTCTCATCGAGATGGTCGCGCCCGACCGCATACTCTTCGCGTTCGAGGAGATCGGCGGCGGAAAGGATACGATCCCGTACGGCTACAAGTTGATCGGCATACGGATACTGCAGAGGTCCATTCCCGACGAGATCTACCTGGACGGCGACTGGATGCTCCATGTATACCTGCACGACAGGGGCACGAAGAGCGAAGGCGCGTTCGGCCGGCTCTATTACAAGGAACGGCTCGTCCCTCCGGGCAAGGTCGGGCAGGAGGAGAATACCCCATTCGGCGTGCTGAAGTATTACGGCGAGGGCAGCAATGTCCGCTGGGCCCCTTCCGGGTGGCTTTTTAAGGACAAGGGCAAAATACCGCGTACCTATTAAAGGCAAGGAAGGCAAATATGGCTAAAAGCACGGTTTATTCAACAATCCTTGGGCTATCGCTCATCTTTTTGCTTAACACCGTTCCTGTCTCCGCTTCGCAGATATTTAAAGCCGCCTGCACGAAGCCCGACTGCGGATTCACCGCGGAATTATGCATGGGCCCGTCAAATACATCCGATTATATCGTCGGTTATTGCACCGGCTGCGGGAAAGTCGTTTATCTTGAGTATCTCAGGGAAGGCCACCTGCCTGTTGCGCGGCTAAAGGGGAGGGAGAAACCCCCTAAACCTGCAGCACAATCCTGGGATCCCGGTACAGGCAAGGCAGTTTCGTTGTATAAATGCCCTTCCTGCAAGAAGCCCTTCAAATCGATGTATTCGGAGAATGATTTCAAGTATTGCCCGAAATGCGGCAGCCAGGTAAAGGTAGAAAGCACCGGGAAATTTATTGATTGACTTATTCCATTTTAGAGCATACAATTAGAATAACAATTCCGTTATTCTAATGAGGTGGAACAATGGCAGTACCGCATAAAGTCCCTAAACTTCCTCCGAAGATCGATTACGCCGCGCTTGTGACACAGCTGGGCCGGGCGCATAACGCGCTTGGCCGCCTGAACGGACTTATTGCTAACCTGCACAATCCCGCCCTGCTGGCGGTACCTCTGCTTACCAAAGAGGCGGTCTTGAGCTCCCGGATAGAGGGGACAAGGGCCACGCTTGAGGAGGTCTTCGAGTATGAGGCCGCGAAGAACGATTCGGAATCGACCGAGCGCGGGAAAGACGTCCGCGAAATAATCAATTACCGCTTCGCGCTGAATACCGCCCTGAAGAACCTCGAAAAAAGGCCGCTCAGCGGGAACCTCATGAAGGAACTGCACTCCGTACTGCTCGATTCCGTCCGGGGCGCCAACAAAGACAGGGGCAATTTCAGGAAACTCCAGGTATATATCGGCAAGCCCGGGGCTTCCATAGAAGAGGCAGAGTATATTCCCCCGGCCGCGGGCCAGGTGCCCGAGCTTATGGCGGACCTCGAAAAATACCTCAACTCAGATACTGAAAAAGACCCCCTCGTCCAGATAGGCATCGCGCATTACCAGTTCGAGGCGATACACCCGTTCCTCGACGGCAACGGCAGGGTGGGGCGGCTTCTTATACCGCTTTTCCTGTATGAGCGCAAGCTCCTTTCGTATCCACTGCTTTACATAAGCGAATTTTTCGAAGAGAACAGGGAGATGTATTATGCTCTCTTGAATGATGTCCGCCTGAAGGGGGATTGGACAAGCTGGCTCAACTTCTTCCTCGATGCCGTAAGCGAGGAATCCGGGAAGACGCAGTCGACCGTCCTTAAGATACTCGACCTGCACAAAAAGCTCACGCAGGAAGTAATGGCCGACGGGTCAGCCAACGCCGTAGCCCTCCTGGACATAATATTTACCACCCCGGCGGTCTCGTTCGTAAGTATCAAGGAGCGGCTTAAGGCCAAGAGCAACCAGACTATCTACAACCTCCTGGATAAATTCATGGAAAAGGGCATTTTGAAGGAGATTCCGGGCAAGAAGAGGAACAAAGTGTATGTCTTCAGGCAACTTATGGAGATATTGAAGTAACATGCCCATACTGATCGACGGCTGGAACATGGTCCGCCAAGAAGGCTCAGGGATAGATCATGACGACGCCCTGGCCGGCGCCATGCACCTGATCGCTATCCTGGAGAAGTTCCAGGAGTCCCACGCCGACCCGATCACTCTTGTATTCGACAGCAAGAATGAATATCTCGATATACCGAACAGGAGCACGGCAAAACTGCATATCGTCGCGGCCCGGAACGCCGATAACTGGATCAAACGCCACATTGACAGCATCCCGCCGCGCCAGCGCCGCAACCTGCGCGTCGTCTCCTCCGACCGCTCGCTGTATTTTTATGCGAAGGATGCGCGGGCAACGCCGATGAAATGTGAGGAGTTTTGGGAAAAATTGTAATTAAAAAGGTATTTTAAGAAAGAATGAAGAAAATATCAAAGCCTGACGAAGATAATAATTTAACCTCGGCAAAGCAATTTTTAAAATGGGCTGGCGGTAAAAAAGCTTTGTTGCAAGATATTGAGAAATTCGTTCCTTCAGATTACAATAAATACTACGAACCTTTTCTCGGAGGAGGTGCCTTATTTTTCAAGCTTGAGCCAAGCGTATCGCAACTTTCAGACATAAACAGCGAATTAATTAATACATATCAACAAGTTAAAAATAACGTTAACGATATTATTAAACAATTAAAATCTATGAAATATAACAAAAGCACTTATTACAAAATTCGTTCGCTTAAAACTACTGATAAAGTTGTAAGAGCCGCAAGATTTATTTATCTTAATAGAACTTGCTGGAATGGATTGTACAGAGAAAATAAGAAAGGTGAATTTAATGTTCCGATTGGCAAATATGAAAATCCCTTAATTTGCGATTCCGACAATTTAATTAATGCTAGTAGGATGTTGGAAAAAACAGAATTGACCAAAGGCGATTTTAAGCTAGTATTAAAAAATTGCTCCAAAGGCGATTTGATATACCTCGATCCACCTTATGTTACTTCCCACAAAGACAACGGGTTCATTGAGTATAATTCTAAAATATTTTCTTTAGAAGATCAGCTTAGATTAAGAAATACTATGATACGATTAGACAAAAAAGGATGCAAGCTCATTATGAGTAATGCAGATCATAAATTTATTAAAAAAATATATAAGAATTTTAATATTAATTATGTTTCACGAAAGAGTTTAATAGCGGCAGATACTTTAAAACGTAAAGATGTGAAAGAGCTAATAATAACAAATTTCTGAAAGGAAGGTTAAATATGAAAAGTACGAAATTAGACAATATTTCTCCCGATTTAATAACTAAAAATCCAGATAACCCGAGACTAGTATTTCGTCAGGAAGAATTAGATACTCTATTAAATTCCATAAAGAAAGTTGGGATTAGAGTCCCGCTTTCAATTTACGAAGAAACTGAAAAAAAGAAATATGTATTATTGGACGGAGAAAGACGTTGGATGTGTGCAAAAAAGCTTAATTTGGATAAAATTCCCGTAATAATTGAGCCGAAGCCATCTAGATTAGAAAATATTTTAAGAATGTTTAATATACATAATGTTAGAGTACAGTGGGATCTATATGCCACTGCACTGAAACTACAAGAAGTAAAGAGATTACTAGAAAAAGAGGGTAAACCAGATTCCATTAAGGACCTAGCTGCTGTTACAGGAGTTTCAGAAACAACTGTTAAAAGAGCATTCGAACTATTGAAATTACCAAAAAAATACCTTCATTTATTGGAAGAAGAGCTTAAAAGGCCTAAGTCTGAGCAAAAATTCAGCGAAGATTTTTTTCTAGAAATGATGAAAGCGGTAAAAGTGATAGAGCGATATACACCAGAAATTATCGAGAAAACGTCTAAGACAAAAATAATGGATAGTTTCAAGGACAAATATGAAAAAGGAACAATAACAAATATTGTTAAATTTAGAAATGTGAGTAAAATCGCTCGTTCCGAAAACGCCGGCGTCCCCTCTAGTAAGGCGGTTCCGATATTGAAGAAATTAATCTCCGATCCGAAATATACAATTGATGATGCTTATCAAGATTCCGTAGCGAAAGCCTACGAGGACAGGTCTCTTACAAGAGATATTGAATCTATATCCGAGAGATTAAGCGAAATAAATAAGAAGCGCTTGAGTCCTGAATTTAAGGCATTGCTAAAAAAAATGAAAAATATAATTGAGACATTACTAGAGTAAGCTATGAAATTTGAAATTCTCGATAAAGAACTATGGCCTATCGCAAAATCTTTGATAACGCAGTATCGAAGAAAAGGATATAAAACGATATTGATAGAGAAACCTTTTGATAGAGCTGCCTCTTTTAGGCCTACGCTAATATGCAAAAAAGGAAACGAAAATATTGCAATAGAAATTAGAAATGACCCCGTTTTTAGTGAATATTTTGAGGATTTTGTAAAAGATTGCCTTGCGGAAAGAAGACCTGTGAAAGTTTATCTAGCTATGCCAAGTATTCTAGGTGAAGAAGAAATTGCCTTAACACATAGTTTTATGAGTAAGGCAAATGGTTATGGAGTCGGCGTATTTTTGGTTCACGAAAAAGAAGTAATAGAATATATTAAAAGCGTGAAATGTAATATGAGGATCGGGCCAAATGATTGCATAATATCTTCTCGAGGCAAGGATAAAATATTGCCAATTATTAGTAGATTTAATAAAGGCGAGCCGATAGATGCTATTCGAGATATTACAGAACTCGTTGAAAACCTAGTAGATAATTTAGCAAAAAAGGCTTCGAAAAAAAGAAAAGTTGTTCCTAGAATTAAAGAAGTTACTGATATGAATTTTGAAACTAAAATTAATTTACTATCAGCATCTGATTGGCACGGAAAACATCAAAAAAAGCATTTTAATGAAGATTTCAAATCTGATTTGAAATCTTTCAAGGGGGCAAGGAATCTATCGCATCACCCTAGAGATAAAGTATTAAGCAAAAAATTAGAGCAACAATTAATTGAGCGCATGCTGATGGGTACGAGATTGAGCAATGACTTGTTAGTTTGTCTGTTTAAGTAAAGTAGTCTCAGGCATAATTAATATTGATTAATACAAAAAACTATTCAGTGAAAAATGTGCGAACCGTGCTGGTATGAGGGATAAGGAAAGCTATGGGATAAATATATTTATGAAAGAAAATGCCTCCTTTTAGCGTCTATTGAAAAGAGGAGTAAAGAAACCTTACATTGACGCATGAATAGGGAGGTGTTAAAATACGAACATGAACCAAAAAATTTTAGGACAATATTTTACCAAAAAAGATAGATGGCTAAAAGCCCATATTAAAGAATTTATTACATCTAGTGGCTGTAGTGAGATTTACGATCCCTTTGCCGGGAATGGAGATTTACTAAAACTCTCTGACAGTCTTGGAATCACTAAAGTATTTGGCTTGGATATCGATCCTAAAAGAGATTTTCAAGTGAATGATAGTTTGCTAAAAATACCCACTAGAAAAAATGCGATAATAGTTACAAATCCTCCGTACTTATCTAATTATAGCGCTAAAAGAAAGGGTATTTATGATAATACAGCAAAATACTTTATTGGCTCAGAATATAATGATCTATACTTGATAGCGCTTGAAAAAATGTTGCAAGCGCAAGAATGTGTTGTTGCAATTGTTCCCGAAACCTTTATAAATAGTAATTTTAAGCATAAATATCGGTTAAATTCGATTACTATAGTAGAAGAAAATTGTTTTGATGATACAGAGACGCCGATATGTGTTCTTTGCTTTGATGGCAAGGCAAAAGGATATTCAGAAATTAAGGTATATAGAAATGACGAATATTTAAATAATCTGGGTTATTATGAAAAATTAAGATTAAAGCCTGGAAAATACATTGCAATTTCTTTTAATGACGCTTCAGGAGATATTGCATTAAGAGCAGTAGATACGACAAATCCTAGCTCTACAATAAGATTTATGAAAAAAGAAGAGCTCGATTACGATTTAAAAGGAATAAAGGTGAGTTCTAGGTTAATAACAATAGTAAAACTGGATAAGTTAAAAAACGATAAACTAGAATCTTATTTACGGGAATGTAATAAGATCCTAGCAAGCTATAGAGACAAAACGAATGACGTGCTTTTATCACCCTTTAAAGGAAATATGAAAAATGGTCGTAGAAGACGGCGGCTAGATTACGAAACCGCACGGGCTATACTTGAAAATGCATATAATAATATATTTGGAGAAGAGCTATTATGGACAACGTCCTCCTATTCGAATACTCGCTAAGCAATAAAGAACAAATATTCGACGATGCCAATAAGAAGGAAATCATAGTAATTACAGATAATGCTAAGAAAAAGAACAAAGCTATTAGTGGCAATGAAAGATTAATCGAACTGATAACAGCGTATCATGCCATGTATGGTAAGCTAACCAAGAAACAGGACGATGATATTATTAAGGAAATGGATTCGATACTATTTAAAGTACAGCACATGAATTATTCTGCATTCTCGCAGTATTTTATGGTATGGGATATGCCATACTCTGTATTGCAGACTGAAAAAGAAAAAGAAAGAATCAGACTGCTACGCGGATTGCTAATTAAATATATCAAAGATAGGCATTCGATGTATTTGTCGCACGGTTATTCGAATATTATTTTACAGGTATTATCTGATAATTACTCACATAAAAGGAGTGGTCCCACAGGAATAAATAAAATAATTATGCTTGCTGAAAAAGCGGGATTTAAAAGATATCAAAAGGACAATAATATAGAGAAAGATTCTTTTTATCTGTTACCCGATAAAAAAGACGGAGAGAAGCACTTCAAAAATATATGTAAAATACGTGGCATTAGTTTTAAATGGAGTAAAGCAAAGCAGGGTAAAATGCCAGATTGCTATATCCAGAAAGGTTCAAAAGCATATATAATTGAGCATAAGCATAAGAAAGGCGGCGGTGGGGGACAATACGGTGCAATTGTAGAAATAGTCGACCTGCTGAAGTACACCGATAAAAATATATCGTATGTAGCATTTATGGATGGAGTGATGTTCAATGAGCTAATCGAAGCATCCACTGACAATAAAATGTCAAAAGCAAAAAACGATATCTATAAGTATCTTAATAAAAATAAGAACAATTATTTTGTTAATACTGTAGGATTCTCTAAGCTTCTACAAAGTATTTAATTGCCGGTACCTCCAATCTAAGTATGCTCTGAGCAAGTCAATTTAAAATATTAGTGACGTATAAAAAGGGGCAGTTTACAAAGCGTCCTAGAATAACTTGTTTTGGAAATATTTCTCGTGAAAAGGAATAAATCAATGGGGAACGATGAGATAAAGGCCTATTTTTGGAAATCAGCCGTTGAATACAGTAAAGGGGATATTACTCAACTTCTTAGCGCAAGATTATCTTGCGCAGGCCCGTTATTAAGTACTATTTTATCAGGCATCGATAATTTGGGAGGTATATGCTATAAGTTTAAAGATAATAGCAAAGCAAGGTCTATCAAATTTATGAGCGAAAAAATGAAAATACCTGCGGAGGTAGCAAACTTCCTATATTCAAGCGTAAGGTGTGGTATTGTTCACCAAGGGATGCCAAAAATTGGCCTTAAATTTTTTGTAGAATATAATCGTCTTGATAAAGGTGCTATTTTCTATAAATGTTCCGAGGGTTATATCTGGTTAAATGTTGTTGAATTAGCTTATTCTTATATTGAGACCATTGATAGTATTAGAACAAATGCTGACACGCATATTCATTTTATTCCGTCCCCAAATGATGAAGTACAGCATATTTTTGATCAAGCCGTTAGTAAGGTTGATAAAAATATAGAAGACCTACTATTAAAGATTATGGAAAAAAAAGAATCTGAGCAAATTGAAAAATTAGAACGCGGCAAAATCACGGCAATAAGTAGTAGTTCAGCATTTACTCCAGACAATACTTTAATTAGTTGCACTTATCCAATAGAATTATAAATTTATTTTTGTGTTTAGGCAGCGTTTTATATACATAGAAGTACAAAGAATGCAAAAGGGGCAAGATGCAAAGAATCCTGTAGTGTCATGTTTACAAGAGCGCCTCATAATATAATACGTCCCTAGGGGATAAGTTAAAATGGCATTAACAAAAACAAAAGCATATTTTCGCGAAATACTTGTGTCTAATTTTACTTTTTCTCAAATTCATAACTTAATGGAACAAGCGGGTATCGACAGAGTTCATGGAGCTGGACAAAATTACTTCAAAGGTAAGCCGTCGAAACCCTCTCTAGTTGATGAATATTATAAAGGAGCCGAGCGCGATAGAAATGGAGATGAAAAATTATTAGAGGCTATCAAATTATTATTATCCAAATACGAAGGCCTTAACCCTCCTACCGAAGTAGAAAACCTAATAAAAGCATTAAAAGACGAAAAACAATCGGCTATACTGGCTCCTTATGGTGAGGCCATCAATAGTGTTAGGACACATATCGAGTCTACCGAGCATAGTACAGAAAAATCAGAAGAATTGCGCGATGTATTTTTATGTCATGCCAGTAAGGATAAGGAAGATTATATAAGGCCATTCTTAGAGAGGTTAAAAAGAGAAAAAATTACTTACTGGTATGATGAAGCCGAAATAAAATGGGGAGACAGTTTGGTAGGCAAAATAAGCGAAGGGTTAAGAAAATCAAAATATATAATATTATTTATAAGTAAAAATTTTCTTGAAGGGAATTGGACAGAAAAAGAATTAAATGCAGCTTTGGGTATGGAAATTGGGTCTGGAGGCATAAAAGCTCTTCCTTTATTTATAGGAGATGCCTCAGATATAAAACTGATTCTTGAAAAATATCCGTTATTGGCTGACAAAAAATATGAAAAATGGAATAAGGGCATCGAAGCATTAATCGGTGCTTTAAAAATACGCCTAGGTGAAAACGTGGGTTATGCGGGAACAATTATGAGAGCAACTGAAAAGCGCGAAGGGACTAGTAAAGAAAACAAAAAGGAACTTCATGTAAATTACAAGATATTATCAAATGCAATAATAGGCGGCATTGCATTTATTTCTGTAGGTTTTACGTTACTAGCCATTAATTTTAACTTCTTCAATGCACCTAATAAAACCTCGACATCTATACCAAAGGTACATATTTCTCAGGAATATCCTTCTTCGCAGGGGTATTCTTATAATCAATATATTGATCTAACAGCAGGAGATCCGGCTGTTATGACTTTATTATCAGAAGATCAGCCAATGTGGCTTGGGATGATTAATGTCGATACTTTTAATATAAAAAACCCTATTTTATTTTTAAACTTTGATGGAAATGTTAATGTCGATGTTAAACGTCCCGAATCTGATAGATGGGCAGAAATGGATCCAGGGAAACAGTATAACATTAGAATTAATGACGAGATTCAACCTGGAAATAGAGCAAAATTACCCCCCTTTTATGTCAGATTCCAAAAAGCGGGAATCTATCATGTGTTATATGCAATATCGACGGACGATAGTTTTCCAAGAAGGGGCTCTTTTGATATTAAAGTAAAATAGTTTAAGGTTTAATTAACGGTGCATAAATAGGCTATTAACCGAAAGCCCTGCGCGACGTCATAACGAATTCTCATGTTTAAAGACCGCAGCGACGCCGGAGAAAAGCTATCTTCGTCCTTTGAAAATAATAACGTGTGATTTTGTTTGTACCGGCATAGCATGAAGGAGGTGATGGAGGTCAAACAATGATGCCGGGCAAGCGGTTGAGATAAACAGGCAGGGGACCCCACGGGGTTACCCCGATCCCCAGTAATCTGAAAGATTACGGGGATTAATCCCGGAAATTCTTCGAATTTCTCGGGACAAGCGCGGTCAAATCTCGCGGAGATTTGCCCTGTCGGGCCCTGCGGGTAAATTTTGCTTCGCAAAATTTAGTAAGGGGAGAAAGATGGAGAAGTACGGTTTCCTGCGCAACGCGCAGATAGTGATTTTGGGGATATGTTTTGTAGTGGCGGCGATAGGCTCAGCGGCGATATTGACCGACGGGATGGTGAAGTTCAAGAAGGCCTCGGCAGAGGTGATAAACGTCACCGGCTCGGCCGAGAAGAGGATAACGTCGGATTACGCGGTATGGACGGCCGAGTTCTCGGCGCGGGACCCGCAGATGAAGGCCGCGTTCGCCAGGTTAAAAGAGGACACGGCCAAGGTCAGGGCCTACCTCGCGTCCAAAGGGATAACCGAAGGCGAGATGATCGTTTCGCAGGTGGAGACGGCGGTCATCTACAAGAAGAACGAGAAGGGCATCGCCACCAACGAGATCGAGGCCTATTCCTTAAGCCAGGGGATAGAAGTGCGCTCGGCCGACGTCGCCAAGATAACCGCCGTGTCGCGCGAATCGACGGGCTTGATCGAGCAGGACATCCGGTTCGTTTCGCACCCGCCGCAGTATTTTTACACCAAGCTGGCAGAGTTGAAGCTCGAGATGTTAGGCGCGGCCTCGGCCGACGCCAAAAAACGGGCCGAACAGATAGCGTCGGCGTCCGGCAACAGGGTCGGCAGGATACGCTCGGCCGATATGGGCGTCTTCCAGATAACGCCGGTCAATTCGACCGAGGTCTCGGACTGGGGCAGTAACGACACCTCATCGCTCGAGAAGAAGGTCTTCGCGGTCGTCCATGCGGATTTTGCGATAACGGAATAGGGGCGGAATATAGCAGATCATGCCCAAACGCCTTAAATGCCTCAAACCGGTAGTCGACTCGCGCACGAGGGTGCTGATACTCGGTTCGTTCCCCGGGCCGGAGTCGCTGGCGAGGCAGCTCAGATAATAATATCAAAAACCCCGAATTTAATGATATACTATCGCTGTTAAAGGCGCATCCGAAGATCAAAATGGTATGCTTTAACGGCAGGAAGGCGGAAGAGGCGTTCCGCAGGGCGTTCGGCAGGCATCTGCCGGACGGCATGATCCTGAAGCCGCTGCCTTCAACGAGCTCCGCTAACGCGCAATTATCACCGGAAGAAAAGAAAAGGATATGGCTTCGCGTATTCTCAAATATCTGACGGTCGTATTGTCCTGCATGATGCTTGCCGGCTGCGCGTCGCTTCCCGTGCATAAAGGCCCGTCATATTCCCTCGATGATATCTATAAGCGCCTGAGTTATAAGACCGACGGCGATTACAGGGTAGTCGACATCTTTTACGCGACGAGCCGGGAAGGCAGCAAACCCAAACTTGCCAAAGAGACCGCATACGGCACCTTAAATATCAGGATAGACCCGAGGGTCAGGATAGGGACGATGCTGCCGGACCAGCTCAAGAGCAAGGGCATCCTGGAGCTCCGGGACACGAACAAGCTGGAACCCGACGCTTTCATAAAGCGGCTCTCCGCGGCTATACAGGCGTCTCCCCATAAATCCCTGCTCGTGCTCATATTCGGCTATAAGGACGGTTTTGAGGCCACGGCGATGAAGGCCGCGTATTTCGCGTACCTTCTTGATGTCGATACGCCTGTGTTATTGTTCGATTGGCCCGGCGACCAGCCGGTCAGCATCGGCGGTTATATGAAGGCGCAGTCGCTTGCCTCGGCCTCGGGGCCGTACCTGGCGGAGGTGCTCGCGAAGGTCATACGCGAGGCCAAGCCGGAGAAGGTATGGATAGAGGCGTCGAGCCTCGGATGCCAGGTCGCCTGCGACGCGTTTGGGGAACTCTATAAATATCCCGACTTTGTCGATATCGATACCGAGATAGACCACGTGATACTCGCGGCTCCCGACGTCGGCAGTGACGAGTTCAGGGGGAAGTTCAAGGACGAGCTGATGGCTTTGTCGAATAAACTCACCGTCTATGTATCCTCCGACGATAACGCCCTTCTGATGAGCGGTTTCATAAACGGCGAGAAGAAGCTCGGCCGGGTGAAACTGCGGGTCAAGGACCCGGAACAGCTCGAGGAGGCGAGGGCGCTGCTGTATTTGAAATCGCTCGCGCCGGAGCGGCTGACGGTCATAGATGTCACGCCGATCAATAACGCGAGCTTCAAGCACGGCTATTACCTCGAGTGCCCGGGCTATTACGATGATTTTTACATGCGGATATTTGACACCGAGCCTCGGATAAACAGGCATCTCTACCTGCTCAAGACCGCCGAAGGCGCGGATTACTGGGTCATGCAGGACCCGAAAGAATAATGTGCGGAAGGTTTACCCTCTATAAAGCCGGCGACGGCACGATAAAGAAGAAATATTCGCTGACGAAGGTGACGTTCAAGCTCGCGCCGCGCCGAAATATCTCGCCGCAGGAAGATATCCCGGTCATACTTAACGATACGCCGGATACGCTCTCGCTCGCCAGGTGGGGATTCATACCGCATTGGGCCAAGGACGGCTACGACGTCCACGCGATGATAAACGCGAGGGCGGAGACGCTCGCTGAAAAACCTTTCTTCCGCGATTCGGCCCGCTCGCGAAGGTGCATAATCCCGGCGGACGGGTTCTATGAATGGCAGGCCCCGGCAGGCGGCAAGGGCCGCAAGGTCCCTTACAAAATAACGATGAAGGACGGCGGCTTATTCTCGTTCGCGGGGGTCTGGGACCTCTGGGAAAAAGAAGGCCAGCGGCTCGTCAGTTGTGCTATAATAACTACTGAAGCTAACTCACTGGTCAAAAAGATACACGAACGGATGCCCGTGATATTGCCCGACGGCTCGGAGAAGGCGTGGCTCGGTTCCTACGACGCAAAACTCTTAAAACCATTCGACCCCGGCATGATGAAGGCGGAGGTTTCTGACCCCGATGAATGAAGGCCTTATTCCGGTATTCAGCTCTTATAACCGCGCGGATATAATGACGGCAAAATCCCTGCTAACGAGCGCCGGCATCGAATATTATGTCGAAGGCGAAGACGTCCAGGATATCATCGCATGGGGCAGTATCGGGGGCGGTAATCCCGTTACGGGCCCCGTTAATATCCTGGTTGACGAAAATGACGCGCCCGAAGCGGTTGAAATATTAAAAGAAATAACAACATCCCGCCCCAGCCTGCCCGATGGCCGGACGAAAAATGATAGCGACAGCGATTTCTCCGCTTTTATAACAATATCCTCGATCGCCGGCTCTGTGCTGCTCGTTTCCGTGGAATACAGGCTACTCGAGTACAATGGCGATATTTCCCAAATAGGGCTTTTTCTGTTTATTGTGAACCTGGCTGTTTCCGTGCCGCTTTCAGTATTGATCGGGAAGTTCCTTTTTAACAAAGGCCGGTCCAAAAAAGCATCCAAGCTGGTTAGCGAGACGGTATTTACGCAGGTGGATATCGACCGTGACGAGAAACAAGCGGAGCGCAAGTTTAAAGGCCTGGTAACGGGCCTGATCGCCGTCGTATTGCTTGTAATATTGTCGATCGTATATTTCGGTACCGCGGTATTCAGAGCGGCGAAATAGGGGGACGCAAACCAACATTGAGAGGAGAAACATGAAAAAGTTCGCAGGTATTGCGCTATTGCTGGTCGCGGCACAACTGATGTTTGCGGCGCCTTCCTATTGCAAGGACGAAGCTGTTGCGCCCGTCATCAAATCCATCGCCGCTTCAACCGATTATAACAACAACCGCGTAGAAAAGGCCGCCGACGGAAAGCCGCTCACGCGCTGGGAGTCCGAATGGAAGGACAAACAGTGGGTGCAGGTCGAGTTCGAGGCGCCGGTAATACTCTACGGCATAGGGATCAAGTGGGAGACGGCCTCCGCGTTCCGCTATGCGGTCATGGGCTCGAACGACGGGGAGCTCTGGGCCACGCTCGCGATGGTCGAGGACGGCATCGAAGGCGAGGATATGAAGATCAACTTCCAGAAACCCGCCGAATATAAATATGTGAAGATCGACTGCTACGACAGGGCCACGGCCTGGGGATTTTCGATATGGGAGATAGAGTTCAAGGCGGACAAGCCGTATAAGAGTTTGCCGAAGAGGCAGTCGATACCGAAGGGCAAGACGTTCTTCTCGGTGGAGCAGAAGGACGGGAAGTATTGGTTTTTCGGCCCTGACGAAAAACCATTCATATCTAAGGGCGTGAACGTCGTGCTGAGCAACGACGGCGCGGTCCTGCAGAATTCGCAGTATTACGACGTATCAAAGAACTATAAGGACAACCAGGACTGGGCGAAGAGCGCGGTCAAGCGCCTCAAGAAATGGAAGTTTAATACCGTCGGGTGCTGGTCCGACGCGGCGACGTTCTATTACGACATGCCGTTCACGACGATCCTGAACGTACCTTCCACGACCGACCACCGGCTCGTCGACGTGTTCGACCCGATGTTCGGCGAGAACGCCGACGCGGCCACGGCGAGCAAGTGCAGGCGCTTCAGGGACGCTAAATACCTTCTCGGCTATTTCATCGATAACGAGCTTCCGTGGTACGGCGATGTCGGCTGGCACACGGGCCACGCGCCGCTGCTCCTCGATGAATATTCGCGGCTGCCGGAAAATGCGCCGGGCTATATCAAGCTCGCGGAATTCCTGAAGGAGAAGTACGGCCTTACGGTCGAGGAGTTCATGAAAGTGCGCGGAACGCAGGCGAGGGAGGCGCGCGAGCTCTTCGCGGGCGTCGTCGCCGAGGAATATTTCTCGGTCATAACCTCGTGCATAAGGAAGTACGACCCGAACCACCTGGTGCTCGGCGTGCGTTTCGCGGGAAGCGCGCCGGAAGGCGTGATCGCGGCATGCGGAAAATACTGCGATGTCATCTCGCTGAATTATTACTGCAAGAACATGAAGGTCGACAGGCAGCATATCGACAATTTCTATTTTATCGGGCAGAAGCCGCTGATGATAACGGAGTTCTCGTACCGCGCGATGGAGAACCGCAGCGGCGTCAAGAACAACAAGGGCGCCGACGTCACGGTCAAGACGCAGGCCGACAGGGCCGAGGGCTTCGACAAGTACGTTACGCAGATGATGGAGTTCCCGTACATGATCGGCTACCACTGGTTCCAGTATTTCGACCAGTCGCCGCAGGGGCGCAGTTTCGACGGGGAGAACAGCAATTACGGCATCGTCGATATCTATGACAAGGAATACGAGCTGCTGACCGCCTCGATGAAGAAACTGAACCCGAAAGCGGACACGATACACAAGAAGACCGCGCTTGGTTACCCCGAAAAGGCCGTGAAGACGGGAGGATACGCGCCGGTCAATAATAAGGACGTGAAGCGCGAGGGCGCGCCGTTCTGCAATATCAGCGCCGTAAATACCGGGCGTATCGGCGTCTGGAAGGACGGCTCTTCGTCGGCGAAGCTGGTATTCGTCAGGGACCAGGCGGAGGACGGCGCGGCGCGGCTGAATTGCGCTGTCGAGACCGGAAGCGGCTGGGGCTGCGGATTCGGCGTCCCGTGCGACGTGAAGACGAAGAACGACGACGGTTCGTTCGACCTGCAGGGATATAAAGGCATAAGGATAAAGATGTCTGCCACCGAAGGGTTGCCGTTCTCGGTATTCCTGAACGAGTCCGGCGCCGACGAGATGGGCAAACCCGAATATAAAGGCGTCCGCGATTCCGACGGCGAGAGCTTTACCTCCGAGCCGAACAGCGGCGCGGGAAAGATAGAGGTGTTTGAATACCCGTTCGACCAGTTCATGCTGCGCTCCGTATACGGCAACCAGAGCGGCAACAGGACATTGGACCTGCAGGCAGTCCGTAACATCGACCTGTATTTTCCGGGCAACTCCGGCGACGGCGCCTGCGATATTTACGAGGTAACGCTATACTGAAAAGGGTCGCTGTCAACGACAAGATGCAGCAGGGCTACACGTATTACCTGACTGCGCCGATGGGCAAGGGTTTCCATCCGGAGTTCAAGCCCGAGCTTACGCCTAAGGAGATGCTGCGGCTCGGCGTCTTCGGCGGGAAGTACATGACCGATTGCAGGAAGGAATTCCCGAGGGACTGGTTCGCGAGGGCCAAACTTTCGCCGAAGAAAAAAGATCCCTCGTTGAATTATTTCAAGGTCGACGCTTCACTGCCGCTGAAGGCCTGGCAGGACAAGGGATGGATAAATCCCGACGACCCGCGCGGATGGTTCCAGTGGTATTGCAGGTATTACATGGGCCGCCGCCTCCCGGGCGAGGACGAACGCCAGATAAGAAGGTGGAAGGCGATCAGGCGCCATGTGATGGCGGTGAAGAAGAATTGCCCGCCGAAAGACCTCGGCTGCAGGCGCAAGCAGCGCCAGGCCCTTTTGCACTGGGCCTACGATTCACGCAAAATATAGGGAAAAAGGTTTCGCGATAATAGAATGGATGGAAAAGAAGCGCGTATAGCCGCTTTCAGGCGGATAAGGGATATACCATATGCGATAGTCCCCGCGATGCGCGACCCCGCGACCGGGCCGGGCATGATGCTTAGGGAGAACCGCGGCTCGTGCAACCCGAAGCACGTGCTTCTTGCGGAAGAGCTCAGGAAGCTCGGTCTCAAGGTCAGGTACGCAAATTATGCTTTCTACTGGGACGACCCTGCGGTAAAATATCCTCCGGAACTAAGGGCCCTGACGAAGAAGATGCCTGCAGGCAACCATCTCGCGGTCAAGGCGTTTATCGGCGGCAAATGGGTGCTGGTCGACGCGACATGGGACCTTCCGCTGGAAAAGGCCGGTTTCCCGGTGAACGCGGATTGGGACGGCGTAAGCGATACGAAGAATGCCGTGACGCCGTTAAATGAAGTGCTTAACGAGACGATAGAAGAGCGGGTCAAATATGATACCGCCCTGCGCTCGAAATATACCGAAGAGCAGAGGACGGCGTATGCGGAGTTTGTGGAGAAGCTGAACAACTGGCTGGAGGTGGTCCGTGCATAAGCAACCTGTCCCCAAACGACACGTCCCCATCTTGTTTTTGTTGGTTATTTTCGGAGGATGCATGGCAAGTTCAGATGCGGCAGCCGTCAAGGTCCCTATATATGACGCGAAGGCGGGCGCGGTAAAAGAGATGCTGAAGGTCGACAGGCCCAATTCCGAATGGAAGAACGTGCTGACTCCCGAGCAGTACAGGGTGACGCGGCAGAGGGGCACGGAAAAGCCCTCGGGCGGTGTTTGCGAGACGCCCAAAGAAGACGGGCTGTATGAATGCGTCTGCTGCGGCACGGACCTTTTCGGGGCGTCGACGAAATTCGAGTCGGGAACGGGCTGGCCGAGTTTTTGGACGCCGGTCGCCCCGATCAATATCGTCCTGCAGGAAGACATAGATTTCGGGATGGAGCGCGTCGATGTCATCTGCGCCCGTTGCGGCGCGCACTTGGGCCATGTTTTCGACGATGGGCCTATGCCGACCGGCAAGCGCTATTGCATAAACGGGGTCGCGTTGAAATTCGTCAAGGGGCCGTACAAGCCCGCGCAGCTCGCGATATTCGCCGCGGGTTGTTTCTGGGGAGTCGAGGAATCCTTCAGGACGCTCAACGGCGTAATATGGACGAGGGCCGGTTACACCGGCGGGAATTTCAAGAACCCGACATACCAGGATGTCTGCAGCCACAAGACGGGACACGCGGAGGCGGTACAGGTGTTGTTCGACCCGTCGGTAATAACGTACAGCCAGCTGCTCGACGTATTCTGGAAGATACACGACCCGACGGCCGTGAACAGGCAGGGAGCCGATATCGGGTCGAATTACAGGTCCGCGATATTCTACCGGAACTGGGAACAGGAGAAACTCGCGAAGGAATCGAGGGACCGCCTCGAGAAGTCGGGGAAGCTGAAGGGTAAGATCGCGACGCAGATAACGAAGGCGGGCGTCTTTTACCCTGCCGAAGAATACCACCAGCAGTATATCTTGAAGCATAACCTTCCGCCACAGTGCCATTAAATATGATATAATATTCGTCAAAATCAAAGGAGCCCCGCAATGGACAACGAAAGAGTGATTTTGCCGTTAAATGATATCCCGAAGGCCTGGTACAATATCATGCCCGACCTCCCTGAACAGCTTCCTCCCCCTCTGAATCCGCAGACGGGAAAGCCCCTCGGGCCCGCGGACTTAGCACCCATATTCCCGATGTCATTGATAGAGCAGGAGATGAGCAGCCAGCGTTGGATAGATATCCCCGACGAGGTCCTTGATGTTTATAAGATCTACAGGCCGACGCCGCTGAAGAGGGCGGTCCGGCTCGAAAAAGCGCTGAAGACGAATTGCAGGATATATTATAAGGATGAGAGCGTATCGCCCGCCGGAAGCCATAAGCTGAATACCGCCATCGCGCAGGCGTATTATGATAAAAAAGAGGGCGTAAAACGCATCTCGACGGAGACCGGGGCGGGGCAGTGGGGTTCCGCGCTTTCTTTCGCGTGCAATATCCTCGGGCTCAAGTGCACCGTCTATATGGTCAAGGCGAGCTATTTCCAGAAGCCGTACCGCAAGTCCCTGATGCACGTCTGGGGCGCGGAGGTCTTCCCGTCGCCGACGAACAAGACGAACTCCGGGCGCGCGGCGCTCGCGGAGGACCCCGAAACGCCGGGCAGCCTCGGCATTGCGATATCGGAAGCGGTCGAGGACGCGGCCACGCACGATGACACGAAATATTCCCTCGGGAGTGTGCTGAACCACGTGCTGACGCACCAGTCGGTCATCGGCCTTGAGACGAAGAAGCAGCTGGAGCTCATAGGCGAGAAACCGGACACGCTGATCGCCTGCGTCGGCGGCGGCAGCAACTTCGCGGGATTCGCTTTCCCGTTCGTTCCGGAGAAGCTGAAGGGCAAGGGCATAAGGATAATAGCGGTCGAACCGACGGCCTGCCCGTCGCTTACGAAGGGCGAGTACCTTTACGATTACGGCGATACGGGAAAGCTTACGCCGCTCGTTAAGATGTATACGCTCGGCCACAGCTTCATTCCCGCGGGCATACATGCGGGCGGGCTCAGGTACCACGGTGTCGCGCCGCAGGTGTCGCTGCTGGCGAGGAAGAAGGTAATAGAAGCGAAGGCGTTCTCGCAGAACCCGGTATTCGAGGCGGCGATAATGTGGGCGAGGACCGAAGGGTTCCTGCCGGCGCCGGAGACATCGCACGCGATACGCTGCGCGATAGACGAGGCGAAGAAGAACGACAAGAAGGTCATCGTCTTCAATTACAGCGGCCACGGACATTTCGACCTCTCCGCATATGACGCTTATCTCGAAGGGAAGCTCGAGGATTACGAGCATCCGGAAGAGAAGATAAAAGAGGCGATAAAGAAGATTCCGGAGATAGGTAACGCATGAGGGTGTCCCCTTGGAGGATGGCTCCGTGATATATAAGTTCATAGACGATAACGGGACGTTTACGGTAAAGGACCCGCAGAGGTTCAGCCTGTATTTTCCGCTGACGGACAGGGACGGGAGGATACTGAGCTCGATAAGCCCGAACCTCGGCGGGGACATAAAGCGCGATAACGACCGCTTCCTGACGCCGCCCGCGAGCATAGAGGACATCCGCAACAACCTCTTCTGCCGCCGCGATTTTTTCCTGAAGGCAGGCGGCCATGTGATACGGCTGTCATACCCGCACGACGACGTGCTCGAGGCAGGGTTCCTCTACCATAAAGTGACGAAGAGGACGTCGGGCCTGAAGATCGAGATACTGAATTTCGTCCCGTTCGACATGCCCGTGGAAGTGATGCAGGTGCGCGTCACGAACTTCAGCGGCAAGGACATGGATATCACGCCGACCTCGTTCATCCCGTTATTCGGCCGCAGCGAGAAGAACATCCGCGACCACAGGCATGTAAGCTCCCTGCTCAACCGCGTCGAGCTCGACAGGCACGGGATATTCCTGAAGCCCACGATGATATTCGACGAGAAGGGCCACATGGAGAACAGGACGCAGTATTTTGTCCTCGGATACGAGGGGAGCGGCAAGGCGCCCGTTGGCCAGTACCCGGCACTCGGGATGTTCTACGGCGAGGGGGACATGATATTCCCAGACGCGATATATAAGCTCGTCGTGCCGGCGACGAGGAAAACGCCGGACTTCGACGGGAAAGAGGCCTGCGGCGCGTTCAGGTTCTCGCGCCGTATATTAAAGAAGGGCGCTTCCGCGGATTATTGCCTGGTCATGGGCATCGAGGAGAATAAGAGCGCCGCGCTGAAATATTTCCGAAAGCTTAATACGCCCGCGAAAGTCGCCAAGAGCCTTATCGCCACGAAAAAATACTGGCGCAACTACCTTTCGAAGCCCACGCTAAAATTCAAGGACGGCGATTACAATAACTGGCTGCTCTGGGTCAAGCTGCAGCCGACGCTGCGCAAGTTGTTCGGATGCTCGTTCCTCCCGCATTTTGATTACGGCAAAGGCGGCCGCGGCTGGCGCGATATCTGGCAGGATGCGCTGACACTTTTATTGACTGAGCCGAAGAAGGCAAAGGATTTCATATTCGGAAGTTTCAGCGGTGTCCGGCTCGACGGTTCGAACGCGACGATAATAACGAAAGACGGCAGGTTCATCGCCGACCGCAACAGGATAAGCCGCGTATGGATGGACCACGGCATCTGGCCGTACCTTACGACGCGCCTATACGTGAACAAGACCGGCGATATCGGTTTCATGCTCAGGGACGCGGAGTATTTCCGCGACCACCAGCTTAAGCGCGCGAAAGAGGCGGACAAGGCGTTCAGCCAGGCGGATTTCATCCAGCGCGACAGCTCCGGCAAGGTATACAAGGGAAGCGTGCTCGAGCACCTGCTGGTGCAGAACCTCGTGCAGTTCTTCAATGTCGGCGAGCATAACGTGATACGCCTCGAGAACGCCGACTGGAACGACGGGCTCGACATGGCTTCCGACAGGGGCGAGAGCGTCACGTTCAGCTTCATGTATGCGCACAACCTCTGGGACATCTGCTCTATCCTCGAAAAGATGAAACAGGAACACGAAAAAGTAAAGGTCCTCGTTGAACTCCTGCCGCTGCTCGACAGCATGAGCTCGCCGGTTGATTACGGCGACTACAGGCAGAAGCAGAAACGGCTCGATGAATATATGGAGTCGGTGAAGGGCATAAGCGGGCAGAAGGTGGAGGTCGATATAGACGGGCTCATCAAAGACCTGCGCAAGAAGGCGGACCACATGTTCGCGTGGCTCGGAGAAAAGGAATGGATGCCGTCCGCGGGCTTCTTCAACGGTTATTACGACAACAACGGCCGCCGCGTCGAAGGGAAAAACAAAGGCCATGTCAGGATGAAACTGCAGTCGCAGGTATTCGCGATAATGAGCGGCGGCGCCACCGACGAACAGATAGCCGTGATATGGGCCTCGATAAAGAAGCATCTTAAGGACAGGCGCCTCGGAGGTTTCCGCCTCAGTACGGATTTCAAGTCGCTCTATATGGAACTCGGCCGCGCGTTCGGGTTCGCCTACGGCGACAAGGAGAACGGCGCGTTCTTCAACCACATGGTCGTGATGCTCGCGAACGCCCTTTACAAAAGGGGCTTCAAGAAAGAGGGCAAGGAAGTCCTCGACTCGATATACAAGATGGCGACCAGCGACAGGGCGCGCATCTATCCGATGATACCGGAATATTTCAATAACGAGGGCCGCGGGCTTTACCTGTATCTGACCGGTTCCGCGAGCTGGTATATCTATACGCTTATAGAGGAAGTCCTGTGAAAAAGGAATACCTGGTATTCGTCTCGATAATCGTGGTGATAGCCGCGCTTGCCGTCATCGGCAGGTCGCTTATTACCGGTTTCGCGATAAAACAGATCAAGGGCGCTTTCCCTGAATACAAGGTTGCGGTAGGGAATGCCGAGATAAAGAGCATCGACCTGATCTCTTTCAGTGATATATATATCGCCAAAGGCGACACTAACAGGTATAAAATCAAGGAACTTGATATAAGGGTCACTCCGCTGACCCCGTTCAGCAGGACGATCCCGAAAGTATCGGTCGACGGATGCAGTATAGTCGTGTCTTCCCCGAAGGGGAAGCTCAAGGAGCTCGCACAGCTTCCGAAGACGAAGGCGGGCCCGATGTTCATAATCGAGTCGCTCGAGATAAACGACCTCGTCCTTGAGATACATACGGCCGATTTCGACACGACGGCCCTCATCCGGGCTAACGCGGCCATCGGTAAAGACATCTCGTACGACGCGGTCGTGAAACTGGAGAAGATAAACCTGGGCCTCCTCGCGAAGATACTCGGTGCGGGGGAGAAGGTCGATATAAGCGGGAAGATGGGCGGCGAGATATCGCTGAGCGGCAAGGACTTCAGGATAGACGCGATAAAAGGCGAGTTCAAGGCGATAGATCCCGGCGGCACCGTGATAATAAAGGACGAGGAGTTCATAAATACGCTGGCAAGGCAATCGAAACAGCCGGTGGAGATGATACGAGACAGCTTCAAATTTTATAATTATACGAGCGGGACGCTGTCGGTATCGAAGGACAAAGACGCGATATTGCTGCACCTGTTGATGGAAGGATTACAGGGAAAGAGGGACCTTACGATAGCATTGCACGGATTCTAAAGGAGGATAAGATGAAGAACAGGATAGCGGTGCCGGTAACGGCGCTTCTCGTGATTTTAGTGATGGGCTGCGCGTCGGTGCAGGTAAAGGCGCCCAAGGACCCGATAAAGGTCGATATAACGATGCGGCTTGATGTCTACCAGCATGTCGAGAAGGACATCGACAGCATAGAAGACATCGTATCCGGAAAGAGCACGCCGAAGCCGAAAGGCGGCATGCAGTTGAATTTCCTTATGGCGAACGCTTATGCTGAGGACGGGCTTTCGGCGGATGTCGAGCAGGCCGCGCTGAGGCGCAGGGACAGGAAGGATGAGCTGGTGTCGTGGGAGCAGAAAGGCGTCTTAGGCGAGAACGCCATGGGCCTGGTCGAAGCAAGGTCGGGGCAGGCTCCCGGAGGGCTGGTCGATTCCGAGAACGCCGACAGGATGATAATATACAAGGGGATAGCTAAAAAGAACGGGACCTCGGTCGAGGACGTCCAGAAGATATATGCTGTCCGTCTCCACGAGGACGCCCCTTCGGGGACGCCGATAGAGGTCATCGCCGCGGCAGGAAACCGCGTCTGGAAGACGAAATAATTGAAGATAGCGGTAAAGGTCAAGGCCGGCTCCAGCAGGGAGAAGGTCGAGAAGGCGGATGACGGAAGCTATGCGGTATGGGTGCGGGCTAAGCCGACCGACGGCAAGGCGAATGAGGCGGTAATAAAGGCCCTTGCCGCGCATTTTGATATCGCGAAATCCAATATAACGTTATTGACGGGCCATACATCCAAACTTAAACTATTTGATATATGTTTAAACTAGTAATATTCGATATAGACGGCACCATAGTCAATGCCTACGATGCGATAGAGAAGAGCATCAACTATACCCTTAAAAAGCTCGGGTACCCGAAGGCGAAGATGGCCGTCGTGAAACGGCTGGTGGGCCACGGGGACAGGAACTTCGTCGAGCAATTCGTCGGCCGGAAGGACGTCGAAGAGGGGCTGAAGCTCTACCGCCTTCACCACGAGAAAGCCCTGTTGAAGCACTCGAAGGTAATACCCGGGGCGAGGCGCCTCCTGGCCGGCCTTAAGAAGTCCGGATATAAGCTGGCGATTGCGAGCAACAGGCCCCCGAATTACAGTATCATATTGCTGAAACATCTCGACTTGCTCAAGTATTTCGACGCGGTCGAATGCGCGAGGGATAAGAGCGAGATAAAGCCGAAGCCCTTCCTCATACCGAAGATACTGAAAAAGCTCGGGATCAAAAAAAGCGAGGCACTTTACGTGGGTGATATGACGGTAGATGTCCATGCCGGCCATAACGCGGGCGTAAAGGTGGTGGCGGTCCTCGGCGGATCATCGTCCCACTCGGAGCTGAAACAGGCGCGGCCCTGCGGGATAACCCGCAAGATATCGGGCCTGCTGCATGTGGCAAAAAAATGCCGAACGAAAACATACTCATAGTAGAAGACGACAGGAACATCTCCAAGCTCATCAAGTTCAACCTTGAGAAGGAGGGCTTTGACGCCTTTGCCGTCCCTAACGGCGAGGATGCCCTCGAACACCTTAAAAGATATTCCGTAGACCTAGTTATCCTCGATATAATGCTCCCCAAAATGGACGGCTTCGAGGTCTGCCGGCAGGCCAAGCAGGACCCGAAGCTGAAGGATATCCCGGTGATAATGCTTACCGCTAAAGGCGAGGAAGTGGACAGGGTCGTGGGGCTCGAGCTCGGCGCGGACGATTACATCGTAAAACCGTTCAGCCCGCGCGAACTTACGTTAAGGGTAAAGGCGATACTGCGCCGCGGGAAAGCGCCGGCCGCCGTGAAGGAGATATTGAAGGCCGGAGGGATAACCGTGGATTCCGCCAGGCACAGGGTGACCGCTGGCAGGAAGGAGATCGAGCTGACGCCGATGGAGTTCAAGCTGCTCTCGACCCTTATGGTGCGCAGCGGGCGCGTCCAGTCGAGGGAGCAGCTCCTTGCGGATGTATGGGATATCGCCGCCGACGTTGATACGCGCACTATAGATACCCATATCAAAAGATTACGAGAAAAACTCGGCAAGCCGGGCGACGCGATAAGGACCGTCAGGGGGCTCGGTTACCAGTTCAGGGAAGACGATGAGGATTAAGCTGCACTGGAAGATGACGATAGTGTTCTGCCTGCTCGGGACGGTTTTGCTCGCCGCGGCCTATCTGTACCTTAACCCCCGCCTTAAGGCGTTCATAGAAAGGGATATCGAGGATAACATCAGGAGGGAACTCTTCCTCTGCCGGGAGCTCCTGGGCCCCGCCGACCTCAAGGATGCCGACGCGCTCGCCGGAAGGATGGGTTCGTCGCTTGGGTTGAGGGTAACTATAATCGCGCCGGACGGGAAGGTCCTCGGGGATTCGGATATCGAAAGCGCGGACCTAGCCGGGGTAGAGAACCATCTCGACAGGCCGGAGGTCCGGCAGGCGCTGAAGGATGGTTTCGGCCACAGCCGCAGGTACAGCTATACTCTCAAGAAATACATGATGTACAGCGCCGTGCTCCTCGGAGATAAACCGCCCGCGCCGGTCCTGCGACTGATAATGCCCGTCTCATCGATAACCGAGTTCGAGGCGAAGATGCAGAAGATCCTCATAGTTGCGCTGGCCGCCGTGTTCCTGTTATCGCTCGTATTAAGCGTGATAGTATCATCGGTAGTGACGCGCCCGGTATCGCGGATATCTTCTACCGCCAAGTCGATAGCGGGGGGAGACCTTTCCGCAAGGGCTCTCATATCATCCGACGACGAGATAGGCGACCTTGCAAAGACGCTCAACCATATGGCCGGCGAGATACGCGGGAAGATTGACAGTATCGCCTCCGGCGAGGCTAAGCTCGAGGCGGTGCTCTCGAGCATGGTGGAAGGCGTCATCGTGACCGACGAGAAAGGCGCGATACTTATCGCGAACCCCTCGGCCCGCAAGATGTTCCTGATCGATACGGCGCCGGAGGGGAAGACGCCGCTTGAGGTCATACGCAACTCATCCGTGCAGGATATCGTCGACAGGATACTCAGGCAGGGTCAGAGGGTCGCTGCCGAGGAGATACAACTCAGCAGGCCGGATGAAAGGTCGGTAAAAGTGAGCGCCGCAGCCGTGATGAAAGAAGGGGAATTGTCCGGCGCGCTTCTCGTCTTCCATGATATCACCGAGTTAAGGCGCCTCGAGAGGGTAAGGCAGGATTTCGTCGCGAACGTTTCGCATGAACTGCGCACGCCGCTGTCGAGCATAAAAGGATATTCGGAGACGCTTGCCGAAGGCGGCGTAACGCAGCAGAAGGAGCAGAAGGAATTCCTCGGGATAATCTACCGTGAGAGCGACCGCCTCGCGAAACTCATAGACGACCTGCTGGACCTGTCCAGGATAGAATCGGGCAAGATGGCGATGGTCCTCATGCCGGTGGACCTGCTTCCGGCGGTAAAGCGTGCCGGCGCGATACTCGAAAAACAGGCGGCCTCAAAGTCGATCAGGATAACCCTCGATATTCCCTCCGGGACCCCGCGAATCCTCGCCGATGAGAGCAGGCTCTCACAGGTAATATTGAACCTTCTGGATAACGCGGTTAAGTACACGCCCGAGGGCGGAGATGTCAGGATATCTGCCGTTCCCGACGGGGTTTTTGTCCGCGTAGATGTTTCCGATACGGGCGTCGGCATCCCCGAAGCCGATATCCCGAGGATATTCGAACGGTTCTACAGGGTCGACAAGGCCCGCTCGCGCGAGCTCGGCGGCACGGGCCTCGGCCTCTCGATAGTAAAGCATATCGTCCAGGCCCACGGCGGGCAGGTGTCGGTCAGATCCGCGCCGGGCAAAGGCACTACCTTCAGTTTCACAATTCCTAAAGCTTAGTTCACACAAAGTTCACATTTCCGCCCTTTTCCCGCCATCTTCAAAATATATACTCTCTGCTGAAAACAAAAAGGAGGGGGTATATGGCGAAGAGGGTCCTGGCCTGTATGGTGTTGGCGGCGGGTATTGCGGGTTCAAGCGCATGCGGTTTTGCCGGCGAGGTCGATATCCTCGTCCAGAAACTCGTGGACAAGGGCATATTGACGCCCGGGGACGCGCAGCAGATATTGACCGAGACGAAGGAAGAAGCGAAGAAGGAGCTCGCGAAGGGCGAATCGATGTCGGCGCCGAAGTGGGTGCAGGACATCAAGCTTAAGGGAGATTTCAGGTTAAGGTATCAGCACGACAGGGCCAAACAGGCCGCTGCGACTGCGAGCCAGCGCGACAGGGCGAGGATAAGGCTCAGGATAGGCGCCGAGACGAGGCTCATAGACGAGTTCAAGGTCGGCTTCGGAATCGCGACCGGGACTACGAGCGACCCGCGATCGACGAACATGACCCTCGGGGATTCGTTCTCGTTCAAGGACATAATCCTCGATTACGCTTACGGCCAGTATGACCCGGACCTGTCGCATTACATGCAGCCGTTATCGCTGTCCATGATAGGCGGCAAGTTCCCTAACCCCATATGGGAACCGGTGGACATGCTCTGGGACACCGACATAAGGCCGGAAGGCGTCATGGCCAACCTCGGTTATAAAGCGGATAATAACCTCGATTTTTTCATGAACAACGGTTTCTTCGTCCTGGACGAAAGCGGCTCGGATAAGGGCGACCCGGTAATGTTCGTAGTCCAGCCGGGAGTGAACTGGAAGATAACCGACAATATCGAGTTCAAGGGCGCCGTAGACAACTATTTCTTCAACGGAGTAAAGGACCATGCGGCCCTCGATTACACCGCGGGCACGAACACGGTAGCGCGCCTGCCGAACATGAACAGGCAGACAAGCACGGCCGTCTACTGGTATAACTACAACTCTATTGCGCCGAAAGCCGAGATCGGTTTCATAGACCCGTTCAAGTTCGCCGGTTTCGACACGGGCGTGCCTTACCTGTCATTCTTCGGCGAATACATAAACAACTGGGACCGCAGTTCGCAGGATAACGGTTGGGCCGTCGGCAGCAGGATAGGGCACAAGAAGGTCGGCGACAAAGGCCAGTGGCAGTTATGCTACAACTACCGCTTCCTGGAAAGGGACGCGTGGCTCGATATCTTCCCGGATTCCGATTTTTACAGCGGGAAGACGAACGCGAAGGGAAACAACGTGATATTCCAGTACGGCGTGACGAAGAATTCGATGCTTAATTTCGAATATTACGATACGATGAATATGACGAGGCAAACCAAGAGCGCGGATTCATCCCGCCTGCCTGCGCAGGTGATACAGGCGGACTGGATAGTCAAATTCTAAAAGAAAGGAAAGGATAAAATGAAAAAGACCGGAATGATGCGGGCGGCGGTATACGCCGCGGCCTGCCTGATGGCCGCCGCGGGAACGGTATGCGCGGCCGAAAAAGTGGTGGTCGAGGGATCGACGACCGTGCTTCCGATAGCGCAGAGGACGGCGGAGGCATTCATGGACATCCACGGCGGCATAGACGTCTCCGTGAGGGGCGGCGGTTCGGGTGTCGGAATAGCGTCGCTCTTGGACGGTTCCTGCGACATCGCGGACTCTTCGCGCGCGATGAAGGATGCCGAATATGAAAAAGCGGCCGCGAAGAAGAAGGACCCGAAGGCGTTCGTGGTCGCGATGGACGGGATCGCGGTGGTAGTCAATAATTCCAACGGCGTCACGGGCCTGACAAAACAGCAGGTAAAGGAGATATATACCGGCGCGGTGTCGGACTGGTCCGCGGTCGGCGGCCAGGCGGGAAAGATCGTAGTCGTATCGCGCGACAGTTCGAGCGGCACGTTCGAGGCCTTCGGGGAACTCGTGCTGAAAGGCGCGAAGGTCAGGCCGGACGCGCTCATGCAGGCGTCTAACCAGGCGATAGCGTCGATAGTGGCGAAGACGCCGGGCGCGATAGGTTACGTAGGGCTCGGTTATATAACGGATTCTGTGAAGCCTCTCGAGATAGAAGGCGTTAAGCCGGGCAAGGATACCGTCCTCTCGGGCAAGTATCCCGTATCGAGGCCGCTGTTCATGTATACGAACGGAAGCCCGAAAGGCGCGGTCAAGGAGTATATAGATTACGTCCTGGGGCCGGATGGCCAAAAAATCGTTGATGAGGAAGGTTTCGTAGCCTTAAAATGATGCCATGATACGCATAAAAGAGAAGGCCTACGAGTGGATATTCACTGCGCTGGCCTTCTCGTCGCTTATATTCCTGGTCGGGATAATAATAGTCCTGTTCAAGGAAAGTATCCCGATATTCAAGGCCGTAAAGCCCGGGGACCTGCTTTTCGGCAGGTTCTGGTACCCGACTTATGAACCTCCCGAGTTCGGGATATTCCCGCTTATACTCGCAAGCTTTTGGGTGACCCTCGGGGCGATGTTCGTTTGCGTCCCGCTCGGGATAGGGAGCGCTCTTTACCTGAACGAGATAGCGGGCCCGGCGCAGAAGTCCGTGCTGAAACCTATGGTCGAGATACTGGCAAGCATCCCGTCCGTCGTATACGGGTTCTTCGGGATGATGATAGTGGCGCCCCTGCTCCAGGAGGTGCTGCATATCCCGACAGGGTTATGCGCTTTCAGCGCCAGCCTGGTGCTCGGGATAATGGCGACGCCGACTGTTTGCAGCATCGCGGAGGACGCGCTCAGTTACGTTCCGAGGAGTTTCAGGGAAGCGTCGTTCGCGGTCGGCGCTAACAGGTGGCAGACGCTCACGAAGGTGGTCATACCCGCCGCCGGTTCCGGGATATCGACGGCCATAATACTTGGCATGAGCAGGGCGGTCGGCGAGACGATGATCGTGCTGATGGTCGCGGGAGGGGCCGCGGTGATACCGAAGTCATTCTTCGACCCGGTGAGGCCTATGACATCCGCGATAGCCGCCGAGATGGGCGAGGCGCCGATGGGAAGCATGCATTACCATTCGCTCTTCGCCATAGCGCTGGTGCTCTTCCTTATAACATTTGTGTTCAATATAATAGCCGAACTGGTAAGCCGGAGGTTCAGGATAAAATTGGGGCATAGCGGATGAAAGCAAAAGATATAACGCAAAAGATAGGGTTCGCCTCGCTCTTCGCATGCATGGCCGTAACGCTCTTCTTCCTCGGCGCGATAATATTTTTCATCGCGGCGCGTGGGATAAAGGTCATAACATGGGAGTTCCTGACGCAGGTGCCGAAGGCCGGGATGACGCAGGGAGGGGTGGCGCCGGCGATAGTCGGCACGCTTTATGTAACTCTCGGGGCGATAGCCGTGTCGCTTCCGCTCGGGCTCGCGTGCGCGATATACCTCTGCGAATATTCGCCGAAAGGATATTTCGTCAATATAATAAGGATGAGCATAAATAACCTTGCCGGCGTGCCGTCCGTCGTCTTCGGGCTCTTCGGCCTGGCCGTGTTCGTGAAATATTTCGGTTTCGGCGTCTCGATATTGTCGGGAAGCCTTACGCTCGGGATACTCGCGCTGCCAGTTATAATATCGGCGACGCAGGAAGCGTTGACTGCGGTCCCGATCTCGCTCAGGGAGGCGTCGCTCGCGCTCGGAGCGACGAAATGGGAGACGATAAGGAAGATAGTGCTGCCGACCGCGCTGCCCGGCATCCTGACGGGGATAATATTAAGTATCGGAAGGGTCGCGGGAGAGACGGCCCCGATACTCTTTACGGCAGCCACATTCTATACGAGGAGATATCCGGATTCGCCGTTCTCGGAGGTCATGGCGCTTCCGTACCATATCTACGCGCTGATGACCGAGGGTACGCATCCGGAAGAGCAGTCCGCTATCGCTTACGGCTGCGCGTTGATACTGCTTGTGCTGGTGCTTACCGTCTCGGGAGCAGCGATATTCATACGACAAAGGCAGAGGGTGCAGAATGCATAAGAACGTGAAGATGAAAGCCGGGGGCGTCGATTTCTTCTATGGGCCGCGTCAGGCCCTTAAGGGCATCGACCTCGATATCTGCGAAAAACATGTCACCGCGATAATAGGGCCGTCGGGGTGCGGCAAGTCGACGTTCATACGGTTGCTTAACCGCATGAACGAACTGGTGCCGAACACCAGGCTGGAGGGGAGGATACTCCTCGACGGGGAGGACATCTGCGACCGGTCGGTCGACGCGGTCGAGATAAGGCGGCGCGTCGGTATGGTCTTCCAGAAACCGAACCCATTCCCGAAGAGCATCTTCGAGAACGTCGCCTATGGCCTTACCGTCAACGGTGTCAAGGACAGCAAGACAATAGAGAAAAAGGTGGTTGCTTCGCTGATGAAGGCCGCGCTCTGGGACGAGGTCAAGGACCGGCTCCACGAGAACGCGCTGAAACTTTCCGGCGGGCAGCAGCAGCGGCTTTGTATCGCGAGGTGCCTCGCGGTCGAACCGGAGGTCATACTCTTCGATGAGCCGTGCGCGAGCCTCGACCCCGTATCTACCGGAAAGATAGAAGAGCTTATCCTTGAGCTGAAGAAGTACTATACTATAGTCATCGTGACGCATAACATGCAGCAGGCCGCGCGCGTATCGGACCATACGGCGTTCTTCCTGCTCGGCGAACTGGTCGAGGTAGGCCAGACACAGGATATATTCACCGCGCCTAAACAGAAGAGGACGGAGGATTACATCACGGGGAGGTTCGGTTGATGAAGAAAGTCCTGTTCGTATGCGTCGAGAACTCGTGCCGCAGCCAGATGGCTGAAGGATGGGCGCGCCATCTCGGTAAAGGCGCGCTGGAGGCCTACAGCGCCGGGTCAAAGCCCTCCGGCACCGTGAACCCGGATGCGGTCAAAGTCATGGCGGAAGCCGGAGTCGACATATCCGGCCAGGGATCGAAAGGGTTCTTCGACCTCCCGGTTAAGGAGTTCGATCACGTTGTCACGATGGGATGCAAGGACGTGTGCCCGTTCGTCCCTGCCAGGAAGCATATCGAATGGCAGATAGAGGACCCGAAAGGGGAGGATCTCGATCATTTCAGGAAGGCCAGGGATGTCATAAAGATGAAGGTAACCGGGCTTATTGAAACGTTAAAGGGAGAAGAATGATGGAAAGGCATTTTGACGAAGAACTGAAAGGCATAAACTCCGATATACTGAGGATGGGAAGCCTTGCCGAGGACGCGATAGTCAATTCCGTGAAGGCGCTGAAGGAGCAGAGCAGGCAGATCGCCTCAGACGTGATAAACTCCGACAGGAAGATAGACAGCCTCGAAGTGGAGATAGAGGAGAAGTGCCTGACGCTGATGGCGCTCCACCAGCCGACCGCGGTCGACCTTAGGTTCCTTACCACGGCGATAAAGCTCAATAACGAGCTCGAGAGGATAGCCGACCTCGCGGTCGATATCGCGCAGAGGGTGCTCGAGATAGTGGATAAGCCGCTGCTGAAGCCGCTGGTCGATATCCCGAAACTCTGCGTGATAGCCCAGACAATGGTCAAGGAATCGATAGACGCGTTCGTGAACAGGGACATAGAGCTTGCGAAGAAGGTCGTTCTTTCCGACGCCGAAGCGGACAAGCTTAGGAATTTCGTTCAGGATGAGCTGGTCAACGACTATATATCAAAAGACGCAGGCACCGCGACAAGGGCGGTTCCGCTACTTCTTATAGCCCGCCACCTCGAGCGTATCTGCGACCACGCCACGAATATCGCCGAAGACGTCATATACATGGTCGGCGCGAAGGTCGTAAGGCACCACCCTGAGGAGTTATAGCACAAGGGTGTCCCCTCGGTGCATGGCTCCTTTTTTTCTTTGGCTCCTTTTTTTCTTTTTTTCTTGACAAATCTCTACCATAATGGTAGAAATAGTAGAAATTGAATGGAGAACGGGAATGAAGATATCCACGAGGGGAAGGTACGGGGTAAGGCTGATGCTCGAGCTCGCGGCGCATTACGGGAAGCAGACCGTTACGCTAAAGCAGATATCTAAGAGCCAATGCATATCGGAGAAGTACCTCTGGCACCTGGTGCCGCCGCTAAAGACGGCGGGGCTGCTGGCGTCGGGAAGGGGCGCTCACGGCGGGTATTCGCTCGCGAAGCCGCCCTCGAAGATAACGCTTAAGGATGTCGTGACGGCGGTGGAGGGCCCGCTGTTCCCTACGATATGCGCGGGGAACCCCTCGTCATGTAAAAGGTCGCCGTTATGCGCTTCAAGGGATATATGGGAAGAGATAGGAAAGAAGGTCGGGCAGATACTCTCCTCGGTGACGCTCGAAGAACTTATGCAGAGGCAGAATAACAAGGCGAAAAAAACTACAGGCATGTATTACATATAGGAGGAGTAAGATGGGCAGGATATTCGAGGATATAATCGAGACGATAGGCAATACTCCGCTGGTAAGGATAAACTGCCTAGCCAGGGGAATGAACGCCGTCATATTGGCCAAGCTGGAGTCGTTCAACCCGCTCTCCAGCATCAAGGACAGGGTGGGCGCGGCGATGATCGAGGCGGCCGAAGAGAAGGGGCTTATAGACGAAGGCAGCGTCATCATCGAGCCGACGAGCGGCAATACCGGCGTCGCGCTCGCGTTCGTGTGCGCCTCGAAAGGTTACCGTCTGATACTCACCATGCCCGAGACGATGAGTGTCGAGAGGAGGCAGCTGTTGAAGATACTCGGCGCGGAGATAGTGCTGACCGACGGAGCGAAAGGCATGAAGGGCGCTATCGACAAGGCGAACGAGCTCGCCAAGCAGACGCCGAAGAGCTATATACCGGACCAGTTCGCGAATCCCGCGAACCCGGAGATACACAGGAAGACGACCGCCGAGGAGATATGGAGGGACACCGGAGGGAAAGTGGATATCTTCATCGCGGGCGTCGGCACCGGCGGAACACTGACCGGCGTCGGGGAAGTCCTTAAGAAAAGGAACCCGAAAATAAAGGTCATAGCCGTGGAGCCGAAGGACAGCCCCGTGCTATCAGGCGGCAAGCCGGGCCCGCACAAGATACAGGGCATAGGCGCGGGTTTTGTTCCCGGCGTATTGAACAAAAAGGTAATAGATGAGATAATACAAGTCGCTTCGGAGGATGCCGGCGCGGTATCGCGCCGCCTCGCGAAGGAGGAAGGCATCCTCGCGGGCATCTCGTGCGGAGCGGCGATGTGGGCCGCGCTCGAGGTCGCCAAACGGGACGAATCCGCCGGCAAGACGATAGTCGTGATACTCCCCGATACGGGAGAACGCTATCTTTCCACATGGCTATTCCAGGAGTAAGCAGATGAAACGCAAAGTATACCTTGACCATAACGCGACCACTCCGCTGCACCCGGAAGTGAAGAAGGCGATGACCGAGGCGATGGAGGCGTTCGGCAACCCGTCGAGCATGCACAGCTTCGGCAGGCAGGCGCACCGCCTGGTCGACGACGCGAGGGAGAGGATCTCGTCGTTCATCGGCGGCAGGCCGGAGGATATCGTCTTCGTCGGGAGCGGTTCGGAGGCGAACAATACGGTATTCAACCTGCTTTACTGCACGGCGAAGCGCTGCGAAGCCCCGCATACGAAGAGGCACCAGGTCATCACCTCGCAGATAGAGCACCCGTGCATACTTGAGGCCGCGGGATGCCTTGCGGAAAGGGGCATCGAGGTCATCTACCTCCCGGTCGACAAATACGGCAAGATAGATATCGCGAAATACGAAGGGCTCGTATCGGAGAAGACGGCCCTCGTCTCGGTGATGATGGCGAATAACGAGATAGGAACGATACAGGACATAAAGACGATAGGAAGCATCGCTCATAAGCACGGGGCGCTCTTCCACACGGACGCGATACAGGCGGTCGGCAAGATACCCGTGGACGTCAGGGGCCTCGGCGTAGATTACCTTTCGCTCTCGGCGCACAAGATATACGGGCCGAAGGGCGTCGGCGCGCTTTACGTCTCGCCGGGCGTCCCGTTCTGCCCGTTCATACGGGGCGGCCACCAGGAGAGAGGACGTCGCGCGGGCACCGAAAATACCACGGGCATCGCGGGCTTCGGCAAGGCGATCGAGATGCGCGCGAAAGAGATGGATAGTGAGAGCAATAAATTGCTCTCACTAAAGGCGCGCCTGAAAGCGGGCATAGAAAAGAACATAAAGGATATCGAATTCAACGGCCACCCGGTTGACTCGCTGCCGGGCACATTGAACGTATCGTTCGACGCGTCGGAGGGAGAGGCGATACTGTTGTACCTCGACCTCGAAGGCATCGCAGTATCGACCGGTTCGGCATGCGCGTCAGGCTCGCTCGACCCGTCGCATGTGCTGATAGCTACCGGAGTACCCGCCGAACAGGCGCACGGATCGATACGGATAAGCATGGGCCGCGACAATACCGAGGAAGAGATCGACTATGCCGTCGAAAAGCTCGCGTTCGTCATCGGCAAGATAAGGAACATGTCCACCGTCGGAAGGAGCGCCCATGGAAAAAAGGACTGAGTGGGTCTATTCCGACAAGGTAAAGGACCATTTCATCAATCCGCGCAACGTGCTCGGCGACGAAGCGGAGTATAATGCGGACGGCAAAGGCACCGTCGGCAACATAAAATGCGGCGATGAGATGATAGTCGCGATAAAAGTCGATAAGGCCAACGGCACCATAGCCGACTGCAGGTGGAAGACCTACGGGTGCGCGAGCGCCATAGCAAGCACGTCGATATTGTCCGAGGTCGTAAAGGGCAAGACGCTCGACTTCGCCTACCATATCACGGCGAAGGATATCGCGAAGGAGCTCGGCGGCCTTCCGGAGCACAAGGTCCACTGTTCGGTCCTCGGCCACAAGGCCCTGCGAGCGGCGATAGACGATTATTACAAACGCAACGGCATGACCGACAAGGTCGAGGAGGAGAAGTCGCACCTCATCTGCCAGTGCATGAACGTGACCGACATAGAGATAGAGCATGCCGTGCTCGAGGGCGCGCGCACATACCTCGAACTGCAGGAGAGGACGAAACTCGGCACCGTATGCGGGCAGTGCAAGGATAAAGCGATCGAACTGCTGGAGGAGTATAAGGAAAGACATTTTAACCAGGAGGACGAAACATGCCGTTCAAAGTGACATTCAAGGGGAACTCGTTGACGCTTTCGGGAAATGGACCGGAGAAGGGAAGCCCCGCGCCCGGGTTCAAGGTGCTGAAGCAGGACCTCTCCGAGACGGGGCTCACCGATTTCAAGGGCAAGGTAAAGATATTGACATCGTTCCCGTCGCTCGACACGCCGGTCTGTGACCTGCAGGTGAAGGAGTTCAACAAGAGGGCCGTGAATTTCTCTTCGGACGTCGCGGTAATAGGAATAAGCATGGACCTGCCGTTCGCGCAGAAGAGGTTTTGCCAGGAGAACGACATAAATAACGTTACGGTCGTTTCGGACCACAGGGACGCCTCCTTCGGCCTGAATTACGGCCTGCTCATAAAGGAGCTGCGCCTTCTGGCCAGGTCTATCATCATAGTCGACAAAGAGGATATTGTGAGGTATATTCAGGTGGTGGGCGAACTGACGAACCCGCCTGATTACGAGGCGGCGCTCAAGGCGCTGCAGGAGATATTAAGAGGATAGCATGGGAAAGATACCCGATGACATAGTGAAGTTCCTTCACGCGCAGCATTTCACGGTCGTCTCGACGATAGGGAAGGACGGCCTGCCGCATAATTCCTGCAAGGGCATAGTCAATATCGAGGACGATACCGTCTACCTGCTCGACCTTTACAAGGGGCAGACGCATGAAAACCTCGAGAAGAACCCCGCGATCAGCGTAAGCGTCGTGGATGAGCACCGCTTCAAGGGGTACTGCCTCAAAGGCACCGCGAAGCTGTTGACCGAGGGCCTGCTGAAATCCCATATAATCAAGTCGTGGGAAGATAAGATAACGGCAAGGATAACGCATCGGCTCATCAAGAACCTGAAGGGCGAGCACGGGCATGAAAGCCATCCCGAAGCCCAGCTTCCGAAGCCGAAATACCTGATAGCGATGAAGGTCTCAGAGATAGTCGACCTTACGCCCCCTCCGCTCAGATGACGGACCAGATCGTGATGTGGCTTAAGGGCCTTCCGAAGGACTATATAGTGCTGATAACCGCGGCGCTCCCGGTTTCGGAATTGAGGGGGGCGATACCGCTTGCGCTCTCCTTCGGGATGACGGTTCAGAAGGCCTTCCTGTTATCGGTCATCGGGAATTTCATCCCGGTCATTCCCGTGCTTTTCCTGCTCGAGCCCGTCTCGAGACGGCTCGGGAGGTTCAAGGTATTCGCGCGGTTCTTCGACTGGCTGTTCACGCGGACCCGCAAGAGGGCGGACACGATACAGAAATACGAGATGCTCGGGCTCGCGGTATTCGTCGCTATACCGCTGCCGATGACCGGCGCATGGACCGGCGCGATAGCGGCGTCGCTTTTGAAGATAAAGTTCAGGTATGCGATAACGGGAATAATACTCGGGATACTCGGAGCCGGCCTGATAGTCTCGTCCCTGTGCACCCTCGGGATAATGAGCTGGCAGGCGGTCACGAATTAATACGGAAAGGTAATTTCAGGTGAGCTTAATAATCTTGATCATCTCTTCGTCGGTGCTTCTCTTCCTCGGCTATGCCATATACGGCAGGTTCCTCAGCAAGCTGCTCCAGCTGAATCCCGACACGAAGACGCCGGCCGTCGTCCTTAAGGACGATGTCGATTATGTCCCGACAAACAAGTTCTACCTTCTCGGCCAGCATTTTTCGGCGATAGCGGCCGCGGGCCCGATAGTCGGCCCGATACTCGCCGGTATGTGGTTCGGGTGGGTCCCGACGGTCATTTGGATTATCATCGGCGGCATATTCATAGGCGGCGTCCACGACCTGTTCACCCTCGTCGCCTCGCTGCGCCACCACGGGCGCTCGATAGCCGAGGTCATAAAGGAATACAAGAGCAAGAAGGCGTTCATAATATTCCTTATATTCCTCTGGATATCCATCATTTATATAATAACGGCTTTTACCGACATAACTGCCGGGACGTTCGCCGACCCTGCAAGGGGTGCGGGAGTAGCGTCATCGTCCATGATGTACCTGCTGCTCGCCCTGACTATGGGGATAATACTCAGGGTCTTTAAGCCGTCGCTGGCGATCTCGACGTTCATATTCATGCCGCTCGTACTCTTATGCATATGGCTCGGGCCGAAGTTCCCGCTGCATATGCCGCCGCTCTTCGGCATGGACCTGCGCACGACCTGGGATGTGCTGCTGCTCGGGTATTGCTTTATCGCGGCGGTAATACCTGTATGGCTGCTTTTACAGCCGCGCGGGTATCTCGGCGGGTTCTTCCTTACGCTGACGGCGGGTGCGAGCCTTATCGGCATAATCGTCGGGCATTTCACGCAGAAGCTCGTGATAAACTATCCCGCCTTTACGGGCTGGGTCAATCCGGGCGGCCTGCCGTTGTTCCCGCTGCTTTTCACGACGGTCGCGTGCGGCGCATGCTCGGGTTTCCACGCGCTCGTCTCGTCGGGGACCACGTCTAAACAGGTGGCAAAGGAGACGGACGCGAAAGTGATAGGCTACGGCGGGATGCTTTTGGAGAGTTTTGTCGCGATAACCGCCCTCGGTACGCTGCTGCTGCTGACAAAGACGCAGGCGCAGGGCCTCGGCAGCCCCGACCAGATATACGCGAACGGCGTTGCCACGTTCCTGAACAGCCTCGGCATAGACAGGGAGTTTGCGCTGACCTTCGCGCTGCTGGCGTTCGCCACTTTCGTTTACGATACGCTCGATGTGGCCACGAGGCTCGGACGCTACATCTTCCAGGAGCTTACCAATATACGCGGCAAGGTAAGCCTGTTCGTCTCCGCGTTCGCGACGCTGCTGCTGCCGGCGTTGTTCGTGACGAGCAAGATGACCGATGCGCAGGGCAATGTCATCCCGGCATGGTCGCTCTTCTGGACGGTATTCGGCTCCAGCAACCAGCTGCTGGCCGCCATGGTACTGTTGGGCCTAAGCGTCTGGCTGTTCAGGAGGAAGAGGAATTACGCGGTGACACTGCTCCCGGCCGTATTCATGACATTCGTCGCGCTGACATCGCTGGCCATGGTGCTGAGGCCCTGGGTAGCAAGGCATATCTCCGAACACAGGATTTTTCCGGAACCCCTCGTTGTCACCTGTTCGGTGCTTTTCCTGCTGTCATTCCTGCTCATAATAGAGGACATAATCATTTTTTCGAAAGGGAACAAGGATGAGCGTAAAAAGACCGGCGCCTGATTTCCATGAGATAGCCGTTGTCGGCGGCGGGCCTGCGGGGATGATGGCCGCGATCCGCGCGGCGGAGCTCGGCAAGGACGTCGTGCTTATCGAAAGGAACAGGTCCCTCGGCCGCAAGATACTAATAACGGGCAAGGGCAGGTGCAACCTGACAAATTCCTGCGATATGGACTCGTTCATGGGGAAGTTCGGCAGGAACGGGCAGTTCCTCAGGTCGGCGTTCTACGAGTTCTTCAACGAGGACCTCATGGAATTCTTCAGGAAGAACGGCCTCGGCGTGAAGGTCGAGCGCCAGGGCAGGGTATTCCCGTCGGACGACAGGTCGATGTCCGTATTGAAGGCGCTCGAGAAGTCCCTGCTCGGGAACAAGGTCCCCGTGATGCTCGAGGCGCGCGTGATGGAGATAAGGCATGACGCGGGGATATTCACTATCAGGCTCGCCGGCGGCCGCGAAGTGATGGCGAAGAAGGTGATACTCGCGACGGGCGGCGCGTCCTACAAGGCGACCGGCTCGACCGGCGACGGGTTCCATTTCGCGAAACTGCTCGGGCACACGTTCAACCCGCTGAAGCCGGGGCTCGTCCCGCTGAAGACGAGGGAGAAGTTCGCCGCGGACATGCAGGGCCTGACTCTGAAGAACATAAAGATAACGTTCGAATGCGACGGGAAGAAGCTGGCGTCCGACGTCGGCGAGCTGCTCTTTACGCACTTCGGGGTCTCCGGCCCGCTCGTGCTCGATATGAGCGCGCAGGTGGTAGCACTTCTCGACAGCAAGAAGCCGGTTTACATATCGATAGACCTGAAACCCGGCCTTGACGAAGAGCAGATAGATAACAGGATACTGCGCGATATCGGCGAACACGGCAGTATAAACATCAGGACGATGCTCAAGGAGATGCTGCCGGTCAAGATGGTCCCGGTATTCGCAGGGCTGCTGAAACTCGATACGTCAAAGAGGATAAACCAGCTTACCGCGGCCGAAAGGCGCGGGATAGCCGGGCTGATGAAATCGTTCGTGCTTACGGTGACCGAGCCGCTGCCCCTTGAAGAGGCGATGGTGACCTGCGGAGGCATACCGGTAAAGGACATAGACCCGAGGACGATGGCCTCGCGGATAGTGCCGGGATTGTACTTCGCCGGCGAGATGATCGACGCGTCGGCGCCGAGCGGCGGGTATAACCTGCAGCAGGCGTTCTCGACGGGTTACCTGGCTGGTTCCAATGCGTAAGATAATCCTCGCTTCGCAGTCGAAGCAAAGGCAAAGGTTGCTTAACCAGATAGGCCTGGATTTCGTGACCGCGGGCTCGGACGCGAAAGAAGATATGAAGCTTAAAGGAAGCTGCGCTTCGCTCGTGATGGCAAACGCGTTGAGAAAGGCCGAGGACGTGGCGAAGAGGTACCGCTCCGGAGTCGTCATAGCGGCGGATACGGTGGTCCTCTCCGGCAGGAAGATAATAGGGAAGCCGAAGGACCTCGCCGACGCCTTCAGGACGCTGAAACTGATCTCGCGGAAGCCGCAATGGGTGTATACGGGCATGGCGGTCATCGATATAGACAATAAAAAGGTCCTCGCGGACCACGAGAAGACGAAGATATATATGTACCGGCTCAGCGACAGGCAGATAAGGAACTATTTCAGGAAGGTCTCGCCGATGGACAAGGCGGGCAGTTTCGACATACAGGGGCTCGGCAGCATATTTATAAACAGGATAGAGGGGTGCTTCAACAACGTGATCGGCCTGCCCCTCGCGAAACTCGCGAAGATGCTCAAGAAGATAGATATAGACCTCTTCTCATAAGATATGGATGACGCAAAGAAGTCATATAGCGGGTATTACAAGGGCCTCGATAACGCGATAGGCGGCGACGAGAGGTTCCGCTGGGTCAACGACTCCCTGCTGGAGGGCGTCAGCGGCAAGGCGGTGCTCGATGTCGGCTGCGGCGAGGGCTCGCTGCTGCGCATGCTCAAGGATAAGGGCAACAGCGTATACGGCATAGACGCTTCACAGAGCGGGCAGGAGGCCTGCCGCGCGAAGGGCGTAGAGTGCGCGGTCGCCGATATCAGCTCCGAGAAGTTCCCGCTCAGGGACGACAGTTTCGATATCGTGCTCTGCCTCGAGACGCTCGAGCACCTCGAGAACCCGCAGCATTGCGTGAGCGAGATGAAGAGGGTCCTGAAGGAAGGCGGGCTCTTCATCGCGAGCATCCCCGGCCCGAAGGTCTGCCACCCGTATATCTATCCCGGATTGTTCGGCATAAAGAACTTCAGGGAATTCCTCTGGGCCAACGGTTTTAAGATACTGAAGGTCAAGGGATGGGGCCAGTCCCCGGCTTTCATCAAAACTAAGAAGTGGCTGCAGAAACAGGATAACGATATCGCGCGCAATACCGCCGAAGTCCTGCATTACATCGGCAGGAAGAGGAACATGATAATGCGCAAACATTCCGGGACCCCGCTTAACTTCAGCCATTGCGTGAACTTCGTATGCATCAACAGGAAGCAGAAGAAGACCCTCGCCGAACGCGTCGCGGAAGATACCAAACCAATCAGGGACGGTTCTTGAGCTAAAGCTAGAAGTGTCCCCACGGGGGACACTTCTCCGATGGGCTGAAGAACCGTCCCTATTTTTGCCTTGACTACCATAAATAATTATGGTAAATAACCAAGTATGGAAGAATTGACCTTAAGGCAGGCGAGCATACTGGATTTCATAAGGGACAGGAAGCTCCGCGCGGGCGTCACGCCCACGCTCGAGGAGATAAGGGGGCATTTCCGCCTCAAGGCGATAGGGACGGTCCAGGACCACCTGCATGCCATAGAGGCGAAGGGATATATAAAACGCTCGAGAAAGTCACGCTCCATCGAGATAGCCGGCCTCGAAGCCCGCGATTTAGTCGATATGCCGGTCATAGGGCGGATAGCCGCGGGGAAGCCGCTGCTCGCGGAAGAGAACCTCGAGGGCCGGATATGCGTTGACAGGTCCTTGGTGAGGTCCGCTAAAGTATTCGCGCTCCGGGTAAAAGGCGAGAGCATGTCCGGCGCCGGCATCAACGACGGGGATATCGCGATAATGAAGGAACAGCATTACGCGGAGGACGGCGATATAGTCGCGGCGCTCATAGACGGCGAGGCGACTTTAAAGAGATTCCGGAAAGACG